>Ga0209759_1000127_pt1 | contig 132811 bp, 132 predicted proteins | sample AraplaCL_Col_mMS_FD_184261 | JGI IMG/M metagenome (GOLD analysis project Ga0209759, IMG submission 184261) | Arabidopsis root microbial communities from the University of North Carolina, USA - plate scrape CL_Col_mMS (SPAdes) (version 2) | ecosystem: Host-associated > Plants > Roots >...
TTGCGGATACCATGAGCGAACTGAGGCTTGGGTCGAGCGAGATCGCAGAGATTACCGCGATCATCGAGGGCATCGCGTTCCAGACGAATATTCTCGCGCTCAACGCGGCGGTCGAAGCCGCGCGTGCCGGCGAGCAGGGGCGTGGGTTCGCCGTCGTGGCGACTGAAGTTCGCGCGCTCGCACAGCGTTCAGGCAAGGCCGCGAAGGAGATCAAAGATCTGATCGGCGCATCGGTGGCTCGCGTCGAGGAGGGCGCGACGCAAGCCGTCGATGCGGCCGGGCGGATGGATCACATGCTGGTGGCGATCGATCGCGTCGCCGTGTTGCTCGGTCAAATTGCGTCGGCCTCGCAGGAGCAGGCGCGCGGCATCGAGCAGGTTAATACAGCCGTCTCTCACATGGACGAAGTGACACAGCAGAATGCGGCCCTCGTCGAAGAGGCCGCCGCCGCGTCTGAATCGATGACGGAGCAGGCGTCAAGAATACGTGGCGTGGTGGCCGGTTTTAAGGTCCACGCGGCCGCCTAGCGTCGACTAGCTTTAACGACTTCATCGGCCCGATTTGCAAGGTCTGGCAGGGACCCAATCGGGCGATCGGGCGTGCCTTTACTTGTGTCTTTTGCTGCCGGCTCTATCTCAGCGGACGAAGAAGTCTGAACCACGCATTGAGTGGGCCTACATGCGACGTCTAAGGGCACCAGTGCCTTGATGTCGCGTCGGTCATAGAGGATTAGCCGTCATCGGCACGACGGCTCGCCTGCAGCCGAACGTCGATAGCCGCAAGTAATCAGCGATACGCACGTAGTGCACGAGGCCGCGAAGCCCGGAAGGGCTTTCGTCCGGATGCGGCAACATCGCGATCGAGCCAGCGGTCTGTTGGCGGCGATCCACGCCGGTCGCCTTCTCGATCGCCTTGACGAAGTCCTCGGCGGGGAAAGACATCGCGGGCCTACCGAAATATCTCGAACTCGCGCCGTGCGTTTCGTCGAAATATGCGCTCGCAGCGGTAGGCGAGCTACTGACGTCGATTCGCTGGAAGTCCGGTCCGCAGCGGTTCATGACTGTCCCCACGCCGGAACAACGTATGCAGCCAACCCGTGCGGCGGCCATTTCGGCCGACGCGGCCCACCGGACTGAAAGTGCGTGCGCGTTGAGCGCGATCTGACTTGTTTGTATCGCCTTTACAAGAACATCGTCACTTACCGCTCGCACCCTCGTCGAGCCCGTGAGGATGCGCCCGATTCGCCCCATCCACCCGTTTGATCATTCGATTTATCCATCAACTCCGTCGTCCAACTGTCGCGGCGTGGATGCCGCTCAGCCATTAGAAACATGGCGCGCGCGCTGCCGCCGAACGCGCGGCGAGTTGCGCGAGGAACCCCTCGAATGGAGATCCGCCCAGCTCTCGGTCAGCAGTTCGACGAACGCGCTGACGGCCTCAGAACCGGCATCATTGCGGCGGCGAATCAGGCAGATCTCGCGGTCCTCGATTGGCAGGCGGATTGGCACGAACACGAGGCCCGGCACATTGAACTGGAAGAGCGCGAGGGTCGGCACCAGCGTCACGCCGATCCCGCTGGCAATCAGACCGGCCGCGGTAACGAGATTGAATACTTCGATTTCGGTCGGCGGCTGATCCGGATAGAACGCGGCCTCGAGATGCTGCCGCACACTGCTGGTGCGCGCGAATTTGATCATCGCCAGCTCACGCACGTCGCACGCAATCAATTCCTTGCGCCTCGCCAGCGGGTGATCGGCGCGACACACCAGATGAAACGAATCGGACAGCAAGGGCGTGCTAAGCAGATCGCGTCCCGGTGCGATCGGCGCGCTTAGCGCTATATCGGCCTGATTGTTGCGCAACAGTTCGAGGCAAGTGTCGGCGGTGACGTCTTTCAGGACAACGTCGATGCCCGGGTGAAGATCCCGAAACCGTTTGAGCACAGGCGGCAGGGCGCCTCCCGCGACCGTCGGCAATGCTGCGATCGTCACCCGGCCGCGTCGGCGTTTCGCGTGATCGCTGAGTTCGTCGAACATGTGCTCCATGTCGTTCAGCAAACGCGCTGCGACTGCTTCGAACATCACGCCTTCCGCGGTCAATTCGACGCTGCGCGTGCTGCGGTTGAAGAGGCGCACACCGGCCTGCGCTTCGATGTTCTGCACCAGCGCGCTGAAGGCGGGCTGCGACAGATGACACTGGTCCGCGGCACGGGTGAAATTCTTTGCTACCGCGAGAGCCATGAAAGCGCGCAAATGGCGAATCGACAGGTTCATCATTCATCCGTTAACCAGAATAATCTATCAAATTAATCGATTTCACCATGCTCGACAACTACCGTATCGTTGGCTTCATCACAACTCACGCGACGCAAAGATATGGCACGCATCGAATCGGTTTCGGTCACCATCGCCCGGGTTCCGCTCGACAACCCGGTCACGTTTTCCACGCGCACCGTAGAGGCGCGCGAGTATTGCCTCGTGCGCGTGCGTAGCGTCGAAGGCGTCGAAGGCATCGGCTATTGCTATGCGGTGAACACATCGGGCCGTCTGCTCGCGGTCGCGGTCACCGATCTGCTCGCACCGAAGATCGTCGGAGCCGAATCGCTGCGCGTCGAAGGCCTTTGGCACGACATGTATCAAGAAGCGCTACTGCAGGGCCGGGCAGGCGCCGTGGTGCGGGCGCTCTCAGCGATCGACACAGCAATCTGGGATCTGAACGCGCGCAGCGCCGGTCTGCCGCTGTATCGTTATCTCGGCGCCAGCGCCGACGACCGCGTGCCCTCATACGCAAGCGGCGGCTACTACCAGCCGGGCAAATCAAATGCTGCGCTCGCCGACGAAATGGCGAACCACGTCTCCAGTGGCTTTGATGCGGTCAAGATGAAAACGGGCCGTCTCTCACCCACGGAAGAACAGGCGCGCGTCGCCGCAGTGCGCGAAGCGATCGGCCCGGACGTGCGGCTGATGCTGGATGCGAACAACGCCTGGAGCGATCTGCCGCACGCCATGGAATACATTAAGCGGCTCGAACGCTACGATCCGTTCTGGATCGAGGAACCGTTTTCCCCCGACGACATCGACAATCACATTCGTCTGTCGAAAGCGACGCGCGTGACAGTTGCGACGGGTGAGATCGAAGCGGGCCGCTGGCGTTTCAAGGATCTGCTGGCGAGCGGTGCATCCACACTTCTGCAAACCGACGCGACGGTATGCGGCGGCATCACCGAATGGCGCCGAGTCGCCGCGACCGCCGCGAGTTTCGGTGTACCGGTGGCGCCTCATGCATGGCACGACGTGCACGTGCATCTGGTCGCGTCGGCGCCGAACGCGATGTACGTTGAGTTCATGCCGGACGCGCACATCGTCAACTTCCGCAAGCTGATCGATACGCAAATCGTCGCCGAGAAAGGCAAGCTGCTTTTGCCGCAAACCCCCGGTCTCGGTTTCGGTTTCGCTGACGACGCGATCGCGCGATACGGTGTCACGCAACGCGGCGAACGCGGCCCGTGGCAGACGACCGGCGCCTGAAAAGGCTCCCGCAAAAAAGGAGACATCCACGATGCCGAAGATCGCCCGTCTGACCGGCGTGCTCGCGCCTGTGCTCACGCCCTTTTCCACCGATGGCGCGCCGTGCGCCGAACGCTTTGTACGTCACTGCAAGCTGCTGCTCGCCCAGGACGTCGGTCTCGCAGTGTTCGGCACGAACTCCGAAGCCAACTCGATGACGGTGCGTGAGAAGCGCGCTCTCCTCGATGCGCTCGCGGACGCCGACGTGGCCACCGCACGCATGATGCCCGGCACCGGCGCCTGCGCGGCGCGCGATGCGATCGAACTGACTCGTCACGCGATATCGCTCGGCTGTCCGGCCGTGCTGATGCTACCGCCGTTCTACTACAAGGGCGTCAGTGACGAAGGATTGTTCCGTTTTTACGCGCAGATCATCGACGAGGTCGCCGACGATCGTCTGCGCATCTATCTCTATCACATCCCGCCGGTCGCGAACGTGGGTATCAGCCTCGATCTTATCGAGCGTTTGCTGAAGGCGTTTCCGCAGACGATCGCGGGAATTAAGGACAGTTCCGGCGAGTGGGCCAACACACAGGCGATGCTCGAACGTTTCCAGCCGCGCGGTTTTGACGTGTTCGCGGGCAGTGAAACACTTCTCCTGCCAACGCTGCGCGCGGGCGGAGCGGGCTGCATCACTGCTACCGGCAACGTCAATGCCAAGGCGATCGTGCAACTCGCCGCAACGTGGCGCAACTCCGATGCCGACGATCAGCAAGGCGCGCTGAATGCGACGCGCACGATCTTCGCCGCGTTTCCAATGATTCCCGCGATGAAAGCGGCGATCGCGTGGCAATCCGGCGATGACAACTGGGTCAACGTGCGAGCACCGCTCGTCGAACTGAATCGCGAGCAACGCACTCGACTCGAGAAAGCGCTGAGCGAGGCGCATTTCTCCATGGCCGACGCGCATTCGCTCGCGGTTTGAAGGGACACGCCAATGAACTTTGACCCCATCGTCACGCACACCGCCGAGGTGTGGACGCGCCTGCCCGACGCATTGCGCCGTCCGCGAGCCAATGCGTGGTCGCAGGCGAACGCGTCGGGCCGCATGATCGACTGCTTTCTCGAAGGTCCGTGCTTCGATCGCGAAGGCAATCTGTACGTGGTCGACATTCCGCACGGCCGTATTTTTCGCGTGACACCGGACATCCGATGGTCAGTGGTTGTCGAGTACGACGGCGAGCCGAACGGTCTCGCGCTGCATCCTGACGGACGTTTGTTCGTCGCCGATTGCAAACGCGGGTTGCTGCGCGTTGATCCGCGAACAGGTGACGTCGTCGATGTGCTCGCGCGGCGCAACGCCGAAGGCTTCAAAGGTCTCAACGATCTGACGTTCGCGAGCAACGGCGATCTGTATTTCACCGACCAAGGTCAGACTGGGCTGCACGATCCGACCGGGCGCGTATATCGACTGGGCGCCGACGGCAAGCTCGAGGTGGTGATAGGGAACGGGCCTAGTCCGAACGGACTCGTGCTGTCGCCGGACGAGAAATTGCTGTTCGTCGCAATGACGCGCGACAACGCGATCTGGCGCATTCCGCTTCTGCCTGATGGATCGACTGCCAAAGTCGGCCGCTTCTGCACGCTCTACGGCGCCGGCGGTCCGGACGGACTCGCGATGGACGAAGCCGGCAATCTGTTTATTGCACACGTGTCGCTCGGCACGGTGTTCGTCGTGAATCCGGACGGCGAATGTACGCACCGATACCGGTCGCCGGAAGGTCGCGCGACCACTAATCTCGCGTTCGGCGGCGCACTTCGCAAACGCGCGTTTGTCACTGAATCGGCGAGCGGATCATTGCTCGCGTTCGACTGGCACACGCCGGGCATCGCGCTTCCCGGCAACCATTAGATCACGCTTCATCCGCGATAAAAACAAACGCAATCAGGAGACATCGCCATGCCCGATCTCACGATCGAACACGAAAGCGCCGCGCCCGACGTGGCCGGACAGAGAAGGCTCTTGCAGGTCATCGCATCCTCGACGATTGGCAGCACGATCGAGTGGTACGACTTTTTCGTTTTCGCGACCGCTTCGGTGCTCGCGTTCAACAAGGTGTTCTTCCCCAACGTGTCGCCGCTCGTCGGCACGCTGGTCGCCCTGACGACGTATGCGGTCGGTTTCGTCGCGCGTCCGCTCGGTGGACTGTTCTTCGGGCCCATGGGAGATCGCCGCGGCCGCAAGACCGCGCTCGTGATCACGCTGCTGATCTCTGGCTGCTCGACGTTCGCGGTGGGCCTGCTGCCAAGCTACGAGAAGATCGGCATCTTCGCGCCTATCTTTCTGCTGATCGTGCGCGTACTGCACGGCTTTTCGATAGGCGGAGAACAGGCGAACGCGATCCTGATCGCGTGCGAACATGCGCCCCCCGCGCGCCGCGGTTTCTTCGGCAGCTGGATCCAGCTCGGCGCGCCGCTCGGCTACGTACTGCCGCTTGCGCTCTTCTCTGTCATCACATCGCAGATGCCGAACGACGCGTTTATCGACTGGGGCTGGCGCATCCCGTTCCTGCTTGCGGGTGCGATGGTCGGACTCGGCCTGTACATCCGCCTGAAACTGTCCGATTCGCCCGCGTTTCTCGCGGCGCGCGCGAAGGAAGACGAAATCCGCACGCCGCTGAGAGACGTGCTCCGTTCGAACAGCCGCGAGATCAGGTACGGCATCGGCGCAAAGCTTGCGGAAGGCGTAACGTTTTCTGCATATTCGGTGCTGATCGTCGCGTATGCGGTGAACGTCGGCATTCCCAAAGCGTTCATGACCGAAGGCATACTGGTTGCCCTGCTGATTGAATCGGCGTTGCTGCCGTGTTATGGCTGGCTGTCGGATCGCATTGGGCGGCGACCGGTGTACATGCTCGGTGCGGCGGTGAGCGTTGTCGCCGTACCGTTGCTGTTCTACGCGGTCTCGATTCACAACGACGCGCTGGTGCTTGCCAGCCTGATTCTCGCGCTCGCGTTCGCGCACGGTCCGATGTACGGCGCGCAGGCGGCCTTTCTTGCCGAACTCTTTCCGATCAACCGGCGTGCGAGCGGTCTGTCATTCGTGCAGCAGATCGGTTCGCTGCTCGGCGCTGCGCTCGCGCTGCTGTCCGGATGGCTGCTCAACATCGGCGACGGCGCGCCATGGTTTCTCGTCGCGTATGTACTGGCGAACGTCGCAATCACAGTCGGGAGCGTCCTGAAGCTGCAGGAGACGGCGCCGCGTTTCACGGGATCGCGTTGAGGTTGCAGCCTGTTGATCCCTTCAAACATCACGGAGACTAACGATGAAACGCGTGCTGATCACAGGCGCCGCCGGGAACATCGGCAAGGTGTTGCGAGCGGGAATGCGCGGCCACTACGCGCTGCGCCTCGCGGATATTGCGCCGCAGGAAAGCGCGGGGGAACACGAGGAAGTTGTCACTGCCGACATCACGCAACTGGACGCCCTCGTCTCGCAGATGCGCGAAATCGACGTGGTGGTGCATCTTGCCGGCATTCCCGACGAAAGCACATGGCAGAAAATTCGCGACATGAACATCGAGGGCTGCTACAACGTGTTCGAAGCGGCGCGTCGCGCGGGTGTGCGCCGCGTGGTGTTCGCAAGTTCGAATCATGTGGTCGGCTTTCATCGGCGCGATCGCATGATCGACGATACTGTCGAGCCGCGGCCGGATAGCCGCTACGGCGTGTCGAAAGTATTCGGCGAGGCGCTCGGCCGATTGTATGCGGACAAGCATGGCATGTCGGTCGCATGCATGCGCATCGGCTCGTTCCGCCCGGACGACACTCCCACCGCGCCGCGCCATCTCTACACGTGGATCAGTCATGGCGACATGGTGCAACTCGCGCGTCGCTGCATCGACGCACCCGACTATCACTTCATCGTCGTGTACGGCGTATCGAACAACGCGCGTAATCGCTGGAGCAACGCGAACACGCGCGCGCTTGGCTTCCGGCCGCAAGACGATGCGGAAACGCATGCCGCGAAGATCGCGGCAACCGGCGCAACCGAACACGAGACCGAGGTGCTGTTTCATGGCGGCTTTGGCTGCCTCGTCGAGTTCGACGGAGATCCGGCGGAGATCGACTGAAAGGGAGCTCGCTTGCCGATTCAGCCGTCGATCGTGGTGTAGGTCGGCGCAGCAACGTGGAAACGTCCAGCGGCGCATCACCCGGATTGAGGAGTCTCGACCTGCGACAGCCAGGCATTGCGCTCGCATGCTCCGCATGGAAACGGCGAACCTTTTGTCGTGCCTTGCCCCCATCCAACGCTTGTCGTGCGGGCGGCTTCGCATCGGCGCGCCACAAGCAGAGGGAGTGAAACCATGTGGGGCCCTTCGATAATCGGGCCGCGCATGCTGTGGACATAAGTTATCACCCGAATTGATCACTCCAAGTTCAGATGTCGGGTTTCCGCGAAATCGTCTCAGATGCGATTATGGCCGGCGCGGCGACGAGAACGCAAAGTGAAATCGAAGAGTCAACTTCAGAAGTTCAAAAACGCGCGCACGACTGGTTCGTCTGTTCCGTCACGAAAGGCGACCGCCACTTCTGATTCTGTCGCTTGGCCGGTTAGCTGAAGGCACACCAGTCACGCTCCATCTGCTAAGCGAAGTTGTGCCTTCTCTCCGTGGGCGCCAATGGGACTTTCGCGATTCAGGCGCGATGACAGCTTTCGGGCTTGGTCACAATTTCCGACGACATCGAAGTCATCCTCTCGTGCGACGAGCCGACAAGGGAGCCGTTCGAACTCGAAGACCGTTTGCGCGGTATGGCTACCCGACTGGCTGTCGCACTTGGATACGTTAGTTAGGAAAAGCAACCGGCCCACGCCCCTGACATGCGGTTGATCGTCTCCTGCTGGCGGCGCAGAGAACCGATGGGGCCGACTCCATCGATATCAGGACGTCAATCGGCTCGATGGGCTGTGTGGCCGCAAGCCGGACGGGAAAGGTTCCTCTCTCATCGGTGGATTTGCTCGAACTCCAACGGATCATCGGGATCGAGGCGGGGAAGGGGGCGGAGTTCGTTCCGTCGATGGCAGACCGGGCAGATGAAATAGATGTCTTCGTCGTCGATCTGCGGTTCCGCAACTTCCAGCGCCACAAGCAATTTGCAACCGTCACAGACCCACATGGTAGACCTCCATGACAAGAGGAGGGTACCGCCAACTCAGTTACTCTGTGGGAGCTAGCAGGTCGGCCAAGTGTCGACAAGGTGCCGAGCCGCGGACATTTCAGGATGGTAGTTGTCTAACGCCGCGTCAAGCTCCAATCTTGCGCGCGACGCGTACGACGTCGTCTTCGACTGCCGTCGCGCGCGTGGCTCGATAAAGGAAGCAGAGCAGCATTCCTGCGCTCACATACAGACCCGCTCCGACACCAATCCAGACGCCGACCGCGCCGATGCCCAAGCGCATGCGAGCCAGTAGCCCACGACCGTAAGCCGAAGTAAAGTTGTCACCGCTGAATCGCCACTAAAAGAGGTCGGCGAGGCTCCGAGTTGACAACATTGCTTCGGTGTGCAGCGAAGCAATGTTGTCACTTCGCATGAGCGCGCATTAAATTCGTCAACTTCCGTTCGTTCTAGACCATGGAATCCTCCGCGCAGGCGGTGCAAATGGGTGACGAAATTCGAAGTTTTTGAACCGCTCACGTTGCCGCGTCCTCGCGGCGCGCCTCGGTACGACGTATTCAGTCCGAAGCTGGGACGGCGCCTGACGCTATACAGGCGCAGCGCATTCGAAGCATGGTTGATGCTCGAGGCGGACCCTCCTACAAAGACATTCTGTGAACGGCCTGGCTTCATATCAGTTGATGGCCAACGTTGCATCGCAGATTTCTGGACAAGGTCCGATGATCGTGAATGCCTGGTACTGCTATCAGAATCGACTACGGCGACTGATTTCCCGGGAACCTGTGTGGACTTCGATCAGGAAGCGCTGGATGTAAGGCGCATTGATGCGGCAGAAAGGGCCGCTGCGCGGGTCTGGACTGCAAACCGGCGGCGCATGCTGCCTGTGATTGTCGCGGCGCGTGGCCTCGTCAGGCCTTCACTGCCCGGCACGATCGAGCGTTTCGTCGCTTCACCTCAGTCTCTGATGGCGATAGAGCGTGAGTTCTCAACGGGCGATCCCTCTCTTGTGCGAGCAGCAGTGTTCGAACTTCTGCACCGCGGTCAAATCCAGGCGCCGGAATTACCCACCGAAAGCCTCTCGTATCTCACGCGCTTCCTGTCGATTGAGTCCAAACCATGAACCGCCGAAGATCTGAATTGCAAACACTGGATCTCGCTTCGTGGGCAACCGTCGCATGGACAGAATTGGACGCCACAGAACACAATCGCGTCAGGAGGCATATGGATGCGATCGAGCGCTCGGCGAGCGGTGCAACAGTGCGCGATATCGAGACATGTTGAATCGCGGAGAGACCATCCATCCCTAGACTCGGGACCGGGACGTTCTAGTCGACGAAAGTGGCCGAACATATTGCTCTCAGTGTCGTGAGCCGCCGTGCGCGATCGTCGCAAACTTTCATCGCACGTACGGAAAATACCTTCCCGGCACGGTAGTGACACGTTATTCGACACCTAGTTTGCTAGAACGGTCCCGAGGTGCCAACTTTGCACTGTCAGGTAAGAAAGCGCTCGGCGAGGCGCACCCAGTAACCGGCTCCCACCGAAAGAATATCGTCGTTGAAGTCGTAGCCGGGGTTGTGGACCATGCAGTTGCCTTCGCCGTCGCCATTACCGACTATCAAGTAGCAACCGGGGCACTTCTCGAGAACGAAGGCGAAGTCTTCGCTCCCCGTGAGCGGTGCGATGGTTTCCATGACTGCCTCCTCACCGCGCCATTCTATGGCTACGCGCCGCGCGAACTGCGTCATCTCTTGGTCGTTGACGAGCACCGGGCAACCGTCGTCACTTATGCGAACTTGTGCACTCGCGCCGTACACGGCAGCTTGCGAACAGGCGACCTCGGTGATGCGGGACTTTAGATAGGAGCGCACTTCCGGCTTGAGAGTGCGTATGGACAGGCGCATTACGGCAGAATCCGGGATGACGTTGGGCGCGTCGCCTGCATGGATCGCACCGACCGTAATGACCGCCATGTCGAGTGGCGCGATCCCTCGCGACACGATCGTCTGCAACGCTAGGACGATCTGAGCACAAACGACCACGGGATCGATCGCCTTGTGCGGAAGCCCGCCGTGGCCGCCTCGCCCAGTCACGACGATGTCCATATCGTCAACGGACGCCATGAAGGGACCGGCAAGAAAACCGAACTTGCCCGCTGGCATGCCCGGCATGTTGTGCATTGCGAAGGCGGCGTCGCATGGGAAGCGGTCGAGCAGCCCGTCCTCCAGCATCTTTTTCGCCCCTGCTCCGCTTTCTTCGGCTGGCTGGAAGAACAGGTTCAACGTGCCGTTGAACGAGCGCGATCGAGCCAACTGAGCGGCAGCCGAGAGCAGCATCGCGGTGTGGCCATCGTGTCCACATGCATGCATCTTTCCGGGGGCCGTACTGGCGTAGGACAAACCGGTCTGTTCATTGATCGGCAGTGCATCCATGTCGGCACGCAGGCCAAGCCGCCGTTTGCCGTCACCCACACGCAATTGCCCGACGACGCCGGTCTTACCGATCCCGCGATGAACCGTATAACCCCATTCAGTGAGCCGGGACGCGATCAACTCGCTCGTGGCCAACTCCTCGTACGAGAGCTCCGGGCGCGAATGAAGATGCCGGCGCAGGCTGATCATTTCGCGGTCGAAATCGGTGGTTCCGCTCGCGGGCGAAAATTCGGGCATAAAGTCTCCTTGGACTTGATCGTATGCGTAGAGGCCGCGTGCAGCCGCATTTTCAAACAGTGTGGTCAAAACGAATGCTTCATCCCCACGCCCGCTATGAGTTGGGAAGAACCGGATGCTGGCGTCGTCATGTTGATTTGCGCATGGGAAAATTCGCTGCCGTCACCATGGACGCGCTGGTAAACGGTGTCGAAATAGACAGCAGTGCTTTTCGACAGCGCATACTCGACGATGAGCCCAGCTTGGTTCCAGTGGGGCGACTTACCATTCACGCGGGCAGACGTATAGGTATAGGCGCCCTTCAGGATCATGGCTGGCGTTAGAGCATAAGTCGCATCGACTTCGTAATTATTGAAGCTCATCGAGGGTGCCCCGGTGAATTGCGGGTTTTGCCATTCCGACGTGGGCCCGGATAGGACGGTACGGGTCGCGTTCCCACTCAAGCTAAGCTTGTCGAAATCATAGGCGAGCCCGAGACCGAAGATGTGCTGGCGGCGTCCAGTGAAGTTTGCATCGTCCGTATCTACTGCGCCCATAGTCCCCGGTGAATCGTTTCCGGGATTGTTAAGTTGCTCATAGACAATGCCGGCCTTGAATCGGCCGCCGTCATACGTCAGGCCGGTACCCCACAGCCGATTGTTCGCAAAGCCCGATCCGGATGCAGTCGCCGCCTTGTTGCTGAACCCGTACATGCCGCCGAGCGTCAATCCGGCAAACGTTGCGCTTTGGTAGGACACCGCGTTGTTGACGAAAAACGATCCCCATACATTGTCATTGTCGTACGGGTGCGCGAAAAATCCGCCGCCCCAGGATCCCGCGGCGGAGAAGTTCCACAGGTACTGTCCCACGACGTCGAACTGCCGGCCCAGCTTGACGGTCCCAGCGCGATCATGATTGAGGCCGATCCACGCGTACTCGCCAAATACTCTTCCGGAGGGCCACACGGTGCCGTTAGATGGAGAGAACGAGCTTTGTAGCTTGAAGATTACCTTGGTACCGCCACCAATGTCCTCCGTTCCCGTGAGCCCCCACTTGCTGGTACTCGTGCCGGAGCTGACGAACTGATACGAACGGCTGCCACCCTGGTTAGAGTTGTAGAAGATGCCAGCGTCGATCGCACCATACAACGTCACCGACGACTGCGCGTTCGCGCTTTGAATGGACGCAAACGATAATAACGATAGGACTGCAAATTGATTTTTGGTCATTTTTGAGTGCTCGGGTTGACGGAAAATATGGTGCTGCCGCGGCTTACGCTATTTCGCGAGATAGGCCGACGCGATCTGCTTCATCTTTTCGCCCGTCATCGGTGCTCCGTGGCCACCGTACACAATGTCCAGATCCATATCAAGCAACCGGCGCATGGTGTCGCGGTACTGCGACCTGCAAGAGCAAGGCAGGTCGTCAACTAGGCCGCCGTCGTAAATCACATCGCCGCTGAACATGACTTTGCGGTTTCGTTCCAAGAGTGCGATGGAACCGTGCGAATGGCCTGGAAAATGGATGACCTCAAAATTCCAATCGCCGATATCGATGCGATCACCCTCGTCAACGACATGTGTCAGAGGAGCAGGGGTGATCCGGTAGGTCGCGGCATGCCAGCCTTCGCAGGGGGCTCGAGTGACGGGGGTCTCCAGGGCGCGGAAGATGTCGGCGACAGTATCTTCGTCAAGCATGGATGCGAACGCCGCCGCCTCGTTCCGATGGCCGACACGTGTCTCGAATTCATGAAATGCGCCCACATGATCTGCATGGATATGGGTAGCCACCGCAATGATCTTCTTGCCGCGGCTTACTTTGAGGTGCGGCATCAACGGCCGGATGCCCATGCCGAAATCCACGACTAGGTCCGATTGACGTCCACGTAGGTGAAAGATGTTCGCGCGAAAATAGCGGTGAACGCTGGGCTCGGTATAAACCACCAGCTCGTCGTCAATGTTTTCCGCGTGGTACCAGTCGCTCATGATTTTCAAATGTTAATGAAGAAGTTGGCTGAGAAAACGCTTGGTGCGTTCGTGAGTCGGAGCTGAGAATATGGAGTTAGGGGGCCCGGATTCGACAATTCGTCCTACGTCCATGAAGATGACCCGGTCGGCGATGTTCTTCGCAAACCCGAGCTCGTGCGTGACACAGATCATGGTCATGCCGTCTCGAGCCAGTTCAACCATCGTATCCAGTACCTCCTTGATCATCTCCGGATCTAGGGCCGACGTCGGCTCGTCGAACAGCATTACGCGCGGATTGATGCAAAGCGCTCGCGCGATTGCTACGCGCTGCTTCTGGCCGCCGGAAAGCTGGGACGGATAGGACGCAGCCTTTTGTGAGAGTTGGACGCGCTTGAGGAATGTCATCGCGAGCTCGTCCGCATCTGCACGGCGCATTCGTCTTACCCAGCGCATCGCAAGCGTGCAGTTCTCCAGCACGGTAAGGTGCGGGAAGAGGTTGAAGTGCTGGAATACCATGCCCACTTCTCGCCTAACCGTGTCGATACGTCGGGTCTGGTCAGTCAGTTCAACCCCGTCGACAAGAATCCTGCCTTGTTGATGATGTTCGAGATGGTTGATGCAGCGAATCAGTGTCGACTTCCCCGAGCCCGACGGGCCGCATACCACCACTTTCTCGCCGTCCGCGACAGCCAGGTCCACGTCATGGAGCACCTGCGACTCGCCGAACCACTTGGACACTTTCTGGAGTTCGACAATCGGAGCCGTTTGCTGATTTGTAGTCATGCCTATATTCCTATGCTCATGATGGCTGCGTGCCGGGGACGGGATCCGGCCGCCCAGTCGTCGTCGACTTGGAGGAGGCGATGCCGCGCGAAAGCCGCCGTTCTATGCGATGTTGGAGCACGGTCAGCACCGATACGATAACGAGGTAGTACACCAACGCTGCGCCATACCATTCAAGGAACTGGAAGCTGGTGGCGATGGCGAACTGGGTAACGGTCATCAGTTCTTTCAAGGAAATGATCGTGGCGAGCGACGTCGACTTGACCAATGAGATGAGCTCGTTGATCAAGTTCGGGACGGCCACGCGGAAGGCCTGCGGGAGAATCACGAGGAAAAATGTCTGCGAACGCGACATTCCGAGTGCCGCCGCCCCTTCGCGTTGTCCAGGATCGATTGCCGAATACGCGCTTCGCAGAATTTCCGACAAGTAAGCGATCTCGATCAACGTGAGCGCAATGAAGGCAGCGAGAAACGGAGAAAACCACGCGGCGCGAAATGCAGGAACGAGTTGAGGTAGGCCGTTCCAGATCACGAGCAACACCAGCAATCCCGGCGTGCCGCGAAAAAACCAAACGTACGACGAGATCGTCCAGCGAACGCTCCGACGGTGCGAGGTCGCCAGAGCGCCTATTCCCAGCGATATTGCTAACGACACTCCGGAGACGGCGAGCGACAACAGGATCGTGATCACCGCGCCGATGGCAAGCGGCTTTCCGAGGACAGCTTCAGCAAACAGATTGAAATCGAACACGACGCTGCCCCAATTTACGGGTTTGAAATCAATGTGCGGGTCGCATCTTCGGGAAGGTGCCATTTCCGTAGGAGCGTGAGCATGACGCCGGACCGCTGGAGTGTGGCCAGGCCCGCCTGGACCGCCTCCACGTCTTTGGCCTGCCGCCGCATGTAGAGGCCGTAATACTCACCCTGCGGATACGTGTACGGCATCTTCAACCTGCCTGGAACCTGCATCATCCGGAACGCGGCCGAGGTGTCTTGCGTAATCGTCGCCGCGGCACGACCGACGAGCACTTGCTGAATGACGCCCGAGGAAGAAGGATAGGTCTGCATCGACACAGGCGGGCGGCCTTGTCTGGCGAATCCCGCATTGAGATCGGCGATCACTTTTTCGTAGGTCGTACCGGCCTCGATCGCGACCAGATGTCCGCTGAGATCGTCGGGGGTCTTGAGCGATGAGTCAGATGCAGTGACCATCACAACGGAAGATTTGAAATAGGGTGTACCGCCGTACCGTTGCGTGCGCTCGGGTGTAATCATGATGCCGCTTGCGACGAGCCCGCACCGGTGGGCGTCCAGCGATGGCAGAAGGCCCTTGAAGTCGACCACGACGAAATTGGGTTTCACCCCCCAGAGCTTGGCGAGTTCTGTAACGACATCCACTTCGAAGCCGACCATGGTCGTATCGCCCGGCTTCGCGTAGTACTCCATCGGTGGAAACTCTCCTGCGGTACAGACGTTGAGGGTGTTCTGCTCGACGAACGACGGCGGTGTTGCCGCAATTGATTGCGAAATTCCGCAGATAATGCCGACTGCAAGGCAGCTGCACTTTGCGATGCGGCTGAAATCTGAGTTTATGTTGCGTTTCATCAGTGGTCTCCAAACCGGGGCGTCCGGTGTCACGCCGTTGCAATATGGTGTGCGCGTCAATTTTGCTAAACAAGGCATTTATTTTGCGGGTATTATAGATAGTGAAACTAAACGATTGGAGACGCCATGTCCGCTGCAAACTTGCCGCTACACGCCCTTCGTGCGTTCGAGGCAGTTGCGCGCTTGGGGCACGTTGGAGCGGCCGCTGCGGAGCTGCACGTTACGCCGGGAGCAGTCAGTCAGCAATTGAGAAACGTCCAGGACGCGATCGCCGCGGACCTGTTCGAAAGACGGGGGCGACGGCTCGCATTGACTGCAAACGGCGTTGTCTTGCAACGGGCGGTGTCAACTGCCATGGAAGGCATCGCGGAAGGCGTGCGGCAAATAGCGGCTTCGCCGGCGGGCACGCCGTCCGCGGTCAGACTGACAATTTCGATACCACCGACTTTCGGTGTGTGCTGGCTGGCAACGCGCCTGTTTGCGTTCATGGCGGACAACCGGCACGTCAAGCTACATGTGCTGACAATTCGGGCACCGAATGCCGTCGACTGGCGCAGGACAGATGTGGCGGTGGTGTATGGAAACCCGCCTTGGCCTGGTTTCTGGTCCCAGCCAATGCATGGCGTCGAGATGACGCCAGTATGCAGCCCTCAGCTGTTGCGGGGGCCGCATGCCATCCGCAAACCTATGGACATTGTCCACTATCGTCTGCTTCACGAGGATGACGGAACTCAATGGCGGCAATGGCTTCTCGCGGCAGGAGTCCCGTATCCGTCAGATGCCGACGTCTACTTCGACGACTTTGGTATCGTGCTACAGGCGGCCCGGGACGGATATGGGATCGCACTGAGCGACGAAGTTATCTCGGCACGGGATCTTGACGATGGACGACTGGTGCAACCCATGTCGTTGAAGGTTCCGTCGGCGCGCAACTATCATTGCCTGTGTCGAGAGGAAAGCATTTCCAACCCGGACATACGGAGCTTCATGGAGTGGCTGACAGCACAGTCCGCGTTGTCCGCAAAAAGGCGGAGTGACGGAACAGTTTAGAACCGCAAGGGCGACTTCAACCGCATTTGCGAATTTGGATCCCAATCTGGTTCTACTCGGTCTCGGTCAATTACTGATTTGCTATTTCGAGAGGTCTCAGTCTGTTCGGTAGGCGAGTTCGGTGAATTCACGCCAGGCAATGAACCGGGCAGCGAGCTGCTTGCGATAGAGCGCGGCGCGCAACAGATGGCGTTTGAGAGCGAAATGTTGCCGGATCGGACCGAAGCAGGAAAGGAATTTCTGTGTGCGTTTCGGTTCGCGGAAGCCGCGCATGCGACGCCCCCCTTCACGCGTCGGTTGATGGCTGTTCTCGGCCGGTTGTTCAGCCGCGATGCAACTTTGACGAACACGTGCTTCACGTTTGCAAGCGCCGGGATTTCGGCTTTGGCCGCCGGGAAGCTGCGCAAATGATCGGTGACGATCATGCGCGAAACCGGACTCGAACGCAGCACACGCTTGAAGAAGCGTTTGGCCGCAGCCTTGTCGCGCCGCTTTTGCAGTAGGACGTCGAGTGCGGCGCCATGCTCGTCAACCGCCCTCCATAGCAGATACGGTTCTCCACGAAGCGTGACGAACATTTCGTCGAGATGCCATGTACTACCGGGCCTACGTCGCGCCGCTTTGACGCGATGAGCAAAGCCCTTACCAAACTTGTCACACCAGCATCGGATGGTCTCGTATGTCACGATCACGCCGCGCTCGAACAGCAGCTCTTCGATGTCGCGCAGGCTCAACTGGAAGCGGAAATACCATCGAACCGCGCAGCTGATGACCCCAGTCGGAAAACGGTGACCCTGATAGAGCGATTTCGATTTCTTCATCGCGCCATCTTGTCCGACCGTCCTCGCAACCTGACAAAGCCGTCAGAACGCCTGCACGATTCCGATCTGCACGCCTTTCGCAGCCGCGCCCGGATAGGCGAGTGCAAGACCTGCATTGGCTGCGCCAGCCAGACGATATTGCGCGGTGCCTCGGTTATCCAACCACGAGAGCGCCGTGTAAATGTTCGTACGTTTGGACAGCGAGTAGTTGAGCATCGCGCTGTATTGAGTCGCATCATTGCTGCCGTTGCGGTCCTGCAAGAAGGTGTAGCCCAGCGCGACAAAGGCGAATGGCGAGAAGCTCCAGCGCCCCGAGACTTCGTAGCTGCGGATGTCGATGCGCAGATCGTCCCAACTGGCCGAAGCGTAGCCTGCATAAAGCCGCACTGAGCCGAAGTCGTACGAGCCGCCGGCGAAGGTGGCGCGTTCGGTGCTGGTCGCGGTGGCATTGCGAACGCCCTGCGTGGCGTACACTGCCGAGATCGCCCGATTGTCATAAGTCAGCGCGAACTGGTAGTTCGATCCGCCTGAGCGAGAGCCACCGGCATCGCCGAGACCAAGGTAACCACTCGCCTGAAAACCGGCGAATTTTGGCGAGAAGTACGAGACGGTGTTGCTGGTGCGGTAGGTGTACACGCTCAGGTTATTAATGCCCGAGGCCTGGGTCGCGCCACCGAATGCGTCGAGCCGGCCCTCGTTGAGGAACAGCAATGAATTCTGTCGCCCTGCGCGCACACTCCCCCAGTTTCCTGAAGCGCCGACCCACGCCTGGCGGTTGAACATCGAACCTGGCGTGGCGAACGTCCCATCGTTCGAGTTGAAGCCATTTTCCAGCGTGAAGTCGATCTTGTTGCCGCCGCCCATGTCTTCCGATCCGCGAAAACCGATGCGCGTGCCGTACTGGCCGCTGCTATTCATCGCGGCGGTGTAACCGTTGCCGGTGTTGACGTATTGAACGAAGGTATCGACTATGCCGTACGTGGTGATCGACGATTGCGCGTGCGCGTTCGATGCGGCGAGAAGTGGCAGCGCAAGTAGCGGGGCGAAGCGTTTCAAGTTGTCTCCTGGGCCTTTTTAGTAATATAGGATTACGAAATATATAGATAGGGCACGCCCCCGGATGAGGGCATGACGTGGATCAGCGGCGAATCAGTCGGTGCAGTCGGTGGAGGGGGAGAACCGCGTCCAGTGCCCCGGGCGGCTTGTTTGCTGCTGATACGTTTCGACGCTATCGGCAGCGAGTCCGAGTACCTGCTCGACACACTGTCCGCGCTCGCCGAGGTAGGCGTCGAGTTCGGCGATTGCTTCGCTCAGTGCTGCGTAGCCGCGGGTGAGCACCGCTGAGGTCATTTCGGTCGCAGCCGCGCCGGCCAGCAGAAAGCGCGCGACATCGAGACCATTGCGCGCGCCATTCGTCGCGATCAGAGGAAACGTTGCGCCCACGCGGCGGCGCGTGAGCGAGATCCAGCGCGCCGTGAGCGGCAGTGCCCAGCCGCCGCCGACTGCGGCGTTCGTGCCGAGCACGGGGCGTTGCGTGTCGAGATCGGGCAGGAAACCCATGAAGCGGCCCATCAGAATGACGGCGTCCGCACCGCCCGCCTGCGCGGCAGCCGCGATTCCCGTGACGTCTTCGCTCTGGCCGGTCAGCTTGATCCATAACGGCAGCGTCGTGCTCTCACGAAGCCGCGCGACGATCCGGCTAATGCGCTCGGCGTCACGCTCCAGCCGGATCGCGCCTTGCGCTGCTTCTTCGCCGTGCGGCGCGCCGATATTCACTTCGAGCACGCGCAGCCCTGCCTGTTCGATCTGCGCGGCAAAGCGCGCGCATTGCCCGAGATCGCTCAGAATCAGGCTCGGAATCACGTAGCTGCCACTTGTGCGCGCTTCGCGATCGAGCGCGGCAAGCTCGTCGATCCAGCCGTCGAAGCTGCGTTGCAGGAGACCCGAGCGACAGAAGAGCGTGGCGTCCTGCGAGCCCGCTTCATGCCACTTAACGGGGTTCCAGTGTCCGTCGAGCAGCGCGTAATCAGTGCGGTCGAGCTGATCCTTCGCGGCTTGCGATTCGTTCGTCGATTTGGCGACGACCGCGCCCGCGCCGTGGCGCAGTGCGGCGCGAATCGCGTCGGCGGTCATCGTGTGTTCGCCGGCGCCGCAGATCACGGGGTTCTTGAGGACGAGTGCGCCGACGCGGCTCTCCAGTCGGTTAGTTGTCATGCTTGGGTTTGGTCCCTTTCTTGCGATGCGCCGCGAGCGTGTGTTCGTACGCATCGCCGTTCATGCGAGCGCTGAGCGCCGCGGCGGCGGTCTGGACGTGCTGGAGCATCTTGGGGTCCGGCGGCGAGACGACCTCGCCACTCGATCCGACGATGCCGATCGTTCCCAGCACCACGTTGTTCATGCCGAAGATCGGGCAGCACAGCGCGTTGATGCCGAACGTGACTTCGCCGTCTGCGTCGTCGTAGAGACGCGCGCGTATCAGTTTCAGGCGCGCGGCGAGTTCGACGGGGTCGGTCATCGTGTTCTGCGTAAGCGGCAGCATCTTGCGGCGCATCACACGCTGCTGGCTCGCTTCGTCGGCGAACGCGAGCACGATGCGGCCTTGCGCCGAACAATACGGCTGCACGCGATTGCCGGGTTTCACCGAGATGCACACATTCGCCTTCGATTCGACCGTCGCAACGACCAGTGCGGTATCGTTCGTCGCGACCGAAAGCATGGCGGTCTGACCGGTCGCGTCGCGAATCTGCGTGAGATACGGATCGGCGAGCGTGCGCAAGTCGAACTGCTCGCTGGCGGCCGCGCCGTAAATCACAAGCCGCGCGCCGAGGCGGTATTTCTCGCTGATCGGATCCTGCTCCACCACGCCGAGCTGGCGCAGCGAAGCGAGGTGCCGGTACACGCGCGGTTTCGGCTCCTCGACGATCTGCGCGAGCTCGGTAACCCCCATCGGCCGGCGCGCCGACGATAGCTCGTCGAGCAGCCTGAATACGATCCCGACCGATTCCAGCACGGTTGGACCTTCGCTTGCTTCCTGAATGCGTGCCTTCTGTGTTGCCATTGATTCGTTCTCCGGTTGTGGCCCGGGGCGGTTCAGATTCCCATCAGCCGGGCGGCATTGCCTGACGTCATTTTACGGATGTCCGCCTCGCTGTAGCCAATGTCGAGCGCCGTGCGTATCACGCTGCGGAAACCGTCACCGATCGTCGGGTTGCCTTTCTGTCCCAGATCGGAGCCGAGAATCGTCAGATCGACCGTGCCTGCCTCGATCACCTGACCGAGGAAATCGGGATCGTAGAACTTGAATTTTGAGCCCGGCACCCACATGCACATTGAATGTTCCATGAAAACGCCTTCGCTCGCGAGTTGGCGCATGTGATCGAGCGTGGCGTCGACGACGTAGGTTGGGTGATTCACGAGCAGGCGTTTCACGCCGCGTTTGCGGGCCTCCTCGAAGAGCGGAAAAATCTCTGCAATGTTGAGGTGCCCGCCCGAGAGCACGACGCCCGCTTCGGCAATCAGGTCGAGAATCGCCAGCACTTCATCCTTGAGCTTGCCGTCGTCGTCGAGCACCGTGAGCGGAATCGGCTGCAGCATGCGCTGCGTCGTCTGGGGAAATTTCTGGTCAAACTGCTTGTCCTGATGATGGTGCTCGATGTGGTTCTTCGACGAGAACGTGGGCATCCACACGAGATTCGCGCCGAGTTTCAGGCCGTGCTCGACCGCGTGCACGTTCAGCCCGCCAACTGCATTGTTAAGCGGCACGCCCGAGAGCACCTGCACGCCGGAATCGGCGAAATGCTTGTTGAGCAGATACGAAACCGGTGTGCACGAGTAGTAATGATCCTTCAGCAGCACGGCCCTGAGGCCGGCGGCGGACGCTTCGCGGATTGCCTCGATGTGATCGAGATAGCGGGCCATCACGGATGGTCCGCTGTGGCAATGCAGGTCGATCGCACCTTGCATGAGGCGGTCGATTTGCGCGTCCTGTTCGGTCGTGTCGATTTCAAGCGTGGTGTCGTTCATGGGAATTCCTTTCAGAGTGCGGCGCGCACGGCCTGTGCGGCCTGACGCCAGCCGGCGCGCATCATGGACTGATCCGAGCCGATGACAAAAAACGAGGCGCCCGCGGCGCGCCACTGAGGCACGCTCGCGACATCGCCAAGAAAGAGGCCGCCGGCCTTGCCGGTGCCGCTGGCCGCGCTGAGCGCGGCGCGGGTGGCCTGGGCTACGGCGGGGGCGTCGAGATCGAACGTGCGCAGCGAGACTGACAGGTCGGCGCGTCCGACGAACAGGCAATCGACGCCGTCCACGGCCGCGATGGCGTCGAGATGCGCGAGCGCGTCCTCGTCCTCGATCTGGCAGATCACGCTGACCGTCTCGTCTTGCTGTGCGATGTGTTCACGCATCGGCACAGCGCCGTAGCCGCCGGCACGTGCCGAGTTCGAGAAGCCGCGTACGCCGCGCGCATAACGCGTGCAGGCGACGATTTCAGCGGCTTGCGCGGCACTCTTCACGTGCGGCACAAGGACGCCTTGGGCGCCCATGTCGAGCACCTGCAGCAGCGTGGCGGGGCGCGTGTCCGGCACCCGCACAAGGCCCGCCACGCCTGCGGCGCAGCACGCCATCAGGCAGGCGTCGAGATCGCCGGCGCTGAACGCGGCATGCTCGGCATCGATGACCACCGCGTCGAGTCCCGCCGCGCCCGCCACCTCCACGGGCTGATAGTGGCCTGTCTTGATGAACGAACTGACGAGGGGCTCGCCGGCGTACAGGCGGCTGCGGAACGTGTCAGCGCTCACGCCGATTCCCTTGCCTGCGCGGGCGACTTTGCAAACTCGCCCGCCTGGTAATCGACCAGATGACGATAGTCCTCACGCAGCGGCGCGAACACGTCGAGGTTCAGCACGACCTCGTCGCCGATCGGTTCCGCGTAATGCATGACGTGCGGCGGGATGCGGATCATCGTGCCGGGGCCGCCTTCAATGACATCTTCGTCGAGATGGAAGCGCACCCGGCCCTGCACGATCAGCACGAGTTGCTCGAACGTGTGGCTGTGCGGGAACACCTGCATCCCGGGCGTAAGCCAGTTCATCACGCACATGACGTCGTCGCCGCGGAAGCCCACGCGTTCCACGCCCTTGCGCACAACCTCGCGCGGCAGGTCGTTCCAGTTATGAAGCAGATCCTGGTAGTTCATTAGGGGTTGTCTCCTGCAAGTTGAAGCGGCGTGCACTACGGTATTTTGTGCTTGCCGATGTTTCGATTGAAAGAAATACGTTTCGATGAAAAGAATCGTAGATCGCGTCGGCTACCGGGGTCAAGCGATACCGTTCGCAAACGGCGTCGGGATTTCACCTGGTGGCAAGTGCTTGACATGGCTCGAATCGTACGTCTAGGATGTGTCGTTGAAAAGAACGTAGTTTCGTTCAGAAAAACAAAATGGCTAATGAAAGGTGGTCGGAAGACCCCGCAACCAGGACGCAAAATGATTTTGAATACTCCTTTGCTGATCGACGGCGCGTGGCGCGCCGGCACCCATGCGCAGCGGGCAACGGTGCGCGACCCCGCGACCGGCGCCGCACTGGGTGAGCTCACACTCGCAAGCGAGCAGGACATGGCGCTCGCGCTCGAAGCGGCGCAGCGCGGCTTTGAGATCTGGCGCAAGACCTCGGCGTATGAGCGGGCGAAAGTGCTGGGCCGGGCCGCCGATCTGCTGCGCGAGCGTGCGGAGACGATTGCGCAACTGATCACGAAGGAGCAGGGCAAGCCGCTTGCCGAGGCGCGGATGGAAGCGGGCGGCGCGGGCGATCACGTCGACTGGTATGCGGAAGAAGGGCGGCGCGCTTATGGCCGGGTGATTCCGCCGCGCCAGCGCGGCGCGCGTCAGATGGTCCTGCGCGAGCCGGTCGGACCAGTCGCGGCGTTCAGCCCATGGAACTTTCCGGTCTCGCAGCTGGTGCGCAAGATCGCGGGTGCGCTGGCGGCCGGCTGCTCGATTATCGCTAAGGGACCGGAGGAAACGCCCTCGTCCTGCATCGAAATGTGCCGCGCGTTTCAGGACGCGGGCGTGCCTGGCGGCGTGCTGAACCTGCTGTTCGGCGTGCCGGCCGAGGTCTCGTCGTTCCTGATTCGCTCAGAGGTGATCCGCAAGGTGTCGTTCACGGGCTCGGTGCCGGTTGGCCGTTCGCTCGGCGCGCTCGCCGCGCAGCACCTGAAGCGCTGTACCTTGGAACTGGGCGGCCACGCGCCGTTCATTGTCTGCGACGACGCGGACGTCGCGGCGGCAGCCGCGCTCGGCGCTAGCCTGAAGTTCCGTAATGCGGGCCAGGTGTGTGCGTCGCCGACGCGTTTCTTCGTGCAGTCCGGTGCCTACGACGCGTTCGTCAGCGGGTTCTCCAGCCAGGCCGCGCGGCTCGTGGTCGGCGCGGGCGCGGCGGCTGAGACACAAATGGGCCCGCTCGCGCACGCACGCCGTGTCGACGCCATGGCCGGGTTCGTCGCCGACGCGCGCGAATGCGGGGCGACGGTGCAGGTGGGCGGTGAGCGCGTCGCGGGCACAGATGGTTTCTTCTTCCAGCCGACCGTGCTCGTCGACGTGCCCGACCACGCGCGCGTGATGAGCGATGAGCCGTTCGGCCCGATTGCGACGGTGCTGCGTTTCGACACACTCGACGAAGTCATCGCGCGCGCCAACGCGTTGCCGTACGGGCTCGCCGCATTCGCGTTCACGCGCTCGATCGCCGCGGCCACGCGTCTCGCGGACGATCTCGAGTGCGGCATGGTGTCGATCAACCACTTTGGCCTCGCCGCGCCGGAAACGCCGTTTGGCGGCTGGAAGGACAGTGGGTACGGCAGCGAGGGCGGCAGCGAAGGGCTCGATGCCTATCTGCAGCCGAAGTTCGTCAGCCAGATCGGCATCTGACGGGGATGGCGATGGAGACGTTCGACTACATCGTGGCGGGCGGCGGCTCCGGCGGCTGCACGGTCGCGGGCCGCCTCGTCGAGGCGGGCTGCAGCGTCCTGCTGCTGGAAGCCGGCCCGCGCGACAACCATCCGTTCATCCACATTCCGGGCACCTTCATTCGCGTGCACGGTACGCGTCGCACCTGGATGTACCGCACCGACGCGCAGGCGCATGTCAACGGCCGCGAGGTCTTCATCCCGCAGGGGCGCACCCTGGGCGGCGGCAGTTCCGTGAACGCGATGATTTACATCCGCGGCCAGCAACAGGACTACGACGACTGGGCCGCGGCGGGCGCGAAGGGTTGGAGTTGGGCCGACGTGCTGCCGGTGTTTCGCCGCGCGGAAGGCAATCGGCGCCTGGGCGCGCCGCTGCATGGCACCGACGGGCCGCTGAAGGTCAGCGACGGTACGCATCGCCATCCGCTGAGCGTCGCGTTCGTGAACGCGGCGATGGAGGCGGGTGTGCCGTATACGGAGGACTTCAATGGCGCGGCCCAGCAGGGCGTCGGCTACTACCAGACCACGACCGACGCGGGGCGCCGTTGCAGCGCTGCCGTGGCGTATCTGGGCCGCGTGCGCGGACAGCACAACCTCAGTGTGCGCACTGGCATGGAGGTCGAGCGGCTCGTCTTCGAAGGACGCCGTGCGGTGGGCGTGATCGCGCGTGCCGACGACGGCAGCCGTCATGAATTCCGCTGCCGCGAAGAGGTCGTACTGAGCGCGGGCGCGCTCGCCACGCCGAAGATTCTCATGCATTCCGGCGTGGGCGACAGCGTGCACCTGCGCGATCTCGGGCTTGGCCTGCTGTACGACCTGCCTGGTGTCGGGCGCAACTTTCAGGATCACCTCGCGGCGTCGGTCTATGCGCGTACGCGCGAGCCGATGAGCCTGCTTGGCCACGATCGCGGCATGAAGGCGCTGCGGCACGGCCTGCAGTACGTCGCCGCGCGGCGTGGCCTGCTCACGTCGAACGTGATCGAGAGTGGTGCTTTCGTCGATGCGACCGGCTGCGGGCGTCCCGACGTGCAGTTCCACGTCGTGCCCACGCTGGTTGGCGACGTCGATCGCGCGCCACCCGAAGGTCACGGCCTCTCGCTGAACCCGTGCGCGCTGCGCCCGAAGTCGCGCGGCACGCTGCGCCTGGGCAGCGCCGATCCGCACGACGGTTTTGCACTCGACGCCGGTTTCCTTTCCGACGACGAAGATCTGCGCGTGCTGGTGGCAGGCGTGCGTTTCGCCCGGCGTATCATGCGTGCTCCTTCGCTGGCGCGGCATCTCGACGGCATGCTGATGCTGCCTAATCTGGACGACGACGCGATCCCGCAGCAGGTCTACGAAGACTATGTGCGCTCGGTGGCGAAAACGGTGTTTCATCCGGTCGGCACTTGCCGGATGGGCACGGATCCGCTCGCGGTCGTTTCGCCCGAACTCCGGGTGCGCGGACTCGACGGACTGCGTATCGCCGACGCCTCGGTCATGCCGCTGATTGTGAGCGGCAATACCAACGCGCCGACCATCATGATCGGCGAACGCTGCGCCGACTTCATGCTCGCGCAGCGGCAGGCCGGTGCCCGGCGAGCGGCCTGATACAAAATGCAGGGCGGACGCGGCCACAGAGCCGCGCCGTGCGCGACGGTGAGCCGTAGCTCACTGCGTACTGCCTGCACTATCCGCACTACCCGCATTACCAATAACAGCACACTAGGCAGTCCAGGAGACACCATGAATCTGCTTTCCCGCTCGACGTTCGAGTCCTCGCGTGACTGGGCGCTTTATAACCGGATCGCTCGCCGCATCCTGCCGTTCCTGTTTGTCCTCTATATCATTTCGTTTCTCGATCGCGTCAACGTTGGCTTCGCCAAGCTGCAGATGGCGGCCGACATCGGTCTGAGCGACACTGCGTTCGGCTTCGGCGCGGGCGTGTTCTTCATCGGCTACTGCCTGTGCGAGATTCCAAGTAACCTGATGCTGCAACGCCTGGGCGCGAAATTCTGGATCGCGCGCATCATGGTTCTGTGGGGAATCGTGTCGTCGTGCATGCTGTTCGTGCATTCGCCGCATTCGTTCTATGTGCTGCGCTTCCTGCTCGGCATCACCGAAGCAGGCTTCTATCCGGGCATCGTGCTGTATCTCACGTACTGGTTCCCGGCTTACGCGCGCTCCCAGGCGATGGCGTATTTCAACCTTGGCATCGCACTCGCCGGCGTGCTCGGCAGTCCGCTTTCGGGCTGGATCATGCAGACGTTCGCGGGCGTGTGGGGACTCGCCGGCTGGCAGTGGCTGTTTCTGCTCGAAGGATCGCCTGCCATTCTGTTTGGCATCGTCACGTACTTCTATCTCGACAACGGTCCGGGCAAGGTCCACTGGCTGAGCGCCGAGGACAATGCCCGCGTGACTGCACAACTGACGGCCGAACGCGCTTCGAGCGAACGCGACGGCGCGCGCCACGATTTTCGCGCGGCCTTCTCGAACGTCGGCATCTGGTGTCTGATCGTCACGAATTTCACCCTGCTGTGCGGCACGTACGGCGTGTCGTTCTGGATGCCGCAGATCGTGAAGAACCTCGGAATCCGCAACCTCATCACGACGGGCCTGCTCGCGGCCGTGCCGTTCGCCGTGGCCGCGGTCGTGATGATTATCGTGAGCAAACACTCGGACCGTACCAAGGAGCGCCGCTGGCACGGCACGATTGCCACGTTGCTGTCGGCGGGCGGCCTCGCGCTCAGTGCCTGTTTTCATGCACAGCCGTGGCTCTCGCTGATTGGTCTGAGTGTGGCGATGGCGGGAGGACTCTCGGCGTTCTGCGTGTTGTGGGCGCTCCCGGGCATTCTGCTCACAGGGCAGGCCGCCGCTGCCGCAATCGCCCTCATGGCGATGATCGGCAATCTGGGCGGTTATGCGAGCCCATTTCTGATCGGCTGGCTGCGCGACCGCACCGGGCACCTCGAAAGCGGGCTCTATGCGCTGGCCGTGGCGACGCTGGTCGGTGCGATCACGATGGCATGCGTGCCGCAATTGCGGCAGCGCCGGCGTGCGTCGGGGAACGCGAGGTTCGGCGACACGCCGGTTTGAGTTGACCCCGTGCACTGTGTCGAATGCGTTGCAAGCGCGGCCGCGCTTGCGACGCACTCAGGCTTTGGCGGGCCGGCCCGTCTGGGCCTGTTGCAGATCGCTGCCCTTGTAACCGAGATTCCACGAGATGCGCAGCGCCGTGCGCACGAGTGGATCGACGATGGCTGCCGGCGGCGCTTTCGGAATGTACTGGATGCTGCCCACGAGCGCGAGCGTGCCGACCGCACACGCGGTGCTGTCCAGGATTGGCGCTGCGACCGCGCTGATGCCGAGCGTTTCCACTTCGAATGCGACGGCATAGCCCCGCTCGCGCGTCTTGCGCACGATCGCGTCGAGTTCGGTTTGCGCCGTGACGGTGTGCGGCGTGAATGCCGTCAACTCCTGCTTCTTCAATTGCGCACGCAGCTCGGCATGACCGAACGCGAGCGCGACATAGCCCTGCGCGTTGGCGTGCAGCGCGAGGCTCGTGCCGGGCCGCACACCGATCTCGAGCGCGGCCTTGCCGACTACCGTGGCGAGCACGGTCAGCTCGCGCGCACTAAGCCCGGACAGCACGACCGACATCCCCAGCTCTTCGCGCAGCTCGCGCATGGAGGTTTCCGCCGCGCCCAGCAGGTCGATGCGCGACGCTGCCGCGCGGCTCAGCAGATACGCCTTCATGCCCGGACGGTAGCGCGACGTCGCCGGATTCTGTGCCAGATAGCCCAGCTCCAGCAGCGTCTGCAGATGACGAAAGACCGTGGCCTTGGTCGTTTTCAACTGCGCCGCCAGTTCGCTCACGCCGATCTCGTCGGGGGCGCCGACGACGCCTTCCAGAATGTCGAACGTCATTTGCACCGACTTGACGCCGCTCTTGGTTTTTTCCTCGTCCATCTTCAGATCATCCCCTCGCGCCGCGCTTTCGCGCGCGCCAATGCCTGTTTCGTGAAGGCCGCCGCTCACCGTGAAGCAGCGGTCATTTTGCAATGCACATATATCACATCGGCTCCCCGAGGAGTGTTCGCGCTGCGTGACGCTGTCACGGAAGGGGAAACATTTTTGTACCGCACATAGAAACATGGTAACGTGAAGCGAAACGACGGGTGATCAACCCAATCCATTATTTCCTGTCACGGAGGCTCTGATGAGCACGCTGAATCAACTCGATATCGACCACCATCTGCATCCGCAGACAAACCTGCGTCAGCACGAAGAAATAGGACCCCTGATCATTGAGTCGGGTGACGGTCCCTATGTCATCGATACCGAAGGCCACCGCTATTTCGAGGGCATGTCGGGACTCTGGTGCGCGTCGCTTGGCTTCAGCGAAAAACGTCTGGCCGACGCTGCGCATCGCCAGATGCTGAAGCTGCCGTATCAGCAGACGTTCGCGCATCGCAGCAGCCGGCCCGTCATCGAACTTGCCGCACGCCTGCTCGAACGCGCGCCCGTGCCGATGTCAAAGGTGATGTTCCAGAGTTCGGGCTCGGAGGCTATCGATACGGCGATCAAGCTCGTCTGGTATTACCAGGCAGCAGCGGGGCGGCCTGGCAAGCGCAAGATCATCGGCCGCCGCCGCGGCTATCACGGCACGACCGTCGCCGCGGCGAGTCTCACGGGCTTGCCGAACATGCAGACGGGATGGGGCCTGCCGCTGCCGGAAATGCTGCACGTGAGTTGCCCGCATTTCTATCGGGAAGGCCGCGCAGGCGAAACGGAACAGGCGTTCAGCGCGCGGCTTGTTACCGAACTCGAACAATTGATTCTCGCTGAAGGGGCGCAGAACATCGGCGCGTTCTTTGCCGAGCCGGTCATGGGCACGGGCGGTGTGGTCGTGCCGCCGCAGGGCTATTTCGAAGGCGTCCAGGCGGTGCTGCGCAAGCACGATATTCTGTTCGTCGTCGACGAGGTGATTTGCGGCTTCGGGCGCACCGGGCATTATTGGGGCTCCCAGGCTTTCGATCTCGTGCCTGACATGCTGACGTGCGCGAAGGGCCTTTCGTCGGCGTATCAGCCGATCTCTGCGCTCATGCTCAGCGACACGCTTTATCAGGCCATTGCGAGCCAGACGGACGTGCTCGGCGGCTTCGGCCATGGCTTTACCTACGGCGGTCATCCGGTGGCCGCGGCGGTCGCGCTCGAGACGCTCGATCTGTATGACGAATATCGGATCCTGGAGCGCGTCGCGTCCACGGGTGCGTTGCTGCAGGCCGGTCTGCGCCAACTGGCGGAGCATCCGCTGGTAGGCGAGGCCCGTGGCCTCGGCCTCATGGGTGCGCTCGAACTGGTTGCGGACAAGAGCACGCGCGCGCCGTTCGATCCGCAATTGCAGGTGCCGAGACGTGTGACCGACGCGTTGCAGCGGCGCGGCTTCCTGTTGCGCGCGCTCGGCGCCTCGGTGCTGTTCGCGCCGCCGCTGATCAGCGCGCCGGCGCAGATCGAAGCGCTGCTGGCGGCGGTGCGGGAGTGTCTCGACGAAGCGGCACGCGGGGTGCGCGATTGATCGATGCGGCAAGAACTGATTGACACGGTCTTTTTGTCAACAGACGATGAATCACGTAGAGAAACGCCGTAACGCCTATCGAAACGATAGGCGTAAGGCCCAGATGGTGACTTTGACTCCGCGCACCCGTGCCATTTCGTGCGTGAACGCCCCAACTATCCATGGTATTCGCATGAAACTTTTGAGCCGCACCGGCTTTGAACGCGACCGGGACGATGCGCTGTACAACCGGATTGCGTCGAAGCTGCTTCCGTACCTCGTCCTGCTCCTCGTCGTGTCGTTCGTCGACCGGGTCAACGTCGGTTTCGCCAAGCTGGAGATGGCGGGTGACATCGGTCTGAGTGACCTTGCGTATGGCACGGGTGCCGGCCTGTTCTTCCTTGGCTACTGCGCCTTCGAGATTCCTGCGAATCTGATTCTTCAGCGTGTGGGCGCGCGCCGCTGGCTCGGTGCAATCATGCTCGCGTGGGGAGTGATTTCCGCAGGCATGGCGTTTGTCGCCAACACCCACCAGTTCTACGCGATGCGGGTGCTGCTCGGCATCGCTGAAGCGGGTTGCTATCCCGGTGTCATGCTCTATATGACGTACTGGTTCCCCGCGCGTTTGCGCTCGCAGGTGTGCGCGATCTTTTTCCTCGGCTTGACCTTTGGCGGCATGCTGGGCGGCCCGCTCTCCGGCTGGATTCTGCAAACGGTGCCGCAATGGGGTGGCCTGCGCGGCTGGCAGTGGCTCTTCATCATGGAGGCGTTGCCTGCCGTCGCGCTCGCGCTCTTTACGTTCGTGTGGCTGCCGAACGATCCTCTCGATGCGAAGTGGCTTAGCGCCGAGGAGCGGCGTTACGTTCACGCGTCGGCGCGCGGTGGAGACGGCGCGCAAGCCGCTGCAACACGCCCGGCCCGCGTGGTGGACGCGCTGTGTAGTCCCACGGTCTGGCTGATGGCGCTGGCAAACTTCGCACTTCTCGGCGGGGCGTACGGCGTGAGCTTCTGGCTGCCGCAGATTATCCGCAGCGCGGGAACCGCGAATCTGCTGCGGGTTGGCCTGCTATCCGCTTTGCCGTACGTGTTCTCGGGTGTTTGCATGGTGCTCGTGGCACGTCATTCGGATCGGTCGCAGGAGCGCCGTTGGCATTCGATCCTGCCGATGCTGCTGTCGGTCGTGGGCTTCTGGCTGGCAGGGGCGACTTCCGGGCACCTGGCCTGGGGGCTGGTCGGCCTGATCCTCGCGGTGGTGGGTGCGCAGACCTCGTCGGGCGTGCTGTGGTCGGTGCCCGCGACGCTGTTCTCGGGTTCGGCGGCAGGCACCGCTCTCGCGATGGTGACGATGGGCGGGAACCTGGGCGGCTATGCGATTCCCTACATGATTGGCTATACGCGCACACTCGCCGGTGGTTTCGCACCGGGCTTCTATGTACTGTGTGCCGTGCAGGTTCTCGGCATCGCCGCGCTGCTGCTGATCCCGTCGAACCGGTTCAGAATGAACGACGCGTCGCGAGATGGGCATGCGCCATTGCAAGACATGGATGCCGCGTCCGGTCGCAACATCGCGTGAGAGTGAAGAGACGATGAAAGTCTTCTATTGCGAAAGCCAGCGTGAACACGATCCCGGATCGTTTGTCGTGCATGGCCGTACGAGTGTCTACACCGAGCAGCCCGCGCGCGCCGACGTGTTGCTCGCGGGCGCGCTCGCCGCGGGCTGCGTGCCCCACATTCCCGGCGATTTCGGCCTGACTTCGGTCGAACCCGTACACTCGCCGCGCTATGTCGACTTCCTGCGCAACGGACTCGATGCGTGGCGGCGCGCCACGGGTGTGACGGGGCCGATGGTGCCGAGCTTCCATCCATTTGGCGAGGCGAACGTGTATCCCGGTTCGATCGTCGGGCGTTGCGGGTTTCATGTTGCGGACACCACGTCACCCATCTCGGACGGCAGCTGGCGCGCAATTCTGCGCAGCGCGCACGCGGCGCATCACGCGGCGCTCGCGGTGCGCGACGGCGATGCCGTGGCCTACGCGCTGTGCCGGCCGCCTGGGCATCACGCTGAGCGCGAACGTGCCGGTGGATTCTGCTACGTGAACAACGTGGCGGTGGCCATCGAGCAGTTGCGCACGCGCTTTCGACGCATCGCTATGGTGGATGTCGACGTGCATCACGGCAACGGTCAGCAGAGCATCTATTACCCCGATCCTGACGTGCTGACGATTTCGCTGCACGTCGATCCTGCCGTGGCGTACCCGTTTTTCAGCGGCGGCGAGTCTGAGCGCGGCACCGGCGCGGCGCTCGGATGCAACCGCAATTACCCGATGCCGAAAGGCACGGGCGACGCCCTCTACCTGGCAACACTCGACGCAGCCTGCGCGCAGATCGCAGCCTTTGCGCCCGATGCGCTCGTTGTGGCGCTGGGCCTCGACGCGTCGAAGCATGATCCGTTTGCGTATTTCCAGATCACCGAAAGCGGTTTCGTTCGCATCGGCGCGCGGCTCGCGAGCCTGCATCTGCCGACGGTGCTCGTGCAGGAGGGCGGCTATCTTGCGCCCGACCTGGGTGAGAATCTGCGCGGTTTTCTTCGCGCCTGGTTTTAGCCTCACGATCCGGCGCGAGCTTGCGATGCAACGCGCCGTGCGCACCGGATGATTCGGTGGATCTCTCTGATTATTATGTACTCCAAATCAAACTGAGTGTAAGGAGTCGCAGATGCAGAAGCAAATGAAGTGGCCGGCCGCGGTGGCGGCATCCGTGCTGATGCTGGCTGTTACGGCCGCCCCGGCGTTGGCGGGTGAGACGGTGACGTTCGCCGGATACGGCGGTGCATATCAGAAGGGGATGGTCGAGGCGCTTGCGCAGCCCGCAGCGGCCCGGCTCGGTTTGTCGCTGGTACAAAATACCACGCCGGGACTCACGGCGGTGCGCGTACAGGTTCAGTCCGGCAGTCCGGCATGGGACATCGTCAATCTCGGCTCGGACGAGTGCGCGGCCGGTAGTACGCAAAATGTCTTCGAGCCGCTCGATTACAAGCAGATCAAGACCGAAGGCATCGCGCAGAACGCGTGGTCGACGGACTGGATCGCGAGCAACTACTACAGCGTCGTGCTCGCGTACCGCAAGGACAAGTTTCCGGACAATCCGCCGCGCACGTGGCAGGACTTCTGGAACGTCAGCAAGTTTCCGGGCCGCCGTGCGATGTCCGACGCGCCGATCGAGTCGCTTGAAATTGCCTTGCTTGCCGACGGGGTACAACCGAACAAACTCTATCCGCTCGACGTGGACCGCGCCGTCAGGTCGATCCAAAGACTCAAGCCCGCGGTGAGTGTCTGGTGGTCGAGCGGCGCGCAATCGGCTCAACTGATCGAGAGCGGCGAAGTCGACATGGAAATGATCTGGGGCAGCCGCCTCACGCCTGTCCTGCACGACAAGGCGCCGGTCGCGTATTCGACCACCGAGACGATTCTCGGCATGGGGTGTCTTGCGATTCCGAAGGGCGCGCGGCATGCGGCCGCCGCGCAGAAGATGATCGCGCTGATGATGTCGCCGGAGTTTCAGGCGAATATTCCGCATGCGCTCGAAGGCTACGGCCCGACCAACGCGCGCGCGTTCGACGTAAAGCAGTTCTCGCCACAAGAACTCGCCGAACTCAACTCCAGTCCGCAAAACCTCAAGAACGCCGTGAAGATCGACGGCCGCTGGTGGGGCGTCGGCGACAACCAGAAAACGGCCACTGCGCGCTACAAGGCCGCGATTTCCCGTTGAGGCGACGATACAGGTGCAGACAATGAAAGCAACAGTTTCGATCAGGAACGTCAGCAAGTCGTACGGTGCGACGACGGTGCTCGACAACGTTTCACTCGACATCGGCGCGGGCGAATTCCTCACTCTGCTGGGTCCGTCCGGTAGCGGCAAGACGACTTTACTGATGGTGCTGGCCGGATTCACACGAGCGAGTTCAGGCTCGATCAAGGTGGCCGGCACCGAGTTGCTGACGATGCCGCCACATCGGCGCGACGTCGGCATGGTATTTCAGAACTACGCGCTCTTTCCGCATATGGACGTGGCCGGGAACATCGGCTATCCGCTCAAGCTGCGGGGCGTCGACGGCGCGACACGGCGGCGGCGCGTGGCAGAAATGCTCGACGTGGTGCAACTCACGGGATTTGGCGAGCGCAGTATCAGCGCGCTTTCAGGTGGTCAGCGGCAGCGCATTGCGCTGGCGCGCGCGCTTATTTTCGAGCCGCGCATTCTGCTGCTCGACGAGCCGCTCTCGGCGCTCGACAAACAGCTGCGCGACCGCATGCAGATCGAGATCCGGCGGCTGCACGAGCGTTTCGGTACCACGACGATCAATGTCACGCACGATCAGCAGGAAGCGTTGACGATGTCCGATCGCATCGCCATCGTCAACGGCGGCGCGCTCGTACAGGTCGGCACGCCCGAGGAGATTTACCGGCATCCGCGCAATCGGTTCGTTGCGCAGTTTATGGGCGAGACCTGCATAGTGCCGTTGCGCCGCGATGCGCACGCGGCCTGGTTCGGCGACACGCGCATTGCCGCGGCACCCGCACGGACGAGCGAGGCGGGTGGTCTGTGGATGGCGCTGCGCCCGGAATCGCTGAGCATCGTCGAGACGGCGGACGCCGATAGCCTGTGCTTCGACGCCGTGGTGAAGGACCAAGTGTACCGCGGCGACGCGCAGATCGTCTATGCGGACCTTGCCGATGGCCACGAAGTGAAGGTTCTGATGCCGCCCGGCGTCTCGCTTGCCGAGCGGCGGCGGCTCGCACCGGGCGATCGCGTCAAGGTCGGTCTGCCGCGCGAGGCGCTCGTGCTGGTCGGAGAGGACGCATGAATCTCACCTCGAACGAAACCGCCATCGTCGGCCCGCGGCAGCTCGAAAACGAAGTTGCGCTGCGACGCCTTGAAATTGCCGGGCGTTTGCGCATGGTCTTGCTGGGCATGCCGGGGCTCGCTGTCGTCGGTGTGCTGTTGGTGATTCCTTTCGCGTGGCTAGTCGAAAAATCGCTGCAGAGCGATGCCGGACAATGGTCGCTGGCCAACTATATGGCCCTCCTTGATCCGGTGTATCTGCGCTCGATCGTGACGACGCTCGAAGTCTCGCTCGCGGTCACGCTCGGCGCGGTGCTGATCGGCTATCCGGTTGCGTATCTGATCTCGCAGTTGCCGCGCCGTATCGCGGGCATGCTGCTCGTGGCCGTGGTTCTGCCGTACTGGACCTCGACGCTCGTGCGCACTTATTCCTGGCTTGTGCTCCTGCAGCGCAACGGTGTGGTGAACGACTTGCTGGTCGGCAACGGTCTGATCGCATCGCCCCTCCATCTGGTGAACAATTTTACGGGTGTTGTGATCGGTATGACCCATGTCATGACGCCCGTACTGATCATGCCGCTCTACGGCGTGATGCGTGCAATCGACCCGAGCCTCGTGAAGGCCGCCGCGAACTGCGGTGCGTCGCCTCGTCTTGCGTTCTGGCAGGTATTTTTTCCGCAGACGCTTACGGGGCTCGCCGCGGGCATCGTCATGGTGTTCGTGATCTCGCTCGGCTATTACGTGACGCCGGCCCTGCTTGGCGGTGGCAACGTCAACGTAATGGCGATGCAGATTCAGACCACGCTCGCCACCGAGGGTGACTGGGGGCTCGTGAGCGCGTTCGGCGTCGTACTCGTGCTGATCGCGCTGTTCGCGTCGTGGCTGGTGCAGCGAATCTGTCGTGTGGTCGCGCCACGGGAGGGCCATTGAAATGCAGATGATCGCTACCGATACGCAGATCACGCACGCGCAGCGAGCATGGCTTTATCTCTTGTGCGCATTGGTGCTGGCGTTTCTCGTCGTGCCATGCCTGCTCGTTATTCCGATGTCGTTTTCGGCGGACAGCTTCCTGCATTTTCCGCCACATCATTTGAGCCTGCGCTGGTATCGCAGCTTTCTCGCCTCGGACGACTGGTTGCGCGGCGCGCGGGTTTCGCTGGAAGTCGCGCTCGCCACGGTTGTGTTCGCCACGGCGCTCGGCACTGCCGGCGCGTACGCGATACGCCATCTCGGCGGAAAGTTCGGCGGCGTAGTGCGCGCGGTCTTCATGCTACCGATGATCGCGCCCGTCATCCTGATCGCCATTGGGGTGTTCTTCGTCTATGCGCGGCTCGGCCTGAACAACTCGCTTGCGGGGCTCGTGCTCGCGCATACGCTGCTCGCGTTGCCGTATGTGGTGATCACCGTGGGCGCCGGCCTGGAAACCTGCGATCTCACGCATGAGATGGTGGCGCGAAGTCTGGGCGCGGGGCGCATGCGGGCGTTCTTTGAGATTACGCTGCCGCAAATCGCACCGGCGATCTATTCGTCGCTGTTGTTCTCGTTCATGACCTCTTTCGACGAAACGGTGATCGTGCTGTTCATCTCGGGCGGCGACACGTCGACGTTGACGCGTCTGATGTTCGAGAATATCCGTGATCAGCAGGACCCGACGATCGCCGCAATCTCTACGCTGCTGATTCTGATTTCGACGGCGGCGCTCGTCGGTGCGCAGTGGTTGTCGAGGAAAAAAGTTAGCACCTGACCTCCATGGCCGCCCGCGAGAAGCGGTCGGCCATTTTTATTCCGCTGTATTTCAACCACTCGCTTACTACCATTTCAATCATGAAACTTAGGACTGCATTATTGCTAATCGCGACTTGCTACGCCGGTGTCGCCCACGCGCAATCGAGTTTCACGCTATACGGAATCGTTGACGAGTTTGTGCAATACGTTAATACGGGCAACGGCTACACGGCGGCGATGGGGTCGAGTGGTCAATGGGCGAGCCGCTTCGGCCTGCGTGGCAAAGAGGATCTGGGCGACGGCTATGCTGTCAACTTCGTGCTCGAAAACGGGTTCGTGCCTACGACGGGTGCGTTGGCGAGCACGGGTAGTCTGTTCAATCGCCAGGCGTGGATCGGCCTGTCGAGCGGCTGGGGGCAGGTGCGCGTGGGCCGGCAGAATTCGCCGCTGTTCATCGACGAAGGCCGGATGGACGCGTTCGGCGCGGTCACGCAGGCCTCGGGGCTCGACAACATCACAACCTATGGTATTCGCACGAGTAATACGATTTCGTATCTCACGCCTTCGTTTCATGGACTGAAGGGTGGCGTCTATGTCGGTCTCGGCAATGCAGGCGGTTTGCGCGGCACGGGTGCGAGTTATCAGTTCGACGTCACCTACGATCAGGGGCCGTTTTCTGCATTCGTGGCGGGGCAGGCGCTGCGCAACACGGACGGCGCACCGACGGATCGCACAATTCTCTCGGGTATATCGTATGCGATCGGCAAGTTCACGATCTACGGCGCCTACACATGGGCGAAGTGGGATGAACTGGCGCTGGACGCGAACACCTACGGCGTATCGATCGGGTACACGATCAATCCGTTTAACTATCTTGCGCTCGGCTGGGCGCAGTTGACGGATCGAACCTCGGCGGGCAACGGTGCGCGCCAGTTCAGCGTGATGTACAACCACGATGTCTCGAAGCGCACCAGTTTCTACGCGGCCGTGTCGCTTCTGCAAAATCGCGGGCAGGCCAGGTATACGCTGGCTGGCGCCGCGAATGCCGGGCTCGCACTGGCGTATCCCGGTGCGCAGGCGCGCGGCGTTCAGGTCGGTCTTGTGCATCGCTTCTGATCCGTGTATCTGCGCCGCCCGCGCGGAGATTTGCGGAGTGAAGGGGCGCTCGTGAATCGAGCCTTTATTGAGCATGTATTATTGACGCATGCTTAAGACGATCACCCCATTCTCTGCTGGGCCGGGCGGCTTGCCGCGTGAGGAGATGCGTAGCCACCTCGTCTCACGCATCGACATTTTTACGCTCCGGCTGTTCCTTGCGGTGGTCGAGGAGAGCAGTATTGCGCGCGCAGCGGACCGCGAGCACATGGCGCCGTCGGCGGTCAGCAAGCGTCTGGCGGATCTTGAGCAGATGATGCACGTGGCGCTGCTCGAACGTCATCGGCGTGGTGTGTCGTTGACGCCCGCCGGGCAGGCATTGCTTCGTCATTCGCGGCGTATTCTTCGCGATCTTGAGGAACTTGAGGCCGAGATAGGAGAGTTCACCTCGGATTCACAAGGCGCGCGGGGACATGTGCGGGCACGTGCGAACGAGTCCGCGCTGTTCGGTTTTTTCCCGGATGCGCTCAGTCGCTTCATGGGGGAGTACCCGAACATCACCGTCGATCTGCGGCCGGACACCAGTACGGGCGCCGTGCAGGCGGTCCGTGAAGGCGCCGCTGACTTCGGCATTTTCTGGGGCGATCAACCGGTTAACGGCATGACGGTCATTCCCTGCTATGTCGACCGGTTGGTCATCGTGGTGCCGCAAGGGCACCCGCTGGCAGGGCGCCGCAACGTCAGCTTCGTGCAGTTGCTCGAATTCCCGATGATCCTGCAGGAGCCAATGAGCTCGATTCAAAACCTGACCGAGCGCCTTGCCAACGAGGCGGGGCAAACATTGAAATCACGCATCCGCGTAGCGGGCTTTGACGCGGTGTGTCACATGGCCCAGGCCGGGCTGGGAATCGGCGTCGTGCCAGATTACTTTGTCAGCGCTCGCGCTTCGGCAATGCACATCGCCGAAGTGCCGCTCGACGAAGCATGGGCTAATCGTCTGCACAAATTGTGTGTGCGCAACATGGACGAAATGCCCGCGGCGACGCGCCTGCTGGTTGAGTATCTCAGTCTCTGAGCGCGCCTGCGGGCTCGCTCACGTCACACTACGCTGCCTGAAGCTGCCATCGCTGTTCGCGTTGGCTGCGTTCCTAAATACGTCTTCTGTTGTTTTTTGACCTTCTTAGACTTCACTCCATCGATCAAACGGTGGAGCATGCGTGTCTCAGGTAATCGCAAGCCGGGTTTCTCTTTTCGACAAACTGTGGAAGCAGCATGTCGTCTACGAGCGTGACGACGGCCATACCCTTCTGTATATCGACCGGCACTATGTCGGCGACGATCTCCCGCGCGATACATTCGACGTGCTTGCCCGCAAGGGTTTGCGAGTACGCCAGCCCGGCGCGACATACGCGATGGCCGATCACTATGCGTCGACGCATGGGCGGTCGATCGCGGATGTCGTCGACGCCGATCGGCGCGAGCTCGTCCAGAAGCTGATGGACTTCACGCGCGAACAGCGTGTCTCGATGTTTCCGCTCGACGATCCGCGGCACGGCATTGTGCATGTCACCGGGCCCGAGCAGGGCTTGACGTTGCCTGGCATGACGGTCGTATGCGGCGACAGCCATACGTCGACCCACGGCGCGTTTGGCGCGTTTGGTTTCGGTATCGGCTCTTCCGAAGTGAGTCACGTGCTGGCGACACAAACGCTCTGGCAAAAACGTCCGGCCACATTGGATACCCACATTAGCGGATCGCTTGCGGCCAGCATCACGGCGAAGGACCTCGTGCTCGCGCTGATCGCGCATCTTGGCGCGGCGGGCGCGGCCGGCCATGTGATCGAGTATCGCGGCTCAGCGGTCGACGCGTTGAGTATGGAAGCACGCATGACGCTATGCAATATGTCGATCGAAGCGGGTGCGCGCGCTGGAATGATCGCGCCCGACGACACGACCTTTGCCTATCTGCGGGATCGACCTTACGCACCGGTGGGCGCCGCCTGGGAAGAGGCACTCGCGCGCTGGCGCTCGCTTCGCGGCGACAGCGGCGCGACTTTCGACCGCGCAGTGACTTTCGATGCCGGCACGGTCGTGCCGATGGTGACATGGGGCACCAGTCCTGCCGATGCCACAGGCGTTGACGGATGCGCCGGCGACCCCGCAGAGGTCCATGACCCGGTTGCACGCCGGCGCATCGAGCAGGCGCTCGACTACATGGGGTTGCGTGCCGGGCAGCGCCTTGCTGGCGTTCCTGTCGACCGTGTTTTCATCGGTTCGTGCACCAACGGGCGCCTCGAAGATCTGCGCCTGGCAGCGTCCGTTCTCAAGCACGCCCGGGTGCGGGTGCCGACGCTCATTGTGCCCGGCTCGCGTAGCGTGCAGAACGCTGCGCGGGCCGAAGGCCTCGACCGGATTTTTGCCGAAGCGGGCGCCGAGTGGCGCGAACCGGGTTGCTCGATGTGTCTGGCAATCAACGGCGATGAAGGCGGCCCGGGTGAGCGCATCGCATCGACCACCAACCGCAATTTCGTCGGCCGCCAGGGGCGCGGAGTTCGCACCCATCTGATGAATCCGGGCATGGCCGCCGCTGCTGCCGTCACAGGTTGCCTGATTGACTACCGGGAGGTCTTGCGCGATGCAGGCGTTTACGCGAATTGAAGGGATCGCGGCGCCGCTGAGCGCCGCGGATATCGACACGGACCAGATCCTCCCCGCCCGTTTCATGCATAAGCCGCGCGAGAACTATGGCCGTTATTGCTTCCACGACCTGCGCGGCGATGCGAGCTTCGTGTTGAATCAAGCCTCTTGTCGCGATGCGCGAATCATCGTCGCGGGGCCGAATTTCGGCTGCGGCTCGTCGCGCGAGCAGGCGGTTCAGACGCTTGCCGATTACGGTATCCGTGCGCTCATCGGCACAAGCTTCGGCGACATCTTCTATACCAACTGTCTGAAGAACGGTGTGTTGCCGGTGCGTGTGGGCGCGCAGTGGATCGCGCGGCTATTCGACGCCATCGACGCCGCGCCGGGTGCGCATGTGAGCGTGGACCTGAACAGCCAGGAAGTCAGTGCATCCGGTCTTGAGCCTGAATGGTTCGAGATCGACGCCTTCTCGAAGCAGGCGTTGCTTGCGGGCGAGGATGAAATCGACGTCACGTTGCGGCTTGGCGTCTACATCGATCGCTGGGAAATCGGGCACGGCATCGTGCCGCCACATCAAACCGATCGTCTTGAGAATAGTTCGACTATGAGGAAATCATGAAGATTGCAGTATTGCCCGGAGACGGGATCGGCCCTGAAGTCATCGATCAGGCGATGAAAGTGCTCGGCGTATTGCGTCGCGAAGGCATGCCGCTGGAATGCGAGCACGCGCTGATCGGCGGCGGCGCATTCGACGCGACCGGGCATCCATTGCCCAACTCGACACTCGCGCTCGCGCGAAGCGCGGATGCGATCCTGTTCGGCGCGGAAGGCGGCTTTCAATACGAGTCGCTGCCGCGCGGTCTGCGCCCCGGCGACGCATTGTTGACGCTGCGCCGCGAGCTCGACCTGTTCGCGAACTTCCGGCCGGTCGTGGCGTTTCCCGAACTCGCGGGGGCGTCGCCACTAAAGGCGGCGCACGTCGACGGGCTTGATCTGATGATTTTGCGCGAGCTGACCGGCGATCTGTACTTCGGCGAGCCGCGCGGCATTGTCGTTGAGGCCGGCGTGCGCGTCGGCATCAATACGATGCGTTACGACGAAAATGAAATCCGCCGTATTGCGAAAGTCGGCTTCGAGACCGCACGCAAACGCCGCCGCCATCTGTGTTCCGTGGATAAGGCCAACGTACTCGAGTCGATGGAGTTGTGGCGCGAAGTCGTCGACGAAGTGGCGCGCGATTACCCGGACGTCGAACTCGAGCATCTCTACGTCGACGCCGCCGCGATGTCGCTATTGCGTTCACCGAAGCAGTTCGACGTCATCGTCACCGGCAATCTGTTCGGCGACATCCTGTCCGATGAGGCATCGATGCTGGTCGGCTCGATCGGGATGCTTCCTTCTGCATCGCTCGGGGCGGACAAGCGCGGGCTGTACGAACCGGTCCACGGTTGCGCGCCGGACATCGCGGGGCAGGATATTGCCAATCCGCTGGCGTCGATTCTCTCGGCGGCGATGATGCTGCGCATGAGCTTCGACGAGCACGTCGCCGCCGACCGTATCGAACGCGCAGTGCGCCGCGTGCTGGCGTCCGGCTACCGAACCGCGGACATCGTCGAACCGGGTACGCGCCGCGTCGGCACGTCGCAGATGGGCGACCTCGTTGTGGCTGCGCTGTCGTGATCGTAGCCGCTGGTCATCCCTTCATGTCCTGTTGAATGGGGTCATGTCATGAACGATTCCCGCCGAACCCTGGTCCGCTTTCGCAACGTAAGCAAAACCTACGACGGCGTTACGCCGGTGGTCGACCGTCTAGATCTGGACATTTACGAAGGCGAGTTTCTGTCCCTGCTGGGGCCTTCCGGCTCGGGCAAGACGACTTGTCTGATGATGCTTGCCGGTTTCGAATCGCCGACGTCGGGCGAAATCTGGCTGGGGGAGACATTGCTCAACACCACACCGCCGCACAAACGGAATATCGGCATGGTGTTTCAGAACTATGCGTTGTTTCCGCATATGACAGTCGCGCAAAACGTCGCCTATGCGCTGACAGTGCGCCGCACGCCCGCTGCTGAAAAGGCCACGACCGTTGCGGCTGCGCTCGACATGGTGCGAATGGGCGAATTCGCCAGCCGTCTGCCGCGGCAACTATCGGGTGGGCAGCAGCAACGGGTGGCACTGGCCCGGGCTTTGGTCTTCAATCCGAAGCTCGTGCTGATGGATGAACCACTCGGCGCGCTCGACAAGCGCTTGCGGGAGCACATGCAAATCGAGCTGAAAGAACTGCATCGCGAGCTGGGCGTCACCTTCGTGTACGTCACCCACGACCAGAGCGAGGCGCTGACGATGTCCGATCGGGTCGCCGTATTCGATGCTGGGCGAATTCAACAGATCGATCGCGTGGATGCGCTGTATGAGGCGCCGTCAAACAGCAATGTTGCCGGGTTTGTAGGCGACAGCAACACGTTTATCGGCGAGTTGGTGTCGGTTGATGGCGAACGTTGCGAGATCGCGCTCAGGAATGGACAACGACTGCGTGGGCTCGCGGTTGGCGAGTTGCGCATCGGCTCCGAGGTGCGCGGCTGTGCGCGTCCAGAGCGGTTGGCATTGCTGGACCCGTTGCACGCGCCGGCCTTGGGGGGATCGCTGAATGTGCTTCATGCACAGGCCGAAGGGGCGCTGTATTTCGGTGATCACATGCGAGTGCGCTTCTCGCTGACCGGCCAGGAAACTGGTTTCGTCAAGGTGCCGCTCGATAACGCAATGCTTCAGCAATGTCGTGTGGGCGACCCGGTCTGCCTGGGCATTGCCGAAACCCATGTGCGTGTTTTCGCGCACGAATCATCCACATCTCACGGGGTTCATCATGCGCATTAAGTATCTGTTGCTGGCAACTGCCGCGCTGGCCTGCAGTCAGTTTGCGTTCGCGCGGCCGCTGTCCGTCGTCAACTACGGCGGCACGCTCGCCGACGCGCAGCAAAGCGCGTTCATCGAGCCATTCAGGAAAGCGACCGGTATTGACGTCGTCGCAACGTCGTATTCGGGCGAGCAGGCGAAAGTGAAAGCGATGGTCGACGCGCATCAGGTGAGCTGGGACGTCGTCGAGGTCGAATCAACCGACGTCGGCCGCGGCTGCGACGCCGGAATGTACGAACGGATCGACTGGCACGCCGTGCCGGATCAGCCGAAGCTGGCCCCCGAAGCACGGACCGAATGTGGCGTGGGCCTGTTCGCCTGGGCCAATGCATTTGCCTACAACACGAAGCTGACGAGGAATGCGCCGCAAAGCTGGGCCGACTTCTGGGACACGACGAAGTACCCGGGTAAGCGCGGCATGCGCAAAACGGCACGCGGCAATCTGGAGTTCGCGTTGATGGCTGACGGCGTGAAGCCCGCCGATGTCTATAAGGTGCTGGCGACGTCGGCGGGTGTGGATCGCGCGTTCAGGAAGCTCGATGCCCTGCGGCCGCAGATTCAGTGGTGGGACGCGGGCGCCCAGCCCGCGCAGTTCCTCGTGGCCGGCGATGTGGCGATGTCGACGGTGTTCACGGGACGCATCATCACCGCACAGAAAGCGGGGCAACCGCTCGACATCGTCTGGAACGGCGCGATATCCGATTACGACTACTGGGTGGTTCCCAAAGGCTCGGAGAATATAGCCGAGGCGCTGAAGTTCATCAACTATTCAATCGGCGCGCAACAGCAGGCCGATTTCCTTGCGCGTCAGCCGGGAGGTCCGGCCAACACCGCAGCGCTCGCAAAGATGACCCCGGAACAACTGAAGAATCTGCCGAACACGCCTGAGCATCGGAAGGTGGGGCTTCCGAATAGCCGTGAATTCTGGGACGAACACGGTGACGATCTCGATCAGCGATTCGCCGCATGGGCAGCGCATTAACAGGTAAGCGCAGAATGGCGACTACATCTCGAATAGCAGCGCCGCCTGAAGGCGGCACGACAGCCGGCCGTGCGATGCCTGGCGTACGGCGTGACAGCAGCCGGCGGGTTCGCCCGCCGCGTATCGCCGGCGACGTGCGCGGCGCGCTATGGCTGATCGCACCGCTGGCGATCTTCATGCTGGTGTTCTTCGTGATGCCGATCGCCAGTCTGCTCAGTCGCAGTGCGTGGGATCCCGTCGTCACGCGTACGTTCCCCGCCACGGCCGTAGCGCTAAAGGGCTGGGGTGGCGATTCGGTGCCGCCACCCGCGACGTTCGCGACGCTGGCGCACGACATCGAAGCTGCCGACGCGGCCGGAACGCTCGGCGACGCGGCAGCGCGGCTGAATCAGGATGCGCCGGGAATGCGGGCTCTTCTGATGCGCACGCGCAGGCAACTGGCCCGCGCAAACGGTACGGACGCGCTACCGGATCTCATGGCTGTCGATAGCCGTTGGGGGGAGGTGGCCATCTGGAAAACGCTGGCGCGTTCGCTCAGTCCGCTGACCGCGAGCTATCTCCTGCGTGCGGCGGACCATACCGAAACAGCCGACGGGCATGTCGTCGCGCTTGCGCCGGACGAGGGCGTGTACCTCGGCGTTCTGGGACGAACGATCTGGATGAGCGCTGTTGTCACGTCGCTGGTCACGCTGCTCGGCTTTCCGCTCAGCTACTGGCTCACCAGTTTGCCCGAGCGGCGCCAGCAGCGCGTGATGATGGCTATCCTGATTCCGTTCTGGACCTCGATCCTGGTACGTATCGCCGCGTGGATGGTGGTATTGCCGAGAGAAGGGCTCGTGAACAAGGTGCTGATGTCGCTTCACCTGATCGATTCGCCCGTCGCGCTGCTGTACAACCGCACCGGCGTCTACATCTCGATGGTGCACATTCTAATTCCGTTCATGGTGTTGCCCGTGTTCGCCGTGATGCGAGGGATTCCGCGCAGTTACCAGATGGCGGCAATCTCGCTGGGCAGTCATCCGTTCGGCGCGTTCTGGCGGGTCTATGTACCGCAGACGCTGCCCGGCGTCGCGGCGGGCGCGATGCTGGTATTCGTCAGCGCGCTCGGCTATTACATCGCACCGGCATTGCTCGGCGGCGCAGGCGACCAGATGCTCAGCTACTACATCGCGTACTTTACGAATACGGCGATCAACTGGGGTTTCGCGGCAGCGCTCAGCGCGTTGCTGCTGGTGGCAACCGGCGTGCTGTTCGCCCTTTACCGGGTGCTGGTCGCGGTCTTTCCGGCATACAAAGGGGTATGAGATGCGGCTTGTTCCTGTTTTCGAGCCCCATGCGGGCTGGCCGGAGAAATGCTGGTACGTTGCGCAACGCGTGCTGTGCTTCGGCCTGCTAGCCTATCTGGTGCTGCCTATCGTTGCGCTCGTACCTTTGTCGTTCAATGCAGATGCGTTTCTCGTCTATCCGATTTCGCGTGTTTCGTTGCACTGGTATTACACGCTGCTGACGTCGGACACGTGGTGGCTCGCGATTCGCAACAGCTTCATCATCGCGCCGTTCGCGACGGTTGTCGCGACGCTGCTTGGCACGTTGTGCGCGTTGGGATTGGATCGTGCGGAGTTTCCCGGCAAGCGCATCCTGACTGCACTGATTCTGTTGCCGCTGGTTGCGCCGCTCGTGGTGGTGGCGGTTGCAATGTACCTGTTTTACATGAAGCTGGATCTCGCGGGCACATATACAGGGCTTGTGATTGCGCATTCGCTGCTCGGCGCGCCGTTTGTCGTGACGACGGTCAGTGCGACGCTCAAGGGTTTTAATCACACGCTAGTCAAGGCGAGCCGCAGTCTCGGCGCCGGACCCGTGGAAACGTTCTGTCGCGTGACGTTGCCGCTAATTCTGCCAGGTGTCGTGTCGGGCGCGTTGTTCGCGTTTGCTACGTCATTCGATGAAGTCGTTGTGACTCTGTTTCTCGCGGGGCCGTCCCAGGTCACGATTCCACGTCAGATGTTTAGCGGTATTCGCGACAGCATTACCCCGACGATTGTCGCGCTCGCGACAATCCTCGTTGTGTTCTCGACGCTACTCATGGTTGCCGTTGAGCATGTCCGCCGCCGCGTTGCGGCGCGCAGCTAGCCACGCGCAGATTGAAGCCTCGCTAGATCGCCGGATTCGGCTTTTCGAAGGATACCGATTCATGCTTCAACCGACTGCGGCTGAACTCGCGGCCCTGTTGCCATTCGATGAACTCGTGCCTGCCCTGGCGCAGGCTTTCGAGGCCGGTGCACAGGTTCCATTGCGGCATAGCCATACCATCCAGACGAGCGATGACACGGGCACGTCGTTGCTGATGCCCGCGTGGGACGCCGAGGGTTTTTACGGTGTCAAGATCGTCAACATTTTCCCGGGAAACCGGAACAAGGGGCTGAAGGGACTGCATTCGACGTACATGCTTTACGACAGCCGCACGGGTGTGCCGCTGGCGATGCTCGACGGCGACGTAATCACGTCACGCCGTACGGCGGCGGCTTCGGCGCTAGGCGTAGCGTTGCTGGCCAAAGCATCCGCAAAAAGCCTTCTGGTGTGTGGCGCGGGACAAGTCGGCAGCCTGGTGGGACCGGCGATCGCGAGCGTGCGTGCGCTGGACCGGGTTGCGGTCTGGAATGTCAACGCCGATGCGGCACGCCGCTGCGCTGCGCGCTGGCGGGATGAAGGCCTGCCGGCTGAAGCGGTGACGGATCTGGAATCGGCGGTGCGCAGCGCGGACATTGTCAGTTGCGCGACGCTTGCGACGGAACCGTTGATATACGCTGAATGGCTCGCGCAAGGCAGTCACCTCGATCTGATTGGAAGTTTTACGCCACACATGGTGGAGGCCTCGCCCGACTGTTTCCGGCAAGGCGACGTCTGGGTGGACACGCAGGAGGCCATCCTTAAAGCAGGCGATTTGCTGAAAGCGATTGAGGCGGGGCGGTGGAGTGCAGAGGCTGTGAAGGGGGATCTTGCGGCATTGTGCCGGAACGAATGTCCACGACGGACAAACGACGCGCAACGAACGGTTTTTAAGGCGGTCGGTTCGGCCTTGGAGGATCTGGCTGCCGCGCGTCTTGCGTATCGTGTTCTTGGAGGATAGCCGATTAATACGTAAGCGATCCATCTTCGGCGTGCGCGCGACCTTCTTGTCGCCAGCGCGCGTTCGGTTTGACGCCATCCTGTTCATCGCTCCATTGATTTGCCCGCCATGAGGCAACCGGCTCGGCTCAATGGTAACAGCAAGGCAGTGGTACGCCTGGAGCACCACTGGCAACGCTACATAGGAGAACTCGCTCGCGAACCGAGTGCGGTCTTTGTCGACAATGCAGCCGGGCACGCGACTGCGGCCGCTCTACGTCTCGCCGCTTTCTAGCTCCATGTACTTCGGGGCTCGCCAAGACAGTTTTGCTGGTGCGTTGCCATGGGCGGCCCGGCCGCCAGCGATCTCGTGGATAGCAATCTGCCACTCGTCACGCGTGAGTTGGCACGGTGCTGTGCTAAGTCGCTCAGCGACCGATCTAGCGACCGATCTAGCGACGGATCGTACATGCCTATCAACAATGCGGTGGCGCCGTTCACGGGTCAGTTCGAAGGGCAGGGTCATTCGATCACTTCGTTGCGCTTTGAGGCAAGCTTTGGCCGTCTGGCTCCGCATCTCAGACGAGATACCGCTCGGGGCGGATGCGTTTGCCTCATTGAGCACCCTCAAAATATTATGGCTTACGGAACGACCAGTCGGTTTGAGCGGCTTAGGGCTGGGGTGGCAGCAGGAGATATAAGGCGGCAGCATGCGTAATCGCCAGCACAGGTACGCAGATGATTGGAATCGCTCACATGTCGCCCAACTCTCCAGCACGCGCGGTAAGATCGGCTAGGGTAGCGCGGTAGTAGTCGAGGATGAGGTTGATCGCACCCACAAGATTGGAGGCTAGAAGAACAATCAGGAGGGTGGGCGCATGCGTGCTGCGAACAGTGCCAGTAGCGCCAGCACGCCCGTTGCGAAGTCACCATATGCGGCGAACACCGAGAAGCCGGCAGGCAGATCGCACGCATCTGTCAACTCCTTCGTTGGTACGCCGACGCCTGTGGAAGAAGAGGCTTGTCGAAGAATGAAATGTACCGCGGTCCGTCACCTGCTGCATCCATTCAGCGACGACAGAAGTATTTTCAGTCGTTCTTGAAGCGGGGCAACGTCACTATCAACGGACGCGGCGAAGCCGTAAAGGAGGTCGGCTGACTTAGTCGATTCAATCTGACTCTCGGTGTCTGTTATTTGTTTATGGATGAAGGCGTTGTCACTTGCCGCACTTGCCGTCATCTGAAGCTTTGCCAAGGATGCTTGCGTATCGCGCAAGTTGACGGTGCAAGCCTGCGATGCAGCTGAGTTTGCTTTGGCGCTTTCGGTGGCGCTAGCTAGTTGATTTGACATATCGGTGAGGGACTTGGCGTCTGCAGCCTGCGCTTGTAATTGACCGAGGCGCCAACCAATAGTCAGGCTCCCTGCAACTATGGTTACCGCCGTTGCAGCGATACCAAATATTTGAGGAAGCGTGAGGTTCCGTAGTACCTGTCCAATTTGGAGGTCGGCGGGATTTTTCATTCGATCTGGCCTATGCGTATTCCTATTATTCTGCTCAGAATTACGACAGGTTTGCCGATAACTTTAGGATGCGGTCCATCCAATATCGCGACGAATCTCGGACCCCCGCCTTTTAATCTGCCAGCGATCACGCCGGCGGCCGCTTATAGCCACTCCGGTTGGCAAGGACTGAACTTAGCTGACTGACCGGTTTGGAGAAGGTCATCTGAGCGCAGTGGGTTGGTTTAATTAGTGAGGATATCTGTATCTTCCCGCGGCGTATCCTAATGCAGTGTTTGGCTTCGGACCGTTTCGCGCCTTCGAATGCGCGCAACTAACGGTCAGCATAATCAGGCGCCAATAGACGCCTTCGTCGCAGGCTGGCTTACGGCGGATAATCGGCAAAACGATGTACTTTACATAAAAGAAATGATCGAAAGTTAGTTCGCATTCCTATGTTTACCAGGTCGAAAAGGCTTCAATTTGTGCAGGAGACTGCTTCACACATTCTGGATTCGCCCATGCGTTCAGGTTGCGCGGTGACAATTTGCGCAGGGCGGGGAGGGCTGGGCTTGCGCTGGATCAGTGTGGCGACACGCTCTTCAAGTTTCTGATTATCGGAACGTCGAAGGGGAAAGATTGCCTGTCTCACGAGGCCACGATGAAGCGTCTCAAATTGAGAGTTGGTGACCTGCCAAGGTGTTGGATGCCGTGGAGGCTGACTGGTCGCTGGAGGAGCCTGAGCAGGCGTCAACCCCGTTACCATCGTCTGGTATGTGAATCTGAAATCAGTAGCTCAAACCCGCCAGTTCTCTTCGGAGCCTGGCGGTTTTTCTTTGCCTGTGGGGCGCGAGCTACATACGGCGGTGGAGCCGCTCAACCGTCCAGTTGCGATTCGACGTTCAGGACGATCCGTGCGACCGGGTTGTTGTCTGCCGATTGCGGCGCGAACTTGATCTGGGCGAAGGTGACGATACCGAGAGCGACGACCAGGAGTGCCCCAGACGAGGCGATGCGGGTAAGGTATTTCACAGGGACCTCGTTTTGTTGATTAGAGAGAAACTGGGCGCAGCTGGCGGGCGTGTCGACTTAACTTCAGCGGCATCTCGGTACGCAACCCGGCAACGCCGGACGCGGTCGTCCGATTGCGCTTGGCGATCGGACGACTGTGTTGCAGTGCAATATAACACAACCGTCTGCTCGCATCTACAGATCACCCGGGCTTGTGCAGTGCACTATAAACGTTTATTCGGATGCCCAGTGCGACATCCCGTCGCGAGTGGATGCTTAATTGCTCAAGCATTCGTGTATGAAAGACTTCTGTAGGCACGTCACGTGCCGTCACGCTATGTGGGCGATTCTCGCAGGCACGGGCGATGTCGAGGACGCCGCCTCGGCAGTCTCCCCGCTGGAGCCTGCTGGTTGAAAATAGGTTTGCGGAGGGTATCAATTGCGCTATAATTTGGTATCAACTGATACTTAAGCCGGGAGTCGCATGTCACTGATTACGCCTGAGGCAGTGGCTGCGGTTATGGAACTGCGGCAGGTCCCGCACACGCTCGCGGAACTCGAGGCACTTGTCCGCGACGGCCTGCCCAAGTCTGCGCTGCGCGCGGGCGTCGAACATGCGACGCAGGGTGCTGACGCCCGGCGTGCGCTACTTGCCCGCATCATCCCCGAAGCGACCTATAAGCGGCGTCGCGATCGGCTAACGCCAGACGAATCGGAAAAGACTGAGCGGCTGGCTAGGATCGTAGCGACGACGGCCTACGTCTGGAACGACGAAGAGGACGCGCGGGAATTCCTGTCGACGCCGCACCCGGAGCTCGAGGGGCGGGCGCCACTCGATGTTGCGCTGACCGAACTCGGCGCGCGCCGGGTCGAAGAGCTGCTCTGGAAACTGTTTTATGGATTGCCGGCGTGAAGTTGTTTCGAATCGCCGACACTCGACATACGGTCTGGAGCGGCACCGGCGCGACGCTGGTGGGCGGCCGCTTCAATAGCCCGGGGCGACCGGTCATCTACGCCGCGTCGACCTTCGCCGGTGCGATGCTCGAGGTTCTTGTTCATGCGCGCATCGGCAAGGTACCGAACACACACGGATGGGTTGAAGCAACGGTTCCCGACGATATTCGCGTCGAACTCCATTCGGCCGAATCATTGCCAGGGGGATGGGATGCGCCAGCACATCAGGCGGCAAAGGAGTTCGGCGACGCTTGGCTGACAGAGTCGCGCACTGCGATCCTGATCGTACCTTCCGTCGTCGTCCGGGCAGAGTTCAACGTGCTGGTCAATCCCGCACACCCCGACGCGACCCGGATTGTCGTGACCGAGCCACAACCCGTGGTGTGGGACGAACGCCTCTTTGTGATACCGACGGTCGGACACTCCTAGATTACGATGGTGGTCGGCTAGCTGCGCCTCGACGCTTTGCTCCTCAGCGGAGATAGTGGGACGTGGCTTTAGTTTAGTTTGCACTGGCCACTCGCACTGGCCAGTGCAGCGCCTTCTTATATTCTCTATGTCTGGTTGCCAACGCCGACACGACTATCAGTTTCTGTTAATCGCCTGACAATTTGACATAAACGAAGTTATCAACATTTTAAATGTCAGAGCTTTTTAGAAATGTCCGGTTCTGGCTCATTAGAAATGTCCGGTTTCCTGCTCCGGGATGACTGGTGTGGCGCATGCTGCGGCATCCCAGCCAGCCCGGAGCCAGACTATGAACGGACGTGGATTCATCACGATCAGCATGCACGAGCTCGAGCGTGTGAAGATCATCGAGGCGGTCGTCCAGCATCGCCTGACGATCGTCCTGGCGGCTGAGCGGCTACAGCTATGCGAGCGTCAGGTCAGCCGGCTGGTTCGGCGCTACGAGGCTGCCGGACCGGCTGGGCTGGTTTCGGCGCGGCGTGGACAGCCGAGCAATCGCGAACTGCCAGTGGATCTGCGGGCGCGGACCATGGCGCTGGTGCGTGAGTGCTACGCCGATTTCGGGCCGACGCTGGCGTGCGAGAAGCTTGCCGAATGTCATGGCGTGGTGCTGGCAAAGGAAACCGTGCGGCGCTGGATGCGAGAGGCCGGGCTGTGGATTCCCCGTCAACAGCGGCCACCGAAGCTGCATCAGCCGAGAAACCGTCGCGCGTGCCTGGGTGAGTTGGTGCAGATCGACGGTAGCGATCACCGGTGGTTCGAGGACCGGGCGCCCGCGTGCACGCTGCTGGTGTTCATTGACGATGCAACAGGCCGTCTGATGGCGCTGCACTTTACCCTCACCGAGTCGACCTTCAGTTACTTTGAAGCGATGCGGTGCTATCTGGAGCAGCATGGCAAGCCGGTCGCGCTGTACAGCGACAAGGCCAGTGTGTTTCACTGCAACAGCCATTCGGTGACGCCTGGCAGGGGTGTGACGCAGTTTGGCCGCGCGCTGTACGAGCTGAATGTGGATACGTTCTGCGCCAATAGCAGTCAGGCGAAGGGCCGTGTCGAGCGCGCCAATCTGACGTTGCAGGACCGGCTCGTCAAGGAATTGCGGCTACGCGGGATCAGCACGAAGGAGGCCGGCAATGCTTACGCGCCCCACTTCATCGCTGACTTTAACGGCCGGTTTGGCAAGGTGCCGCGGAGCACGTTTGATGCACACCGGCCGTTGCGGGTGGATGATGATCTTGATCTGATCCTGACGGTCCGTGTACCGCGGCGCGTGTCGAAGGTGTTGACGGTGCAATACGACCGTGTGATCTATCTGCTTGAAGATACGCCAGCGAACCGCAGTCTGATTCACCGTTATCTGGACGTGTTCGAATACCCGGACGGACGCATCGAAATCCGGGTGAATGGTGCTGCCCTGCCCTATGTGCCTTATGACAGGCTCTCGGAGATTGATCAGGCTGCAGTGGTCGATAACAAGCGGCTTGGACACACGTTACAGATGGCGCAGTTGATCCAGGCGCAGCGTGATGACCGGCGGGCGTCGGGCTCGCCATCGCGGACCAACCAGGGCGAAGCGCCACGGCCGAAGGAGCGCAAGGCAGGCACGCGCAAGCAGCGCGAGTTGACCCGGGAGGAGTTGAATGAAGCGATTCTGGGAACTGCCGGAATGCGGGTTGGCTCGGTGCTTAAAAGCCGCCTAACATAGAGATTTCTGGACCTCAAACCCGGACATTTCTAAAAAGTCCAAACCCGGACATTTCAACAAAGCCTCGACATTAAATGTGAGTCCCAAGTTCAGATGTCGCGTTTCCGCTAAATAAAAATGTCGCGTTTTGCTGATGATGCCATGCTGGGGCGCTTCCGGTCGGATTGCGGGAGCCCAGCATGCGCCGAGCCGAACTGGTGACACTGAACATGCGGTGTCACCAATGATGGCTTCAATGGTTTTGTTGGTCATGTTTCAAGGTATTGGCGTGGTGGGAAAATCACGACTGCCGGATCGTTTGGCGACGCACTTTTCCCAAGACACTATGCATGCGTGATAACTGTCTCTACCGGCTCGTGAGAGTCCGCGTCGTCCAGGTCCATAGCGATCAGTACTGCACAGGAAACCCTATCTAGCAGCAATCTGTCGTTCCTGCCGCTCCACCATCGCCGGACTGGGCCGCTTCGGCGATGCCCCACGACAACGAGATCGGCCTTCAGCTCGCGGGCAAAAAGCGGTATATGGTCCAGCGGGTCACCAATCGCAAAATGGGATGTTGCGACGACTCCACGCGCCGCAAGTTTCTCGATTCCATCGCAGAGTATCTCCCTTGCAGACTGCTCCAGCGTATCGAACGGCACGGCGGACGCAATATCGGCCCCCTGCGACCATGTCGGGCTAGTGAGAACGGCAAGCAGGTGCGTTTCCGCATTCATCAGCTCCGCCAATGAGGCGCCATGGCGCAACGCGCGCCGCCCCTCACGGGTTGCGTCGTAACACAACAGGATGCGCCCGAATGCAGACATGTCGTCATTCGCTCCGATTCAATCCGTCTCGCTAGTTCAGCAACCGAGCAGTAGATCGCTACAGTTCGGGAGGCTGTCGCGCTAGACTGCGGCAGCACAAACGTCGAGGATGCGTTCAATTCTATTATATATCATTGTGTGATATAAAAACGGTCGCCTTTGCAGCTTTCAGATGGCGTACCGGTGAGTGCGTTGTACAAGATCTACGAGAACGTTTGCAGTCCGCCGCACTGGCGCGTGAGGTCGTGAGTCAGACGCCGACGAGGAGGGGCGATCTAAATCGCCGGTGCGCTACTGCTCTGGCCATCCTCCCGGCTTTCCGCGGCAGGACGTTGCTGATCACCCTGTCGCAGTTGGCGCCGCCGAATTCGAGTACGTCACGCTCGGCGAGATCGATATCGTTGCACCAACGATTCGCGCAACAGGCTTTTGGCGCGGAAGTGGCGGCTTCGCACCGTCGCTTCCGAGATGTCGAGAAACTTGCCGTCTCCTCCACGCTCAGTCGCTCGACAGAACGCAACACAAACACAACGCGAAAGATTTCGGGCAGTTAGCGCGCGCTATCGCGTTGTCCGGCGAATCGGAATCTTTGCGCGGTCATGGCATTAATATCGACCTGAATGTTTCGTCCACCAGGGAGTTGCGTTCTGCCGGCGCGCTGCCCGGCGCAGACGTCCGTAGCATTCGCTAACAACCATGCGGGACAGCCAGGTTAAGAGCGTGGCGTCGCCGCGAAACCGGGCAATCGACCTGTAGGCTGAGCTTGAAAATATCACGCCGTGACATAAAATGAAAGCAGGCATCTACGTGACAGACTCTTGAACAGGAGGAGGCCGGCTGAAACTACAAAGATGATTGTTCGGGATGGCATGCGTCCATGGGGATGCCGTGGTTCGCTCCTACGCAAACAGCCAGTCATCGTGAAGGCCCGCGGCGGCCATCACAGGATGAAGATCATCGGTTCGGCCAGGCGTGTTGCGCCACAACGCCAAGACGCGTTGCATGAGCCTGCAGGGGCAAGTCCGAATAGTTTTCGGGTGCAATAGCACAAGATCGATCGAAGCAGGGAGCCATCATGCTCATCACATTTCAATCGCCCGCCACGCCCGATGTCGTCATGCTCAGAGACCTTGCGCAGTATCTACTGGGTCTCGTGGGCAAGCGGCTCAATACGCGTGGGGTCATTCTCCACGATGAGTTGCCTCGCGCAATCAGTCGTCTTGAAACGGCAATTTCGGACGATGAAAAAGCGGAGATTGCCCTCGAATCACTGCAGTACTCTCGCGAACGCCGTCAGGGTTCCGGCAGTGGACTTTCGCAGCGGGCGTGGCCATTTCTCGACATGATGCGTGAGGCCAGCAAACAGAATGCTGACATTATCTGGGGGCTGTAGATGCCGCATTGCAGCGCCTGTGAGTGCCGCGTGCGTGTCGCACCGCCCGATAAGAGGCGCCAGGATGAAGCGATGGATTGCACCGCCCCTGTTCGCTGCCACTTTCGCCGCGTGCGGCATCTGTGCGCCGGCGTGGGCAGGCGCGCACTCATGCGGCCAACCACAGGATGCGGCCTCAAGATTGTGCGCCTACCGGAACGGCGGCGAGCCGGTCAGGACGTTGGGGGCTGCGCCAACCACTGATGCGTCTGCTCCCTATATTTCCGACATTCCGGTAAGGGTTGTCAGCGTGTACGGGCGTACGACACTCGATATGCTATCGAGCGGACCCTTCGTGCTGGTGAAGTGGCCGAACGGCTGCTGCCCGGACAGCAGGCGGTGGCCCACGGGAGACACGCGTCATAAGCACACTGGCGACGACCGGCACGTGATCTTTCTCTGGCTTGCACTGTAGACGGCCCGTCCGCACCGTCAAGGTCCGTGACGCGTGCGGTTCCACCAGTGCTTACCGGCTGCATGCTGGGAAATCCGTTCGCGAGGATCGTCTCCCGGAGCCCGTGCAATGACAAAAAGGACCACCAGCGCCAGCACTGCGCCCGCAACAGCAATCTGCACCAGAAGATCCATTATCATCTTCGCCTCCATAAGGGTTGTGCGTCCAACAAGAGCTCCTGGCCGCCACGATTCGGATTCGCGCAAGACCGTCAGGCGGCCACCTTGAACAGAACACCGCAAGATACGCGATCAAGCAGCAATGCGTGGTTTTCTCCCGACCACCAGCGCGCAAAGAAACCGTGCGGATGATGTCCAATGACGATCAGGTCGACCTTCAGTGCGTCCGCCAGGCCGGAAATCTGGTCAATCGCGTTTCCGACCGAATAATGTCCCGTTGCAGTCACGCCCCACGCCCGCAGCCAGTCAATTCCCTCACGCAGGGTCTCTCGTGCCGCCTGCTCATCGACCTCGGGTTTCATCGACGAGATAACGTCGAACCCGCTTGACCAGTAGGTGTAGGTGCAGTCGAAAATCGAAAGCAGATGTGTTTCAGCTTGCAACTGCTGCGCGAGGGCCGCACCGAAACGCAGCGCGAGGCGTCCTTCGGGTGTGGCGTCGTAGCAGAGAAGGATCCGGTTGAACGGGGCCATGGCGGATGCCTTTGTCAACTTTGGCTGCGTCATTCAGTCGAGCGATCAGATTGGTCGCCGCGAAATCGTTCAGGTGAACATCGGCACGGCCTCGATCAGCATGAAACCCAGTAAAGCGCCCAATGCTGCACCTAGCAGCTTGGGATGCCAGCGTTGCACCTGCGGAGTGCTGAGCAGGTCACCAACCAGGATCGTGCCAAGCAGCGCAAACGCAATCAGCAGGTAGCTGATTTCAAAATCGTTATTGATGACCATTGCGCCTTCCCCTTCAGTTAGCAGTGAGACCGCGGGTTCAAAGCCTCGAGTGAAGCACTTTTTGCCCACACACCGGGGCCGCTTGCCCGGTCGTTATCTTGCGCCGGTTGTATGTTCAATACGCCCGGGTTGCCTTAGGGTCGCTCGCTTCAATTGTATATCATGATGTGATACAAATACACTGACCGCTAATCATGTCCTTGGATAACGCTAGTGTGAGATTTCGGTTCGCACCGCAAGTCAAGGCGTCTCAACGGTTTTAGGCGATTTTTGATGCGTTGGGGTGGGTATGCGTGGGCCTCTGCGCTGCATAAATCGAGTGTAAGCTTGATAATGAGCGATTTATCGAGCAAAAGGTGGTCTATGGCGATGATGGCAACGCTCGAAAGGTGCCGAAATAGCTAAGGCATGACATTTTTAACGCGGTTGTGCGCCTGACGACGTCCTCATTTGTTTTGACCGGCGAGTCGTTCCGAATCAGATAGAAGCCGTCGGTCAGCACAAACGGCGCGGTAATCGCAATCTTCTCGCCGTGCAACGCATCGACTACGAAGAAGCCGAAATGGGCGCGCTCCTCGCTTACGGCGTGCACCGATTTGCCGGCCGTGTCGAAGACCATGAGTTCCAGTTCTACACTGAGCGTTTTCGCGAACGATCGCACGAGATCGACCGCGACGCCGAAAGGCTCGCCGGTTTGCGGATTTTTGCTGGCGAGACCGGGTGCCCAGATTCATCGACGCGCGCATCGTGCCCGTAAGCTGAAGGCGGAAAGAATGGCTGATCGATGGGCAGTGGTTCACCAACGCCCGGTTTGATCTGAAGGAATCGTGTTCGTGACACCGCTGAGCCGGCGCCCGACAACGCCATCGCGGCAGTCGTCTACCCGCCGCCCCTTTGCAATGTTGGCCCGCTCAACCCCAAAGCCGTGTTGATGAGCGCGAGATGACTAAGCGCCTGAGGGAAATTGCCAGCGAGTTCGCGGCGCTGGACGTTGTATTGCTCGGAGAGCAATCCGACATCGTTGGCGGTGGCCAGCACTCGTTCGAAATGTTGCCGCGCTTCCAGTGTGCGTCCTTGCAGGTTCAGGCAATCCGCCATCCAGCAGGAGCAGGCGAGGAACGTCCCTTCGCTCGGGCCGCACGGATTGCGATGGTGGCGCCGTATAAGTCCGCCTTCGCTTAGTCCACGGCGAATGTTTTCGATGGTCGAAGCCATCCGTGGGTCGTCCGCGGAAATGAAACCGACCAGCGGCATCAGCAGCAGACTGGCGTCGAGTTCTTCGCCGCCGTAGTACTGCGTGAAGGTGCCGAGCCCTTCGTTCCAGCCTTCGCGAAGTGCTTCCTGACGAATGCGATCGCGCAGCACGGAGAGCCGTTGGACAGTCGCGGTCCCCGCGCTGCCAGGCTGACGGCGTTTGACGAAGCGGTCGAGCGCGGCCCAGACCATAACGCGCGAGTATGTGTAATGGCGCGGCGTTGCTCTCGCTTCCCAGATTCCGGCGCCCGGGAGGCGCCACACTTTCTCCAGGTGTTCGACAATGCGCGTCTCGATCAGGTCCTCGTGGGGCGCGGGGTCGAGTCCGCCCCGCCGTGCGACGTCGAGACAGTCGATCACTTCTCCCAGCACATCGAGTTGATGCTGATGAGCCGCGGCATTGCCGACCCGAACCGGTTGGGCGTAGCGATGACCGGGCAGCCAGTCCACGGTCCACTCGCGAAAATGACGCCCGCCATCCACGCGATACATAATCCTGCTTCTTTCAGGCTCGATCGAAATGGTGCGTAGTAACCAGTCACGCCATGCACGGGCTTCTCCATGAAACCCCGCATTGAGCAGGGCGACCATGGCGAAGCTCGTGTCGCGCAACCACGCATAGCGATAGTCCCAGTTCAGTTCGCCGCCTGGCGCTTCGGGCAGCGAGGTCGTCGGCGCGGCGACGATCGCGCCGGTACGGCGATGCATTAGCGCTTTCAGCGTCAACAATGAGCGACGAACCGCCTGCGGCCAGGCCGTCCGGCTGTCGTCGAACGTGGCGATCCAGTTGCGCCAGAAGCGCTGCGTTTCATCGAGCGCGTGCTGAACATCAAGCGGTTGCGGCGGCGCGTCGTGTGCGCGCGTACAGGTCATCGTGAAGCTCACGCAATCGCCCGCCTTGACCGTGAAGCGCGAACGAATGGTGCCGGCCGCCAACTCGATGGGTGCGTCTGTCCGAAGTACGACGCAGTCCGGTCCGATGCGTGCCTCGCATACGCCGTCGCGGCGCTCAAGCAACGGCGTTAGTTCGCCGTAGTTGAAACGCAACCGTAATGCCGAGTCCATTTTGACGACGCCGTGCAATCCTGTAACGATGCGGATCACTGAACTCGGACCGTCGCCGACCGGCATGAAGTCAGTCACGCGAACGGCGCCGTCCTGGACTTCGAAGTCGGTCTCCATGATTAACGTGTCGTGCTGATAACGCCGCGCGTGGCCTTTGACGGCGGCGACCGGCGACAGCATCCAGTGGCCGTTGTCGGCAGTGCCGAGAAGCGCGGCGAAACACGCATCGTCATCGAAACGAGGCCAGCACAACCAGTCTATCGAACCGTCACTGCTGAGGAGCGCCGCCGTTTCGCCGTCGCCGAGCAGCGCATAGTCCTCGATCGGGCGGCTCATGGCTCAGCTCCGCCGTCTCGCCACGGCGCGAAGCAGGCTCAGTGCGCCCACCCCCGCGAGTGCCCAGAAGAAGGTCCGATGACGATCGGTGAACATTTCCCATGAGTGCCGCGTCGCTTCGCCGTCGAACCTGCCGTGCGCCGCGTAATTGCCGTGCACCGGTTCGAACAGGTTGCCGGCGGCGCTGCTTTCGAGCGGCTCGTTCGTCAGTTGACCCATATAGCCCGACTTCGCGAGATAGCGGTCAATGAGCGCGGGCGCAACGCGGTTGGCCAGTATCGCCTTCACGGTCGAGAATCCTACCCACACTTCGCGACGACGGTGAGTCGCCGCAAAAAAGATGGCCCGTGCGGCGACCTCCGGTTGAAAGACCGGCGCCACGGGCCGGGCGCGCTTGCCCATCTTGTTGCGAGCCCAGTCGAACTGCGGTGTGTTGACAGCGGGTAGATCGACCATCGTCAGATGGACCTTCACACCGTCGTGAATGATCTCAGAGCGCAGAGAATCCGTGAAACCGCGAATGGCGAACTTGGCGCCGCAATAGACTGATTGCAGCGGCACTGAGCGGTAGCCGAGCGCCGAGCCGACGTTGACGATCGTTCCGCGGTTGCGTGTGCGCATGCGCGAAAGCGCCGACATCATTCCGTGCACCTGGCCGAGATAGGTGACTTTCGTGCCCCGCTCGATCTCGTCGGGCTCTAGGGCAGAGACTGGCGCAAACGCGGTTGCCATCGCAACGTTGACCCGGACGTCGATCGGACCGAGCGTCTCTTCCACGCGCGATGCACCTGCATCCACGGCGCTCGCGTCGGCGACGTCGGTGGGAAGGGCAAGTGCGCGCACGCCGAAGCCCGCTTCGATTTGAGCGGCAGCCCGCGTGAGCCGGCCTTCGTCGCGCGACAGCAGCGCGACGTCATATCCGTGGCGCGCAAACTCATCTGCGGCCGCGCGTCCCACGCCCGCGCCGGCACCAGTGATGACGGCTACCTTGCGTCCAGTAACGGTTGTTCGCATCAGAGGTCTCCTCGCGCCGCAAGCGTTTCGATCCTGTCGGCCGTACGCATGGCGATTGCCTGTATGGTCAGCGACGGATTCACGCCGCCAACGGTCGGAAACACGGAGCCGTCGCAGATCCATAGGTTGTCGATGTCCCAACTGCGGCAGTCGGCATTGACCACGCTCGTCGCCGGATCGTCGCCCATGCGGGCCGTGCCGTTCAGGTGGCACGTGTCGTCGGTTTCGCGCCAGACGTCGCGCGCGCCGGCCGCTTCGAGCGCGAGGCTCATGAAATCGAGCGAATGCCTGACCAGCCGCTTGTCGTTGTCGCACAGCGAATAGGTCACTCGCGCAACGGGCAAACCGTACCGATCCTTCTCGTCGGCGAGTGTCACGCGGTTGCGCTCCTGCGGCATGGCTTCGCCGACTATCTTCAGCCCCGCCTGATGGTTGTACTTCCGCATCTCGTCCTGCAACCGCTGGCCCCACAGCCCTCGGCCGTTCTGTGTCGATACCCACGCGACCGGCAACGGTCCTTGACTCATGTAGCAATAGCCGCCGAAGAAGTCCTTGCCCTTATCCTCGTAATTCCAGTGCTCAGTGAGAGATAGCGAAGGCGGCCCCTTGTACCACCGGATTTCCTCGTCCATCGTGCCCCAGACTGCCTGATTCAACTGCACCATCAGATTCTTGCCAACGAGGCCGGAACTGTTGGCGAGGCCATCCGGGAAGCGCTCGGTCGCGGACATCAACAACAGGCGCGGCGTTTCGATTGCATATCCCGCGACCACGACATTGCGCGCCCGCTGGAACTGCCAGCGGCCTTCGCGCATGTATTCGACGCCACTCGCGCGTCCGTCGTGGCCCATGGCGATGCGGCCGACCATCGCGAGATCGCGAACCTCGGCGCCGGCGCGGACGGCCCGCGGAATCCACGTGAGAAGTGCGCTCTGCTTCGCGTTGGTGGCGCAGCCGGACACGCAGAAGCCGCGGTAGACGCACGGATGGGCGTCGCCGCGCGGCGCCGAGACGGTCGCGAGCGGCGTGGGCGACCAGTCGATGCCCAGCGCCTCGCAGCCGCGCGCCAGCACGAGCGCGGACGCATTTAACTCATGCGCGCGATACGGATAGCGCGGCCGCTTCGGACCCCACGGATAGTTCACCGGACCCGCGATCTTCAGCGCCTCCTCGACTTCGCCGTAGTAGCGCCACATCTCGCGCCAGTCGAGCGGCCAGTCCGCGCCGTAGCCGAGTAGCGAGCGCGACCTGAACCACTCGGGTCGGAAGCGCAACGAGACCATCGCGAAGTGGACGGTGCTGCCGCCCACCGCTTTGCCGCTGTTGTTGTTACCGAGGTGAAGCGGGTTTTCGCCGTCGCAGATGCGCTCGTCCGTCCAGAAGAGCTTGCCCTGATGCGTCTCGTCCGATGCGAACTCTTCGAGCGGGCGCCACCACGCACCCGCGTCGAACGCGACGACCTTGAAGCCTTTTTCCGCGAGACGGCAGGCGAGGGTGCCGCCGCCGGCGCCGGTGCCGACGATCGCGAAATCGACCGCTTCATCCTGCGGATACTCGCGCATTGGAATCCATGCAGCAGGGCGAAAGACGTCGGGCGCGCGTCCGTTCTTGCCGCGCGGGACGAGTTGCGCGTCGTGTGGGTCGTCAGCGGACACGGCGATTCTCCTTGTATGCCTGGTCTTCGCGGCCCGGCCTGGCCTCCGCTGCTTCCCAGGGATCGCGCCGGTTGGCCACCATGCGGACGTAACCGCGCGGATTGGCGGGTCCGCCGAAACCGATCTCGCTCCACGCATGAGGATGCGCATAGTACATCCCGCAGATGTCATGCAACACGCGCTTCGCAAAGAAGACCGCACCCGGCATGCCGCGCCATTCTGGGCCGTCGAGCCCACCTTCCTGCATGTCGGTGAGCAGCGCGTGGCGAGCTTCTTCTGCGATGCTGGAGAACGGCAGTTCGTGGCGACTCCGGCTTTCCGCATCGAGCGCGCGAAGACCAATGCGCCACGCGTCGCGCATGGGCGGCAGACGCGCGTCGCGATAGCCGTCGCCGAGGTTGTTTGCGAGTCGTGCATCGACGAGCGCGGCGACGGGAACCACTGGGCGCTCCCGGTCTTGCGGCACGATGCACGCGCAGAGCGCACAGAGCGCCTGCCATTCGACGACATCGAAGAAATGCGGCTCGTGCGGCGTTGCCAGACGCTCGTCGATCACAGTGCGCGTCACGTCGTCCCATGAGGGCGTATCGCGTTTCGCCGTCACGTCATAGCCGGGATAGCGGGGCAGTCCGGTCATTTCTTTTCTGTCTCCCGAAGACGAAGCGCGCCCAGGGCCGCGAGCGCAAGCGCCGAAAAGCTCGGCGGCGCGGGCAGGGGCGGGCCGTTGAAGAGATTCTGGCTCCAGTTGCGCCAGCCGCCGCGAGCGCGCGCGACGCCGCGGGCATGAAAGCCCACGCCGATAAAGCCTAGCGCCGTAGTGACACGCAGCCATAGCCGCGTGAACCAGTGATCGCGGGGCTCTGCAAACGCTGCGTTGATGAGCAGCGCCGAGGCGACCGGCGGGATCACGATGGGCGCATACATGACCGGGTTATGAAACGAACCCCTGAAGTGCATCAGCGCGACCTCGCCGAGCGTGCCGACCAGCCCGGCGCTCGTGAGCAGCGCGAGCGCCTGACCTGCGGGCATGCCAAAGAGACGCGGCTCGTGCGCGGGCTCGTCTCGCAGCCGTTCGGACACCGCACCCAGCGCGCCCGAGAGCAGCAGCGCCATTGGCGCGCCAATCGGTGCCGCATAGAAGAGGTTGTGCCAGCTCCATCCGCCGGGGCGCTTTGTGATGTTGTACAGATGGAAACCCGTGCCCGCAACGCCCGCCAGCGCCGCGCTCAGGTAAATCGAATCCCGTACCGGATGCCGCGCCGGCTCGAGATCGGAGCCGCCATGCAAGCCCGCGAAAAGCGACAGCGTGGAGACCACGAGCGGCGTGTACATCGCCGGATTGTCGAACGAGCCGCGATAGTGTTCCATCGCGCTGTCCGTCAGCACGGACAGCGCGAGCAGCGCGGAACTGCGGTTGAATGTGCGCGCCGTGTCGATATGCGTACGCACCGGCGAGCCCAGCGTCTGGCGTCCGCCAAGGCGCACGAGCGCAAAAGCGGCGGTAGCAAGACCGCAACCGATAGCGATGTCGATTGATCTGGTTTGCGTCATTTTTCGTGTCTCGTACCGCGAGTCTCAAACCGCATACCGGTGCGCATCCGCATGTTTGAAATCAAGCCCGCAGCCGGGCCGCGACCAGTCCGGCGCAATAGCGCCGTTGCGCGCACGCGGTGCGCCGTCGAAGAGCATCGATTCGATGCGTACATGATCGTGAAACCATTCCTGATGCCGCAGCCGCGGCGCCGCGCACGCGACATGAAGATGCAGCGCGGGCGCGCAATGCGCAGACAGCGGCACGTGGTAGGCATCGCAGAGCGCGGCCACGCGCAGGAAGCCGGTGATGCCGCCGCAGCGAGTGACGTCCGCCTGCAAGACATCGATGGCTTCATTGGCGAGTAGCACGCGAAAATCGTCGAGCGTGTAGCCGTATTCCCCGGCGGCCAGTTCCATGCCCGCGGGCAATGCATCGCGCAGCAATGCGAGGCCGGCCACGTCATCCGATGAAACGGGCTCTTCGAACCATTCCACGCCGTATTGCGCGAACTCTTGCGCGTAGAACAGTGCCTGCTTGCGATCCAGCGCGCCATTTGCATCGACGAACAGACCGGCTTGGGCGCCGATGGCGTCGCGGGCAACTTGCACGCGATGCGGGTCGCGCACCGACTCGGTGCCAATCTTTATTTTGACCCAGCGGCATCCGTCTTCATGCACCCAGCGACCGAGTTGATCGCGTATTTGGTCGTCCGTGTAAGTGGTGAAGCCGCCGCTGCCATAGAGCGGGATGTGGCTGCGCGCCGCGCCGAGCAGCCGCGCGAGCGGCATGTCGAGCAGCCGCGCCTTGACGTCCCACAGCGCGCAGTCGAGCGCCGATATGGCAGTAGCGGCGATCCCCGAACGGCCGATGTTGCGCACGCGCTGCTGCATGCGCAGCCACAGTGCGTCGACATTCCAGGCGTCTTCGCCCATGATCGCCGAAGCTAGCGTGGCCTCGATGAACTGCGCAGTGGCCGCGTCGTTATAGGTGTAGCCGATGCCGGTCTTGCCCGCTGCCGTGACCTCCGCCACGACGAGCGTCGTGGACTGCCATGCGTAGGTGCCGTCCGCTTCCGGGCGATCGGTGGGAATGGTGTAGGCGCCGGTCCGGATGGATTCGACCGGCGCTTCGCGGTGGGTCAGGTGCATGGCGCGTGCTCGACTACTTGTCCTTGTGACCCGGCAGCACCGCGCCGAGTACCTGTTTCGCGGTATCGATGATCACGTTCCCCTCGTCGGGATCGCCTTCGAACAGCGTCGTGGCGAACGCTTTCGCCTGTTGGAGCGTGATGTGCGGCGGCAGTGGCGGCACGTTGGGATCGGCCTTGACTTCGATCACCACCGGACGATCGGACGCCAGCGCTTCGTCCCAGGCCGCAGCCATACGCGCGGCGTCGTCGACATAGATACCGCGCAAGCCGATCAACTCGGCGAAGCGGTGATAAGGCACAGACGGAATGTCCTGCGACGCTTCGAACTTAGGGTCTCCATTCATCACCCGCTGCTCCCACGTAACCTGGTTCAGGTCCTCGTTATTGAGCACCATGCAGATCCAGCGCGGGTCGGCCCATTGCTTCCAGTACTTCGATACCGTGATGAGTTCGGCCATATTGTTCATCTGCATCGCGCCGTCGCCGACGAGCGCGATGACGGGCCGCTCCGGATGCGCGAACTTCGCGGCAATGGCGTAGGGCACCGCTGCGCCCATCGACGCGAGCCCACCCGAGAGCGAGCACATCATGCCGCGCTTGATCTTCAGATCGCGCGCGTACCAGTTCGCGCAGGACCCCGAATCGCTGGTCACGATCGCATTGGACGGCACACGCGACGACAGCTCCCACACCGTGCGCTGCGGATTCACGCCGCTAGTGCCCGACTCCAGCGCGCGCTTTTCGAGCTTCTTCCACCACTCTTGCATCCAGCCTTCGATGTCCTTGCGCCATTCGCTTGCTGTCTTTCTCTCCAGTAAAGGAATCAGCGCGCGCAAGGTCTCGGCGCTGTCGCCGACAAGATTGACTTCCATCGGATAACGAATTGAAAGCATGTCGGGCTTGATGTCGATCTGCACGCCGCGTGCCGCGCCTTCTTTCGGCAGGAACTCGGAATACGGAAAGCCCGAGCCGATCATCAGCAAGGTGTCGCACCTGGTCATAAGCTTGTAGCTCGGTTCGGTGCCAAGCAAACCAATGGAGCCGGTCACGAAAGGCAGGTCGTCGGGCAAGGCGGCCTTGCCGAGGAGCGCCTTCGCCACGCCCGCGCCGAGTTTTTCAGCTACGGCGATGACTTCGTCTGTCGCGTGCAGCGCGCCTGCACCGACGAGAATCGCCACTTTCTCGCCCGCGTTGAGCACATCGGCGGCGCGTTTGAGGTCGTCGGCATAGGGCACAATCTTCGGCTCGCTGTAACCGACGCCTGAATGCAATGTGCCGTGCTTGCGTGGCGGAGGCTCGTACTTCAGTTCCTGAAGGTCGTTCGGCAACACGAGTGCCGTGACCTTGCGCTCGCCGAGCGCGGTCCGAACGGCGCGATCAACCAGATGACGAATCTGCGACGGTACGCTCGCCTGCTGAACAAACGCGCCCGCGACGTCCTTGAACATCGCCTCCAGATCGACCTCCTGTTGGTAGTGGCCGCCAAGCGATGCACGAGCCTGCTGCCCGGCGATGGCAAGCACCGGCATGTGGTCGAGGCGCGCGTCGTAAAGGCCGGTCAGCAGATGCGCGGCGCCCGGGCCCGATGTCGCGAGGCAGACGCCCAGTTCACCAGTGAACTTGGCGTGCGCCGAAGCCATGAACGCGGCCATCTCCTCGTGCCGCGTCTGGATGAATTCGATCTTGCCGTTGGCGCGATTGAGCGCGCCTAATATGCCGTTGATGCCATCGCCAGGATAGCCGTAAACGCGGCGCACGCCCCAGGCAGATAGACGGTCGATGAGAAACTCGGCAACGGTGGTAGACATGGTTTGCTCCCGCGAGACGGCAATGAAATCGCGTCGGGTGTCGGATAGATGTATCACGTTGTGATGCAAATGGTGTGCCGCACCTTGTATGATCGATGAAACGCAACCTGATCGCGATTGGAATTCCGTAAGAAGGCGGCTGGGCCATGGCACGACGCGACGGTGTGCGGCGCGGGAACGTGGCAGACAGCGCAGAGCGTTGTGAGGCGGTAGTACCGTGTTTTTACCCGAGAGGCACGGTACAAATTTCAACCATTTGCAGCAATGTCATGCCGTAACTGTGTTAGGTGCCGATATGCAAAAGATGCAGGGAAGACTGGCCCAGGCTGACGGCTTTTCTAGGCGGCACAGGGAAGAAATTCACGCAAGCAATGGAACGACAAAATGCAAACTGACATTGGCGGCGAACATCGGCTGCCCCGACGTCATTCGCGTTCGCATCGGACGCAGGATGCCGTCCGGGTTCCACGTCGATGGACCGATGGAGTAGGGTGGCGGCATCGCAAATCTGGAAAAGGACGAAACATGAACAAGCAGGAACTGGTGCACGCGGTCGCCGTCGCAACGGGACAGAGCAAGGCGGCCGCGTCGGAGGCGATCGACGCCTTCATCGGGACCGTGACGAAAGCGGTCACGAAAGGGGACGCCGTTCAGCTGGTCGGCTTTGGCTCGTTTTCGACCGGGGCGCGCGCCGCGCGCATGGGACGTAACCCTTCCACCGGCGCCGAAATACAGATCCCGGCGGCGAAGACTGTCAAGTTCACCGCTGGCAAGGCGTTCAAGGATGCGGCGCCCAAGTAGTCCACGCAGTTGGTGGCGACCCGCCGCAGTCCACGACATGCCAAGTCGCGGCACCTCAGACGGCCGACGCGTATGATCGGCCTAGCCGATGGACAGTTAGCGTAAAGGGCTTACGGAGCGCCGAGGCGTCTTTGTGCGCCACGACGTGCGAGGTTTATCTGACCATCTCGCAAATCCAACGGGGTAAACCCGGTTTATCCAGGCCATCCTTTCTTGTATCTTTCTATACGATTACATAATCGGGCACGCCCGTCCAATTTCGCAGTGACCAGCGAGAAGGCTTCGGCCCCGGATGCACGGTGCTAGCAAAACAGGCTTTGTACCTGAGAGGACACACATGAACACTGCAAAAGCGGGCGCATGGGTCAGCCCCTACACGCCGCAAAACGTCGACGCCGCCATCAGGCACCTCGAACGGGTTTTGTGCGCGGAAAGCGCCAACTTCTTGTTCGCGCAGACTTACTGGCGCGGTCGGGTTCTTCAGGCATATGCGACGCACGGACTCGTGCGGCCACAGAAAGAACGGCTGCAGCGGTTGCTCGACAGGGTTGCCACCGCATGAACAGATGCCGGACGTCCAACGTGACGGGCTGCCGTTTGGGGTGAACTTGCGCGACTCCGAGCCTCTGATGGCACAGGCTCGCAACGGTTGGATCCCTCCAAGCTCGCATGGCGACATATCGGTCTTCCAATTGCACCGTCTCTGACTCTCCACGGCCCATTACTAATGTCAATCACAGTGAGGCTGCTCACCGAGCTGGGCCGCGCGTGGCTCAAAATTCGGCCACCGCGGGTGGTAGATCACATCCGCGGCTATCCTTCACGAATTTCGCGACTAGAGAGCATGCGGATCGGCTTCGAAAAATTTGCGAGGTTGACCGAGGTTCTGGTCACAACCCGTGAAGCTCTGCTAGCCGCTCGCGCGAAGCGTCAGTGTCCCGGCGAACCACCTAGCTTATTTCGTCGTAACCAGGGTTCACGGTCTCGTCGAGACCCAGGAAACCGCGCTGATCCCAGTTCGCCGCTAGTTCCAATCTCCAGGCTATGAAGTGCGATGCCCATGGCTGCGGCATTGGCAACGTAGCCCACTGACAGGATGCATTGAGCGCGGCCATCGGCAAGTTCTGGGGATTAGGCGCGCTGTTCGGGCCTAACAGTTCAGCTGGTTCGTCGGCAGCGATTTCGAAATGCCGCTGATGTGTTGTTCCGCCCAGCGTGTAGTGACAGACGGTTGCTTCGGAACGAGTCTGGTGCTCCCATCTCGTCTTGACGTTGAACTGCGCCTTGCCTTTCGATGCGTCACCGGCCAATGCTTGCGCAAACTGGTGCAAGGCCGGCACGTTGATCCCATCAGGGTTGATGGTCATTTGGTGGTCCTCCGAGGCACGGATTCGCGCCGCTGACTTGGCGAATTCTTCACCCGCATGCGACTAGTCTGCATTTCGGCAGACGAGGAAACGGGCGGTGGAATAATGAAGCGTGACCTTCCGTATTTCGACACGGAGGGCGAGGGGAACGAGGCTGCGCCACGGTGGGCGTTTAAACGGATTAGCGTGTCGGACGGAGCAGTCAATAACACGCAAGTTGCGGCGTGATCGTTGAAGTTCGCGCCTCTCGCGGATGGCCGAAAACAGGCCCATGACGAGGGACGGTACTGCCAGTGACTCTTCTCACCGTCCACGGGGAGCGATGAACTCTCATTGCACCTGAGGCCGTCTCTGATTGCCGTTATCAGCACGCCAATGACGAATAGCCACACGTGGCCGGCCATTTCCGAGCCAGCGAGGCATCTGAATCGCAGATGCCTCTGCCCACGCTGGCCTTCCTGTTTGCTGCAATCCTCGGCTTTTCGAGTGGCACGAACTCTTTTCAAGTGGCACGAACTTACAGTAGCTACAGGGCCGAAAAGCCGTTTCTCAAGGAGCTAAACTATCATTAAAGTGTTCCATTTTCAGCGCCTTGCGCCTTGCAGTCAGACAGATATGATGAAAGAGAGAGCAACCATCTTGTGCGTCCGAGACAGTCGTATTTTGCTGGTTGCCGGGCTCAGATCACGATGGGCGCTTCCGGGCGGCCGTATCCGTCGAGGCGAAGCGCCCCACGAAGCCGCTTTCCGTGAACTGGAGGAGGAGACGACATTAACGGCGACCGGACTGACTTACCTGTTCCAGTTCCGCGGCTTCAACACCGTGCACCACGTGTTCTTCGCGGAGTTACAAGATGAATCGATTGCGCAGCCAGGCAACGAAATCGCCAGATGCAAGTGGTTTGCCCCCGTTAAGGTCAGGACGCTCTCCACGAGCGTGCCAACCCGTGGCATCGTTGAACTCTTTCTGCGACACGTCGCCGCCGTGGAGCACTCCGGCTTGCGGTGGATGTCGGAGCAAGTAATAGACATCGCGCCATGAACTGCCCATATCAATATGGGGCGGGCGTCCTCCATCACAGGTCCCATTCATATCCGGCGATTTGCAAACAGATTCGATCATGGCGTGGGGTGGTGCATTGAATCCATTTGCCGCCCAACGGCTGAAACGGGCGTACGAACTGCCGTTCTGCTATTTGTCACAGGTGTGAGTTTATGGCCGATTAGGTCAGGCCGCCAACGGCCGTTCACCGGCACTCTCAGTTCGCGAGCCTGACTTTGGCTGACCGACCGGGTTCCAAGAACTTGTTCAGCCGAAGTGGGTCGTCCGAGGCCGCTCGCCGTTTGCGGAAGCCAACGGTCAGGTCACGCATCGCCAATGAGAGAAATGCGGTGGGCCGCTGCCGCGCGGTGACGAAACCGCGAGCGTCGGCTTTGGTCGAGCCGTCAGCATTCGGGATATCTACTCACGAAGAGACGACTGCCTTACCGGTCAGTCCGAGTTACTTCCTGACCACGCCCCCGAAAATGGCCAGAAAACGCGGCGATTCAATCATGCGGCAAAGCGCCGTCAATTTATGCAAACTCGAATAACCCGTCCCGTCGTAGCCAGGCGTGACGGCGAATAGTCGTTGTAATTCGCGCACCTAAACTCAGCAAATACGGCCCACGATGACTGGGCACGGTGACTGCTGAGGTCCAAGCATCAGCTGTCGCGAAAAAAACCGTCATCGTCACGCTGCTCCCGCGGGAACGCATGCGTTCTTTTCTGTGGCGGACCGGTCGCGGGGGAGGTAGCCTGACGCAAGCTGTCAATGTTGCGGAAACCGGATTTGACATCGGTTGGGATTTCGCTCGATTCGGCCGGGGATTGGACCGCGCGTCCAGCGAGCGAAGTGTATTTGCTGGATACTGTGCTGGACGGGTTCTGTCGCAGTAAGCCGATCTGCTATGGTGGCAGCCGGTCCGGAGACGAGCGATGTAACGAATGATCAAGGCCCCGAACGCCGCTGTGAGCAAGGTGCTCAAACGGCTGCATTACCCGCTGGACATAATGCTGACATGCGTACGTTGGTACGTCGCCTATCCGTTGAGTCTGCGTCATCTGGAAGAAATGATGTCCGAGCGGGCAGTTTCGGTCGATCATTCGACGGTGCACCGGTGGGCTGTCAAGTTGCTGCCTGCGCTCGGTAAGGCATTCGGACAGCGCAAGAAAAAGGTCGGTCGAAGTTGGCGAATGGATGAGACCTACATCAGGGTCAAGGGCGAATGGAAGTACTTGTATCGGGCCGTCCATAAGGCCGGCGACACGGTTGACTTTCTGTTCCGCGCCAAGCGGGACAAGGCCGCGGCTCGGCGCTATTTCGAAAAGGCGATCGCTGGAAACGGCGTGCCGGAGACGGTGATCATCGACAGGAGCGGGGCGAATCTCGCAGGGCTAAATGCGATCAATGCTGATCGCGAAGTGCCGATCAAAATTCGACAATCGAAGTATCTGAACAACGTGGTGGAGCAGGACCATCGAGCGATCAAACGCATCGCACGGCCAATGGTAGGATTCAAGAGCTTTCGTTGCGCCCGCATCATTTTAGGCGGCATCGAACTCATGCACATGATATCGAAAGGGCAGATGAAGAGTGACGATGGACGGCATCGTTCAGTCCCCGAGCAGTTCTACGATCTTGTGAAATAAGCATTCCTATTCGTTCCACCAAGACTTTGACTGATTTCCTTACTGCGACAGAACCGGAGTGGCAGGTCGACGCCCAGGTCTTTTTTTATGAGTTCATTCGCCTTCTTTAGCAGGTCGTGTTCAAGCTGTAGATTGCGAATGTCGCGCCGGAGCCCTTCGACCTGCCGCTCCAGTTCATCCCGCTCCGTCTCTGTGCGTGATCCCTTGTCGCGTTTCATGGATGCAGGGGCCTCCCGGCCGAGTAACTGGTTCTTCCAGTTGTACAGCGTCACCCTGTCGACGTCCAGCTTTCGCGCCACCTCCTGGGCGCTTCCTTGCCGTGTGCACAGTTCGTACACCGCGGTCTGCCTGGAGGCTAATGGCGCGGCCGGTCGACCTCGTTTGCCAACCACGTATTTCCTGGTTTCCGGATAGCGCTCGCGAACCCATGCCGTCAGTATCTGGCGACAGGGGTAGCCTAATGCCCGGAGGGTGAAGCTGAAGCACCGCCCGTGATTGACGTAATGCTCGAGTGCCAGGTTCTTCTGTTCCTCTGAGTACTTCGGCTTTACGCGAACATACTCTTTCTGCAGATCGCCGCTGCTCTCGAATTCCGCGCATCACGCCTTGAGAGAATTCTTCGTCGGGTAACCCAACTGGCGGATTGTTGCCTTGACGCGCTTCCCGAGCTTCAGGTACAGCTCGACCGCGCGAACGCGGTCTTCGTATGAATACATGGACTACCTCCAAAGTAGTCCAGGATTTTGTCCGCATCCCCCGTGGGTCAGGATTCCGTGCAAATCAACATCCGGAGTTGACGCTGACGTTGCCGGTGTCGTTATCGGTCGTGAGCGGACTCAACGCAATTGCGCATAGCGCGGAAGGCTTGTATGCGCAAAACTCAAATCCGGTTGTCAGCTTGATGGCGGAAGAGGGAATCCGCGCAATGGTCGCCGGTTTGAGAAAGCTGGTGAACAGCTCGTCAGACCGGGAGGGCCGCGCCGATTGCCTGTATGGTGCGTGGCTCTGCGGCATGGTGCTGGGAAGCGTGGGCATGGCGTTGCATCACAAGCTTTGCCATACGCCCGGCGGTGGGTTCAATCTGCCACATGCGGAGACACATGCGGTGGTGTTGCCGCACGCGATTGCGTACAACAGTGTGGCCGTACCGGATGCAGTGATGCGAATTTGTCGGGCGTTGGGCGGCACGGACAGCAACGCTGGCGGCGCGCTGTTCGACCTCGCGAAGTCTTTGGGATCTCCCTATTCGCTTCGGCAGTTGGGTATGAGCGGGGCCGAAGTCGAACGCGCGGCCGATCTCGCATTGCAGAGGCCGTACTGGAATCCACGTTCCGTCGATCGCGACGCGATCAGGAATGTTCTGGACGCTGCCTTTAACGGCTACCGGCCTGAGGCATGATTCAGGATTCGCTTCGGCGCTGCTGACATTTTCGGATCTTCGCGTCGAGATACCTGCGCGACGCATAGATGGCAAATACAGACATCGGCTGCAAGTCCCACTGTTGCAATACATGAACGATGATGCCCGTCTGAAGGTGGGACGGAGCGCAAAGAGTTTACGCGCGACCGAGGCATTATCCGCGCCGCGAAACAAGAGCTGAGGTCTTCGTTCGGTCCTCGTCAGGTGTCTCCGCGCGCGGCCCTTCTGCCACATCGGAAAGCGGCTCAGGGTGTTGGCTACTCTGGTGCAACAATGCAAGCATGCGCTCACGGCCCATCACACATTCGCCCTCGACGACCTCGATCAGCGGTCGACCGGACTCGACGGCTTTCGCGACGAGAGCCGCCGTATGTTCGTAGCCAATCTCTTCCTTCAATGCGGGCGCGATCGCGGTCGATTTGAGCAGGTTCTGCTCGCTGACCGCTGGGTCGGCGCTCATCGGCCGCACACAGTGTTCATCGAACATCGAAACGCTTTTCCTGGCTGCAGACAGCGCCTTGAACAGACACATTGAGATGAGCGGCATATAGTTGTTCGTCTCTAGTTGCCCGTTGGCGGCAGCGAGCATGACGCTCTGGTCCGCGCCGGCCACGAAGTACGCGACCTGCGTAAGCCCCATTGCGTGGACTGGATTCACCTTACCCGGCATCATTGAGGAGCCCGCCTGCTTTGGCGCCAGCCGGATTTCGCCGATACCGCCGCCGGGGCCGGAACTGAGCAGTACAAGATCGTTCGCCACCTTGGCGAGCGCCAGCATGGCCGTTTTCACGGTGGACGATAGCGCGGCGAATTCGTCCATGTTCTGGACCGCGTCGAACAGGTCGTGGGCAGGCGTCAGTGGTTTCCCCGCCAGTTCAGCCAGCGCGGTGGTCACCGCCAGCCGATAGCCGGGGTACGATCCGAGTCCAGTGCCAACCGCCGTGGCGCCAAGCGCGATCGTACTCAACGCGGGAACATGCGCATCTAGAGCCGCTGTCATTCGGCGAGCGAGAGAAGCATAGCCCCCCACCGCCTGGCCGAGCCGCATCGGCAACGCGTCCTGTAGACAGGTCCGTCCGATGCGCAAGATGCGGTCGAACTCGCGTGCCTTGTCCTCGAGCGAAGCCGCCAGTCGACCGACAGCGGCGCTTAGCAGCCCGAGTTCCTCGAGCAGGGCCAGCTTGACTGCGGTGAGCAGCACATCGCTCGTGGACTGTGCGTAGTTGACGTGATCGAGCGGATGGAGGTGCGCGTATTCGCCAGGCCGATGCCCCATCAGTTGCAGAGCGCGATTGGTAACGACTTCGTTGATGTTCATGTTGATCGATGTACCGCACGAGCCTTCGAGCGGATCGATGATCAACGCTGCGGCATGCTGTCCATTCGCCAGTTCGACACAGGCGGCAACGATGGCGTCGCACTGCGCCCCGCTCAATTTGCCGCGCTGCGCGTTGACTCGCGCGATCACCATTTTCGTGCGGACGAGCCATTTAACGAATGCAGGGTAATGTGCCAACGTTTCACCGCTGTAGCGAAAGTTTGCCTGTCCGCGTAGTGATTGAATGCCGTATAGCGCATCTGCCGGGAGCTTGCATTCGCCGAGTGCGTCGACTTCGATGCGAAGATGTTCCATTGTCTTGCGGTTCCTGGAAAATGCCGTGTCAGCTTTCGAGCGATGTGTGACGCGTCTCCGGTGCCCACATCGCACAAGTCACGCCCCCTACCAACAGCACGACGACGCAAAGATAGACAGCGGCTTGCCCCCCGTAGATCGCGACGATGCTCGGAAACATAAAGGTTGTCACCGCAGATCCGATCCGGCTTGCGGCAACGGCGAAACCCAGCGCAGTGGCGCGAAGCTCTGTCGTGAACAATTCCTGCGGATAGAGAAAGCACAGGTTGTTCGTACCGCTCAGCAGGAGCGCAAATACCGCGAACAGCGCTACTACGGCAGCACCCGGCAAGTGAGTGCCGAATGATAGAGAGGCAAGTACGATCGCCGACAGAAAGAAACCCCATAGCAGGAACGCGCGCCGGCTGATCCGGTCCACGATGAGCGCGCCTGCAACCGTGCCGAGCAGCAGGAAGACGTTATAAATCAAACCCGCTAGAAACTTGTCCTGGATGTGCAGCGACGCAAACACCATTGGCGAGAACGTACCGAGCGAAAAGTACGGAATGACGAGACACATGTAGAAGAAGCAGGCAATGAAGAGCCGCGTGCGCCAGCGAGCCGAGAATACTTTTGCGATTGCGGAGCCGGAGTCTGCTTGTTCGGTCTCCGCGGGACGGTTCAAGACGATGTTAGGACCGATGTTCTCGTGGATGATCGCCAGCGCTTCGGCGGTGCGGCCCTTGCGTTGTAGCCACAGCGGCGATTCCGGTACGCGGAAGCGAAACAGAAACACCACCGCAGCAGGCACCGCACTCGAAAGCAGCATGACGCGCCAGATATCGGGACCACGATCTTTGAGCAGATAGCCGACCACATAGGCACATGCGTAGCCCAGCGCCCACGCGATGGCGAGCCAGCTCAACAGGCGTCCGCGCACGCGCAGCGGTGAATACTCGACCACCAGTGCTTTGCTGACCACATAGTCGAACCCGAGCGTGATTCCCAGCAGCAGGCGCAGGATCAGAAGCTGCGTCGGGCTGGTGACCCAGAACTGCGCGAGCGAGATGACAGCGAAAAGCGCCATATCGTAGTTGAACAGCGCACGACGGCCGAAACGGTCGACGAACGTGCCCGCGAACACACTTCCTGCGAACAGGCCCGCGAGTGACGCTGCACCGAGGATACCGATCCACAGCGCATTCAGATGCAGTTGAGGCGTGGCGATAGCAAGCGCAATTCCGATGATGCCAAGCACGAAACCGTCGCTGAATTGGCCGCCAGTGCCAGCGAACGTCACGCGCAGGTGAAACGGCGTCAGTGGCGCGTTCTCGAAGGTGACGACGGTCGGAGCCGCGTCGGCCGCGCTGTCAAAATGCGTCCTCGTCGATATATTCATGATTGTCGGTCTCGTTGCCGCCTGTGTGAAATAATGTCGGCAATTTTAGGTCGCCAGGGGCGGCGCGGCGCGCCCTTGGCCGCCGAATAAGGAATTCTTATGCTCACATTTCAAAAGACCATTTTGTTGCGGTGGTCGCGTGTGTCGCGAACTGGTGCCGCCGTGGCGACATGCAAGTGAGCAGGCAGCACGACCGCCCGGTTGATCTCTATCAGCTCGACGTATTCCTGACGGTTGCATCAATGGGCAGCATGTCGGCAGCGGCCGGGGCGCTCGGCATCAGTCAGTCCGCCGTTTCGCAGACCACCGCCCAGCTTGAGCAATCGCTCGGACTGCTGTTGATCGACCGCTCGCGGCGACCTCTCTCGCTGACGTCCGCCGGACTCTATCTCAGCCAGAACGCGGAGCCGCTCATCGCGCTTGCAAGGCAGATGACGGCACAAGCGACAGAGGTGTCGAAAAGCGAGGGCTCGTATCTGCGCATCGGCATGATCGATTCGGTGGCCAACACGATCGGGCCCTCGCTCATCAGACAATTGGTCGCCCGCACAAGTGGACTGACGGTGCAGATCGGGATGGCCACCGTCCAGGAAGAGGCGTTGCTCGGGCGCGAGCTCGATCTGATCATTTCCACCAATTCATTCGTCGACGATCCTGCGTTCGAGCATGAGCTTCTCTATGAAGAAAGCTTCGTCGCCATCGTCGGTCGCGATGCCGATCGCGAGGTCAAATCACCAACGCTGCAAGCACTCGCGGCGGCGCTACCGTTCATTCGCTTTAGCCGGACTTCCACGCTCGGGATCCGGATAGAAAGAATCCTGCGGTACAACGGCATCGACGCGTCGAGGAAGCTCGAGGTCGATCACGCCGATACCATGACCCTGCTGGTCGCGCAGGGCTTGGGTTGGGCCATTACAACTCCGACCTGCCTGCTCCAGACCGGTATGCGGTTCGTCGACGCAATCGATCTCGTTCCCGTCGTAAGAGGTAACTCGATGCGCTCGATCTTCCTCGTAGGCCGACGCGGGGAGTTTCTCACTCTGTCCAGGGACATCTCCATTGCCGTGCGGCAATCGCTACACGAGTTGGTGGATTTACATTCCTGGCTGCGGCCTTACATACCTTCGAGCGGGACCGGGGAGGGGAGGTAGCCGCCTCGACTTGAATCAACACATCCTTCAACGCACCTTCCCGCATTGCCTTGATCGAGTCACGGCGTCTGGATGCCTTTAGTATCCAGGTAGACGGCGTACAACATCGAGGTGGCCGCAATGAACAAACGGTTGCGCTTCGGACCGCCGAAGGTCAGGTTTGCCACCGCTTCAGGCGTGAGGATCTTGCCAATCAGATTACCGTTTGCGTCCAGGCAATGCACGCCGTCACCAGCACCCACCCACAGGTTGCCATCTTCATCGAGCCGGAAACCGTCTGGGATGCCGGGGTCGATCGTCGCGAACACACGCCCGTTCTTCAGCCGGCCGCCCTCCGTGACGTCGAATACCCGAATATGATGAGGCGCGTCTGGCGCATGGGAACGGCCGGAGTCGGCCACGAACAGTTGCTGTTCGTCGCGCGAGAAGGCGAGTCCATTCGGCTTGACGAAATCGTCCGCCACGACCGTGATGTCGCCCGTCTGCGGATCGCAACGATACACATGGCAGCCGCCGATTTCGCTTTCGGCTTTGTGTCCTTCGTAGTCGGTGAGAATGCCGTACGGTGGATCCGTGAACCAGACGGTTCCGTCGGATTTGATTACCACATCGTTCGGCGAATTGAGCCGTTTGCCGCCCACCCGGTCGGCGAGCACTGTGATAGTGCCGTCCGCCTCCGTGCGTGTGACGCGCCGGTTACCATGTTCGCAGGTTACGAGCCGCCCTTGCCGGTCGCGCGTGTTGCCATTGGAAAACCCGGATGGATAGCGAAACACGCTGACCTGCCCCGTCTCTTCTTCCCAGCGTAGCATCCGGTTGTTTGGAATGTCGCTTAGCACCAGATAGCGACCGTCCGCAAAATACACTGGACCTTCCGCCCAGCGCATGCCGCTATGCAGCGTTTCCAGCGCGCACACCGGAATGATGTACTGCGCGAAGCGCGGATCGATCGCCTCGAAATATCCCATGACTGCGACTCCGTTGTTATGACTGCGACCTTCCGGGCCGCCCGGGCTCTTCCTGTTTCGCCGCAGTGTTCCCGGCGGGTTGCGTCGCGTCCGCCGCCGTACTTTGCAAGCGTTGCGCCTGCTTGCTGCGCACGTCCCAGTAGAACGTCTCGACATCGGTCAGATGAGTGCGCATCACCTGCTCCGCGCGGTCGGGATCGCGCGCGGCAATGGCGTCGAAAATGCGAGCGTGGCACTCGATCGCAGCGGCAAGAGCATCGCGGTGCCGAAGCGACGTATAGCGCTGATTCTGAAGCACGCTCAGCACGCTGCGATATAGCGCATCAATCAGAGGATTGTGTGCGAGGCTCGCGATACCAAAGTGAAACGCATCGTCGGTGCTCGCGAAGGCGTCCATATTGTCCGCGGTCGCTTCGTTTTCGCGCAGCAGTTTTTCGAGCCGCTTCAGATCGTCAGCCGATGTCCAGCGACACGCTTCGCGCGCTAGCGCCACTTCCGTGAACAGCCGTGTCTGCTGGAATTGCTGCATGCCACGAGGCGTCGACGCAAACAGCAGCGCCGCCCCGGACAGATGTTCGAGCAGCTCGCTCGGATTGGGCTCCACGACGCGCGCGCGCTCGCCTGCGCTAACCGAAATCAACCCCTTCTTGTTAAGCCACAGCAGCGCTTCGCGCACAGCTGGCCGGCCGACACCGAAGCGCTCCATGAGTTCGCGCTCCGAAGGCAGCGCCTCGCCCACGCCGACTTCCCCCGACAGGATCATCGCTTCCAGATGTTGCGCGACCTGATCGAACAGGCGTTGGCGTTTAATGGTGAACGGCGACGTTGGCGTGGACATGGAGAACTCGTAATTGCGGGGAGATAAACGTGCAATGCTACACGCTCTCCTGCTCGCCGAGCACGCGGCGCTTGGCGGCAACCAATGAGGCGAGACACCGGTCGCGCCACGCGCGGCGCGCGGACAGCGCATCGGCTGGGGTCGCCATGCGGCGTTGCTGCTCGACCTCGGCCACGAGTTGCGGCCCCCATTCGCGCGGATCCGCCTGCTCTTTCGCGAGGCCGTGGTACATCGGCCCGAGGTTGCGGCAGTATTCGGCTACACCTTGTTGCGCGTTCAGATCGATCGTCTCGAACGGTCCCATGAAAAACCAGCGCAGACCCAGTCCGTCGGCTACCGCCTTGTCGACGTCCGCCACGCTCAGCACACCGTCTTCGACAAGGCGAAACGCTTCGCCGAGAAGCGCGCTTTGCAGCCGGTTGACGACGAAGCCATTAATCTCGCGCGCAAGCCTGATGGGTGACTGACCGACTTCCTCCATCAGTTTCGCGGCGCGCTCGAGCACTGCTGAATCGGTCCACGGCGCCGGCACCAGTTCGACGAGCGGAATTAGATGCGGTGGATTGATCGGATGCACAACGAGGCAGCGCGAGCGTGTGGCGAGGTGATCGGTGAACGATGACGCCGGCAACCCCGACGTCGAGCTCGCGAGCACTACGTCGGGCGCGGCGAGCGTATCGAGCCGCTGATATAGCTCTCTCTTGATCTGCACGCGTTCCGGAGCGCTTTCCTGCACATAGTCGGCGCCGGCGAGTGCCGCTTCCAGCGTCGCGCACGGATGAAGGCGCGCGCAAACCGTGTTCGCGCTTTCGCTGCCCGCGAGCCCTTGCTTCTCGAGACTGTCGATCGATTCGCGCACGAACGCGAGCGTTTGCTGGACGGCTGCGGGCGCCGCATCCCACACTGCCACATCGAAACCAGCGCGCGAGAACACCAGTGCCCACGACGAGCCAACCACTCCACATCCCACCACCGCAACCCGTGCCATAAAGAATCCACTCCGAAAAAATTAACCGACGGCCTTGACCGCGGCCTTGCGGCGACGGATTGCGGCGTACACGGACAGGGCGACCGCCACGATCAGAATGCCGCCATTGAAGAAATATTCGACGTAGAAGGGAGCGCCCAATTGCTGCACCCCCGAGAATGAGAACGCGAGGATGAGGATCGCTAGCAGTGTGCCGCCGACGTTCACACGCCCCGGCCGGATCGACGTGGCGCCGAGCAGTGAGCCCGCGAAAGCCGGCAGCAGATATTCAGCGCCGACCGATGGCGTGCCCGAACGCAGAATGCTGCCAAGGAGCACTCCGGCGACGCCGCACAGCAGTCCCGACGCGGCGAACGCGCCACTGATATAACGGCCGGTGCGCAAACCGGACAATTCCGCCGCGCGCGCATTCGAGCCGATTACGTAGAGGCTTCGGCCAACCGGCAGTCGTTCGAGCACGATCCAGAGCACGATGGCAACGCCGGCTACATACAGCGCGGGCAGCGGCACATAGCCGAGCACTTGTGACAGGTTCGAGAAGCCGTCCGGCAGATTGAAGCCGGCGATCTGCTGGCCGCCCGTGTACCAGTTCGATACTCCATACAGCAACGAGCCCATGCCCATTGTCGCAATGAACGAATCGATCTTGAAGCGCGTGACGAGCATTCCGTTGACCACGCCGACCCCCGCGCCAATCGCTACGACGAGCAGCGCGGCCACCGGCCACGAGAGGCCGTTGTTCACCTGGAAGCCTATTGCCAGCACCTGGGCCATCCCGACGTGATATCCAACCGACAGGTCGAAGCGTCCGGTCGCGAGCGGCAGCATGACGGCGAACGCGAGAAGCGCGGTGACGGACTGGCTCGTGAGAAGGTTGCCGATATTGCCGCTGCTGAGGAACGTGTCCGGTCGTACTGCCGAAAATACGACCAGCACGAGCGCGAACACGAAAATCAGCCCGTAGTTGGCCAACAGGTCGGCCACGCGTCTGCCCGCCGACGCAGGCCTGCGCGGCACTGCATGCTGAGTTACGTTGCCCGGCTCGACGCCGTTTTCTCTGGTGCTGTTCATACGTCAGGTCCGGTTGGAGAAGGCCGAGTCATGCGCCGGGGTGCCGTGTTCGCCGAGCGATGAACGCGCAATCAGCGTATCCATCGTCAGGGCATCGCCGGCGATCTCGGCGGCCACGCGGCCGCGGTCGATCACGAGCGCACGGTCGCAAACGGCCGCTACTTCTTCGAGGTCCGACGACACAACGATCACCGCCGCCCCGGCTGCCGCCGCTTTGCGCAACATCTGGTGGATCGACAGCTTTGCGCCGATGTCGACGCCAGCAGTCGGCTCCTCGAGAATCACCACCCGTGCGCGGGCCTCGAGCCAGCGCGCGAGACACACCTTCTGCTGATTGCCGCCGCTCAGCCAGTCGATCAGCGAGGCCGGATTGCGCGGCCGCACGTCGAACTGTTCGAGGCGCGCGTGCACCGTCCGGCGCTCGTCGGCGGTGGCGCGTGGCCGCCACAGGCTGCCAGAGGCGATCAACGGGTTTGGAATCAGGTTTTCCGCGAGCGTCATGCCGGGAAAAGTGCTCTCGCGCATCCTGTCGCCGGCGAGCAGCACAATGCCCGCGCGAATGCGCGCGCCAATGTCGTCGGTGCGCGGCAGTTCACGGTCGTCGAGCACGATGCGGCCCGCATCCGCCGCGAGGGCGCCGAAAATCGCCCGTCCCGCCGCTTCCTGCCCGCCACCGCGCAACCCGACGAGGCCCAGCACTTCTCCTGGGCATGCGTGAAACGACAGCGGTCCGCGTCCGCCGACCACCAGTTCGTCGACGCGCAGCACCGCCGGTTGGCGCGCCGTATCGCGACGAGCGATTTCCACACCTGAAAGCGGACGGCCGAGCATCTGCGCGATCAGCTGTTCGGCATTCGTGTCGGCGATATCGGTCGTATGCACGTGACGGCCGTCGCGGAACACGGTCACGCGGTCAGCCAGACCGAACAGCTCGTTTAACCGATGCGACACGTAAATGATGCTGGTACCCGCATCGCGTAACCGGCGGATTGCTTCGAAGAGGCGTTGAGCGTCGGCTTCAGGCAGCGCCGCGGTCGGCTCGTCCAGTACGAGTGCGCGCGGCTTGCCCGCCAGGCTGCGCACGATACCGAGAATCGCCTTTTCCGACAGGCTCAGCGTGACGACGAGCCGCTCGGGATCCGGAGCTTCGACGTTCATCGTCGCGTAGAGCGGCGCGACCTGGCGCATCACGGCCGACCAGTCGATGAGACCGCGCTTGCGGGGATAGCCGGCGATCAGCGCGATGTTCTCGCCCACGCTCAGATCGTCGACGAGCGCGAGGTCCTGGTGGACGAACGCGAGCGGCAACATGTTGACGGCTGGATCGACCGCGTTGCCGTCGAGCAGAATGTCGCCGCCGTCGGCCTGATAGACGCCTGCCAGAATCTTGATGAATGTCGACTTGCCTGCACCGTTTTCGCCGATCAGCGCATGTATCTCGCCGCGGCGCAAGTCGAACGACGCGGCGTCGAGCGCAAGCGCGCCGAAAAAGCGCTTGACGATGCCGCTCGCCGCGACGAGGGGCACGGTGCCGGACGTCATCCTAGCCTCCGCCCTTGCTGCCGCAGGCAGTATGGGTACCCCGCCAGATGTTCTGGTAGTGGCAAGCGAAGTCACTGCCTGGAATGAACTCGTTGCTCTTGCCGCCTTCGCTATCGGCGTTTTCCTTCGTGACCAGATAGGTCGGCTGAACGAACTTCGATGGTGGCTCGCCGGCCATGGCACGAACGATGGAGTCGACCGCCTCGTAGCCGAACAGCGTGCTCGGCTCCGGTACCGTCGCCACCTCGTAGTCGCCTTTGCGGATCATGTCGTATGCAGACGGCGGTCCGTCCGAGCCGACGAGATGGACCTCGTCGGGCTTCACGCCAGATGCTCGCAGCGCGGAGGCCACATACGGATAGAAGTTGTCGCAGCAGGTGGTGCCCCACCAGCCCTTGCCCTGGTTGGCAACGATGCCCGAGATGACCGACGGGATCCTGCGGGTCTGGTCGGCAATGGGGATGTTCACCATGTCGATGAACTTGCAGCCGCTGCATGCCTTAACCGGATCGGTCGCGGCCTGCGCCTTGAAGCGGGCGATGGCGAAGCTGTTGTCCAGGAAGTGCAGTTGCTTTGCCTTTCCGTCCGACTGCGCAATCACGTATGCGGCTTGCGTCTCGCCGATCTCGGCAGGATTCGACGAGATATTGTTGTACAGCCCGAGCTTCGGATCGGGGCCGGGAAATGCGGTCGCGTGAATGCCGATCACCGGAATGTTCTGTGCGATTGCCTGCCTGATCGGACCTTGCAGCGCGCTTGCGTCGGCCGACGTCACGATGGCCGCGGGCTTGCTCGCGACAGCCTGCTGCATCGCGGCGAGCGTGCCGGTCACGGTGCCTTGTCCGTTGAGCACCACGGCATTCCAGCCCAGCGCCTTGGCGGCATCGCTCACTCCGCGGCCCCAGTTGACGAACGATACGTATGACTGGTCCGCCGATACATAGACGATGGTCAATGGCCTGGTCGACGCGCGCGGGCCAGTCGTCGGTCCTTTCCATTCGGTCTGGGGCTGGGTGCGCGCCTTGACGATCGCTTTCGCCTGATCGACGGACAGGGTCTTGTGGATTTGCGGCTCAGGCCATGCGTCGTACGGCGTTGCCCGCGTCTGGGCGACTGCATGGCCGACCGGCAACAATCCGGTACAGATGAGCCCCAATGCGGCGGCTCCCCGGCGCCACGCGCTTACTGGGTGAACGCTGCCGCCTGGCGAGCGGGGCGGCCGCTCACAGCTGATCTTCCTTTCCATGATGTCTCCTCTGTGGATCGTCGCGATTAGCGACTTTTTAGGACGCGTATTTCCGTTTGTTCAACTAGTATGACAAGTTGATATGTCGGCAGTCATCGCAGGTTTACCCTATCGCGAATGTCGCAAGAACCGGTTCCCTCGATTCGTGAAACCGGGCGCCAAAGTCGTCCGAGCGCACCGATCATATGATCGGTGTGGAACAAATGCGCATATTCGAGTCGCGCGCGGTTTGGGCGTCGGGTTGTCGCGCGAAGGTTGGTAGCTCACGTCGTCTAGCCGCAAGGGGAGCAATTGGCCTCATAACATCGGGTTTACCACCGCAGACGGATCGTTGACACCGTTTTTCACCCAATCTACGATAGCGCCCAAGTGATCAATTGTTCATTAATGAGCAAATGACGGAGGAGCGGTGAGCGATTTCTTGCTCGAAGCGAGCGGTGTGCAAAAGGCTTTTGACGGCGTTCCCGCGCTAGAGGACGGTCGGCTGAGCCTGCGGCGCGGCAGCGTGCATGCGCTGTGTGGCGGAAATGGCGCCGGCAAATCGACTTTCCTCAACGTCGTGATGGGCATCGTCGAGCGAGATGCCGGCAAGATTCTGCTCGGCGGGCGCGAGGTCCATTTCCGTTCGCCGGCCGACGCGCTCGCGAACCGGATTGCGATCATTACGCAGGAACTCACGCCGATCCGCCGCATGACGGTGGCAGAGAATCTCTACCTTGGGCGCGAGCCGCGTCGCGCCGGCGCGCTGGTGAGGTCCAGGGCGCTCACGCGTCAGGCGCAGGCGCTGCTGGACCGGCTCGGTTTCCCGGTCGACGCGCGCGCAACGGTCGATTCGCTGAGCCTCGCGCAAATCCAGTTGGTCGAGATCGCCAAGGCGTTCAGCCGCGAGTGCGACGTCATGATCATGGACGAGCCGACCTCTGCGATTGGCGAATCGGAAACTGAGGTGTTGTTCGATGCGATTCGCAGCCTGACCGCACAGGGCGCCGGGATCATCTACGTGACTCACCGCCTCTCGGAAGTATTCCGGATTGCCGACAGCTACACGGTCTTCCGTGACGGTCGCTATGTCGACAGTGGCCGGATCGCCGACATCGACCGCTCCTATCTCGTTAGCACCATCGTCGGACGCAAGCTGAATCGGATCGAGAAGCAGCGCCGGCCCACCGGGGCGACCGTGCTGGAGACGACCGCGCTGTCGCGCAGCGCGGAATTCGAGGACATCTCATTGTCGGTGAACGCGGGTGAAGTGCTCGGCATCTACGGGTTGATGGGTTCGGGCCGCAGCGAGTATCTGAACTGTCTGTATGGGCTCACGCGGGCGCAAAGCGGCAAGGTGATTTTCAGGGGCCGCGGGCTGCCGCCGGGCAGCCCGCGCGAGGCGATCCGCGCCGGGCTCGCGCTCGTCACAGAGGACCGCAAGGAGACGGGGCTGATCCTGTCGTCATCGGTTCGCGACAATATTTCGCTGTCTGCTTATCCGTCGCTCTCGCGCTTCTCGTTGATCAATGGGCGCAAGGTCAAGACGCTGGTGCGGTCGATGATCGAGCGAATGCGCATCAAGACGGGTTCGATGTCCTTGCCGGTCTCGTCGATGAGCGGCGGTAATCAGCAAAAGGTCGTATTGGCGCGCTGCTTCTCGACGGAGCCCGTTTGCCTGCTGTGCGACGAGCCGACCCGCGGAATCGATGAAGGCGCCAAGCGCGAAATCTACCGCTTGCTCGATGAATTCGTCGCGCAGGGCGGCGCGGCCATCGTCGTGTCGTCGGAGGCGCAGGAAGTGCTCGACGTCAGCGACCGCATTGCCATCTTCAAGTCGGGGCGGTTGGTCTCCATGATCGACGGCCATCTTTCCAGCCAGGAAGATCTTCTGCACCTCGCGTCATGAATACACAAATCTCGTCGTCCGTCAGCCTCCCTGCGCGCCGCAGCCGCGCCGCGCGCGTGCACCAGCTTTACAGGCGCTATGGGATTCTCGCGGTGCTGATCCTCCTGTGCGTCGTGCTGTCGTTTGCGAATCAGTATTTCCTGACGTGGGGAAACATCGCCGACGTCCTGCGGCAGACCTCCATCAACGGCATTCTTGCGGTTGGCATGACCTATGTCGTGCTGACGGGCGGTATCGATCTGTCGGTCGGTTCGACGCTTGCGCTTGCCGGAATGGTAAGCGCGAGTGTCGTCACGGGCGGACACCCGCATGGCGTCGCGCTTGGCCTGCTGGCGGGCCTGACGGTTGGCGCGGCCGTCGGCGCGGTCAACGGAATCGTGGTCGCGCGGCTCGCGGTGCCGCCGTTCGTCGCTACGTTGGGCATGCTGAGCGTCGCACGGGGGCTGACCTTCATCTATAACGACGGCATGCCGATTGCCGATCTGCCCGACGTCTATCTGAACGTCGGCACGGGAACATTTGCCGGCGTGCCCGTGCCGGTGATCGTGTTCGCGCTAGTCGTGCTGCTCTTCTGGTTCCTGTTGCGCTACACCACCTATGGCCGTTACGTCTATGCAGTCGGCGGCAACGTGAAAAGCGCGAAGACGAGCGGCATCTCGACCGGCAAAGTCATCTGCTCGGTCTATCTCATTGGCGGCCTGCTCGCCGGACTTGCCGGCATCGTGCTGGCCGCGCGCACCACCTCCGCGCTGCCGCAGGCAGGCCTGTCCTATGAACTGGACGCGATCGCCGCGGTGGTGATAGGGGGAACCAGCCTGTCGGGCGGGTCTGGCTCGATCGGCGGCACCGTCGTCGGTGCTCTGCTGATCGGCGTGATCAATAACGGTTTGAATCTGCTTGGCGTGTCGTCCTATTACCAGCAGGTCGTGAAAGGCGTGATCATCGTCGGAGCAGTTCTCCTCGATGTATCGCGCAAGAAGCAGTGACTTCCATCCAGGCCGGACGCATCACTCAACAACAAAGCTCAGGAGACGATCAGTGCAACTACGCAACCAGGCAATCGTGGCGGCGATCCTCGCCGTCACGGCAGTGAGCGCTGCGCAGGCGAAGCCGGTACGTATCGGCGTCATGCCGTACGGACTGAAGGCCGAGTTCATGCAGATGTGGACCAATGCCGTCAAGCAGGATCCGGCCGTGAAGAGCGGCATGGCGCAGATCGTTGTATTTGACGGCAATTACGACGCGCTCACGCAGAGCAATCAGTTCGACACGATGATCACCCAAAAGTACGATGCGATCATTTTCGCGCCGATCGACAAGAACGCCGGCTCCGCGGCCGTCGCGAAGGCCGTGGCTGCGCACATTCCGGTGATCGGCTCGAATACGCACATTTCGGGTAACCAGCTCACGTCATACGTTGGCAACGACGATGTCGTTGCCGGTCGGCTGGAGGCCGAGGCGATCGTCAAGGCGATCGGCGGCAAGGGCAACGTCGTGATCATCGAGGGGCCGATCGGCCAGTCCGCGCAGATCGACCGCTCGAAGGGCATTGCCGAGGTGTTGTCGCAGCACAAGGACGTGAAGGTTCTCGAGAACAAGACAGCAAACTGGTCGCGCTCCGAGGCACTCGCGCTCGTCGAGGACTGGTTGACGTCGCATCCCGGCCAGATCAACGGCGTCATCGCCGAAAACGACGAGGAAGCGCTCGGCGCGATCCAGGCGATGAAATCGAAGGGGCTCGACCCGAAGAAAGTGCCGGTGGCCGGCATCGACGGCATCGCCGACGGCATCCAGGCGGCGAAGCGCGGTGAAATGACGACCTTCTTCCAGGACGCAAAGGCGCAGTCGCAGGGCGCGCTCGATCTTGCGATGCGCGCGGCAATCGGGCCTTCTTACAAGCCGCAATCGGAGATCTGGACCGAGTACGGGGCGAAGATGCCGTGGAACGGCGGTAACGACAAGGAATACACAGTGCCCTGGACGCAGGTGACGCAGGCGAACGCCGACGCCATTCTGAAGAAGGTCCGCGAAGTTTCCCAACAATAAGCCGTACGTCATCGATCAGGACGGACTCATGGCGCCGCAAGCAGGCAGTCTTTTTCATCTGGGCGAACGCATAGCGCTTGTCACCGGCGCGGCGGGAGGCATCGGCCGCGCGGCTGCGGAAAGTCTCGCGGCGGCTGGCGCAACGGTAGCGCTGCTGGACATCGATCCGTCGGTCCGCGAGGTGGCCGCGGCGCTGTCAGGCGGTTGCGATCGCCACCTTACGCTCGTTGCCGACCTCCTCGCGCCAGGCGCCGCCGAGGCGGCGGTGCGTGACGTAGTGGGTCGATGTGGCAGGCTGGACATCCTCGTCAACAACGCCGGCATAGCGCTGCTCGACCCGGCGCAGACGCTGAGCGAAGACGCCTGGGACCGGACCATGGCGCTCAACCTCAAGGCGCCGTTCCTGCTCGCACAGGCGGCCGGTCGCGAAATGATCCGGCGCGGTTACGGGCGCATCGTCAACCTCGCGTCGCAGGCGAGCGTGGTCGCGCTCGAGCGCCATGTGGCGTACTGCGCGAGCAAAGCGGCCATCGTAGGGATGACGAAGGTGTTGGCGCTCGAGTGGGCGAAGCACGGCATTACAGTGAACGCGGTCTCACCGACGGTGGTAGAGACTGAGCTGGGCCGCAAGGCATGGGCCGGCGCGGTGGGCAAGGCGATGAAGCTGAAAATTCCGGCCGGCCGTTTTGCCCGCCCGGATGAAATCGGCGCGTTGATCCTCTATCTTGCGAGCGACGCCGCGGCAATGGTGAACGGCGAGAACATCGTGATCGACGGCGGCTACACCGCTCAATAAATGTAACCGGAGCGTTCGAGGAGACCTTATGAATCGCGTCATCAATAATCCGGACCTGGTTGTGGAAGATATGCTGCGTGGGATACTCGCGGCGCATCCGGAACTGCGGGCCGCGCCCGGGAACCCGCGCGTCGTCTCGCATGCCAATGCGGGAAAGCGCGGCCGCGTGGGCATCGTCACGGGCGGCGGATCAGGCCACGAACCGGCCTTCATCGGCTACGTCGGTGAGCACCTCGTGGACGCGGTTGCCATCGGCGAGATTTTTTCGTCGCCCACAGCGAAGTCGTTCGCAGACGCGTTCAAGGCCGCTGACGGCGGCGCTGGCGTCGCGTGCCTGTACGGCAATTATGCGGGCGACAACATGAACGTAAAGATGGCGATCCGCATGGCCGAACGCGCGGGCATCAACGTGGTGCCGGTGGTGGCCAACGACGACGCCGCATCGGCGCCGCCCGACGAGAGGGAAAAGCGCCGCGGCGTGGCGGGCGAGATCGTCATGTGGAAGGTTGCCGGGGCCTGCGCCGCGCAAGGCGATTCGCTCGACGAAGTAGTGTCGGCCGCGCGCCATGCGATCGAATCGACGCGCTCCATCGGCATCGGTCTGTCCGCATGCACGATTCCGGCGGTTGGCAAGGCCAACTTCACGATCAAGGAAGGCGACATGGAAGTGGGCATCGGACACCATGGCGAGCCCGGGATCGACGTGCAGCGCACGGTGCCCGCGAAAGAGATGGCGCGGCGCATGCTCGATACGCTGCTGCCCGACCTCCCTTTTGCCCGCGGCGACCAGATATCGCTACTCGTCTCGGGGTTGGGCGCCACGCCGCTGATGGAGCAGTACATCCTCTACGGCGAGGCGGCCGCCTATCTGCATGAAGCCGGTATCCAGATCGGCTTTTCCCGGGTGGGTAACCTGTTCACTTCGCTGGAGATGATGGGAGTCACCATCACGCTGACGCGACTCGATGCCCGCCTTGCCCGGGCGCTCGCACATCCCTGCAAAAGCATCGGCATCACCGTGGGAGACGCAGCGTGACCGACACGATCGACATGGCCGCTGCAGCCGGCGTCGTCACGCATCTGATCGACATCATCAATGCGAACCGCGCGTACCTGAGCGAGATCGACGGCGCTATCGGCGACGGCGATCACGGTATCAACATGAGTAAAGGATTCTCGCAGTGTGGCGAACGGCTCGCGCGGCGCGATGCACCGCTGCCGCTGCCGGTCGCGCTCGGCGAGCTGTCCGATGCGCTGATGGGAGGAATCGGCGGATCGATGGGCCCGCTATACGGCTCGTTTTTCCTCGACATGAGCAGCGTTCTGGAAGCCCATGCGTCGCTCGACAAACACCTGTTTTATCGTGCGCTGTCGGCCGGTACCGATGCGGTACAGACCGTGGGCGACGCGCGCGTCGGCGACAAGACGCTGATCGACACGCTCGCGCCGGCGCTCGTGGCTTACGGAAGCGCACTAGAGGGCGGGCTTTCTTTTCGCGAATGTCTCGCGGCGATGACCGCGGCCGCCGAGACGGGTATGAACTCCACGCGCGGACTGCGGGCGCGCGTTGGCCGCGCGAGTCGTCTGGGCGAGCGCTCCATCGGTGTGCTCGATGCCGGCGCCTGTTCGTGTTTTCTGATCCTGCGCGGCATGAGCGACTCGCTGGGTGCGTTGCTCGAGGGCGGCGCGCGCAGCCTCAAATCGATACAGGCGCAGAAGCGCTCTGCCTGAACCCGTTCGTGTACCGGTGCGCGGCGCATCGCCTACTCATTAGACGTCTGCAGGGCGACAGTTACTGTCGGCTCAAATACGTGCGCCGGGCTCGCGCCGCGTAGTTGTGCAACCAGGGCGATGCCGTAACGCAGGTGTTCAATTCAGAAGGGAAACAAATGGAAGCGATTCGCGACATGGAAAGCCGGTCCTATATCAACGGCAAATGGGTCGACGGTGATGACGGCACGTTCGACGTGATCAATCCGGCCACCGGCGAAATGCTGCAGTCGGTTCATCAGGTTTCCGGCGCCCAGGTGGACGAGGCGATCGTTGCGGCAAGGAGTGCATTTGCGTCCTGGTCGGCGCGCTCGCCTCTGGAGCGAGCGCAATACATGAGGCGTATTGCAGCGTTGGTGCGGCGTGACGCCGAACGGCTCGCGTGCGTCGTGGTGATGGAACAGGGCAAGACGATCCGTGAGGCGCGTGGCGAAGTGGCCGGCACTGCGGAGTTCTTCGACTACTTTGCCGAATTTGCGCGCCGGATCCAGGGCGAAATTCTGCCTTCCGATTTTGCCGGCGAGCAGATCTGGATTCAGCGTGTCGCGCTCGGCGTGGTGGGTGCAATCATCCCGTGGAATTATCCTAGTGTGCTGGTCGCGCGCAAGGTGGCGCCGGCCATGATCGTCGGCGACACCATCGTCCTCAAGCCACACGAAATGACGCCGCTGTCCGCGCTGGAGATGGCGCGTATCTTCGACGAGGCCGGCGTACCCGCAGGCGTCGTCAATATCGTCAATGGGGTTGGCCGTTGCGTGGGCGAGGCGCTTACCGCCGCCCCCGGCATCGACATGCTGACCATGACGGGAAGCGTGCCGACCGGCAAGCGCATCATGGCGGCTGCGGCGGCCAACCTGACCCCCGTCTCGCTGGAACTGGGCGGCAAGGCGCCGTTCATCGTCATGGCCGACAGCGATCTCGATCTCGCGGTGCGCTCGGCGGTGACCTCGCGTTTCATGAATTGCGGCCAGGTCTGCATTTGCAATGAGCGCACGCTGGTTCAGCGCGACCTGTACGACGCGTTCGTCGAGCGCTTCGTCGCGGCCACGCGAAATATGAAGGTCGGCATGCCGCTCGACGAGCGCACCGACATGGGCCCGAAAGTTAGCCGGGCGGAACTCGACAAGGTTCATGCGCTCGTCGAGGAAGCCATTCATATGGGCGCGAGGGTTGCATATGGAGGCGGCCGCCCGGCCGATCCGCCGAGCGCCGGGGGGTACTGGTACAACCCGACGGTGCTGACGGGGCTCGATGCCGGCATGCCCATCATGCAGAGAGAGATATTTGGGCCCGTCGTGCCGATCGTGCCGTTCGACACGCTCGACGAAGCGCTGGCCATCGCGAACGGCAGCCGCTACGGCCTGTCCGCCTATCTTTTCACGAACGATGTGCGCTCCATCATGCGCGCTGTCAACGAGCTGGAATCCGGCGAGGTGTATGTGAATCGCGTGGGTCCGGAGAGCCTGCAGGGCTTCCATGGCGGTTACGGAGACAGCGGGGTGGGCGGCGACGACGGCTTGCACGGACTCGAAGCCTATCTGCGCAAGAAGACCGTCTATCTGAATTATTCCGGGGCGTCGACCGTACCCATCGCCGACGCCTGCTGAAACGGAACGACACAAAACTACAAGGAGACGAACATGATGCAGATGAGCAAACGGAGGTCCCTGAAATTTCTGATGAGCATTGCGCTGCTCCCGGTCGCGGCTGGCGCGCGCGCCGCGCAGAACATCCGGGTCGGCGTGGTCGTGCCCACGCTCGACGCGCAGTTCTGGAACAACTACGTCGATTTCATGAAGCAGGGTGCCCGGCAACTGGGCGTCGAGCTGACGGTTCTCAATGCGGACAACAAGCCGGACCGCATGCTGAGCAGCCTGGAGGATCTGGTCGCGCAGAAGGTGGACGGCATCATTTTTACGCCGTACTGGTCGACGGCCGTGCCCGGGCTGACGCTTGCGAAAAACGCCGACATCCCGGTCGTGCTGACCGACTCGTATCCGGACTTCAGCCCGCAGACCGCACGCTTTCCTAACTACATCGCTTTCATCGGGCCGAGCGACGAGGAGGCCGGCTACCAGATGGCGATCAAACTGTTTTCGGCGGTGCCGCCCGGCGCCAACGGAAAGAAGGTGATCGGCGTCGTGAACGGCACGGCCGGCACCTCGGTGGCAATCGACCGGCGCAAGGGTCTTGGGCGCGCACTGAAGGAGCATCCCGAAGTGACGGTGGCGGGCGAGGTGGACGGCAACTTTGTGCGCGACACGTCGCAGACCGCGTTCGAGTCGCTGTACCAGGGGCATCCGGATATCAAGGGTGTGTGGGCGGCCAACGGAGGCACGGCGACCGGTGTGATGGCCGCGCTCAAGAACGCCGGTAAGGGGCCCGGCAAGGATGTCTACGTCGTCGCAATGGATCTGAACCCGGAGAACGTCGAGGCGGTAAAGCGCGGTGAATTGCTGTTCGACATAGGCGGTCACTGGCTTCAGGGCGGGTTCGCCCTCGTGATGCTATTCGATCAGATCAAGGGCAAGCCCGTGAGCCAGCAGAACGATACGGTGAAGCTGCATTTGCTGCCATTGACTCGTGCTCAGGTGCCCCTGTTCGAAAAAGATTTCCCCGGCGGTATCCCACCCTACGACTTTCGCAAGCATTCGCGTTTTTATACGCCCAATGCGCCTGCGGCGTCATTCGACATGAAATACAGCTAGGCGTGCAGCGTGCGATGTCTCAGACACAGGCCTATCCGTCTCCACGGATTCCCCAGATGACACTGGTCGCCGAGCATATCAACAAGCGCTTCGGCAATACCGTCGCGCTACGGGACGTATCGATCGCGCTCGCGCCGAACGAGGTGCACGCACTGGTAGGCGAGAACGGCGCGGGCAAATCGACGCTGCTCAAAATCCTCGCGGGTGCCGAGCAGCCCGACGACGGCGCCATGCGGCTCGCCGATGGGCGTTATGCACCGCGCGACACGCGCGAGGCTGAGCGGCGCGGCGTCGCCCTAGTTCACCAGGAAATCACGATCAATCCGTCGCTCACCGTGGCAGAGAATGTTTTCATCGACCGGCTCGGCCACTTTGCGCGCTATGGTCTCGTGCAACGGAAGTCCCTGGAGCGGGCGGCGCAGCAGGTTCTCGACAGCTTCGACGCAGGCATTCAGGTGTCGTCGGCGCTAGGGCGGCTGGATCTGGGGCAATGGAAATGCATCGAGATCGCGAGGGCGCTGTCGCACGAGCCCCGCATCCTGTTTCTCGATGAAGCGACCGCGTTCCTGGGCCACCGCGAGGTCGACGCGCTGCTCAAGGCAATTCACACCTTGAAGGAGCGAGGCTTGTCGATCGCGTTCGTGTCGCATCACCTGAGCGAGGTGACCGAAGTAGCCGACCGCCTGACAATTCTCAAAGACGGCGGCCTCGCCGGCAGCTCCAGCGTCGCCGCTATTACGCCCGCGGAAATCCATGCGCGCATGGTTGGCCGCGACATCTCTGGCCGCCTGTTTCCCCCCAAGGCGCAGCGGCCGCCTGCCCCGGTGGTGCTATCCGTGCAGGGCGTGAGCGTCGCGGGTCGCCTCGACGACGTGCGCCTCGACGTGCATGGCGGCGAGATTGTGGGGATTGCCGGGCTCAAGGGAAGCGGTGGCGAGGCGCTGCTCGAACTCGTGATGGGGGTGCTTGCGCCGCAGCGCGGATGGCTTGCGCTCAACGCGCGTGCGTACGCCCCGAAGCGTCCCGAGGCGGCGTGGCGCGCCGGTGTCGCGTACCTGCCGGGCGACCGTACCGGAGAAGGATTGATCGCGGATTTCAGCGTGCTGGACAACGTCGTGATGGCAAGGCCGCCGCGCCGCGTCGGATTGTTCGACAGACCGGAGGCCCACCGCAACGCGTCTGACCTTAGCGCGCGGCTCAGGATCAAGGCCGCGCATCCGGATATCGCATGCCGTACGCTGAGCGGCGGCAACCTGCAAAAAGTCGTGCTGGCCAAGTGCTTACATGTCGGGCCGCGGCTTCTGCTACTCAATAATCCGACGCGCGGCGTGGACATCGGTGCGCGCATCGAGATCTACCGGGTCATCCGCACGTTGGCCGACGAGGGCATCGCCGTGCTGCTCGTCAGTGACGATCTGCCGGAACTGATCGGCCTCGCGGACCGGCTCGCCGTGATGCGCGCAGGTCGCGTAGAACACATCTTCGCCGCTGAAGACACACCGGACGAGACCACCATCGTCCGCTTCATGACTTGAGACGACCATGAACCGCCTGCCTACCTTACGCTTTGCCAACCGGCGCAAGAATCCCGGCAGCAACGCTGGCACCGACGCTTCGCAGGAGCGGCCAGAACGTCTGCGGCGCATGTTTCCGGTCCTGTTGCTGTTGGTCCTGTGCGTTGCCTTTTCAATCAGTTCAGGGCGCTTTCTCACGCCTGGCAATGCGCTGATCGTGCTCCAGCAGGCGGTGGTACTGGCGGTCGCCGCGCTCGGCATGACCTTCGTGGTGATCGCCGGCTCGATCGATCTGTCGGTTGGCTCGATCGTCGCGCTCGCTGCGCTAGCCGCGGCGGCAAGCTCGAACTCGCTGGGCGTGTTCGCGGTCGTGCCGGCGGCGCTGGTCGGGCTCGTGTGCGGGTTCGTCAATGGAGTGGTGGTCGCGAAAGGGAAGGTGCCTTCGTTCATCGTCACACTCGGCACGATGGTCGTCTACCGGGGCATCGTGCTGTACTTCACGCGCGGCGCACCGGTCTCGATCGAGAGCGAAAGCTTTCTCGATTTCTATTCGGGCCGTTTCGCCGGTCTGCCGGGCTCGGTATGGATCGCGCTCGCTGTGGTGCTGCTCGGCTGGATCGCGCTGCGCTTCACGGTATTCGCGCGGGAGCTAAAGGCGACGGGCGGCGGCGAGCGCGTTGCGCGGCTGACCGGTGTGCGCATCGACCGGGTCAAGATTTTGATGTTCTCGCTGCTTGGCCTGCTGTGCGGCATTGCCGGGCTACTGCAAAGCGCGCGCGCGATGGCCGCTACATCACAGCTCGGCGAAGGGCTGGAGCTCGATGTGATCGCGGCCGTGGTGGTAGGCGGCACGCCGCTCACGGGCGGCTTGGGCAGCGTTCAGGGAACGATACTCGGCGTACTGATCACTACGCTTCTGTCCAATGGCATGAACATGGCGGGCGTGGATCCCTACCTTCAAAACATCGTTAAGGGCGTGGTGCTGATTGCGGCCGTGTTCGTGACGATCGACCGCAAGAAAATCGGCATCATCAAGTAGCTCGGCGTAAGGCTCGCATCGCAGGCCGCATCGGCCCTCACTCGCGAGCAGTCAGGTGCCAGTCGGCTTCGCCATCCACGCTTTTCGCACCCGGCTACGGGCGTCGCGCCACCCTTTGGCGAACGACCGACAGCTTTGCGCTGTCCGAACATTTGATCATGATGGAGCTTTTGTTCCGGCAAAAAACCGTATGAGACCGCCTGAATATTGGGTTGAAGCCCGGGGGGTTCACGATACGATTCGTTTTTTTGGGTGAGAATTTGCTCTTGACTAATCAAATGTTCAATTTCACAATGCTAACGATGAGACACGTGCACGCGTCTGTAAGAATTGCGCCGGGAGTGGCCGAATGAAAATTGCAATCGGGAGCGACGAGGCTGCCTACGAATTGAAAGAGCTGCTGCTGGTGCACCTGAGAGGCCGGGGCGTCGACGTGACGGACTTCGGCACCTATAATGCGCAGCCTGTCATCTATCCTGACATCGCGTTTGCTGTGGCTGAGCATGTCGTCGCGGGCGAGTACGAGCGTGCGGTATTGCTGTGCGGTACCGGCATCGGCATGGCCATTTCGGCGAACAAGGTGCCGGGCATTCGCGCCGCGCAGTGCCACGATACGTATTCAGCCGAGCGGGCTAGCCGCAGCAACGACGCGCAGATCCTGACCATCGGTGCACGCGTCGTCGGCCCGGAACTGGCTAAGGCAATTGTCGATACCTTTCTTGCCGCCCAATTCGACGGTGGCCGCTCGGCACCCAAGGTTCAGCGTATCCAGCAATATGAAACAGAGCTGCATGCAAAAGAGGAACAACGCTCCGGGGGCGATGATCGAATACCGGGCTGACGCAGGGGCAGTGCGTATGGCGGTGGGCGCTGGCAGGGCGTGCGACGGTCGCGGCCCGATTCCACTTCAAAGGATTGCCGATGGAAACCGACGAACTCACACGCCTCGCCACTCTTTACTATGTCGACGGGCTCACTCAGGAAGACCTCTCAAAAACATTTTCGATTTCACGCGCGAAGGTCGGGCGCCTGTTGAAGCGTGCGCAAGAAGAGGGCATCGTCGAGATTCGCGTTCGGCATCATCCGCGTGACACAAGCGAACTCGAGCAGCAACTGGTGACGCGTTTCAAGCTGGAGCGGGCGATCGTCTCGATCAATCACAAGGATCAGGACAAGCAGCGCGAATTGCTCGCGGGACTGGTGGCAAGCCATCTCGACCGTATCCTGTCCGACGGCATGATCGTCGCTGTCGGCATGGGGCGCAACATCAGCTCTATTTCACAGCATGCGATTTCATCGACCCGCCGTTCGTGCCAGTTCGTCTGCGCAATCGGCGGCGCGTATCGCGGCGGCGAGACCATGAACGCGGACCATATCTGCCGGCGGCTCGCGGCACGCTTCGGTGGAGAAAGCGAAACGCTGTACGCACCGGCGCTCGTCGTCGACCCGCAAGCTCGCGCAACGCTGTTGCAGAACGACACGGTCAAGCAGACGCTTGATCACGCACGGCGTGCGCAGCTGGCGCTTATCGGTATTGGCGACATTAACGAAGACAGCAACATGGTGCGCATGGGATGGTTCACGCCCGAGGAAATCGTTGCTGTGCGTCAGCTTGGCGCAGTGGGCGACATGATGGGCTACGACTTCATCGATCTCGCCGGACAGCCCGCACGCACGCCGTTTGCGCACCGCGTGATCGGGCTCTCGTTCGAGGACCTCGTGCGCATTCCCAATGTTATTGCCGTTGCCAGCGAGATTACCAAGACTACTGCGGTGCTTGGCGCACTGCGCACCGGCGCCATTAACACACTCGCGACGACTGAGGCGATCGCCCAGTCGGTGCTCAGTCTCGATGCGGCGACGATGCCTCGGCATGGCGCAGGATCCGAAGCGACAAGCGCGACGTAAGCACCCACGCGTACAGGTGCACGCGCCCGAGGCTCCAGTTCGGTAGACGGGCAAGCGGGCACGCTCTCCGGCCCGCGAGTGGCTGCAAATGGGCGGCGATGGCGCGCCCAGGTTTTTCATGCATCCGACGCGCACTTCGGCGAGGCGCTTCGCACAAGCGTCGCCGAAGTGGTCGTCGGTGCGTTTGTGCACGAGCCAGCGCGTCGCGTCGCAACACAGCTGGCCCGCGTGCGTGGTCGGCGTAGGATCGATTCACGAGTTGATGCGACGTACCGCCGTGTGCGAAGCCAGCGAACATGCCGGCCGTGAGAACCGTTTCGCCATGGGCATGAATGAGCGTCACCTCTCCGCTCAATATGAATACGCATTCATCTTGTACCGAGTGCCGACCGCGCACCGCACGGCTTTGTCCCTTGACGCAACCCCAGTCGATGGGCCCAGAACCCGGAACACCGCGTGCAGAGCTCGCGTCGGCATCTGATGATGCTTGCGTCAATCGCGAATCCTTCACCCTTTACGAGCCCTTCGGACATGCACCGACCCAGCACTGACTCGAACACATGGCGTAGTACATCGCTATCGCGGAAGCGACCGTGGCGGTTCTTGGAGAATGTCTAGTGTTCGGGTACGGCGTCCTCCAGGCCCAGATGACAGAACCATCGATACGCCAGGTTGAGATGCACCTCTTCGCATAGCCTACGCTCGGACCGGATGCCGAAACAGTAGCCGACGATCAACATGCGGATCATAAGCTCCGGATCAATCGATGGCCGCCCCATCGGACTGTAGAACGGCGCGAGATGCTGGCGTAGATCGCGCAGATCAAGGAAGTGATCGATGCCTCTCAACAGGTGTTCGCGAGGGACGTGATTATCGAGGTTAAACGAGTAGAAGAGTTTGTCCTGTCCGCTGCCCAGTTGACCCATCATGACCAATCACTCCCGTCGATCGATGTCTTCCAGGATACCCAACAATCTGCACGGCGGGCGACTTTTTCAACACAATCCATTGGAAGCGGTCAATGATGTAGTGCTAGATCGAAGGGCTGAATCCGCCGTCGATCAGGGACGGCCGATCGAGCGCGTGTCGCGAAACTTCTATTGTTCGCGAGAATGACGTCTCAGACGGTTTCGTACTCACGGGCGGCAGCAGAGCGTCGACGTGCAAGCACGAAAACGGACGCGAGGTTTGTGAAGCTACACTGCATATCGACAGGCGGCAAAGTCAGCCGCGTTCGACCTTATGTGCACGAATCTCACCTGCGCGCTCCGAGGCGTTTATCGAGTTTTTGGCGAATCGCGAATGCAGCGCGTCGTTTCGCTAACGCCATTGATACTCCGAGCGCGGGCGTCTAATGGACGTTACTGGAATATGCTGGAGTGGGGATAGTTAACGAAATGATCGATTTGACATAACATAATTTATCAACAGAATGGATGTCAGGGCTTTTTAGAAATGTCCGGTTCTGGCTCATTAGAAATGTCCGGTTTCCTGCTTCGGGCTGCCTGCTGTGGCGCATCCTGCGGCGAGATAGCCAGCCCGGAGCCAGACCATGAACGGACGTGGATTCATCACGATCAGCAAGTGAAAGTCGATTTTGTCAGGCTAGAGGACAGAAATATCAACGGCAACGGCAACGGCCACATGATGATGATCGAAAAAATAATCTGGATATTGCAAAGCTACTGGATGAGTGGATGCATGAGAACGTTTCGTAAGCCGTAGCTTCTCTGCGATGCACCCATTTTGGGTGCATCGCGGGTCATCATCACGCTGCTCGCCCTTCTCCCCACGCGCATTCCCGCTCTTCGCATATTTTCACGCTGAAGAGATCTTGCCGCACACCGGCGCTGATTGCCACCGACATCGTCTTCAATGCCCCCTAACCACCGCGTAAAGATAGCTGCTTAAGCAGTTCAGCCCGCCGGATCTTGCCGCTAGGCGTCATTGGGAATTCATCCATCACCACAAGTTCCTCCGGCAATTTGTAGTCGGCGACGCGGTCCTTCAACAACGCGATAATCTCATCGAGAGTAATGTGTGCGCCGGGTTTCAGGATTGCACACAAGCAGTTGCGTTCCCCGAGTCGCGCATCTGGAACGCCAACGATTGCAATCTGCAGGAATACGTGGTGCTCATACAATAGGTCCTCGATTTCGCGCGGGAAATACTTCTTACCCCCGCGATTAATAATCTCCTTCTTCCGCCCGGAGATACGGATATTGCCGCGCCTATCCACGATTTCGCCAAGATCGCCTGTGCGAAACCACCCATCGCTGGTGAAGCTTTCGACGTTGGCCTGCGCGTTGTCCAGGTAGCCGAGATGCACCGACGGCCCTCTCGCGGATAGCTCACCGGTCTGTCCTTGTTCGACCAGTCTGCCGTTATCGTCGAGCACACCGATCTCAAGTTCGTCAACGCATCGACCGACTGTCCCGATCACCATTGCTGGATCATCGTCAAGCCGCGTATACGAGTGGAAGCCCGTCTCAAGCATGCCGTAGAGCTCAATCAGTCGCGCGAGAGGAAATGCCGACTCGAATTCCTTAATCATGTCCAACGACGCGGATGCACCCCCGGTCACCATCACGCGCAAGGACGAGCAGTCAGTGCCGCGCAACTCCGGAGCGTTAAGCATCGCAACAATTGCGGCAGGTGCGGTCGGAATGTATGTCACTCGCTCCGACGCGATGCGTGCGAGCGCCGCGCGCGCCGAAAAACGTTCAAGCAGGACAGTACATGCGCCAGCCATCACCGATTGCAGCAGTGTCAAATAACCCCAATTCAGCGCGACCGGCAAATACGCTAGAAGAACGTCGTCTTGCGTCACCTGCATATCGCGGTTAAGAAACCGCGCCGCACATAACGTTGTGTTGAAGCTGTGCAGCACGCCTTTGGGATTTCCGGTAGTACCGGACGTGAAGCACATGCGCATGATTTCGTCGGAATCCATGCGCACGCGGTCGTTGTCGCTTAACGCAGGACAGTCACGAAGCGCTTCCGCAGACGATATAACATCGTCGTCTTCGACCGGATCGACGCACACCACGCAAATCGGCTCAGGCAAGTCGTCACGCAATCCGCGCAGCATCGCGACGTAGTCGAAGCCCTTGAATTGCTTCGCGCATACATACGCTTTGGACCGCGAAGACGTGAGGATATAGTGCAATTCCGCCGCGCGCAGGTCGGGACTGATCTTGTTGGCGACTGCACCAATCAGTTCGAGCGCGAAGAACACGACCGGAAATTCGATGCGATTCGGTAACTGCAGCGTGACTACATCGCCACTACCAACGCCCTGGCGACGTAGCAGTTCGGCGAAGCGGCGCACTTCGGACCACAATTGCGCATAGCTTACCGCGCGATAGTCATCCTTAAACGCGATGCGCTCTGGCATTTCCCTAACACGCTGTTCCAGAATCTCGCTGAATGTAATCGTGCCCCACCAGCCTTTGTCCCGATAAGCCTGCTGCAACGCTGGAGCGACTTCGTGTGTCGGTTTCAGTATCATCGTTTGCTCCTTAGCGTACACCGCGCAGAAGGCCACCATCGACCTGAATCGCAGTACCGGTGATGTAAGCGCCGCGCGGAGATACAAGCAACGCCACAAGGTTCGCGATGTCATCGACACTGCCGACCCGCCCTAATGGCACATCCTGCAGCAGTCGCGCGCGCACCGCCTCGTCCGGTTCGTCGCCGGCGGCGAAGACTTTTCGCAAACGCGACGTGTCGATATAGCCGGGACAAATCGTATTGACGTTAATGCCGAAATCGGCGAGCTCCATTGAGAGCGTCTTCGCATAGCCAATAACACCGCCCCAAGTCGCGACAGAGAGGCCAAGATCGCGGATCGGCTGGATAGCGGAGATTGCGGTGATGTTCAAAATGCTGCCGCCGCCGCGCTCCTTCATCGAGTCAGCAACCTGCCGCACCATTCGTACGGGATACATCAAATTCTGTTCGACAGCACGATGCCAGGCGGCATCGTCGAACGACAGCACCGGGCCGACTGGCGGTGCGCCATCGTTATTGACAAGAATGTCGATGCCGCCAAATTCCGCACGTGCGATCGTCGCAACGCGTTCGCAGTCTTCCGCCTTACGGCAGTCGGCGGCGATCCACGTAACCGCGTTACCGGTCAACTCCCGGATCTCATATGCCGCACGCTTCAGATCTTCTTCGCGCCGTGCAGATATCACAACCCGAGCACCTTCTGCTGCGAGAGTACGCGCAATGCCAAAACCGATGCCCTGGCTGCCTCCGCCAACGATCGCCACCTTGCCGGTAAGTTCAAGATTCATTTCGTCTCCTCCCCTGCGAAAAAGCGTTCGGCATTACGATGAAACACGTCTTCGAGTACGTCGTGTTTATAGCCCTCCGCCTGCCAGTCACTACGCAACCGTTCGTAGCTGTAAAGCGGATAGTCGGCGCCGAACATCACGCGATGGCGCAGCCGTCGGCTAATCTCGTGCTTCAGATCGGGCGTGAAGTATTTGGGCGACCAGCCGTGCAGTTCGTACCAGATGTTGCGTTTGTGCATAAGAACCGCAATCGTCTCGGTCTGCCACGGCCAGCCGGGCCGCGCGGCCACGATCCGCAAGCCTGGATACCGCGCCGCGACAAAGTCAAGATGGCGAGGATGACAGTCGTCGAGCAGAATGCCGCCGCCACCGGGTAATCCCGCACCGAGCCCGGTGGTGCCGACGAAAATCAAAACCGGCGTGTTGGTCTGCGTGCACAGGTCATAAAACGGAAACCACACCGGATCGCTCGCCGGAGCAGAACCCGAGCCCGACACCGCATATCCGACGAAACCCGGTGCAGCCTCGATGCAACGCCGCAGCTCGCGCACACCAGCCGCGCCGTGAACCGGATCGATATGCAGCCAATGCCCTGCGATTACGTCCATGCCCATCCGCTGAACCTCGAACGCGTAGTCATGCAATGGCGCGATTTCTTCGAACGGAATGTACTTCGTGAAGCCGAAGTCGAGAATCACACGCGCCTCATTGTTCCGGAAATGCTGGATCATTTCCTGTTCAGAGTGATAGCGCGGCTCTGAATTCCATGTTTTTCTCTGCTGGGCCAGTTCCTCCGGCGAACGCAACGGATAGCCACGCCGCGTGCCCCAGTGCGAATGCATATCGACGATCTTCATGTTTGGATCCACCTTTTTTCCCCATGCTTAAATACGGAAACAGCCCTTTTCCACAATGATCCTGGATTGGCCAGACTCCTCACGAATCGCATCTGACTGAGCGCTCAGTATATAATGAAGTGTATTTTCGTCAACTCCTCTTGCGCGGTCTGCGCACCTGTTCATGTCGTCATTCATGCTGTGAGCAGAACATCGCTAACTCTCTGCCGATGCATCGACGCATTACCTTGCTATCATGCAGTCTGACCGCTCACTCAACATCGCCCATCTGTGCAGCCGCATCATGAAAACTGAAGCCTCACCCGACCAAACGACTAGCCCTTCGCCCCGCAAACCGCGGGTGCGCACCGTCAAGACCAATACACGCGACGGAGCACTGGTTCAGGAGCGACGCGACGTACTGATTCGTGCCGCCATCAAGGTATTTATTGAAAAAGGCTTTCATGAGGCCACCGTGCGCGACATTGGCCGCGTCGCCGACATGACGCAAGGCACCATCTATAACTACGTTAAATCGAAGGACGACATCCTTTATCTGGTCTGCGACAGGATCATCGCGGAATACCAACTGAAGGTGAAACAGGCGCTCGACGAGACGGCCGACGCGCGAACCCAGGTCTCCGCCGCGTTGCGCACCGTTGCGCGCATCATGTACGAACATCAGGATGAGATCATGCTTATCTACCAGAATAGCCATCTGCTAGACAATCGCTCCCGCAAGGTGATTCTTGCAAGAGTCGAAGAATTCATCGCGATGTTCGAAAACATCCTTGCCAAGGCCAGCGAACAGACCAAAATCGACTTTGGCAATCTACATATCGCCGCGAACATCGTGACCTTTCTACCAACCATGATCGCGCTGCGCCGCTGGTCACTGCGCGATCGCGCAAAACCCGAGGAAGTGATCGAGACGCTCAGTACGTTCATGGCCCGCGGACTTGGCTTTAACTAAGACTCGGGTGTGGGCAAGCCCGCACCCGGCAGATCAGGGAAATACCGCCGCGAACCGAACATAGTTGACACAGCAGTCCAGTCGAGCGTCGTGTCAAAGTGCTCGCAATACAGCTTCAGCAAACTTTCGGCAACGTTGTGTAGCGGTGTAACCGCTTCGACGCTACGCGCTGCCTCCAACGCGCAACGCATGTCTTTCGCCATCCCAGTCGCCGGAAACGTCGGCATCCGAAAACCTCTGCTTGACGGCGCTCCGTCCACCACACCAGGTAGCGGGTAGTAAGTATTCAACACCCAGCTCGCACCAGTGCCATTCGCGATCACGTCGTACATCGTCTGCGCGTCGAGACCGAGCTTCAGACCCAGCGTCAAAGCCTCGGACGCGACCATAAGATTGGTCGCACAGATCATATTGTTCACTAGCTTGAGCTTTGTGCCGCTACCAAAACGACCAGCATGTACGATGCGCGAGCCCATTGACTGCAAGGCGGGTCTGGCGTACTCAAGCTGTTCTTCACTGCCGCCAACCATGAAGGTTACCGTGGCCAGCGCCGCCCCTTCGATGCCCCCCGTCAATGGCGCATCGGTCAACTGCGTGCCGCTCGCACGCGCGCCCTCACCGAGCCGTTCAATCGTTTTGACATCGACCGTCGAACATTCGAGAAGGAGCGTTCCAGGTGGTGTGATCGAGAAGAGCCCACCAGCGCCCTCGTATACGGAAAGCGATACATCGGGGGTTGGAAGCATCGTGATGACGATGTCTTGTCCGGTGACCAGATCTGCGAGATTCATCGCGAGCGTCGCGCCAAGTGAGGCGACCCGATCACGAGCATCTCGTGCACCGTCGAGAACGAGCACCGCGTGACCGCCTTTGAGCAGATTGGAGATCATTCGATGACCCATGCGTCCTGCACCAATAAACCCGATTTTCATTGAAAGTTCTCCTCACATTTCAAAGACTTCATGCGGGTTCTCGGGCAATTTCATCACTTCGCGAATCGCATCGATCGCCGAAGGGTTCTCAAGTGCGGCCGTGTCGCCAAGCGGCTGGCCTTCGTATGCCCGCTTGATCAGACGTCGCATAATATTGCCGCTGCGCGTCTTCGGCAGTTCGCCAACTACGTGCACTTGCGACGGTGCAAATGGCTTGCCGAGTCTCCGCGATACCGTGTCTACGATCTGCTCGCGGAATGCCAACGTACAGTGCTCCTTGTCAGCCACCACGAAGACAACCAGTCGCTGACCTTTGACCGGATCACTTATGCCAACCGACGCCGCTTCCGCGACTTCAGCAATCTCAACGATGACGCCTTCGATTTCCGCCGGCCCCACTCGCTTGCCGGCAATTTTTAGCGTGTCGTCCGACCGGCCGCATAGTACAAACGCGTGATCGTCAAACTGGATTGCGAGATCGCCGTGGATCCAGACATCAGGCACATTGCGCCAATACGTATCAAGATACAGCTCAGGGTTTTTCCAGAGCGAACGTGTCATACCGACGAACGGCTCGAGTACAGCAAGCTCGCCAACTTCACCCCGTACCGGCTTGCCGTCTGCACCTCGAACATCGACACGGATGCCCGGTGCGATTGCATTAAAGCCTCCCGCCGCGATCGGCTTGACAACGACGTTCCCAAGCAGGCCGCCCGACACTTCCGAACCGCCAGTGAAATTGATTACCGGGCAGGCAAAACGCTCGCCGTACCAGCGAAAACTCTCTGAATTGATCACCTCGCCCGCGGTGATGGCGAGACGTACAGACGCGAGATCGCCCGGTGCGATCGAAGACTCGTGTGTAGAGAGCGCTCGAATCAGCGTTGGCGATGCCCCGAAGTGCGTTACAGCGTAACGACGGATCATTTGCGGCAGACGAGACCAGTCGGGACAGTTTGGCGCACCGTCGTAACAGACGAGGGTCGCACCGCGCAGAAAGGCACCCACAATCGTGATTGGCCCGGCAACCCAGCCCATATCAGCCGGCCATAGCCACCTATCACCCGCACCGAGGTTAAAGTACACCGCTGCGTCATGCGCAATCTTCAGCGGAAAGCCGCCATGCGTATGCACGGTGCCTTTAGGCTTGCCAGTCGTGCCAGACGTGTAGACGATCATGCATGGCGTGTTGGCCTCGGCCAGAACAGCGTGATCAAGCGGTTCAGCGCGACCTGCGGCGAGGACGTCATACCAGTCCAGCGCGCCCGCATGCACGCTACCTCGAGATCCGCGCATTGGCTTTACCACCAGAACTTCCAGCGAAGGCAACGCTGGAATGCTCGATTCGATCGCGTCGCGCGTCAAAACCGGTTTGCCACGCCGCATGAATCCTGCCGTCGCGACAAGCCCCTTCGCATCGCTACCTTGCAGGCGCGCCACGATCGCATCGGCGCCAAAGCCAGAAAACAGTGGCACAGCGATCGCGCCTATATAAGAAATGGCAAGATATGTCACGACCGATTCGACACTGCTTTCCATCAACAGCCCAACGCAATCTCCCGGGCCCAACTTCAATGTCATCAAGCCCGCCGCGAAGGACTGAACGTCTTCTCGCAACTCGGCATAGGTACGCTGCGTCACGCGGCCGCTTTCGTCTTCCGCAATCAACGCGATACGCTGCAAACGCTCCTTATCCGCTTCACTCTCGAAAACGCTGTCGACCCAATTTAGCCTGCCGCCCGGGAACCACTGTGGAAATGGCTTTCCATCAGATAGATCAACGTACGCCGAATATGGAGCCTGCCAGCGGATGCCCAGCCATATCATCAGCCGGTGCCAATATTCGCCGGGATTCGCAATGGAGTACGCGTAAAGGTCGTCATAATCGCGTAGCCCGAGCGCCCTGATCAGCGAAGTCACCTGAGCGTCCGATACATCGTTGGCGGTCGGCCACCACACAGGATCCAGTTGTGAAGGCATTGCGTAGTGCTCCGAAAATCAAAGTCCCAGATACGCCGCGTGGACGCGTCTGTCGTTCTTCAGCTCGGCCGAAAGTCCATGCATTACCACTGAACCGCGCTCAATCACGTATGCGTAGCTCGACAGATTCAGCGCGACCGACGCATTCTGCTCAACAAGGAGAACATTGACGCCTTCCCGATTGATGAGTTGGATCGTGTCGCCGATCAATTGCACGACTGCTGGCGCCAGGCCGATTGTGGGTTCATCGAGCAACAGTAGCCGCGGCGACGACATCAGCGCGCGCCCGATAGCAACCATCTGCTGCTGGCCGCCGCTAAGCGACATCGCCGGTTGCCTGAGTTTCGCGGTCAGCGCCGGAAAGACATCGAGCACCCAGTCCGTGTCCCGCTGAATTCCGACGCGATCCCGGCGCAGATAGGCGCCCATCGCGAGGTTCTCGCTCACCGTCATGTGGGGGAACAAGCGCCGCCCTTCTGGCACCAGTGCCACACCGCGTTCGACGATCTGATCCGTGCGTAGCGACGCAATGTCCTCACCATCAAAGCGGCGTGTACCGGCACACCCCGCCTTGAGATTCATGACCGCGTTCATAACCGAAGTCTTGCCAGCGCCGTTCGAACCGATCAGGGCGACGACGCTGCCGCGCGGCAGATCCAGATCGATGCCGTCTACCGCAGTCACCCCGCCGTAGCGGACTTGCAACCCACGCACCTCAAGTAATGTTGTGATGTCGGTGTCGGTCTTCATTCCGATATCCCCAGGTACGCTCGAATGACGTCAGGGTTACTGCGCACCTCGTCAGCGTTACCCTGCGCGAGCATCTTGCCGTAGTGCAATACGAGAAAACGGTCACACACGCCCATCATCGCTTTCATGTTGTGATCGACCAGCAGGATCGTCATGGCGTCCGCACGGCAAAGCGTTCGGAACAACGTCAGGACTTTTTCGACCTCAACGGTATGTAAGCCGGTTAGCGGTTCGTCGAGACCGAGTAGTTTGGGCTCAGGTGTGATTGCAATACCAATGCTCAGGATCCGTTGCAAACCATGTGGCAGACTACCTGCGGTCGCATCCAGATGCTTGTCCAGACCGACGCGTTCCGCGATACAACGCGCGCAATCAACGCGCTCCCTATGCGAGCGGTAGCGACGCTGTGCCGCGACCGTGAGGTTTTCAATCACAGTCATTTCGCGAAAGAAACTGTCATGCTGGAAGGTTCGTACAAGACCACGCCGACTGACCTGATACGGCGGCATCCCGGCGATACTTTCCCCCGCGAAGGAAAGGGTGCCGGCGCTCGGCTTCACGTGTCCGCTTAGCAGATTGAATGTGGTGGACTTGCCAGCGCCGTTGGGTCCGATCAATCCGAGAATTTCACCTGGCCGGATTTCGAAAGTCAGATCCGACACCGCGACGAGGCCGCCGTAGCGGCGCGTCAGACCGCGTGCTTCAAGCAATGCCGGCAAGCGCGTGGCTCCCTCGGCGACGGGCATATCGAGTTTCATCCGAGTTCTCCGCTAGTCCTGTCCTTGGGTAAACCAATGCGCTGGGCACCCGCACGGCGTCGGCGGCACGCGACCCAACCAAGCATGTCGAGCAATCCGCCGCGCACGCCGAGCATGGTCAGGATGATTACGCCACCGAATAGCACGTATTGCAGTGCGCCCGCGCCTTGGACCACCTGCGCGACAACGGTAAGGAAGATCGCGCCTATTACGGAGCCGACAATATGCCGCTCGCCACCGACCTTCGCATACGCAAGCGCGTACACGGGGATCAGGAAGCTGAAATCTCCAGGGCTGATCACGTGATAGCTATACGCGTGGATTGCGCCCGCCGCACCGACCGCCAGTGCCGCCATGCAGAAACACACCAGCTTCACACGTAGAGCGCTAACACCAAGCGTCTCCACCACTTTGTCATTGTTGCGAATCGCTCGCATCAGCAAGCCAAACGATGACTTCTCTGCGACGAAAAAGCCGCTCACCAGCAGATAGCAGATGCCGACGCATAGCGCCGGCATCCAGCGATCGAGCGACATAGGCGCATAGATTCCGACCATCCCCGAATTACCGCCGACATAATCAATCCGCGTATAGGCAAGTCGAACCACCTCCGTGAACGCGAAACCGATCAGCATGAAGTAAGGTCCCTTGACGCGTAGGGTGACCCAGCCGAAAAGCAGGCCGAGCACACCGGCCGCAATAGCGGCAGTGACTACGACGAGCGGCACAACATCGAAGCCATTCGTGACTGCGATCGCAGTCACGTACGCCGCAAAGCCGTAAATCGCACCGCTTGCCATGTTGGTTTCGCCGATCAGCAACACGAAGCGCATGCCGGCCGCAAGCACTGCGTTAATCGCCGACCACACGACCAGCTGTGTCAGATACGAAGGTTCGGAGACGCCGAGCCACACGATTGCCGCAGCAAACAGCGCAACGTTCCATAAGACGACGGAATGGTTAATGTTGAACATGGCCGAGCATTCCTTGAGGGCGAATTAAAAGCAGCAACGCAACAACACAGAACATCCCGATCGTCGCCATCGTGCCGTCGACGTAATAGCCGACAACACTCTCAATCAACGCGATCGTGAGGCCGCCGAATATCGCGCCTGGGACGGACCCTAGCCCGCCGATAATGATCGTGATGAAGCCCTTTATCAGATAGTCATTGCCTACCGCTGGGGTGATCACCGCAATTGGCGCGGTCAGGCAACCCGAGGCAGCAGAGAGGAACGAACCGACCATGAAGCCGTAGAGGAGCGTGCGTTTGTCGCGAATGCCCTGCAGCGTTGCAGCGCCCGCATCCTCTGCCGTGGCTCGAATCGCCCGTCCGAAACGCGTGAACGCTAACATCAGGTACAGCAACACCGTGATGATCACCGCAATTCCAAACACCACCAACCGTTGCAATTCGATCGCCGCGCCGAATACGCGCAGCTCACCAGGCGCGATATTCGGCACCACGCGCGGCACCCCGCCGAACACCCACAGGAAAACGCCCTCGAGAAAGAGCAGCAGGCCAACCGACAGGATGAAAGATCCTACGGTGTCGCGCAGATAGTGTCGAAAACCGAACTGATAGACGACTGCTGCGAGCGCCAGGACAGCGACGATAGAAATGGCGCTTGCGAAAGTGAATGCAAGGGCGACCCCCATGCCAAATGCCTCCCGTAGTGCAGGCACCAGCACGCTCGTCAAAAGGGCCCCAAGAGTGAAGAACTGACCGTGCGCAAAATTGACTACCCCCATAACCCCAAAGATAAGGGTGAGCCCTAAAGCGAACAGCACGTACACCGAACCCGCCTGCAGCGTATTCAATGCCAATTGCACGATCAAAGCCATTGCGGTCACCATCTAGCAGGTTGTGCGTTGCAGCGCGCGGGCTCCCCGCAGCGGGAACTCAAGAACCGTTTACGTCCGTCGATTTGACACGACGTATCTCGACAGTATTGCCATTCTGAATCTGCGTAATGATGACCGGCACCAGAAGTTGCTGGGGCGTTCCATAGGTGGATTTTCCACCGTATCCAACAGGACCGTAGGAGGTTTCAACGGTCGTGGTCGGCAACGCCTTTGCGATTACCCTCGGATCGATGCTGTCGGCTTTCTCTATCCCGGCCTTAAGTGCCATCATGCCGTCCCACACTCCCATCTGAAGAATGTTCAGCGGCTCGTGAAGCACGTGTTTGGCCTGAGTGTCGAGGTCACGCTGCAGTGCAGTTGCAGTGGCTCCGGAAAAATCGGCAGCCTGCCCCATGTACACACCTTCCACACTTTTCCCACCGACCTTCACCAAGGTGTCGCTCCCAGTACCGGCCGGATACAACTTCACGCCATTCCAGCCTTGCACTGATAGCTCCTTGAACACGCTGCCCGCATCGCCAGGCGCAGATCCACCCAGATCGACGGCATCGGCTTTTGAGTTTGCAAGCTTGGTGGCGATCGACTGAAACTCGGTTGTCCCGCGTTCGTAGAAACTGGAACTGACGACCTTCACGCCGAGCTTTGCCCACACCTCCTTCGACTGAGCCTCAGCCTGCTGACCGGTCGAATCGTTAGGGTTAAGCAGCGCGACCGATTTGATATCCGGATGCTGGCTCCTGACAACGGAAAACAGCGGCTCGAAAATTTCATACGGTGTATTTGAATTCGTGAAAGTCAGCGGAAACTTCGGGCCTTTGATCGATTTTCCCCACGCAGTCGTTAGAAGAATCACACCGGCGCGTTCCGAGAGACTTTGTGTCGCTTGCACGGGAGCAGTACCCAAGCTCTGGACGATGTAGCGCACACCATCGCGGCTGATCATTGCCTGCGCGCTCTGCGCTCCACCTGCTGCTGTATAGCCGTTGTCGTAAGTCGTCAACTGCACCTTGTAGGTCTTTCCACCGACACGGACACCACCGTGATCGTTGATGTACTTCACCGCCTTCTGACCTACCCAATCGCACCCAATACCCCAGTTCGCAGCGGCCCCCGACATCGGCGAACTCACACCGAATTTCAACACGTCCTCGGCCATTGCCGGACAGGACAGGAGTGACATTGACAATGCGCCGCCTATTACACAAAAGCGCAGGCCGAGTTTGACCTTCATGATACGTCTCCTAATTTATAGTTTGGTGCAATGTCGCAGACCGAACGACGCTCAGACGATCGATGCACCGCTGTCGACCGAGAGAATCTGCTCGGTCGTCAACCGCGATTCATCTGATGCAAGGTAAAGTGCCATCTGCGCGATATCAATCGGTTCGAGAATGCCAAGCAGGTAGTTCTCTGAGAGCCGTGCAGTTACCCCGTCTTCGGCGAGCAGACGCTCGACCCGTGGCGTACGCGTAATGCCGGGAGCGATCGCGTTCACACGGATCTTGTGCGGCGCGTATTCGACGGCCATCGAGCGCGTCAACGCACTGACTGCACCTTTCGCTGCGGTATAGGCGTCCTTGTTTGGCGACCCCATCAAGGCAAGGATCGACGACGTGTTGATCACCGAACCTCCTCCGCGTTTGATCAGCTCGGGAATGCCGTGGCGGCAGCCCAGCCACGTGCCAAACAGGTCGACGTCGATACAGCGCCAGAACTCTTCAAGTGGCGCTTCGGTAACCGCTGCATCTTTGGTGGACGAGCCCCCAACGTTGTTGTAAAGCACGTCCAGGCCGCCGAACGCCTCGACTGCGTTGCCGACGGCAGCCCGCACGCTGCCCTCCTGCGTTACATCAAGGCGAAAAGCAGCAGCTCGCCCACCCTCCTGCTTGATTGCTTCGACAGTGCGGTGTGCCGCGTCGAAGTCGCGATCGCCAATCGCAACCTGGCAACCCTCGCGAGCGAACAGATGCGCGGCGGCCGCTCCAATGCCTCCAGCACCTCCAGCGATGAATGCAATCTTGTTGGCCAACCGGTTCATATCGATGTCTCCGTCTAGTTATTCTGAACTGAGCGCTCAGTCACTATGAAAACCAGTATAGCAGCGCAGGAACGCGTGTCAAAGCTACAACTAGCACCGTGCCCTCGGGATGTACCCTGGGTACGCTAACTAGCCAAACCATGAATTCAAAGGACGATTGAGCGAGGCTAGCGGGAAGAACGGCAGAGCTTTATTCCGACCCGCTGTAGCAATCCACTCGCAGTGTTCATGGTTGGCCACAGTCATCGCCGCGCCTTGAAATTCGGCGCACCGGAAATGTTAGTCTTTGGCAGACCACCACATCGCCACTACCGCGGCCAACACAGTTGACACGGCCCACGCGGCCGTAGCCAGTGCTAAGGTGTCACACACTGTTGAATTAACCTTCTGGTATGGCTCGACTCCCATGACCGATCCGGAATTACCCATTTAGCAGCGTATCCCTTGCACGCTGCCTCAACCCGGGTTGAGTGCGCTCGCCCGGTTCTCGCCTGGCCCTCATCTTCGATCAGCAAATGCTCGGACGGCAAGGATACCCCCGTGGGCACACACGTCGTCAATAAGCCTCGCGGATTTCGCGCACGCGTGAAGCGTCGTCAAAAATCTTGATCACTGCGGTATCGTCCTGAAGACCGTTGCCCGCGTCTGCTGCGGACACGAACATGCGGAGCGCGCACTCAGTCAACGGCGCGATGAAGTCCACACTGTTGGCCATATCAAGCACCAACCCCAAATCCTTTACGAAAATGTTGAGCGCGGTAACCGGCGCAAAATTATCAGCAATGACGTGTGGCATACGGTCCTGGAAGGCCCAGGAATTTCCGGCACTGTGCGTGATCACGTCGTACAGCAACTGCTGTTCAATGCCTTCGCGCTTGGCAAGCGCCATCGCTTCGGCCGCTACAGCAATGTGCACACCGCATAGCAGATTGTTGATCAGCTTGATCTTGGAACCTAAGCCCGGCTCGTCGCCAAAACGATATACTTTTGCCGCATAGCCTTCGAACACCTCTTTGCACGCCTCGTAGGCATGCTGCGGCCCGGACCCCATGATGGTCAACTTGCCCGCAGCAGCACCGGCTACTCCCCCCGACACCGGTGCATCGATCATCGCAACGCCCCGCTCGGCTAGACGCCTCGAGATTTCAGCGGCGAACGCCGGCGCAACCGTCGAACTTGCAATCACCACGCTGCCGCGCTTGAGCGTGGACAACACTGCGTTGTCACCAAACAGTACCTGCTCCGTCTGCGCCGCATTGACCACAAGCACGATCACCACGTCTGAGCATTCACCGAGCCCCGCCAGACTGTGACAGGCAATGCCACCCGACTTGGCAAAGTTCGCGAGCACATCTGTGTTCACGTCATAGCCAACCACCGTAAAGCCTGCACTGAGCAGCGAAGCCGCGACGCCACGTCCCATTGCGCCCATTCCTACAATGCCAACCGTCTTTTTCATTTGCTTTCCTGATAAGTAATCTGGTTATACCAGAATTTACAATACGTTCTCCCACCAGAAAATGCAAGCTAGGGCTAACATGGAAAAATTTCGACAGCATACAGGGAGGCACTGGAAATATAGATTCTTCCAGCAAAAACGTTGACGATGCGTTATCTTGTCTCCTACACTCTGGTTGTACCAGATAACTTGATAAGGTATAGCGATGCCCGTAAAATTTCGTGTGCTGGCAACCAGCCCGATCCATCTATCGGCATTGCCGATTCTGGAGCCGAGTTGCGAACTCGTCGTCGCGCCGGATGACAGCGAGGAAACCTTGCGCAAGCTCGTCGCGGAAGCAGACGCACTAATCGTCCGCGTACGCCTGCCTGATGACATTTTTGACCACGCGCCTCGCCTCAAGGCATGCGTGCGTCACGGAGTTGGCCTTGACTTCATTCCGGTCGAGCGCGCGACGCACGCAAATATTGCGGTCGCAAACCTGCCGGACTCAAATACGCAGGCGGTAGCCGAACACGTAGTGGGTGCGATTCTTTCGATGGCTCGCGGCTTCGACCGGCTTCCTGGAGCCTGGCGCAATGACGGCTGGCTAGTTCGACAACGGTTCCAGGGCATCGAACTGTGCGGTCGGACTGCTGGGATCGTTGGGCTCGGACGAATCGGCCTGAAGGTCGCTGCGGCACTGCATCACGGGTTCGGTATGCGCGTGGTTGGCTGCGACAACGGCGCTCGCGAAGGATTGCCCTCATACGTCAACCAGACCTCGATTGCAAATGTGTTCTCGGACTCAGACGTCATCACCTTGCACGCCCCCTTGGTCAAATCAACCCGGCATTTGGTAAATGCCGAACTGCTCTCGCTTGCGAAATCGGGGGCGTTGCTCGTGAACGCGGCGCGCGGCGGCCTGATCGACGATGACGCACTCATCGCCGCACTACGCTCCCGTCGGATCGGCGGCGCTGCGCTGGACGTGTTCGAGCCCGAGCCGCTGCCTCCCGATCATCCCTACTGGTCGATCGACAATGTGTTGCTGACGCCACACGTTGCCGCGTTCACCGGCGAAAGCCTAATAAGAATGAGCACGGGCGCGGCTCGCGCCGTCATCGAAATTCTTCACGGCCGACGCCCCGAGAATTTAGTGAACGAAGAGGTTTGGCCGCGTTACCTGGAACGCTGCGGTACGCGCTGAATCAGGCGCTTTCTACCTGACCCCTATCCACTCATTGATCTCTCATTTGCCAAAGTTCACAATGAAAATAGCGGACATCGTTGCGTATCCAGTCACTGTTCCCGTGCCGCCCCAGTACCAGGTCAGTCTCGGCATCGGCCGGATGGTCAAACGCGACACGGTCATAGTAAAAGTGACAACGGATGAAGGAATTGTCGGATGGGGTGAGTCGCATCACGGAAGGGCTCACCTCGCCATTGCCATGCTTGTCAACACGACCCTCAAGCAACTCCTGGTCGACTTTGAAGCGACCGATGTCAATGGCGTCTGGTCGCAAATATACCGATACCAGCTCGCTTCTCATGGCATGGGGGCGGCATGTGCGGCCGCGATGAGCGGCATTGATATGGCGCTTTGGGACATTCGCGGTAAAGCAACCGGCTGGCCCCTGTATCGGTTGCTCGGCGGCGCGCCTCGCAGCATCCCGGCGTACGCCGGCGGAATCTGCCTCGGCTTTCAGGGGCCCTCTGCGTTGCTCGAAGAGGTCGAAACAATGGTACGACGGGGCTATAAGGCCATCAAACTCCGTATAGGAGACTCGCCCGCGAACGATATCGCACGGGTTACCGCAGTGCGCGACGCTTATCCTGAACTCGACATCCTGACGGACGCTAACACAGCCTATTCCCTACGCGACTTTCGCACGGTAGCTCCTCATCTCGACGCAGCGCGCGTCGGCTGGCTCGAAGAACCGTTTCCGGCACATGACTACCGCAGCTATCGAGAAGCGAAGAAGATGTGCCGATTTGCACTTGCTGGCGGCGAGAACCATTTTACCCGTTTCGAATTCGCGCAATTAATAGACGCGGAGTCGATAACGATCCTTCAGCCCGATCTGTCGAAAGTGGGTGGAATCAGCGAAGCCATGAAGGTCGCGGCCATGGCATCCGTACAGAAACTGCCCGTTCATTGTCATTCGAGCATGGGTATCAATATGGCGGCAACGCTGCACGTTCTCAGTGCGATTGATAATGCCGGCTACTTTGAAGCAGACTGCTCGCTGTACAACCCGTTGCGCGACGATCTCATTGACTTCTCCTTCGCCATTAATGCGGGCGGCACATTGCGGCCCAGCGAAAAACCGGGCATTGGTATCGAGATCAACGAGGACTTCATTAAACACCACGCAGGATCCAGCGGCCCCGGATTCGTTTGATCCGGCAAAAGGCCATCTTTATTCAAAGTCAAATTTTAAAGGAAACAGCATGTCGACGACTACGCCACAACGCACAATTGTTTCGCAACCAGCTTCGGACAGCAGCGATTTCGAAGTGGGTCTGCGCCCATATTTCGCTTATCGCGATCTCGGCTTGAAGGAAGCAACCAATGGTAGCTTCGTTGCACACGTCATTCGCGCCGTACCAGGCAAGCAAGCAGATCCAGAGTGGCATACTCACAACACTTCGTTTCAGATCGTGTTCGTACTGCGCGGATGGATCGATTTCGAATTCGAGGATATAGGCGTTACACGTCTTACCGCAGGTTCCATGTGCTACTTTCCGTCCGGCGTGCGTCACCAGGTTCTCGCAAACAGTGACGATTTCGAGCAATTGGAGATCGTCTCACCGGCGAACTTCGAGACGCACGACGCTGAAAAGCCTTAACGGTGAGCCGATCATAAGAAAAATTAGTTGTTAGACGCGACGCGCTGACACTTTGTGTACTCGGCGCGTTGCGAATTGCCGCCGTCCTCGCGCCGACCCAACAGTGCGATCAATGAGCGGCGTCAGTGATTATACAAACCCGCCGGCAGGTGTGAGCTTACGCACCGCGGGCTTTTTTTTCGCCCGTTTCAACGTGGATGAAGATGACGCCCCCCCACCATCGGCCGACGCGGCAAACAGTGTCCGGAAGTACACGTCGACACCCTTGATATGTTGTCGCAGTATATTTTCTGCTTTCTCGACATCGCGTTCCGCAATCGCAGCAAGCAATTTACGATGATCGCTGACCGAGTGCCGGCAATGTTCATCCGAAGAAAAATAAACTTCGCGGCGCTTCCTCGACATCAGGTAAAACACATTGATGAAGCGTGCAAACACATCGTTCTGAGTAGCCGCGACGATTGCGAGATGAAACTCCGCGTCCAGGCTTGCCAGTTTTTCACCGTTGCCTCGCGCAGCGACACAGCGCCTGACTATGCCAGAGAGACGCTCCAAGTCTTCGTCGGTGCGCCGCTCACAAGCGAGGCGAACCGCCTGTGTTTCGAGCAGACGCCGCAATTCGACAGCCTGGATCACTTCGTCCGGCGCCAATGGCGCGTCGGCCTCGGCGAACAGCACCATCGCCTCGATGCTACGGTCGGCGGGGCTGGCGCGCAGGTAAATTCCGGATTTCGGACGCGCATCGAGAATACGTAACGTATCAAGACGAATTAACGCTTCGCGCAATGCGCCGCGACTCATGCCAAACATCTCGGACATCTCGCGCTCGGAAGGAAGTTTGTCGCCGGGCTCAAAGCCTCGTTCATGAATGAGATGCACGAGTTGTCGGACATTGTCCAGCATGGAATCACCGCAAATGAAAGGCGCCGAATGATTCGGCAGATGACAAGAAAAGCCGCGTGAGGCCGGCCGCGCGAAGCATGACAAGAGTAAGCTTTTCCGCTCGACTGGTCAAACCAGACGGCTTAGCGTCGACCGCTTTCGCACCGTGAACCGCAAATAAGGTAACGGCTCACTGCCGGCTTTCCGTCGCCATCACACAAGCAGGTTCCACGGAACACTTCATCTCCGTACGTATCGACACCGTGCCGATCGGCGAACCCACGCAACGGCCCACCAAGTCGACTCTACTTGCCCTGGAAAACGGTCTTTTCTACCGTACACGGCATGAACGAATCAACTAAAACGATCCCTTCCGTTGCTCCTTCCAATATTCCGGACTTGATTCACCAACTTTAATCCGATGATGATGATGCCACCTGACGCAATCCGTTCAACTTACACAGTCCGGGGCAGATGCTAAGAGCAAGGCTGATCGTGCCAGAAATTTTGGAAGTCAGGCGGCCAGATCGCATGCGGCCGCTGATCCAGAGACCGGACCGCCGACCTTCGCCAACTGTTAGATCAAGGCCATAGACCCACATCGACAGAATAAGTCGACGGACTGACTGCGTAGCGGCGTCCCGTCAAAATATGACCTGCAGCATAGTTACCGGACCGCGTAACGCGCGCCAAGTCTGCGATCCGCCGCCCCGCATTCGACCACCAACATTCCAAACATCTGGTCCTACCACACCCGCAATACTCAAACGAATCGGATTCAGTTGTTAAATGGTTATTTCTTCTAAAAGCCATTGCGTGGGTATTTTATTCTAACAAATCAGCATCGAACAGTAGTTTGTACTGTTGCTAACAATCAGTTGACTCGCCAGCGGGTACACTCATAAAATCTGGTACAAGCAGACGACGAGAAACTGCGTCATCTTGACTGGCGATCTTGCTGAGCGTGTCCTCATGAACGCTTGAGTTCGGACAAGAAATGGGGCCCTCCCCTTGCAGAACATCAACTCGAAAAATGGAGACAAGCGTGGAATCGAAATTCAGATGGAAAGTTATAGGTTTGATGTTTGCGATAGCAGCAGTCAGCTATCTAGATCGAGCAAATCTGGCTGTTGCAGCGCCGGTAATTCGAACTCAGATGCATTTCTCGTCGAGCGAGATGGGATTTATTCTGAGCGCATTCACGTTCGCCTACGCGATCGCTCAGGTGCCTGCTGGGTTCGTTGCAAATCGTCTTGGTCCACGAAAATGTTTTTTCTATTTCATGTGGTTATGGTGCGCATTGCTCATTGCAACCACGACAGCGACCTCTTTCGTTTCATGGCTGGGCTTTAGAATTCCCTTTGGCGCCGCCGAAGCTGTGAGCTGGCCGGCGCTGGCGTTTTTGATGAGCAGGTGGTTTCCTCGGATCGAATACTCGCAGGTCTCTTCAATCCAGAATCTAGGGCTGATAATTGGCTCCGCGGTTGCGCCTCCTTTGGTATCCGCAATTATTCTTGTTGCACATTGGCAGGCGGCGTTCATCGTTACCGGCTTAATGGCGGGTTTGCTGGGCACTTTTATCTGGTTTTACCTTAAAGACGATCCCTCGACAGACTCACGAGTTTCGCAAACCGAGCTTTCGTGGATTCTCCACGATAAGGCTCAAGAGACGACGACGCCGATTCCTCCAGGCTTTTGGAAGCTCCTTGCATCGCGGCCATCTGTATGGGCCTGCGCGCTGGCGTGCTTTGGGTTGAATTTGATCAACTTCCTTTTCCTGTCGTGGTATCCCACTTATCTGACAGACACATATCAAATGTCGATGTCAAAGATGGGCCTGTTAGCAGCTCAGCCGTATGTGTTCGCACTTGTTTCCGTCTTTGGCGCAGGCTGGCTTGTACGTCGGATGGTCGAGCATGGAAAAAACACTGAACAAGCTACCAAAACAGTTATTTTCGGTGGTTTGTTTTTAGGGACTCTCTGTCTCTTCACGGCGGTGAGTGTTGACAATGTCTATGTATCTGTCACTGCCATGTCTTTCGGGTACGCATTCGTTATGTCCATTCTGGGCCCTATGTGGGCGATGGCCCCAGAAGTTGGAGGGCCCCGAGGTGCCAGCGTGGTCTGTTCAATCATGAATTGCGTAGGCTTGTGCGGGGGTATAGTTTCACCGATAACAATGGGCTATTCGTTTCAACTGTTCAAGTCGTACACCCCTGCGATTGCAGTTTCTGCCAGCATTACGCTTCTATGTGCTCTCGTTTTCGTAAAGACCTTTCGTTCGGAGAAAGATCGAAAAATTGTGGACGATTTTCTCGCGGACAGGTCGCATTCACAAACGGCTATGTGGACCGCCTGAGTGTCTTCGAAGCGTGGGTCGGGATTCCGGAAAACCTACAGTGAGAAGTGCCGATTCAGCTTGCCGTCCTGGTCTTGCCAGCGATAGACGCAAAATAAGGCACATGTCATCTTGGGCATTCCAACGGCTTACAGGCAATTGAACGAGGCTCTGTTTGAAGGCAAAAGGCGCGCAAATCAGTGCGCGCCTCAGAGCTGCTAGTCAACTTTCGCCGTTAAGAAGCAAACCGGCGCTGTTTGGTTACAAGGCCGAACTGGATGGGCCCCCACTCCCCTGCAACCGGCGAAGCATCAGAGCATTGGTAACCGTCCGCCCCCGACCGTATAGACGGCTGATGAAGGCGAAGCCATGCTTTCCCGGGGCACAAATGTGACTGTGTCCACAAAGGAATCATGGACAGAGTGACTGAATTCACCGGAATCAAAGGCGCCCGGAAGTATCGTCCGCGTACCGTGGACGAGAAGCGGCAGATCGTCGAAGAGGCGTTATCCAGTGGACGTTCGGTGGCGGAGATTGCGCGCAGTCACGACCTGAATGCGAATCAGCTGTTCGACTGGCGCAAGCAGTATCTGGATGGGCGCCTTGGCGTGAACGGTCGCGAATGCGCGTTGCTGCCAGTCACCGTGGATGAGGCCGGTGACCGCGGCGTGGGCGAACCTGCAGCATGTGTGCCTCCGGTATCGATGCCCGGCAAGATACGTATCCAGTTGCCACGAGGCGAAATACACGTTGAAGGGAGCGTCGATCCCGACACGCTGCGCGTGGTGATCCAGTGCCTGAGCCGATGATCGGTCCGCTGGCAAACACGCGCATCTGGGTTGCCGTCGGATTTACGGATATGCGCTGCGGCTTCGACGGCCTGGCAGCGAAGATGCAGACCGTGCTGGCGAAGGATCCGTTCTCCGGTGACAGCTTCCTGTTCAGGGGCAAACGTGGCGACCGTATCAAGTGCCTGTACTGGCGCGACGGCGGCCTATGCCTGTTCGCCAAACGCCTGGAGCGCGGGCGCTTTGCGTGGCCTAGTGCTGACGGCGGTGTTGTTTTGCTGACCAGCGCTCAACTTGGCCTCCTACTCGAAGGGTTCGACTGGCGACAGCCCGTCGATGCAGCGCGCCCCTCCGGCGCTTTGTAAACGTATGTGACAACGCGGGCGTAGCGCAATGCACGCGCGTAACTGCCGGCATGGCATCCAGCGACGCTACCCTTCCGGACGATATCGAGGCCTTGAAGGTTCTCCTGATCGCGCGTGAGGCGGCGTTACGTGAGCACGAAGGCGAGCTCACGGGTCTGCGCGACACTGTAACGATGCTCGGGAAGACACTCTCCGACCGGGCGCTCGCGATCGAGCACCTGAAGCTGTGGATCGCGAAGCTCTAGCGCATGCAGTTCGGGGGCAAGTCGGAGAAGCTTGATCGCCAGATCGAGCAACTGGAATTGCGTCTCGAAGATCTGCGGGCCGACGACGGCGAGGCGATGGCCGACACACTACAAGGCCTCGCTCTGAGACCGGCAAGTCGACGGGACGCAAGCCGCTTCCGCAACATCTCCGCCGCGAAGACGTTGTACATCAGCCCGAGGACGCGTGCTGTCCGCAATGCGGTGGCGCGCTTGGCGACCTCGGCGAGGACGTTTCCGAGCAACTCGGCTATGTACCGGGGCATTGGCGAGTGATGCGTCACCGCCGACTCAAGGAGGCCTGTACTTGTTGCGATTGCATTGTGCAGGCGGCTGCACCCAATCGGCCAATCGATCGCGGCATGCCCGGACCCGGGTTGCTCGCACATGTTCTGGTCTGCAAATCCTGTGACCACCTTCCCCTGTACCGACAGTCACTGGTCCATACTCGAGACGGCGTGGAACTCAGCCGTTCGACACCTGCGGACTGGGTCGGCCAGTGCAGTGCGTTGCTCCGGCCACTGGTCGATGTCGTTCGCCGATACGTGATGGCCGCCTCGAAGATCCACGCGGATGATACCCCGGTACCGGTGCTCGAGCCCGGCAATGGCAAAACCCGTACCGCACGTCTCTGGACATACGTCCGGGATGACCGGCCGGTGGGCTCCAAGGACGCGCCAGCGGTCTGGTTCGCATACAGTCCTACCAGGGCTGGAGAATATCCGCAGGCCCATCTGAAGGACTTCAGAGGAACGTTGCAGGCCGATGCGTTCGCGGGGTACAACGCGATCTACGAAAGTGGTGATGTGCGGGAGGCTGCATGCATGGCGCACGCCCGTCGAAAATTCTACAATCTGTTCGTCGCGCGCAGGAACGAAGTCAACACTGAAGCGTTGCGCCGGATCGGCGAACTGTACACAATTGAGACCGCAATTCGAGGCAAGCCACCGGACGAACGAACACGTGTCAGGCAGGAGCAGGCGCGGCCGCTACTCGATGCCTTCGAGATGTGGCTGCGCTCGACATTGGCTACGGTGTCGCAGAAAGGCGATACCGCCAAAGCCATCAACTACGCTCTGAATCAGTGGGCAGCGCTCACGCTGTACATCGATGACGGTGCCGTGGAAATCGATAACAACGCAGCCGAACGCGCTTTACGCGCCGTCGCTCTCGGCAGAAAAAACTTCCTGCACTTCGGTTCCGACAGCGGCGGCGAACGTGGCGCCGCAATCTATACCCTCGTCGGCACACCCAAACTGAACGGCCTTGATCCCGAGGCCTACCTGCGCCACGTCATCGCTCGCATCGCCGAGCATCCCGTCAATCGCGTCGACGAGTTGTTGCCATGGGTCGTCGCTGATCAGCTTCACCACGACGCCGCCTGAACTCAGCGCGCTGCGTTCAACTGTCCGATATCAACATGCTGTCAAGCACGGGCGTGGTCGGACGGTTACGATTCTTCGAAGAAGATATAAACCTGTGAAACGTTATAGCGGCAGTCGATCAAGCGGTATTAGCACACTTGCTGCGGTCCATTACCGACGAGGGCCGGATGTTTTACGAGCAAGTGGTGCCGCGCCTAAGAGGTATGGAAAAAGCTGCCGCTGCAGCGCGAGGTAAGGGCGCAGTATGCGGGAAACTTCGAATCAATCTCGATGCGGTCTTTTCCCGAGTTATTTTGGGCTCGAAGCGCGACGATTTTATGGAGGCGCATAATGAGCTCGAACTCGAATTCATTGCACGAGATCAGCTCGGCTGATCTCATTGTGGAAGGTTTCGATTTGGCGAACCTGGTTCATCCGGTGTTGTGGCGCGCAAACTCCTTGACACCGCGATTGTCACGGTCACCTCGCCATCCTATCTAGCTCACTACGGCCGACCTGGGAAGCCCGAAATGCTCGCTCGCATAGGACATCGATGCCTCGAACTTCGGAAGCCAGATACCGGAAAGCGATATCCCCGGGGAGTCCATCGACAACGCAAGAAACTCGTGGTCGCAACGCATGGAAGACTCACAGTGAATGATCCAAGGCGCTGCTTAACGCGTGCTTGGCCGGCTCAGGCGTTGCGCAGATGTTGTTGCTTGGATCCGCGCATTTGAAAAGCGAAGGTCGGCTGATAGATCTCTTTCCAGACTGGCCGGACGAGCGGTTTCCTCCTACGCATATTACCCATCGCGGCATCATGTGCCTGCGAGGACAAGAGTTTTCCTAGATTTCATCGTTGCACTGACAAGCGCAGGCTAGCAACTAGCATAAAGCAATCTTCAACCTTCTGTAACACCGAAGTCGCCTACTACCGTTACGCCGCCCAGAACAAGCGGGCGGCATGATCTCCGCTCAGTTAAGTAATCCGAAATTCGCGGGCAAAATCAGTCCGTTCTCATCCTGCTCGGGCGAACACTGCCTCCTCGAGGATATTAGAAACTATATCAAGGAAATTCGGCAAAGGCGTGTAGCTGGTGTGTACGAGACGGAGAACACCATTGGAAGTACAAACACCTATGACTTGTTCACCTGTCAACCCCGATCTGACCATCGGGCCCCATAGCGCCCGTAGCTTGATAGACCCGTAATCAGTCGCAACCGGCTCGTTCCCCAAGTTTGTTAATAATAAATCGAATGCAAGTGACGCTGAAGCAAATTCCGCGATCGCCTCGAAATTCGGACGCGAAGCTGCCATATCCCGCATATCCCTCAGATGCATTAACATCGCTTCACGAGTCCGACTTTGCGCGATGTTCTCATTCATGACGCGGGCAGCATTCCAAATTGGAGCCCCGAGCTGTCGTTCGTCGGATGTCACGGCAAACGAAACGTAGACCCCCATAGCTGTTTCGACTTGCTTCGCAAGGTCCCGTATGTTGATCGGCGTAAACGTACGTACCGGCCGAGCGCGCCAGTCTGAATTGAGACGTCGTCCGGCTTCGTGGATCGCCGCAGCTAATGCCCCATGCACAGTAGTTCTCTCGTCGCGCGACCGCTTGACAAGGGCTGCAGTCAAGTCTGCTGTCAGAGCAAGCGTTGTTACGTTGGGTGGCATGGCATCGGGAACTCGGTAGGCCTTCGAAATCACAGTTCCAAGTGGAGCTGGCGACGGACGCAATTGGTACAGCTCCCTTTCCAACAAATGCTCCATCGGATGGATGAGGTCAAGCGGTGTCAACTTCTCGCCCGCGAGCGAGCGGAGAATATCGGCGATGACATAAGCGGCACCCATACCGTCTGCGACCGAATGGTGCGACGCGAGAATCAGTGTCGCGCCCTTGTCATTGCGAACGAGTACGGCTCGCATCAAAGGTGCGGTGGCAAAGTCGAATGGGGTCGCCAGTTCCTTCGCCACTTCGTTTTGCCAGGAAGGAAGCGCACCCTCCACTACTCGCAAAGGTATTCGCGCGTTCACAGTCTTGTAGAAACAAAGGGGGGAATCACTGTTCCCACTGATTCGTGCCGAGAGCAGGGGGTGCCTACGCTGTACGTCGAGAAGCGCAGAACGCCATGCGTCGGCGGTGGTCGACCCCTCGATCTCGGCCGCCATGACGAAGTGAGTTGGGTGAGTGTGATCGAGCAGCCAGAAAAGTTGCTCTGCGGCTCCGAGGGCGCGCAGACGCTGCTCGGGGTGAGAATCTGTATCCTGATATGCTTCAGCTTGCTCGTAAGGCATTGTCGATTCTCCAGAGGTGGTGTGCGGATACAACCAGAAATAGATTGCATTGTTTCGTACAGAACGCACTGGGATCGGGGTTTATTCCATGCAATACCTCGCGGCGTACCAGATATTGATATTCCATGGGAATGGACAAGCGCTTACGGCAGAATCGAGGACTGGGCTGCGAGTCGCGTTTCATCGCAAGTTTGTCTGGGCGCTTTCTCAACGTGCAACTGGCCGACATGTACGCTCGCCACGTAGGCGCTCTCCGGTGCAGCCGCCTGCCAAGTTGGCACCGCGTGTGTACCTAGGCAACCTCAAGCACGAAGCAGACGACGGCTCAAACACACTGGAGCAGCTACAAGCTCGCAGCTGAAATGAGCGACGTGTCGTCTCGACCGTGCAGCGCATCTAGGCAAACACGGCATCAAGCCGCTGCGCTTGGAACGACATATGGTCCCAACGACCGGGACTTCGAGACCAAGGCAGCCGGTGTGATCTTGCTATGTCTGAACCCGCCGGCGCACGCGGCGGTGTTCTGCGTGGATGAGGAGACCGCGATCCAGGCACTTAAACGCCGCGACGTGGTGTTGCCGCTGTCGCTGGGGCGTGCCGAGAGACATGGCTTCGAGTACGAGCGCAACGGTACGTTCAGTCTGTCCGCGGCATCCATTAGTGTTACCGGCGAGGTGCTGGGTAAGACGGCGCCGCGCCGTACTAGTACAACATCCCTAAATAGCTTTAATAATTATCTGGCTGCAAATATGGCTGTAGAAGCGTGACCACGACCTCCACCACCTCATTGAGCGGACCTGTGCCGGGCAGCGGTTCCCGTCGCCCGGTGTGACTGCGAAAGGCGGCGCTATAGCTATTGCGGCCGGCTCGATGAGGCGCCTCACAACCGTCGGTTCCTCATCATCGAGACGTTTGATCAGGAGGTGCCGACCATACGCTTGTGTGACGATCTGCTCTTGGCCAAGCAAGCTGCGCAGTTGACGCTGAAGTTCGGCCGCGTAATGTTTAGTGGGGATGGCTGGCATGTCTGTCTCTCGATTACGATGCGCCCGTTTGCAGCGGATAGCCCCGGAAAGTCCATTTGAAGGGGCGTGCTGCCTGATTTTGATCGCGGGTAAACAGTTCGGTACGCTCGCGTAGGTGCGCGGTGCTGATATGACTGGCATTGCGTAGCACCCGACGCGTATAGCGGGCAAACCAAAGTTCGATCTGATTGACCCAGCTCGCGTGCAGGGGGTGAAGTGGAAGTGAAATCGCTCGTCGTGCCGTGTATTGAACGCTTGTCAGACGCCCTGGGCGCGATGCGTATTGAGGTTGTCCTAAATCATATGCACCTGCTTGCTCGGGTACGCAGCCGCCACGCGCTCCATGTAGGCGACCAAGTCATTCTGGGTGCGCCGTTCGCGACAATCTCCCAAGCACCCGCCCGGTATGTACATCCAGCGCAGCAATCAGCGCCTGGGTGCCGTGGCGAATATATTCGAACTCCCGACGACGCAGCCGTCCCGGCGTCGGCGCACGCCCCGGATGCTTACGCTCGATGGCTTGAATGCCAGTTTTCTCGTCGATGCTCAGTACCACCGCGTTGCGAGGGGTCTTGCGGTGGGACTGTGTAGCCATTGCTTGACCCGGTGCGGTCGAACGTCACCAGCCTGCAAAATGCGCTGTACATGGTAATGTCACGTTGTTGGCATGTTGCCGGAAATGCAGCGACAGTTGCAGGTATGAAACGGATCACCTTGCAACAATGCGAACCTGACAACGACGCTATTTCCTGTTCGGGCTACCGATTTCCTGCAGACGTAACCAGCTACGCGGTGTGGCTGTATAACCGTTTTCCGCTGAGCCTGCGTATGGTCGAGGAGTTGCTCGCGGCTCGCGGCATCGAGCTCACTTACGAGACCGTGCGACGCTGGTCGGTGAAGTTCGGTCTGGGTATCGCCCGACGCATACGAGCATTGCGCGACCCCGGCGGAGATTCGCGATTTTCTCGTGCGTGCATAGAACAGCAGGAGCGCACCCGCTTGCTCGTACGCGCCCCGCCCTTCGCTTTCCATGCTTCGGAAGCGGTGTCTCAAACCGCCAATCAGCGCCAGTTGACTGTGCCGTCCCTCTCCGGCAGGGCGAAAAACATTGATGGCAACCACGCTTGCATCGCCAGCGAGGCGTTGATAACCGCCGAAAAGATGCAGATCAGTGCGCTTCGAAAGCAGGTACGAAACGCCCGCATTCACCTGATGCCACTTCGGGTGATTGCCCGTGGCGAACAAGGTCGCACCGCTGCCGGTAAAGCTGGTAAAGCGATCACCGTCCGTGAAGATGTAGCCGAGGCCTGCCGTCAGCGCTGGCGTCACCTGGTAGCGCCCGTTGATTTCGTAGTTGTCGACTCGCAAAAGGGTGCGCGCCGCGATAGTCGAGATGCGTGTCGGTGGCGATCAGGTTCATGGCTACCGGGCCGAACGCATAGCCGCTGCCAAGCGCGTTGGCGCCCGCCGCCTGATTGCTGAACCCATACAACACACGAAGCTTTAGCCCAGCGAAAGGTGAGACTTCGTGTTTGACCGTTTTTCTGTCGAAGTCCTAAGTCCGCTGCCTTGGGGAGAAGGAAGCCGTTGCCAGTTGCTCCGTCGAACCCGTGAATCCCGGTAAGTGCACGGCGCGATCCCTGACAGTGGGTTCGACGTTACGCGCGGAGCCGGCTTGATGTCGAACGCGGCAGTAGGCGCGACGTTCGGGGCCGTTCTACCACCTCGGTTCTAAACGTTGCGCTTCAGAACCTCTTGCGCAGCCCCACCATCACTTTCGCAGCGGATGTCCCAGTTTGTCACGTTATAGACGCGGAGACGCTTCGGCCGCCCTCTGGAGTAATTTCCCGGACCACGGAACTTTGCCCCGTACACGGGCACAGACGGGCGTGGACAGATTCCCGACATGGTCAGTATTCATGTGCGGCCGCCCGAAATCGAAGACCAACTGCTCCCCGGGCACCGGGTATGACTTGATCAGGGCGCTGGCAACCAGTTCTCGGTCGGCACGTGTACTTTCGCGACCCGCACAGTCCCCGACAACGCGGCACTTGCGAAAACATCAAGGGCTGTTGCGACAGTATCTGCACAAAGGGACAGACCTTCCGGTCTACGGTCAGGACGAACTCGACGCCATCGCCGACAGCCTGAATAGCCGGCCTCGTGCAACTCACGATGTCCATCCACCATTCGACGTCTTCGCCGCGACCCTCGCATCAGCAAGTCAACCTCAAGGCTCTAAACAGCAATCCTGCTGTTGCGCTTCACCCTTGAAACCACTAACTTTTATCTAGGCGGCAATAGGCGCTATATGCTTATTCCCACCGTTCCAGTCGCAACGTGGCACGCACGAGCCGCTGCTCTTCCTGCTCGATCTCTCGCAGATTCGTGCACACGGTTTCGATATGGTTGGCGGCCGCCTTGCGTGCCTGCTCGGGCAGTTTGCCGATGACGGCGTTATAGAGTCGCGCATGCTGGCGATCGATCACGCGCTTCTGCGGCTCGCGATGATAAAGATTGTTCACTGACGCGAACACCGAACTCAATAGCAGGTCCGTAAGCGTACTTAAGGTATGCACCAGCACCGGGTTATGTGAGGCCTCGCAGATCGCGAGGTGAAATGCATGATCGAGCCGCGCATGTGTAGACGTGCTGGTCTCTTTGCCATGCGCCGCGAGCATTTTCTCGTAGTGTCGCGTAATTAGCACGAAGTCCGCGGGCGTGCCGCGCAGCGCTGCAAGGCGGGCGGACTCGGCTTCGAGCAAGCCGCGCACTTCGAACAGATCGTACAGCGTACGCGGCTGCGAGCCGAGCAGATGCATCATCGGCGTGAGCGTGGGTTGCGCGGTCAGGCTCGCCACAAACGAACCCTTGCCGTGCGAGGTTTCGATGATGCCGCGCGCCCGCAAGAGCTTGAGCCCTTCGCGCAGCGCTGTGCGCGAGACGCCGAGCTTATCGGTTAAGCGCCGCTCGGACGGCAGCGCCTGCCCCGTTTTCAGCACGCCGTCCACAATCAAGCGTTCGATGCGTTCGGCGACGACGTCCGCCACCTGCCGCGAGCTTTCCTGATCCGCTAAATGCATTGCAAATCCCACTGGTATGACCACCGTTCAATTCTAACACGCCGGCAGTTGGGTTGATACGCTGCAGCCCATATGCATTAACGTATCTGGCCAATCAGCTTTGAAATTGCTCAATCAAAAAATGGTACGACCACCTGATCTAACCGTCGACAGCGGGTCCCATAGTGGCAACAATCTCGCCTGAGACATGTTTGCGCGCCCGTGCCCACGGGTATGACCGCCAAGTTGGCGCGGCTCCAGGAGACTCTCACATGAGCTACTACTACGACGAGCGCATCGACGGCTCGCTCGCGACGCACGACAAATCCACCGTCGTCGCGCAGTTGCAGGTGTTGATTCCCGACCTGCAACTGCTGCACGAACAGGAAGACTTGCGGCCGTTCGAATGCGACGGCCTCGCCGCGTATCGCGCCACACCCATGCTGGTGGCACTGCCCGATAAGGTCGAGCAGGTCGAAGCGTTGCTGAAATTCGCCAATGCCCAAAAAATCCCCGTCGTCGCGCGCGGCGCCGGCACGGGTTTATCCGGCGGCGCCCTGCCGCTCGATAAAGGCATTCTGCTGGTAATGGCGCGCTTCAACCGGATTCTCGAAGTCGATCCCGCAGCCGGCATCGCCCGCGTGCAACCAGGTGTGCGCAATCTCGCGATCTCACAGGCGGCGGCACCCCATGGCCTGTATTACGCACCGGACCCCTCGTCGCAGATCGCCTGTTCGATCGGTGGCAACGTCGCGGAAAACGCCGGCGGCGTACACTGCCTGAAGTACGGACTGACCGTCAATAACATCCTTAAGCTTGAGATTCTTACCATCGACGGCGAGCGCATCACGCTCGGCTCAGAGGCGCTGGACGCGCCCGGTTTCGATTTCCTCGCGCTCTTTACGGGCTCGGAGGGCATGCTCGGTATCGTCACCGAAGTCACCGTGAAGCTGCTCACCAAGCCGCAAAGCGCGAAAGTGCTGCTCGCCAGTTTCGACGACATAGAGAAAGCCGGCGCCGCGGTCGCGCGGATCATCGGCGCGGGCGTGATCCCTGGCGGCCTCGAAATGATGGACAACCTCGCGATCCGCGCTGCGGAAGATTTCATTCACGCCGGCTATCCGGTCGATGCTGAAGCGATCCTGCTGTGCGAAGTCGACGGCGTGGAAAGCGATGTTCAGGAAGACGTGGAGCGAGTCGAAGCACTGCTGAGCGCGGCGGGCGCGACCGATATCCGGCTTGCGAAAGACGAAGCCGAACGCCAGCGCTTCTGGGCCGGCCGCAAGAACGCATTCCCGGCCGTGGGTCGCATTTCTCCCGATTACTACTGCATGGACGGCACGATTCCGCGCCGCGAATTGCCGCGCGTGCTCAAAGGTATCGAGGACCTGTCGAACGAATATGGCTTGCGTGTGGCCAACGTCTTCCATGCCGGCGACGGCAACATGCATCCGCTGATCTTGTTCGATGCGAACGCACCCGGCGAAACCGAACGCGCGGAAATGCTCGGCGCGAAGATCCTCGAACTGTGTGTGGCGGTGGGCGGCAGTATCACCGGCGAACACGGCGTGGGCCGCGAAAAGATCAACCAGATGTGCGCGCAGTTCAACCACGACGAACTGGATTTCTTCCACGCACTGAAAGCCGCTTTCGATCCGGCCGGCCTCCTGAACCCCGGCAAGAACGTGCCAACCCTGCACCGTTGCGCCGAATTTGGCTCGATGCATGTCCACCACGGCGCACTGCCTTTTCCTGAACTGGAGCGTTTCTGATGCTGATCGAAGCGGTATCGACGGACGATAGTGAACGACTCGTCGCCGAAGTCTCACAGGCACAATCACACGGCACGCCGCTGAGCATTCGCGGCGGCAACAGCAAGGCGTTTCTCGGCCGTCCGGTGCAAGGCACGCCGATCGACACACGTTCTCATCGCGGTGTGGTCAGCTACGACCCGACTGAACTCGTGATTACCGCGCGCGCGGGCACGCCTGTTGCCGAACTGGCAGCCGTGCTCGACGCGGCCGGTCAGATGCTGCCCTGTGAGCCGCCGGAGTTCGATGGCACGGCCACCGTCGGCGGGATGGTCGCGGCCGGCCTCGCCGGTCCACGGCGGCCGTGGTCCGGTTCGGTGCGCGACTTTGTGCTGGGATGCCGCGTCATCACCGGTCGGGCATTGCATCTGCGCTTCGGTGGCGAAGTGATGAAGAACGTCGCGGGCTACGACGTGTCCCGTCTACTTGCGGGCAGCTTTGGCTGCCTCGGCCTGATCACCGAGGTGTCGCTCAAGGTGCTGCCCAAACCGCGTGCGCTCGGCAGTCTCGCGCTAGATCTCGAGGCGGGCGAAGCGCTGCGCGAATTGTCGGCGTGGCGCCCCGCCGGGTTGCCGATCAGCGGCGCGGCTCACGTCGACGGACGCCTGCACGTGCGGCTCGAAGGCGGCACGGGGTCGGTCGCCTCGGCGATGGATCGTATCGGCGGCACCGAACTCGATCCGCGATTCTGGGACGCCCTTCGAGAACATCGGCTGGCGTTTTTCGACGACCCACGGCCGTTATGGCGCCTCTCGCTGCCGAACGCGTCGCCCCTCACCCCCTTGCCCGGCGACACGCTGCTCGACTGGGCCGGCGCGCAGCGCTGGCTCAAAAGCGAGGCTCCGGCCACCACGATCCGCCAGATCGCGCACGCCGCAGGCGGCCACGCAACCTGCTTCACGCCACGCGTGGACGCCGAGCGTTTCAGCCCGCTGCCGCCGACGCTGCTGCGCTTTCATCAGCGATTGAAGCAGCAACTCGACCCGCGCGGCCTATTCAACCCCGGTCGCCTTTACGTCGACCTGTGAAGCCCAGAAGGCGAACGACACCATGCAAACCAATCTCAGCGACGCCGCCAAAACCCTGTCCCGCGCCGACGAAGCCGAGCAGATCCTGCGCTCGTGCGTGCATTGCGGCTTCTGCAACGCGACCTGTCCGACCTATCAGTTGCTCGGCAACGAGCTCGATGGCCCGCGCGGCCGCATCTATCTGATCAAACAGATGCTGGAAGGCGAGCCGGTCACGCAGAAGACCCAGATGCACCTCGACCGCTGCCTGAGCTGCCGCAACTGCGAGACCACCTGTCCGTCGGGTGTCACCTACCATGCCCTGCTGGATATCGGCCGTGCCGAACTGGAGCGGCGGATTGTCCGGCCCGCACTGGAACGCCTGCAGCGTGAGAGTTTGCGCCATGTGATCCCACATCGGGCGGTGTTCGGCGCACTGCTTAAGACGGGCCAGGCTATGCGGCCGTTTCTTCCGACGGCGCTTGGACAAAAAATCCCTGGGCGAAGCGCTCGGGCAAAGACAAGACCGGAACCGCGGCATTCTCGCAGGATGCTGATGCTGGAAGGCTGCGTGCAACGCGCGCTATCGCCGAACACCAACGCGGCTGCCGCGCGCGTGCTCGACCGGCTCGGCATCAGTATCGTGAATGCCGAGCGGGCAGACTGTTGCGGCGCGACCGATTATCACCTGAATGCCCAGGAGGCCGGTCTTGCGCGGGCACGGCGAAATATCGACGCGTGGTGGCCGGCTATTCAGGCCGGCGCTGAAGCGATAGTACAAACCGCGAGCGGCTGCGGCGCGTTCGTCAAGGAATATGGGCATCTGCTGCGCGACGACCTTCGCTATGCGTCAAAAGCGCAGCGGGTCAGCGAACTGGCGCGAGACATCGTGGAGGTATTGGCTAATGAGCCGATCCAGCCGATACAGACGAACCTGTCAGGAACGCCCCAGCAGAAAATCGCGTTCCACTGCCCATGCACGTTGCAGCACGCGCAGAAGCTGGGCGGCGCGGTCGAAGCGGTCCTGCAACGGCTCGGCTTCGATCTGAGTGCCGTGCCCGACGCGCATCTGTGCTGCGGCTCGGCGGGCACGTATTCGATTACCCAGCCGGAGCTTGCGAAGAAGTTGCGCAGCAACAAGCTCGATGCGCTGGAAAGCGGCAAGCCGGACCTGATCGTCACAGCGAACATCGGTTGCCAGACGCATCTGGACGGCGCCGGGCGCACTCCGGTGCGCCATTGGATAGAACTTGTAGAAGCATCCTTACCTTAAACGAAACAGGACATTCACTATGCTGAGCAAACCCGTGTTGACCGTCGCCGAAACAACCCGCATCCTCGAAGCCGCCCGCGCCGAAGCCGAGAAACACCAGTGGGACGTCGCCATCGTGGTGGTGGACGATGGCGGCCATCAGCTCGGCATGCTGCGTCTGGACGGCAGCGCGCCGGCCAGTTCGTACATCGCGACCGAAAAGGCCCGCACTTCGGCGATCGGCCGCCGTGAAACCAAGGTATACGAAGACATGATCAACAACGGCCGCACCGCTTTCCTGAGCGCGCCCTTGCTAGGCACGCTGGAAGGCGGCGTGCCGGTGATCGTCGAAGGCCAGGTGATCGGCGCGGTCGGCGTGTCGGGCGTCAAGTCGGACCAGGACGCGCAGATCGCCAAGGCAGGTATCGCGGCTATCGCCGCCTGAGTTTGCGAGCCGT
>Ga0209759_1000130_pt1 | contig 130638 bp, 116 predicted proteins | sample AraplaCL_Col_mMS_FD_184261 | JGI IMG/M metagenome (GOLD analysis project Ga0209759, IMG submission 184261) | Arabidopsis root microbial communities from the University of North Carolina, USA - plate scrape CL_Col_mMS (SPAdes) (version 2) | ecosystem: Host-associated > Plants > Roots >...
GGGGGGGGGGGGGGGGGGGGGGGGGCGTGGCGGGTGTGGCGAGCAGTCCCGATGCGGCGGACGCCGCGGGCCTCACGAATGCGGCCAACGTCGCCGTGCGCAATCTGACGATTCAACTCGGCGCGAACACGGTGATCGAGAATCTCGATCTCGACGTGCAAGCCGGCGAATTCGTCGTGCTGCTCGGGCCGTCCGGCTGCGGCAAATCGACCTTGCTGCACAGCATTGCCGGCTTGATCGACGTGACCGACGGCAGCATCGAGATTGCCGGCGAAGACATGACCTGGGCCGACCCGAAAGACCGGCGCATCGCGCTGGTGTTCCAGTCGTACGCGCTGTATCCGACCATGAGCGTGGAGCGCAATCTGTCGTTTGCCTTGCGCATCAACGGTACGCCGAAAGCGGAAATCGCGCGGCGCGTGGCGCGTGCCTCCGAGATGCTGCAACTCGGGCCGCTGCTCAAGCGCAAACCGGCGCAGCTCTCGGGCGGACAACGGCAGCGGGTGGCGATCGGCCGGGCGATCGTGCGCGAGGCCGACGTGTTCCTGTTCGACGAACCGCTGTCGAATCTCGACGCCAAATTGCGCACCGAACTGCGCCGCGAACTCAAGCAACTGCACCAGCGCCTGGGCGCGACGATGATCTACGTCACGCACGATCAGGTCGAGGCCATGACGCTTGCTACCCGCATGGCGGTGATGCGCGGCGGCGTGATCCAGCAGTTCGGCACGCCCGCCGAAGTCTACGCGCGCCCCGACAACCTGTTCGTCGCGACGTTCCTCGGCACGCCCGCGATGAATCTGATCAAGGGCAGACTCGAAACACGCGACGGCGCGCTCCACTTCTGTACGGAGCATTGGCGGCTCGACGTGTCGGCGTACCCGTTCAGGACCACGCCGGAGAACGGCTTGCCGTGCGTGCTCGGCGTGCGGGCCGAAGACGTGCGGCTGGCCGAAGGAGCGAGCGAACACGCAAAAGTTTCTCTCGTGGAGCCGATGGGCAACCACCGCGTCATCTGGCTCGACTATCATGGAGTGCAGGTCGCATCGATCGACCAGACGAAGACGCCGTTGGCGATAGGGGACACCGCGGCGTTTTCGTTCGACAGTACCCATGTCTCTCTGTTCGACGAAGCGGGCGGCACGCGTTTATAGCGCCGGCACGCGGCGTCACTGACACTACAACATGCTTGACGGAGATCCGCGTGGCAACACTCAAAGATGTCGCGGCACTGGCCGGCGTGGGCATGTCGACCGCCTCGCGCGCCATTTCGGGTAAAGGACCCATCTCAGCCGATGCCGCCGCCCGCGTGAAGGCGGCCATCGAACAGTTGAACTTTCGTCCGTCTTCCATCGGCCGGGCCATGGCCACGCAGTCGCTCGGCATGGTCGGCATTTTCGTGCCGACGTTCTTCGGCTCCTACTACGGCACGATCCTCAAGCAGACCGACGAGGAACTGCGCGCGGTGCGCCGTCACGTGGTGGTGGCGACCGGCTGCGGAGAAGTCTCGCCGCGCGAGCAGGCGATCGAGGCGGTGCGCTTTCTGATCGGCCGCGATTGCGACGGCGTAGTGGTGATCAGCCACGATCTGCACGACGAAGACCTGATCATGCTGCACAAGATGCACCCGAAAATGGTGTTTCTGAACCGCGCGTTCGATCAGTTGCCGGAGGCGTCGTTTTGCGCCGACCACCACCGTGGCGGCGAACTGGCGGCGCGCACGCTGCTCGATCACGGGCATCGCGAGATCGCGGTAATTTCCGGGCCGTTCACTTCTTCGGACAACCAGATGCGCCTGGACGGCTTCTTCGCCGAATTGGCGCGCGAGGGCATTGCGCGCGACGACGTCACGCTGATCGAATCGGACTTCTCACCGGAAGGCGGCTACGTTGCCGCGCAAAAGCTGCTCGGCACGAAGCGCCGTTTCACCGGCCTGTTCTGCGCGAACGATACGATGGCGGTGAGTGCGCTCGCCTGTTTTCACCAGGCGGGCATCTCCGTGCCCGGCGAAGTCTCGGTGATCGGCTACGACGACGATTATTCGGCCGCGTATGCCGCGCCCGGACTCACCTCGGTGCATATTCCGACTGCGGAGCTGACGCAGAACGCCGTGCGCTGGCTGGTCAATCAGTGCTACCGGACCACATGGGAGATTTTCCGCGAGTTTCCGGTGAGCGTGACGATGCGTGAGTCGGTGGGGCCGGCGCCGGATGCGATAAAGGCGGGGCGGTTGAGCAGCACGTCGTAGCTGCTTTTCGTGAGGGAAGGCGGCGCGGCACTGGCGCTGGCCGCCCCTGCCGCTTGCACGCGAACGTTTAGGTGCCGCTGCGCAGCGACTGCTCGTAGCGCAGGCGCGCTTCTTCATCGAGCCGCGTATCTTCGAGTTCCTGAAGCACGGCTTCGAGATCGATCGGCGTGCTGTCCAGTTCGACGCGGCCGGTCAACGCGGCGTCGACATGCAATGCGCCCGCTTCGTACAGCGACCAGATTTCCTTGCCGTAACGGGTCTCCAGTAACTCCGGCGCGAAGCGGCCGAAATACGTGGCGAGGTTGTTGACGTCGCGCTCGAGCATGGCGGGCGCTTCGAGATTGCCGGCGGCATCCACGGCCTGCGGCAGGTCGATGATGACCGGGCCGTCGGCGGCAAGCAGGATGTTGTATTCGGACAGGTCGCCGTGAATCATGCCGGCGCACAGCATGCGCACCACCTCGTTCACCAGCCGCGCATGCAGTTCGAGCGCGCGTTCTTCCGTCATCTCGACATCGTTTAGGCGCGGCGCGACGTTGCCGTCGGCGTCGGTCACCAACTCCATCAGCAATACGCCGTCGGTGCAGATGAAAGGCTGCGGCACGCGCACGCCCGCGTTCGCGAGCTGGAAGAGCGCGTCGACTTCGGCGTTCTGCCAGGCCTGTTCCTGCACTTCGCGGCCATAGCGGCTGCCTTTTTCCATCGCGCGTTGCTGGCGGCTGTTTTTGACCTTGCGGCCTTCGCGGTACGAAGCGGCCTGGCGGAAGCTGCGCTGCTTCGCGTCCTTGTAGACCTTCGCGCAGCGCGTGGCGTCGCCACTGCGCACCACGTAGACGGTGGCTTCCTTGCCGCTCATCAACTGGCTGATGACTTCGTCGATCAGGCCTTCCTCGACCAGCGGGAGCAGACGTTTCGGAGTTTTCATGCGACCGCCGAAGAGCGGTGGGCGGCGCGGCGGGGATAAGCGGCCGGCTGCGAGGGCAGGTGATGCGAGATTCGGGTCATGCGGGATTATACGGGGAGAGCGCCGTGAGCATAAAAACAGCCGTGATCGGGGTCCTGAACTCGAACGCTGCTTGCCCGATGATTTCAACGCGCTCTCGAATCGCTAGAACCGTCCTTCTAAATGCCGGGCGGCGAAAAAGCGAGCCGATGTGTCGGTCGGAATGGAGGCTGAACTCGCAACCGTTTGCGCAATGCGTTGGCCGTTGAACATATCGCTCGCCACGATTAACGCCGCATTTTCTGCTAACTCTCGACGCAACCGCCGGTGGACTCACGCGAGATTGTTGTAGCTGGCACTACAGTCCTTTGCTGTTTTCCCTCATTCAATTCGCATGCCGATCGCGTAAACTTGCCGGTAACAAGATGTTACGGGGTGCGAGATGTTGGCCGTGTTCTTCATTGCCTGCCCGATCTGCATTGCCGCGTTGTTTGGTTTCGCGCGGCACGTGGATCCGGTGACCGGACAGTTCAAGCGTTGAGTCAGTCAGCCGGGCGTGGTCCGCGGCGCCAACCGAGCGTGCGTGCTGCGCTGTTCGCTTTTCTTGAGCCGATCTAGCTACAGGTCTTGCCTTTAAGTGCCGAGTCGCGGCACGATGCGCGATAAACCTGGATTAGGGCAGCATCGCCTATGCGAGATTTTCTGGCGGCTATCACGGCACGTGTCAGCGTGCTGAAGGGCGTCCTTCCTCTGAACCGCGCCGCGGCGGCGCGCGATGCGTTGGCCGGTGTGCAGCTTGCGTCGATGGATATTCCGCAAGTGCTCGGCTACGCGCGTATTGCCGGCATGCCGGCTGTGACGGGCCTGTACACGGTCTTTCTTCCGCTGATCGCCTTTGCGTTTTTCGGTGCCTCGCGGCATCTGGTCGTGGCCGCCGACTCCGCGACCGCCACCATCTTCGCAAGCCGGCTTGCTACCATGGCGCCGGCCTCCAGCGCGGAATATGCCGCGCTCGCCGCGATGGTCGCCTTGCAGACCGCTGCCTTGCTGTTCATCGCGCGGATTTTCAAGCTGGGCTTTCTCGCCGATTTTCTGTCGCGTACCGTGCTGGTCGGATTTCTTGCCGGCGTCGGCGTGCAGGTCGGCATTGCGATGCTCGGCGACATGTTCGGCTTGCCCGGACACGCCGCGCGCAGCGTCGATCAGCTCTTGCTGGTGGCGCGCGAAGCCGCGCAGATCAATCAGCCGACGCTCGCCATTTCGCTGCTGGTGGTCGTCGCCATTCTGACGTGCAAACGCTTTCTGCCACGCGTGCCGGTGCCGTTGATCGCGGTCGTGGCGGGAATTGCCGCGAGCGATTTCTATCGCTTTCCGGCCCATGGCATCGCCGTGCTCGGCCCGGTGGCGGGTGGGTTGCCGCCGCTGCGGCTGCCGTCGGTGACATGGCAGCAGATGCTCGATCTGCTACCCGTGGCGGCGTCCTGCTTTGTGATGATCGTCGCGCAGAGCGCTGCCGCGAGCCGCGTGTTCGCCGAGCGTCATCACGAGCCCGTTGATACCAACGCCGACTTGCTGGGCATCGCCGCGGCCAATGCGGCGGCGGCGTTTTCAGGCGCCTTCGTGGTGAACGGCAGCCCGACGCAAACCGCCATGGCCGATCTCGCCGGCACGCGCAGCCAGTTCGCGCAGTTGGTCTTCGCGGCGGTGGTGGTGGCGGTGCTGCTGTTTTTCAGCCGCTTTTTGCAGTATCTGCCGCACTGCATTCTGGCCAGCATCGTGTTTACGATCGCCATCGGCCTGATCAATCTGAAGACCTTGTTTGCGATCCGCCGCGAGAGTCCCGGCGAATTCTCACTGGCCGTGTTCACCGCGGCGGCCGTGGTGCTGATCGGCGTCGAGCACGGCATTCTGGTGGCGGTGGCGCTCTCGCTGCTGCGTCACGTGCGCCACAGCTACCGTCCGCATACGATGATTCTCGCTCCCGGCGACGATGGCGTCTGGGTGCCGGTGCCCGCCGTGCCCGGCATTCAGACCGCGCCGGGTATGATCGTCTACCGCTTCGGCGCCGATCTGTTTTACGCGAACGACCACTTTTTCGTCGACGATACGCGGCGCCTGATCGACCTCGCCCCGAGCAAGGTGCGCTGCTTCGTGATCGACGCAAGCGCGATCACCGACATCGACTATTCGGCCTCACGCTCGATCGGCGAGTTGTGCCAGACATTGAAGAGCGAAGGCATCGAGGTCCTGTTCGCGCGCGTGAACCGCTATTTGCGTTCGGACATGGACCGGCACGGCATCACGCCGATCGTCGGGGAAGGTTGCATCTTCAACACGTTGCACGAAGCGCTGCGCACGGCCGGTGTGGAGAAGCCGGACCGGCATGTGAAAGAGGCGACTTAAGCGCGGGTTGGCGCACGGGCAGCGCGATGCGCGGCTTCTGGCATGGCGCTTATTCGTCAGCGAAGAAATAGCCGATGAAGAAGCACACGCCCGCGATAACAGTGCCCAGCACAGCCACCGTATAAGCGAGCGCCGTGCCGTGCCAGAGCCCGTCGAACCACTGATGCAACTGCGCCATCAGCACGGCAGCATTGCCGCCGATACGCTGCAATTCGATCTGATAGCGCGGATCGGCCACGCTGTACATTGAGACGGCGCTGTCGGGCGGCGGCGTGGTCGCATAGATGATCACGGCCAGAATCACGCCGGTCACGAACGCCGTGACGCCCGCGAGGTAGAGCCGCTTCTGCCATGGCGAGTGCCGCGCTGCCGGATTCACTTCGTTGCCGCCGTTCATCGTATTCGTCTGTCCGCTTCGATTGTCACGGCGACAGTATCGCAGAGCGGCGGGCGTCTTCCGGCGCGCTCAGTTCTTCGAAGTCAGCAGCTTGATGCCGGCAATGCCGAACATGATCGCGAGCGACCCGTCCAGCCAGCGCCGGATCGACGCGTAGATGCGCCGTGCGGAAGCGGTCGAAAACAGCACCGCATAGCTGCTGAACACCGATACGCCGATGCACATGCAGCCGAGCACCACCGGCGCGGTATGCGAGGTGCCACCGGCCGGCGACATGGCCAGCGAGACGATCGACAGCCACACCAGAATCGCTTTCGGATTGGTGAGATGCAGGAGCAGGCCACGCAGATAGAGACGCTTGAGTGGTTCGTTATCACGCGCCGTGCCCGTGGGCAATGCCTTGGGTCGGAACGCGGAGCGCGCGGACTTGAAGCCGAGCCACAACAGATACAGCCCGCCGGCAATCTTGATCGCCACCAGACATTCCGAGTAAGTGGCGAGTACCGCCGACAAACCCAGCGACGCCAGCAGCGCCCAGAAGAACGAACCCGACACCACGCCGAGCGCGAAGGTCAACGCGGAACGGCGGCCCGAGCTCATCGCCAGCGACATGATCGCGAGATTGCTCGGCCCGGGGCTCGCCGTACCGACGAAGTAGGCGCTGTAGGCGATCAGGACATCGGCGGTGAGGAAGGTGCTGGCGATCATGGACTGGGCCTCGGCGGCGGGCAGGGCGTGCGCCTTCAAGCGCACGCGGGTAAGGGGCGCGAGACATCGCGCGAACGCAGATTCTGCGCGTGGGCGAAAGGTTCTCACAGATACAGTTCGTTGCCCCGGCAACAGCACAATCGCGCGGACGCGGCTGCGCAGGCTCACGCACCCGCAGCCATGCCGATGCAATCCGCGAGCGCGCCCGCCACCGCCTGGCGGCTATGCCGCGGACGCTGCACGAGGCCGATCTCCCGGTGAAACGTCGCCTCACCGAGTTCAAGCGCGACGACGCCGGCTGGCCATTTGCCGAGCCCGGCGCTATTCGGAAGCAGCGCTACGCCTATGCCACGCGCGACCAGTTGCACGATGCCCTGCAGTTCGTCCAGTTCGATCACGTCGCGCACATTGACCCGCGAGCGCCGCAGAAACCGGTCGACCAGCCTGCCGCCGAACGAGGTGCGGTCGTAGCGGATAAACGGCTCGCTGCGCAGCAGTTCGCGCCAGGACCGAGTCGCGCCCTTGCCGCGCACGAGCGCCTTGGGTACGAGCAGCACGAACGGCTCGGTGACGAGCGTGCGCCATTCGAGTTCGGACGGCAGCGCGAAGGGCGGCTTGATGATGACGGCCAGATCCAGTTCGCCGGAATCCACTTGCCCGAGCAAGCCCAGCGACACGCCGGGCACGACGCGAATGCGCCAGCCGGGACGGTCGTCGCGAAAGCGCGCGAGTGCGTCGGCGAGAAACGACACTTGCGCGGATGCAATCGCGCCCACCCGCAGCATGCCGCTTTCCGCCGCGACCGCGCCACGTTCGGAGAGCCGCGCGTAGAGCGTCATCATTTCTTCGGCGAGCCCGAGCGTTTCGCGGCCGGCGTCGTTGAGCGTCGCCGAACGGCCGGTGCGGTCGAATAGCGCGAAACCCAGTTCTTCTTCGAGCCGCTGCATCTGCGCGCTCACGGCGGATTGGGTCAGGCCGATGCGCGCGCCGGCGCCCGAAAACGTGCCGTACTGGCTCACGGCGATGAAAGTCTTGAGTTCGCTCAGCATGTTCGATTGATCGAATTTGGTGATGGTCAGGTCAAATATATATCGTTTTTCACCATTTTTAATCATGGTTAGACTTTGCCTCACGCGTGCGGCCTTTTAAGCGTCGGCACGTTCAACCCAATTCCAATCAGCGAGTTTCCCCATCATGAGCGTTGCCGATACCGTCTTGCCGCCGTTCCATCTGGCGTTCCCTGTTCATAGCCTTGCCGCCGCGCGCGAGTTCTACGGCGATTTGCTCGGCTGTCCGGAAGGGCGCAGCTCGGACGCGTGGGTCGATTTCAATTTCTACGGCCATCAGATCGTCGCGCACCTCGCGCCGGAGGAAATCGGCCACCGTCACACCAGCAAGGTCGACGGCGACGCCGTGCCGGTCCGCCACTTCGGCGCGGTGCTCTCCATGGCGCAATGGCAGGCCGCAGCGGACAAGCTGCAGGCGGCCGGTATCGACTTCATCATCGAGCCGCATGTGCGTTTCAAGGGCGAAGTGGGCGAACAGGCGACCATGTTCTTCCTCGATCCGTCGGGCAACGCGCTGGAATTCAAGGCGTTTGCGGATATGTCGGCGTTGTTTGCGAAGTAGAGCCGTTGTCGATCTGGCAAGTTGACGGCGATCGACCAGGTTTTGAATGCGCGTGAAGTATTTGCTTCGCGCAAAACAATCCATGCGATGTTTCGCGACGCGCTCGCGTGACATCGCGTGACCTCGCCTGGAAGTAGGGCTTCAATTTCGGCTATCTTCTCTCATCAAACGTTTGCTTCCCGGCAAACTCCCTCGCAGTTCAAGCCTCGTTCTTCCTTGCATTAACCTTCCTGACAATTCCGCCATTTTGGCGCCATGCAGGTGTTGGTGCTAGCGATCTAGCATAAGCGCTGATTCACCCATCCCTTACCTGCATTCATTCGGGCGCGTTTCATGTGGATCGTCAACGTTGCGCTTAAACGGCCATACACGTTCATCGTGATGGCCATTCTGATCTTGCTGGCGACGCCATTCGTGCTGTTCACCACGCCGGTCGACGTGCTGCCGGAAATCAATATTCCGGTGGTCAGCATCATCTGGACCTACACGGGCTTGTCGGCCGAAGACATGGCCAACCGCATCACCTCGGTCAACGAGCGCAGTCTGACCACCACGGTCAACGACATCGAGCACATCGAATCGCAATCGCTCGCGGGCATCACGATCCTGAAGGTATTCCTGCAGCCGAATGCGAACATCCAGACCGCGATCGCGCAGACGGTGGCCGTCGAACAGGCGCAGCTCAAGCAGATGCCGCCGGGCGCCACGCCGCCGCTGGTGATCAGCTATTCGGCGTCCAGTATTCCGGTGATCCAACTCGGCCTGTCGAGCCCGAAGCTCTCCGAGCAGGCGCTCAACGATACGGCGCTGAACTTCCTGCGCCCGCAACTCGTGACGATTCCCGGCGCTGCCGTGCCGTATCCGTATGGCGGCAAGTCGCGGCTGATCTCAGTCGACCTGAACACGCGCGCGTTGCTGGCCAAAGGCCTCACGCCCTCCGATGTCGTCAGCGCGTTCAACGCGCAAAACCTGATCTTGCCGACCGGCACGGCAAAGATCGGCGCGAAGGAATACACGATCGACATGAACGGCTCGCCCACCACGCTGGAAGGGCTCAACGATATTCCGGTGCGCACGCTCAACGGCGCGACCACGTATCTGCGTGAAGTCGCGCACGTGCGCGACGGCTTCTCGCCGCAGACCAATATCGTGCGGCAGGACGGCCATCGCGGCGTGCTGATGTCGGTGCTCAAGAACGGCAGCGCGTCGACGCTCTCCATCGTCAATACGCTGAAGGGGCTGCTGCCGAACGCGCAGGCCGCATTGCCGCCCGATCTGAAAATCACTGCGTTGTTCGATCAATCGGTGTTCGTGAAGGCGGCGGTGCAGGGCGTGGTGCGCGAGGCGCTGGTCGCCGCCGCGCTGACCGCCGCGATGATCCTGCTGTTCCTCGGCAACTGGCGCAGCACCTGCATCATCGCGATCTCGATTCCGCTGTCGATCCTGTCCTCGCTGATCGCGTTGCACGCGCTCGGGCAGACCATTAACATCATGACGCTCGGCGGTCTCGCGCTGGCGGTCGGGATTCTGGTTGACGACGCGACGGTGACGATCGAGAACATCGAACGGCATCTGCATATGGGCACGAATCTGCACGACGCGATTCTCGACGGCGCGGGTGAAATCGCGATTCCCGCGCTGGTGTCGACGCTCTGTATCTGTATCGTGTTCGTGCCGATGTTCTTCCTGACCGGCGTGGCGCGTTACCTGTTCGTGCCGCTCGCCGAAGCCGTGGTGTTCGCGATGCTGGCTTCGTACATTCTCTCGCGTACGCTGGTGCCGACCCTGGCAATGCTGCTGATGGGTCACGCGCACAAGCCGAAGCCGGGCGCGAAGCCGAATCTGTTCATGCGCCTCTATCAGCGCTTCGATCGTGGTTTCGAGCGCATGCGTGCCGGCTACATCATGATTCTGAGCAGCTTGCTGGTGCGTCGCGGCAGATTCGGCAGCGTGTTCCTCGGCTTTTGCGTCGTTTCGATGGGCCTGATTTTCGTGCTCGGCGAAGACTTCTTCCCGAGCGTGGACGCCGGCGACATCCGCCTGCATATGCGTGCGCCGACCGGCACCCGCATCGAGGAAACCGCGCGCCTCGCGGACCAGGTCGAAAACGTGATCCGCGAGGCCGTGCCGCACAAAGAGCTCGGCACAATTCTCGACAACCTCGGTTTGCCCTATAGCGGCATCAACCTTTCGTACAGCAACGCGGGCACGATCGGCACACTCGACGGCGAGATCCAGGTGGCGCTCAACGAAGACCACAAGCCGACGCAAATCTACATGGACAAACTGCGCGCGCTCCTGCCGCAGCGCTTTCCGGGCGTGGAGTTTTTCTTTCAGCCGGCCGACATCGTCACGCAGATTCTCAACTTCGGCCTGCCTGCCGCCGTGGACGTGCAGATTTCCGGCGCGAATCAGGAAGGCAACTTCGACGTTGCGCGCAAGTTGCTGAAACAGGTGCGCATGATTCCCGGCACGGTGGACACGCACATCCAGCAGAAACTGGACGAGCCGGCGATCAATCTTCAAATGGACCGCACGCGGCTTCAGCAACTCAATCTGAGCGCGAGCAACGTGGCGCAAAACGTGCTCATTTCGTTGTCGGGCAGTTCGCAAACCTCGCCGGGTTTCTGGTTCAACAACCGCAACGGCGTGGAATACAGCGTGGCGGTGCAAACGCCGCAGTATCAGGTGTCGTCGATCGATGAACTGTTGCGCACGCCGGTCTCCGGCGCGGCCAACGGCCCGACGCAATTGCTCGGCAACCTGGTGCGGGTTTCGCCGAAGAGCCAGTTCGCGGAAGTGACGCACTACAACATCAGGCCGGTGATCGATCTGTATGTGAGCGTCGAGAAGCGCGATCTGGGCAGTGTGGCGAATCAGGTCGACAAGCTGGTGGACAACGTGCGTGCGTCGTTGCCGCGCGGCAGCCAGATTACCGTGCGCGGCCAGGTGCAGACCATGCGCAGTTCGTTCTTCGGTCTGGGGCTCGGCGTGGCGATGGCGATCGTGCTGGTGTACCTGTTGATCGTGGTGAATTTTCAGTCGTGGGTCGATCCGCTGATCATCGTCAGCGCGTTGCCCGCGGCGCTGGCGGGGATTGTGTGGATGCTGTTCCTGACCGGCACGCACCTGAGCGTGCCCGCCTTGACCGGCGCGATCATGACGATGGGCGTGGCCACCGCCAACAGTATTCTGATGGTGTCGTTCGCACGTCAGCGTCTGTCCGCCGGCGCGCCGCCGCTGACCGCTGCGCTCGAAGCCGGTGCGAGCCGGATCAGGCCGGTGCTGATGACGGCCTTCGCGATGATCATCGGCATGATTCCGATGGCGCTTGGTCTCGGCGAAGGCGCCGAGCAAAATGCGCCGCTCGGCCGCGCGGTGATCGGCGGCCTGCTGTTCGCCACCGTGTCCACATTGTTTTTCGTGCCGCTGGTGTTCGCGGCGATTCACTCCCGCCTCGCGCGCCGCCACCGCGGCGATGGTGACGATGGTGACGATGGCGGCGCGAATCACACGGATTCTCGCGGTGACGGCCCCGCGCCCGAGCACGGCGGCGCGGGCAAGCCCGCGTAAAGATTAATGACGGCTGACCGAGATGGCTCACTGAGATGACCGAAAAAACCCATGCATCGCTAGCGATTCCCGCGCGAGAGACGGAAGGCGGCCACGCCTTGCCGCCGCGCCATCAGGAATGGAAACGCGCCAAAATCGCCATGTGGATCGTGCTGGCGCTGTTAGCCGTCGGGGCCTTGCGCACCGTGATCGCCAACATCATGCAGAACCGTTCGGTGGCGCAGACCACGAAGCAGAACGCCACGCAGTATGTGAACGTGGTGAGTCCGACTCAAACCGAAGGCGGCGGCAACACCTTGCTGCCGGGTACGCTGCGCGGCTTCGTCGAATCGCCGATCTACGCGCGCTCCACCGGTTATCTGCTGCACTGGTACGCCGATATCGGCACGCGCGTGAAGCAGGGCCAGCTGCTCGCCGATCTCGACACGCCGGAGATCGACCAGGAACTCGCGCAGGCTTTGGCGCAGCGCCAGCAAACCAGTTCGAGCCTCGGCCTCGCGAAAAGCTCGCTGGACCGTTGGCAGCAACTGCGTCAGCGCGATGCGGTTTCGCAGCAGGAACTCGACGAACGGCAAAGCACCTACTCGCAGGACGTGGCCAACCTCGCCGCCGCCGATGCCAACGTCAAGCGCCTGCAGCAGCTCGAATCGTTCAAGCGCATCGTCGCGCCGTTCGCGGGCGTGGTCACGCAACGCAACGTGGATGTCGGCGACCTGATCGATGCGGGCAGCGGCACGAGCCGCGCCCTGTTCGCGCTCGCGCAGTCGGACCCGCTGCGCGTCTATGTGCAATTGCCGCAGGCGTACGCGCAAAACGTGTCGGTGGGACAGAAGGTGGTGGTGACGCAGGCCGAACTGCCGGGCCAGCAATTCCACGGCACGATCACGCACATTTCCGGCGCGATCGACGTGCCGACCCGTTCGCTTCAGGTCGAAGTGACACTGCCGAATCCGGACGACAAACTGCGACCAGGGGCGTACGTCCAGGTCGCGGTGCCGGCCGCGGCACACGCGCAATTGACGGTGCCGGGCAACGCACTGCTGTTTCGCGCCGAAGGCCCGCGCGTCGCGGTGGTCGATGCGCGGGGCAACGTGCAGTTGCACAAGATCGTGATCGCGCAGGACCTCGGCCAGTCGCTTGAAATCGAAAGCGGCATCGAGCCGGACGACAAGATCATCATCAACCCGAGCGATTCGATCGCGGACGGCGATCACGTGCAGATTCAGCAGCCGCAGGCCAACGGCAAGGGGGCGTCGTGAAGCACGTGGCCGCATGCCGTGCGTTGACGACGCTCGCAGGCGCGGCGTTGCTCGCCGCGTGCACGGTCGGGCCGAATTACGAAAGGCCGCAGGCCGAGGTGCCGCCCACCTGGCAAACCGATTCGTACTGGCGCGTGGCCGTGCCGTCGCATGCGCCGATTTCGCCGGACTGGTGGAACGCTTTCAGCGATCCGACGCTCGCCACGCTGGAAACGCAGGCGCTCGCGCAGAATCAGACGCTGGTAGCGGCCAGCGCGCACTACGAGCAGGCGCGGGCGACGCTCGCGAACGACCGCGCACAGCAGATTCCCGAAGTCGATCTCGCGGCGCAGGGATCGCGCTTCCGGATTTCGCAGAACCGTCCGCGGACGAACTACGGCACGCCTACGACGTCGACGGTGCAAAACAATGTGCAGCTCGGCCCCACCATCAGCTACGACACCGATCTGTTCGGCCGGATACGTCGCGAGGTGGAGGGCGCGGCGGCTTCCGCGCAGCAATCGGCGGACGATCTTGCCAACGCGCGGCTCGTGCTCACCACCGATCTCGCTAGCGACTATTTCTCGCTGCGTGAACTCGACGCCGAGATCGACGTGCTGAACCAGTCGGTCAAACTGCAGCAGAAAGCGCTCGACTACGTCACCACGGAACACGATCTCGGCTCGGTGTCCGGCCTCGATGTGCTGCAGCAGAAGTCGCTGCTCGACTCGACGCGTGTGCAGGCGCAACTGCTGCTGAATCAGCGCGCGCAGTTCGAACATGCGATCGCCGCTTTGGTCGGTGTGCCCGCGCCGCAGTTTTCGATCGAGCCCAAGGTGCTTGCGGTGCAGGTTCCGGCGATTGCGCTCGGCGTGCCCAGCGACGTGTTGCAACGGCGGCCGGATGTCGCTTCGGCGGAGCGCGCGATGGCCGCGGCGAACGCGCAGATCGGCGTCGCCAAGGCGGCGTTTTTTCCGAGTCTCACGCTGGCGCCGAGCATCGGTTGGGAAAGCACGCAGTTCGCCAGTCTGCTGAGCGCGCCGACGCTGATGTGGACGCTCGGGGCGGCAGTCGGTCAGGTGTTGTTCGACGGCGGCCGCCGCGCGGCCAACGTGAAGTTTGCAAGCGAAGGCTACAAGGCCACCGAGGCGAACTATCGCCAGACCGTGCTCACCGCGTTCCAGCAGGTGCAGGACGGCATCACCGGACTCTCCGTGCTGGACGGCGCGGCGAAGCAGTCCAGCGAGGCCGTCACGGATGCGCGGCATCTGCTGGCGCTCGCCAACGACCGCTATTCGGGCGGCCTCGTCGCTTACCTCGACGTGATCACCGCGCAGCAGTCGCTGCTCACCAGCGAGCGCCAGGACGTGCAGATTCACGGCCAGCAGATGACGCTGTCGGTCTCGCTCGTGAAGGCGCTCGGCGGCGGCTGGGACGTCGGCACGGGCATGGCGAATACGCCCGCGAGCGCGCAACCCAACGACACGAAGGAGGCGATGGCTCCCGCGCGGTGAGCTGGCAGATCATGAAGCAGCAGGGGGCAGCAACAGGGGCAGCAGCGGAAGCACGTGGCGGTGCGCAAGACGATTGCAAGGCGTTTCGTATAATGCACACACAAGGGGACGCGCATGAAATTGCTGATTGTTGAAGACGAGCACAAGGTGGTGGACTACCTGCGCTCCGGTTTGACAGAGCAGGGGTGGGTCGTCGACGTCGCGCTCGACGGCGAGGAGGGCATGCATCTGGCCACCGAATTCGATTACGACGTGATCGTCCTCGACGTGATGCTACCCAAGCGCGACGGCTTCAGCGTGCTCAAGGCGCTGCGCATGCGCAAGTCCACGCCGGTCATCATGCTCACCGCGCGCGACCACGTGAACGATCGCGTGCGCGGCCTGCGCGAAGGCGCGGACGACTACCTAACCAAACCCTTTTCGTTTCTCGAACTGGTCGAGCGGCTCCATGCACTCGCGCGCCGCACGCGCTCGCAGGAGTCGACGCTGATTTCCGTTGGCGATCTGTTCGTCGATCTGATCGGCCGACGCGCGACCCGCGACGGCGTGCGCCTCGATCTCACCGCCAAAGAATTCCAGTTGCTTAGCGTGCTCGCGCGCCGGCAAGGCGACATTCTGTCGAAGACCGCGATTACCGAACTCGTCTGGGACGTCAACTTCGACAGTCATACCAACGTAGTCGAGACCGCGATCAAACGATTGCGCGCCAAGCTCGACGGCCCGTTCCCCTCGAAACTGCTGCATACGGTGCGCGGCATGGGGTACGTGCTCGAAGTGCGCGAAGAGGCGGAGCAGTCATGAATCGCTCGATTGCCCGGCGCCTCGCATTGATGTTCGCGCTCGTCGCGCTGTTCGTGTTCACGCTGGTCGGCACGGGGCTCTTTCTGGTGCTGCGCACGCAGCTCGAACACCATCTGCGCGAGTCGCTGGACGATCGCACGCAGATCGCCCGCATCATCGTGTATCACGCCGTGACGCCGGAGAAGTGGCGCATGGCGCGCGAAAAGCTCACCGACATGACACCGCACGACGGCAGCACGGTGTATGCGGTGTCGAGCGCCGATCCGTATTTCCATTACGGCACACCGGTCGGCGGCTCGGTGGTCACGAACTGGGCGGGCGGTTATTCGCGCGTGATGCCGTCCGGCGGCGGCCAGGACATGCTGACCTCCACGGCGACGCTCCCGGCTTACGGCGCGCGTCCGGCGGTGCAATTGCAAGTGGCCGTGAGCTATTCACCCAATGTGCGCACCATGCGCGTGTTCGGCCTGGCGCTTGCCGCGTTGTCGGCGCTCGGCAGCCTCGCCGTGCTGTTGCTCAGCTATTCGGTCACGCGGCTCGGCCTCGCGCCGCTCACGCGCCTCACGCGCGACGCTTCCGCCGTGAGTCCGAATAACCGCTCGCAGCGTCTGAATACGGCCTCCCTGCCGCTCGAGCTGAACGATCTGGCCAACTCCTTCAATGGTGCATTGGAGCGCCTCGACGGCGCGTATGGCCGCCTCGAATCGTTCAACGCGGACGTCGCCCACGAACTGCGCACGCCGGTGACGATTCTGATCGGCCAGACAGAGGTGGCGTTGACACGCAATCGCTCGGTCGACGATCTGCGCCATACGTTGCAATCGAATCTCGAAGAATACGAGCGCATGCGGGCGATCATCAACGACATGCTGTTCCTCGCGCGCGCCGATCAGGGCGAACGCGCGACGGGCCTCGTCGACGTTTCGCTGGCCGCGGAAGTCGCGCATACGCTGGAGTTTCTGGAGATACCGCTCGAAGAAGCGCGGGTGCGTGCGCAATTGCGCGGCGACGCCATGGCGCGCGTGAACCGCTCGCTGTTCGGCCGCGCCTGCACGAATCTGTTGATGAACGCTATCCAGCATTGCGAGCCCGACGCCGAGATCAGCGTGACGATCGTGAGCGACGAGGATCAGGTGCGCGTCGCGGTGGCCAATCCCGGTGAGCCGATCTCGCCGGATGTGCTCGAACATCTGTTCGACCGGTTCTATCGCGCGGAAGTCTCGCGCACGAATAGCCGCGAAAACCACGGCTTGGGTCTTGCGATCGTGAAGGCGATCGCGGAGATGCACCGCGGCAGCGTGTCGGCGCAAAGCGCGCACGGCATCAACACCTTTGTGTTTTCGGTCGCGGCGCTTTCGCCGATGGAAGCCGGCGTGCCGGCGGCGCGCTCGAACGCGAGTGCGGCTGCTGACGGAAGCGGTTATTCGTCGCTGGCGAAGAGCAAGTCGGCCTGAACCGGCAAACGCCGCAGCAGCCGGCACGTGCACTAAAAGTCCAGCGTGAACTGAGCCGGCGCGTCGCTCTCAGTCGCTCCCGGACGTTGAAGGCCACCCGCCTTGACGCCCAGCAGCCTGATGGATTTAACCAGGTCGACCCGTTTCAGACATTGGGTGGCCGCATGACGCAACGCCTTGGCGTCCGCAACGGGCTCCGGGAGCGTGACGTCACGCGTTACCGTCTGAAAGTCGTTGAAGCGGAGCTTGATCCCGATCCTGCGCGCGAGATAGCCTTTACGCTGCAAATCCAGCGCCACCTGTTCGCACAAACGGGTGAAGGCGGTACCGAGTTCCTGCCTGTGTCGCACGGCGTGCAGGTCTTGCTCGAAGGTGGTCTCCCGGCTCATCGAAACGGGCTCGCTGTGAGTCACCACGGGCTTGTCATCGAGCCCATGGGAAACTCTGTGAAGCCATGCCCCGTAGCTGCGTCCGAACTGTTCAATCAGCCACTGCTCGCTGCATGCGGCAATTTCACCGATGGTCGTTATGCCAAGGGACGTCAGTTTGGCGTTGGCCTTCGGCCCAATACCGTTGATTTTTTTGGCCGCCATCGGCCAGATCCTGGCTTGCAAATCTTCAAGCCGCAAAATCGTGATTCCGTCTGGCTTTTGTATGTCCGAACACAGTTTTGCCAGCAGCTTATTGGGCGCAATGCCAACCGAACAGGTGAGATTGGTGGCCTCGAAGACGGCCGATTTCAGCTTCCGTGCGATTTGCTCCGATTCGTCATTCAGGAGCGATAGGTCGGCGTAGACCTCATCGATTCCCACGTCCTCGATTGTCGGACTGACGGAGCGGATTGCGTCCTTGAACAGGCGCGAGTACGTTCGATAGAGATCGAAGTTCACCGGAAGCAGAATGGCATCCGGCGCCAGCCGGGCCGCCTGCATCGTGGGCATGCCGGAATGAACGCCGAAGGCCCGTGCTTCGTAGGTTGCGGTGGTCAGGACGCCTCTGCCCGCATAGTCGCGTAACCGCGCGAATTCACGTGTACCGTCCGCGTTGATTCGGGGCGCGTCCGAACGCCGGCCGGCAACCACCATGGCTTGGCCCCGCAGTTCTGGATACTGCGAAAGTTCACAGGACGCAAAGAATGCGTCCATGTCGATGTGGGCTATGCGCCTGTCATCTGGCATGCCTTGATACTCAAAAATAGCGTTTACTGTTCCGTTCTGGCCACACGGCGCTTGGCAGAGCCCGTAATGATGAACGTCGATATAGCGAGAAGTCGCGTTCTACCGCGCAAATAGCTAGACTGTACATTCATACAGTGTTTTTGTCAGGTCGTGGACCCTCGGAAACGGGTTTGCGCTGCGATCCGAATGCAAAATGCTTTTTACCTCGGCCACAGGTTGCTTTCGTTAGAATCTGTTGTCGATCCTTATACTCGTCTAAAACCGGAGACAAACGTGCCAGGCTTACTTCCCGATGTCGACCGCGAGGGACTCCTCGAATATTCAGTCGTTTACACCGACCGATCCATCAATCATATGTCGCAGCTCTTTCAGGGCGTCATGCGCGATATTTCAGGTTCTCTGAAGAAGGTCTACAACGCGAAGTCGGCCGTGGTCGTCCCGGGCAGCGGGACTTTCGGCATGGAAGCCGTGGCCCGGCAGTTCGCGACGAACAGGAAGTGTCTGGTCATCCGCAATGGCTGGTTCAGCTTTCGCTGGTCGCAGATTTTCGACATGGGCGGCATTCCGTCTGAATCGATCGTGCTGAAGGCGCGCCCGGTCGAACAAGGGAGACAGGCTGCGTATGCGCCGCCGCCGATCGAAGAGGTGGTGGCCGCGATCAGGGAAAACAAGCCGGATCTGGTGTTTGCGCCGCATGTCGAAACCGCATCCGGGATCATGCTGCCGGACGCTTATCTACGCGCGGTGGCCGACGCGGTGCATGCCGTCGGCGGCATGTTCGTACTGGATTGCATTGCCTCCGGCACGGTCTGGGTCGACATGCAGGCGAGCGGCGTCGACGTGCTGATCAGCGCACCGCAAAAGGGATGGAGCGCGTCACCGTGCTGCGGGCTGGTCATGCTGAGCCCGCTTGCCCGCGAACGAATCGACGCGACCACGAGCACCAGCTTCGCCTGCGATCTTCGCAAATGGCTGCAGATCATGGAAGCGTACGAGAACGGCGGGTTTGCGTACCACGCAACGATGCCCACGGACGGTCTCGCTACATTGCGTGATGTCATGAAGGAGACCGAGGCATACGGCTTCGATAAAGTGAGAGCGGAGCAACTTGAACTCGGCAGGCGCGTTCGCTCACTCCTTGCGGACAAAGGTTTCAGAAGCGTGGCGGCTCAAGGTTTCGAGGCTCCGGGCGTCGTCGTCAGCTACACGGACGATGATGGGATTCGATCCGGCAAGAAGTTCGCCGATGCCGGGTTGCAGGTCGCGGCTGGCGTTCCGCTTCAATGCGACGAGCCTGAGGATTTCAAGACTTTCCGCATAGGCTTATTTGGCCTGGACAAACTGCATGACATTGAGGGCGCGGTGGCGAGGCTCGCGAAGGCGGTGGGCAGTATTGTTTAGTCCATCTGGATAGTTTCAGGGGTAGGGGCTCGCGTCCCTCCCCGAGGCTCGAGCCAGTGCTTGCGTGTCGATATATTCGCGGATATTCGTCAGTTTGCCATTTCGAACGGTAATGGCGAATACCCAGTCGTCCTTGAACGTCCTGTTCGTGGCTTTGATTTTCCCAATAGCGACGCCGACGACCAGAACCCGATCTCCCTGCGCCACGAATTCGGGGGGCTCTGGGTATGTCATTTCCACCTCGTCGGAGGCTTTCTGCAGCACTTTCGCCAATCCCGCGTGGCCGCGGTGCGTGCCGGCCAGCGGCCAGTCTTCGCCCGGAATGATCCACTCAATATCTTCGGCAACCAGCGCCAGCACGCCTTGCTTGTCGCCGCTGCCTATCGCTGCAAAGAAATCCTTTACGATCTGAATATTCTCTTCGATGCTCATTGAAGCTCTCCATTTTCCTTTTATCGGATCGTGTCCGTTCTGGTCGGCTACCTTGTGGACTTGCCGGCGAGGACGTGGCGCCAGATGAGCGGAGCGCGACTTGCCGCCGGCGCCGCGCTCGCTTCAATCAAACTGTGGTTGGCTCTTCGTTTACGAAGCAGAATCGCGTCGAAACTTGCGACCACGACTCATCAGTCGAACTTGACCAGGTCCTTAAAGATCAGTTGACCCCAGCTATTTCCCCGCGCCTGCACAAGCAGTCCGCCTTCCGAAAGGCCGCCGAGTTTGGTCGGCGCGAAACCGAGATTTTCCGCAAGCGCACCAATTTCTTCTGCGGCGCCCTCATCGTCGCTCGCGAGGAATACGACTCTCCTGCCACCATGTACGGCCGGATCCTGTCCGAGGACGGCAGCGCCCAAATGATTGAAGCCCTTGACCAGCCGGCCACCGCTGAACGCCTGCGCGACGACCCTCGAAGAAGGTTGTCCCCCCAGTTCCTCAGGGGGCACGCCGTAGGCATTGGTCACGTCGACGATAGTTTTCCCCTGCCAGGAGGGCAGCGCCTTCGCGACATCCTGATGCGACCTGAAACCGACAGCTAGAAAGACGATATCCGCCTTGACCGCTTCCGCCAGTTTTTTGGGAATGATCTCAGGTCCGATCGCGGCCGCAGCGGAGGCGAAGCTTTCGGGGTCGCGAGTGGTCGCAACGGACACTTCGATGCCTTTTCGGGCAAACGCCCTGGCAAGCGCCTGGCCAATCTTGCCGAAGCCAATAATTGCGTAGCTCATATATTTTCCTTTGCTGTGCGACGCCCGACGGGCTCCGACTATCGAATGGAGTGACCGGCGGGCGTAGCGTGTCAGAGTTGCGCCAGGCCGCCGTCGACGGCAACCTCGCTGGCGGTCATGAAGCTGCTGTCCGGCGACGCGAGAAAGGCGGCCGCTGCTGCGATCTCTGCCGGATCGGCCATGCGCTGGAGCGGAGTCATCGAGGCGAAGACCTTCTGGCCTTCTTCGCCTAGCGCTTCCTTAGCGAGTTCGGTCGCCGTCGCCCCGGGTGACAGCACGTTGACCCGGATGCCGGTGCCCTTCAGTTCCTCCGCCCAGGTCCGTGCGAGGTTGCGCACTGCCGCCTTGCTCGCGCTATAGGCGCTCATTGCCGGGGCGCCCGTGGTGCCGGCGCTCGATCCGGTCAGGATGATCGAACCACCCTTGCCCATCAGCGGCAGCGCCTGCTGTACCGTGAAGATCGTCCCCTTTACGTTGGTGTCGAAAGTTTCGTCGATGTGCTCGGCGGTGATCTTGCCTAGCGCAAGCAGGCCTCCCGTCCCGGCGTTGGCGAAAACGATGTCGAGGGTTCCGCGCTCGGCCTTCACCGCCGAGTAGAGTCGGTCGAGGTCGGCGGGATCGGCGACCGAGCCCTTCACCGCGCGGGCATTGGGCCCGAGCTCGGCAACAGCGGCGTCGAGTGCTTCCTGCCGCCGGCCGAAGATGAAGACGAAGGCGCCTTCCTCGATAAAACGCTTTGCTGCGGCCCGGCCGATGCCGGTAGCGCCACCGGTGATCACGGCGGTCTTTCCATTCAGTCTGTTCATGTCATGCGTCCCTTCGAAACAAAAGCGAGAAATACGATTCTGGACCTCTTGATCCATGAAGCCAATTGACCGAATATCTATAGATCCCATCTACTTTTTAGATACCTATGCTCGATAACGTCACCATCAATCAACTTCGGGCCTTCGTTGCCGTGTGTGACGAGGGAAGCTTTTCCGGGGCGGCACGGGAGCTAAGGCGTGCACAGTCGGCGATTAGCCACGCGATCAACGCGCTCGAGAGCGCCTTCGATGTGTTGCTGTTCGAACGCAACGCCCGCAAAGCCACGCTTACAGCAGCGGGCCGCAGTCTCCTGCCTGATGCTCGCGCGGTGATCTCGCGCACCGAGGAAATGAAGATGCGCGCGGTTGCGATTGCCGAAGCCGGGGTGCCACAGGTCTCGATTGCAGTGGATACCTATTTTCCGCGCGCGCACCTGATCGAATGCCTGCGCAGGCTGCAAGCGGACTCTCCGACCGTCGCGATCAATCTGCGCATGACGACCATGCAAGGCGGCGAGCGCCTGGTTCTCGAAGGAACGTGCGCATTGGCAGTGACGATCACCGACGTGCCGGAGCTGAGCCCAGGTACCATAGAAAGGCAGCATTTATGTGAAGCGCAAATGGTGACCGTCTGTGCGCCATCGCATCCGCTGGCTGCAATCGCGGGGCCGATCTCGCGGGAGGAATTTGGCCGGCACATCCAACTCGTCGTAACCGACAATCAGCCCGATGCGGAAAAGACCCAACTTGGGGTCGCCGGTGAACGGCAGTGGCTGGTGAACGACCTCGGCGCGAAGCACGATTTGCTCAAGGGCGGCTTATGCTGGGGGCACATGCCGCATCATGTGGTTGCGCAAGACCTCGCGAATGGAACCCTTGTCGAACTCCAACGGCGCGCATGGCACATGCCGGCCCTCACGTTCATGATCTCGCAGCGGCGCGGCTACGCGTTTTCGGAATGCGAGACGCGGCTGGTGGCGCTTCTTGGCAATCGTCAACGCTTTTCGAAGGGGGCGGCAAGCGCTCCGTCTCACGCGCAGGCAAAACTGCGTGAAGGGCTGCTACGCGTGCCGCCTTCGTGATCTGCGACGCGTTCGATGACGTAGTGCAGCTATGCAAAACATTGACGCAGGTTCTTCTCGCCGTTAGCGAGTCCCCGCTACACAACGTAAAGCCAGGCAAGCAATGTGAAGACTGAAAAGAGCGTGGTCATCGAGATCACTGCACCCACCACGTTCTTTTCGACGTCGTATTCGACCGCCAGCACGTACGCACTCTTGGCCGTGGGCACGGCAGCACACACGACGGCGGCAACGGTTGCAGTCCGGTCGAGGCCGGCCGCGAGGCAAAGTCCATAGACCACGAGCGGCATGATGGCCAGCTTGAGCGACGTGAGCAACGCATAGAGGCCCAGCCGCTCGCGCAGCTCGGCGATTGTCAAATCGAGTCCAATGGCGAACAGCGCGCATGGCGTCAACGCTTCGCCGAGAATGGTGAGAAACGACACGACGGGTCCGTACAGCTTCAAACCGAGGATCGACCAAAGCAGTCCGAAAATCGTCGCGACGATGACGGGATTGGTGGCGATCTGCCGCAGCAGCGTAGCCGTCCGTATGTTGCGCGATGTATCGTAGCGCCCGATTTCGAGCAGCAGAACCAGTATCGGAAACATGATGGCGCCGACAAATACGGTCGCAATCGCCGCCGCGAGCACGCCCGCCTGGCCAAAAAGCGTCTTCAATATAGGCAGCGCGACGAACCCGGTGTTCGTCATCGACACCGCGGCGGCCAGTATTCCGCTCTTCCCGATGCCTGCGCCCCACGCGATCCGCGCGAACAGCATGACCGCCACGAAGCAGATCATGGCGCCGCCGCCGAACGCGGCAAGAAAGCGCCAGTCAAGGAGCGAGTGAAGCGACTCGTCAGCGATCGTCAGGAAGACCAGGGAAGGCATTGCCACGTAGTAGGCAAAGCGCATCAGCGGTGCGGCCAGCGCGCGCGGCATGTAGCCGGAAGCGCCGGCAACCCACCCCGTCAGAATGATGGCGAAAATCGGAAGTATGGTGCCGGCGAGATGCATCGTGACCTCCCGTAGCGATGGGACTCGGGCGCCTCGACGCTCGTCCCTGACTGGCCGTCATTATCGGAGAAAACGCGGCGCAACGCGCGCATCGATCGACACACTTCGGCGCGGCACGAGCGCGCGCCGCCTCCGCAGTTTTTCTATTGCGCCGTTTGCTGACGCTGGTATTCGTTCTTTTTCATCTGCAGATACTCTTGCCGGCTCACCTCATGCAATTGGCGCGGGTACTGCTCTGTCGCATCGAACCATGTCGCGAAGCGTTGATCGACGCGTTTGTCGGCAGGCAGGGAAAGCGAACCCAGGTACGCGTCGATGGCGAGGTAATAACGCATCGTATTGCGCTCGACGAGACCGCGCACACCGCCCACGTAATCGCCATTCGACGCCTGCGTAAAGCCCACTTTTGCGCTGCCGATGGTCGCGAGATAGGTCTTCATTGCGATGCGGCCGGCCATGCCGAATCCGTACGAATACGTGAGATGCAGGAACGTGCGTCCTTTGCCGATGTCGACGGCTTCCAGCACGATGCGGTAATCCTTCGTGCTGAGCGGTCCTTCCGCGGCGCTTAGGTCGACCTGGAAGTAGTCGGGGCTCGTTGCAACCGAACGGTAGTCGAGCTGCACACGCGACGTGTCACCGAGTTCCTGTTCCGTCTTCTTGCCGACGTTCATGCTGATAGTCGCGCCATTGCTGCCTGAAGTGGCATGACAGTACTTCGTATTCAGATGCAGGATCAGCACGTCGCACCAGGTCGCGGGGCCTCGCTGCGGATCGTTGAATGCGCTGTTGACGGTCGCGAACGGATAATCGACAACGGCGTAGATATCGCCCTTCAACGCGCTCTGTGTTTCCTGCGAGTCGAGATGGATCGGGCGATGAAACACATTCGACTTCAGCTGTGGCGCTAGCGTGTCGTACTCGCCCTTGAGCGCGGCGGCATTGTCGTCGGCCCATGTGAGCCCGCCGGGCCAGAGACCCGACAGCGTGAGCGCTACGAGTGCGAGCCGTTTGATGATTCGCGTGATCCGTTGGGTGTTCATAAAAACACGCTCCTGCTGGTTGGATAAATTTCGCGCTCCGGGCAGCGCAGCCGCTCGTTGCCGGAGTGCGACCTCTCGTATGAATGTTACAGCCGAAGCGGAGTCGACAGTCGCTTCGGTCCGTGATTTGCCGGGCGCGCAAAAGCGCTGACTTGCGCTGCATGCCTGAAAGCCAGGGCCATCTGCTGCATTATCCGATCGGCGACCAGGGCGATCAGAACTTCCTGCTAGTCGAGCGTCATCCGTAGCCGTGGCCGTCGCGTGACTGGGTCATGTCAGCTAGCGAGGGCGAGCAACTGCGCCTGTTCAAGGACTGGCATCCGGCGGTGACGCAGATGATCACCGCGGTGCCGATCAGCCAGCGCTGGGGGCTTTTCCATCGTCCTCCGCTCGGCCGATGGAGCAAGGGCCGCGTGACCCTGATCGGCGACGCCGCGCATGCGCTCGTGCCACACCACGGTCAAGGCGCCAACCAGTCGATCGAGGATGCCGTCGTGCTGGCCCAGGAACTCGCCAAGGCCGGTCCAGGCAATTGGCGCGAGGCACAGGAAGCCTGCGAGCGCTTGCGCCGGGGCCGCACGCGCAAGGTGCAGTGCGCGTCGATTTCCACTGCCGACGTGCTGCATCTGCCCGACGGGCCGGCCGCGCACGCGCGCAACGCGCGCCTCGGCGCACGCGGCAGTGTGCTAAATCATCTGGACTGGATTCACGGTTTCGACGCCCTTACAGACGAGCCGAACGAACGTCAAGGTGGTACCTGGCTTTAGAGCCACGACGCTTGTTTGCTGTCGGCGGCGCGAAGACTTTCTGCGCAGCGCGCGTAAGCGCAGGGTAGAAACGTGAACGCCGAAAAGCCCACAACCGTGCCGTGAAGGTTGCGGACTAACCAATTGCAGTTTGCAAACAGGCACTCAGAACCGGTAACTCACCCCGATCTGCAACACCGGATAGAGCTTGTAGCGCTCCACCTTGTCGCTGATCTTGCGTTCCTGCTCGTCAATGTTCGACTGCGGGGTGAACATCGAATAGATCGCCGGCACGTTGTAGCTGGCGCGCGGACGCCCGTACGCCACGCCGAGATCGAACGTCATGCCGAACCCTTTCGAAACCGGCTTGTGACCGTAACCGATACCCAGGTAAGGCATCACGCGTGGCAGCGTGACCGTCGCCGAAGGCGCGGCGCCGACGGCAGGCACGAAGTCGTCGCCGATCTTGTAGTTGCCTTGCGCGTTCGGCACGGCATGCGCGCTCAGTTCATCGTCGTTGACGAGCCCGCCGGCTGTCACGCGAAAGCCGCTGGAGCTGAACGGGAACAGATCGAGATACAGGCCGCCTTGCAGGAGTTTCAGATGGCCGTCGTACTGGTTGTCGTTGGCGTGGACCGAATGCGACAGGCCGAAACCCTCGATTTCCGCGTGCACGCCCGCCCATGAATTCAGCGGCAGCGCCGCTCCGACACCGGCGCCGAGCGTACCGCCATGCACATACACCTCCTGCGCCTGTGCTGCACCTGCCATCACCGTCGCTGCCATCGCGACCACAGCCGCATTTTTTACCCGTTTCACCGCACCGTCTCCCGACAAGGATTATTTCCGTGTGGCGACTGTACGGTTTAACCATGCAGTTCAAATGAACGAATAGCGGGCAGTTATGGCAGTTCCTCGCGCTCAAGTTTTATGGTTCGAAGAAAACGGAATTAATGACCTGTAATTCCTGCCGAACTGGCGATTCAATCGCAAGTGGTGCGCAGAATAGCCCTGTTTTAAAGGGCTATTCGGTGAATCGAACAGAATGCCGCGCTTAGATAATGACGCTCGCAGAAGACCCGTCCGCCACGCACACGGCATTCGAGAAATGGGTCATTCATCTGATAAAAGGAGCGCGTCGCGCTTCATTTTGCGTGTGTCGTGATGTGTGCGCGACCGGCTTTATGGATCTGGAGCAGTCATGGTTTTGTCTCAGGCGTCGCGATCGTTCGGCATCGCGGTCGTTGCAGCCGCAACGGCTTTATTGAGCGCGTGCGGTGGTTCGGGCGGCAGTAGTGCCAGTACCGGCAGCAACGTGCTGAAGTTGTCTTCGGCGGTGCAAAGCGAGCATGTCGCGCGCTATGCCGGCGCGTTCGGCATGTTGTCAGGGCCGGGCGTCGCGGTGATCTATACCTCGGTGGTGCAGTCTCTGGTGACGGGTGTCACGGCCGGCACGCCCAATAGCACGACCGCTTGCCCGGTCGGCGGTTCGATCAGCGTGGCGACACAGAGTGCGGGCGCGAGCGGCCTGCAAAGCGGCGAGACCGCGGCCGTCAGCTTCAATCAGTGCGTCGGCCAGGTGAAGGCGCCCGGCGTATCCGACAGCGCCTCGATTACCGGCACGGTGAGCGTGCAGATTCTGAGCTCGCAGGGCGTGGTCGGCAAGGCGTCGAACGACTGGTCTTATACCGCCGTTGAAACGGCCAATGCGTTGACGCTCGTTTCCGCGAACAGTACGACGGTGGTGAACGGCACGGTCAGCTTCACCATGAGCTACGACGCGAAGACGGGCGTCACCACTACCACCGCGAGCGCGCCGACCGTGACGCTCAGCCGCGCGCAGCCTGCGGGTTCGGGCAACATCAGCGGCACCATCACGATCACGTCGCTGAATTACTCGCGCGTGCACGGCACGGATCCGGTCACGGACACGCTCACCACCAGCGGCAGCATCAGCGTGAACGTGGCCGACGCGGTGATCGCCTTCAACGTCGCGACGCCGGCGCCGGTCACGATCAGCGGCGGCAATGTGCAGGCCGGGGTGATCCAGCTGTCGACGAGCGATACCGTCGAAACCATCACGCCGAAAGACGCGTCGACGGTCGGCATCACGGTGACATCGAATGGGCTGACGGGGACTTACACGGAAAGCGTGGACACGTTCCGCTCGCTGGTGAGCGGCTGAGCGAAGAAGCGCACTGACGTGGCGAGCAGGGAGCGGGTTGCGGCAACGTGACGGTCGAAAGACCGGTTGCCGCAACCGTGCGACGCATGCGCGGAAAGCATGCGCAAAAAATCCTTACTGCTTGATGCCTTCGGCCTGAATGTGCAGCGTGGTCTGCATCTTGAAGCCGTAGGTCTTGCCGAAGTCGACGCCGAAGTCGTCGCGATTGAACGTCGCGGTCGATTCCGTGCCGCACACTTCACGCTTGAGCATCGGGTTCACGAAGCACTTGAACGATTCGATCTTCAGATTGACCGGCTTGGTGATGCCGTGCATGGTCAGCGTGCCGATCACTTCCACCGGCTTGTCGCCGTCGAAGCGGATCTGCGTGCCCTTGTAGGTCGCGGTCGGGAATTTCGCGACGTCGAAGAACTTGTCCGTGACCAGTTCCGCGTCGAGCTTGTCGTTGCCGATATCCACCGAGCTCATGTCGATCGTCACGTCGACCGTGCCGGTCTTCGCCGCGCGATCCAGCACCACGGTGCCGCTGCTCTTCTTGAACTTGCCGCGCCAGATGGACAGGCCGCCGAAGTGGTCGGTTTCAAAGCTCGGGTACGTGTGCGTCGGGTCGAGCTGATAGGTATCGGCTGCCATGGCGTTGAACGACAATGCGGCGGCCAGCGCGCCTGCGGCGAGCAAAAGTTGTTTCTTCAAGGTGTTCTCCAGGTTTCAGATAGTGCTGCGACGCTTCGTGTCGAATTATTTCTTCGAAGCGACGAGGTGAAATTTGATGACGACTTCGTCGGCGACCACCGACGTGTCTTTCCATTCGCCGGTGCCCACGTCGAATTGCGAGCGCTTGATCGGCAACGCGCCGTCGAAGGTCTGCGTGGCGCCCTGGCCGGCGATGGTGACGGGCACCACGACGGTTTGCGACTTGCCCTTGATGGTGAGCTTGCCGGTGATCTTGTACTGGTTGCCGCCCGCCGGCGCGATCGCGCTGGAGACGAAGGTCGCGGCGGGGAAGGTGGCGCTGTCGAACCACTCCTTGCCTTGAGCCTGCTTGTTGTAGTCTTCGGCGCCGAGATCGTAGCTGCCGGTGTCGATCGACACATTGGCGCTGCCGGCGGTCGGCTTGGCCGGATCGAAATTCAGTTGCGCCGAGAACTTCCTGAACTTGCCGTCGACGGGCACGTTCATCTGTTTCGTGGTGGCGATCACGCTGCTTTTGCTCGTGTCGATATCGGCATGCGCGAGACTTGCGCCGAAGAGCGAGAAGGCCGCGATGCCGGCGAGCGTCACGCGTTGAACGGAGTGGTAAAGGTTTGTTTTCATGGTGGTACGCATCCTATCGAACCCGCGTGCGTTGATTGCGCACCGCTGGGAATTTGATTGCCAACAAGCCGTAGCCAATCACCGGCTGTTACTTGAGGAATGGAATCATCCGGGCCAGCAATCCGTCGCGGTCGACGAATTGATGCTTGAGCGCCGCCGCCACGTGCATCGCCACCAGCGCGAGCAACGTGTAATTGAGCAGGATATGGACGGTGCGCAGGCTCGCCTTGAGCGCCTGATCCGGGCCGATGATGGTCGGCAGCGGCACGATGCCGAGATACACGACCTGAATGCCGGCGGCGGAACTATAGAAGTAGCCGGACAGCGGAATCGCCAGCATCAGCACGTACAGCACGCCGTGCACCAGGTGGGCGGCGGCCTTCTGCCACGCGGGCGTGGCGCTGTCGAGCGCCGGCGCGCGGTGGGTGGCGCGCCACAGCACGCGGGCCACGGCGAGTGCGAACACGGTCACGCCGATCCACTTGTGCCAGGAGAAATACTTCAGCTTGGTGGGCGTGAAGCCGGGAATATCGGTCATGATCCAGCCGATATAGAAGCCGCAGATAATCAACGCCGCGATCAGCCAATGCAAGGCAATGGCTGCGCCGTGATAGCGGTCTGAACGGACAGGGCTGGAATTCATACTTTGACGTTTTAGGGTTATCGGGTATCGGGTATGGCAGGTGAAGGCGAATGGTAGGGATGCCAATGAAAACTGAATAGCCGGGGAGAAGGGAACAGATTGTTGTAGCTGTGACGCTAATGTCGCTGGAATAAAACGGTGCGGCGGCTGTAATGGGCCGGTTGGTCGTCCGCTGTGTTAATTTGCCGGCTGAACCGCGAGGAGAGTTGAGACCGATGAACAGGCTTGAGAACAACAATATCGCGCTGGGCGCGGATTTTCTGCGGCACGAGATCGCACCCGCGGCACCTGCCGCGGCCGGGGTGGAAGGTTACATGGAGCACGACGCGGCTGTCTACCGCACGCTGCTCGAATCGACCAAGGCGATTCCGTGGAAGATCGACTGGGCGACCATGGAGTTCGCCTATATCGGCCCGCAGATCGAAGCCCTGCTGGGCTGGGCGCCGTCGAGCTGGAAAACCGTGCAGGACTGGGCCGCGCGCATGCATCCCGAGGACCGCGAGAAGGTGGTCGAATTCTGTGTCGCGCAATCGCAGGCGGGCACCGATCACGAAGCGGACTACCGCGCGTTGACGAGCCGGGGTGAATACGTGTGGCTGCGCGACGTGGTGCATGTGGTGCGCGACGCGCGCGGCGACGTGGAGTCGCTGGTCGGCTTCATGTTCGATATCAGCGAGCGCAAGAAAACCGAGGAGAAGCTGGCCGCGTTGCAACGGGAACTCGAGGCGCTGTCGTTCAAGGACAGCCTGACCGGCGTAGGCAATCGCCGCGCGTTCGACGCTAGCCTGGAGCGCGAATGGAGCGCGGCTTTGCGTCACGCGGCGCCGCTTTCGCTGGTCATGGTCGATATCGACTTCTTCAAGTCGTACAACGACTACTACGGCCACGTGCAGGGCGACGAGTGCCTGAGGCGGGTGGCGGGCGTGCTGAGCAGCGCGGTGCGGCCGGGCGACTTTGTCGGTCGCTTCGGCGGGGAAGAGTTCGTGCTGCTCCTGCCGAACACCGGCGCCGACGCCGCTCGCCAGGTGGCCGAGCGTTGCCGCAACCGCATTGCGGCTGAAGAGATCGCGCATGAGCGCTCGCCGTTCCGGCAGACCGTGACCGCCAGCTTCGGCGTCGGCACCACGATTCCGGCCGCCGCAGTCGATCCGGTGGCTTTCGTCAATCTGGTCGATACGCAGCTGTACCACGCGAAGGACAACGGCCGCGATTGCATTGCGGCGGTGAACCGCGTGGGATGACGCGCGCGCCACAGCACGGCCACAGGCGCGCAACTTGCTTTTTCAGCGCCTGCGGCCGCCGCCTCATCGGCACGCTCGCCCGGCCAGGCCGGACATCGCGCTCGCGCGTCATCAACCATTCAGAGTTCGCCAAGTGAATTCCGTTTTCCTCTCCTGGGGTATCGCCGCCGCCGCCACGGCCGGCGTCATCACCCGGCCGTTCAAATGGCCCGAAGCCGTGTGGGCCGTGGCCGGTGCGCTGCTGCTGGTCTTGCTCGGGCTGTTGCCGGTTCATCTGGCGCTCGAGGCGATCGGTAAGGGCACCGATGTCTATCTGTTTCTCTTCGGCATGATGCTGCTGTCGGAAGTGGGGCGCCGTGAAGGTCTGTTCGACTGGGTCGCCGTGCTCGCGGTCAATCACGCCCAGGGTTCGCCGCGCAAACTCTTCCTGCTGGTCTACCTGGTCGGCGTAGTGATCACCGCGTTTCTTTCGAACGACGCCACCGCCGTCGTCCTCACGCCGGCCGTGTTCGCCGCCGCAAAGAAGGCGAAGACGCATCCGCTGCCCTTGCTGTTCGTCTGCGCGTTCATCGCCAATGCGGCGAGCTTCGTGCTGCCGATCTCGAATCCCGCCAACATCGTGCTGTACGGCAATCACACGCCCGCGCTCGGCGCCTGGCTGATGCGCTTCACGCTGCCGTCGCTGCTGTCGATCGTCGCGACCTACGTGATGCTGCGCTGGACCCAGCGCGACGCGCTCGCCGGCACCTGCGAGGCGAATCTCGATCCGGTCGAACTGTCGGCGAGCGGCCGCGTGGCGCTGGCGGGCATCGCGGTGACGGCCGCCGTGCTGCTGACAGTCTCCGCGTTCGACGTTCCGCTCGGCATGCCGACCGCGATACTCGGGGCGCTGACCGCGCTGATCGTGCTGATTCTGGAGCGCAAATCGCCGCTGCCGATGATCCGCGAAATCTCGTGGAGCGTGCTGCCGCTGGTCGCCGCGCTGTTCGTGCTCGTCGAAATGCTCGATCACACCGGTGTGATCACGGCGGCGGCGCAACTCACGCGGCGCGCCGCGCAGCAGCACGAACTGGCCACGGCGGGCTGGGCGGGCGCTGTCATCGCCTTCGGCAGCAACCTGATGAACAACCTGCCGGCGGGTCTGATCGCCAGTTCGACCGTCATGCAGGCGCACAGTCCGGAGCGTGTGATCGACGCGCTGCTGATCGGCGTCGACCTCGGCCCGAACCTGTCCATCACCGGTTCGCTGGCGACGATCCTCTGGCTCAACGCGATTCGCCGCGAAGGCGAAGACGTGAGCTTCATGAAGTTTCTGAAAGTGGGCGCGCTGGTGATGGTGCCGGCGCTCGTGCTCGCGCTCGGCGCGCGGATTCTGACGGGTTGAGGGAGCGAATTTCGCTGCGAGGGCGGCGGCGGGTCGGGGCCGCCGCGTTATCACTGCTCTAACTCCGCGTTACCACCGCGTGCCGGTGGGACGCAACCGCGGCTCGGCTAACGACGCATCGTCCCCTTCCGTCAGCGAGCGCAGCGTCGCCTCCAGCCGTGCGATGCGCGCGCGCTGTATCGGCATCAAGGTCGGTCTCGGTAAATTTCGCAGGCGACTGTGCCAGTACGACAGCGGAATGCGATCGTTGGTGGAGATCATCCCGAACACCCGTTCGAGGTGGGCGATCTCCTTGTCGAGTTCCTGATAGTTCATCTGATGTTTCCACAAAGGCTGGTGGCCTGACCGAAATCCGCCCGGCAGGCCGCTCGCGATTCCTGATTCCTCTGGTTGGACGGACATGTCCAACGAACGGACATGCGCCAGGCCATCAACAGCATTGAGCATGCGATGTTCCACATCCGCTGGGACGGAATCGCGCTGCGTTCGGCCTTTCTCTATAACCGCGATACCCACCGCTTTATTCCAGGGGCTCATTCAGAGTTTGCAGCGCGATTCGCGCTCCACATCGCGCCACCGTAGTGGTCAGGACAGGGGGAATCCACCAGGCGTTGCTGGCGGCCGCATGTCCTATGCTGATTCCACGGCATGGGCCGTGCCTGGCACATTCGCCGGCGACACGCCGGGCGCGCCTAACGCGGCATCATCATGACGGGCTGGGCGTAGGTCACCGCGGGCGCGGGTACGACCGCGTAGTTGGTCGGCGCGGGGACGACGACGGTGGTGTACAAGGGAACGGGCTTCGGCGCCGTCACGGTGGCCGCGACCGGAACCGCCACCGGCAGCGGCACCGGCGGAGGCGCCACCACGTACACGGGGTTGACCGGCACGGAGTAGTAGACCGGGCGCGGCGGCGGGGCGTAGACCACGGCGGCGGGCAAATAGACGACCACGCGGGCGGACGCCGTCGACGAACAGGCGAGGCCGATGGCGGTGACAGTTGAGGCGCAGACAAGACGGATGGTCAATTGGTACTCCTGATGCGTTGAGCAGTGCGAGACGTCTTCAGCTGAAGACGCGGGCCGGCTGATACGGGTCACGTGTTAACTCAGCCGTTGCGGCGAGGCGCTGTTGGCGCCGGCAGACGAAAGATACGCAAAGCGCCGTCAAAACGGCATTGCAAACTCATTTCATTCCATGTCACGCGGCGGCGGGGCTTGGGCATGACTGCGGGTGCAGGGCGTGCCTGCTGCATTGCGGCATCGCGCTGTGGCGGTATTCGTGGTCGCTCACGGCGACGCCTCAAAAGCCATGACATAAATCGACATGATTCTGAAGTTGCCTTGCGACGGCGCTTCCCCAAGAATTCGGCCTGTCATCGAAACGGATCGCGGCAAACGGCCGGCGACGCTCGGTGACTCAATCGAAGGAGTCAGTCATGAAGAAGTTGATCGCTATCGTGTTGCTGTGCTGCGCATCCACTGTGACGTTCGCACAGGCCGCGCCGCAAGGCGGCAACCCGCAGCGCATGGAGCGCATGGCGCAGCAGCTGCAATCGCGCTTTGCGAATGCCAATACCACGCACGACGGCAAGCTCACCAAAGACCAGGCCGCCGCCGGCATGCCGATGGTCGCCAAGCACTTCGACGAAATCGATACGCAGAAAGCGGGCTACATCACCCTGCCGCAGATCGAGGCATTCATGCAGGAACGCGGGGCAGCGCACTGAGCCGCGCGGGCATCGGTGGGACCATGGGGCCGTGGCGCGGCGCGGTGTGCCGCCTGCGCGCGAGCCGTCCTGCCGAATCCTCAGCCCTCCTCCGAAACCAATAACAACGCGCGATGAAACCAGCCACGTCCCGCCATCTGCGTATCGCCGGCGCGTCGATCGTCGTATCGATCAGCGCGGCGCTCAGCGGTTGCGTGAGCGTCGGCCCGGATTTCAAACAGCCAGAAGCGACACTGGAAAACCAGTGGCTCGAAAGTCTGCCCCGCGCGGCGCAGGCGACGCCTGCCGCGCAAGCGGCCTGGTGGACCGCATTCAACGATCCCGTGCTCACCGCGCTGGAGCAGCGCGCGTATGAGCGCAACCTGTCGCTGCAAGTGGCCGGCCTGCATATCTTCAAGGCGCGCGCGCAGCTCGCGACCAGCGCGGAGAATCTGCTGCCGCAGTCGGGCAGCGTGTCGGTGGGCGCCGACCATATCAACACGAGCGGCGTCGGGCCGATTCCGCCGGCGCATTTGTGGGCCGAGCATTTGCGCGCGAACGTGGGCTGGGAGATCGACTTCTGGGGCAAATACCGCCGGCAGATCGAATCGGACCGCGCGCAATTGCGCGTCTCGGAAGCCGCCTATGACAACTCGCTGGTGTCGCTGTTCGGCGACGTCGCCAATGCCTACATCGATCTGCGAGCGCTCGAACAACGCATCGTCGTCGCGCAGCAGAATCTGAAGTCGGTGCAGCAGAGCCTCACGCTGACCCAGTCGCGCTACAAACACGGTGCGTCGAGCCAGCTCGATGTCGAACAGGCCGCCACGCTGGTGGCGGAAACCGAGGCGCAGATTCCGCCGCTCATCAAGGCGCGCGCGCAGGATCGCGACACACTGGCGGTGCTGCTCGCCGATCCGCCCGACGCCGTCGACGCGCAGCTCAAAGGCAGCAGTGCGATTCCCGTGCCGCCCACGCAGATCGATGTCGGCATTCCCGCCGATCTGCTGCGCCGCCGGCCCGACGTGCGCCAGGCCGCGCTCAACGCGGCGGCGCAATCGGCGTTGATCGGCGCGGCCAAGGCGAAGCTGTATCCGTCCTTGTCGTTGACGGGCCTGTTCGGGCTGTCGTCGGGTGAACAGCATGGCATTGGCTTGACGCAATGGGGCAGCAAGACCATTGGCTTGTTTTCCGCGGGCATCACGCTGCCGATCCTCGATCGCGGCCAACTGAAAAACGCCGTGCGGATTCAGGATGCGACCTTTCAGGAGGCCGTGCTCGATTATCAGAACACGGTGCTGCAGGCGCAGAAAGAAGTGGAAGACGCGATTGCGGGGCTGCGCACCTCGCTCGACGCGCTGGCTGCGTCGGCGCGCGCGTCGGATGCCTCGCAGCGCGCGCTGCGGCTCGCCAATGCGCAGTACCGCTCGGGCTCGGTCACTTACGACACGGTGCTCGACGCATCGCGCTCCGCATTGCGTGACGGCGATTCGCTCGCGCAGAACCAGGGGCTCGCCGCGCTCGCCGCGGTAGCGTTGTATCGCGCGCTCGGCGGAGGCTGGGAAGTGGCGCAAGGGCAGCAGGTAGTGAGCGAACAGATTGCCGAACAGATGGCGCGGCGCACGGACTGGGGACGCTTGTTGAACCCGCCCGCGAATTCCGCGTTGGCGCGCGCGAGCGGAGGCGAGCCCGAGAATGGGAAATAACAGAATGGCGGAAAAGAGTCTGATAACCAGACGTGTGGCGGCGGGGATGTGCATCGTGCTCGGCATGGCGCTGGCCGCTTGCCGCGACGGCAACGCGCCAGCCGCCCAGAACGCGCCCTTGCCGCAGGTGAACGTGATGCGTCCGCAGCCGCGCGAGGTGCGCGAGCAACTCGACCTGAGCGGCACGGTCGCGCCTTCGGCCACCGTCACGCTGGTGGCGCGCGTGCAGGGCGTGCTGAAGGAAATCGGTTTCAGTGACGGCGCCAACGTCAAGCAGGGGCAGTTGCTGTTTCGCATCGAGCCGGACACGTACCGCGCGCAGCTCACTTACGACCAGGCCGAACTCGTCAACGCCGAACAGGAATTGACACGCCAGAAGCAGCTCACGGCCGATAACGCGACCTCGGAGTCGTCGTTGCAGAAAGCGCAGACCACGCGCGACCAGGCGCTCGCCAAACGCGACATGTCGCGCATCAATCTCGGCTATACGGAGATACGCGCGCCGTTCGCCGGACGTATCGGCGCGCGGTCGTTCGACGTCGGCAATCTGGTGGGCGCGTCCGATTCCACCAAGCTCGCCACACTGGACCGCATCCAGCCGGTGTACGTGAATTTCACGCTGAACGAACGCGACGCGAACCGCATCGGCCTGTTCACGAAGCCGCCGCGCACGGTGCGGGTGAATGTGCTCGGCGCGCCGGCCGGCAAGGGCGAGGACGCTCCGCTGGAATTCGTCGATACACGGGTCGACTCCAGCAGCGGCGCGATCAGACTGCGCGCGGACATCGCCAACAAGGACGCGCATCTGATTCCGGGCATGTCGGTCGACGTGCATATTCCCGCCGGCGCGCCGCAAAACGTCTTGCTGGTGCCCGACACGGCATTGCTGCGCGAGCAGGCCGGCGCTTTCGTGCTGGTCGTGAATAGCGCGAGTGTGATCGAGAAACGCGCGGTGGTGACGGGCGGACTGTTCGGCTCGCTGCGTGCGATCACCTCGGGCCTGAACGCCGGCGATCAGGTCGTGACGGGCGGCGCGCTGGCGGTGGCACCGGGCACCAAGGTGCAGGTGGCGGCCGCCGGGATGCAGGGCCAGTCATGATCCGCTTCTTCGTCGAGCGGCCGGTCTTCGCTAATGTGATCGCACTGATCGTGATGCTGCTCGGCGCTGTCGCGCTGATCAATCTGCCGATCGCGCAATATCCGCCCATTACGCCGCCCACCGTGCAAGTGGTGGCGCGCTTTCCCGGCGCCAGCGCCGCGACGCTGATCGACCGCGTGGCGCTGCCGATCGAAACCCAGGTCAACGGCGTGGAAAACGCGCTGTACATGCAGTCGACCAGCACCAACGACGGCACCTACACGCTCACAGTCACGTTCGCCGTCGGCACGGATGTCGACAAGGCGCAGGTGCTGGTGCAGAACCGCGTCTCGGCGGCGACCGCGCAATTGCCGCAGGCAGTGCAGCAGCAGGGCGTGACCGTGCGCAAGCGTTCGACCGCGATTCTGCAGCTCTACACGCTGCAATCGCCGGATCCGAAATACGATTCGCTGTTTCTGAGCAACTACGCGGTAATCTATCTGCGCGACACGCTCGCGCGTTTGCCGGGCGTGGGCGACGTGACCGTATTCGGCACAGGGCAGTACAGCATGCGCGTCTGGCTCGATCCGCAGAAGCTGAGCGAGCGCAATCTGACCGCCGCAGACGTGATGAACGCGATCCAGAGCCAAAGCAAGGACGTGAGCGCGGGCCAGCTCGGTTCCGAGCCGAACTCGGGCGGCCAGGCGTTCCAGCTCACGGTGACGATGCGCGGCGCGCTTTCCGACCCGCACGAATTCGACGACATCATCGTCAAGGCCGATCCGGATAACGGCGGCCATTTCGTGCGGATTCGCGACGTGGGGCGTACCGAACTCGGCTCGTCGAGTTACGGGCAGTTCTTCAATCTCGACGGCAAGCCGGCCGCGGGTATCGCCATTTATCAGTTACCCGAAGCAAATGCACTGGAAGTGGGCAATGCGGTGAAGGCAACCATGGCGCGTCTGGCGAAAGACATGCCGAAGGGTGTCAGTTATCAATTGCCGTTCGACACGACCACCTTCGTGCGGCAATCGGTGATCGACGTGTACAAGACGCTGTTCGAAGCGGCCTTGCTCGTGCTTGCGGTGATCCTGCTGTTTTTGCAGAACTGGCGCGCAATGCTGGTGCCGGCCACGACGATTCCGGTGACTATCATCGGCACGTTTGGCGCGATCTATATGCTCGGCTTCTCGATCAATCTGCTGACCCTGTTCGCGATCGTGCTGGCCATCGGTATCGTGGTGGATGATGCGATCGTGGTGGTGGAAGGCATCACGCAACATATCGAGCAGGGCAAGACGCCGAAGCAGGCCGCCATCGACGCGATGCATGAACTGCTTGGGCCGATCATCGGCATTACGCTGGTGCTGATATCGGTGTTTTTGCCGTCGGCGTTTCTCGGCGGCGTGACCGGGCAGATGTACCGTCAATTCGCGCTGGTGGTCGTGGCCACCACGGTGATCAGCGCGATCAACGCGGTGACGCTCAAGCCGGTGCAAAGCGTGCGCTGGCTGCGGCATGCGCGGCCCGGCAAGCCGAATATCGTGTATCGTGTGTTCGACAAGGCTTACGCTCGCGTCGAAAAGGGCTACGTGCGCGTGGTGTCGTGGTTCGTCGCGCGCTGCGGGCTTGCGCTGGTGATCGCGCTGGTACTCGGCGCGGGCTCCGCGTTTCTGCTGACGCGCATTCCCACCAGCTTCATTCCGCTCGAAGATCAGGGCTACGTGCTGATCGCCGCGCAGCTCGCCGACGCCGCTTCGCTCGGACGCACGCGCGAGGCGAGCACGCAGATCGAGAAACGCATTGGTGCGATTCCTGGCGTGAGCCATGTGGTGTCGATCGGCGGCATCTCGCCGTTGGACAACAACGCATCGCTGCCGAATTCCGCGCTGATCTACGTCACGCTCGACGACTGGAGCAAACGCGGCAAAGGTGAGGACCTTCGCTCGCTATATCTGCGCATGAATAGCGAACTGGCGAAGCTGCCCGATATCCGCTCCGTGGTGATCGTGCCGCCGCCGATTCAGGGTCTCGGCAACAGCGGCGGCGTGCAGATGCAGGTCATGCTGACCGACGGCTCGCAAAACTATCAGCGCCTGCAGGACGCCACCGATGCCTTGATCGCCGGCGTATCGAAACGCCCCGAATTGCAGCGCGTATTCAGCCCGTTCCGCGCGTCTGTGCCGACTGTCGAACTCACGCTCGACCGCGCCAAGGCGGAGTCGCTGCAAGTGCCGGTCGGCAATGTGTTCGATCTGCTGCAGGACTATGTCGGGTCGAGCTACGTGAATCAGTTCACGACCTTCAATCATACGTTCCCGGTGTTCGTGCAGGCGGACGGCGCATTCCGCCGCGAAACCGGCGACATTCGCCGCTTGCAGATCCGCAGCAACAGCGGCCACATGGTCGAGCTGGGCACCTTCATCGACGCGCATACGAGCGTCGGCCCGGCGGTGGCGACGCTGTATAACCTCGCGCCGGCCGCGGCCATCAACGGCAATCCGGCGGCGGGCTACAGCACGGGCGACGCGATCAAGGCGTTCGAGCAGGAGGCCGCGCGCATTCTGCCCACGGGCATAGGCTATGAATGGACCGCGATGTCGTATCAGGAGAAACTGGTCGGCAATTCGGCGTACTGGGTGTTCGCCGTGGGCGTATTGCTGGTGTTCTGCGTGCTGGCCGCGCAATACGAAAGCTGGCTCCTGCCGGTCGCCGTGGTGCTGGCGGTGCCGCTTGCCTTGCTCGGCACGGCGGGCACGCTCGCCGCGCTCGGCGCCGCCAACAACCTGTACACGCAGATCGGTCTCGTGCTGCTGATCGCGCTGTCGGCGAAGAACGCGATCCTGATCGTCGAATTCGCGCGGCATCTGCGCGCGCAGGGTGTCGGCATAACCGAGGCGGCGATCGAAGCCGCGCGCCTGCGGTTCCGGCCGATCATGATGACCTCGTTCGCGTTCATTCTCGGCGTGGTACCGCTCGTGATCGCCACCGGCGCGAGCGCCAGCGCGCGCCGTTCGCTCGGGATTGCGGTATTTTCGGGGATGCTCGCTTCCACCTGCATCGCCGTGCTGTTCATTCCGTCGTTCTATGTGCTGTTGCAGCGCCTGAGCGAACGGCACGCGGCACGGAAAACGCCGCCCGACGCCTAGCCTGAATCGAGGAGCCTTCGCATGGATCGCCCCGCCAAAATCATCGTGCTCGACGACGAAGTCGAATTGCGCAACATGCTGCAGCGCTTTCTGCGCGGCCACGGCTTCGACGTGCGCGTCGCCGAGGACGGCAAGCGCCTCGATCGCTATCTGGAGCGCGAGCCCTTCGATCTGCTAGTGCTCGATCTGATGATCGGCGAAGAGGACGGCCTCGCCATTTGCGCCCGCTTGCGCGAGCAGGGCCAGACCTTGCCGATCCTGATGCTGACCGCGAAGGGCGACCCGCTCGACAGAGTGGTCGGCCTCGAAACCGGCGCCGACGACTACCTCGCCAAACCGTTTCTGCCGCGTGAACTGGTGGCGCGCATCAACGCGCTGCTGCGCCGCCAGAAGCTCGCTTCGGGCGATGTCACCGTCACCTCGCAAAGCGTGAGCTTCGGCGATTTCTCGCTCGATATCGTCAAGCAGCAGCTGTCGCGCGCGGGCGAGTTGCTGGAGATTCACTCCGCGCAGATGCTGCTGCTGATCGCGCTGGCGTCGTCGCCGAACCGGCCGGTGAGCCGCGACAATCTGCTGGCGCGCGCGCGGGGCCGCGACCACGATGCGCTCGATCGCAGCATCGACGTGCAGGTGCTGCGGCTGCGGCAGATCGTCGAGGACGATCCGTCCAAGCCGCGCTTCATCAAGACCGTGTGGGGCGTCGGCTACATGCTGGTCGCGGACGTGGACTCATGACGCGCCCGCTATTGCACCGGTTGCTGCCGAGAACGCTGCTCGCGCGCAATATCGCGCTGCTGATCGCGCTCGTGATGTTGAGCCAGGTGTGCGCGCTCGGTGTGTTGCTGCACTATGTGCAGCGGCCGCGCGTCGAGCGCGCGGCCGCCGTGTTCGCAACGTACGTGACGACGCTCGACAATCTGCTCGCGGCCACACCGCCCGCGGCGCGCCGAGGCTTGACCGCGCGCCTCGACGCCCGCGCCCAGGCGCCGGACGAAGCCGCCACCGCGCCACCGCCGAATCTCATGCGCGCATATCGCACCTATCAGCGCAACGTGTTTCTCGAGAGCTTGCGCGCGCATTTGCCCGCCGACATGCCGGCGCGCTGGCAAACGCTGGGCGGCCAACGCCTGTGGATCCGCATGCACGCGCCGGCCGATGCGCCGCAAACGCCGTACTGGATCGCACTGCCGATTCCCGAAGACGCGCAGGGCAACGGACTCGACGCCGCCATCCTGCTGTCGCTCGGATTGGGCGCGCTGGCGGCGCTGACCGGCTACCTGATCCAGCGCCACCTCAACCGGCCGCTTCAGGAGTTGACGCGTGCGGCGCGCCGCGTGAGCGCCGGCGAAACGCCCGCGCCATTGCCGACCGACGGCCCCACGGAAATCGCCGCGGTGAGCGGCGCCTTCAATCAGATGACGCAGGCGTTGCAGCAAGCCGAGGCAACGCGCGCGCTGATGCTCGCGGGCATCTCGCACGACATCCGCACGCCGTTGACCAAGCTGCGTCTTTCGATGGCGATGGCGATGCCCAACGACAGCGACAGCAGCTTCGTGGTCGCCGCCGAATCGTATCTGGACCAGATCGAAACGATCCTGCAGCAGTTCATGGACTACGCCGGCAGCGGTGAGCGCGAGCAGCCGGAGCCCGGCGATCTGAATGCGTTGATCGAACGGCTGGCAGGGGATTTCGCGGGGCTGGGGCACGAGTTCGAGCTGTCGCTCGCGACGTTGCCCGCTGCGCCGTACCGGCCGATCAGCATGATGCGGCTGCTGATGAACCTGATGCAGAACGCGATCGTCTACGGCGGAAGCGGACTGGCGGTGCGAAGCTGGGCTACGCGTGAGGCGGTGTACGTTGCAGTCGGCGATCGCGGCAAAGGTCTTTCAGCTCAGGAGCTGGAGCAACTGAAGGCGCCGTTCCAGCGCGGCCGCAATGCGCGAACGCACAGCGGCGGCACCGGGTTGGGGCTGGCGATCGTCGAACGGATCGCGCGTTTGCACGGCGGCAGTCTGGAGTTTCATGCGCGCGAAGGTGGTGGGCTCGAGGTGTGGGTGGTGCTGCCGCTTGGCGCCTCGACACGCTAGACGTGGCGGCGTTCACACGGCGTGCCGTCGAAGCGGTCGCCGGTCACTTCCGGTCGAACCACGCATCCAGCCCGACGCGGAACGCCACGCCCGCGATCACCGGCACGGTCAGCATGAGGATGATGCCGAAGTTCGGAATCTGGTCGCCGTACGTAATCGGACCGTAAAGCACGACGGTCGCGACGATCGCGAAGACCACGACGCCGGCGGCCACCATCAGAAGATTGCGCGCGGCGATCGGCATGACCTTGCGCGGGGCCTTGTGCGGTGCGGCGCTGGCAGCGGGGACTTTGTCGGGTTGGACGGGCATGATGGTTCTCGTGACGAAAAGACAGGCTGCGTGAGGAGCAACCGGGAACCGGACTCCACGAAAGGCGTGCCATCGGCATCATACCAGGGCGCGTGCGTGGCGCGCATTTCATGCCATGCCGGCACGAGGGCGGCGATCGCGCTGAACTGGTAATCCCGTTGATGCGGGGACGCGCCTAACATCAATATAAGCCGGATTACCGGCGGCAGGATAAAGAGCGCGCTGCGGATGATCACGATAGACATCTGCGGCGGCGCTGCCGACGGCGACGATCGCGAAGAGGATATCGACATGGCCAAACGGTGTCAGGACCTTCGTTCCGGCATAGGTTCCATGGTGATCGTCCGGGAGCGGGCGCTACCCGTGACGGCCACCAGTGGCCAACCCATAAAAAGCGTAGAAGTCTTCAATAGGCGCTTCCACCGCGAGCGCCTGAAGTGGAAAGCAACTCGCCAGATCGCGAACATGCTTCACGTTCGACAACCGCCGGACGAAATCCTCAGCAGCATCAATTCTGACTAGCCCGTTGCGATCCAGAAATTGCCCCCACAAAGGCATGTTGCGAAATCGCGCTTCAGCGACCACGGCGCTCGCGACGTAAGCTTGCGGAAAGCACCGTCGATAAGCCCGCAGGTTATAAAGCCATGAAGTCCCGGCGACGCGTGTCGCTTCTTGCTGGTTATGTGCCAAATGGTCGAAAAGCGCGCGGAGTTCGGCGAGCCGTTCGGGCAAACGGTCGATGCTCAAAGGAGAGATCGCGGCCGGTTCGATATTCCGGAAGTGAATTCGCACGCATGCCGGACCTTGCCTCGCATACGAGAAGCAACCAGACGTCTTGACTATCTGCGCTCGGGGAGCTTCGGTTTTCTGTTCGAGGTAGAAGCGATATGTCCAGTCGGATATGTCGGCCGTTTGGCTCAAGCCATCCGCGTAACGCCGCCACGTTGGATCATCTCGATCAAAAGCCCGACCTAGTCCGAAGCGGACGTAGATATTCGTATAGTCGAGCAACACCTCGTCGATCGGCCTATCGGTCAGCGCGGCTACGGCCCGCGCAAAGCGGATTTGCAAAGCAAAGAATTCCTTGCTGTATCGCATCCGGGCATCCTTCATATACACAAAGTGTGTCAGCGCGAGGAGGCGGCATCACCGGCCAAAGCCCACGCCGCTCTCGTCTGTGGCCGCATCAGCAAGTAGAACGCGACTGCGTGCGTCAGCATCAGCAGCGGCACGTAGATGATCGGGATTGCGTAGGTGGCGCCGAACTGCCCAGCCATGGCGGGAAGGTCGAGGCGGGTCGCATGATAATAGTCGACGATGATGTCGGCCGCGCCCACGATATTGAAGGCAAACACAAAGAAATAGAAGAGCGGACGCATCCTGAAGGTGAGCAACGCCAACATGGCCAGCACGCCGGTTGCGAAGTCGGCATAAGCGGCGAACTGGGAGAAGCCGGCCGGCAGATTGGGGCCGACCACGCCCGGAAGGATGAACACAAGCCCGAAGAACCGGAAGCTGTGCAGCGTAGCAATGGCGCGCAGCGCGCCGGCGCGGTCCATCGACTTGAGCCGGGGCAGGACGTACACGACGAGGCAAGGCAACCATGCTACATAGCCGAGAACGAGCTGTGTCTGGAAAAGGATTTCGGGTGACATTGCTGAACTCCTGTCAGGTGTTGATCGGCGCGGTATCGAACACCGCGGTCGAGAGGCCGAGCCGGCCCTGCGGAAGATTTCGTCCCAGATGGGCCGGAAGGTTGCACGAGAGTGGGGGGCCATCGCCACGCCGGGAGCCGGCGTGCCGGCGTTCCTGATCCGCAAGCAGAGTCTAAGTCCGCTTTCGGCGAGCGACTATCCGCGATAATATTCACGGGTCATGAAGCAGAACTTCACAGTCCGGCAAGGCGCGCTCGACGGCGTCGAGGCGTTTCTTAGCGTGGCCGAGCACCGCAGCTTTCGTCGCGCTGCCGCGCAGCTTGGCGTGACGCCTTCGGCCATCAGCCAGACAATACGCATGCTCGAGGCACGCGTGGGCGCCGCGCTTTTTGTGCGAACCACACGCAGCGTCGGCCTGACCGAAGCAGGCGAACGCTTCCTTTCACGGGCGAAGCCCGCCTTCGAAGAACTCATCGGTGCGAGCGAAATCGCGCGTGAACTCGGACAGAAACCGGCGGGGCTGTTGCGCCTCTCGGTGCCGAGCGCGGCAGTGCCGATCGTGTTGGAGCCGTTGATCGCGTCATTTTGCCGGGCTTATCCCGAGGTCGAGGTCGAGGTGGTCGCCAGCGCGGAGTTGGTCGATCTGGCGGCCGAGGGATTCGATGCCGGCGTCCGCATGGGCCAGTTCATCGAAGCGGACATGGTCGCGGTGCGTCTGACTCCGCCGTTTCCGTTCATGGTCGTTGGCAACCCTGATTATTTTCGCCGATGCGGCCGGCCGGAGCGCATCGACGATCTGCGGCGCGATCATTGCCTGCGCATGCGTCGCTCGAACGGATCCATCGCGCCGTGGCCTTTTGTCGACGGCGACAAGGCAGTCGAGGCAATCGTCTCCGGGCCGCTTATCGCGCAAGACTATCCCACACTTCTCGGAGCAGCGATTCGAGGAGTGGGGCTGGCGCACGTGCCGGGGCCAATTGCCGCGGCGCCGATTGCCGATGGCCGCCTGGAAACGGTATTGATGCCGTTCGCCGTCACGACGCCAGGCGTTTTTCTATACCACTCGGGCAGACATCAGGTTTTGCCCAAACTGCGCGCGTTCATTGAGCACGTTAGATTCAATCACTGAACCGTGTCGCCGCGCGGTGTTATTCGGCGACCGTCAGGGATGCAACCAGCCGGCGTATCGAAAGGTATCGAAAGCGCGTAACGAGTAGCGCCGGAGAGGCGCTAACTTCTAGCCACGCTCGCACTAACTCATCTTGCGATTGAAGCGTTTGCGCTTATTCGCGGCTGGTTGTCATCTCTCTAGCAACTACTGTAGAGAACTACTGCTGGCCGGCGGCCGGCGACACGACGCTCGGGGTCGCCAGCGTGTTGCTGGTCTTGGGAGCGCTGGTGCCGGCCGAAGTGCTGTTCCCGCTCGGCAGGCCCGAGTTCGGCGCCGGCCGGCCGGACATGCCGCTATCCGAGTTGGTGCCGCTTGGCGTGCCGTAGCCGCCGTTTGCGCCGTTCATCTGGTTCATCTGGTTTGCCGGGCTAGCGGTGCTGCCCGACGAACCGGCGCCGCTCGAACCTCCGGCCGCCTGTGCGAAAGCGCCGCCTGACAGAGCGAGTGCGGCGACGGCCGCCATTAAGCTTCTGGTTGCCTTGTTCATGATCTGTCTCTCCTTGTAGAACTGGAATAAAGACGCAGACGATTGCCGCCTGCTTGACCACGAATGGAGCACTTACCGTGCCGCGTACTTTGATTTGCAGCTAGCGGATTTTTTTGGGCATCCGCCAAGGTCATTACTCCGCTCGGCCGTGCGACTCCAACGGCGGCCAGACGTGGCATACACCGGATGCCGTAATCCATGCACAGTCGAACTTACGAAAAGCGCGATAACTCGCGCCTATGGCAAGAAGGTTGCATTAAAGCAAAGCCAATGGAAAAAATCCTAATGGACCTATTTTTTAAACCGCCGTCAAAACGGCTCAAGGCGCGTCCCTAATTCCCTCCAGAACGCTCATCAAAGTTCTCGCATTCCGCTGCCCCTGGTCCTCGAAGCAATTGTTGAAAATGACATGCGTGCGTCCGGCCCGTCGCGCGATCGCGCGGATCGGGACGGCCAGTTCCGTCAGTTCCTCCTCGCTATAGTCATAGTCGAAGCGATCCGCGGCACTCGCCGCGCCGGTCGCGCTCCACGTCTGCGTGTTGCGTCCATGCAGACGCACCATCGCCAGGGCAGGATTCGTCACTTCCCAGACCGTATGCACGCGATTGCTCACGTCCGGCGGTGCGTCGACGATCACATGCACAATGCCGCGCTCGCGCAAAAATTCGAGCGACCACGCCGCATGCTCGTCATCGAACCACGATTGATTGCGAAACTCGGCTGCCATCATGTAGCCCGCCATCCGCGCCCGGCACTCTTCAACCAGCGCGATGCTGTCCGGCGCGCGCGTGATCCACGGCGCGAACTGAAACAGGACGGCGCCGAGCCGCCCGCTCGCGCGCAGCGGTTCGAGCGCTTCCTGATAGCGCCGCCACAATTCGTCGCGGATATCGTCCGGCATGTCGCGGTAGTACACGTTCTTCTTGCGCGCGCTGATGATGCCTTCAGGCAGCGCCATCGCAATGTCTCGCGGCAACGCGTCGGGCGATGTCTGATGCCCGGTGAAAAGACGGAACGCCTTGAAGTTGAACGTGAAGCCTTCGGGCGTGCGCTCGAACCACAATTGCGCGTTGCTCGCTGAAGGCATCGCGTAGTAGGCCGAATCTACTTCGACCAGCGGGAACTGCGAGGCATAAAAACGCAGACGTGCCTCGGCGCTGCTGCTGCCGCGCGGATAAAAGCGCTTGCAGGCAATCAGCGTCTTGTCGGTCCAGCCTGCGGTGCCGCAGCGAATGTCCATCGGCGGAGTGGGTTGAATGGGCGGTGTGCGCCGCTTAGGATGCTTCTTCGGTGTGATCGATCCAGTCCGCGAGTTCGCGCCGCAGTTCCGCGATATCGAGCGGTTTGCCGAGCAGCCGCGCGCCTGGAATCGCGTCGCCGATCTGCGCGCTCTTGCCGTAGCCCGACACCAGCAACACGCGAATGCCCGGCTGCTGCCGCAACATGGCGCGCGCGAGGCAGTCGCCGGACATGCCGGGCAGCGTGAGATCGGTGAAGAGGATGTCGAAGTGTTGCGCGGGTACGAGCGGCAGCGCTTCTTCCGCGCTCCCGACCGCAGTGCAATCGAGTCCCAGCGCGTTCAGCAGGTCGTTGAATGCTTCGCGTGAGTTCATGTCGTCTTCGACCAGCAGCACACGAGCCGGCGTGCCGGGCGAGCGCGCCCTCGCCAAAGAAGACTTCGTTTGCGGAATGGCCTCGACCTCGGGCGGCCGGCTTTCCTGACTGGATTCCCCGACGCGGTCGTAAGCGGCGGGCGGCACGCAGGCGGCGATCTGTCCTTCGGCCACGGACGCGGGCAGCGCCATGCCGGCCGCCGCGGCCGCACCGGCGCGCAACACGCCGCGCACCTTGCGGGCGAGATCGTCGCGCCGGTAGGGTTTCGAGAGCAACGTAATACCGGCGTCGAGTTTGCCGTGGTGGACGATTTCATCGCGCGCATAGCCGGAAGTGAAGAGCGTCGGCACCGCGGGCGAGCGCGCCGCGGCACGCTGCGCGAGTTCCACGCTTTTGATCTTGCCGGGCATCACCACATCCGTGAACAGCAGATCGATCGGCACGTCGCTGTCGATGAATTCGATCGCCGCGTCGCCGCTCGACGCGGTCAGCACCTTGTAGCCGAGTTGCGCGAGCATTTCGACGGCGGTCAGGCGCACGTCGGCATCGTCTTCGACGACCAGAATCGTTTCGCCGCCGCCGCTGGGCGCCGCGGTGTCGTCGACCGCTTCCGAGGTTTCGGCTTCGCAGCAGCGCGGGAAAAACAGCGAGACCGTAGTGCCGCGTCCCACTTCGCTCTCGATCAACGTATGGCCACCGCTTTGCCTGAGAAAGCCGAACACCATGCTCAGGCCGAGGCCGGTGCCGTGGCCGTCGGGCTTGGTCGTGAAGAACGGTTCGAACACGCGTTGCAGGATCTCGGGCGGCATGCCGGCGCCGCTGTCGGCGACGGAAAACATCACGTATTCACCCGGCGACAGTTCGGGCTTGTCTCGGCAGAACGCGGTGTCCAGCACGCGGTTGGCCGCTCGCACGGTGAGCGTGCCGTCTCCCTGCATGGCGTCGCGCGCGTTGATCGCGAGATTGAGCAGCGCGTTTTCCAGTTGATTGCGATCGGCCTGCACGTTCCACAGATCGTCGCTCAGGACCGTGTCGATGCGCACGGTTTCGCCGAGCGCGCGATGCAGCATCTCGCTCATGCCGCTCAGCAGGCGGCGCGGATTCAGCACAGTGGGAGAGAGCGGCTGGCGCCGCGCGAAGGCGAGCAGATGCGCGGCCAGTTTCGCGCCGCGCTTGACCGCGTCCGTTGCGGCGGACAGGCGGCGCAGCGTGGCCGGGTGGCCGCCGGCATCGGCGGCGAGCATTTGCAGGTTGCCGTTGATCACCTGCAGCACGTTGTTGAAGTCGTGCGCGACGCCGCCCGTGAGGCTGCCGATCGCTTCCATCTTCTGCGCCTGGCGCAATTGTTCCTCGGCCAAAGCGCGCGCCGCGAGCGCGTCGGCGACGCGCTGTTCGAGCGTCTCGGTCAACTGGCGCAGCGACTGTTCGGCGATCTTGCGTTCGTGAATGTCGATCAGCACGCCGGGAAAACGCGTCGGTTCGCCATGCTCGTCGAACTCGCACTGGCCGTTCGCCTGCACCCACATGTAGTCGCCGTCTGGCCGCCGGATTCGAAACTCGGCGCGAAACGGCTGCCGTGTGCGGATCGCCTCGGCGGTCAATTGGTCGTTGAGCGCCTGGTCGTCCGGATGAATCATGTGGACGGCGGCGTGGCGCTCGACTCCTTTCGCGGCTTCTTCCTGCCGAAAGGAAAAGGTGCGCGCGAAACGTTCGTCGCCGCTGACCTTGCCCGTGCGCACGTCCAGCACCCAGGTGCCGAGCACCGTGCCGGTATTGAGCGCGAGCTGCAGCCGTTCGTTGGTCTCGTGCAGTTCGGCTTCGGCGCGCTGCCGCCAGCGTTCGGTGAGCACGCGCGTGGTGGTTTCGACGACTACCGCCAGCACTCCGGCCGGCGCGCCGCTGTCGTCGGCGACGGGGCTGTAGTAGAGATCCATCCACACGTCTTCGGGTTTGCCGTCGCGCAGCAGCACCAACTCCTTGTCGCGATACGACAGCGTGCCGCCCGCGAGACACGTGGCCATGACATGCCGGTTGAAATCGGCGACTTCCGGCCAGCCGTGTTCGACCGGGCAACCGAGCAGATAGGGATGCCTGCCGCCCGCGAAGACCGCGTAGGCGTCGTTGTAGATCATGTAGCCGGGCTTGCCCCACAGCAGCACCAGAGGCACGGGCGAGGCGAGCAGCAACTGGACGGTGGCGGTCAGGCTGCGCGGCCAGTTTTCGATGGCGCCGAGGCCGGTGGCGGCCCAGTCGAATGCGCTGATGCGCTGCGCCATCTCCCCGCGCCAGCCGGAGCAGCCGTGGTCGTGTGCCGGAAAAGGCATGCTGCGCTCCACAGAGGTCACGTCGATGAAAGTGTCCCCACTCTGCCGGCGCGCGTGACGCGTTTGCACTCGCAGCAGGAGGCGGGATGAAGCTTCTGCCGTGCACCGTATGCCGACGGATGGCTGACATGCGGTTGCGCTAATTGTAGGCCACAACGGCGGCCCGGCGGCTTGTCTCGCATGCGTGGTGGGATTTAGGCGAACCTTTGTCTGCGAACGATTCGCAAGATTGTCCAGTGGATGCGCGCGGACACTTCGGCGCGCGGAATGAGGTGCACAGGTGGGCGTTTTATGCGAAAAAGGCTAGTGCGCGTGCAGATGCTTTGTTCCGCTTACAGATTGCATTCAGACGCAGGCGCGAATCCTGCTGCCCGCATACGTTCGCGCGCGCCGACAGGCGCACCGTGGGGCTGAACACCACGCGCAATTCGAACGTAGATCAAAGCGGACCCTGCGAATGACAAAGAAAAACATCACACGAAACAAGCTGCCCAAACCGGATGCGCGCCAGGCGCTGTTGACCACGCGCCGCAATGCCAAAATGGCGCGCTCGGCACACGCTTATGTTCGCGGCAACACCAGCAAGTTCTATGAATGGCTCGACGGCATCGAAGGCCATGCGTTGCCGGAGGGACCCGCCATCTGGATTTGCGGCGATTGCCATACGGGCAATCTCGGACCCGTCGCCGATGCGCAAGGGCGCGTCGAAATCCAGATTCGCGATCTCGATCAGACCGTGATCGGCAATCCGGCGCACGACCTGATCCGCCTTGGTCTGTCATTGGCGACCGCCGCGCGCGGTTCGGACCTGCCGGGCGTGACGACGGTACGCATGATGGAAGCGATCGCGGACGGTTACGAGCGCGCCTTCGACGAAGCCGCGGGGATCGCCGACATCCACGCGGAAAAGCCCGAAGCGGTACGGGTGGTCATGCGGGAAGCCGTGCGCCGTTCATGGCGTCATCTGGCGGAGGAGCGCATCGAGGATCTCGAGCCGACCATTCCGCTCGGCCCGCGTTTCTGGCCGCTCGCCAAAAGCGAGCGGCGCGAGATCGAGACGTTGTTCGAGAAAGGCTCATTGGCGCGGCTCGCCACCGTGCTGCGCGGCACCGGCGACGAGGCCGACGTGGAAGTCCTCGACGCCGCCTACTGGGTGAAAGGCTGCAGTTCGCTCGGCAGGTTGCGCTATGCGGTGCTGCTCGACATCGACGGCGCGGCGGTGGAGGGCGACGACCTGTGCCTGATCGATATCAAGGAAGCGGCGCAAGCGGCCGCGCCGCGCTATCCCGGCGTGCGCATGCCGCGCGACAACGCGGAGCGCGTGGTGGAGGGCGCGCGGCATCTGTCGCCCTCGCTCGGCGAGCGGATGCGTGCGGCGCGTCTGGCGGAGCGCGCCGTCGTGATTCGTGAACTGCTGCCGCAAGATATGAAACTGACCATCGAGCAGTTCACCCGCGACGAAGCGATGAAGGTAGCGCGCTTTCTGGCGATGGTGGTCGGCAAGGCGCACGCGCGGCAAATGGATAGCGCCGAGCGCAAGGCGTGGCTCACCGAGCTACGCAGAAATCGTTCGAAGACGCTCGATGCGCCGGGTTGGCTGTGGACGGGTATCGTCGAATTGGTGAGCAGTCATGCTGCAGGGTATCTGGAGCATTGCCGGCGTTACGCGACCGGGCGCGACGATTGACGCGTGGTGCTCGCGGCGGCGGCAGTCCAAACCGGACCGCGCCGCCGTGAGACACGCAAAGGTCAATTCGACAACGACAGATAAGGCGAAACAAGCGGCGTGGGCGGGAACGGCTGCAAGCCGGTCTGCTTGCTGAAGCTATACCGCACATAAACCGCCGCGAGATACTCGCGATACTCATAAGCATTGCCGAGCGAAGCGGTCGCCCCGAAGGCCAGTTGCGGCGCGAGCTGATATTCGCCCACTGCGCTGAGCGAATACGACACGCCGGTCTTGCTTTGGCCGGGGTACTGCTGGTTGCTCTGCACGCTCGTGCCGAATTGCGCAGCGTTCCCTACCGCCGAACTCTGCCGGTTGGATCCGTCATTGAGCGGGAAGTAATTCGACGCATCCTGGCGGTAGTGCTGCACCCCGATCGAACCCTTCACGTCGTACGTGAACGCACCATTGCGTCCGGTCCACTCGATCGGCAAGTTCAGAATGACGTATTCCTGCGGGCTGAAATAGCCGCCCTGGCCATACGTGAAGTACGACAGATTCTTGTTGTAGCCCATCACCGTCGTATTCACGCCGATAGTGAAGGTCTGATCGGCGTCTTTCAGCAGGCGTGTGTAGACGCCGCCGCCGCCCTTCACGGCGACATTGCCCTGTACGTTGTCGCCCTTGTAGTACTGCACTGCTCCGTTCACGTACAGGCCGCTTGTGCCGTCGTCCCATGCGAGGCTTGCAAGGCCGCCGGTCGAGGTGACGCCACCCCATTCGAGGCCAGAGCCGGCATCGTGCGCGCCGGCGTAGGACAGCAAACTGTCAGTCACCGCGCGGCGCGCCACGGCCAGCGAATACGAGACCTTGTCGGTGATGCCGCCGTTGTACTGCGCGCCGCCCACGATGTTGGTCTCGCGGAACCCGATCGGTGTCACGCCGATGTCGCCGCTCAGGCTGCGGCCTTCGTAGCCGACCGACAAGCCCACGCCGCTCGCCGTCTGGTTGCCGTAGTTGTTGGTGCCCGCTTTGGCCGCCGCCGTGGACGCGTCATTCGACAGGCCGGCGCCGAAACGCGCGAGCGTCGACACATTGCTGGCCGCAGTTCCGGCGTCTAGCGTGACAGGCGTCGCCGTGACGACAACGTGTCCATTGCCCGCCCTGATGCGCCCCTGGATTGGCGCTTCGATATCGGTGAGGTTGGACAAGCCGTCCTCGCCGGTGCGGTTACGGAACACGATGCCGCCTGAGATGCTGCTCGACTGCTCGCGATTGACCTGCGCCAGTTCTTCCGCGACGCCGAGCGTTTGCGCGTTCGCCACGTTCGGCTGCGCGTAGGTGTTGCCGTTGCCGTTCGCGCCGGGTTGCGCCGGGTAGTACGGTTGGGCGTAACCGGTGGGCGGCTGCGGGATGTACGGCTGCTGCTGCGCGTAGTAGCCCTGATTCGCGTAAGCCTGCTGTTGCGGCGGTTGCGGTTGATAAGGCTGTTGCGCGTAGCCCTGCTGTTGTTGCGGATACGCCTGTTGACCGTAGTAAGGCTGCTGCGGATAGCCTTGCTGTTGCCCATACGGCTGCTGCGCATAAGCGGCCGCGTTGCCGCCATGTTTCGACGCACTTTGCTTCTTGCCGGCCGCGCGCTTCGTGCTCGGCGCGCCATACGGTTGCGCTTGCATCGAACCGGCACTGGCCTGCGCCTGGCGCGCAGCCGGCGACATCGGCCAGGGCGTCGCCGCATAGCCATCCTGCGCGCCGTATGGCTGCTGCTGCGGGTATTGCTGCTGCGAGTAAGGCGCCTGCTGCGGATAAGCCGGGTTGTATTGCGGAGCCTGCTGCATCGGCGGCATCTGCGCTTGCTGCTGCATCGGCGGCTGCCCTTGCCCCGGATAAGGCTGCAACGGCGCGCCCGACTGGCTCGACCCGTAAGTCTCCTGGCCGTAGCCACCGGCCTCGGCGCCTGGACGCGGCGCGTTATACGGCAGGGCGGCAGGCGCACGGTTCGGCGCATAAGGCTGCGCGGGCGCTGTATAAGGCGCGACGTAAGGCGCGGGCTGCGTAGGCGGCGGATAGTTCGGCACGGTCTGTGTCGGCAAGGAAGACTGCGAATACGGAAGTGCTGGACGCGCGGCGTTATAACTGCCGCCGGCGAATGCGGCGTTGTCGGCGTCGGTCGGTGTGACCGTGGCGGTTTTGCCTTCAAAGGGATTGGTGCCCGGCAGCGGTGTCGCGCCGATCCGGCGCATCGCTACTTCCCAGCCGCGCGGCACGTTGCTCGCGGGACTGCGCGGCGCATTGGCCATCAGCGGCGTGTTGGCGGCGACCAGCGAGCGCTGCAGATAAGTCGAGGCGAGCGACAGCTTGCCTTCCGCGCGATACATGCGGCCGACGGTGGCGAGCACGCCAGGATCGGCAGGCGCCGCGATCAAGGCCTGTTTCGCGAGTGTTTCGGCGTAGCTGAACTGCTTCGCGCCGGCCGCGGCGGAGATGGTCGCTTGCAGCAGGATCAGATCGTCGGGCTTGCGTTGCAGTGCGACGCGATAGCTGGCGAGCGCGTTGCGATCGTCGCCGGCCGTCGAATAGAGGCGGCCGAGCGCGGCTTGCAGATCAGGATTGTCGGGCATGGCCGCGAGCCACGGCGCGATCACGTCGTAGGCGCTGGCGAGATCGCCGCGCTGACGCACCGCATCGCACTGCTTGATGACGATGCCGAGATTCAGATTGCCGAAGTCGGTGCGTTGCTGCGGCGTCAACTGCATCGACGCGAGCCGGCGCATCACCATGCCGAGTTCGGCTTCCTGCTGCGTGGCCGACAGAATGCCCGCGTATTGCAGCAGCAGATCGGTGTTGCCGGGCGCCGCGTTCATGGCGGTGCGCACGAGTCCGAGCGCGCGATTCGGGTCGCCGGCCTGGCTGTAAGCGGCGGCGATCACGCCGATCAGTTCGGGACTATTGCCCGCGACCGGCTCGGCGGCTTGCAGCGTGGCGAGCGCCTGTTGCGTCTGCCCGTTGCGCGCCATCCGCGTGGCGAGGTCGGCTTGCTGATGCACCCACAAGCGGTGTTGCAAGGTCGTCATCGCGTCGGTGCGCTGCGCGACCGGAATGCGTTCGAGTTGCGCGAGACCCGCCGACCAGTCCTGCGTTTCCGCCGACAACAACGCGCTCGCGTAAAGCGCGTCGGTCATGTCGGGATGCGCGGCGAGCAGACCGTCCATCATGCTGCGCGCGTTGGCGACCGCGCCTTGGCGCACGTAAATGCGCGCGAGGTCGAGACGCAGCCACGGATCGTCGGGCGTGTTCAGGAGCGCGTCTTCGAAGAGACTGCGCGCGCTGCCGAGATCGCCGCGCGCTTCGGCGGCACGCGCTTGCGCGGCCTGCGCTTCGCCACGCAGACGGTTGATGCCGCCGGCCTTCGATTGCTGTTCGGTGTTGAGCTGATTGGCGAACTGCAGCGCCTCGTCGCCGCGGCCTTGCGCGGCGAGTGCACCGACCAGGCCGCGCACCGCGTCGGGATTGTCGGCCTGACGGCGCAGCGCCATCCGGTAAGCCTGTTCCGCGCCGCTCGGGTTGCCGTTCGCGAGCAGCATTTCGCCGAGCAGCACCTGCGCGGTGACGTCGGACGGATTCAGCGCGATCGCGCGTTCGAACAGCGACTTCGCCTTGGCGAATTCGCCGTTGCTGCGCGCGCCGATCGCGTCGCTCGTGTAGGTCCAATAGCTCGCGCTGTCGAGCGCGGTTTTCCAGCGCGCGGGATTGCCGTTGCGCGACGCGCGTTCCAGATAGTTGCGGGCTTCCGCGAAGTGCTCCTGCTTCAACGCGGCGATGCCCAAGCCGCCGAGCGCGTCGGTGTCGTTCGGGCTGGTGGCCAGCACCGAGGAAAACTTCGCGCGCGCCGTGGCCACGTCGTTGCGGTCGAGCGCGCTGAAACCGTCGGCGATGGTGCGGCCGCGTGCGTCGGTCGCGGCATTTTCCTGCGAGCGTGCGCGCGCCGCGCTGTCCTGCTGCACCATCGAATCGAAGCGCGCCTTGACCGCGGCGTCGTCGGTGGCGGTTTGCAGATAGGCCTGATAGAGCGGGGCGTCGGAGGGCCGCGCGTCGAGCCACAACAGCGCCTGACGCCAGCTCTTTTTCGCCGACGCGCCGACCGTGCTGTCGCCCGCCAGTTTCTGCAGACGCGCAATGCCGTCGCGGCGCGTCACGTCGCGATAGGTCAGATGCTGCGCGTAGGCGAGGGCGTAACGCGGGTCGTCGGGGTTGTCGCGCGCGAGCTGTTCGAGACCGCGGCGCGCCTGATCCCAGCCTTGCGGCGTGGCCGAGAGCGCCTGGTAGTACTCGAGTTGCAATTCGGGCGTGGCCGGTTTGCCGGTCAGCGCGCGCTGGTATTCCTGCACCGCGCTCGCGCTTTGGCCGCTTTGCGCGAGCCGCCGCGCGTCGTTCACGGTCTGGTCGCGCAGGCTCGACTCGCCGAGACGGCGGCCGAGCTCATCCAGATTCGGATAGTTCGGCGCGGCTGCCTTCAGACGCGCCAGATATTGCTGGGCGCCGGCGCCGTCCTTGCGGTCGGCGAGCACCATGCCCATGCCGAACAGCGCATCGGGCTGCTTGGGATCGATGCGCAGCACCTTCTGCCATGCCTGCTCGGCGAGGTCGCCGCGCTGATGCGATTGCCAGTACTTGCCCTGATCGATCAGCACGTTCAAGGGATCTTTCGACGCCTGCGCCAGCGCGTCCGGCGAAACCGTCGCCACGCAGCAGACGGCCGTGAGGCTCAGCGCGAGGCGCAAGGACAACGCGAGGGCGCTCAGTCGCATGCGTTTCTCCAACTCGGCACGAGACGTCCGGCTTCGTCGAAACGATAGCGTCCGTCGATGAAACCCGTGCCGAACAACCCCAGCACACGATCGTAATAAACTGGTTCGCGACCCGGCACGTTGGTGTCGAGCGCCGCGAGATGCGTGCGCGCAAGGCCCAGACCGCGCTCGTCGCCGAGCGCCTTGAAGTACGGCGCGAGTGCAGCCCAGTAACTGAGCGGTCCTTCGCCGCTGGCCGTGCCGGTGGTCGATGAAACCTTCTCCGGCGGAAAGCCGGATTGCGCGACGCGGGCGCGCATGCCGCCGAGCGCCGCGAGCCAGGGTTTGGCGAGCGGATCGGCGGGCGAGGCGAGGCCCGCCCACAGATAGACGCGGATCGCATCGTAGCTGCCGGTGTCGCCGTTTTTCGGATCGACCACGAACTGGCCGTTTTGCCAGGCCGCCCAGTCGGGCGCGAAGCCTTGCGGCGCGGTGGTCTTGATAAGCTTGTAGGCGCTGTCGGCGAGCTTGCCCCACGGGCCGTTCGGCATGTCGTGCGCTAGCGAGCGCAGCACCGGCAGCGGCAGATAGCTCGGATTCAGGCGCGTCACGCCGCCGCTTTTGAAGCCTTGCGGTCCAGGCAACAGCATCGGCCCGACACCCGGCAAGGTGGTCATTTCCTGACGCGCGATCTGCGCGGCGAGCGCCTCGCCCAACTGCGTGTAAGCCGCGTCATGCCACAGGCGGCCCGCTTGCAGCAGATCGTAGGCGATCCACAAGTCGGAGTCCGAAGCGGAATTCGGATCGAGCACGCCGTACGAGCCGTCGGCTTTTCTGCCCCATTGCCACGACGGCAACCGCATGTTCTGCGCGTCGAACTGATTGCCCGCGAGATTGGTGCGGGTCCAGCCGAGCAGCCGGTCGAAAGTCGCGCGGTCATTCGCGACCAGCGCGAAGAAGAGCGCGTACGACTGACCTTCGGAAGTGGTTTGCTGCGCCGGCGTGGAGTAGTCGATCACGCGGCCGTCGGCCTGCACGAAGCGTTCGACGAACGCGCGATAGCCGTTCCAGTCGCCACAGGCGCCCGGCGCGGCGGTGGTCTGGGCCACCTTGACGAGATTGGCGAAACTCACGGACGCCGCCAGCCCGAGCGCCAGCGCCACGCCGATTTTCTTGTTGATTCGAACCCGCATATCAGTCCTATTAGTCCCTCAGGCGGCGCGCGGCGATCGAGCGCAGCGTCCGGTAGAACAGGCCCGCGATGATCAGCGCGGCGAGCACGCCGCCCAGCATCAACAGCAGCGGATGCGACGACAGCGCCCAGCGCAGATACTCCTGCGGCGACAGATGGCCGACGTAATACGCCTCGCCGTTCGAGGTGATGGTGACGGTGCGGCCGTGGATCACGGCCATTGCGCCTTGAATCTGCGGCAGCACGTCCGAGTCGAGCAGCGCCGCGGACAGGTCGGCGTCCGACTGGCCGGCCGCGCTCACCAGCGCGACTGCGCTGCGGTTCTTTTGCAGCGGCGATTCGAAACCGGTCAGCAACGCGTCGCCGTTCGAACTCACGAGCGTCAGATCGGCGCGCGCCGGCGTGCGCTCCACGCCGCGTTCGCCGTGCCACCAGTCTTCGAGCTTGAAGACGATGTCGGTGAGCTGGAAGGTGCGCGAGTCGCCGTCGCTGGAGAACGGCATCGACTTGGCCCAGCGCTGCAACAACGGCTGCTTGCCCGGCGCGCCGAAAATCAGCAGGTCCTTGTTGGCGAACTTGTCGGCGTCGTCGGCGGTGCCCACTGTGACGCCCGTTACCGGATAGCCGGTCGAGGTCCCCATGCGGCCCATGGTCAGCAGAAACAGGCTGTAGTCGCTCGAATCGGCGTCGTTCGGCAGGATCGCGGCGGTTTCGGAGAGGTCCGCCATGCGCGTGAACGGAAAGCCGCTATTGGCGAACGCGGCCAGATCCGGCAGCGCCATGTAGTGCGGGAACGACGAGAGGTCGATGGTCGAGTTCGGATCGATCGCGCCGACCACGTTGTCGAGCAGCCGCCCATGACATTCGCCGGTATTCGGAATGTCGTAGTAGAAGTGCAGGCGCACCTGGGCGCGCGGCGTGAGCAGCAGCGGCGGAATGTGCAGGGTGCGGCGCGCTTCGGCGGTCTTGTCGGGCAGCACGGTGGCGAAGTAATGGCTCAGCTCGAACACGGAAGCGGATTCGGCGGGAATCGGCAGCGCCTGCACGAAGCCGTTGTTCACGCTCACGTTCAGCGACGAGCGGTCGCGCAGCGGGCGCACCGTGTAGCGGTAGCGCAGATCGATCGGCGCGCCCTTGGTGTGCCACATGAACAGATCGGGCGGCACGCGCAGATTCACGTGCACGGCGTCGGCGTCGTAACCGGACACGGTCAGATCGCGCGGATCGGTGAGTTCACCGAAGCGCACCGGACGATTGGTGGGCAGCCAGTTCGGCGCGTCGTACGGCGCGCGCGGCGCGAGTTCGTTCAGTTGCGTGATGGTCGCGCTCTGGCCCGTCAAGGTGTTCTGGCCGATGCCGAGCGACTTCGCGGCGGTTTTCAGTTCGGCTTCGGTGCGTCCGAGCACGAGCAGCAGCTTGCCGCGCGCCGGCGCTTCGCGATCGACCACCGCGATGGTCGGGCCGGAGATCGCCGGAATGTTGACGCCGGCCGGGCGTTGATCGGAAGTCGCGAACACGACGGCATTGCCCGACAGCGGCGCGTTGTCCAGTTGCGCCGGAAACACCGCGCCGCGATAACCGGCAAGCGCGCCAAACCACGACGCCACGATGCCGCCCGCTTCGAGCGTGGCATTGCCCGGCTTTTGCGGGAACACGAACGGCAGCTCGAGACGGCGCACGTCGCGGCGGTCGAAGAACGGCTGCGGCAGCGCGGCCAGATCCGGCTTGCTGGCGAGCGACGCGTAAGTCAGATCGAGCGAACTCGCATTGCTGACCGTGGCCCACAGCGACGAGTTGGCCGGGTCTTCGCAGCTCGTCGTGTAATGGCCGATCAGCTGCACGTTCAAATGGTTGAACTCGGTGATGAAGCGCGGATCGATCGTGACGTCGCGCGCTACCAGCATGCCGGCCTGTTCGTGCGGCACGGGCAGGGTGGCGGCGACTTCGCCGTTCACCAGCACTTTGAGCTGCGAGATATTCGGCAGCAGCGCGGGCGAGTAGCTATACACCAGATGCAAGACCGCGCCCGTCACCACTTCGTCGCCGCGCACGGAGAACGCCACGCCGTTCTGGCCGTCGGTGCCACGCAATTGCAGCGGGTCGAGCGCGCCGAGATCGGCGAAGGTTAGCGTCTGACGGCGGCCGCCCGGCACCAGCGTGCCCGGCTCGGCGGTGGTCGGCGTCTTCACGCCCAACGCTTTCACCGACGACGCGGCGAGCGCCGGCGTCGGCGTCGCCAATTGAGGTTGCGCCAGCGCGTTCGGATCGTAGGGCACGGCCGGACCCGGCGCGCTCGCAGTGCCGGCGCCCGTCGCGGTCGTCACATTCAGCACATTCGGCGCAAGCGGCTTGCTCTGAACGGAGCCCGCGGCGTTCTGCGCGGCGTCCGTCCCGTTTGCAGCGACGCTCGCCGCCACGACTTCAGCCGCCGAGGCGAGCGGCGCGGCCAGCGCCGTCTGCAATGCCAGCCAGCACGCGAGGCCGCGCATCAACCTTTGCGAGCCTGGGCGTGCCACGCGATGCATGTTCGATTCGGTCCCACTGCGCTCGTGATTCGAGCGTTCGATGTTGCCCTTCGCCATCCGGTTGCGCATAGATCAGTCTTTCGTTTTTAGCTTCTTGACGTCCATTGGACGGCTTTTCATCGAACTGCGCAGGTCGGCATAAAGATGCTCGAACAGCCCCGCGATACCGCGCGCGCCTACCGTCAGCACATGCGACAGGCCGCGCAAGGGGGTGTCCTGCTGCCGTCCTTCCGCCCAGCCGGTCCAGGCATCGGCGCGTGCAAAGGTGGTTTTGACGAACTCGTATTCCTGCTCGCGCGTCATCGCGGAGAAGCGCAAGCCCACGCGGCCCGGCGCGGTGAAGCCGACGGTCGCGGGGAACGCGTATTCCTCGTCGCCGCGAAAGAGGGAGACGGTCACGCGCTCGTGCATCGGCACCTGAATCGCGGCGGGCAGCGCCACGCCGACGCCGCCTTCCGAGTAGTCGATGGTTTCGCAGGCGAGTGTGCGGCCGGTCGAGAATTTCAGCATGACGGGCATCTGCATCGCCACGCGGTGCACCGCGCGAATCTGCCGGCGCTCGCTCGCGGCGGCCACGCTCGCGCCGAGAATCAGCATGTTGTAGGTAGTCCAGCCGAGGTTGAGGATGGTGGTCTGCACCACGCTGCGCACATGCCAGTTCAAGTAAATATGCACGACGCCCACGCAAAAGCCGATCAGGTTCAGCAACAGCAGAAACAGATACGGCCGTGAGATCGCCCAGTCGAAATAGTTCTTCTCGATCTGGCCGCCCTTGGCCGTGACGTTGAACTTGCCGAGCTTCGGGTTGATCAGCGCGAGTAGGGTCGGCGCGGTGATGTACGAGGCCAGCACCGACTCATACACTTCCGCCCAGAACGAATGGCGAAAGGAGCGCTGCATGCGCGAGTTGGTGATGCTCGCGTGCATCATGTGCGGCAGCGCGTAGATCGCGATCGTGCTGGCGGCGGCTTCGATCACGTGCGCGCCGAAGAACAGATACGACAGCGGCGCGGTGAGAAACACCAGACGCGGGATGCCGTAGAAGAAGTGCATCATCGCGTTCAGATAGCACAGGCGCTGGCCGATTTTGAGGCCCTTGCCGGTGAGCGGATTGTCGATGCGGAAAATCTGCGTCATGCCGCGCGCCCAGCGAATCCGCTGGCCGATGTGGCCGGATAGAGATTCCGTGGCGAGCCCCGCGGCTTGCGGAATCGCCAGATAGGCGGTGGTGTAGCCGAGACGGTGCAGCTTCAAGGCAGTGTGCGCGTCTTCGGTCACGGTCTCGACCGCGATGCCGCCGATTTCCTCAACCATGGTCCGGCGCAACAGCGCGCACGATCCGCAGAAGAAGGTGGCGTTCCACAGATCGTTGCCGTCCTGCACGAGGCCATAGAACAACTCGCCTTCGTTAGGCACTTTGCGGAAAGTGCCGAGGTTGCGTTCGAACGGGTCGGCGGAAAAGAAGTGGTGCGGCGTTTGCAGCATGGACAGCAGCTTGTCGCGCAGGAACCAGCCGAGGCCGATCTGCAGGAACGAGCGGGTCGGAATGTGATCGCAGTCGAAGATCGCGAGGTATTCGCCGCTGGTGATCTTCAATGCCTCGTTGATGTTGCCGGCTTTCGCGTGGCGGTTGTGCGTGCGGATCGTCCAGTTGACGCCGACCTCTTCGCAGAACGCCTTGAACTCGGGGCGGCGGCCGTCGTCGAGTACGTGGATCGAAATCTTCTCGGCCGGATAGTCGAGCGCGAGCGCGGCGTAGATGGTCGGCTTCACCACCGAGAGCGGCTCGTTGTAGGTCGGAATGAACACGTCGACGGTCGGCCATTGGTCGCGCGAGGCGGGCAGCGGCATCGGCGTGCGCTTGAGCGGCCAGGCAGTCTGGAAGTAGCCGAGCAGCAGCACGATGGTCGAATAGACTTCGGCGGAGACCAGCAGCAGACCCCAGCCGGCGTCGAGCGGATGCTCCCAGTAGGTGGTCGCGGTCAGCCGCCAGTACATATAGCGGCCCGACGTGACCACCGACAGCATGATCATCACCATCGTCGCGTAACGGCCTTGCAGGCGGCGGAACATCAGCGCGGTCACGAAGCAGCAGGTCGCGAACGTCAACTGTTCATAGAAGGCGAGCGGCACGGTGAACACGAAGTACAGCATCACCAGTGCGAACAGCGTGACGAGTCCGGTGACGATGCGGCTGTTCCAGAAGCGCGCGTCGATGAAACGTTCGATCCGCGACGGCTCGGCGGGCTCGAGGCCCGGCGATGGAGACGTACTCATGCGACGTTCCTCGGCGAGACGGCGATCGCGTCGAGCGCCGCCAGCAGCCATGCGCCGCACGACCTGAAATCGGCGGCGGCCTGGCTGAGTGGATCGTAGTGAATCAGCGTGGTGTCGCACGCGAGCGCCTCGCTCACGCCTTCGTCCAGATGAATCACACCCGGGAACAGCTTCGTGCCGAGCATCTGGCGCAGCACCTTGAGCACGTCTTTGGTCAGCTGGCGCGACTGGTCGATCTGGTTGATCACGTAGCCTTCGCCGCCGAACTCGGCGCGCGGCGCCGCGTAGGCTGCGATCAGCCGCTCCATCTGCGGAATCGCGGCATACGAGGCGGCATCCGCGAGCACGACGTTCAGCGTGAAAGTGGCCGCCGTCAAGGCGGTGCGCACATACGTGGACGAACCTGGCGGCGTGTCGATGATCACGATGTCGGAGGCGTCGAGTCGCAGGTTCTGCAACGACTGCGCGAGCCAGCGCGGATCCTGGTCGATGTGTGCTTCGAAGCGGCGGCGGTCGTCTTCGAGCAACGCGCCGTACGGCAGCACGGTCACGCCGTCGACGCCGTCGAACATCACGGATTGCCACGGGTCGCCCGTCAGCGTGGCGCGCGACAGACCGTCGATGCTGTCGAGCGGCACGCCGAAGTGCAAACGCAGGGCGTTCTGCGGGTCGAGGTCGAGCGCGATCACACGCCGGCCGCCGGCGGCCAGCACGGAAGCGAGATTGGCGGCGAGGGTGGTCTTGCCGACCCCGCCTTTGGCGGACACCACCGCAATGACTTTCATGAGCGACGAGGGCCGTTGATCAGCCACGAGTTGGAAGGGGCGGGCGTGGCGGCGGCCGGTGCCGCGGCTTGAGCGCGGCTGCCGCGCAAACGGTCGAAGACCGATTGCAATGGCGCGGATGTGTCGCTGGCTTTGGCCGGTTGCGGCGGCGCGGATGCGAATGCGGGTTCCGGCGCGAAGAGCTTGCCGAGGATCGAAGCGGGTTGCGACGGCGCGGCGGGCGCGCTGGCTGCAGTCGGCGCGGTCGAATTCGCGTAAGCACGCGCCGGCGCCGGCGTCTGCGCCCAGCTGGGTGCGGCGGCGGACGCGACTGTTTGCATCACCGGCGGCCGCAACGGAATCGCCGGCGGCGCGGATGCCGGTTGCGCGGCATGAGGCACGGGGGCGAGCGGCGCGGTCTGCGCCGCAATCGCAGCGGAAACGAACGGGGTCGCGGCCGGCGCGCTTTGAACGGGAGCCGGAGCCGCAGGTCGCGCGGCTTGTGCAGATACCGGCGCGACAGCTTCCACTCGAACAGCACCAACTGCCGCCGGCGGCGTCACATCGTTTTTCGTTTCGAGTTCGCCGAAGCGCGACGCGCCTTTCGGCACGTTCACCGGCGCTGCCACGGCAACCGGCGGAATGTCGCGCCGATGCGAACGCGTGAATAGCGGCGCCTTCGCACGCGTGACAGAGGCGGCGTCTTTTGGCGTGGTGTCCTGACGATCGACGGCCACCGGCGCCTCGACCGCCTGCGCCTGAGGCCTGGGCTCACGATGCTGCCCGATGGCGGGAATCGTCGGCTGGGTCAGATCGAGCGTCACTAATAGCGGCCAACGGGTGCGCGCCGAACGCGCTTCGTTTTCGCGGCCGATTTCCTGGTACGCGTTGGCGTCACCGCCAAAGTGATCGAAAAGTTTTTCGATGTCGCTCGATGAGCTCATAGTGCCGCCGTCTTGTTCATGACTTGCCTTGTGCCGATCGTAACTTGTGTTCGCGGCGCTGAAACGCTGGTCCTGCCTGTCGCTTTACTGTTGCTTCACTGCTGTTTCACGCGCACCGGTCTGGCGCGTTCCTCTACTGCTCGTTGCTGCGGTGTCCATTCACAAAGGCGGCCCATCCATCCGGCCACATGTTCATCAACGTGCGGCGTTCAAGCCGGATGACGGCCCAGACGAAATTCGATCGCGGTGTCCTCGCTGTAGCCACTCGTTTGCGCGACCGACAAACCCTGCGCGCCCAACGCGCTCAACCAGGTCTGATACACGCCTTCGAGAAACGCCGGCGTCCATGCGAGCGCCGCGCCGCCGAACGCCTGCAATGGTGCGCAGTAGTGAACGATGCGTAGTGACTCGGGTTCATCCGCCAACTCGACGTAGCCCCAATCCATTTCATGCCAGTACACATTCAAGGTCCGTGCGAGCTCGGCGGTCGAGTCGCAGGCGGGCAGCGGATGTGCCGCCGCAAAGCGGCAGCCGACGCGGTGCATCAGTTGACGCAGTTCGTCGCGACCGATCTGCGCTTCGAACTCGGTGGCCAATGCGGTGAGCATGCCGCGCCACTGCGGCGAGATTTGGCGTTCCAGCAGGTAATCGAGAATTGGGACCATGTTTTCCGGGAAATGGCCGTCGCTTCAGCCGCTTAAAAAAATTAGATGCCACGACCGGGTGTAGAGAAAAAGTCTTGCGGGAAATCGCGTATTGCACGCCGCCTAGGTTAGTTTTACCGGGCTGTCTAGTCTGTCCACCACACCTCGAAGCAGTCTACTTAAGACATTAACTTTTAGCCACTTCCTATGGTCTGTTTATACGCGCAGCTGATTGCAGCCGATGCATTTTTGGTTGAGTAATTTTTGCTGCTTGAATCGCGTGTTCGCGCAGGCGTCATGGATGGCCGGTAAGAATTTGTCCTTCATGACTCCATTAACGGCTGATTTCGCCAAGTGATTTAGCGTTCTCGTTTCGTGATAAACACAACGTTTCGCGATTGCCCAGGCGGCCGTGATCTTCCCCTTACGGCCAATCCTTGCCGAATCTTTCGGAGCCCTTGCACGCCCAATTGTTGTCCGAGCCGCTAAGCTTGCGAATTTGCATCAAGATGCGCACGGAAAAGAACGGGCGTACGCGGCGAATGCCGACGATGCCGTTTGATTCAATCACTGCAATGCTCAATCCACTCAGTATTCTTCTGGTCACCGTGTTGTCGAGCGCCATGGCGATGGCCGTGCTCGGCTCGTTGTGGCGCGCGGCGATTCCAGGCGTCGGTTACTGGATCTCGGCCAACGCGATCGCGATCGTCGCGTTGCTGGCTTTCGCGTTGCAAGGCCATGGGTCGCGCTGGCTGACCTTCGTGGCGTCCAACGTGTTGCTGGCCGCTTCGCTGCTGCTGGTGGTCGAAGGCTGTTTGCGCTTTCTGGGCCGACGCGTGCGGCCGTGGCCGGCGTACATCGGCCTTGTCGTCGTGCTGTTCGGCATCTCGTACTGGACCTTCGCCGCGCCGGATTTCAACGCGCGCGTCGCGCTGGTGTCGGCGTTTCACGCGGCACTTTATGCCGCGCTCGCCGCGCTCCTGCTGCGCGGCCGTCCCGCGAACCGGCCGCGCTATAGCTACTATTTCCTCGCGGTGGCAGCGCTGCTGCTATGCGCCGGGCATACGTCGCGCGGGCTTATGTACGGCTTCGGTCTGCTGACGCAAAGCAGCCTGATGCAAGTGTCGCCGTCCAACATCATTTTTCTGGCGCTCGGCATTCTTGCACCGCCCTGTCTTTCGATCGGCGTGGTGATGCTCGCGCACGACCGCCTCGCCGAGCGGCTCGAACGGCTGGCCAATGTCGACGACCTGACCGGCGCGCTGTCGCGCCGCGCGTTTCTGGCGATCGGTGACGCGCTGCTGAAAGCCTCGCTGCGCACCCGCTCGCCGGTGGCGCTGGCGATCATCGACATCGACTCGTTCAAGGCCGTCAACGACAACTACGGCCACGCCGCGGGCGACCAGGTGCTCAGCCACTTCGCGACCTTTGTCGCGCGCAACCTGCGGGTCGGCGATGTATTCGGCCGGCTGGGCGGCGAAGAATTCGGCGTGCTGTGCCCGGCCACCACCGCCGCCGAAGCGGTGAGCCTGCTCGACCGTTTGCGGGGCCGGCTGGCCGGGGCCGCGGCAGACGAGTTGCCGCGTGGGCTGCGGTACACCTTCAGCGTCGGCGTGGACCAGTTGCGGCGCGACGAATCGCTCGCCCAGTTGATGGCGCGCGCGGACGGCGCGCTGTATGCGGCCAAGGCGTCGGGCCGTAATCGCGTAATGGCGGCATAGAGCGAAGGGCCGCGAAGGGCCGCAGGAGAGAAATCTTCGCTCGATTTGTACGGAAGGCATAAATATTTGTCAGATCTTTGCCGATATCCATTGGCAGAGTGACCGGAACCAGGCTGATATCTATCAATATGCTTTCCACCGCAACGCAGCAACCGTTCGACGCCGGTTTGCGCGATCGCTTCCACCGGCGCTCGCTCGAGCATCAGCGTCCGCTGTCCACCGTGACCATGGCGTTCACCGTGGTCGCGTTCCTGTGCTTCGTCGGGGCGCGCAATCTGGTCGACGGCCCGGCCGCGCCGCTCGGCTACCGGCTCACGTGCGCGCTGCTGCTCGCGTTGCTGGTGCTGGCGATTCCTCGCGTCAGGTCGACGTGGAGCTTCGGCCTGATCGGCGTCGCTTACTCGCAGGTGCTGGTCGCGGGCCTCGCGATGAACATCGTGGGCGTCACGCAACCGTTGCTGTGGACGCTGCCCGCGATGGTCGTAATACCGATCTGCGCCGCGCCGCTCTGGCTCACGCCGACGCACTTCGTCACCGGCAGCGTGCTTTTCTATGCGACGGCGTTCGCGCTGCTGTTCGGCCAGCCGCTGACGCACGATGTCGAGACGGTGGTGTGGATGTGGATCGTGGCGATCGGCGTGCCGACTTCCGTCGTGTTTCACTTCGGTTTCTACCGGTTTCGCCGCAACCACTTTCTGCTGGAGAGCCAGCTCGCGCAACTTGCCGCGACCGACCCGCTGACCGGCCTGCAAAACCGCCGTGCGTTCGTCAAACAGGCCGAGCGCCGCCTCGACACAGTCACGCCGGATACGCGGACGAGCGCGATCTTTCTCGACATCGACAACTTTAAATCCCTGAACGACCGCTTCGGCCATGCGATCGGCGACCACGCGCTCTACCAGGTCGCCCAGGTGCTGATGGAAGAGATCTCCGCGGACGACAGCGTGAGCCGGATCGGCGGCGAGGAATTCGCGCTGCTGCTAGGCGACGGTCTCACCGGCGCGCTTCATGTGGCCGAACGGCTGCGCCATGCGATTGCCGCGATCGAGCGGCCGGACGGCCGCCTGACCGCGAGCTTCGGCGTGGCCGAGCACCGCAGCGGCGAAAGCATCATGGTGCTGCTCGATCGCGCCGACGAAGCCTTGCTGCGCGCCAAGCATTCCGGCAGAAACCGGGTGTGCGCCGAGCGCGCGCTGCCGCGCGAGGCGCTGCAACTGCTGGCCGACGACGGATCCGACGAGAACGGGGCGCCCGTGCGGCGGCATCGTTGGGAGGAGTACTACCTCACCTCGCATTTCCAGCCGCTCTACAGTTTGTCGCATCAAAAGCAGGTGGGCTTCGAGGCCTTGCTGCGGGGTGAGCAGGACGACGGCACTTTGGTGCCTCCCGCGGTGCTGTTCGCGCCCAGGCCTTCGAGCGACGAAGGCGGGCTCGATCGCGCGAGTCACGTCGTGCATCTGGCCAACGCACGCAAGTCGCTGCCGGACGACGCGTGGCTCTTCCTCAACATTCTGCCGGCCACGTTCATTGCCGAAGGCTACGCGGACCAGTTGGCGAAAATCGTGCGGTCCGTCGGACTCGAACCCGAACGCGTGATTCTGGAGATTCTCGAATCGCACGGCGGCAGCGTCGACGACATGTCGCGGGCGGCGGCGCTCTATCGCGAGCACGGCTTCCTGATCGCCGTCGACGATTTCGGCGCCGGCCAGTCGAATCTCGATCGGCTGCTCAGGATTCGCCCGGATCTGGTCAAGCTCGACGGCGAACTGATTCGCGCGACAGGTCACGGCACCGAGCAGCCGATTCTGCCGAAGCTCGTTTCGCTGCTGCACCTGGCGGGGATGCTGGTGGTCGTCGAAGGCGTGGAAACCGCGGAAGAACTGATTCTCGCGGTGGAATCGAATGTGGATTTCGCACAGGGCTTTCTGCTGGGGAGGCCGGCCAAAGAGATCGCGCCGCCGGAGTCGGTACACCGGCGCATCGACGAGGCTTTCGATGTGATCGCGCAAGGGCGGGCGCATCAGCACGCATTGTTCGAAACCGAAGTAGAGCCTTACCGGGTCGCCTTGCGGCTCGCTGCCGATGCGTTGCTGGCCGGTGTGGCCATGGAAGAAGCGTTCGCCCGGCTCGCGAGGTTCGAGCGCTGCATCAGCTGTTTCATTCTCGACGACGCGGGCAGGCAGATCGGTCAGGAGGTGCAGGGACCGGCCTGGACCACTGACGGGGCTTCGCTGCAACCCGTGGCGAATCCGCGCGATGCGCGCTGGGATCATCGGCCGTATTTCCGCAACGCGGTGTTGTTGCCGGGCGTGGCGGTGTCGAGTAATCCTTATCTTTCGCTGGCGAGCGGCAGGCCGTGTATCGCGGTGACACTGGCGTTGCAATTTGCCGCCGAGCGATCCGTGATCGGTGTGGAACTGGACTGGTCGGCGTTGGGCCTGCCCTGGCCCGCCGCGGAGTAGATTTTTTTCTTCCCTCAGAGCGGGCCCCACTGTTCGCGCCGAACAGGCCGCGTCAGTATCCGCCTTTGGACGATGCCGCCATCGTCGCAGTCTTTTTATACGACGACGCCAGGTCCGCCGCGGCGCGGCTCAGCAAACCCGTGTCCGTGCCGACTGCCACAAAAGTCACGCCCGCTTCGAGGTAGTCGGCGGCAATCGCGGGGTCGGGCGCGAGCACGCCGGCCGCTTTACCCGCGCGCAGCACGGTCTGGATGCCGTTGCGAATCGCTTCGCGCACGCTGGCGTCGCCGGGTTTGCCGAGCAAACCCATCGACGCGCTCAGGTCCGATGGACCGAAAAACACACCGTCGACGCCGTCCACTGCCGCGATCGCAGACAGATTCTCCATGCCCTGCACGCTTTCCACCTGCACCAGCACGCACAACTCGTCGGCGGCCGTGTTCAGGTAATCCGGTATCCGGTTCCAGCGCGATGCGCGCGCCAAGGCACTGCCCACGCCGCGAATGCCTTGCGGCGGATAGCGTGTGGCCGCGACCGCGTCGGCGGCCTGTTCGGCGGTGTCGATCATCGGCAGCAACAGAGTCTGCGCGCCGATGTCGAGTAATTGCTTGATCAGCGCGCTGTCGCTGCGCACCGGACGCACCACCGGATGCGACGCATACGCGGCCACCGCCTGCAATTGCGCGAGCGTGCTGCGCACGTCGTTGGGAGCGTGCTCGTTGTCGATCAGCAGCCAGTCGAAGCCGGCGGTGGCCAGCAACTCGGTCACGTAGGCGTCGGCGAGCGCGGCCCACAGGCCGAATTGCGGTTTGCCTTCGGCAAGCGCGCGCTTGAAGGTGTTGTGCGGCAGGGACATGTCGTGTCGACTCGTATAAGCTCAGATGAAATTCAAACCGATGCCGCCCAGCGGACCGTAGTCGACATGGAACGTGTCGCCCGCGCGCGCGACGATCGGGCTGGTGAACGAGCCGCTCAGGATCACGTCGTTTGCGTTGAGCGATTCATCGTATGCAGCGATCTTGTTGGCAAGCCAGGCCACACCGGTGGCCGGATGATTCAGCACGGCGGCCGCCAGGCCGCTTTCTTCGACCGCGCCGTTCTTGTAGAGCAACGCGCCGACCCAGCGCAGGTCGACATCCAGCGGACGCACCGGACGGCCGCCCAGCACGATGCCCGCGTTCGCCGCGAAGTCGGAGATCGTGTCGTAGACCTTGCGCGGGGCTTTGGTTTCGCGGTCGAACTGTTCGATGCGCGCGTCGATGATTTCCACCGCCGGCGTCACGTAAGCGGTCGCGTCCAACACATCGAACAGCGTGACGCCAGGACCCTTCAGCGGCTTGCTCAACACGAACGCCAGTTCGACTTCCACGCGCGGCGCGATGAAGCGGTCCGCGCGAATGTCCTGGCCGTTTTCGATAAACATGCTGTCGAGCAGCGGCGCGTAGTCGGGTTCGTCGATCTGCGACGAGCGCTGCATCGCGCGCGAGGTGAGGCCGATTTTGCGGCCCTTGATTACGTGGCCCTCGGCGAGTTTGAGCTTGACCCACTCGCGTTGAATCGCATAGCCGTCCTGCACGGTCATCTGCGGATATGCGGCGGAGAAGTGGCGCAGTTGCGTGCGTGTTTTCTCGGCGTGATCGAGTTGTGCCGCGAGGTCGCGGATCGTCTGTTCGTCTAGCATGATGGATTCTCTCAGTGCCGCTATTCAGCCTTCAGGCGTGCGTGCAGGTTGTTGTGTTTCCACGTACCGGCTTCGCTGAATTCATTGATCTCCAGCGATAAAGCCAGTCCGTGCCGTTCGAATTCAGCGGCAAAGTGTTGCTTGATCAGCGCGAATAGCGCCTCGCCGGTGGCTTTTTTTGCGGCCTCGGAGCGGCCCGCGCCGATCTTCAGGTTCGCGTGCAGGAACGCGGCGTCGGCGCGGCCGTCGGCGATGCAGTACTGTTCGCAGCGCAACGCGCGCACGCGGATTCCGCCCAACGGATAGATGCGCTGTTCGTTCTCGCGTTGCGCTTCGAGGCACTGCGCGAGCGCCTGGCACAGTTGGCCGATGCTTTCTGCGCCGGCGAGATTGGCGCTGTATTCGAGTGTCAGATGCGGCACGGTGAACTCCTTGTCTGGTGTTCAGGCGGGTAGCGGCGTAACGGGGAAGATCGCGTTGATCTGGCCGGTGCCCGAACTGCCGAAATACGGCGTGACGACTTCCGCCTTGCCGTCGTATCGGTCCCAGCCAAGCGCGCCGAGCAGCATCGCGGTGTCGTGCATGCCGCCTTCGCCCCAGCATTTTTCGTTGTAGAGCGGCAGCATCTCGCAGAAGGTTTTCCAGTCGCCGGCTTCCCACAACTCGACCACCTTGCGGTCCATCTGTTCGAGAAACGGACTCCACACCTTGTGCATGAACTGCTCGGCTGTGCCGTTGTTGGCGAAGTGGTGACTGAGCGATCCGCTCGCCAGAATCGCCACGGTGCCGTCATAACGCTCTTCGATGGCCTTGCGCACCGCGAGGCCGAAGCGCGCACTGGTGTCGAGGTCGTGCCACATGCACCAGCCCGCTACCGAGACGGTCTTGAAATGCTGATCGCCATTCATATAGCGCATCGGCACCAGCGTGCCGTATTCGAGTTCGAGCGTAGTCTCGCTGTGCGCGCGGCTTTTCACGCCCATTTCGTTGGCGACTTCCGCGATCAGATTGCCGAGTTCGACATTGCCCGGATACGCGTACGGCATGTTCTTGATGAAATGCGGCAACTCGTTGCTCGTGTAGACGCCTTCGAATTTCGGCGCGCAATTGATGTGATATTCGCTATTCACGAGCCAATGCACGTCGAACACGACGATCGTATCCACGCCGAGTTCGCGGCAACGCCGGCCGATTTCATGATGGCCGTCGATAGCCGGCTGACGGCAGCCTTTATGCGGACCGTCGAGTTCGGACAGATACAACGACGGGACGTGAGTCACTTTTGCTGCCAGCGCGAGTTTGCCCATCGCGGTCTCCTATTCGGTGTAACTGGCTCCGCGCCAGGCACTCATGTCCTGACGCACGAAGCGTATTAGTGGTTCAAGCGCCCCAGCGCGGAATGTGATGCGAGCCCAGCGACACGCAAACATTCTTCGGTTCGAGAAACACTTCATAGCTCCACGTGCCGCCTTCGCGGCCCACGCCCGATGCCTTGGTGCCGCCGAACGGCTGGCGCAAGTCGCGCACGTTCTGGCTGTTGACGAAGCACATGCCGGCTTCGACGGCGGCGGCGACACGTAATGCACGACCCGTGTTCTCGGTCCAGATATAGCTCGACAGTCCGTAAGAGATGTCGTTGGCGAGTTTGATCGCGTCGGCTTCGTCGTCGAAGGGAATCAGGCAGGCGACCGGGCCGAAGATCTCTTCCTGCGCGATGCGCATGCGGTTGTCGACATCGACGAACACGGTGGGTTGAACGAAGTTGCCTTTGCGCATGGCGTCGGGCAAATCCGGCATGTCGAGGCCGCCGCACGCGAGCGTTGCGCCTTCTTTCGGGCCGAGTTCGATATAGCTGCGCACCTTCGCCAGATGGCCCTGACTGATCATGGGGCCGACAATGGTACTGTCGGCCAGCGGATCGCCCACCGTCAAACGCTTTGCACGCTCGATGAAACGTTCGGCAAAGCGTGCGTAAATAGAGCGTTGTACGAGAATGCGCGAGCCCGCCGTGCAGCGTTCGCCGTTGTTCGAGAAGATCATGAATACGGCGGCGTCGAGTGCGCGTTCGAAATCGGCGTCGTCGAAAATCACGAATGGCGACTTGCCGCCGAGTTCCATCGAAAACTTCTTCAACCCCGCGGTTTGCACGATGCGGTTGCCGGTTGCCGTCGAGCCCGTGAACGACACGGCATGCACGTCCGGATGCGCGACCAGCGGCTCGCCAGTGTCCTTGCCGAAACCGTGCACCACGTTCAGCACGCCGGCCGGGATGCCGGCTTCGAGCGCGAGGTTGCCGAGCATCGAGGCGGTGAGCGGCGAAAGCTCGCTCATCTTCAAGACAGCGGTATTGCCGAACGCGAGACAGGGCGCGACTTTCCAGGTGGCCGTCATGAACGGCACGTTCCATGGCGAGATCAGCGCGCATACGCCGACCGGATGGAACAGTGTGTAGTTCAGATGCGTATCGGTCGGATACGTATGGCCGTCGACGCGCGTGCACATCTCGGCGAAGTAGCTGAAGTTGTCGGCGGCGCGCGGCACGAGTTGCTTGCGCGTTTGCGAGATCGTCTGGCCGGTGTCTTTCGTTTCGGTCTCGGAGATCTCGGGCACGTTCTTCGCGATCAGTTCGCCGAGCTTGCGCACCAGCTTTGCGCGTTCCGCGGCGGGCTTGGCGGCCCACGCGGGAAAGGCGTCTTTGGCGGCGCGTACGGCGGCGTCGACTTCTTCCGCACTGCCTCGCGCGACTTCGGCGAGGACTTCTTGCGTGGCCGGATTGACTGTTTCGAAGTAGTCTTTCGCCGCGCTCGCTTTGCCGTTGATCAGATGTTCGATTCGCATTGCTGTGTCCTTTTTTGCTGTCGATCAGGCGCGGTTGAAGTCCGCGTCACACGCAATCGTATTGACGAGACGGCCCAAGCCGTCGATTTCGCAGACCACTTCGTCGCCCGCATTGACGTTGACGATGCCTTCCGGCGTGCCGGTCAGGATCACGTCGCCGGGCGCGAGGGTCATGAAGCTGCTCAGGTATTCGATCAGCGCCGGGATGTCGGTGACGAGATCGCGCGTGTTGCCGTGTTGCTGACGCGTGCCGTTCACGAACGTGCGTAATTCGAGTTGCGTCACGTCTTCGATGTCGGCGGCGTCGACGAACCAGGGGCCGAGCACCGTGCCGCCATCGCGATTCTTCACGCGCAGGTTGGGGCGGTAATAGTTTTCCAGGTAGTCGCGGATCGCATAGTCGTTGGCGATCATGTAGCCCGCCACATGCTGCATGGCGTTGTCGCGTTTCACGTTCTTCGCGGTTTGCCCGATCACCACCGCCAGTTCGCACTCGTAGTGCATGAAGGTGACGTCGGCGGGGCGGCGCGTCACGCCGCGATGACCGATCACCGTGCCCGGTCCCTTGAGAAACACGAGCGGCTCTTCCTGCTTGTTGAACTGCAATTCCTTCGCATGCTCGGCGTAGTTCAGGCCGAGCGCGAAGATCGTGCCGACTTCGATCGGCGCCAGCCACACGACTTCGTCCTCGCGACGTACGCGGCCGTCGGCGAGACGCACGCCATTGGCGTCGGGATAGGCTTCGTGAATCGCGCCTGCATATGCAACGCGGCCGCGCATCATGGCTGTTCCCCTTCGTGTTCTGCGGGACCGACGAACGACACCGTGAGCGGCGGCATGGCGCCGATCGAGAGCGTGGCCGTGTCGCCGATATGCGCGACAGGCGAACCATGCGGCACGCCGAGCGTGATGACGTCGCCCGCGCTGAGCGTCATGAAATCGGTGACGTCCGCGAGCAATTGCGCGACGTTGCGTACCGACGACGCGGTGCTCGCCGTGAACGCGTCTCGTGACCCGAGTTGAACCCGGATCGCCAGGTTGTCCGGCGTCGCAACATGATGCGACGCAACCACGGCCGGCCCGACGACGCAGAAACCATCGCGCGCCCGGAATCGCACCGACGGCCGGTACACGCTCGCATGCGGCACGCTGAGATCGGCGACCAGCGTGTAACCGGCGATATAGTCGAACGCCTGTGCCACGCCGACCCGTGTTGCAGTGCGGCCGACCACGATGCCAAGCGACGCGCCGACTTCCACGCCCAACGCATCGTCCGGCACGACGATCCGCGCGCGATGCCCGGCGAGCGTATTGCGCGGCTTCAGATAGAGCACCGGCGCTTGCGGCGGCGCTTTATACGGCGCGGCGTGCACCGCGTCGCCCAGCGCCGCGAGCGCGGCGCGGTCGTTCAGCAAGGTTCCATAGACAGCGCCGCGAACCGGCGCGCGGCAGGCCGTGCCGCGTGCGAGCAGCGCGGCCGCGGCGCGCGCGTCCACGTCACGCGGCAGCGTCTCGCCCTCGGGATGCAGCAGATGATCGGCAAGTGCAAACATAAATTAGCTGTCTCTCGGCAAAAATACTAACATGTTAGTAGTATTGCGCTTGATATCATCCATGGTCAATAGCCTGTCGGCTGATCGCGGGTTTTCCCTTAAGTTTCGACGGCTGCTTTTACCTCAACTTCCAACATGTCCGCTTCCGCCTCGACCCGAGTTTTGCATCGCAACCTGCCCATGCTGTTGCTGCGCGCCAGAGAAAAAATGATGGAGCGGTTTCGTCCGCTGATTACCGCGCATGGATTGACCGAACAGCAGTGGCGCGTGATTCGCGCGCTCAATGAGCACGGCCCGATGGAACCGCGCCATATCTCCGATATTTGCACGATTTCGAGCCCGAGCATGGCCGGCGTGCTCGCGCGCATGGAGAGCATGGAACTGGTGACCAAAGAGCGTTTCGCCGAAGACCAGCGGCGTGTGCTGGTGTCGCTCACGGACACGAGCGCGGAATTAGTGCGCGTGATTTCGAAGGATCTCGAAGCGCATTACCGCGAGCTGGAGCGCAAGGTGGGACCGGAGATCGTCGAGCGCGTGTATCGCGCGGTGGACGATCTCCTGGCGGGTCTGGAGGAAGAAGAGGAGTGAGGTAGGGGCTTAGCAGCTTAGCGGCGCGGGTCGGGGCCGCGCAACAGAAACGTGTTGCGCTGGCGCCCCGGCTTCACCAGCCGTGAAAGCGCCGCCACTCCACGCTGTTGCCGTCCGGCGCCACTGCGTAATACTCGGGAAACTGCGCGCCGGTAGCGCACGCGTGATTGGGCAGAATGCGCAGTTTCATGCCGATCGGAAAGCGCTGTGTGACATCGTCGTGGGCGTCCGCGTTGTCCGCGGTCGGCGAGAGAATGCCGTGCTCCTGGTTGGCACCGCTCACCACGTAGCCGGGCAGCGCCGTGCCGTTCAGCAGGCACGGCTGGCCATAGGCGAAATCGTGCGACTGCTTCGACGTGCCGCGATCGCGGCTCATCGCCATCCAGCCCGCGTCGAGAATCGCCCAGCCCTTGTCCGCCTGATGACCGATTACCGTGGCGAGCACGCTGAGCGCGATGTCGTCGAGCGCGCACACGCCGACGTTGTGCATGACGAGGTCGAACAGCACGTACACGCCGGCGCGCACTTCCGTGACGCCCTCTAACTGCGTGGCAGCGAGGGCGGTCGGCGTCGAGCCGACGCTGACCGCCGGGCAGGCAATGCCGACTTTGCGCAGCCGCTGTGCGGCGCGCACGCAGCCGGCGCGTTCCTGCTCGGCAAGCGCGGCGAGTGCTTCGGGCGTATCGAGCTCGTAGCTCGAACCGGCATGGGTCATCACACCGCCCACCTTGACACCGTTGTCGTGCAGAATCCGGCCGACTTCGAGCAGTGTGTCCTGTTCCGGTGTGATGCCTGAACGGTGCCCGTCCGTATCCACTTCGATCCACACCTCGAAGGTTTCTCCGTGCTGATCGCCGAATGCGGCGATGGCCGAGGCGGCGGTCGGATTGTCGACCACCAGCTTCAGATTGCAGCCCTGGCGGCGCAGCGCGAGCGCTCGTGGCAGCTTCGACGGGACCATGCTGACGGCGTAAAGAATATCGTCGACACCGGCGGCGAAGAACGCTTCGGCTTCCTTCAGTGTGGACACCGTGATGCCGCGCGCGCCGGCGGCGATCTGCGCGCGGACCACGTCGATGCATTTGGTGGTCTTCACGTGCGGACGAAACGCAACGCCGAGCGTGTTCATACGCCCTTGCATTCGCGCGATGTTCCTTTGCATCCGCGCGATGTCGATTAACGCGGCTGGAGTTTCAATCTGGTCGAGTTTCATGCTTTCACCGGGAAATGGGGTTATGCGTGGTCATGCTGATCTGCGCCGAAGCGAGCGAGCCACGGGACGAGCTCGTCGAGCGTCGGTGACTCGAGTTCAGGCGCCTGCGCGCCGTCTACGAGCGGCAGGCCGACGCGGTTGTGCCAATACGTCCGCAAGCCGACGGCGGCGGTGCCGAACATGTCGTAGCTGGAGCCGGCCACGAACGCCGCTTCGTGAGCTTGCACGCCGAGTTTTTCGAGCGCGAGGCGGTAGGGCAGCGGGTCCGGTTTGTACACGCCGGCCTCTTCGGCGGTGACGATCGCGTCCCAGCGTACCGGCAACAGATGAGCCGCCTGTTCGCCGAGACGCGTGGAGCAGTTGGTGACGACCGCCAGCTTGCAATGCGGCGCGAGCGTTTGCAGCGCGTCGAGGGCGCCGCTCCACGGGGTAAGCGTCAGCCAGTCCGCTTCGAGCGCGAGGGCGGCGGATTCGGGTAGGCCGACTTGTGCGGCGGCCTCGCGCACCAGTTGTTCATACGCAACGTACGAGCCGCAGCCGTAGGTCAGCCGCAGATAGGCGGCACGCCATGTCCGGCCCGCCTGTTCGGAACCGGCGGCGCGATTCCATGAGGTCCACGAGTCGAGCAGGGCGGTCAGAAGATCGAACAGGACCGCTTTGGGATAGGCGGCAGGCACGGAGGCAAGAGTCATGATTGAATTGAGCGGCCACGGACGGTGAGCTGATTATAAAGTTGCATCAGCGGCGCGGCGTTCAGATAGGCTAATTCATAGATTCAGGCAGATTGAATAGTTCGTTTTGCGACTGCGCATAAGCGGGTTTTGAACATTCATCGCCGCCAGGGCGGCTGCGGCCTGAACCTGCCTTGAAGATACTGCATGAAATGGCGCGTACGCGCCGGCAGGCCCGCCCGTTGATGCGTCAGCGCCATCACGTCGGCATCCGGCGCCTTCCATCCGGGCAGCAGACGGACGAGCTTGCCATTCGCGATGTCTTCGGCCACGTCCCATTCGGAGCGCAGGATCACGCCGCGTCCTTCGCATGCCCACTGGCGGATCACGTCGCCGTCGTTGCAGCTCAAATGAGCGGATACGCGCACGCTGCGGCGCGTGCGGCCCTTGCTGAACTGCCACAGCGAGACATCTTCGTTGTTCTCACGCAGTACGATGCAGGGCAGTTTGCTCAACTCTTCTGGAGAATCCGGCGTGATGATTCGCCTGATCAGCGCGGGCGCCGCGCAGACGAAGCGCGCGTTGGGTGCAATCGTGTAGCCAACCAGATTCGACACCGGCAACTCGCCGATATGCACGACGATATCGAAGCGATCCATGGTCTCGGTCAGCGGTTTGTCCGATAGCGTAAGGGCGACGTCGATATCGGGATTGCGCTGCTGGAAGTCCGCAATCACGGGTGCGAGATGCCGCCGCCCGAAGCCCAGCGGCGCATTGATCTTCAGCGTGCCGACGAGTCCGCCGCGGCGCATCTGCAGGTCTTCGAACAGCGTGTCGAACTGCTGAACGAGGTCGGCGCCCCGTTCGCACAGCAGCATGCCTTCTTCCGTGAATTGCAGGCGGCGTGCCGTGCGGTTCACCAGTTGCGCGCCCAGCTTCTTTTCCAGTTGCTGAAGGCGCTGCGTAACCGCCGAGGGCGACAAGCCCAGCTTGCGCGCCGCGGCGACGAGGCTGCCGCTTTCGCGCAGCGTCAGCAGGAAACGGATATCGGCCGAATCGTTCATATGAGCGGCGTTTGAGTTCGGAAGTCTGGCAGCTTAAAGTGTTTGGACTCTCGGTTCCAGTTCAGTCTGGCACACGCGCCGGCGAATGCGGTGCGGCTTGCAAGGTAAAGTGATGCCTGCCTTCATGCAGTCGACGGCGCGAGCCGCTAAAGTATGTGTTTGCGCCGATTACCCGTTGCTTTCATTTGAAGAGAAGTCCACATGCCGTTGTCCACTGGTCCGTTGAATGGTCCGTCGAATGGTTCGTCAAGCGATGCCGCGCGGAACAGCGCCCTGAAACAGGCGGTGTTTCTGCATACAGGCTGGCGTAGTGCGGGAACGTGGGTCTGGTCGCGACTGCGCGAACTCGATAGCGTGACCGCCTTTTATGAACCGCTCAGCAACGTGCTCGCGGATCTGAGCCTTGCCGATGTGTCCGCGTCGCGCCCCACGCTGACATCGGGCCACCCGCCGCTCGACGCGCCGTATTTCGACGAATATCGCCCGTTTTTGCGCGAAGGCGCTCGCGGTGTGGATGGTTACCGCCGGGCTTTCAGTCTCGATCGCTTTGCCGGCATACCGGATGCGGAATTTCCCGCGCTGCAGGCCTATTTGGGCAATCTGTGCGAGCGCACCATCGAACAAGGCAGCGTACCGGTCTTCAAGTTTTGCCGTTCGTCCGGCCGGCTGCCGTGGCTGAAACAGGCTTTTCCGCAGGCCATGCATGTGGGTGTGCTGCGCAATCCCGCGTCGCAGTTCGCTTCGGGGTGGCTGCTCAGCCGGCAATGGAGCAATCCATTTTTCGTGGCCGCGCCGTTTCGGGTACTGGGGCTGAATCAGGCGGACCCGCTCGTCCGGCAGGCTATCGAGATCTGCGGCGTGAGCTTGCCGCCCGCCGCTCCCATTTCGGACGACGCTTATGCAATGGCTTGCGAGCAGTATGCGCGCACGGCGGAGGGCAATAACGCGTATCGGGCGTTCGTCGCGCTGTGGATTCTGTGTGCGTTGCGCATGGCGGGGGGCGTCGATCTGCTGATCGACATGGACCGGCTTGGAACATCGCGCGACTATGCGACGAGTTTGCGCGCCGGGTTCGAAACGCAGAGCGGTTTGTCGCCCGACTTCGGCAGCGCACGCGATCTGGTGGAGGAGACGCGGCGCGGTGCGGCGCGCATGAGCGGCATCGACGGAAGGGCGATGCGTGCCGTGCATTCCGCCGCGCTCAAATTCTTCAAGGCACAAGGTAGCGTGGATGCCGCCTTTGTCGAAGTGATCCGCGAGAAGGTGGTGCTGGCCAATGAACTGACCGACGCATGGCGCTGATGGCGCTGATGGCGCATTCGCCGCGCGACGGTAAAGAGCCCCGAACGCGGCGACGCATACTCGCCGTCATTCAAGCGGCCGCCGCCGACACAGCCGCCCGCAGTCCCAACAAGTAGCTGTCCACGCCAAAGCCGCAAATCTGCCCTTTGACGATTTCCGCGAACACGGACACATGCCGGAATGCCTCGCGCGCGTGGATGTTCGACATATGGATTTCGACCACCGGCACTGTCAGGATGGCCAGCGCATCGCGAATACCGTAGCTGTAGTGCGTCCATGCGCCGGCGTTGATCATGACGCCGTCTGCGTTGTCGGTGAAAGCCTGGTGGATGCGTTCGCACATGGCGGCTTCGCTGTTGGTCTGAAAGCTCTCGACCCGCACCCCCAGTTCCTTGCCCAATGCCTGCAGACTGCTGTCGATTTCGGCCAGCGTCACGGTGCCGTATTGCGCGGGATCGCGCTTGCCGAACATATTGTGGTTGATGCCGTGAAGCATCACGAACGTTTTCATGGGGTGTCCCTGGAGCAATGAGTTAAGTAAGGGCGATGCGATATCAGTGCGCCGCCGCGGCCGCGGACGTCGTGTCGACCACGGCACAGGTATTGGCCGCTTCGACGATCGCCTCGGTAATGCGCAGATTCTGCAAACCGTCGCGGGCGCTCACGAGCGGTTCGACTTCTTTGCGGATCACGCGCACGAAATGTTCGAGCTGGAGCTTGAGCGGATCGTCGCGCGTCATCTCGGCGACGCCGACCTGAAACGGCTTCCACCACGAACGATCCTCGGCCTTGCCATAGGTTTTCAGGCGCATGGTGGGCACGGCGAGCGAGCCGAAGGTGCCCGCGATGACGTAACAGTCTTCGTCCGGATACGTCGGATAAGCCTTGTTTTCCTGCGAGGTCTGTTCCCAGCTGCGCGCACTCGCGGCCGTGTCCGACAGCATGAAGCTGCCGAGCGCGCCGCTCGCGAAGCGCAGGTTGATCGCCACCGTGTCTTCGACCGGAAAGCCGCGTGTGGCATGCGACGAAAACGCCTGCACGGCCACGATGTCGCCGCACAGCATGCGCAGGTTGTGCACCTCGTGAATCATGTTCAGCAGGATCGGACCGCCGCCCGGCTCGCGCCGCCAGGGGGCGTCGGCGTAGTACTCATCCGGTTTGAAGAAGACCGCACTGCCCATCACCGCGACCAGTTTGCCGAGCCGGCCTTCGTCGATCAGTTGCTTCGCACGGGCCATGATCGGACTGTGCGCGCGATGATGCCCGATCAGCAACGGCACGCCGCGGCGTTCGACCTGGCCGACCAGCATTTCGGCCTCATCGACCGTGGACGCGATCGGCTTTTCGAGCAGCGTGGGCACGCCGGCCGCGAGACAGGTCAGTGCGTGCTCCACGTGCAACTGGTTCGGTGTGGCCAGGATCACGCCGTCCGGGCGATCGCGTTCGAGCAGTTCCTCGAGCGTCCGGTAAAGCGGCACGCCGGCCTGGGCAGCGAGCGCCTGCGCCGCCGGCGACGGGTCGACGATCGCCGACAGCATGCACATACCGCTCTGCTGCGCGACAGCCATATGAGCGCGGCCGATATAGCCCGCGCCGGCCACGGCGATGCGGATCCCGGTCATGGATCGATTCCTTTGCAGTTCGATAAAAATGGCTTACGCAAGGGCTTTTTTGGTTTCGGCCATGGTCTCGGCCCGCATCCGGTCGTAGCTGACCTTATCGATCGGCACCGCATTCGGTTCGCCCAGATCGCTCAGCCTGACGCGGTAGTTCTCCCGCGCGGTCCATGCGGTCACCGCGGCAACGATGGTGATGGCGAACGTGATCGTGCCGATGATGAGCGGCACATTGGTCGATCCGGGCGGCGCGACATAAGCGAACAGCGCGGGCAGTAGGGCGGTGATCGTCGTGCCGATGTTCTGGCCGATGGCCATGGCGGAGACGCGTGAGCGGGTCGGGAAAAGCTCCGGATAGAAGCTCGGGAAGATCGCGTTGTAGCCTTGATAGATGATGCCCCACATGAGGATCGACATCACGATGGCGAGCGGCACGTTGCGGATGCTGATCGCGTACAGATAGCCGAACGACAGCAGACCCGCGCCGAGCGCGCCTACGACGATGGGCAGGCGGCGGCCGACCCGGTCGGAAAGGTTGCCGATATAGGGAATCACCAGCACGGCGACGATGTTGCCGATCACCGGAATCCACAAATAGACGCTCTTGGAAAAACCGATGCCGTACGACGCCTGCACCGCATAGGCCGCGCCGAAAATGGTGGCGACGACCGGGATCACGTTCATCAACGAGCAGAGAATCACGCGCACCATATCGGGCCAGTTGTAGCGGAAAGCTTCGACAATCGGCGACTTGGGCACGCTGCCGCTCGCGTCTTCCTTGGCGAACGCGGGTGTTTCATGGACTTCGCGGCGAATGTAGTAGCCGGCGATCAGCACCACGGCGCTCAACAGGAACGGGATGCGCCAGCCCCACGAATTGAACGAACTCTCTTCCATGAAGTAGGCGAGCGGCAGGAACACGGCGGCGGCGAGAATCTGGCCCGCCTGCACGCCTTGCAGGGTAAAACTGGCGTAGTAACCGCGCCGCCCGAATGGTGCGTGTTCGAGAATCATCGAACTGGCGCCCGAGATTTCACCGGCCACGGCGAAGCCTTGAATCAGACGCAACACCACCAGCAGGGCGGGCGCGAGCAGCCCGACGCTGTGATAGGTAGGCAGAAAGGCGACTGCCATCGTCGAGAAGCCCATCAGGAACATGCAGACGAGCAAAACGTTCTTGCGGCCGTGAGTGTCCCCCCAGTGGCCGAGCACCACCGCGCCGATCGGCCGCGCGACGTAACCGACGCCGTAAGTGGCGAGCGAAGCCACGATGGCGATCTTCGGATTGCCCGAGGGAAAGAACAATTGCGGAAAGATCAGGGCCGCCGCCTGGGCATAGATAAAGAAGTCGTAGTACTCGAGTGCCGAGCCGATCCAGCCGCTGGCGGTTGCTTTGCGAGCCTGCGAGCGGCGTTCGTGGCCGCCTGCCGATGTATTCGTTTCCATGGTGTCTCCAGAACAGAAATGTTTTTTGATCAGCTTCTACGGCTGATTCATTGGCGTACTGAAAGCAAAACTATGCAAGCCAGGATTTACCTGGCCCCGGCCGCGCGGCCTGTTTTCTCTGACGCCAGCGATGTTGCTGTGCAGCGAAGCGATCTTTCGGTAAATGCAGGGTTAACGAGTACTTGGTTGTACCGAGTATTTCATCCGGCCCGCATGGCTTGCCCGATCGGCTCGTTAAGGCTAGGGTAATGTGCTTCTGCACGGACACAATGCGGCCGAATGGAAAATCAGAATGCGCTCACAGCCAGCAATGAGTCTTTCCTGCGCGATCTGCAGTTGTTCTGCAACATCGCGCGCCGGGGCAGCTTCGTGGCGGCATCGACGGAAATGGGTTTGTCGCCCTCGCATGTCAGCAAGCGCATCGCCATGCTGGAAGTCAGTCTCGGCGTGAAGCTCTTTCAGCGCACCACGCGCCGGGTCAGCGTGACGAGCGACGGCGAAGCCGCTTTGCAGTGGGCGCAAAAAATACTCGACGACGTGCAGGGCATGGCCGATGCGTTCGCCGATCGCCGCACCGAATTGCGCGGCTTGCTGCGCATCAGCACCAGCCTGAGGCTCGGACGCAAGCACGTGTCGCCGATTCTGGCCTTGCTGCGCCAGCGTCATCCGAATCTCGAGATCTGGCTGGAATTGCTGGACCGGCGCGCCGATCTGGTCGGCGAGAACTTCGATATCGACGTTCGCGTGGGCGAAGTGCATGAGCCGCACCTGATCGCGCACAAGATGGTGGAGAGCGCGCGGATACTCTGCGCGTCGCCGGAGTATCTGGAGCGGCGCGGCATGCCGCGCGAACTGGCGGAGCTGGCCCAGCACGACTGCCTGCTGTTTCGCGGACGCGACGACCGCTTCGGCGTCTGGCGTCTGAGCGGTCCGGACGGCGAAAAAAGCGTGAAGGTGACGGGCACCGTCGCGTCCAACCTCAGCGATATCGTCGTGCAGTGGGCGAGAGACGGCTTCGGCGTGGTAATGGTTTCGATCTGGGACGTAGCCGAGAGCCTGCGCGCCGGCGAACTGGTGCGCGTGCTGCCTGAATACATGCAGTCCGCCGACGTGTGGGCGGTGACCGCGGAGCGTCTCTCGTCGTCGGCGAAGATCCAGGTGTGCATTGAATTTCTCCGGGAACAGTTGACGAGCGGCCCGTATGCGCTGGTGACGCGCGGCGTGGGCGGCTTTTGACCGAGCCGCGCAGCGACGTGCGCTAACGCCTGAACGGCGTTAGCGTCCCAATACAGTTGCCACGCAGAAAACAATACAGTGAGGCGCGGTTTTAATTGGCTGTATCGGGAATATGACCGGCGCGGTCGATACAGTTGGCGGGTCTCGATGGAGCCTGCCGACGAGCGGATCGCCGCTCTGGCGCCGGGCGACGCAGCCTGATTTTTGCCTATGGCCCGGTGCCGATGCGCCGCGGTTTATCCCGAACACGAGGTGAGTACATGAATGCAGCGAACGAACAAGCGAAGCTGTCGGTGCAGCAGTTGGGCCACTACATCGGCGGCGCGCCGGCCGCGCCGACCAGCGGCCGCTTCAAGGAGGTGTTCAATCCGGCCACCGGCAAGGTGACCGGCTCGGTCGCGCTGGCGTCGGTCGAGGAAGTGGATGCGGCGGTGCAGGCCGCCCGTGCCGCCTTTCCCGCCTGGAGCGAAACGGCACCGCTCAAGCGCGCCCGCATTCTGTTCAGGTTCAAGGAGTTGCTGAACCAGCATCACGACGAACTGGCGATGCTGATTACGCGCGAACACGGCAAGGTATTCACGGACGCACAAGGCGAAGTGGTGCGCGGCATCGAAGTGGTCGAGTTCGCGTGCGGCATTCCGAACCTGCTGAAGACCGATTTCACCGACCAGATCGGGGGCGGTATCGACAACTGGAATCTGCGGCAGGCGCTGGGCGTCGTCGCGGGTATCACGCCGTTCAACTTCCCGGTGATGGTGCCGATGTGGATGTTTCCGGTCGCGCTCGCCTGCGGCAACACGTTCGTGCTGAAGCCGTCGGAACGCGACCCGTCGGCGTCGCTGCGTCTCGCCGAATTGCTGAAGGAAGCCGGTCTGCCGGACGGCGTGTTCAACGTGGTCAACGGCGACAAGGTGGCCGTCGATGCGCTGATCGATCACCCGGACGTCGCGGCGCTGTCGTTCGTTGGCTCGACGCCGATCGCGGAATACATTCACACCGAAGCGTCGAAGCGCGGCAAGCGCGTGCAGGCGCTCGGCGGCGCGAAGAATCATCTGGTGGTGATGCCCGACGCCGATCTGGATCAAGCCGTCGACGCGCTGATCGGCGCGGCCTATGGTTCGGCGGGCGAGCGTTGCATGGCGATTTCTGTTGCGGTGGCGGTCGGCAACGTGGCCGACAAGCTGATCGAAAAGCTGGTGCCGCGCGTCAAATCGCTCGTGATCAAGAACGGCGAACATCTCGACGCCGAAATGGGTCCGTTGGTTACCGCTGAACATAAGGCCAAGGTGACGGGTTATATCGCGTCGGGCGAAGCGGAAGGCGCGAAGCTGATCGTCGATGGCCGCGCTCATCCGGTGGCGAACGAGGAAGGCTTCTTTGTTGGCGGCACGCTGTTCGACCATGTCGGCACGGAAATGAAGATCTACAAGGAAGAGATTTTCGGCCCGGTGCTGGCCGTGGTGCGGGTGCCCGATTTCGCGAGCGCTGTGGATCTGATCAACGCGCACGAGTTTGGCAACGGCGTGTCGCTGTTCACCTCGGACGGCGGTGTGGCGCGCGCGTTCGGCCGCCAGATTCAGGTGGGCATGGTCGGCATCAACGTGCCGATTCCGGTGCCGATGGCGTGGCATTCGTTCGGCGGCTGGAAGCGTTCGCTGTTCGGCGATCATCACGCTTACGGCGAAGAGGGCGTGCGCTTCTATACGCGCTACAAGAGCATCATGCAGCGCTGGCCGGATAGCATCGCCAAGGGTGCTGAATTTACGATGCCGGTGGCGAAGTAATTCGTTCGGTTGAATCGTTGTAGTGAAAAAGCCGCGCCTGACAATTCAGGCGCGGCTTTTTCGTATCTGCACGCTGCAGCGGCCACTTAAACGCCCGCAGACGAATCTTCTTCCGCTTCGCTCAACACAGCGTTTTGCACTGCGGCAGCAGGGCTGACATAAGCAGGCGCCTGCCTTGGGTCGTCGATGCTGTAGCGCAGACGTCCCGCTTCGATATACACGCGCAACTGGCGGTACTTCACGAAATAAAGCAAGCCGACGAGCGCCGCCGCGAATCCCGAAGCCGCGCCTACCCCGAGTGCCCAGCGTGGGCCGAAACGGTCCGCGACCCAGCCGACGACCGGCGCGCCGAGCGGCGTGCCGCCCATCAAAATAGCCAGCAGAATCGCGATCACCCGGCCGCGCATGGCAGGCTCGGTAGTGACTTGCACGAGACTGTTGGTGGAGGTCGAGAAGGTCTGCGTCGAGACGCCGATCGCGATCAGCATCAGGCCGAACAACAGGGTGCTCGGCATCAGCGAAGCCAGCGTACAGCCCACCCCGAACATGGCCGCTGCGCCGAGCAGCAGCACCATGCGCGGTTTCGCACGGCGCGCGGCGAGCAGCGCGCCGGTCACGGAGCCGATCGCCATGGTCGAACTCAGCACGCCGTATTCGCTGGCGCCCGCATGAAACGCCGTGACCGACATCGTCGAAATGAAGATCGGGAAGTTCAGGCCGAACGTGCCGATCAGGAACAGCATCAACAACGCGGTCACCAGATCGGGGCGCTTCCAGACATATTTGAAGCCTTCCACGAAACTTCCGCGCGAGCGCGCCGCGTGCGGTCTCAGATGCAGTTCGTTCAGCCGCAGCATGCGCAGCGACCCGAGCACGGCGACGAAAGACAGCGCGTTGATGAGAAACACCCAACCGGTGCCGACCGATGCGATCAGCAAACCGGCGACCGCGGGCCCGACCATACGCGCCATGTTGAACGAAGTGGAATTCAGGCCGACAGCGTTCGACAGATCTTCTTCGCCGACTAGATCCGACACGAAGGTCTGGCGCACCGGCGAGTCGAACGCGGTGACGCAGCCGAGCAGTCCCGCGAACACATACACGTGCCACAACTGCACGAGCCCGGTAACGGTGAGAATGCCCAGGCCCAGCGCGCAGGTGCCCATGGCCGCCTGGGTGGCGAACAGCAGCTTGCGGCGGTCGAAGTGATCGGCCGCATAACCGGTGAGCGGCAACAGCAGCAATTGCGGGCCGAACTGCAGCGACATGACGATCCCCACGGCGGTCGCGTTATGACGTGTGAGTTCCGTGAGGACGAGCCAGTCCTGCGCCGTGCGCTGCATCCACGTGCCGATGTTGGAGACGATCGCGCCGCCCGCCCAGACCCGGTAATTGAAATTGCGCAGCGAACGGAAGGTGCCTGTCACCGGACTGTTTCCATGTACGCGGTTAGCCCGGCGCGCGGGCTTCGTAGTGCGGTCGAACCAGGCCTCATGCGCGCGAACGCTCGAGCAACTCGAGGAGTTCCTGTGTCGTGCCGGTCTCGCCGAGACGCGGGAAGATGCGTGTGATGCTGTTGGTGTGAGCATCCGCATGGAGGTCGGTCATGGCGTCGACGACGAACGTGACATTGAAGCCGAGTTCGTTGGCGAAGCGCGCGGTGGACTCCACACCGATGCTGGTCGCCACGCCCACCAGCACCACTTGCGTGACACCTTGCTCGCGCAGATAGGCTTCGAGATCCGTGTTCGTGAATGCGCCCCAGGTCCGCTTGGTGACTCGATGATCCGACGGCTGCGCATTGATTTCGGGCACGAGGTCCGCGAAGCCGGCGGGGAAGTCGCCGGAGGGGCGCGCTTGGTCCGCGCGTCCCGGCGCGCCGCCGGTCACGTTGACGAGCACCACGGGCAGGCCGTGGCGGCGAAACGCGTCGGCGACGAGCGCCGAGCGCTTGACCACTTCGCCGGTGGGATGCGCGGTGGGGAGCGCGACAATGCCCTGCTGCAAATCGATAACGATCAATGCGGTTTTTGCGTCGAGCGTGGTGAATGCCATGAGGTGCTCCGTGAGAGTTACGAGTCGATGAGGCGTTTGAGCAAGTCGACGCCGGTCGCGAGTTGCCGTTGCTCGGCCGCCGAGAAGCGCGTCCGGATGGTGCGGAACAACCAGTCTTCGCGCGCCGCGCGGCTTGCCTTGATTTTCTTTCGGAAGGCGGGGGTGAGCGAGAGGACCGTTTGCCGTCCGTCGTTCGGATCGGGCGCGCCGCTGACAAGCCCGGCTGCTTTCAGAACCGAAAGCGTCTCGCCCATGGATTGCGGACGCATGCCGTGAGCTCGCGCGAGCGCGGTGACCGTTGCCGGACCTTCGCGCTCCAGCAAGCCGAGGACCTGCACCTGTGAAGGGGTGAAGTCGCCCAGATGCGATTCTTCACGCAAGCGGCGGCGCAGTTTGCCGACCAGCACGCGCAGGTTTTCCGCCATGGCGTGCAGGGCTTCGGTGTCGGGCGGGAGATCGCTCTTGTTCATGCCATGACAGATGTGAAGGTTACCTGCTAAGGTTACCTTCACATCTGGCTGAGGTCAAGGTGAGGGGCGTCCTGCCACGCTAGGTGGAAAACAAACGCCGCCCGGCAGCGCAACGGCGGAGGTTGTTCACATCCTCCTTGCTTTTTCGATTTGTTTAACTATAATGTTAAATATTAATCACAACGTTTATAAATGGAGGCAGTCATGAGCGAGCCGCTTCATCGTCCTTCGTTGGGATCCGCGGTGTACTACAAGGACCCGTTTGCCGCGCTCGACTGGCTTGAGCGTGCATTCGGCTTCGAGCGCCAGTTGGTCGTCACGGACAACGACGGACAGTTGGGCCACTCGGAAATGCGTTTCGGCGACAGCTACGTGATGATCTGCCGCGAATGGTCGGAAAACGCGGCCAGCCCGGCGTCGATCGGCGGCAAGAACACCCAGTCGGTGCACGTGCAATTGCGTGACGGCATCGACGAACATTGCGCCCGCGCGCGTGCCGCGGGCGCGGTGGTGACGCGCGAACCGGAAGATCAGTTTTACGGCGACCGCGTCTACGCCGTCCGCGATCCGGAAGGGCACGTGTGGAGTTTCGGCCAGACGGTGCGCACCGTGTCCCGCGAGGAAGCCGAGCGCGTCAGCGGCCTGAAGATCGAAGGATGGGTGTAACGCATGGCCCTGCCTGCCAGCGCCTCGCTCGACCGCACATTGGCCGCGCTAGCCGATCCGAACCGGCGCCAGGTGGTCGATCTGCTCAGCCGTCAGCCGATGCGGGCCGGCGAACTCGCGCAAGCCACAGGTCTCTCGCCTCAAGCAATGAGCCGGCACTTGCGTGTGCTGCGCTCGAGCCAGCTGATCGAGGAATCGCATGACCGCGTCGACGCGCGCGTCCGGCTGTATGTGTTGCGCTCGACGCCGATGAGCGAATTGAAAGCGTGGCTTGAACAGACCGAGGCCATGTGGGCCGGGCAATTGCTGTCGTTCAAAGCGCATCTGGAGGCCGAAAGATGAGTTCGCGCGTGCAGGTGTCGTTGCGCGTGGCCGCCTCGCCGCAACGCGCGTTTGACGTTTTTACGCGCGAGATCGGCGCATGGTGGCGGCCCAATCAGCTGTTTCAGTTCACGCCGCAAAGCGCCGGCGTGTTGTCGTTCGAGCCAGCTGAGCAAGCGGGCGGGCAGGGGCGCCTGATCGAGACGCAGGCGGACGGCAGCGTCTTCGAGATCGGTCGCGTCACGGTGTGGGAGCCGGGCGAGCGTCTTGCCTTCGGCTGGCGTCAGGCGAGTTTTAGCGACGCGCAGCACACGCATGTCGAAGTGCGGTTCGAAGCGGTGGGCGAAGAAACGCGCGTGACCGTCGAGCATCGTGGCTGGGATACCGTGCCGCAGGAGCATGTAGCGCGTCACCATTTCCCCGATCGCGTGTTTCTGTTGCGGCACGGCGAATGGTGGCAGGCGTTGCTGGCTTCGCTGCGAGCCGCGGTGCAGAGGTCCGGATCTGCCGGTTGAGGCGCGCGAAGACGTTCAGGCGAGGAAGGCCTCAGCGCGTGGCGATTGCGGCGGCGACGCCCGCCATCATCGTTGCGCTCGTGCGGTTGGCGATTTTCACGGCGCGCCGCGTGGTGAGCAGCTTGCGCGCACGCATGGCGAGCAGCGCCCAGCCGAAGTCGACCGCCATCAGCACGAGCAGCATGGTGAGCGTGAGTTCGAACCACGCCACGGTGCCTATGCGCGACACGTCGATGATGGTCGGCAACAGCGCGAGGTAGAACATCATGATCTTTGGATTGCCGAGCGTGACGAGCAGGCCCGCCATGAACATGCGCCACGGTGACTGTCCGCTCGGCAAGTCGTTGCCTTGCACGTCCGCCGGCGCGCGCCACATCTTCCAGGCGAGAAACAGCAGATACGCCACGCCGATGAATTTGAGCACCATGAACACCATGCCGAAGCTGCGCGCGATCACCGCCAGCCCCGCCACCGCGCAGGTGAGCCAAAGCGCCTCGCCGATCCACATGGCGGCGAGAAAGGGCAACACGTCGCGAAAGCCGTTGGTCAGCACGCGCGCGACCAGTGCGGCGACACTCGGTCCCGGCGTGCCGGCCGCGACGATCAGCGCGAGGGCGAAAACAAGCAGGGCGGACAGCGTCATGCCGATCTCCACGAACTTCAGCGCGCGCGCAAACGCCGGTTGACGAAGCGCCACACGGCGCTCATGAGCAGCGAGCCGACGCCGAGCGCGACGCCTAACAGCACGATCGAACTCATGTGATCGCGCACCAGCGGCACGTTGCCGAACAGATAGCCGGCCGCCACCAGCGACACGATCCATAACGCCGCGCCCGCGGTGACGAACGACACAAAACGCGCGAACGTCATGCGCGAAACGCCGGCGACGAACGGCGCGAAGGTGCGCACCACGGCGATGAACGGCGACAGCAGAAAGGTCAGCCCGCCGCGCGCTTCGTAAAACGCGTGCGCCTTGCGCAGCGCGTTCTTGTCGAGCCAGCGATAGTCGGCGGTATAGACTTTCTCGCCGATCGCCCGGCCGATCGCGTAGTCGACGATGCTGCCCGCCACCGTCGCGGCGAACAGCACCGGGATCACGAGCCAGACATTCAGCGCGCCGGTGGCCGCGAGACCGCCGCAAATGAAAATCAGCGGATCGCCGGGCAGGAAGAACAGCGGCAAAAAACCGATCTCGACGAACACGACGAGAAACAGCATCGCGTAGACGGCGGTGCCGTATTGCACGATCAGGCCGCTCAGGTGCTGGTCGAAGTGCAGGGCGACCTGCAGTACATGCATCAGATCCATCTTGGGTCGAAGGGGAATTCGGATTTTCAGGAGTTTAGTCCCACGGCGGCGCGCTGACTTGTGTATTTCTCGGAGGAGGTGTCAATATCGGGGCGTGTCGTCGAGAATAACCCTATGCACGAACCTGCCAGAATGCCCATGCAACACGCTACCGGTATGACCTTCCGCTTTGCCGAACAACACGATGCCCACGCGATCCGCGCGATCGAATTCGAGGCGGGACAGCGGTTCCTCAGCGTCGATATGGCGGGTATCGCGGATGCGCCGCCGATGGATCTGGAAGTCGTCGAACGCAAGATCGCGGCGCGGGAAATCATCGTGGCCGTGGCTGCCGATGCAACGTGCGCCGGTTTCGTGATGTTCGAGCCGCAGCCCACGCGCATCTACGTGCAGGAGCTCGATGTGCTCAGCTCGCACGCGGGCCAGCGTATCGGGGCGGCGCTGATCGAGCAGGTCGCGCACATTGCGCGCGCGCAACGGCTTACGCAACTGATTCTGTCGACGTTTCGCGAGGTGCCGTGGAACGCACCGTATTATCGCCGGCTCGGGTTTCGCGATATCGAAGAGGCCGAACTCGACGCGGCGTTGATCGCGCGGCGCGACGCGCACATCGCGCGCGGACTCGACGAATCGAAGCGCGTGTTCATGCGGCGTGATCTTGCATGACGTGTGGTGTGTGATGCATGGGCTCGGGTGTCGAGCCATAAAAAAACGCGGCGGGTAGGACTGGAACATATCGTTCGAGTCGAACCCGCCGCGCGTTTTTCGGCGCACTGCCATGCAACTGGCTGCTTTTCAATCAGCAGCTTAACCTCCGCCGTCGCTTCGCATAGCTTCGCCTTTTTCCCGCCTGCTGCAAGTCTTACTCCACGGCTTCCAGCGTCGGATAGTCGACGTAGCCGGTTTCACCGCGTGCGTAGTACGTCGCCGGGTTCGGCTTGTTCAACGGCGCATTCGTGGCAAAGCGGCGCACCAGATCCGGATTCGCGATAAACAGCTGACCCCACGCCACCGCATCCGCCTCGCCCGCGTCGAGCACCTGCTGCGCGGTTTCCTTGGTGAACTTTTCGTTCGCGATGTACGGGCCGCCGAACGCTTTCTTCAGTTGCGGGCCGAGACGGTCGTCGCCGAGCGCTTCACGTGCGGCGATGAACGCGATCTTGCGCTTGCCGAGTTCGCGGGCCACATAGCCAAACGTGCCGCCCGGATCGGAATCGCCCATGGCGTGCGCGTCGCGGCGCGGTGCGAGGTGCACGCCGACACGGTTCGCGCCCCACACGCCGATACACGCGTCGGTGATTTCAAGCAGCAGACGCGCACGGTTTTCGATGGGGCCGCCGTAGGCATCGGTGCGCTGGTTGGTGCTGTCCTGCAGGAACTGGTCGAGCAGATAGCCGTTCGCGCCATGCACTTCGACGCCGTCGAAACCGGCCGCCTTGGCGTTTTCGGCACCTTTGCGGAAGGCTTCGACCACGCCGGCGATTTCATCGAGCTCCAGCGCGCGCGGCGTCACATACGGACGCTCCGGACGCACCAGGCTCACGTTGCCGCGCGCGGCGATCGCGCTCGGCGCGACCGGCAGTTCGCCGTTCAGGAACAGCGGGTCCGAAATACGGCCCACGTGCCACAGTTGCAGAAAGATCTTGCCGCCCGCCGCGTGCACGGCGCTCGTGACGAGTTTCCAGCCTTCGACCTGCTCCTGTGACCAGATGCCCGGCGTCTCGGCATAACCCACGCCTTGCGGCGTGACCGAAGTCGCTTCGCTGATGATCAGGCCGGCGCTCGCGCGTTCAGCGTAGTACTTTGCCATCAGCGCATTCGGTACGCGGATTTCTTCGGCGCGCTGACGCGTGAGCGGCGCCATGATGATGCGGTTCGACAGCGTGATGTCACCAATTTGCAGCGGATCGAAAAGAGTCGGCATATGAGTTCACCTTTGGCCGAGGGCGCGCGGCCCGAGCCTGAAAAAAACTGCTTGATGAAAGAAGCGCGGCAATGCGAATCACGGCGCTAGAGCTTCGTGTTGATGTGCTCCAGGAATGCCTGAATGGCGGCTTCGTTGCGTTTGAAGAACACCCATTGACCCACCCGTTTTGACGTGACCAGCCCCGCGCGCTGCAAAGCCGCCAGGTGGGCCGACACGGTGGACTGCGACAAGCCGCACTGTCCCTCGATCTTGCCGGCGCACACGCCGTAATCGAGCGGCAGTTGCTGGTCGCCGAAATGCGCGTACGGCTCGCGCAGCCTGCCGAGAATCTCCCGGCGGACCGGATTGGCAAGCGCTTTGTGAATCGCGTCGATATCGAGCGTCATTGGGTAGGTTTCAGGGTCGACAACAACAACGGGAAGGCCAGGGCGCGGGTCAGCGCCTTTGTGACTGCATCGCTACAACACGAATCATATATCGTAATTTAACGATATGCTTGAAGTCACTACTGGCAATGGGGGTGATAGGTGTGGCTCCCAACTTCGCGGATGCCTGGCGCAGTGGCGCGCGAAAGGCGTTGCACGAGCCTCACGATTCATTGGCCGGCGTGCCAGGTTGAGATCGGCGCCCGTGTCATCCCGGCTGAACCGGACCGGCCAGCGTGGCGCCGCAACGCGATTCATCGGTGCACAGGGCACCCAGTGTCGCGACCGCTTTATCGAGTCGGGCCGACCACGGGTATCCATAGTTCAGACGCACACAGTGTCGAAAGCCGCCGTTCGCAGAGAAGATAGGTCCGGGCGCGATACTAATGCCACTGCTGAGCGCAGCCTGGAAGAGTTGTATCGAGTCTACGTGATCCGGTAGCGCGACCCACGTGAAATAGCCGCCGTCAGACTTTGTCGCCGTCGTGTTGGCCGGGAAATACCGGCTAATCGCGTCGAGCATTTGCGATTGTTGAAGGGCCAACTCGCGACGTAGTTTGTGCAGGAATCGTTCATAGCCGCCGTGCTCCAGATAGTCGGCGATCGCGCGCTGCGCCGGCATGCTGGCCGACAACGTGGTCATCCACTTCGCGCGTTCAAGCCGACCCGCGAACGTTCCGGCCGCAGCCCAGCCGATGCGATATCCGGGTGCAAGACACTTCGCGAACGATCCACAATGGATGACAAGACCTTTCCGGTCAAAGAATTTGGCCGGACGCACGGGGTCCGGGCCGAAATGCAACTCGTTATAGACGTCATCTTCGATGAGCGGCACGTCGTATCTGGCGAGCAGATCAACTAGCGCCTGCTTCCTGGAGTTGTCCAGCGTCACGCCGATCGGATTGTGGAACGAGGTCATGAACCAGCATGCGCGAACCGGATGTTGCTGCAGCGCTTGAGCGAGCGCATTCAGATCATGCCCTTCCATCGGGTCAACCGGAACCTCCACTACGTTCAGCCTCAGCCGCTCGATAGCCTGCAGCGTTGCATAAAACGTCGGCTTTTCGATCACGATCACATCGCCTGGCGCGGCGAGCAACTGGGCGCTTAGCGTCAAGGCTTCAAGTGCACCGCTTGTAATGATTATCTCGTCGACGGACACCGTCATCCCCGCCATCAGGTAACGCAACGAGATCTGCTGGCGCAATCCTTCATAGCCCGGCGGCAGGCCGTCAACCATGCTGGCCAGGTGCGTAGAGCGATTGACCGTCGCGCATGACTTTCCAACGCGCGCCATCGGAAACAGCGCAGGACTCAAAAACGCTGACCCAAGTGGGACGGTCTCGGTCTGCCTGATCGTCTTGAGGACCTCGAAAACAAGGTCGCTGACATTGACGGTCTTCGGGTCGATCGCCAGCGGGGTCCTGGGGCTCGCTGGCGGTAATTCTATGGCGCCCGGAGACACGAAATAGCCTGAACGCGGGCGCGCCGTGATCAAGCCCCGATTTTCCAGCAGGTAGTAGGCGTGAAATACCGTCGTGGGGCTTACGCCCCACGCCTTGCAAGCCGCGCGAACCGAAGGAATACGCGCGCCGGACGGCAGATCACCGTGCTTGATGAGCTCGCTGAGCTGGTCGGCTAACCGCTCGTACCGTTTCAACGCGTACTCCTCGCAGGACAACCCATTGCAGTCGTCGGGACAGCGCCGCCAGCATGCCTACCCCACCTCTAAAAGATAGCCACTTTTCAAACTGATACGGCGTTTCTTTTGCCATCTGCTTCTATTGCGGACGCGCACACGCTGGCAAAGTGCGGCGCAGACCGGTTCCACTTTTGTCGATGTTTCGTCAACGCATAGCGGTCCGACCGATAACGCTCTTCAAGCTGAATTCCTTTAGCGATAAATCAATGGCATTTGCGTTTCCGGTATCAACAATCAGGCGCAGTGCCTTCAGCGCGCTTCGTCGTGCCTCAGAAAGAGGGTTGGCAGTCGTTCTGGTCATCTGCACATGCACCTCGCTTGCTCTTGCCGGTCCGGCCGATACGAGTTCTGGGCCAATTCTTACGATTGAGCGCAACGTCTGGCAACAATTGACGGACTGGCTTGCCGGTCCACCAGCGCCCCCGATTCGCTTCGGCTCAGCCTGCGCGCCCATAGCGCAGTTGCCCGTTGCTCCCGCCGCCCTCGCCGGACCGGATGCGGGCCCGATGCCTGTACTGACGGATAGCTGCGATTTGCTAAAGGACGAGCGTGATGTTGCCTCGGGGACCGAGGCTGCAAGCGTCCGTTCGGGGCCGAACGTTGTGACGCTTCTCAGGGAAGTGCCGTGGCAAATCGGCGACCAGGCGGCGGCAGAACGAAACGGCTTTCCAGCTTCTGACACAGTGGCCGGTCTCACGTCACGGGCCGACGGGGCAGAGCAATCGCCAGAACAATCAGCGATGTCGGTCCTCGACTGCTCAGTGGGTAGGAGTTGTGAAACGCAGCCGATCTCGCCGCGGATAGGCGACGACAAACTCGCCCCGGCGCGGGCCCCGGCGACCACTGCTACGCAGCGCACCTCAGCATGGGACCTATTGGACTTTGTATTGTGGCCGATGCTTGGGGCGATTCTGGTCGTTGTTGTCGGCTGGGCGCTCAAGAGATGGTTTCGCTACGACAAGTCGCTCCTGCGAGCTGCGCGTGCAGGGCTGCGTCGCGGCGAATTCCATCTTGAGTACCAACCCGTCGTTGGCGTGAGGCGGGCCAGATGCGTCGGCGTCGAAGCGTTGTTGCGATGGGACAACCAGAAGTACGGCGCACTGGGCCCGGCTCACTACATGGAGTTCATTGAGAACAGTAGTTTGATCGGTCCGATGACGCGATTCGTCATGTCGCGTGCGGCACAGGAGTTGCGCGAAATCGGTGCTCCGAAATCGCTCTATCTGGGCGTTACCGCGCCCGCTTCTTACCTGGTAAGTTCGGCGTTCATCGCGCACCTTAACGAAGTTGGCTCCGTCGGTCTTCCACCGCTAATCCTGAAGATCGAGGCGGGCAGCGCGAGGAAGTTCAAAAAACGTCTCGTCCCGATGATGGCGCAAGCGCGTGATCGAGGAGTGAGATTTGCCCTGTCGGCCGTGCGTCCCACTGACGCCGCAATTGAACTGCCGGAAGAGATGACCTTTGAGATGGTGAAGATCGACCGGAACGTGCTCGGAATGGATCCCGATGAGCGATCCAGACAGATCGGTGCGTTGACGCACATGGGCCATGAGATGGGCGCAGTGGTCGTGGTCGAAGGCATTGAGAACTCGGCGCATCACAACGTCGCGCGGGCGAGCCGTGCCGAGTTTGGTCAAGGGTTCTTCTATAGCCGCGCACTCGGCGCCAGCCGGCTGAAGGTATTTCTCGAGGCCGCCAACGCCCCTTCCTCAAAGCCGGGGGGAACCGCAAACCTGCTCGGCTGGCGGGTTCGAAATTTCTGAACGAAGCGTTCCACTCGCGACCGGCGCAGGGCGGGACAGCTCCATTTAATTAGCATGGCATATCAATGAAGCGCTATATGCAACTGGCGGCGGAGTTCGAAAGCCTTATTTTGAACGGTACGCTTGAACCCGGCGCGCGGCTCCCGTCGGTGCGTCAGGCGAGCAGTTCATACCGCGTGAGCTCTTCAACCGTTTTCCATGCTTACTACACCCTCGAACGACGTGCCCTGATCGTCGCAAGACCTCGCTCCGGTTATTTCGTCGCAAGTCGGCCAGCGCCAACGAAATCGCTGGCGATTGTTTCAAAGCGCAGTATTGACGAGGCTGACGGCGACAGCCTGACTATCCGCTTCATGAAGGCTCAACGTCGATGTGCGTATCCGGGGCTTGGCTCGTCGGAGCCAAGTGCTCTGCTGTTCCCGTTTGGCCGGATTTCGCGCTCTTTGACTGCGGCCACCCGGAGGATGGCGAGTTCCCGGAACACGTTGTCGGCGGGAAAGGCGGAGACAGAACTGCGTCGCCAGATCGCCCTGCGCTACATTGTCACAGGGGTGACGGTCCCTATCGAAGAGGTTGTCGTGACGTGTGGTGCGCTCGATGCACTGACTCTCTGTCTGCAGGTTCTGACGCGGCCTGGCGACACCATCGCAATAGAACGGCCCGCTTTCCATGCTGTGCAAGATGCGGTTAAGCGACTGCATCTGAAGGTCGTGGAAATTCCTGTCGATCCACACCATGGGCTCGATCTCGGTGTATTGGCGGAGGCGTTGCGGCAGCATCCGGTACGGGCTTGCTGGTTTATGACGACGCTGCACCAGCCGACAGGCGCGACGCTCTCCGATGAACGGAAGGAGGCGCTCGTCAGGTTGCTGGCAAAACATGGCGTGCCGCTAATCGAGGACGACGTATTTCGCGAACTGCATTTTGGTTTAACGCCGGCCTATCCGGCAAAGCGCTTCGATTCCAACGGTCTCGTGCTGCACTGCGGTTCGTTTTCGAAGAGCCTTACGCCGGGTCTGCGCCTCGGTTGGGTAGCGGCCGGGCGGTACGCCGCGAGAATTGAGCAGGCACGTTGGCTGACGATGGGTCCGGCGTCTGTGCCCGTGCAATGCGCCATTGCTGACTACCTCGAGCATGGGGACTACGACCAACTTCTACGTAAACTGCGCCGCGAACTCGCGTCCCTCCAGACCCGGATGGTGGCTGCGATCGTCAGGTACTTTCCCAAAGGAACACTGGTGGTCCGGCCGCCGGGCGGATTCTTTCTATGGGTGCAGCTTCCAGAGGGAGTAGAGGCAGTGCGATTGTTCGAAATGGCGGAAGCGCACGAGATCGCGATAGCACCTGGTGCAATCTTTTCATGCGGTCGTGAATTTCGCCGTCATATCCGGCTTAACTATGGCCGCCCGTGGACCGCGGACGTGGAAAAGGAGATGCGCACGTTGGGCACGCTGGTGAGGCGAGCAATGGCGGAGCATCGTACTGCCCGGCATACGGTGCGCAAGGCAGCGGAATAACCGGCAGATGAGGGGCAGTGATTGATGGCGATGGCCAGCCAGATCAGTCGTTACTCGCATGTGAAGCAATACAAACGGATGAGAAAGACAATGCGCACGTTGCGCACGTTGCGCTCGCGCGTGAGCCGGCGATGCGCGATGTCGAACGACAGCTCGATGCGGTGGCCGATTGCAGCCGCGCGGCATTGCGGGAACTGATTGGCCGTACGAAGCGGATTCTGTCGCAGAAGCCGAAAGACAAGAACAGACTGTATGCGCTGCGCGCGCCTGAAGTCGAATGTCTGGCCAAGGGCAAGGCGCGCATACCGTACGAATTCGGCGTGAAGGTGTCCGTCGCGACGACTCTCTCTTAAGGAAGGACTCGTGGTGGGGGATGCGCTCGGTGGCAGGCTACAACTGGATTCGACTACCAACCGCGCCCGGTGACGATAATGTGGTGCTCGCGACCGGCCGCGAATAGACGGCCGGCCGCATTTTCTCCGATGGTAGTGCCGCCTACTCGCCTAGGCTGGGCACGGCCTCTATACGGTGAAATGGACAATGGACCGGCAGTTCGGAATCTCGGTTGCAGTCGAACAGAGACTGCGCTCCCGCAATATCAAGTTACAGACATTTTCACGCACATCCGACGCAACGTCTCGCCTTGGCCGGAGCGATTCCCTCGCTGAATTGTCCCAGACATCAGATGCCCTCATGCACTCGCCTACCTGGAATAGCAGACAAAGACGAGGTCATATGAATCGAACAAATCGGGATTGATCCCGGCTGCCTTGCTCGCCTGCATCATCGCCCGGTCAAGCGAGCCGTTATCGAGCGACTCCACGAGAAGTAGTCCTGCGAATTCACCTTCTGAACTTTGCCGCATCGACTTTTCCTGCGTGGCAATGGCTGTCGCCTCGTTTTTCACGACCATGATCTGCGCATTCACAACCCAATCGCCTTTCGCAAGCGCATCGACGATTGCCTGCCCTTGTTGGGCCCTCAGGCATTCCGGCAGTGCGTCCTCAAATCGTGCAATGGCGAGATGACCGCCGTGTCCGGCCGAGTTCGCACCCTGAGCGAGAATAGTGCCGCCGCCTCGGCGAAAATGCTGCAGCGTCGGCATTATCCGGCGCGTCCACGCGGTTGGATTATTCAACCGTTCCAGATAGCCGGAGCTCGCCATCACGTCCGCGTCGTCCAGTTCATACAGCATCATGTACTCCGAGGGTCGGCTGTTGCGTCGCCTGAAGACGCGCCCTGATCGAAAGCCGGGCACGCCTACCCGTTCAAAAATGTGCTCCCGGGTGAGCCAGTGCATGTAGTCAATTTCCGGCTCGGCCGCGATCGTGCTCCAGATCGCGAGAAGGCCAGTGTTTGTGTTGTCCATTTATGTTTGCTCCATCTGCTTTCGAGTGCTAAAAGGCAGTTGCTCTTTACAGTGCAAAGCGAACGCGAAGCGCGAGATCAATATGTTGCCTGCCCGGAGACACGTCGATGCTCACCGGTGATTTCGGCCGCCGAATCGAGTCGGTTCATGTCGATGCCCGCAGTCTCCGGTCCGATGGCAATCATGCAGAACGAAAGGATATTGAGTGCTCCAACCAATGCGACGAGCGGCCACGGGGACCCGTTGCCAAGGTGTATCAGCCACGCGGCGACCACCGGAATCGGCCCACCGGCGAACAGGCTTGCACCGGTAAAAGCGAGGGCCGAACCGGAATAGCGAACATTGGTTGGAAACGCCTCAGCGAATGCGACCGGCTGAATCCCTGTCTGGACTTGCGTGAACGCCATGAAAAGCCCCATGGCTATCGCCATCGGTACGAAGCTTCGAGTAGCCAGCACCTGAAAATAGAAAAGCATGATCACGAAGGTCGCGGCGGACGCGAACAGCAAGGCGCGCTTACGGCCAATCCGGTCACTCAGCAAACCACCAAAGATCGAACCTGCGATGGCGCACGCATTGGCGATCATCAGCAACATGAAGCCGGTCTGCTTAGGCACGCCAAGCGTATTCGTCAGATAGCTCAAGGTGAACACGACCGCCAGGTAGAAAAGCGCAGTCGGTCCGCAGAAGAACAGCATCATGCGGATGATCGTCTTGTAGTGAAGGCGGAACGCATCCCTTAGAGGACTTCCGACCTTGGCAACAGCGGACTGCTGCATCTTGACGAAAGCCGGAGTCTCTGCAACGCGCAGTCGGATGTAAATGCCGACGAACACCAGCACGAAGCTCAGTACAAACGGAATTCGCCAGCCATAGCTGATGAAGGCCCCCGCGCTCATCGTCGAAGAAAGCAGCAGAAGCACCGCGTTCGCAACTATCTGGCTCAGCGGAGCGCACATGCCGATCAGACCGGAGTATTTGCCTCGCCGGTCTGCCGGAGCATGCTCTAGCGCCATCAGTTGGCCACCGGTAGATTCGCCGCCAAGTGCGAAACCCTGAACAATGCGGAGAATGACCAGCAGCAGAGGTGCATAAACGCCAATCTGTGCATACGTCGGCAGCAAACCCATCAGTACCGACGTCAGACCCATCACCGACACCGTACCGAGCATGAGATTGCGACGTCCAATCTTGTCACCAAAGTATCCGCAGATGATCGCACCGAGTGGGCGCGCGGCCAGTCCGACACTGAAAGTTGCCAACGAGGCAAGCATGGCGGAACTCGAATCCATCGCCGGGAAGAACAACTTTGGCAATACCGTGGCTGCGACTGATCCGTAGAGCGTAAAGTCAAACCATTCAAGCGCGGTGCCAAACGTGGCGGCGCTCACGGCCCTATTCGCCATGGAATGTGAGGTGGGTTGCTCTGAAACATGGTTCATGCGTGTCTCCTGCTGTCTTTAAAAGAGTCCGTACGGCTCTTGTGGCAATCGCTAATTTTGATTTTTACTACTAAATATCAGGTCTGAAGCATTGGCGAATTTCAATTCGCCATGTCACTACATCAAGTCACCAACGGATAACGTCCGGCAATGGACGCCCTGGCTAATGCTCAGCGCTTGCCGTGCGGCTGGCGCCTTGCAGCGCCTGCTTAAGCATGGGCGACACTCCGCTTGCATCGGACAATTCTGTTGCGGTCGCGATGAGCGCCGGAGCTAGCTCTTGCATTCTCTCTTCGGTCAACCGTGACATCGGTCCCGCGATGATCAGAATTGCGCGCACTTCGCCATTGCTCAGATGCACAGGCGCAGCCATAGAACTCATCGCCGGTAGAAACATGTCTTGAGTCGTTGCGTAGCCATTTTTGCGCGCAAGCTCGATCATTGGCAGTAGAGCTTTGAACGTGGTCGGCGCAAGCGGACCAAAGTCTGACGGCATGCCAAAGCCCTGATTCGACACAAGCCGAATCGCGTCTTCATCGCTTTTGCCAGCGAGCCAGATCATTCCTGCCGCACTGCATGAAAGAGTCACCGCCCGACCCATCTCCGGGTCGTAGCGGATACCTTGTCGCGCGCCTTGCGCCTTGGCAACGTAAATCAACTGCTCGCCATCGACGATCGCAAGCCGAACCAACTCGCCTGAGGTAGCCGCGAGTCGTTCCAGGATGGGTTGGGCGACGTCAACGACCCCGCCTGCGCTGAGAAATCGAAGTCCCAGCGAAGGAAGTTTCATGGTCAGCGAAAATTCGCCGCGCCGTTCGTCCTTGCGCACGTAACCTTGCTCAACCAGATCGGCAAGAAGACGATGCGTAGCGCTCACCGGCAAATCGAGCTTGGCGGAGAGTTCTGAAAGCGTTTTGCCTTCTGGCGTACTGGCGAGCTCTTCCAGTACACGGAGGATGCGTTCAGCTACAGCGCTCATGATCATTACCCGAGTTGAGTCTTTTGACGTCCGAGCCATGATAGTGGAAAGTCTTTCCAAAAATAAAATGTTTTTCAAAATTGCTCAGGAGGGCTTCGATTCTTCAGAGGGATGATGGATAAGACGGCACCGTCGAGCGTCGAATTGTTCGTAGCTGACGACGCCGCGTTCGAATGGCAACAAGGGATTTGATGTTCTGCATCGCCAGTGCTACCGGCGCACTCGGCAATGGACAATGCCGCGCACACACCATCGACGGACCCGAACCGCGCAAGACCAGCATGCGCGGCGCCTTACATAAATAGTCCTGCGTTTTCTGGATCGTGACACCCGCGCTTTTGCGGTGCTCTCAACAATAGCCCGCCTCGCGGACGGACGCTGACACCCTGCGCTATTCGTTGTCGGCCAGTGCGGTACATGGTTCGCTTTCCAGTAAAACGTTTGCGTCGACCGGCAGCGTATTAAGAGTAGGGCGCCGCCGATTGTCCATTACGAAGCGGACGACCTGAGGCGATAGCAACGTAGGCGATTTGCGTTGCGCGAAGCTGCCCGTTGGAGAACGTCTCAATGCGGCGGATCGGCAGAAATCACAAAGGAATTATCTTTTGACCTGCTGCAATCGGCCGTTATTACGGCAATAGACATCAACCGTGAACGATGCGGTGGAATTTTTTACTGATGCATATACAACCAATCGGGAACACGCATTAATTGGAAAGTGCTCATTGTATGATGACGCACTTGTTGCAACCGCTTAAACCCATACAGGAGCGAAGATTGAGCGATCAGACAAATTTGGCGGCTATTCTCGGGAAAGACGAGACGAGCATTCTTAAGGTCTGGGTCAATGAGCAATTGACCAGCAGCGCCAGGCAGGGCGTGATTTCGGAAGGCGAATTAAAGGAGACGTCGCGAGTATTTCTCTCTCTGTTTGCTCGCGCCGTTAAAAGCGACTACGACGAAGCAATGAGCAGCGAAGTGTGGGAGCCCATCAAGGCGCACCTCGCTGCTTTGTCGCGCGAGCGTGTCATTCAGGGTTTCTCGCCCGCGGAAACCGCTACCTTCGTGTTCTCGCTCAAGAAGCCGTTGTTCGACGCGCTGCGTAAAGAACTCGGTAAGGACGCGGCGGGTCTTGCCAATGAAGTGTGGAAGCTGACAGTCGTGCTCGACAAACTGGGCTTGCTGACTGTCGAGTCGTATCAGCAAACGCGCCAGGAAATCATCGAGCGTCAACAGCAGGAACTTCTCGATCTCACCACGCCCGTGGTAAGGCTTTGGGATTCGATCGTGGCGCTGCCATTGATCGGCACACTCGACAGCGAGCGCACGCAGGTTGTTATGGAAAGCCTGCTCGATTCGATCGTGGAGAACGAAGCCGCCATTGCCATTATCGACATTACCGGTGTGCCTACCGTCGACACGCTCGTCGCGCAGCATCTGTTGAAGACCGTTGCTGCTGCGCGTCTGATGGGTGCCGAATGCATTATCAGCGGTATTCGTCCGCAGATTGCACAGACCATCGTTCACCTCGGGGTCGATCTTGGCGACGTGGTCACAAAGGCCACTTTGGCAGAGGCACTCAAGGTCGCGTTGCGGCGCGTCGGCATGACAGTGGCCGCGATCGCGGCGAAGCAGGACAACTGATATGGAGCAGATTCCAGTTCTCAAGCTCGGTGAATTCCTTCTGGTGTCGATTCAGGTCGAGCTTCATGACGAATTGGTGCTCAGTCTGCAGGACGATCTGACATCGCGCATTGAGCGCACGCGTGCAAAAGGCGTCCTGATCGACATTTCAGCACTGGAAATTGTGGATTCTTTCATTGGACGTACGCTCGGCCATATCGCCGCGATGGCCCGTATCATGGACGCCGCCACGGTTCTGGTGGGCATGCGGCCTGCTGTGGCGATTACGCTGGTCGAATTGGGCATGTCGCTTCAAGGTATCCGAACTGCGCTCGATGTCGATAAGGGCATGGCATTACTCCGCGCATCGCAGGCGACGCAGGAGAGCCGCCATCGTTAAGTTAAGCGAAGTCGTCCTGGATATTCGCTCGGGCGAACAGGTCAATATCGCTCGCAAGATGGTCCAGGAATGGGCTACGCGATTGGCATTTAGCACGCTCGAGCGAACCAAGTTCGTTACTGCTGCGAGTGAATTAGCTCGCAATACACTGGTTCACGGCAAGGGCGGTACGTTGACTATCGAAGAAGTGAGTCAGAACGGCCGCACCGGTCTCAAGCTCGTTTTTGAAGACGCGGGTCCCGGCATTCCCGACATTAGCCGCGCATTGGAAGACGGCTTCAGTACGGCCAAAAGTATGGGTCTCGGATTGGGCGGAGCGCGCCGGTTGGTCAGCGAGTTTGAAATTACCTCTACTGCAGGGCAGGGAACCAGAGTGAGCATTACCCAATGGAAGCGACGCTGAGTCTGACGGATAAAAGTGGTGTCGCGGATATCCGCCGGCGTGCCATTCACATGGCGCATGTGCTCGGTCTGTCCGACAAGCGTCAGGCAGACGTCGCGTTGATTCTCACGGAAGCCGCGACCAACATACTGAAGTATGCCGGCCATGGTGAAATCACGCTCAGGAGCTACGAAGAAGGCAATACACAAGCTCTGGAAATCATTGCACTCGACCGCGGGCCTGGCATTGCCAATGTAGCCACCGCAATGACCGACGGCTTTTCCACCGGCGGCAGTCTTGGAGCCGGCCTCGGCACGATCGAGCGGCACTCTACGCTTTTCGATATCTATTCCGTCGCAGGGGCTGGCACGGCGTTGCTCGCGCGCATTGCCAACGCTGCGGAGAATCGGCCCGACCGTTATCAGATAGGCTTCAAATCCACGCCGAAGGCGGGACAGGAAGTTTGCGGCGACGCCTGGGGTGTACGCCGCGTGGGCGGCAGCCTGTGGATGACATTGCTGGACGGATTGGGTCACGGGCCTATGGCGTTCGAGGCGTCCAATCGTGCGGTTGGCGTGTTTCTCGAAGCGGATCCGGGCGATCTTCCCGCCGACGTTTTGCGGCGCGCTCATCAGGGCATCAAGGCCACGCGCGGCGCGGTGATGGCCGTTGCGATGTTCGATGCGGGCAGGCGCGAGATGAGCTTCGCCGGCGTCGGTAATATCGTCGGGATCGTGGCTCGCGAAGACCGCGCGCAGCATCTGCTTTCAACCGACGGAACCGTCGGCTACAACATGCGCACGGTCCGTCCGAGCGAAGGGCCGTGGACAGCGGGCAACGTGTTCATTGCCACGACCGACGGCCTTTCCACGCGCTGGAGCCTGAGCCGTCATCCCGGTCTGATATCGCGGCACCCCAGTCTCATCGCCAGTGTCTTGCACCGTGATTTCGCTCGGGACGCCGATGACGCTACGATCATCGTCTTAAAGGCAATCTGACATGCGCCATCGCATTCTGTCCACGCCTATTAGTTCGAACCTGAGCCTGGTGGCCATTCGTGACCGCTCGCGTCAGGTCGGCGAGTTGTTCGGGCTTGATAATGTTCAGCGAACGCGCTTTATTACCGCTATTTCGGAGATCGCGCGCAATGCTATCCGTTTTGCAGGCGGCGGGACGCTGACCTTTCTTGTCGGCGACGCTACGGACGCCGAAGGCCTGCAATGCGTGGTCGCGCAGATTAGCGACAACGGTCCCGGGATCGTCAACCTCGACGAACTGCTCAGGGAGTCGCGCGAACGCGAAGCGGGCGTCGGGCTCGGTATTCCAGGTAGCCGGCGCATGACGGATTGCTTTTTCATTCACACGGAGCCGGGCAAGGGCACGACGGTGACGCTGGAAATGTTTCTTCCGCGCGCCACTGTGCGGATGTCTGGCCGCGAGGTGAGCGCGCGCGCGGAGCAACTGACGCGGCGCAAGCCGCAGACGCCGGTGGATGAACTCGAACAGCAGAATCGGGAAATGATGCAGACGCTCGAAGAGCTTCGCCGGAAGAGTGTTGAACTCGAAGACGCCGATGCGCGAAAAAACGAGTTCCTTGCCATGCTCGCGCACGAGTTGCGCAATCCGCTCGCGGCCATCTCGCTCTCGCTGCAGTTGGCGCAGCAGAGCGGCAAAGAAGCGCATGAGAAAACGTACGCGGTGATCGGACGGCAGACCGCGCAATTGTCGCGAATGGTCAACGATCTGCTGGACGTGTCGCGGATTACGCGCGGCAAGGTGGAATTGCAAACCGAGGTTGTGTCGATCTCCGCGCTGATCGATGGTGGAATCGAAATGTCATTGCCGGAACTGAACCGGCGGGGCCACAAAGTCGCGGTTGAGCGTGCGTTGGAACCCATCTTCGTCAGAGTGGACGCGGCGCGGCTCAAGCAGGTCTTCAACAATATCATTCACAACGCCGCACGCTACACGCTGCAACCCGACACGATCAAGATACGCGTGATGCGGGAAGGCAACGAAGTACAGATTGCCATTACCGATCGGGGCGTCGGCATCGATTCGAACTTGCTGCCGCGCGTGTTCGATCTGTTTGCCCAGGCGCCGACTTCGATTGGCCGGCAGGACGCCGGCCTGGGTATTGGGCTAACCGTGGTGGAGCGGCTCGTGCGCGATCATGGCGGCTCTGTCACCGCGTTCAGCGAAGGTGCGGGAGCGGGGACCCGGATCGTGGTGACGCTGCCCATAGTCGATGAGCAGGCGCCGGAGGGCGATACGTCGTCGCAGCACGTGGTGCTGACCGCCGAGCACAAGGTGCTCGTCGTGGACGACAACAAGGATTCGGCCGACGCACTGGCAGCGCTGCTCGAACTGCAGGGTTTCGAATGCGCGGTCGCCTACGACGGCGCCAGCGCACTCACGTTGACGGATACGTTCGTCCCCACGGTCGGCGTGATCGATCTGGGGCTGCCGGACATGTCGGGGTTCGACGTTGCGGTTGCGTTGCGCAAGAAGCACGGCGACGCAGCGTTGACGCTCGTCGCGCTGAGCGGTTATTCGAGCGACGACTATCGTAGCGACGCCGTCGAAGCCGGCTTCAACGATTACTTCGCCAAGCCGCTTGTCATGGACGACTTTCTGAATTTCCTGACGACGGTCGGCCCCTGAGAACAGTTCGAGGTGGTTTCGCTTCGTGCAGTTCTTCTTTGCGGCGGTAGGTTCGGCACTTGGTCGACAGATGCGGCTCTGGACGGGTGACTCGATATCCATCGGCAGCGAGCATATCGGCCACCACGTCGAAGTCGCGAACGGACCGCCCACGCGATGGCAACATCACAATCGTCGGGCCGCGCCCCTGGTCGAGATACTCAATCTATGTGACGTCCCGGCTAACGGTTTTGTCGGCGACGTGCGTCGCTGTCGCAGCATACGCAGTCGGCGTGGCAAATGCTGAAAAGATGAGTGTGAAAAGCTTTGCGACGTACCAGTAAAAGATCTCCAGATCTATAGTTGGTAAATTAATTCCGATCAGGTCCTGACGTGATTGGATCGAGCCCGCTCTGGATCAGGGCTTGCGTGCTTTCGGGCGACGAGAGAAACGCCAGAAAGGCGTTAGCGGAGATTTCTGCCGGTGAGTTCGTCGCGATTGCTGCGGAGATCAGGCTGTTCTTCTGCAGATTTGCAGGCAGAGGCCCGACATAGTCCACCCCAGGGACGGCACGCAACTCGCTGATTTGCCGCAGTCCAACCTCGATATCGCCACGGGCGACCGCTTCACCGACCAGCTCCTTTCCTTTGCTGAGGACGGTTTTGCCACTTACCCGATCCGCAACGCCGAGCTTTTGAAGCAATAATGCTGTACCCGAGGTCCCGAATCGAAAAGCAAAAGGCGCAAGGACAACGCCGACTTCAGGACCCTGCAATTTATTGGAGACTGTTCGATGCCGGACCGAAAGGCGCCTCAAAAGCAATCACGCGGAACAGTGTCGAACCGGTCACTCGAACGTGGTCTTGAGATACTCAGCGCGTTCGGCCCGGGTGCCGCCTTGCTCGGCAACGGGGACCTCGTCGAACGCACAGGTCTGGCCAAAGCGACGGTAAGTCGCCTCACCCGCACGCTCGCTGAGGCTGGTTATCTCGAACATGACGTGGGCCGTAAGGCATATCGGCTTGGTGTTCCCGTGTTGAGCGTCGCGCAAGCGATGCGTAGCGGCTCGACAATCCTTCTCGCCGCCGGCCCGTTGATGCGCGCTGCTGCCCAGGAGCGTCGCATCAACGTGGGGCTCGCTGCCGCGGACCGTGAAGACATGGTCTATTTGGAATCTATCCGTTACAACCAACGCGCGTCGTTGCGAACGATCGTGTCTGGACAACGTATTCCGATGGACCTGACTGCACTCGGGCGCGCCCATCTGTCGACGCTTTCGAAAGAAGAGTTCGTCAGGATGATGGCCAGGTTTGAGAAGCGGGAGCGTGGTCAATGGGTCCGCGTCCACGCCGAAATCCGGGACGCAGTGGACAGCGTCCACGCCAATGGATACTGCGGAGCAAGCTGGCAGCCAGAGGTGGTGGCTATCGCGGCACCTTTGGCAATCCCCGGTCATCGCACGGTCGTCGTCAATTTCAGCGTGCGTTCCGTGGAGCCCATGCAGACCATTGTCACTGAGCTCTCCAAGCCTCTGCTTGAATTGCGCGATCAGATCCTGGCCGAAGTCGCCAGGATAGAAAGCTGACTGCCGGGCACGTCTACCGTTCATTAATGGCGCGAGCGGGAATGCAGAGCACGACCGCCAGGCCGCCCAGCACGGAAACGATCGCTACAGCGTAAAGACCTATGGCGTTGCTTCCGAAGTGCGTGGACGCGAAGCCGATTGCCGTCGGCGCCGAAATGCCGCCGAACTGGCCGAGACTACTGATAAGACCGATACCGCTGGCCGCGACCGTGCTGGACAGATACGCTGGCGGGATGGTCCAGAACAGCGACAGCATGCCCAGATAGCCCGCAGTCGCGACGCATAACAACACCATTAGCAAAACCAGGTTGTTCGCGGCGTACGGGAGAAAAACCACGCCCAGTGCTGCGAGGAGTGCGCTCACCATGAAGTGCCATCTACGCTCAAGCATGCGATCCGAGCTTCTGCCGAAAAGGTACATCGCGATGGCGCCGGTAATGTACGGAATGGCGGACAACAAGCCGATGTGCCAGAAGTTTGTAACGCCGCTCTTCTGGATCACACTCGGGGCCCAGATATGCACGACGATGCTGGCCCACGGCACGCTGAAGTAGGCGAAGGTCAACGCCCAGAATTTCGGCTCTCTGAGCGCTACCCAGATGGATGCCTGTGCCCGTTCCGTTTTGGCGAGTGCCTCGCGCTTCAGTTCGCCAATCAAAAACTCTTTCTCGGCTGAACTCAGCCATGTGGCGTCTTCAGGTCTATCGGTCAGGTAGACATACGCAAAGAGCCCGGCGACAGCAGACGGCAGGCCTTCGATGATGAACATCCACTGCCATCCCTTCAGATCGCCCACACCGGACAGGCTATGCAGGATCAGTCCGGACAACGGGCCGCTGATAATCCCGGACACGCAGATTGCCGTCATGAAAATCGACGTGATGCGCGCGCGGCGAGCCGACGGAAACCAATAGGTGAAGTAGAGAATGACACCCGGGAAGAAGCCCGCTTCAGCGGCACCCAAAAGAACTCTTGCGATATAAAACTGCGTAGGAGTCTGTACGAATGCCGTGCCCGTCGACACCAGGCCCCACAACACCATGATGCGCAGCAAGGTGCGCCGTACGCCGACCCGCTGAAGCCACAGATTGCTCGGCACCTCGAAGAGCATATAGCCGGCGTAGAACAGTCCGACACCTAGCCCGAAAGCAGCCTCCGACATGCCGATGTCGCGCGAAAACTGCAGGTGTGCAAAGCCGATGTTGGCCCGGTCAAGGTACGCGAACACGTAGCAGACAAACAGGAAGGGCAGCAGCCGCCACGTGACTTTGCGGTAGATCGCACGTGCCTGCGCATGTGGCTCGATCGTTATTGGCTCAATCAATGTGGTCCGGCTTGCTTGCATGATGTCTCCGTCTTTATATCGTATTGCGACGCCGATCGATTGTGCGGCGCCGCGTTTGCCTGTGAGAATTATCGGCGCGATGCGCGCCGTGCCAAGAGGCTCGTTTCACAGAATGAAACAGCGTGGTTCGACGAAATCGTTTGGGTAGGCAACGTGGTTTCACTAGATGGAACCGAAGGGGTGTCTTTCGAGCCGACGAGGGCTACTCTTCCTGGCATCGGTCGACGGACGGGCAAGCCTGCAGACGCCGCCGCTCACATAAACGTTCCTGAAAGGTAGAGTCATGGGCACCTCGAATATTGAAGTGACAATCACGTCGCGCATCGCGACGATCACGCTGAATCGTCCCGAGAAGCGCAATGCAATCTCCGACGATATGCGCACGGAACTCATTGAAGCGTTGACCCGGGTGTCGACCGACCCGGAGGTTCGAGCTGTCGTACTGACAGGTAGCGGAAAAGGCTTCTGCGCGGGTGGCGACGTGGGTGGCATGGCGAAGCGAATGGAGGCGCCTGCCGGTGAAGTGGCCTTTAACGGTTGGTCGCGTCAGCAACGCGTGCATCACACCGTGAACCTGCTGTTCTCCATGCCGAAGCCAACGATTGCCGCTGTGAACGGCGCGGCCGCGGGTCTCGGTGCCGATATGGCGCTCAGTTGCGACTTTGTCGTAGCGTCGGAGGAGGCCAGCTTTGCGTGGAGTTATATCAAGCGCGGCTTGATTCCCGACGGCGGCGGCATGTATTTCCTGCCGCGCCGTGTGGGTCTTTCGCGGGCCAAGGAACTGATCTTTAGCGGCCGCAAGGTTGAGGCGCCAGAAGCACTCGCGCTCGGGATTGCGGATCGCGTCAGCCGGTCGGACGCGCTTCTCGCCGACGCTCAGGCGTGGGCGGAAGAACTCGCTCAAGGCTCGCCGACCGCGCTCGCGCTTGGCAAGTCGATCCTGAATCAGAGTTATGAGCTGTCGGCCCATCAAGTCTTTGCACAGGGCAGCCAGGCGCAGGCGGTCTGCTATACGAGCCACGAGCATCGGGAATCCGTCCTCGCCTTTTTGAACAAGAGCCGGTGAATGTCATGAGTGGAGTGGTCAAGATGAATGAAATTTCACGCCTTATCAGCCCGCGCAGCGTGGCCATCATCGGCGCATCGGCCGACGCCGCTAAGACGTCTGGTCGCCCCGTGGCCTATTTGAAGAAGCACGGGTTTCAGGGGCGGATTTATCCCGTCAATCCGCGAAGCGAGACGATCGACGGGCTGCGTTGTTATCCGGACGTTGCGTCGCTGCCGGAAGCGCCGGACGTGGGCATTGTGTTGCTCGGCGCGGAGCGCGCCCACGCGGCGGTCAGGGAACTGGCGCGCCTTGGTACCCGCGCGGCTATCGTTCTGGCCAGCGGCTACGCGGAGACAGGCGAAGAGGGCGCACGGCGGCAGGCGGAATTGATTGAAGCCGCCGGTTCGATGCGTCTGCTCGGTCCCAATACCATCGGACTGGTGAACCTGACCGAGGGCATTATGCTGTCGGCAAGCGGCGCGCTCGAGACTTCTTCATTCACCGCCGGCGGCATTGGCGTTGTTTCCCAGAGCGGCGGCATTCTCGGCTCGCTTCTATCGAGAGCCGCCTCTCGTGGTATTGGCCTGTCCAAGCTGGTGTCGACAAGCAACGAAGCTGACCTCGACGTTGCCGATTTCGTCGACTATCTAGTCGATGACGACGCGACGTCGGTGATCGCGCTGTACATGGAAGGTCTGCGCCATCCTGAGCGTTTCCGACTGGCCGCAATGCGCGCGGCGGCGGCGGGCAAGCCGATCGTCGTATTCAAGATCGGCCGCTCGGAATCGGGAGCGCGGTCCGCCGTTTCTCACACGGGTGCGCTCGCGGGGGCTGACCGAATGTATGACGCACTGTTCCAGCAACTCGGCGTGATTCGCGCGGAGAAGTTTTCGGATCTGCTGGACATTCCCGCCGCGCTAGCTGTACGCCGACCACTATCGGGCAAGCGGGTCGCTATCCTCACCTCTACAGGGGGCGCCGGCACGTTGGTCACCGACAGCCTCGGCATGGGCGGCTTCGATACACCCGCGCCCGACCAGGCGACCGCAACCGCGTTGCGTGCGCTGCAGACCGGAGACCACGCCGTGCTCGATCGCAATCCCATCGACGTCACGCTGGCCGGACTTCAGCCAGACCTTCTGCGCGGAGCCATCCGGACCTTGCTGGCGAGTGCGGGCTACGACGCGGTGGTCGTGATCGTCGGGTCGTCCGGTCTGGCGATGCCGGATCTGATGGCCGGCGCAATTCGCGATGCACTGCCTGGCAGCGACAAGCCCCTTGTCGCATTCGTCAGTCCACACGCGCCGGAAGTGACCGCGTTGCTCAATCGTCAGGGCGTGCCCGCTTTCGTCGATCCGGAGAGTGTCACGGCGGCACTGGGCGCCATGTGGCGGCACACCCGGAATCGGCGCGATGTTCCGCAGCGGGTTAACCCGGCGGCCCTCGAGCAGGTCGCACTGGATGACCTTCCGGTTGGCTCCCTCAATGAAGCGCTGGCCAAGACTCTGTTCAGCCGGTTCGGCATCACGCCGGTGCGAGAACGGATCGTGAGCGATGCAAGCGAGGCGAAGGCAGCCGCGCAAGAGTTTGGCGGCAAGGTCGTCCTCAAGCTTCTGTCCAACGAAATCACCCACAAGAGTGAGGTGGGTGGTGTCGCGGTCGGCTTGAGCGTCGAAACGATCGAAGCGCGACTCGAACGGATGCGCGATGACGTCCACACGGCGACCGGTACTGTACCGAACGCGTTCCTCGTTCAGGAGATGGTGACTGGCGGCGTCGAATTGATCTTCGGCCTGCACCGCGATTCGCTTGGGACGGCGATGCTGCTCGGCATGGGCGGTGTCACAGCTGAACTGTTCAAGGATACGACGATGCGGTTGCTCCCTGACGGCACCGCGCTGACGCAGGACGATGCGCTGCAGATGCTGCATGAACTGAAAACGTGGCCACTGCTGGACGGATATCGAGGCCGCGTGCGTGCGGACGTCGACGCGCTCGTGGAGGCGATCGTCGCGTTTTCAGGGATGGCCGCGCAACTCGGAGACCTCATCGTCGAGGCGGAAATCAATCCGGTTTTCGTGCTCCCTGTAGGGCAGGGTGTGAAGGCCGCCGATGGAGTAGCCGTGTTGGCTGAGCGGAATAGTCGGGAAGGCTGATCAAAAAAACACAACCCGAGTCGACACTGGACTCTCGCCTCCTAAGCGGAGACGAGAGTCAGCCCCGCATTCCAGTCAATCCATCTATTATTGCGTAACAGTTACATTGGCACGGCAAGCGCCTCGTGCGCGAACACCATGCAGATGACGAAGACCGTGAAGCCCGGCGTCATGGAACGACTCACCGTCAGATGCGTGCGTAGATCGAACTGCCGATCGTCAGCGAAGTTGCGGTGGGCGACGCGAAACGGATCTCATAGAGGTCGCGTCCAAAATTGCCCGGTACCTTGATCGACATGCCGCCGAGCGTATCACTCACCGGTACGAACAGTTGATAGCGAAGATCTTCGTTGCCGTACAGCACGTAGCCCGGGAGTTCGGCGAGTGTCGCGAAGAACGCCGGCGGATTGCCAAGAACGACAATCGGCACGGCGCTCGGCGAATCGTTGGTCAACGTCCATTGTGTGCCGACGCGTTGCTGCCACGCGCTGTCGAGCGCCGCCAGCGGGGCGAGTTGCTGACCGACCGGCAGCGTCAGATACGCGTAGCCCGCTCCCGGCACGACCCGCTTCATCAGATAGCGATAGTTGAACGCGTTTCCTTCGCTGTCGTTGCCCGACACGACTGCGAAGCGATACGACGCCGTATCGGTATCGCTCCACCACCAGCCGTCGCTGCGGTACTGGTATCCGCCGATCGTCGTCCAGCCTCGCGTTGTGGCGTCCCACTGGTTGATCTGCAGACTGCCATCCGCATTGGCGAGCACCTGATACGGCAAATCCGAACTGCCGTAGATGCCCGCGCCGCTCGCAATGCCCGGCCCCGATGCGACCGGCGGCGCCGTGGTGCCAAGCTTCGCCGGCAGCGTCGAAATCGTGCCGTCTTCCTTCAACGCTGACAGAACCAGCCTCTCGGCAATCGCCCGGGCGTTGTAGCCCGCATTGCCGGTCACGAGCAGCGCGAACTGCGAGTTGGGCACAACGAAAAATTCGGTTGAGTAAAAAGCGGTGCCGCCGTCCTTTTCCCAGCCGAGCACGCCCGCGGCGTTGAGCGCCGGCTGTACCACGGTGTCCCAGCCGAGACCCCAGCGCCATTCCGGCGACGGGTTGATCGTCAGGCTTTTGGTCTGATCCATGCCCATCTGCGCAATGCCCGCCGCGGACACGATGCGCTGTCCCTGGAACACACCACCGCCGTAAATCATTTGCGCGAGATTCATCATGTCGCCGGGCGTCGAACTCAGTCCGCCGGTCGCGTATGCATTGACGAATTCCTGATGCTGCGTGCCGTTCACGTACGGCAGTGAAAACGATCCGCCGGACGGCACGCTCGTCAGATAGCTGGACTGGGTCATCTTCAGCGGCGCAAGAATAGCCGACTGGACGAAGTCCGCGAAGCTCTGGCCCGTCATGGCGAGCACGATCTGCTCGACCATCGTGAAGCCGTCGTTGCAATAGACCGCCAGCTCACCTGGCAAATGCTTCAGGTGCGAGTTGGCGAGTTCGGCTTGCGTGTCGGCGGCGTATCCGGCGACCGGCTCGAACGTGAAGAGATTGCGCCCATTCGTGCCGGGCAGACCGGATGCATGCGATAGCAGATGACGCGTGGTGATCTGCGCGTATTCCGGCGACAGCATCGTGAAGGTCGGTAGATATTTGACGATCGGCGTGTCGAGCGTGATTAGACCGCGATCGACGAGGATCGTCGCCGCCAGTGCTGGGAACAATTTACTGACCGAGCCGATGTTAAAGCGCGTCTGCGGCGTTGCCTTGATCTGCCCCGGCACCGACGCCAGCCCGAACGCCTGCTGCCAGACCACAGTGTCGCCCTTGACCATCGCGATCGAGATCGCCGCGACGGGATTCGACGGATCGCTGACGGCCTGCTGGATCATCTGTTGACCGAGGGCAATGGTCTGCTGATAGGGCGTCGACTGGATGTCGCCATTGCCGCAGCCGGGCAATACCGCCGCGAGCATCCCGGCGCCGGTGTAGCCGAGAAACTGCCGCCGGCCTACGCTGAAAGAAATCTCGTGATTGCGATCGCACTTGGCCACAGTATTCCCTTTGCTCTGGTTATTAGGACCTGCAAAAAAGCGCTTTTCTTCAGCTACGGCGCCGCCAACATGGCAATGGCGGCCTTCGCAATTTCGACGCAGCGGGGCAGCGTCTTTTGAACGGGCCTCCGTGCCCCAAATCATAGGCGTGCGGGCGAACTTGAGTAGCAACGTGTCGAGATGCTACGAAGCTTTGGCTTAACAGCGCGCCCCTAAGGTACCAAATTCTGCTCGGCGCAGCACGTGATATTGTCTGGCGCAATCGCCGCCATGCGATCTCTTTTGGATCGATTCGCGGTAGTTGGAAGCGGTCGATGCGCCGTTCGTCACGCTCGATGACGCGTCGCGTGATTGCTCACGCGAAGTGCTTCCTCATACGCACGGCGGTAGATGCGCAGCGCCCATTTCGCGGTGCTCTCGCCTGGCTTCCGATCCGAAGGGGGCGCCACGCGTCAGATACTGGCCTGGTTGACGCGCTTCATCAGGTCCTCGGCGTTCTCCTTGCGTTCGCTATACCGGTCTACGAGGTACGGACCGATGTCGCGCGTCAGCAGTGTGAACTTCACCAGCTCTTCCATTACGTCGACCACGCGGTCGAAATACGCTGAAGGCTTCATGCGACCGGCTTCGTCGAACTCCATGAAGGCCTTGGCCACCGACGACTGGTTGGGGATGGTCAGCATGCGCATCCATCGTCCAAGCACGCGCATCTGGTTGACGGCGTTAAACGACTGTGAGCCGCCGCTGACCTGCATCACGGCGAGTGTCTTGCCCTGGGTCGGCCGCACCGCCCCAAGCGAAAGCGGAATCCAGTCGATCTGCGCCTTCATGATGCCGGTCATTGCGCCGTGCCGCTCGGGCGAGCACCAGACCATGCCCTCCGACCACAACACCATCTCGCGCAGTTCGGCCACCTTGGGATGCCTGTCCGGCGCGTCGTCCGGTAGCGGCAGGCCGCTCGGATTGAACGTGCGCACTTCGGCGCCCATCGCCCTGAGCAGGCGTGCGGCTTCCTCGCTCAGCAGGCGGCTGAACGAGCGCTCGCGCAGCGAACCATAGAGCAGCAGAAAGCGCGGTGGATGCGGCGAGGCTTTCGCAGGCTGAAGGCGATTGATATCGGGCACGCGAAACAGCGTTGCGTCCACCTGGGGGAGGTCGGTGATGAGATCAGACACGTTTGCCTTCTGTGATCGTTTCCGGATTGCTCAGGCGCACTCGTACCAGTCCTTCGAGCGGTTGACGATGCGCACCACGAGCAGCATGATTGGCACCTCTAAGCTAATGGTCGGATTCCGGCCGGCTTCCCTGAAGCGGCAACATGGCGGGTGTTCATGGGGCGACTTGATGGAAAGGGTCTAGCTCCGACCGATGCCGTCCAGCGCCTGCTGCAGTTGGGCGTTATCCAGTCTTTCGAGCGGGAACGCGAGCAGTTGCAGCAAGCGGTAGCCGATCGCTTCGCGCGTGAGTTCGAATGCTTGCCTCTTGCCTTCATCGCCGCCCGGCGCGTTCGACGGATCCGCGTAGCCCCAATGGACCTTGACAGGGCTGCCCGGCCAGAACGGGCAATGTTCCGCCGCGGCGCTGTCGAAGACCGTGATGACAATGCGCATCTCGGGGGCACCGTCCTGCGCGAATTCATCCCAGCTTTTGCTGCGATAACCCTCCGTATCAATACCGGCGTTCGTCAGCGCTTCGAGCGCGAACGGATTGATGCGTCCGCTCGGTGCGCTGCCCGCGCTGTATGCGCGGACGTCCTTGCCGAGCTTCTTTGCCCAGTGGTTCAGCATGCCTTCGCAAAGCACACTGCGCGCGGAATTGTGCGTGCAGAGGATGAGTACGTTGGTGGTCATGGTGTTGTCTGTGCGCAGTGTGATCAGCAGCAGGCCGAACCGGCAGGTTTAACAGGGATGCCGACGGGTTCGCCGTTCGGGGCACAGCAGGACGTTGCCCCTGCCGACGACGATGTTTGCCCGGCCGCTCCATATACTGGAGCGCTGTCCAGCGTATGGAAGTGCTCCCAGGCAATTCCCTGCGGATCGAGAACCCAGTGTTTGTCGCTGCGCGCATAGCAGCAGGTGGTTTCGCCCTGGTCGAGCAGGACCATGTCCGCAGCCTCCGCTCGCGTTGCGAGTTCGGCAAGCTCGGCCGGGTCGTCCACCTGGAAGCCGAGGTGGTCCACACCCGCTTTCGTGCCGCGCGTCGAAATCGCAAAGTTCACGCGAGGATCGTCCAGCATCCATTTCGCGTAGTCCATCTCGACGCGGGCCGGTTCCGCATCGAACAGCTTTGAATAAAACGCGATACTGGCTGTGAGGTCGTCAACGTGGACATGGATGTGAAACCGCTTCATGGTGGTTCTCCGTCAGCATTTGCCTGAGGCCGCGCCAGGTTCAAGGCAAGGCTGCCCCTGACAGCAGTTTTCGGTCAGGTAACCCAGGACCGCGTTCATCTGGTCGTAGGCGGCCCGATAGATCAGGCTGCGCCCGTCGCGTTCCTGCGTGACGAGCCCCGCGTGCATTAGCTCCTTCAGGTGAAATGAGAGCGTCGCATTGGGAACGTCGAGGTGTTCCGCGATGGCGCCCGGCGTCAAGCCGGCCGGACCAGCGACCACCAGCATGCGGAACACGCGCAGGCGTAGCGCGTGGGCGAGCGCCGCAAGAGCACGGATAATGTCTTTGTCTTCCATATTTCCAATATATTGGAAATGTTGATTGAAAGCAAGCCACTGCCGCAGTCCACCGGGGGCATACGCTCTCCGACTTCCATGGGCGGCCGAACCGCCGCATTAGCTAGAAACAACGTGTGGTAATGCCGACGCAGTGAAGCCAATGGCGGCTATTGTTTTTGACTTGCTCTCAACGGTGTCCTGCACCTGCCGATGAGACCGTGACCGGCGCTTCAGCCGAGCTCGACGTTCAAGGCGAAGTCCCATGTGCCGGCGCCGTTTTGGGCCAGGCCGATCATCATCAAGCCGAGCGCCTCTAACGTCTGGGCCATCTGCAAGCCGCCGACATCAAGCGGACGCAGCCCGAGACTTTCGAGGAAGGTCGAGACGCGGGCCTTCGCGTCCGCATCGTCGGCTGCGATGAACGCGTCGAGGCGTCCACCCATGGCGAGTACGTGACCGAAGATCGTATTGAAGGCCTTCACCACATGCGCGCCGGCGGGGATGCCCTTAGCGGTCTCCTGCGCGCCGGAACTGCCGGGAGGGGTCAAAAGGCCCGAAAGGTCGGGGGCAACCGGGTTGGCGATGTCGATGATCACCTTGCCGTCGAGCGCTTTCCCGAAGTCGGCCACCACCGCCGCCGCGCTGGCGTACGGCACGGCGAGGATAACGATGTCGCCCGCCGGCGCGGCGCCGTACTTCCCTGTGATCGCTCCGGGCGCCAGCCGGTCGGCCAGTGCCTGCGCTTTTACGTTATCGCGGCTGATCACCTCGACAGTCTGTCCAGCCTTGGCGACACGGCCGGCGATCGCAGTGGCCATCCCTCCTGATCCGATAATGCTGATAGTGCTCATGTGCAGTTTCCTCGTGAGTTGGGGTATTGGCGTCTACCGGGCTCGTTCCGGCCCGGCTCTCCGTTGTTAGCCCAGTTCAGCCGGCAGGGAAATAGTGACCGTTATCCATGTCTTCGAGCAGGCCTGGCTGAGCAGGCTCCCAGCCGAGAGATTTGCGCGTGATGGCGTTGGACGCCGGGAAGTCGCCCGTGACCACAGCCGAGAGGAATCCGAAGTAGCCCGGCACCATCAGTTCGTCAGCGGGAATGCTCACAGCGGGTACGCCAAGGCGAGCGGCGATGGCCTCAGCAATCTCGCGGAACCGGATACCCTCGTCGGCAACTGCGTGCCAGGTCTTGCCGGCAGGGCCTTTCTCCAACGCCAGTCGAAACAAAGATGCCAGATCGCGAATGTGCACGGCGGGCCACCGGTTCTCGCCGTCTCCAGGGTAGCCGATGACGCCCTTCTCCTTGGCGAGCCCGATCAGGATCTGGAGGAAGCCGACGCGATCGGCTGTGCTGTGCGCGATGAGGGGAATCCGCACGACCGAAGACCGCACGCCTTGCTCGGCAAGGCCGACGACAGCGGTCTCCACGACATTGCGAGCCCGCAGGGTGCCTGCGTCGAGGGGCCTGCCAGGAAGGGCGGGGTCATCCTCGGTGGCCGGTCGGCCCAGGCTGACCGGTGCGACAAGAGGGGCCCCCCGACCCACGTTCGTGGGTGCGCCGATGCTGCCTGCAACGACCAGTGGTTTCCCGGTCCCCGCCAGCGCCTCGCCGAAAGCGAGCACGATTGAGAGCTCCGAATCGCCCAAGGCGGCGATCCCACCAGCCTGGAGCAGGTCAGCCCGATATCCGACGTGGATGACGCCGTCGGACTCGGCCGCTGCCGCCTTGAGCCCAGCGAGGTCGCTAAGATCCCCGCGACGCGCCTTGGCGCCGAGAGCGGACAACGCAGCCGCCGACTCGTCCGTTCGGGCCAATGCGGTAACCTCGTGGCCGGCCGCGACGAGGTCAGGGATGATGTGCGAACCGGCGTGACCGGTCCCGCCAGTGACAAATACGTGCATGTAGCTGCTCCTTGTGAGTGATGTGAGAAGTGGTGATACCCGTGCGCTCAGCCGTGAGTGATCGGTGCTCGCAATCTCTAAAGGTCATGCTAACCATATTACTTGCAAAAAACAAGTAAACATGAAAATATACTTGCGGTATGCAAGCGATGTTAGGATCTAGCTATGAAGACGACATCTAAAGAAGACGTTCGGTCCCATTGCGCAGTGAACTACGGCGTGGAGATCTTCGGCGACCGGTGGTCGCTTTTGATCATTCGCGACATCGTTTTTGTCGGCAAAAAGACGTATGGCGAGTTCCTGAAATCGGAAGAGGGCATCGCGACCAATGTCCTTGCTTCCCGCCTTGCCTTTCTTGAGGAACAGGGAATTCTCTCGAAGGCCCCCAATCCCGGCGACAAGCGCAAGGACTTCTACACTCTGACCGAGAAGGGCCTGGACCTCATTCCCATCGTGCTTAACATAGTCCTTTGGAGTGCAAAGTACGATTCGAAGTCCTACGTGCGGCGCAGCAAGGAGTTTTTTGCCCGATTGAGTCGAAGCCCCATGCAGGTGAGTGAAGAGGTGAAGGCGCTGGTTCGCAATGGCGAATGCATCTTTCCTGAGAGTTAGTCTGACAACGCTGCGGACTCTCCACGCTTCCCCAATCGGAGAACCCGGTATCGACTTCAACCTCCCACTCAGCCCACTCTCGTGAAGCCCCCAAATTTTTGACCGCAGTTGACAAGTAAAAATTTGGCGTTTTAGACTCAAGTCACTCCTTCGAGGCCCGACAAAGATGTCCGCCCGAGGACCCGGCACAGAAGCCCCCTGACGAACTCGCCGTTCGTCAGGGGGCTTTTTTTGTCCACATTTTTTCCCTTGTTCTAGCGCTCTGTCTGGCGCCCATCTCTGGAGAACCCGCATGTCGCTGAAGCTGTCGGGCTGGATGCGTCTCGCCCTTACCGCAGGACTCGCACTGACTTCGCTCGCTTCGAGCGCCGCTGATCCCGTGAAGATCGGCTTGCTCGAAGACGCCTCGGGGAATTTCGCGCTGGCCACGATTCCCAAGATTCACGCCACGGAACTCGCCGTCGACGAGATCAACGCGAAGGGCGGCATTCTCGGCCGCCCGGTGCAACTGATCGCCTACGACACACAGTCGGACAACACCAAGTTTCAGGAATTGGCCCGGCGGCTCGTTCAGACCGACAAGCCCGATGTGATTTTCGGCGCGTTCTCCAGCGCATCGCGCGAAGCGATCCGCCCGATCATGGACCGCGCACATCAGCTCTACTGGTACGACAATCAGTATGAGGGCGGTGTCTGCGACACGAACACCTTTGTTACCGGCGCGGTGCCCGAGCAGCAATTCTCGACGCTCATTCCGTGGATGATGCAGAAGTACGGCAAGAAGGTGTACACCATCGCGGCCGACTACAACTTTGGGCAGATTTCGGCGGAGTGGGTACGCAACATCGTCAAGGAAAACGGCGGCACGATGGTCGGCGAGGAGTTCATTCCGCTGTCGGTGTCGCAGTTCGGCCAGACCATCCAGAACATCCAGAAGGCGAAGCCCGACTTCGTCGTGACGCTGCTGGTCGGCGCAAATCAGTCTTCGTACTACGAGCAGCAGGCGTCGGCGCATCTGAATCTGCCGATGGCAAGTTCGGTGAACGTCGGTCAGGCCTATGAGCACAAGCGCTTCAAACCGCCTGCGCTGAAGGACATGTACGTGACGGCGAATTACGTCGAAGAGGTCGATACGCCTGCGAGCAACGACTTCAAAAAGCGCTTCCACGCGAAGTTCCCGAATGAGCCCTACATCAATCAGGAAGCCGCGAACGCGTATGACGCGATCTATCTGTATAAGGCTGCTGTCGAAAAGGCTAAGTCGACGAATCAGGATCAGGTGCGCAAAGCACTCGAAAGCGGCGACATCTGCACGACCGGCGAGCAGGGCAAGGTCTGTATCGATCCGAAGAGCCATCACGCGAGTCACACCATCTTTCTGGTGCACGTGAAGGAGGACCACTCGGTCGAGATTCCGAAGGTCTGGGACGACGTACAGCCGTACTGGCTCGGCAAGGTTGGCTGCGATCTGCCGAACAAGCCGGATCATCGTCAATACACGCCGTCGAACCTGCCCAAGAAGTCCTGATCCGAAGTCGGCGCGCGAGACATGCAGCAGGCTCGCGCGTCGTCCTCCTGAACGTGGAGCACGTATGGCCACTTTGTCGGCTCTCTATTCGCTGATCTATCAGTTCGGCGACAACTTCGCTTACCTGGTGCTCGCGGCGCTCGGTCTCGCGGTGATCTTCGGCATGATGGGTGTCATCAATCTCGCGCATGGCGAGTTCATCATGTGCGGCGCGTACGTGACCATCATCACGGCCAAGCACGGTGCGCCGCTGCCGCTCGCGATGCTGGCCGGCGCACTCGCGGCGGCGCTCGCGGGCGTCATCGTCGAACGGCTGGTGATTCGTCATCTCTACGACCGTCTGTTCGATTCCGTCGTCGCAACGTGGGCAATCAGCCTCATCGTGCAGCAGACCATGCTTCTTGTCGCCGGTCCGTCGATCGAAGGGATCGGCACACCGTTCGGCTCGTTTTCGCTCGGCGAGTATTCGTTCTCGACGTATCGCGCCGTGCTGCCCGGTATCGCGCTCGCAATCCTGTTCGGCCTCTACCTGCTGTTCTTCAAGACCAATTACGGCGTCTGCGCGCGCGCCACGATCCAGAACGCGAATATCGCGCAGTGCCTCGGTTTGCGCACGGACCGGCTCTACACGCTGACCTTCGCGCTGGGCGCGGGACTCGCGGGTCTCACCGGCGCACTCTATGCGCCGACCATGACGGCGGTCCCGACGATGGGCAGCAACTTCATCGTGCAGGCCTTCGTGTCGGTAGTGGTCGGCGGTGCCAACGTGATCGCGGGCACGACACCGGCGGCCGGCGTACTCGCGATCATCCAGACCGCGCTCACGGCGTCTTATGGGCAGCTGTTCGGACAGATCGGTCTGCTGGTGACCGTCATCGTCGTGATCCGGTTGATGCCGCAAGGTCTCGGCAATCTCTTCACCCGCTTGCGCTAGGAGGCAGAAGTGACGCAAATGAAACAGCCTTCGACCAGTGCCGTAACGCGCGCGTTGCATACGGTGCCGTGGCTCGTGGCGCTTTGTCTGCCGCTGGTAGTCGATGCGAACACCAGCGGCAATCTCGCCTACTGTCTGCTGTGGGCGTTCAGTGCGCTCGGGCTCGCTGCGATGTGGGGCTACGGCGGCATCCTGTCGTTCGGGCAGACCGCATTCTTCGGATTGTCGGGCTACACTTACGGCATCTTCACGCTCAACTATGGCGACACGTGGTTCGAGTCGTGGCTCGGGCTCGGCGCGGGCATCGTGGTGAGCATCGTCGCCGCGGGGCTGATCGGCTACATGATTTTCTATGGTCGCATTAAAGGCGTGTTCATCGGCATCGTCACATTGTCGGTGACGCTCGTGCTCGAAACCTTCATGTCGCAGACGGCAGGGCCGCAATGGGCGATCGGCGAGGCGCGGCTGAATGGTTACAACGGTATGGGCGGCATGCCGCAATTGACCATTCCGTGGCCAGGCGGGCCGCTCACGCTGGAGAACGTGAGCTTCTACTACCTCGTGCTGCTTCTGTTGATCGCGGTCTACGCGATCATGCGCAAGCTGCTGGACGGCACCTTCGGTTTGACCCTCATCGCTATTCGGGAGAATCCGCAGCGTGCGGAGATGCTCGGCGTCGACATCCGCCGTCATCAATTAATGGTGTTCGTACTCGGTTGCACGCTGGGCGGACTGTCGGGTGCGCTGTACACAATCTGGGGCTCTTACATCACGCCGTCGACAATGGGCCTTACCGCTGCCGCGATGCCGGTGATCTGGGTCGCGACGTCGGGAAGAAAGAGCATTGGCGGAACGATCATCGGCACTGCCTTTCTCGTGTGGCTCTCGCAGAATCTCGCGGTGTACGGCAGCCAGTACGCGCTAATCCTGCTCGGTGCGATTCTGCTGATCGTCGTACTGGCCGCGCCCGAAGGTCTGCTGCCGTTCGTCGCGCGGCATTTGCGGCGTCTGTCGAGCCGCACGAGCGGCGCTTCACGCCACGCCGGCGGATGTCTCAAGCGAGAGGAGGGCAAGTCATGACCACGCTGCTCGAAACGCGCGGGCTCAAGAAGCATTTTGGCGGCGCGCAGGTGATCAACGGAATCGACTTCAGTATCGAGGCGAAGGAGATTCGCTGCGTGATCGGGCCGAACGGCGCGGGCAAAAGCACGTTCTTCAAGCTCATCACGGGCGAGCATCGTCCTTCCGAAGGCAGCGTGCTGTTTCTCGGCAGGGACATGAGCCATGTGCTTCCGCACGAGCGCATCCGTATGGGCATGAGTATCAAGTTCCAGATTCCCGGCGTGTTTCCCGATCTGAGCGTGCGTCAGCATTTGCAACTGTCGCTGCATCGCGCGAAGGACGACCGGCCCGAGAGTCTCGACGAACTGCTGCAACGCTTCATGCTGGAGAACGAAGCGCATGTGCTCGCGCGCAACCTGTCGCACGGCAAGAAGCAATGGCTCGAAATCGCGATGGCCGTGTCGTTGCGCCCGAAACTGCTGTTTCTCGATGAACCGGTGGCGGGCATGTCGGTGGAGGAGACGCATGCGACTGGCGAACTCATCAAGCGATTGTCGGCAGACGGCCTCACGATGATGGTGGTCGAGCACGACATGACCTTTGTCAAGCAGATCGCCTCGCGCGTCACGGTGCTGCACGGCGGGAGCCTGCTCGCCGACGGGCCGCTCGATGAGATCCTCGCACGCGACGATGTCGCGGAAGTGTATCTGGGGAAGAAGAAATGAGCGTGTTGCTGGAGGTGTCGAACGTTGAAGCGGGATATGGCGGCGGACGCGTGCTCAACGGCGTGTCGTTCGGCGTCGGACGCGGCGAGGTGCTGGCGTTCATCGGGCGCAACGGGGTAGGCAAGACGACGTTGATGCGCGCGCTGATCGGTCTTGTCAGACTCGATGCCGGCGAAATCAGACTCGCAGGCAATGCGATCGGTCAGGACAAGCCGTATGCGCGGGCGCAGAGCGGCATGGGCTATGTGCCGCAGGGGCGCGAGATCTTCGGCGCGCTGACCGTTGCCGAGAATCTGCAGGTTGGCGCGCAGGCGAATCGGGCGCGCGCCGCGGACATGAAAGAGAAAGTCGTCGGCTATTTTCCGATTTTGAAGAAACGCTATACGCAGAAGGCCGGCACCATGAGCGGGGGCGAACAGCAGCAGCTGGCGATTGCCCGCGCCCTGATCAGCGCGCCGAAGGTGCTGCTGCTCGACGAGCCTTCCGAAGGTATTCAACCCTCTATCGTCGATCTGATCGGCGACACGCTGCAGCATATCGCGCACGACACGGGTATCGGCGTGGTGCTGGTCGAGCAGGATATGGGCATGGTCGAGCGCATCGCGAATCGCTGCTGTGTGATGGACAAGGGCCGTATCGTCGAGACATTGAGCCCTGAGCAACTCGGCGACGAACAATTGATTCGCCAGTATCTGGCACTGTGACGGAGAGCGGAACATGAAATGGCTTGAAGAATCGATCATGATGAAGCGCGGTGTCGGCGCCGATCGCGAGCCGGTGGAGCACCATCTCACCGAGGAGATGCAAAAGACTTATCACTACACGATCGGCCCTTATTCGCAGCCTGTTCTGCACGTCAAGCCGGGGGACCGCGTGGTGGTGGAAACCCGCGACGCCTTCGAAGGCAAGATCAAGGAAGAGACCGACAAGCCGTCGCAGGTGCTGCAGGTGCCTTTTCTCAATCCGCAGAATGGGCCGATCATGATCGAAGGCGCGGAAAAGGGCGACGTGGTCGCGGTATATATCGAGAAGATGGCGCCGCGCGGCGACGATCCGCACGGCTTCTGCTGCATGATTCCGAACTTCGGCGGGCTGACCGGAACGGACTACACCGCGCTGCTCAACGAGCCGTTGCCGGAAATCGTACGCAAGATAAAGATCGACGAAGAAAATGTGTATTGGAGCAAACGCAACACGCTGCCGTACAAACCGCATATCGGCACGCTGAGTCTCTCTCCCGAAATCGATTCGATCAATTCGCTCACGCCCGACAATCACGGTGGCAATATGGACGTGCCTGACATGGGGCCGGGCAGCATCACGTATCTGCCGGTGCGCTCTCCTGGCGGGCGGCTATTCATCGGCGATGCGCACGCCTGTCAGGGCGACGGCGAGGTGTGCGGCACGGCCGTCGAGTATCAGAGCACGACAACGGTGCGTGTCGATCTCATCAAGAAGTGGCAGATCGGTTGGCCGCGTCTGGAGAACGAAGACGCGCTGATGAGCATCGGCAGCGCGCGACCGCTGGAGGACGCGACGCGCATTGCCTATCGCGAACTCGTGTTGTGGATGGCGGCGGACTATGGCTTTGACAAGTGGGATGCGTACATGATGCTGAGTCAGGTCGGCAAGGTACGGCTCGGTAATTTTGTTGACCCAAAATACACGGTGGGCGCGATGGTCGCCAAGCACTACCTGAAGTAAAAGCATCAGCGGGACCAATCGAAGTAAGACGACAAAAGTGCGGAGCCTATGCTCCGCGCGCATACGAGAGCACGTCAAGAAATGGCATTATCCGATCCCATCCGTGTGGGCCTGCTTAGCTCGACGACCGGTTCGACCGCGTTGCTCGAACAGTCTCAATGGCGCGGCGCATGCCTCGCCGTCGAGGAGATCAACGCGCGCGGCGGCATAGGCGGGCGCGAACTCGTCGCGCTTCACTACGATCCCGGCTCTGATCCGGCCGCGTTTCGCGAGCTTGCGGAGCGGCTTATCGTGAAAGACGGCGTCAATACCATTTTCGGCGGCTATACGTCGACCAGCCGCAAGGCGATGCTGCCCGTCGTCGAGAAGCACAACCGGCTGCTGATCTACGCGCAGATGTACGAGGGCTTCGAGTATTCGGACAACATCATCTACAGCGGCGCGTCGCCGAACCAGAACGGTGTGCAACTCGCCGACTTCATGACGGAGACGTTCGGTGCACGCGTGTACTTTGTCGGGTCGAGCTATGTCTATCCGTACGAATGCAACCGGACGATGCAGGAGCTGCTGCTTCAGCATCCCGAAGGCGCGATCCTCGGCGAGCGCTATCTGTCGCTCGATGCCACGCGCGACCAGTTCGACCAGGTGGTCGCGGATATCGGGCGCAAGTCGCCGGACTGGATCTTTTGCACGGTCATCGGAGAGACGGTGCCTTATCTCTATGAGGCCTATGCGCGCGCGGGCCTCGATCCGGCCAGCATGCCGATCGGCAGCCTCAACACGTCCGAGACGGAGATTCAGGCGATGGAGCGGGGCATCGCGACCGGGCATTTCACGGCTGCGCCTTATTTTCAGAGCGTCGATACGCCGGAGAATCAACGCGCCGTGCGACATCATCAGGTGCGCTTCGGCGCGCACACGCCAACCGACATGAACTGGGAAGCCGCCTATTATCAGATGCATATGTTCGCGGAAGCGTTCGCGCGTGCCGGCTCGGACGAACTCGGCACCATCATGCCGCATCTCCTCGGCTCGGAATTCACCGCGCCGCAAGGCCGGGTGCGCATCGATCCGGTCAATCATCACATGGCCCTCTATCCGCGCATTGGCCGCGTCAATGCCGATGGCCAGTTCACTATTCTGCGCGAATCGAAGTTCGCCGTCGGACCAGATCCCTATATGACGCGTCAAACGCTCGGGGACTGGGTCACGAAATTGAGCACGCGGGACTACTAACGTGAGCGCGCGCCCGGACAGAGGCCAACGGAGCCTCACCAGTTCGATCCTCGAGCGCAATGCGCGCGTGGTCGTTTTTCATCCCGATGACGACGACGGGGTGACGCTCACGAACCACCTTCGGCGCATGGGCTTTCAGGTCGAACGATGCTGGCCGCCCGTGGATACGCTGACGGAGCGCGTCGACCTGGTGTTCCGTGCGTTGCGGCCTGACGAGCGCGCGCCCAAGGGCGAATGGTCGGGACCGGATGCGCCGCCCGTCATCTGCGTGGTGGCCTACGAGAATCCGACCTTCATCGATCAGGCGATCAAGCTCGGCGCGGACGGCATCGTAACGACACCGGTGCGCGCATCGGGCTTGCTGTCGACGGTGGTGATGGCGCTATATCACGCAAAGCGTTCGCGCCAGCACGCGCAGCGTATCGCCAAGTTGGAACAGAAGCTGCTTGACAGCCGGCATTTGCAGGAAGCGAAAAAAATTCTGATGACCATGCATAGCGTGAGCGAACGCGAGGCGTACGACATGCTGCGCGCGCAGGCGATGGAAAAGCGCGTGACTATCGACGACCTCTGTCACTCCGTCATTCAGGCCGGTGAAGTGCTGCAGATTTCTCGCGGCATGACCTCAGGCGAGGGGCACGATAAAGAGTGAGCGCGCAGTCGCTCTATCGGGTAACGGACATGCAAACACCTGCACAGGAGCTTCGAACATGGATCTGCAACTGAAGGGTTTGAAGGCGGTCGTGACCGGCGGCACCAAGGGCATTGGGCTCGCCATTGCGCGGACGCTCGCAGCGGAAGGTGCCGAGGTCGCCATTTGCGCACGCGATCCGGCTGCCGTCGAGGCGACCGTTGGCGCGCTCACCGAACTGAGCGGCGCGCGCGCATCGGGCGCGGCAATCGATGTATCGGATGGCGCCGCGCTCAAAGCTTGGGTCGAGCGTATCGGCTCGGAGTGGGGCGGCCTCGACATAGTCGTGGCGAATGTAAGCGCGCTCGCAATCGGCAACGACATTGAATCGTGGCGCAAGGAATTCGAAACCGATCTGCTCGGCACCGTCCATCTCGTCGATGCGGCGATGCCGTATCTCGAAGCGAGCCAGGCCGCGTCGATCGTCGCGATATCGAGCGTGTCGGGACGCGAGATCGATTTCGCGGCGGGTCCTTATGGCGTGTTCAAGGCCGCGCTCGTTCACTACATACAGGGGCTCGCCAATCAGCTTGCGTCGAAGGGCATTCGCGCGAACACGGTGTCGCCCGGGAATGTGTATTTCGAGGGCGGCGTATGGGACTGGATCGAGCATAACGATGCGGCGCTATTCGAACGCGCGCTCGCATTGAATCCGACTGGGCGCATGGGACGCCCGCAGGAAATCGCTAACGCGGTGGCGTTCATCGCGAGTCCGGCGGCGAGTTTTGTGAGCGGAACAAACTTCGTCGTCGATGGAGCACTCACACGCGGCGTGCAGCTCTGACATACGGTCAAATCAACAGGAGCATGGAATGGAACGAGGCAGTGCGATGGATATCGATCTGGACGCCCTGACGGTTGAGGCCGTGCAGGCGGGTTTCAAGGCCGGCACATTCACGGCCGAGCAGCTGGCGCGCGCCTGTTTCGATAGGATCGAGCGCGACAACGGGAAGTACAACGCAGTGATTTTCCTGAACCCGGCGGCTGTCGACGACGCGCGCCGGATCGACGAACGGCGCGCTGCCGGCGAACCGCTGGGGCCGCTTGCCGGCGTGCCGGTCGTCGTCAAGGATCCTATGGACATGGTCGGCTTTCCGACCACCGCGGGATGGGCGAAGTTGTACAGCAAGAAAGGCGGCGTGGACCTGATGCCCGAGCGTGATGCGCCGGTCGTCGCGCGGATGCGCCGCGCGGGTGCGATTCTGCTCGGCAAGACGAACGTGCCGATCCTGAGCCACACCGGCTCGCATGCGAACGATAGCTGGGCGGGCCCCACGATCAATGTCGTAATGCCCGATCGGGTGCCGGGCGGCAGCAGTGCGGGCACGGCATCGGCGGTGGCGTCGTGCATGGCCGTACTCGGCCTCGCGGAAGAGACCGGCGGATCGATTCAGAACCCCGCGTCGGCGCAGAACCTCGTCGGAATCAAACCGACTATCGGGCTGGTGCCGAATGCGGGCGTGGTGCCGCTGTCGGGTAATCGCGACGTGGTGGGACCCATTGCACGAAACGTGAGGGATGCCGCGCTGTGCCTCGACGTGCTCGCGGGCTATTCGAGCGACGATCCGAAGACACTCGCGAGCGTCGGCCGGCAACCGGAAGGAGGGTATGCCGCGGCGCTGGACCCGAACGCGCTGCACGGCAAGCGCATCGGTTTGTATGGCCCGGGCTGGCGCAATCAGCCTTTGTCCGATGAAGCTGCCCTGCTGTATGAGCGGGTCAAGGGCGAACTGGCCGGTCTGGGTGCGATTCTCGTCGACGACCCGTTCGCGGGCTCCGGGTTTGCCGAACTGAGAAAGCCGACTCCGCCGCTGGCGCATTTCGACGCGCGCGGTCTCGAGTCGATTCCGTACGATCTGGAGAAGTATCTCCAGCGGCTCGGCAAGCATGCGCCGTTGAAGACCTTCGCGGAATTCGCCGCGGCGACGAAGGATGACGACGCTTTTGGGGCGCACGGGATACTGCGATATCTGCATAGTCTCCCGGATTTCACGGCCGCGATGGCTGATCCGTCGGTGCCGCCAGAGATGCCTGAATTCGTCGACGTGAAGGCGCGTTATCTGCGGATCTTCAATGCGGTGATGGATGCGCAACGGCTCGATGCACTGGTGTTCCCGCAGATGCGAGGCGAGCTTCCCGCGCTTCATGGCCAGGATGTCATTCAGGAGACGACGGTGGGCGAGATCAATATTGCAGGCTTGCCGGGGATTGCGGTGCCTGCGGGGTTTTATGCGTCGGGGGCGCCGTTTGGGTTGATTTTTGTGGGGCGGCAATGGGATGAGGGGAGGTTGTTAGGGTTTGCGTATGCTTACGAGGTGGGGGCGGGGAGATGATGCCAGGCAACGTCGTCGGACCTATCCGTAATTTTGTGGGCGAGGGATATCATGAGAGGTAAAAGTCATGGATATGCCGATGAAGAAGAAACGCACCGTCGCTTCTCAGGCAGCGGCCCGAGGGCCGCTGCCT
>Ga0209759_1000133_pt1 | contig 126928 bp, 103 predicted proteins | sample AraplaCL_Col_mMS_FD_184261 | JGI IMG/M metagenome (GOLD analysis project Ga0209759, IMG submission 184261) | Arabidopsis root microbial communities from the University of North Carolina, USA - plate scrape CL_Col_mMS (SPAdes) (version 2) | ecosystem: Host-associated > Plants > Roots >...
AATGCATAGGTGATTTGCTCTTCGGTAAATCTCGAACGTTTCATGGCTACTCCTTGCCCGTTTCGGGGCGCTGAGAAGCAACCTTACCTCTAGTTTTGACCTGTACGGATATTCCGGGGGCAGGTCACGGGCATTGAAAATGTGACAAATATGTGTTAGGGGCACGTTGCATTACCTAGCCTGGATCAGTCTAGCAAAGAAAAAAAATGAGGCAAGGACGAAATAAAGTTTTATTCAATTGCATTAATTGATTGAATTTATTATCTTTAATAGCAAATTACACAATAAAATTTTATTGCAAAACCTTTCATTATCTCACTCAATTATTTCGTAGATGTGTAGAATTTAATGACAAAATGTCAATAAATTATCGAATTAACAAAATTGGTCATCGGTTGTCAGAAGACATATGCATCCAGATGTGACCAGGGGAAGGGATTTTATTGCTGCGCAGTACGGCGTCCAGAAAGAGGGGGAATCGGGCAATCCGGCGGTTCAGGAGCCGAGCCGCATATCCACAGGAAAGCGCTGCGCCTCGCCGGGTGCGATCAGAAGGCATGATTCATCCCGATGGCATCGCCGGTGATCCTGGATGTCGCGGTCTTTTCACGATTGCGTGGGCACATCCTTGCGGATGCGTTGCGCCTGCATGTATTTGATCCGTCACAGCTCGCCCACCATCGCAGTCAGCTCTATCCACGCTAACCCGGTCGTGGCGCTGTTGCTCGGCATGCCGGAACAGCACGAGCAAGAAAACATCACTCCGATGATCCGCCAGGATATGACGCTGCATCTGACGAAGAAACGTTCCGCAAGAAAATGAATACCGATTGCAAAATCGGAGGAAGCTGTCGCTCTCGACTTCTGCCCGGCCTGATCGACGGTCAATCCTGCTTCATCAGTTCCGGATTCAGCGCCAGCAGCAACCACGGACTGATCTCCGAGCGCACGAACACGCCGCTGACGGCAAAGGGATCCCTGTCGCGCAACGCTTGCGCCTCCGGCAGCGCTTCGACTTCATAGACCAGCAGACCGCCGCTGCCGTCCGGAAAGGGACCGCCGAGGACAAGCTTGCCGGCGTCGAGCAGGCTTTTGACGTATTGCCTGTGGTCGGGCGCATGGGCCGCGAGTTTTTCCTTGTCGTCGGTATAGGTGACGTAGTTGATGAATTTCATATGCATCCCTGTCGGTTGAGATTGTGATGTTGTCGGCTTGCCTTGCGTTCCCTCGGTCAGATTTCGCGCCTCAGTTTTCCGTCGAGCGAACAGGCTCCCCCACCGCGTATCGTGAAGTACAGCGCAGCAAGTCCGAGCAGCACCGGATACTCGATGCCGCGGTCGATCCACGGCCATGTCGGCCCCATGGCGTAACTGATGGCGATCATCTCCATCGTCATCAGCAAGGCGACCGGCCGCGTCAGCAAGCCGAGCGCCAGCATGGCGGCGCCGGCGGTTTCCAGCAGCATCACGAGGAAGGCCAGTTGCGGCGCGAACGGCAAGCCCATGACGGTGCCGATCATCTTGATGGAACCGGCCATCGGGTCGGCCATGGAACCATGCGAGACGCCCAGCGCCTTGGGCAGGCCGTGGGTAAGGATGATGGCGCCGTAACCGAAGCGCAGCAGTGCATAGCAGAGCGTTTCGCTGCGCGCATAAAAACGGCCGAGCGCGGGGACGACGAAACGCGCGCCCTCCCTGTCGGGCGTGACGGCGTTCTGCGGCGGGAATGGTTTCACTATGCACCTCGTCTGATGGGAACGTTGCACCGGCGAAAAAAGTATTGCCGGTCAGCGCCATCATCCCGATTGCGGCTGCGCAGATAAACGGTCTTGCGATGAATTGACAATTCGGAATGCGCAAACAGTTGCGCCCGCACTGCACATTCATCGCAAAGTCACTACAATCTCGGCAACCCAGACAATCTTCCGGCAACCACCATGAGCACGACCTCTCTCGCCCTTTCCCCGGAACAAGCGCGCGCCATCTGGCTGCATGCGCAACGGCTCGATGAACTTGCGCCCTTCGGCGCCGGCGCGGAAGCGGTGAAGCAGGCCGCCGAACATCTCGGCTATGTGCAGATCGACACCATCAACGTCATCGAACGTAGCCATCATCACATTCTCTACACGCGCATCCCCGCGTACCAACTGAGCGACCTGGAGCAGGCGCAGTCGGTGGACAAATCGGTGTTCGAATACTGGACGCACGCACTGGCGTATGTACCGACGACGGCGTTCCGCCATTTCATACCGGCGATGGAACAGCGTCGCCTGAATCCGCACGCCTCTTTCGCGGACGTGGACGAAGCCGACTACGCCGCCCTGCTCAGGCGCATCCGCAAGGAAGGCGGCCTGTCGATCCGCGATATCGAGGACGACGTGCTGGTGGAAAAGACGCATCCCTGGGGCAGCCGCAAGCCGTCGAAGAAGGCCTTGCGCTGGGGATTCTTCATCGGCGACCTGGTGATCAGCAAGCGCACCGGGATGATCAAGACCTACGAACTGGCGGGACGCCATTTCGGCTGGCAGCGGCGACCGTCGGCATCGAAGGAAAAACAATGCGCGCAATACCTGCTGCAACGCGCGCTGCGATCGCAGGGCATCGTCAGCCTGGATTCGGTCTGCTACGGCAATGCGCCGATGAAGGCGATGGTGAAGGAACTGATCGATGCCGGCGTCAGGCGCAAAGAGCTGGTGCCGGTGCATCTGGACGGCGCGCCGAAAAGTCCGCACTGGATCACGCCGGAGCAGCTGGAGACGGTCATGGCAACCGCCGAGCCGGTCTCGGGAGAGCGCGTCCATATCCTGTCGCCCTTCGATCCGCTGGTGATCCAGCGCAAGCGGCTGGAGTTGTTCTTCGGCTATGCGCATCGCTTCGAAGCCTATGTGCCGGCCGAGAAGCGCGTGCTCGGTTACTTTGCCCTGCCGGTGCTGGCCGGCGACAGGATCGTCGCGGCGCTCGATCTCAAGATGGACCGCCAGGCGGGCAAGCTGCGGATGCAGAAATGGAGCTGGATCGCGAAGAAATCAGCGCCCTTGAAAAGCCGCATCGAGGAAGAACTGCATCGCTTTGAGCAGTTCCAGAAGCAGTCGATGCGGTCCGTTCAGGATCAGGTTCAGGATCAGGATCAGGACAGAGACTAAACACTGGCGTAACCAAGCATGTTGCGCGGCGTGACGTCAGTTTCCTGGCGCATCGCGTCGTGCGCTTCCGCCAACACCGGCTCCGGCGCGGCAAGATTGAACACCGATACCGACTGCACCAGGTTGCCGGCCTGACGCGTCAGGGCATTGGCGGCCTCGGCGGTCTGATCGACCAGCGCGGCGTTCTCCTGGGTGGATTTGTCCATCTCCACGACCACGCGGCTGACCTGTTCCAGGCCTTCTGCCTGTTCTTGCGTGGCGATCGAGATTTCGTTCATGGTGTTCATGACGGTGTTGACCGAGGTCACGATCTGCTCCATGGCGCGGCCGGTTTCGATCACCTGGGCCGACGCCAGATCGATGCAGGCGGCGGATTCGCCGATCAGGACCTTGACCTCCTTGGCCGCTTCGGCGCTGCGCAAGGCCAGCGAACGCACTTCCGTCGCCACCACGGCGAAGCCCCTGCCCTGGGTGCCGGCGCGCGCCGCTTCGACGGCGGCATTGAGCGCCAGGATATTGGTCTGGAATGCGATGCCGTCGATCACGCTGACGATTTCGGAAATCTTGCCGGCGCTGACCGAGACTTCGCCCATGGTGCCGACGATGCGCGTCATCAGTTCGCCGCCTTTGACGGCGTCGCCCGCTGCGGTGGCGGCCAGCTGGTTGGTGTGGCGGGTGTTTTCGGCATTCTGCTTGACGGCGGCGGACAGTTGTTCCAGCGTGGCGGCAGTCTCTTCCAGCGATGAGGCTTGCTGCTCGGTGCGCGCCGCCAGGTCGACGTTGCCTTCGGCGATGTCGCGCGCGCTGCGGTTGACGTCCTCGGTGCCGTTGCGTATCGACGAGACGGTTTCCACCAGGCCTTGCTGCATGCGCTGCAGGGCTCCGAGCAAGACGCCGATTTCATTGCGGGATGCGCCTTCCACCGGCGAGCTCAGGTCGCCGCCGGCGATGCGGTCGAAATGCATGCCGGTGGTTGCCAGCGGACGCAGCAGCACGCGGTCGAACAGCATCCAGTACAGGCCGACCAGCAACAGGGAGAAGATGAACAGGCCGCCCGCCAGATAGACGGCGACGGTGTAGCGCTGTTCGGACGCGGCGCTCAATGCATCGCGCACCGACTCGGCGTGGCGGATGACCGTGCGCAATGTCGAAGCAAACACGCGGTCGGCGTCTTCGGCGCTGGTGGTGGCCGCCGCATAGGCATCGAGCGAAACGTCGTAGAGCGCCACCTCGCGCCCTTCCAGCACCTTGGTGTAGGCGTCGTAGGCCTGACCGACTTGCTGCGACCGCTCCGCCAGGCCGGATGCCGACTTGTCGCCCTTGCGGTAGCTCTCGAACGTCTTCTTCGCCTCTTGCAGCGCCATCGACGCCTTGCGCGTGTAGTCGTTGGCCTTGACCTGGTCGCCGCGCACCAGGTTGATGTAGGCGTTGTCCATGTTGATCAGCGTGGACTGAAACAATCGCTCGACTTCGTGCAAAGGCTGGATCTGCTTGTCCGACAAATCGATCAGTTCGTTCATGGCCCTGGCCGACTGGCGCGCATCGGTCCAGGCGATGAACACCGCCGTCCACAATGCAAGCGAGAAGATGCCGAGAACGAACAACAGGCTGGTGCGGATTTTCAGTTTGGCGAACATGGCTGGTCCATTTCAGATAACGGAAGAGAGACGATTACTTGATGCCGAACAGGCGGTCCAGCGACCAGGCGCCGGCGCCGCGACCGACCAGAAACAGCAGCAGGCCGGCCCAGGTCAGATGCGTCGGCCAGGCGTCCGGGTAGACGAAGATTTCGATGACCGCCGTCATGCCCAGCAAGCCCAGCGCCGCTGAGCGCGTGAACAGGCCAAGCACCAGCAGCAGCGGGAAAAAATGTTCGGCGTAGGCGGCCAGGTGCGCGGCGATTTCCGGCGGCACCAGCGGCAATTTGTACTCCTGTTCGAACAACGTGTACGTACTGTCCTTGATGCTCAGGAAACCGGTCACCTTGGTCCGCCCGGAGAGGAAGAACACGGCGGCGATGGCTACCCGCGCCGCCAGCGCCAGCAGCGAATCGCCGATCAGTCGCGTGGCGCGCGCGGCGGCGAAGTTATACCAGCCGATGAAGAATGCAGGCTTCGCCGCGGTCGTCGTTGTGGTCGGTGTCGCAGGTGCAGGATGGGCGGACATAGTGGTCTCCGTGAATAAATGAATGGATATCAGCGAGTGGGCATGAAAGGCGAGGCAAATGCTTCAGCCTGAATCAGTGTGCCGAGCAAACGGGCCACATCCAGCCCCGGCTCCGCGTCGACGGCCTTTGTCGTTGCCGCCTGCAAGTCCTCGCCGGCGGCGCAGGCATCGAGAAACACGCACATGCCGAGACTTGCCGCCTGCCAGGCGACCTGGCCGTCGATGCGGCTCAGCAAGGCGCCCTCGCCGTCCCAATCAAGCTCGTCGGCGAGCGCGCGTTGTTCGCGATTGGCTTGCCAGATGGAATAAGCCGGCTGGTTTGCGCACCAGCGCCAACGCACGGCCGCGCGAGGACGCAGGACGCTCCGCAGCAAATCCGCTTCGTCCAGCGCGGCCAGCATGGCGGCTTCCAGCGGCGCCTCGTCGGCGGCGAGATGACATTCGGTCCAGAAGCGATCCAGGCGCGCAACGTCGCCCAGATAAGGCAGCTCGGCTGCCGGTCCGAACGCCGAGAGGAAATCGGCGAAACCGCGGCCGTATTCGATCAGGCAGACGCTTTGGGGCGGCTCGGCGCAGGCATGGATCAACGCCGCGGAACGAAACCATTCTTCGCCGACCAGGCGCACGATGGCCGGATAATTGGCCGCCAGTGCATCGACGCTGGCCTTGAGCACGGTATTGCGATAGACCTTGAAACCGGGCTGGCCGGTCAGTTGCGCCAGCGAAGACTGGCTATCGCCGACGCCATAAATGGCGCGGATGAAGTCGCGTTGAAAAGTATCGGAGGCATGGTTCATTTCAGCACTCCTTGGACCGACAGGATCTCCTGCGCCTTGTTGCGTTCGGTCAGCAATTCGGCGAAGGAAGGAATCTTGTCGTCGCGCTCGATCAACGTCGGGCGTTCGCCGATGCGTTCGACCAGATGGAGGTACAAGCGCCAGACCGGCTCGATCACCGGGGCGTCGTGCGAGTCGATCAGCAACGGTGCAGCGTCGCCGTCGTTACCTTCGTTGTTGTCCTCGCTATGCCCGGCCAGATGGATTTCCATGATCGCTTCGGCCGGCAGATTGTCGAGATAGGTGTGCGCGTCATAACCGATGTTGCGGGCGCTGACATAGACGTTGTTGACGTCGACCAGCAGCCCGCAACCGGTGCGGCGCACCAGCTCGTCGAGGAAATCGGTTTCGCTCCAGTCGTGATTGTCCATGCGCAGGTAGTGCGAGGGATTCTCGATGGCGATGCGACGTTGCAATTGCTCTTGCGTGCGCTGGATATTGGCGGCCACGCGCGACAGGATGTCGCTGGTGCGCGGCACCGGCAGCAAGTCGGGATAGTAGCGGCCGTCCAGCGTCGACCAGGCCAGATGTTCGGATACCAGCGCCGGTTCGACGCGGCGTATCAGTTCTTTCAGGCGGTTCAGGTGTTGCTGGTCGGGAGCAGCCGCTCCCGCCAGCGACAGCGACACGCCATGCAGCGACACCGGATGGCGGCTGCGGACGGCGTCCAGCCATGCCAGCCGAGGACCGCCCGCCATCAGGTAGTTCTCGGGATGGACCTCGAACCACATTCCGGTTTCGGCGCAGTGCAGCGCGTCGTCGAAATGTTGCGGCTTCAAGCCCAGGCCGGCGCCAAGTGTCGCTGTCATTTCAGGCTCCTGCTTCCGTGTGCGATCAGATTGCCGTCAGGGAACCCATGCCCTTCGGCGTCTTGATGCTGGTGCACGTGCCGGCAGGAACGTTCTTCCAGGCATTGCCCTGATAGTCCATCTTGGCGGTGCCGGCGCAGGTGGTGCCTTCGCCGGCCTTGCAATCGTTCTGGCCGGCCAGCGAAACGCCGTAGCATTTTTCGACGGCGGTCTTGGCGGCGGCAGGAGCGTTTTGCGCCATGGCGATACCGGATGTCAGGGCAGCGAGGGTGAAAGCGGCAGTTGCGAGTTTGATGGTGTTCATAACGTACTCCTTGAAGATGAATGGATGTTTGAGAGAAGCAGATATCCGCCGGAAGAGTTCTTTTGCAGATGATCTGAACGTTAGTTCGTCGGACCATGGCGTTTGGTTACAGCAAATTGAAAATAAATTTGAGAATATTTATTTTGCAAACGCTGTAACCGAATCGGCCGCGCCAACGAAGATATAAGCAAGGCGTCTTGCCGGACCGGTGGCGGTCCATGGACAAAAGACGCGAAGATGGGAAATCTGATGAAAACACCTGACCTGGTGTCAATGCTTGCAACAGGAACGACGCGGAGCGATCCCGACATATTGGGCAAGCGACTTGGACTGGCGTTGCTGATCGGCCTGCTTGGCGCGTCCGCGCTGCTGGTGCTGGCTTACGGCATACGCAGCGACATGCCGGAATTGCTGGCGACGCCGCTGTTCTGGATCAAGGTGGCGTTTCCGCTGGCGATCCTGATGTCGGCGCAGGGCATCAGCGCGCGGCTGGCGCGCCCGGGCGCCCTGCTCGGTGTACGGCGATTGATCCTGCTGGCCCTGCCGGTGCTGGCGATCTGGCTGGCGAGTATCGGCTTCCTGCTGCTGGCGCCGCCGTCGCTGCGGCTGCCGCTGGTGCTGGGGTCGACCTGGCAGGTGTGCTCGTTGAATATCGCGCTGCTGTCGCTGCCGACTTTCTTTTCGATGTTCTGGGCCATGCGCGGCCTGGCGCCGACGCGGCTGGCGCTGACCGGCGCCAGTATCGGGCTGGTGGCCGGCGCGCAGGGCGTGGTGGTCTACACCTTGTATTGCACGGAAATGGCGTTGCCGTTCTGGGGCGTCTGGTATGTCGTCGGCATGCTGGCGCCGGCCGCGGCCGGCGCCCTGCTCGGCCCGCGCTTGTTGCGCTGGTGAGGCGCGATGCATCGCCAACTTCAGGCCAAAGGAAAATGGATGCAGCGGGTTCTGGTATATCATCCCGACACGATCAATCCAATAATCCAATTTGCAGCATTCCTGATGCCTGCGACCGACCATTGCCCTGGCCGCCTGATGAAGCGACTGACCGAGAATGTAGACAAAACAGAGACCGATGCGGGGACGTCCGTCGAGGAGCGCCTGAAAGCGCTGATCCTGGCCGGACTGGACGGCAATGAAGCGGCCTATCGCGCCTTCCTCGGCGAACTCAGCGGTCGCCTGCGCGCCTATGTCAGGAAGCGCCTGTTCCATCTGCACGACGAGGTCGAGGATATCGTCCAGGAAACCCTGCTGGCCGTGCACAACGCGCGCCACACCTACCGCGCGGACGAACCGTTGACCGCCTGGGTATATGCGATTGCGCGTTACAAGCTGATGGACTTTTTGCGCATGCGCTCGCGTCACGATGCCTTCAACGAGCCGCTGGACGACTACGTCGACATCTTTTCCAGCGCCGATGAAGAACCGGCCAACGATGCCAAGCGCGACATCAACGTATTGCTGGAACAATTGCCGGACAAGCAACGCCTGCCCATCGTTCACGTTAAACTGCAAGGCATGTCGGTGGCCGAAACCGCGCAACTGACGGGCTTGTCCGAATCCGCCGTTAAAATAGGCATACACCGCGGGCTCAAATCCCTCGCGGCCAAAATACGATTGTTTTCATGAAGACCGACGATTTCATTTCCATGCTCGCCACCGGCGTCAAACCGGTGGATCGTCACGTGCAGTTCAAACGCTTCTCGCAAGCCCTTGCCGTCGGCGGCGCCGGTGCCGTCATCCTGATGGTGCTGCGGTTCGGCATCCGTCCGGATATCCGCGTGATGCTGGTGACGCCATTGTTCTGGTTCAAGATGGCCTTCCCGCTGTCGCTGGCGGTCGCTTCGCTGTGGCTGCTGGCGCGCCTGAGCCGCCCCGGCGCGGAGATCGGCCAACGCTGGATCGCGCCGGCCGCGCCGGTGCTGGTGATCTGGATCGCGGCGCTCGCGGTGCTGGCCGTTGCGCCGGACGGCGAACGCCTGAATCTGATCATGGGCTTCACCTGGCGCCGCTGTCCGTTCAATATCGCCATGCTGTCGATACCGGCCTGCGTCACGATCACTTGGGCCGTGCGCCAGTTGGCGCCGACGCGCCTGCGCCTGGCCGGCGCCATGGCCGGCCTTCTGGCCGGCTCGGTGGCGACCGTCGCCTATTGCCTGCATTGCCCGGAAATGGGCGTGCCCTTCTGGGGGATCTGGTATCTCGGCGGCATGCTGATTCCCGCCGTGCTGGGCTGGATCTTCGGGCCGGCGCTGTTGCGCTGGTAAGCCGGCGCTCCCGCTCGCCTTGCCGCCTACTCCACTGCGTGGTGCCTGAGATATTCCACGTCCTGTAACGGCGACGCGCCGAACAGGCGGCGGTATTCGCGGCTGAACTGCGACGGGCTTTCATAACCGACTTTATAAGCGACCGTGGCCGCTTCGATGCCGCCGGCCATGAGCATGCGGCGCGCTTCCAGCAAACGCGTCTGCTTCTGGTATTGCAGCGGACTCATCACCGTGGTCGCCTTGAAGCGATGATGCAGGGTCGACACGCTCATGCGGACCTGCTTCGCCAGCTTCTCGATCGACATCGGTTCGGCATAATTCTGCTTGATCCACTGGATGGCGTCGTTGACGCCGCGTTCCTGATAATGCGACAGCACGGTGTGGTACAGGACGTCGCCGTTCTGCGCCGAGATCAGGCGGTACATGATTTCCTGCTTGAGGATGCGCGACATCGCGGGGATGTCCTGCGGCTTTTTCAGCAGACGGATCAGGCGCAAGAAAGTCTCCTGCAGCTCGGCATCCGATTCTTCGACGTAGGCGCCGACGCGCGTGCTGCGTTTGGGCGGCGCGGGGATGTTGAGTTCGATGATGAAGGCTGCGATCTCTTTCGGATCGAGGTCGATGCGCACGCCGTAATACGGCGCGTCTTCATCCGCTTCCACGATCTGCCCGGACACCGGCAGATCGATCGCCGACAACACATAGCTGCCGCTGCCGTAATGATTGACGGTCTTGCCGATCAGCACCTTCTTGCGGCCTTGCACCACCATGCACATGGACGGCTCCAGCATGCCGCGGCTCAAGTCCGTCGGCTGGCAGATGCGGATGAAGGACAGATAGGGGATCGCCGTCGCCACGTCGCGCTGCGAGGCCGGCACGCCGGCGAAATGCGCGGCCACCTCCACCCGCAATTGCGCAAGCAGGTCGGTGGAGGTGACGGCGGCGGAATCAGCCGAATCAGCGTTGGGCGTTTTCATGGACCCGGACATCGTAACCAATGACGGCTTTCGGTTCAACATAAGCTTCCAGGCCGTAAGGCCCGAACTCGCGGCCGATACCCGATTGCTTGAAGCCGCCGAACGGCGCGCGCGGTTCGTCGTACAGGCCGTTGATGAAGACGCGCCCCGCCACGATCTGCGACGCCACGCGGTTGGCGCGCTCCAGGTCGGCGCCGCTGACGTAGCCGTGCAAGCCGTAGACGGTGTCGTTGGCGATGTCGATGGCTTCTTCCTCCGTGCGATACGTCAGGATGGACAAGACCGGGCCGAAGATTTCTTCGCGGGCGATGCGCATGTCGTTGGTGACGTTGACGAACACCGTCGGCTTGACGAAATAGCCATGCTCCAGCCCCTGCGGATGACCTTCGCCGCCGACCAGCAATTCAGCGCCTTCTTCCACGCCGAGGCGGATGTAGCTCTGCACGCGCTCATATTGCTTTTGCGTGACCAAGGGACCGATCATCGTATCCTCGTCGCCGGGATTGCCGACCTTCATTGCCGCCACGGCTTGCCTGACCAGCGCCTTGACCTCTTCCAGGCGCTGCTCGGGCACGATCAGGCGCGTGCCCGCGAGGCAGGCCTGGCCGTTGTTGAACGCCGCCACCATCACCGCCTGCGGGATCGCCGTCGCCAGGTCGGCATCGTCGAGCAGGATGTTGGGCGACTTGCCGCCGAGCTCCAGCGTGACGCGCTTCATGGTGTCGACGGCGCCGCGCGCGATCTGCTTGCCGACCGCGGTCGAACCGGTGAAGGAGATCTTGGCGATGTCGGGATGGCGCGTGATTTCGGCGCCGACGGTGTCGCCGCGGCCGGTGACGATGTTGAATACGCCCGGCGGCAGGCCGGCCTCATGCAGGCATTGCGTCAGCAGCTGCGTCTGCGTGGCGCTCAGCTCGCTGGGCTTGATGACGGCCGTGCTGCCGGCAACCAGCGCGGTCGACAGCTTGCTGCAGATGAAGCCGTAGTTGGCGTTCCACGGAGTAATCAGGCCGACCACGCCGAGCGGCTCCATCGTCACGCGCGCGGTGCCGGCCCGGCGCACGAAGTCGAAGCTCTTCAGCAACTCGATGGCCAGCAGAAAACTGTTGGCCGAGCGCGCCACGGTGGCGGTGCACACGCGGCGCGTGCCGCCGTATTCCGCGATCATGACCTCGATCAGTTCTTGCGAGCGGCGCTGGATGGCGTCGTGCATGGCTTGCAGATAGCCGATGCGCTCTTCCTTGCTGGTGCGCGAAAATGTTTTGTACGCGGCTTTCGCTGCGGCAATGGCGCGGCGCGCATCTTCTTCGTCGGCCAGGCGGACGGCGGCAATCGCAGTCTTGTTGGCCGGGTTGACCAGTTCCATGATTTCCGTGCCGTGGGGTTGGACGAACTGACCGTTGATGTAGATTTCGTTGATGTGTCGCATGTCGGTTTCCTTGTGAAGGCGATGAGTGGGCATGCGAAACATGGTAGGTCCCGGGTGCGCGGATGCGGTAGACCGATGCTGCAGCAGGATTGCCTGATCCTGCCGCCGGGCGGACTTTCTTGCCGGCGAGACATGCCGGCTTTCCGGCCTGCATCAGGCCGCCGTTCGGCCGTCTACCCAAAATCGCCCGGTGCAGCGCACCATTTGCGAGCAGCCTTGCACCGCAACACCTCATAACGTGACATATATTTTTGTCGCCGCCTCTCCCCCATCATCCCCACTTCCGCCGAAATCCTTCTGCGACAAGGGATTCCGCCTCTCTGGCACAGGCTTTGCATATAGCCGGATACGGATCAACGACGATCCCCCTCATTCTTAATGCCGATCTAAAGACGGATCTGCAGGACAACGGCGTCCGCTTAGCTTGGCATTCTTGCCTTGTTGAGCGGACGCCTTTTTGTTTTTAACGGGATAAAAATGGCCGTGACTTCAAATATCAGCAACAGCAAGGCAAGCAAGATCCAACTGTTTTCGCTGGCCTCGCCGCAAATGCGCGCCTTCCACCTGACGTGGATGGCCTTCTTCGTCTGCTTCTTCGCCTGGTTCGCCTGCGCGCCCCTGATGCCGGTCATCAAGGGCCAGCTCGGCCTGAGCATCGAGCAGATCGCCAATATCAATATCGCGGCCGTGGCCGTGACGATCCTGGTGCGCCTGATCATCGGTCCGCTATGCGACCGCTACGGTCCGCGCAAGACCTATACCGGCCTGCTGCTGGCCGGCGCGATCCCGGTGATCGGCGTGGGTTTTTCGCAAAGCTATGAGAGCTTCCTGTTCTTCCGCCTGTGCATCGGCGCGGTCGGCGCCAGTTTCGTGATCACGCAGTACCACACCTCGGTGATGTTCGCGCCCAACGTGGTCGGCACCGCCAATGCGGCGACCGCCGGCTGGGGCAATGCCGGCGGCGGCGTGGCGCAGGGCCTGATGCCGCTGTTGCTGGCGGCCATGCTGATGCTGGGCGTGGGCGAAAGCCTGGGCTGGCGCATCGCGTTGCTGGTGCCGGGCTTGCTGATGCTGGCGATGGCGGCGGTGTACTGGCACTTCACCCAAGATTGCCCGCAAGGCAATTTCGATGAATTGCGCGCCGCCGGCATCGCCATCGAAAGCGGTAAAAAAGGCGGCTGGGCCAGCTTCCGCGCCGCCAGCGCCAACTACCGCGTGTGGATGCTGTTCGTCACCTACGGCGCCTGCTTCGGCGTGGAAATCTTCATCCACAACATTGCCGCCATCTATTACGTCGATCACTTCGGCCTGTCCCTGAAAAGCGCCGGCATCGCGGCGGCAAGCTTCGGTCTGCTGGCGCTGTTCGCACGCGCGCTGGGCGGCATCGCCTCCGACAAGGTAGCGCAACGGGGCGGCCTCAATCGCCGCGCCACCCTGCTGTTCGTGATGATGCTGGGCGAAGGCCTCGGCCTGTTGTGGTTTGCCCATGCCGGCAGCGTCGCGCTGGCGGTCGTCGCGATGCTGTGCTTCGGCCTGTTCACCCATATGGCTTGCGGCGCGACCTATGCGCTGGTGCCCTTCATCGATCGCAAGGCATTGGGCGGCGTGGCCGGCATCATCGGCGCCGGCGGCAACGTCGGCGCGGTGCTGGCGGGCTTCCTGATGAAGGGCCTCGGCAACACGCAACAGACATTGAGCATGCTGGGCGTGCTGGTGACGGTATCGGCGCTGTGCGCCGTCGCCGTGCGCTTCACCAGCGGCGACAAGAGCGACGAGCCTGCGCTCGCCGTTGCCGCCAACAACATTCCAGCCTGAGGAGAACCGGATCATGAACATCATCGTCATTGGCCACGGCATGGTCGGTCACAAGTTCCTGGAAACGCTTGCCGAAAGCGGCGCCGCCAATATCCATGTCACCGTATTGTGCGAAGAACCGCGCCCGGCCTACGACCGCGTGCATCTGTCCGAATTCTTCGCCGGCAAGACCGCCGACGATCTGTCGCTGGTGGCGCCCGGCTTTTTCGACGCCGGCAAGAGCGGCATCCACTTCGACCTCAAGCTCAACGCCAAGGCGCAGGGCATCGACATCGCCGCCAGGACCGTGACCGTCAACGTCGGCGGCGTGGTCGAGACCATGTCTTACGACAAGCTCGTGATGGCGACCGGCTCCTACCCTTTCGTCCCGACCGTCGCGGGCAACCAGCGCAAGGATTGCTTCGTCTATCGCACCATCGAAGACCTCGAAGCGATGCTCGAATGCGGCAAGCGTTCCAGGACCGGCGTGGTCATCGGCGGCGGCCTGCTCGGCCTGGAATGCGCCAAGGCCTTGCGCGACATGAACCTGGAAACCCACGTGGTCGAATTCGCCCCGCGCCTGATGGCGGTGCAGGTCGACGAGAGCGGCGGCCGCATCCTGCGCCAGAAGATCCAGGACCTCGGCGTCACCGCCCACACGCAAAAGAACACGCTGGAAATCGTCGACGGCAAGACCGGCACGCACCGCATGAACTTCGAGGACGGCACCCACCTCGACACCGACATGATCGTGTTCTCGGCCGGCATCCGTCCGCGCGACGAACTGGCGCGCGAAGCCGGCCTGAAGGTCGGCGACCGCGGCGGCATCGTCATCGACAACAGCTGCATCACCTCCGATCCCCACGTCTACGCCATCGGCGAATGCGCGCTGTGGAACGGCAAGATTTTCGGCCTGGTCGCGCCCGGCTACGACATGGCGCGCATCGCCGCCAAGCACGTGCTGGCGCATCTGAACGACGACGCCGGCAATGCCCCGCAATTCAACGGCGCCGACATGAGCACCAAGTTGAAGCTCATGGGCGTGGACGTCGCCAGCATCGGCGACCCGCACGGCAAGGAAGCCGGCAGCCGCTCGTTCCAGTTCACCGATGAGCGCAAGCAGATCTACAAGAAGATCGTCGTCTCCGAATCCGGCAAGCACCTGCTCGGCGCGGTGATGGTCGGCGACGCCGCCGAATACGGCACATTGTTGCAGATGATGCTCAACCGCATCGAATTGCCGGAGTCACCCGAGTTCCTGATCCTGCCGCAAGCCGACGGCAAGGCCAGGGTCGGCCTCGGCGTCGACGCCCTGCCCGACTCCGCGCAAATCTGCTCCTGCAACAACGTCTCCAAGGCGGACCTGTGCACGGCGGTGGCCTCGGGAGTAACCAACATCGGCGACCTCAAGACCTGCACCAAGGCCGGCACTTCGTGCGGCGGCTGCGTGCCGCTGGTCACCCAGGTGATGAAGGCCGAGATGAAGAAGCAAGGCCTGGCCGTCAACAACCATGTCTGCGAGCACTTCGCCTATTCGCGCCAGGAGCTGCACCACCTGGTGCGCGTGAACAAGATCAAGAGCTTCGGCGAGCTGCTGGCGCAACACGGCAAGGGCCTCGGCTGCGACATCTGCAAGCCGGTCGCCGCCAACATCCTGGCCTCGTGCTGGAATGACTTCGTGCTCAAGAAAGAACACGCCAGCCTGCAGGATTCCAACGACTACTTCCTCGGCAACATCCAGAAGGACGGCACCTATTCGGTGGTGCCGCGCATGGCCGGCGGCGAAGTCACGCCGGACGGCCTGATCGCGGTCGGCCAGATCGCCAAGAAGTACGGCCTCTACACCAAGATCACCGGCGGCCAGCGCGTCGACCTGTTCGGCGCCCGCGTCGAGCAGTTGCCGGACATCTGGGAAGAACTGATCGCCGCCGGTTTCGAAACCGGCCACGCCTACGGCAAGTCGCTGCGCACGGTCAAATCCTGTGTCGGCTCGACCTGGTGCCGCTACGGCGTGGACGACAGCGTCGGCCTCGCCATCGAACTGGAGAATCGCTACAAGGGCCTGCGCTCGCCGCACAAGATCAAGTTCGGCGTCTCCGGCTGCACCCGCGAATGCGCGGAAGCGCAAGGCAAGGACGTCGGCATCATCGCCACCGAAAAAGGCTGGAACCTGTACGTCTGCGGCAACGGCGGCATGAAGCCGCGCCATGCCGAGCTGATCGCCTCCGATCTCGACAAGGCGTCGCTGGTGCGCTACATCGACCGCTTCCTGATGTTCTACGTGCGCACCGCGGATCGCCTGCAACGCACCAGCACCTGGCGCGACAACCTGGAAGGCGGCCTCGACTATCTCAAGAGCGTGGTGATCGACGACAAGCTCGGCATCGCCGCCGAACTGGAAGCCGACATGCAGCACGTGGTCGACACCTATGAATGCGAATGGAAGAAAGCCGTCAACGATCCGGAGACGCGCAAGCGCTTCCGCCACTTCGTCAACAGCAAGGAAGCCGACAACAACGTCAAGTTCGTCGACGAGCGCGGCCAGATTCGCCCGGCCACGGTGGCCGAGCGCAAGCTGATCGATATTCCGGTGGTGGCCGAGGCGGTATAAAAGCAACTTGTCGTTCTGACGAAAGTCAGAACCCAGCGGCGTTGAATACACACAATGCAGGTTGACCGAAGACACGGCACTGGGTCCTGACTTTCGTCAGGACGACGGGGATGATGAGTAAATGAAGGAGAAACACATGCACAGCGACCGACAAATTGAACACTGGATCGAAGTCTGCGACCTCAACGACATCGTGCCCAATACCGGCGTCTGCGCGCTGATCAACGGCGAACAGGTGGCTGTATTCCACGTGATCGACGGCAAGCAGGAAGAGACCCGCATCTTCGCCATCGGCAACTACGATCCCAATGCCGACGCTTCGGTGCTGTCGCGCGGCCTGGTCGGCAGCATCGGCGAACGCATCGTGGTGGCCTCGCCGATCTACAAGCAGCACTTTGACCTGCAGACCGGCGAATGCCTGGAAGCGCCGGAACATTCGGTCAGCGCTTATCCGGCACGCATCGATCACGGCAAGGTGTGGGTGGGCGCATGACAGTCGTTCCGGCATCCGCGGAATATTCTTCGCAGAAACCGTCGCTGGTGGTGATCGGCAACGGCATGGCCGGCATGCGCACGGTCGAAGAATTGCTCAAGCTGGCGCCGGACCTGTACGACATCACCGTGTTTGGCGCCGAGCCGCACGGCAATTACAATCGCATCCTGTTGTCGCCGGTGCTGGCGGGCGACAAGAGCATGGAAGACATCATGCTCAACAGCCGCGAATGGTACGAACAGAACAACATCACGCTGCACGCCGGCGACCCGGTCGAAAAAATCGACCGCCGTCGCCGCACCGTACGCTCGCAAGCCGGCGTGGAGATCCAATACGACCGCCTGCTGCTGGCGACCGGCTCCAAGCCTTTCATCATCCCGGTGCCGGGTCACGAGCTGCCTGGCGTGATCGCTTTCCGCGACATCCAGGACGTCAACACCATGCTCGACGCCGCGCGCAGCCATCGCCGTGCGGTGGTGATCGGCGGCGGCCTGCTCGGTCTGGAAGCCGCCAACGGCTTGCTGCGGCAAGGCATGGACGTGACCGTGGTGCACGTCACCGACAGCCTGATGAACCAGCAACTGGACAAACCTGCGGCGGCGCTGCTGAAGAAGGCCTTGGAGATGAAAGGCCTGCGTTTCCTGCTGAACGCGCAGACGGAATCCATCGTCGGCGCCGATCGCGTCACGGCGGTGCGCTTCAAGGATGGTTCCGAAATCCCGGCCGACCTGGTCGTCATGACCGCCGGCGTGCGCCCCAACATCGCGCTGGCGAAAGACGCCGGCCTGCACTGCGACCGCGCCATCGTGGTCGACGACACGCTGCAAACCTACGATCCGCGCATCTACGCCGTCGGCGAATGCGTGCAGCACCGCAAGGCCACCTTCGGACTGGTCGCGCCGATCTGGGATCAGGCGCGCGTGTGCGGCGCCCACCTGGCCGGTGCCGGACACCGCCGCTACGTGCAACAGGCCACCGCCACCAAGCTCAAGGTCACCGGCGTCGATCTGTATTCGGCGGGCGACTTCATCGCGGCGGAAGACACCGAAGACCTGGTCCTGCGCGACCCGCGCCGCGGCATCTACAAACGGCTGGTGCTCAAGGGCGGCAAACTGATCGGCGCCGTACTCTACGGCGACGTCAAGGACGGCCCGTGGTACTTCGATCTGATCCAGAAAGGCGGCGACATCTCCGCCATCCGTCATCAACTGCTGTTCGGTCAGGCCGTCTGCGGCCAGACTCAAGGCAACAAGGCAGCCTGATCAGGACATCATTGTGAATCTCTCTCACATCCCACTGCCGACCGTCGGCACCAAGACCACCTGCCCGTATTGCGGCGTCGGCTGCGGCGTGCAGGCATCCATGCAGACCGATGGCAAGATTGTGATAGCCGGCGACGAACTGCATCCGGCCAACAAGGGCCGCCTGTGCGTCAAAGGCTCGGCGCTCGGCGAAACGGTCGACCTCGACGGACGCCTGTTGCATCCGAAGATGCGCGACGACAATGGCGACATGCAACGCGTGAGCTGGGATGCGGCGCTCGACAAGGTCGCGGGCGGCCTGCGCGGCATCATCGACCGGCATGGTCCTGATGCGGTTGCGCTGTATGTCTCCGGCCAGTTGCTGACGGAAGACTACTACCTCGCCAACAAGCTCATGAAGGGCTATATCGGCAGCGCCAACATCGACACCAATTCACGCCTGTGCATGTCGTCGGCCGTGGCCGGCCACAAGCGCGCGTTCGGCGAAGACCTGGTGCCGGTCTGCTATGAAGATCTTGAGTTGGCCGACATGGTCGTGCTGGTCGGCTCGAACACGGCATGGTGCCACCCTATCCTCTTTCAACGTATTGCCAAGGCCAAGGAAAACCGTCCCGACATGAAGCTGGTCGTCATCGACCCGCGCCGCACCGCGACCTGCGAACTGTCCGACATGCATCTGCCGGTCAAGGCCGGCACCGACGTCTGGCTGTTCAACGGCCTGATGAGCTATCTGGCGCATCGCGGCGCGCGCGACAACGCATTCGTCGACGCCCACACCACCGGTCTCGGCGAAGCACTGGCGATTGCCGACGCCGATTGCGCCGATCCGCATGAAGTCGCGCGCATCTGCAAGGTCGACGTCAACGACTTGCTGGCGTTCTATGAATCCTTCGCCAATACCGAAAAAGTCATCACGGCGTTTTCGATGGGCGTCAACCAATCCTCCGCCGGCACCGACAAGGTCAACAGCATCATCAACTGCCACCTGATCAGCGGCCGCATCGGCAAGCCGGGCATGGGACCGTTTTCGATCACCGGCCAGCCCAACGCCATGGGCGGACGCGAAGTCGGCGGCCTGGCCAACATGCTGGCCGCGCACATGGACTTGGACAACGCGCTGCATCGCGACACCGTGCAAACCTTCTGGGGTTCGCCGCGCATGGCCGACAAACCGGGACTCAAAGCGGTCGATCTGTTCAACGCCATCGAAGCCGGCCGCATCAAGGCCGTGTGGATCATGGCGACCAACCCCATGGTGAGCATGCCGGACGCCGACGTGGTCGAGCGCGCGCTGTCGAAGTGCGAACTGGTGGTCTCCTCCGACATCATGGAAAAAACCGACACCAATGCCTTCGCGCACGTCCTGCTGCCGGCGCTGGGCTGGGGCGAGAAGGACGGCACGGTCACCAACTCGGAGCGCCGCATCTCGCGCCAGCGCGCCTTCCTGTCCGCGCCCGGAGAAGCACGCCCGGACTGGCAGGTCATCTGCGACGTCGCCAGGCGCATGGGTTACCGCGGCTTCGACTTTGCCGGTGCGCATGCCATCTTCGATGAACACGCGCGCCTGAGCAGCTATCGCAACGGTCCGACGCAGATCGCCGGGCACAGCCACCGACTGTTCAACCTGGACGGACTGACCGGCATGGACAAAAAGCAGTTCGACGAACTGCAACCGGTACAGTGGCCGGTGGTGCAAGCCGACAAAACCGGTACGGTGCGGCTGTTCGGCGACCATCGCTATTCCCATCCCGACGGCAAGGCGCGCTTCGTCGCCACGCCGCCGCGCGGCCCGGCGCATTTGCCGGACGAAGAGTTTCCGCTCACGCTCAACACCGGCCGCGTGCGCGATCAGTGGCACACCATGACGCGCACCGGCAAGTCGGCGCGGCTGGCCGATCACGTGCCGGAATCCTTCGTCGACATGCATCCGCAGGACGCCTTGCGCTACGGCGTGCGCGAAGGCGGACTGGCGCGCATCAGCTCGCGCTGGGGCGCCATGGTGGCGCGCGTGCAGCACAGCGGCGGCATCGCGCGCGGCAGCGTGTTCATCCCCATCCACTGGAACAGCCAAACCGCCTCCGACGCTCGCGTGGGCGCGCTGGTCAATCCGGTGGTCGATCCGGTCTCGGGCGAACCGGAGTTCAAACACACGCCGGTCAACATCGAAGAATTCGGCGTGTCCTGGCATGGCTTCATCCTCAGCCGCAAGGCGCTGGCGCTGGACGAAATCACGCACTGGACACGCATCCAGGGCCGCGATTTTGCACGCTACGAACTGGCCGGACGCAAGCTCATCGCCGATCACAGCGCATGGGCGCGCACGCTGCTCGGCGTGCATGACGCCGAGGCCGACTGGCTTGAATACGAAGACAGCACCGCCGGCGTCTACCGCGCCGTGCACGTCGACAACGACCGCATCGACATGTGCATCTTCCTGTCGAAGCGCCCCGACCTGCCCTCGCGCGCGTGGCTGGCAAGCCTGTTCGACAAGGCGCAACTGGAAGAAGCCGACCGCGTCGGCCTGCTGATCGGCCAGCCCATCGAAAAAGGCGCCGACACCGGCCCGACGGTCTGCTCCTGCTTCGGCGTGGGCCGCAACACCATCTGCAATGCGGTGCGTGAAAAAGGCCTGAAGACCGTCGCCGAAGTCACCTCCTGCCTCAAGGCCGGCGGCAACTGCGGCTCCTGCGTGCCGGAAATCAAGAAGCTGCTGGTGGAGACGCATGCGGCGGAGACTGCCTGAATCCATGTGGGTTGCCGTGCCCTTGGCTGCCGCCCTCGGCCAATCGCAATGCATAGGTGATTTGCTCTTCGGTAAATCTCGAACGTTTCATGGCTACTCCTTGCCCGTTTCGGGGCGCTGAGAAGCAACCTTACCTCTAGTTTTGACCTGTACGGATATTCCGGGGGCAGGTCAAGCGTATTACTTCATCGGCTGGCCTTGGTCCAGCCCGAGGGGTTCACTCCAAATTTCGGCGCAAATCAACAGAAAATACAATTCTTTCACGTCGACCGTTAAATCTGCCTCTTTGAGTGCCGCCAACAGAGGCTCCGCTGGCTTGCACACATCAACATCCTCAGATTGCCAACGCATTAAATCCGACATTGATACCGAAACAAAGAATTCCGTTGCTACTACTTGTGTCATGATTTTCAAATATCGATTTCAAAAAAGGAGTCTACGGACTGAGGCATCTGAAGCAATCTACGCCATCCAACCAGAGCCTTCCTCCATTCATCTAACTCAAAATGCCCATCTGACTGGCCAATCCAATCTTCATTAACCTGTATATCGACTTGAATTCCATCGCATTTCAACGTCAACGTAACGTCATTCCCCCCAGTTTCTACTTCAAGCTGCTTACCACTCTCAACGTCGTTTATATAATTCAGAATGCAATCACACTCATCGACATCCTGTGCAACAGCATTCAACACTTGGCAGAGATATTGGTTATACCTCTCGACCGGTCCCCTACCGATTGCTTTAGCTGCCCGATAAAACACCGGTCCAAGCTTTGGATGAATGCCCCCATCGATATAAAAAAAGCTAAGTCTCATTTGTCACTTTCAACTTACGGTTGACAAATTGGATAGGTTGATCCAATAACAGCCTTTACATCTCCACTCGCCCCTACCGCAAAATTTCTCAAGGCATTTTGCCAAGCAGCTACAACTGATGGGTTACTAGCATCCCAAGCCGGAAGAGTAATACCTCGTGTCTGCATTAATTGTTCCAGAGTTGTTCCACCACATCCGCTGGCAATATTACACGCAACATCTACACCTCCAATTCCATTGGTTTTCCCGGACCAAAAGACAGCTTCGTCAGCACCTGTAGCAAATGCATTTGCTGTCGTATTTTCCCCAACAAGCCGCTTACAAAAAAGTTATTAAATACTTTTCCTCAATCTTGATAATCCTCAAATTCCCACGCTAAAACACGCCCCAGCTTTCCGGCGATAACATTCCATTCAGTGCCATTGCATTGCTTCACGTAACTGCATATGCATGTTTCGATAGCAGCAAGATCGTAAACTCGAACAATCAACAAGTGATGTCCCCAACGTGGTTCCCAGACATTTTGATTCAGCCATTCTGGCGTACATACGTTAAGTTCAAAATCGTCCACTCCTGACGTTTCATTCGATCCAATTCGAATTCGAAGAGTTAAGAAAAAACTAGTCGGATTATCTGGCTCATACGCCTTGATGTCGAATTCGTCACTTGAAATGCTTCTTATGATTGCCTGCATGATATTTCCTCACTCAGTTAGTTACATTGAGGTGACCGTTACTCACCTTCACTCGCTGCCCTGTCACTGAATTAACATTGTAAGTTTCGAAATTCGCCTGTGTTCCTGTTGTTGCAAAGGTCGAATTCTTTTCCGTAGGAAATCGGTAGACGCGGGTACCATCAGCGCTGATCATGCCAGAGCCGTCAGGCGCAGTGCTTCTGCATGTCGCAGATAGTTGTTTGCAGTTTCATTGAGCGCGGTAGATGCGCCTGTCGTTCCTCCTGCAGCAGAACCGGCCAAAGTAGATGCCAAGGCGGTGAGACTGGTGGCCAACGCACCATCTACTCCCGCATTCTTCAATGCCTCGGCTACCAGAAGAGCAGTCAATGTGCCTGCTGCGGATCCGGCAGCACCGGATAAGTCTCCAGTGAGCCCTCCCACAACGGTATGCGCAAGAAGCCGTAACGTGCCCTGATCTCCCCATTGATCTTTGATTTGCTGGGCTTGATCTTGAAGTGCGCTTCGCTGATCGGCAGACAAAGACGGATCATTCGATTGCGCAAGCAGATCCGCTGCCTTCGTCATTTGCACAAGAGCGTAGTCCCCGACAAGCTTCGACGCTTCCTTACCAAACATCTGCGTGATTTGTGCCTGCGCTTGCACGTCGTTCTGCAGTTGCTGGCCGTCCCAGTTCTTGGTGATCTTGCCGCTGGTGTCGCGCTCGCTGCTGACGTCGGTGTTGATGCCGGCCAGCGTCTGTGCCGCCGTCTGGCCGGTCTTGGCTTGCTGGGCCGCGCTGTCGGTGATGGTGATGTCGCCCTGGCTGATCCCGCTCCTGGTGGTGCTGCTTTCGCTGCCGCTGGCGCTGCCCACGCCCACGCCGGTGCCGTTCATGGACAGCTTCGAGCCGCCATAGCCGGCGCCGATGCCAATGCTCCGGCTCTCGGCCTTGTAGTCGCTATGGTTCTGGAGGTCGGATTGGGTTAGCGTTTCAGTGGTCAGGCTGTTCTTGCCTTCGGCGGCGGCCTTGTCCGAGCTGGCAATCTTGCCGCCCTTGAGATCGGTATTGCCGGCCACGTTGATCTGGAAACCGCCGTCGCCGGCGTTGATGCCCGATTGCTCGGTCACGCTGGCGTAGTTGCTGGCGATACGTCAGAACAATCTAGCTTATCGCTACCATTGTCTCTCCAAACATATGAATAACGAAATTATGAATCCCTTCAATTGCAATCGGAAATTCCGACCTTGGACTGGTTTTTAACGTGCCTGTAATGATAGCGTCATCGCAATAACTATATGCACTACCACCGTAGGATGGCACGGTGGATAGTAAATGCTTTTCCAGCCCTGGATAATCCACCATGACGGCACTCGCCTTCTCAGCTCTTTGGGCCTTGGATTGCACAAAATAGCCAACACCGCGCTCCATTACAAAGATACCTTCAATCGTGACTTCATCTCCTACATTTAATTTGTCTTCGCTAAGCACTTCAAAAACTTGCATAGAATCACCTTCAAATTAATGTGAAAATACCGCGACACCATTGAACATCGTAGCGAACTGTTGAGTGGGAACAAAATATTGTGTCCCTGTGCCAGGATCTCTAACTGCAACCACAGACTGTCCTTGTCGTGTTGTTACCCCGTCGACAACAACAAAATACCCGTCACCGTTTTCAAGCGTAACCCGCGCTATTGCCGCATTACCTTTTGAAGTACCTGCCTCTCATTGATCATTCCCGCAATTAACTAACGAATTTAGCCGATGTTTTTTTCCCTCGTAAGTCAATGCATTCCAGAAAATATGCGTCACATTCGGCACCGTGCATGCCTCTATTTTTTGACCTCCTATTGACGATATTTCAGTTGAGCGACATTTTGGGCAGGGAGGATTGGTTATATGAAAACATAGATTTTTTTCATCAGGATCGCACGCCAATTCTCCATAAATTTCCTGGAGAGATTTTCGTAAAATATGCAATTTCTCGTATTCTTCAAGTAATTTAATTACTTCTTTATACGTACTATCTTCAAATGCATTTAGATATCTACACTCCCCTGACGCAGACCATAATAGGAACTCTCCGTAGCTAAAATCATTTAGAGAAGGGGCATAGAAACGAGTAGAACATTTCGAACAAGTATGTTCAGTTTTAGGGATTAATTTCATTTTTCACTGGTGTAACCATTTGAGGCGTCAGTACTTCCCAATTACGACTACTTTACTGTCTTTGATTAGGATCAGTTGTCTTAATCCTGGTACAGGATTCCGTTGAAAATATTGCGCAACTTCACTGGCGCTCAGAGGTGAGTCCGCAAGGTTGCTGAAGCGCGCATACTTTGTTTGCAGTCTCTGCGAAATGCAGCAATAGTTCAATCCTATTCAGTAGCGTCATATCTCGCAGAATTATTGGACCTTCAGTTATTAATTTTTTCCTCTCACATTGAGCCTTAGAGCCACATGCCTGCTGCTTCCAAGATCGCCCAAATTTTCGCCTCCCCACTTTCAGTATGTACCAATGAACAAATACTATCGCCTTGAAGCGCTGGCATTGGTTCCGTGACCCAAGTAATAGAACATTGTCGCTGAAGCGCCCAAATCATTTCGGCCATTTCTTTATTTGGTATTAGTTGAGATAGCTGCCTTGTAATTGCATTTTCTTCCCACGGTCGTTCAATTTTGATGGCATCTAGAACTGCTTTCATTCTCTCTGGGGTACTCATTCCTTTTTTCCTTTTTTCCTTTTTTCCTTTTTTCCTTTTTTTGCTAAAGATTCGAACGAAATTAAATTTGGAGCTCCTGCGGAATTCTGTGCTGACGGAGCAAGGATGGCCTTATAGCCTTGATCTCTTGCCCATGCACTTATTCGTTGTGTGACGGAATAGGCAGTACCTCCCCATGAGAGGTCTGCGTAATATCTTCCAGAGTAATTCCCAGTGCCTTACGTGCGGCGGGATTAGTTAAGTCAAGCACGTTGGAGATCGTTACATCTTTTATCACTAACACCTTACCAGCTAACGAGTTGTAACTTGCAACCTCAGCTGCAGCGGTCTCGGCACTGGTTCCGGCATAGACGGCTCCAGTGCCAGGCGGAGAATAGCGGTGATCACTCAGAACGTTAGATGGATATCTTGTCTGCAGCACCACCGACAATCCCTTTCAAATAATCTACGATTTGCTGGCCACCTAGACTTGGGGGATTCGTCGTCTGAGGATTGCTCGTAAAAATAGTACTCTCCTGACGCTGATATCCGGCGGCCACCCCAAACAAAGGAACAGAATTCCCCCATTGATCCTTTCCAATTGTTTCTCCTGGATGCGTAGCTCGGTAGGCAGCAATTGCATTAGATGCATCCTGATCCCAGCCGCCAGCCGCCCCAGCCTTAGCATCTATCTGGCGTAACAACTGGTCTTCAATTTTTTGTGCGGCAACGTCTTCGCTCATACCCGGGTGCTTACTGGCATAATCTTTTGCCATCTGCTTGCGAATAATCTCTTTCTCTCTCTCGTGAGCTTGCCGGTTATATCGTTCAGCATCAAGGGACGCCGCACCTCCTGATAATGCAGCAGTGCTGTTCCCGCCAACAACACCACCAATCGTTGCGCCCGCGACTAGCGATGCCCATTGCTGAATCGCCTTTTGCTGGGAGGCTGACAAGTCGGTATTTTTGTCGAGATATTCTGCTACTTGCGTCCCGATCCACTCCGTTCCGGCCGCCGCTGCAGCCCCGGCGATAGGGCTTCCACCCGCGAGATCCGCCTGCAAAGCGCCTAACATGGCGTGCAATGCGATCTTCTCTGGACTGCCATCCTTGTAGCCAAGTTTTTCGCTCAGATCACCAATCGCACGATTACCCACTTCTCCCAACACACGTCCAAGCTCCTGCTGCTCGGCGACTTTCTTGGCATCGAAAATCCGGTCCAACGTTTGATTGGCATTGGCCGTATCGCGGCTGAGATCCTTGGTGCTGTCCTGTCCGCTTGCCTGATCGCTCTTCACAACGATCGTGCCAGTTGCAACCGCGCTCTTGGTAGTGCTGTCCTTGCTGTCGCTTGTCGGCACGCCCACCCCAGGCAATAAGGAATTCAGCGGATTCAGGCTGGGCATTGCGCCACCGCCCATGCCGCCGCTGCCATTGCCAAAGCTCACGCTGGCCGAGATAGCGCTATAGCTCGCTTCATTCTTGAGATCGGTGTGACCCAGGGTGTTGGTGGTGAGCTGATTCTTGTCCGCACTGGCCTGGCTGTCGATCTTGGCGCCGTTCAATTGCGTGTGGTTGCCGACGCTGATGTCGAAGCCGCCCTTCCCAGCGTTGAGCCCGGTTTGCTCCTGCACGCTCTTGTAGTCGCTGCTGGTCTGGCTGTAATTCAGACTGCCGGAGACGCCGCTGTCGTTGCCGAATGCGTAGCGGCCTTCGATCTGACCGCCGATTTGTTTTTGACGGTAGCTGTCCGTGTCCTGCTCGCTGGTCAGCGTGAGGTTGCGGCCTATCGCGGCCTTGATCTGGTCGGCGGTGGCGATGGTGCCTGTCAGCGTGGCATCGCCACCGGTCTTGATGGTGAGCGCCTTGTTGGCGTCAATCGTCGTTTCTATATGCGTGACATTGGTCAGCTCGGTCGAGCTTTGCCGATAGTCGAGGGAACCATAGATGCCCAGGCCGCCTTTGGCGCCGCCGTTGCCTCCCATCGTGCCGCCTGCATACAGCCCGACTTCGGCATCCAGCCGCCGATAGCTGTCTTCGGTATGGCTGACGGCCTGCTGGCTTTCAGAGACAAGGTCGCGCTTGGCATCGAGGGTGATGTTGTCGCCGGCGAGCGAGCTGCCTTTGAGATGGATGTCTCCCTGATCCGGCGTTGAGTCACCGCGGGCGGTGATGGTCAGATCGCCGCCGGCGGCGACCTGGCTCTTTTGCACCGTGTCGACGTGCGTCACGCTGAGACTCTCTTCGCGCGTGGTGCCGATGCCGATTGAAACGCGTCCGGACAAGCCGCCGCTTCCGGATTGAGATTTCTGCGCTGTTTCGATGATTTGCGCGAGGTCTCTGGCTGCATAAGCCGCCTTCGCCGCATACAGGGCTTTCAGGCGCGGGTCGTTGACTTCCTGCCCTCTGCTGGTGGCCGCACGCAAGGCCATCGCAGCATCCGTGACATTGCTCTTGGCGCCAAGGCGAATGCCGGTCGACTCGGTGTACGCCAGCGTACGCGTATCCAGAGTGTCGACCACCGCTTTGATGTCGACATTGCGACCGGAAATGCTGACGTTTTTATCTGCTTGCAATTGTGTGCCGACCAGGCCGACGTCTCTTCCGGCCTGGATGGTGACGCTGCCTGTTTGGCTGCCAATTGTGGACAGATTATGGACCACGGACGTTTCAGTCTGCTCCAGGCCTTTGGTCTGCTTGCCGACGCTGATGCTGTTGTTGCCGCTCATCAGGCCGGACTTGGTTTCGATGCTCTTGAAATAGCGCTGGTCGACGTCTTGTGACGCAGTGATGTTGATGTCATTGGCTGCTGTCAGCGTAACGTCTTTGGTGCCGACAATGTTGCTGCCCACGACGTTGAGATTATTGCCGACCTGTACCTGGACGCTATCGCCGGACAGGGTGCTACCGACATTGCTCGTACTATCGTTATTTCTTTGCGAACGACTGGTGTACGACGCCATGAATCCCTTGGAGGTGGTGTAAATCGCTTGGTCGATGCTGCGTTCTTCTTGCGCAGTCCCAAGATTGAGATCTCGACCCGCTACCACTTGCAATGCGCCACCGGCATTGGCATAGGCCGCCTGGGCATTCACATCCTGCATCGCTGCAAGCGTCAATGCTCCGCCTGTGCCGATGGCGGTCCCGGATACCTGCGTGGAGGTTGTATTCAAATGATTGTCCGCGTTGAAAGTGACGTTGTAGCTGTCTTGCGTCTTGACCGTAGTCAGATTCAGGTCGCGCCCGGCGACAATGCCGGCGTCGCCGGTGGTGTTGAGGGCTGCCGCGATCAGGTTTGCGTCACGCCCCGCCTGCACGGTCAACTGTCCGGCATTGACGCTGCTGACCTGGTCAATCTTGGTGTTGAGCCCATCGGTCGCCATATTCGACGCCGTCGTGGTTTCCAGCGTTACGTCGCGCCCTGCAAGGATGCCGACGCGATTGCCATTGATGCTGCCGCTGCTGACGACGTCATTGGTGGCGCTCAACGATACCGTTCCCGCTGCATCCGAACTCTGGATACTGCCGGTATTCCTGATATCGGTGGCCTGCACGATCATGCTGTTCGATGTCAGCAACGTACCACCGTTGTTCAGCGTGCCGTTGACGGTCAGGTTGATGTCCTTGGCAGAGACCAGGCTACCGGTGGGAGCGATGTCTTCCGCACTCAACCGGCTCAGATAGACCACGGGCACCAATGCCGAAGTTTGCGTGCCGTCCGGCAGCGTCACTTGCTGCGCCACCAGCCAGACGATGTCGGAGGTCAACGCCGCCATCTGCGTGTCCGTCAGAGCGATACCGGGGGTAAGCTGGAAGCGGGCCGCACTGGCCACGCCGGCATCCATCAAGGCTTTGTATTGATCTTCGGCCGTGGTGTAGGCCGCCAACGTGCGCTTGCCGGTCAGCTCGGTGATCTGGTCGCCGATCACTTTCTGCTCATAGAAGCCGTCACCGAGACGTTTTTGTATGGTCTGCGGGTCAAGCGCCAGGCGACTTAGCATGTAGTCGCTGGAGATGAAGGTTTTATAGTCGGTGAACCTGGGATCGGTCTCGATTACGTAGGTTTGCCCCGGGCGGAACAAGCCGTTGCTGGGGATCACCAGATGCGGCAAGGGCGCGGCGGTCATGCCGCTGCCGGCATTTGGCGTGCCGGCGATGACGGCGGCATTGGCGATGCCTGCCGGCGCAGTGTTCTGCTGTACGCTCGCCACCGACAGATCCATCGTGGTCGATGCCTGCACATTATCGTAAGCAGCGCCGCCTTGATTGTAGGTGTAGTAGTTGGTATGCGGATGGCCGCTGACCCAGTGATAGTAGTTTTCCCCGGCGGTCATGTGCCAGACGGTGGTCTCGGTGCCGGTGGCGCCGATATTGTTAATTGCGCCCACCGACCCGCTCAGGGTGCCGCCTGCGACCATCAGGCTCTTGTCGTTCGTCACGTTACCCGACAACAGCATGTTGCCGCCGGAGCTGATGCGCCCTGGATCACTGCTCAGCACGACTGTTTTCTGAACAACCTCTGTGTAATCACGTTTGTAGAATTGCTCAAATCGATTGCCGTCCGGTATGACCAGAACGATACCGCCGCCACCGCTATCGCTCCAGCTGACTTGATCAGCGTTATACCAGGTATCGGGCGCCGCCCAATTCGCGTACTGCGTGACATGCCTGGTCAGCGCCGGATCATCCTGCACCGTCGTGCTGAAATGATTGTTTCGGTTGATCAGCGAAGCCGTTTGCAGACTCAAGCTGCCGCCGGCATCGATGGTTGCCGACTCATTGATGATGCTTGATGCACTGCCTGTAGCCTGATTGTTGCTATCCAATGCACCGGCAATGGTCATGTCGCCCAGGCTTTGCAGCAATGCGTGTTCGCTATTGCTTACCTGTGCTGCACCGATCTGCATGCTGTTGCGGGACGCCACCACGCCGGCAATATTGGTCGCGGGGTCGACATTGTTGGTAAACGTCTGCGCGCCCAGCGCCACGTCTTCGCCGTAGATCCGCCCGGTATTGTTGAGCGTCGCAGTGGCGCGCACCATCGTCGTCGCGCCGCTGTTGATCAGGCCCTGATTGTTGACACTGTCGGCTGCCAGACTCAGATTGCGCACGGCATTGAGCGTGCCGGCACCGGTGTTGGCAAAGGCATTGGTCACCGCGATGTTCAGGTCGCGGGTGGCGCTGATGTCGCCGGTGTTGCCCAGCGTCGCGAACTGCAGGGAAAGATCGGTGCCGACGTTGATCTGCCCGCCGAGGTTGTTGTTCATCGCCAGCGCGCGCAACTGCACGTTGCCGTTGCCGCCGATCACGCCGCCGTTCGTCACTCGGGATGCATTGGCATTGACGATCTGCGCACCGCCGTCAATCTGCGTCAGGCCGGTTCCGCTATTGGCGATGCGGCCGCTGGTGTTGTCGAGGCTTGCCGCCGCCAGCGTCAATACCGCAGTGCTGCCGCCGGCTTCGATGCGTCCGCCGACATTCGTCAGCGCGCCAGTGGCGGCAACGTCAACACTGTTGCCGCTGCTGATCACGCCATTGGCGTTGGTCAGGTCGGCGCCTGCACGCACCGTCAGCGTGTCTTTGGCGTAGAGATTGCCGCCGGTGTTGTCTATGCCTGCCGTCGCCGTCAGGCTCAGGTTGCCGTTGGCCGCAGCGTTGCCGGACGCATCCACGCCGGCTGCGATCGAATTGGAAGAAGCAACGTCGTGCGCCTGCACCGTGACATCCTTCTGCGCCGCCAGTACCCCTGCGTTGCTGACGCTGCCCGCCGCATTAAGCTGCACCGCCTGCTGTGCATACAGGTTGCCGCCGTTGCTGACATCACCCTGGCTGTTGATCGCAATGTTGCCGCTTGCGGTGGTGCTGCCGTTGAGCGTGACTTTGCCGCTGTTGTCGATGCTGATGTCGCCGGCCTGTGCGGCGATGGTGCCGAAGCTGCGCACGCCGACGCCGGCTTCCGTGCCGACCAGGCGGATCTTGTTGGCGTACATCCCGCCCAATTGCGCCAGGTCGATGCTGACCGTCGGCGCACTGCCTTGTCCCTGGATCACTTGCACGCCGAGGTTGGCGTAGTTCACCAGATTGGCGCCTGTCACGACGTTGAGTTGATCGCCCCACAACTGGCCGTTGACTTGCACGCTGCGTGCAATCAGGTCGACACGATCGATTCCCGCACCATTTAAACCGTTGCCGTCGATCGAGATATCGCCGCGTGTCACGCGCAGATTCGACAGGCTGCCGTCCGCGGCGAATTCCGGCGTACCGGTGGTCAGCACCCCCCGACTGGTATTGATAAAGCCGCAACCGCTGCAGGAGATCCCGTTGGGGTTGGCAACAATGACTTCGGCTCTTTGACCGGCTACTTCGATATAGCCATTGAGCTGGCTTCGGGACGCGCCGGTCACTTCGTTGAGGATCATCCGCGCGCTGCCGTTGGCCAGTGCCGCATTGCCGGAGATATAGCCGGCCTGCTGCGTCTGCGTCACCGCGTTCGAATTATTGAGGATGGCGCCGCCCTGGCCGACGTTGAACTGGTCGTAGCGATTGTGCGAAACACCTGCGGCGTTGGGCGTCACAATTTGCACCACTGGCTTGCCGTTGGCCGATTGATCAACGACGGGACGGCTGGCGGCGTTGCGATCGGCAACGATCTGCCCGTGCACCACGGTCACGCCGCCGAACAAGACGGCGATCATCAGGCCCAGTTGCGCAAACCGCATCCAGCCGCTTTTTACTGAAGACGCCAAGGGACACGCACCGGTGCTTTCCGATGTGCTCTTGCCTTGGCTGGAGACGTTCTCTGCGACTGCCATGAGTACGCCGCGACGGACGTTGAAGATGATGCGGTAGGCTTGCTTGTTCATGTTGTTTTTCGTCTTGCTTGATAATCAATACTGGTAACTCACGCTGAAACCGGCTGCGGGCGTGGCGGTCTTGAGTCCGTCCGGTTTCACCAACGCCCAGCTGAGAAATGCGTCGTAACGCAGGCCGGCGACGCCGCCGCGCACACCTGCCGCGGCACCGACCATCTTGTTGCCCAGCAGGTATTGGGCGCTGGGTCCGAATACGCGTCCGGCGTCGAGTCCGGCATACACGGCCTGCTTGCTTTGCGCCAACGGCATTTCAAGCTCGTTTCTCATGTAAAAACCGCGCTCGGCCGCCAACGTCTGCTCGCCGTCGAAACCGCGCACGGTGTAGCGATTGCCGATGGAAAATTGTTCCGATTGAAACAACGCCGAGCGTGTCGCTTGCGCCCGCAACGCGCCGATGTAGTTGAACGATTGGCCGAACAGCTTGAACGGTGCATAGAGGCTGGCGTCGATCGTCTGCAAGGTATAGCGGTAGGTCGGCGCGTCGGGAGTGCGCGGTTCCAGATCCGGCTGGCCGTTGAACCACGACACGCCCCAGCGATTGGCCAGCGTCAGATTGAGCTGCGCGTCGCCGATATAGCGCGTGTGCACCCAGGCCAGTTCCGCAAAGGTCGTATTGCGTCGCTGCACTTCAAGTTCGGTGTCGTCGACGTAGGAATGGCTCCAGCGCTTCCCTACTTTGAATTGCCAGCTGTGCTTTTGGTATTGGTCGCGATAGAACAACTGCTGCGCCGTGAATTCGAGGTTGCGCGACTTGCCGCTCGAAACGAAAGTCTGGAAGAGACCGGCGATCTGCTGGTGGTAGTCGTAGCTGCTGGCGTAGACCGAGAAAGTCCAGTAGCCGTAGGGAATGGCGTAATAGAGATTGCCGCCGGTGGTGCCGCGTTGTCCGCCCTTGCGGTCTGCATCGGTGTTGACGCCGACATTGAAGAGGTCGTTGGCGCCGAGCGCGTTGTCCAGCGCGGCATTCACACCCGTCTGCAATTTGCCTGTTCCTTTGGCGCCGCTGTCATCCAGGGAAACCGTCACCTTCCACGGCTTGACGCGCTTGACGGTGATCACAACGTCGCTCTCGCCGGGCAAGGCACCGGGGACGATCTGCATGTCGACGTCCTGGGTCGGCACCCGCTTCATCTGCTCAAGGCCTTGCTCGATGTCGTGCAGGTTGAGCAACTGACCGGGGCCGGTCGGGAAGGCGTTCTTCCACGTGCCGGACAACGACGGATCGGCAAAACGAATGGCGCGGATGACGCCCGGCACCAGGGTCAGCGTCAAGGTGCCGCCGGACAAGTCCTGCGCCGGAATCCCCAGGCGGGTCGTGCTATAGCCCTTGGAGAGAATCAGTGCGGTCAGGCGCTTGACGATGAGATTGAGGCCTTCCTTGCCGATACAGGCGCCGGTGTATTGCTCCAGATACTCCCGAGCGAAGCGGAAAGGATCCTGCGATAGCGCACTGGCTCCCAATGTACGCATGGCGGCAGGCAGTTGCTCGGGAACATGCAAAGAGAAATTGCTGATGGCAAAACAAGGAGACTCGGTCGGAAGGAACAAGGAATCCGGAGCAGCGCCGGCTGTTTGCAACTCAACTTTAGGCGCATGCGCCAGCCGCTCGCGCTCGGCAGCCTCTGCGCGGGCGCGCCGACGTTGCTCTTCGCTCTCGGATGTCTGAACAGTCTGGGCGACAGCACTGAAATGCATTGTGCCCATGAGTAAAAAGCTCGCGAAACACTTGCCACACCACAATTTTTTATTCTGGTAATACAAAACCACACCCCGGAAATTCTTATTTGTTCTTGGAATTTGTTGCCGGGCGGGATTTTATCCGCAGATCACATTCTTGATTTGCGGGAATGTTGGTTTTTGTGAAGAAACAAGAAAAATACAACAGCTCGCATTATTTTTACGGCTATTCAGTTACTCCAATTCGGCAGAAAATTGAAAAAATATGCGATAGATGTATTTATACCAACAAAATTAATATACCAATCAGTATGTATTTTGATTAAAAAAAGGAATAAAAATGATGGCGGAAGCGGCATCAACGGCGAAACTTCAATCACCTACTCGCATTCAGGAAGTAAAGAAGCTGCTGGCGGAGACGCATGCAGCGGAGACTGCCTGATCCGAAGCGGTCACAGCAAGGCAGCTCCCGATCGGCCATAATTCATGTTCGTGAATGAACTGTGGAAACATCAGATGAACGAACAAATGGACGAACATATCTCCCCGGTTGCGCTGGAAAAGGCGTATCGACTGCTCAATCACGGCCCGACGGTATTGGTCTCGGCCGAACATGACGGCGTCGACAACGTGATGGCGGCGGCGTGGGCCTGCGCCCTGGATTTTTCGCCGCCGAAGATTACGGTGGTGCTGGACAAGCAAACCAAGACGCGCGAGCTTGTCGAAAAAAGCCATCGTTTCGTGATTCAGATTCCCAATGCCGCCCAGTTGGAGTTGACCCAGGCGGTAGGATCGGCAAGCTTGTCGGACGAGCCCGAGAAGCTGCTGAACAGCGGCGTTGAACTGTTTCGCTTTGATGGACACGAGATGCCCTTCGTCGCCGGCTGCTCTGCCTGGCTCGCCTGCAAGCTCATTGCGGAACCGCACAATCAAAACACCTACGACCTGTTCATCGGCGAAGTCGTCGCTGCATGGGCGGATGGCCGCGTCTTTCAAAACGGCCACTGGAATTTCGAAAACGCAGATCCAAAATGGCGCAGCCTTCACTACATCGCAGGCGGTCACTATTACGCCATCGGCGAAGCGCTGGTTGCTGCGAACGGCGACGAACACTGACGCACCGGATTCTTCATCGCGCCGGATGCTCGCGGCGCGGCGAAGAATTGTTTTTCTCGTCCTTCCCCACCCTTTCCCTCCCTTGTTTCGTACTGCCGCACACAGCCGAATGATGCGCTGAGGCCGGACGTCGTCCGACCAGCCGTCATTCCTCATGCGAATCGCAGAAACCTGCATTCAATGTCCGCCGTTAATTTGGTTGCATTTTAAAACCAGTATTGATATAAATCATCTGGTTTTAAAATAAAACCAGAAAAGACACGCATTCAATCTCACATTCCCATAAGGAGCACACGTCTCATGATTCCCGCCAATGCCACGTTCGACAACAGCTTCCCGTTCACGCCGCATTTCAATCATGCCTCCGGCTTCGCGATGCACTATGTCGACGAGGGTCCGCGTACGGCAGAGGTCGTGCTTTGCCTGCATGGCGAGCCGACCTGGGGCTACCTGTTCCGCCATCTGATCTCTGCGCTGCGCGGCACGCATCGCGTGATCGTCCCGGACCACATGGGCTTCGGCAAAAGCGCCACGCCGGCCGACCGCAGCTATTGGCTGCAGGATCACATCGACAATCTGGAACGTTTCGTCCTGGCGCTGGATCTGCGCGACATCACGCTGGTGCTGCACGACTTCGGCGGCCCGCTCGGCATGGGGCTGGCGGCGCGGCATCCGGATCGCATTGCGCGCATCGTGTCAGCCAACGGGCCGACGCCTTTCGGCGTGCCCGGCGAGGTCGACCGCCTGCTTGCCAATGCGGCCGACGCGCCATGGTTTCAATGGATAGTCAAAGCTGCCGGGGATGGCAGCCTGGAAACGGTGCTGGGTCAACTCGGTTTCAATATCCTGAGCACGCTGAAGTTGAACGGCTTCGAAAACAATGCCGTCATCAATGACGCCTGGCTGTCGGCCTATGGCAGCCATTTCGCCAGCCCTGCCGATTGTCTCGGCGCCATCGGATGGCCCAAGGGTTTTATCTTGCAAGCACATCAATTCGAAGCGCCAGGTGCAGCCGCCCAAGAGGCGATACGCGCGAAACCGGCGCTGGCGATCTGGGGAGATGCAGACCGGACATTGCAGGCAAAGCATTTCCTGCCGATCTTCAGCGCGTTGTTCCCGGCTGCGCCCATCCATCGCTTGCCGGGCGTCGGTCATTACTGCTTTGAGGATGCGCCGGAACGGATTTCGCAGTTGATTGCAGCGTTCCTGCAGCAGACACGCACTGTCGCGGCCTGACGCGGCAAGACGAAGTCAGCGCAGAGAGTCGGCCGGAAAAAATCGCCGCGCGCAAACTTTTACGCGCGGCGATTTTGCGGGGACGGGGATGAGGACTGAGATGGCGAAGCGCCGAACCTGAGAGCGCCCTCCGGGACTATTCCGCCGGACGCACCGTCACGATGATCGGCGCCGTATTGTCGCCATTGCCTTGCTCCAGCGACTGGCGATAGCGTTCGGATCGTTCCATGTTGATCTGGTACTGTTCTTCCGCATGACGGTAAGCCAATTGTTCCGCGGGAGACCGGCTGCAGCCGCAGACTGCAAGAACGCAAACGACGAGAACCATGGACCGCCACATACCGCCTCCTGATTAATTATTTCTTTTCGGCAATCATATACCCAATATATCCGCGAGGCAATTTCCACGATAATCTCTTTCGGTCTGAAGCCGCGCCGGCATTGACTTTCCATCAACACTGGCGAGATTCCCCGTTCTTCGGCATGCTCCAGTCTGTCCATCCCTCCCGAAAGGAAACGCCTTGTCCGCCCTGTCCTCCTTATTGAAAAAATTTGCCTGCGCGCTGCTGACCGGCGGCATGTTGCTGGCCGTGACCGCCGCCGCGCATGCGGAGCAAAAACGCTGCCTCAGCGAATGCAGGCCGCGCATCGGCATCGTCTCGGCTTTCGGCGCCGAGGCCGACATCCTGCTCGAACAGACGCAAAAGAAGCGCGACTGGCGCATCAACGGCAATCGCTTCACCACCGGCATCTTGCGCGGCAACCCCGTGGTGATCGTGCTCAGCGGCGTGAGCATGGTCAACGCCACGATGGTCACGCAACTGATGCTGGATCATTTCCATGTGGAGCGTCTGCTCATGAGCGGCATCGCCGGCGGCGTCAACCCGGCCAATCACGTCGGCGACGTGGTCGTGCCGGAAAGCTGGGCCATGCCGATGGAGGTGTATTGGAACGGCGACGGCAGCCTGCCCGCAGCTTGCGGCAATGCGGGCGACATCAGTTGCCTGGGATTGAAGCTGGCGACGGAAAACGGCAAGGCGCGTCCCGACTTCCGGTTCGATGCGCCCGGCGGCAAGCTCAGCAGCGGCCTGTTCATGCGCGACAGTTTTGTGATGAATGCGGCCAACGCACCACAGGGCGAGTTCCGGTTCGAGTTCCAGGCCGATGCGCAAATGCTGGCCGTGGCGCGCGCTTTGCAGCCGGCGCTGGCGACGTGCGGGCCGAAGAATCCGTCGCTGTGCGTTGCCGTACAGCCGATGCTGAAAGTGGGCGGACGCGGCATTTCCGGTTCGGCGTTTCTGGCCAATGCCGGCTATCGCGCTTATCTGTACGATACGCTGCAGGCGCAACTGGTGGACATGGAGACCGCCGCTTTTGCGCAGGTCGCGTATGCCAACGGCGTCCCCTTCATCGCGTTTCGCAGCGTATCGGATCTGGCCGGCGGCAACGACTTCAAGGATGTCGGCGCCTTCTTCGGCAGCGGGCTGGCGGAGACCAACGAGGCGAACGTGACGCTGGCTTTCCTGGAGGCGTGGAAGCGCCGTAGCGGCAAGCCATGAGATTGGATTCACGGAAAACTTCGATGTAAAAAAAGCGAAAGATGACTTCCAATGTCATTCAGCCAAGCTTCAAAATCCCAACTCACCGTGACTGTCGTCCTGACGAAAGTCAGGACCCAGCGGCGTATCGACCGTCTTCACGACGCCGGATCCCAGCGTTCGCCGGGACGACTGCTTGAGGAAAATAAGCTTGAATAAACGGCATTGGAAGATGGCTTCCACTTTTCAAACACCTTGATTCGAGACTGTGTTCAGAACCTCGGCTTGACCGTCTTCCAGTCCGGCTTGTACTTGCGCATCTGGCGTACGTCGTCGCGTGAACGAATGCCGCAGCCGAGATACAAGTCGTGCAGCTTGGCCAGTTGATCGCGGTCCAGTTCCACCCCCAAACCCGGCGCGCGCGTGATGCTGACGCAGCCGTTGCGAATCGGCAGCTTGCCGCCCTGAATGACTTCTTCGTCGGCTTCCTGCCACGGATAATGCGTGTCGCAGGCGTAGGAAAGATTCGGCACCGCCGCTGCCACATGCGACATCGCCATCAGGCTGATGCCCAGATGCGAATTGGAGTGCATCGACACGCCCAGGCCGAAGGTATCGCACATCAGCGACAGCGTCTGCGTGTCGCGCAAGCCGCCCCAATAGTGATGATCGGCCAGCACGATCTGCACGCTGTTCAGGGCGACGCTGCGGCGGAATTCATCGAAATCGGTGACGACCATGTTGGTCGCCAGCGGCAGGCCGGTGCGACGATGCAGTTCGGCCATGCCTTCCAGCCCCGGCGTCGGGTCTTCGTAATATTGCAGATCGTCGCCCAGCAATTCCGCCATGCGCACGGCGGTGTCCAAAGACCAGTTGGCGTTGGGGTCGATGCGCAGCGGCGCGTCGGGGAAGGCTTTTTTCAGGGCCTTGATGCAGGCGACCTCATGCTCCGGATCGAGGGCGCCGGCCTTGAGCTTGATGCTCTGAAAACCGTTTTCATCGATCATGCGGCGCGCCTGAGCGACGATCTGTTCTTCGCTCAGCGCTTCGCCCCAGGCATCGGGCCGGTACGGGCTGTCGATGTGTTCCGCGTATTTGAAAAACAGATAGGCGCTGAACGGAATTTCGGTGCGCACGGCGCCGCCGAGCAAGTCGACCAGCGGCACGTTCAGGTAGCGCGCCTGCACGTCGAGCAAGGCGACTTCGAACGCAGAATAGGCATTGCTGACGGCTTTGCCGGCGTGCGAACCGGGGGCCAGCTCGGCGCCCGCGTTACTTGCCGGCGACATGCCCGCCACGGTGGCCTTGACGATGGCGCGCAAGCCGTTGAGGTTGAACGGATCGAGGCCGATCATCTGCGTCTTGACCTTGTCCATCACCGCCAGCGCGGGAGCATCGCCGTAGCTTTCGCCAAGGCCGACATGACCGTTGTCGGTTTCGACTTCGATGATGGAGCGCAAGGCGTACGGCTCATGGATGCCGCTGGCGTTGAGCAAGGGCGCATCCTTGAATGCGATCGGAGTGACGGTGACGCGTGTGATCTTCATGTGTTGGTTCCGTAGCTATTTGTGTATATCAAGAACAAATCATTTCTTGCCGGCCTGCGCCGTGGTGCGCGCGAAAAACACCACGATCGCCGCGACCACCGAGGTCGCCGCCAGCGCATACAATCCGCCTTCGATGGAGCCGGTCTTTTGCTCGAGAAAGCCGAAGGTGGTCGGCGCGACGAAGCCGCCCAGGTTGCCCAGCGAGTTGATCAGCGCAATCACGGCAGCGGCGATGCGCGCATCGAGGTAAGACTGTGGAATCGGCCAGAACAGCGAGGACGCCGCCTTGAACCCGACCGCGGCAAAGCAGATCGAGACGAAAGCGAACACCGGTCCGCCGAAGGTCGACACATACATGCCGATGGCCGCAATGATCAGCGCCGCCGCGGCCCAGGCCTGCTGGAACTTGAAGCGCGCGGCCAGGCTGGCGAACAGATACATGGCGACGATGGAGATGATCCAGGGAATCGAATTGAACAGGCCGACCTGGAAATCCGAGTACGCGCCCATCTTGCGGATGATGCTGGGCAGCCAGAAGGTCGCGCCGTAGATCGTCAGCGAGATCGAGAAGTAGATGAAGCAGAAGATGACGATCTGGCGGTCGCGCAGCAGCGTCCATGCCGAGATGTGCGCCGGCTTGGTCTTCTCGCGTTCGGCCTGTTCGGCGGCGATGGTGCTAGTGATCAGGTCGCGCTCGCCCGGCGTCAACCATTTGGCGTCGGCCGGTCGCGAATCGAGCCAGAACCAGACGAAGCCGCACAGCACCACCGAAGCCAGGCCTTCGATGATGAACATCCATTGCCAGCCATGCAGGCCGCCGCCTTCGATCTGCAGCAAGCCTCCGGAGATCGGCCCCGACAGGATAGACGCCAGCGCCGAGCCGCTGAGGAAGATCGCCATGGCCTTGCCGCGCTCGCCGTTGGGCAGCCATTGCGTGAAGTAATAGATCACGCCGGGAAAGAAACCTGCCTCCGCCACGCCGAGCAAGAAACGCAGCGCGTAGAACGACATCTCGCCCTGCACGAAGGCCATCGCGGTGGCGGCGACGCCCCAGGTGAACATGATGCGGGTCAGCCAGGCCTTGGCGCCGAATTTCTGCAGCAGCATGTTGGACGGCACTTCGAAAATGGCATAGCCGACGAAGAACAAGCCGGCGCCCAGACCGTAGGCCGCCGTGCCGATGCCGATGTCGGCAGCCAGATGCGTGCGCACGAAGCCGATGTTGACGCGGTCGATGTAATTGACGATGAACATGATGACAAACAGCGGCAAGACGCGCTGCTTGATCCTGGATACCGCCTGGTCGAGCGGCGACGCCGCCCGCCCTGCAATGCTTGCTGCCTGCGCTGTATTCACTGCCTGTCTCCTGCGTTTTTTGTATGAGGAAAGGCTGCTGCCTTTTGACTTGAAACATTAAAACACTAATATATTAGTGTGTCAATGCGCGTGAATTGCTTTATCATGCCGATAACAAAGAGGATCCGGTCGGCATCGTGCGGCATTTCACGAAATGGATACGATATCTCCCCTGTATCTCGACCGCATCGTCGTCTTTTTGTTTTAATGTCCGTATTGTCGTTGCCGGACCGGATTCACCATTTACGCTCATCCATGAATAGCCCTCTGCCCCAACCTCAGCTTCAGCGCCAGCATCAACTGGATCGCTCGCGCCACGCGGCGCCGCAGGTGTTCGAGCGCCTGCGCGAAGCCATCATCACGATGCAGCTCACGCCCGGCACCGTCCTGTCGCGCGCCGAACTGGCCTTGCAATTCGGCCTGAGCCAGACGCCGATACGAGACGCCCTGATGAAGCTGGGGGAAGAAGGCCTGGTGGATATTTTTCCGCAGCACGCGACCGTGGTGTGCGCGGTGGATATTGCGATGGCGCGGCAGGCGCATTTCCTGCGCCGTTCGATCGAACTGGAAATCGTGCATACGCTGGCCTCGTCGCCCAATGAAGCGCTGGTGGCGCGCCTGAAGAGCAGTATCGCCAACCAGACGGCGCTGGCCGAGAGCGGCGATTACAGCGAGTTTGTCGAGGCCGACCAGGCTTTTCACCGGCAGATGTACGAGGCCGCGAACATTCCCGACCTGTGGACGATGGTGCGCCGGCACAGCGGCCACCTGGATCGCCTGCGCGCGCTGCACGTGCCTATTCCCGGCAAGGCGCATGCGGTGCTGCGCGACCATGCCGCCATCGTCGAGGCGATTGCCGCGGGCGATCCGGCGGCGGCGCAGGAAGCCCTGCGCGCGCACCTGTCCGGGACGCTGTCGCATCTGGACGATATCCGCGCGCGCTTTCCGCACTACTTGAAAGATTGAAGAAAGATTGGGGCCTGTGCACATTAAATCTGCGAGATGCGTTGCTGCGCCTAGGCAGTCAACGCCTGCCGCACGTTCGCACTCGCAGATTTAATGTGAACAAGCCCTCGGGCCGATCAGACCGCCGCCGAAAACTTGCGGCCTTCGGTCAGCATGAGGTGGAAGTCGGCGGCAGGCACCGGACGCGAGAACAGGTAACCTTGCAATTCGTCGCAGCCGGCTTCGCGCAGGAAGTCGAATTGCGCCATGCTTTCCACGCCTTCGGCGATGACCTTGTGGCGCAGCTGCTTGGCGATGCTGATGATGGCGCTGGCGATCGCGCAATCGTTGGTGTCGTCGGGAATGCCGGTGGTGAAGGAACGATCGATCTTGAGCGTGTTGATCGGGAAGCGCTTCAGGTAGGACAGGCTGGAATAGCCGGTGCCGAAGTCGTCCAGCGAGATCGTCACGCCCAGCAGACAAATCTTTTCCATGATGGAGATCACGCGGTCGGTGCTGTGCATCAGCATACTCTCGGTGATTTCCAGCTCCAGCCATTCGCCGGTCAGCTGATGACGGCTTAGCGCCGCCCTCACCCGGTCCGGCAAGGAGCGCGTGAATTCGCGCGCGGTCACGTTGATGGCGATGCGGATCGGTTCCATGCCGGCATCTTTCCACTGGCGCGCCTGTGCGCAGGCCGCTTCCAGCACCCAGTCGCTGAGCTGGACGATGAGCCCGGTCTCTTCCGCGATGGGGATGAAGTCGCCCGGCAACAGCAAGCCGCGTTCCGGATGCTGCCAGCGCACCAGCGCTTCGGCGCCGGTGATCTGGCCACCGACCAGATTGATCTTCGGCTGGTAGTACAGCAGCAGCTCGTCGTATTCAAAGGCGTGCAGCAGGCCGGTTTCGATACGCAGCAAGTCGAGCGTATTGCGGTTCATCTCTTCGCTGTAATACGCGTAGCCGCCTTCATTGTTTTCGCCGCCCTGCTTGGCCCGGTACATGGCGATGTCGGCCAGGCGCAGCAAGGTTTCGGTATCGGCGGCGTCTTGCGGGTACATGCTGATGCCGATGCTGGCGCCGACGCGCAGTTCGTGGCCGTCGATGAAGAACGGCTCGTCGAACAGCGCGATCAGTTTTTGCGCCACGAAACCTGCGTGGTAATCCTTGTCGATATCGAACAGCGCGATCGCGAATTCATCGGCGCCCAGGCGCGCCACCACGTCTTCGTCGCGCAAAGCCTTGCGCAGGCGGATCGCCACTTCCACCAGCAGCATGTCGCCGGCAACGTGGCCGAGCGTGTCGTTGATCGGCTTGAAGCGGTTCAGGTCGATGAACATGATGCAGCCGTAGACATTGTCCTGCTGCGCCGCCACCAGCGCCTGGTCGACCGTGCGCGTGAGCAGCGTGCGGTTGGGCAAACCGGTCAGTGAATCGTAATAGGCCAGGTGGTGGATCAGCTTTTCGGCGTTCTTGCGTTCGGTGATGTCGTTGATGTAGCCGATCATGCCGATGGGCTGGCCGTGCTGGTCGCGCATGACCGACAGCGACAGGCTGGCCCAGAAAGCCTCGCCCGACTTCTTGCGGCGGCGCACTTCCATCTCGCGGCCGCCTTGCGACAGGAACATGTCGTTGAGCGAGGTATCGTCTTCGTCCTCGTTCTCGTAGAGGAACAGGACGTTGCGTCCGATGGCTTCAATCGCGGTGTAGCCGAACAGTTGTTCCGCGCCGCGGTTCCAGCTGGTGATGAAGCCGGCCTGGTCCATCGTGATGACGGATTCGTGCATCTGGTTGAGGATCTGCGCCTGCTGCTCCAGCTTGGATTCGATCTGGTCCAGCACGCGGCTGCGCCTTTCGGTGTCGGCGCGGTTTTGCAGCAGACGGCCGGTCAAGGCGGCAAAGGACTCCAGGCGGGCGATCTCCGCATCGCTGAACGCCATGTCGGCGGTCGGGAAAGCATAGTGGCCATACAGCAGGCCGTCATGCGCGACGATTTGCGCCAACTGCGCATTCTCCAGCGGCGCTTCGGAAAAATAGCGGCCGCCTGCCCGGCCGAGAAAAACCGAGACAATTTCGCTCAACGCATCATGCAATGCCAAGCCTTCCAGGCCCAGCACTGCATCAAGCAGGGCCGAGCAGCAGGCGAGATCGTTGCTGCTGAGCATGGCAATCATCGTATCAGGCCTCGTGACTGACTTTGGATGCCCAGCGATAGGCTTGTATCAGGCTGCGGCAGTATCCTTCCGGCGTCATGCCGGCCGCCACCAGGTCGGCGTGGCGCAACGGGATGCGGCCGTACTCGGCGCGCTCCACCACGTCCAGCAAGCGTCCCAGCCGTCCACGCCGTTGCATCAGGGCGTCGAGGGTATCCTGCGGCAGTTTGAGCGGCTCGATGATCAGTCGCAGCGGCATCGCCAGCAACACGTCCAGCAGCGAGAACATGCCGACGATGAAGGCGCGGTCCTGTTCGTCGCGATCGCCGCCCATTTGCTGGCACATGGCTTCCATCATGGCGGCCCGTGCCGCGGCGCGCGGCAGCAGCGGATTGGCCGACTCGTCGCCGGGGAAACGCGCATACAGCAGCAATTGCAGCCAGCGCTGCAACTGGCGGCGGCCCAGCAAATTGATGGCTTGCGTGAAATTGGTGATGTGCGCGGAAAAACCGAAAGCGGCCGAACTCACCAGTTTGAACAACTGGTAGGACAAGGCCGGGTCCTGCTTGAGCAAGGCTTCCAGCTCGGGCGCGTCGGCGTCGTGCGAGACCAGTTCGAGCAACTTCAGCAGGCGGCCGCGCGAAATCGCGTCCTTTTGCGTGACGGCGGAAGACGGCAACAAGGGATATTCGCCGCTGAACCAGCGGAAACCTTCGGCGCGGCAAGCGTCGAACAATACCGGATCGGGGACGTTTTCAGCAATATGCGGACCGCGCAGGCTGGTGAGCCAGTTGCCGGCTTCCGGCTGAATGCCGGCGCTGCAATCCAGCGAGATCGACTCCACGTATTCGGAAAACAGCGCCATGCGCGACGGCAGGCCGTCGGCGATCAGGCCGTAGCCCAACTTGTTCAGGCGTTCCAGCAAAGGATGACGCGCCGCATCGACGCAGTATTCCACTGGAATGCGCAGGATCAGGTTGGTGTCTTTGGGCGGTTTGCCGAACTCGCCGGCAAACCGTTCGGGATTGGGGACGGTAAGAATGCAGGCAAGCCCATTAAGGGCCTCGCCGAGGCCAAATTCGTTAAAAAGCCGGGAAAACAGATCGCATCCGTTCTCATCGAACGGGGAAACATGAAGCGACAGAGCCGTCCATAGATAATGAACGTCTGCGACAGGCTGTAAAAATACGAGAGGAAAAGGAATGCTTTTATCCTGGACAGCCATTTTTGTATAGATGTCGCGGTGAGCAGCCGCAACATTTTTAATTAATTATTAACGATAAATAAGATTGTTTCCAAAAAGAATTCTTATATAAATTCAAATATTTTCCTAATATACCCGATAAATCCCGACTTGCCTAAGTGATCATCCAACTAAAAACATCTCTTGCAAATCGTTCAGAAACCGGCGCCCCAGCTCGGTTGGCCGGATGTTCATGTGGTCGCGATACAGCAGGCCTTTTTTCTCGGCTTCGTTCAGTGCGGCATCGATATTGTTGATGCCCATGCCGGTGCGTTCGGCGAACAGATTCGCAGGAAAACCGTCTTGCAGGCGCAACGCATTCAGCATGAACTCAAAGCCCAGCGCGTCGCGACCGATCTCCCCCTCCTCCTGAATGGCATTGCCGCTTCGCATCTTTTCCAGATAGGTTTGCGGATGCTTGTGACGCATTTGCCGCACGATGCGATGCGGAAACGACAATTTGGAATGGGCGCCGGCGCCGATGCCGAGGTAGTCGCCGAACTGCCAGTAATTCAGATTGTGACGCGCCTGGTGTTTGGGCCTGGCGTAGGCCGAGACTTCGTAATGCAGGTAACCGGCGGCCGTGGTCAGCTCGCTGATCATGTCCTGCATGTCGGCGCTGGCGTCTTCGTCGGGCACCGCCGGCGGATATTTGGCGAACAGCGTGTTCGGCTCCAGCGTCAGGTGATACAGCGACAGATGCGGCGGCGCGCAATCGATGGCGGTGCGGATGTCGCGGCGCGCCTCTTCGACGCTTTGCGACGGCAAGGCGTACATCAGGTCGAGATTGAAGTTGTCGAAGTTGGCATGGGCGATCTCGACCGCCTTGCGCGCCTGGTCGCCGTCATGGATGCGGCCCAGCGCGGCCAGGTGCGTGGAGTTGAAACTCTGGATGCCGATCGACAGGCGGTTGATGCCGCTGGCGCGGTAAGACTTGAATTTCTCGGCTTCAAAGGTGCCGGGATTGGCTTCCATCGTCATCTCGATGTCGACGTCCATGGGCAGCAAGGTGCGGATGTCAGACAGCAGGCGATCGAGACCGGCCGCCGACAGCAGGCTGGGCGTGCCGCCGCCGATGAAGACGGAGTAAATCTTGCGGCCCCAGATCAGCGGCAGCGCCGATTCGAGGTCGGCGCGCAAGGCGTCGAGATAGGCGTCTTCCGGGAAGCTGCCCTTCACTTCATGCGAATTGAAATCGCAATACGGGCACTTCTTCACGCACCACGGGAAATGCACATACAGCGACAGCGGCGGCAAGGCCGTCAGTTGCAGGCTGCCGGGCTTCAAAAACGCCAGCGCGGCTTGCGCCGGACCGGGCTGATTTGGCTGGCCGGCGGTCGACGACAAATCGACGCCGACTGGCTTGATCGGAATAATCATCGCAGCTTCTCTACCAGCGCGCGCAACGCCTGGCCCCGGTGCGAATGGGCGTTCTTCTCCTCAGCAGTCAGTTGCGCGGCGGTTTTGCCCAGCGCCGGCAGCAGGAAATATGGATCGTAGCCGAACCCGCCCTCGCCGCGCGCATCCGCCACGATTTCGCCGTGCCAGGAACCGTCGGCGATCACCGGCTGCGGATCGTCGGCGTGGCGCACGTAGACCAGCACGCAATAATAGTAGGCGGACTTGTCGGCATGCGCCGCCAGATCGGCGATCAGCCTGGCGTTGTTGGCGGCGTCCGACTTCGGTTCGCCGGCATAGCGCGCCGACCAGACGCCAGGCGCACCGCCCAGGGCGTTGACGCACACGCCGGAATCGTCGGCCAGCGCCGGCAAACCGGTCAGGCGCGAGGCATGGCGCGCCTTGGTCAGCGCGTTTTCGACGAAGGTGGCGAACGGCTCCTCTGCCTCGGGAACGTTGAACTCGCCTTGGGGACGCACGTCCAGGCCGATTTCGCCGAGCAAGGCGCCGAATTCTTTGAGTTTTCCCTGGTTATTGGAGGCGAGAACGATTTTTTGTGTCATGACGGATAACAACGCAAATAATTGCGGATGGATGGCAAACGTAAAAACGCCATGTCCGCGGATAACGGACATGGCATGTCGGGATTGTAAAAGGATTCCGGCCAAGCTGCTGAGACTCCGCTTACGCCGGACATTTCACTTCAGACTTGTCTTTGTGCTACATCGGCGCAGTTTACTTCGCCAGGCCCAAGGTTTCTTTCTGCAGGGAAAGCAACTCCTTGATGCCCTTGTCGGCAATATCCAGCAAGCTGTTCAGCGTCGAGCGGTCGAACGCGGCGCCTTCCGCCGTGCCTTGGACCTCGACGAAATGGCCGGCATCGGTCATGACGACGTTCATGTCGGTGTCGCAGTCGGAGTCTTCCAGGTAATCCAGATCCAGCACCGGCACGCCGCGGTAGACGCCGACCGAAATGGCGGCGACGAAGCTCTTGACCGGGATGGCACTGATCAGGCCCCGACCCAGCAACACCGAGAACGCGTCGTAAGCCGCGACCATGGCGCCGGTAATGGCCGCCGTGCGAGTGCCGCCGTCCGCCTGCAGGACGTCGCAGTCGAGGTGCAGCGTGCGCTCGCCGAAGGCTTCCAGGTCGAAGGCGGCGCGCAAGGCGCGGCCGATCAGGCGCTGGATTTCCTGGGTGCGGCCGGATTGCTTGCCTTTGGCCGCTTCGCGGTCCATGCGGGTGTGGGTCGAGCGCGGCAACATGCCGTATTCGGCGGTCATCCAGCCCTGCCCCTTGCCCTTCAGGAAACCCGGGACCTTTTCTTCGATGCTGGCCGTGCACAGCACGCGCGTGTCGCCGAACTCCACCAGCACCGAGCCTTCGGCGTGCTTGGTGTAATGGCGCGTCAGGCGGACGGTGCGCAAATCGGCAGTGGCGCGTCCGCTGGGACGTTGAAAGTCAGTCATGTGTTTCCTCTAGAAGTCGGTGGCGGAAGCCCTGACGTTTGTTTTCAGGACGATACCGGAGAACGGGTTTTGACGGCGCAGTGGCGCAGGACCGGCAAACTTTTTACAATGCGCTATCCAAACCCAAATACAATCACGCCTCATTGACGTGAAAAATTTCACCGGCATTGTCTTGATAAATTGCCGGTTTGTAAAGGAAGCGCTGCGGCGCTCCGTGCAAATCATCCCGGCCGCTCATGCAAACGGAAGCGGCCGACATCCGGAGAATCGATTGACCATTTATAGCATGACCGGCTACGCCGTCGCCAAACGCGAAACCGCCGCCGGCGCCATCACCGTTGAAATGAAGAGCGTGAACTCACGCTTCCTGGATCTGCAGTTCCGCGTCAACGACGACCTGCGCGCCGTCGAACCGGCGATGCGCGAAGCCATCATCAGCAAACTGGTGCGCGGCAAGGTGGAATGCCGCCTGAGCTTCGGCCGCAAGGCGGCGGAAGGTTCCAGCCAGGCGCTCAACCAGGCGCTGCTGGCGACGCTGGCCGATTTGCAAAGCCAGGTCCGCCAGCAATTCGCCGAAGCGGCGCCGCTGACCGTCAACGAGCTGCTGCGCTGGCCCGGCGTCATCGAAGAAGCCGAGATCGGCCAGGACACCCTGCAAGCGGACGTGCTGGCTACCCTGCAAGAGACCCTGACGGCCTTCATCGACAGCCGCGCGCGCGAAGGCGCTGCCTTGCAAGCCGTGCTGGAAACCCGCATCGACGCGATGGAAGAGATCGTCGCGCGCATCACGCCGCTGGTGCCGCAACTGGTGGCGCAGTTCCAGCAAAAAGCCACCGAGCGCATGCAGGAAGCGCTGGGACTGGCGACCAAAGATGGCAAGGATGGAGCGACAACGCCTTCACTGCCGCGCGACGAGGTGCTGGAGCGCATCCGCCAGGAAGTCACGCTGTACGGCATCCGCATCGACATCGCCGAAGAACTGGCGCGCCTGTCGGCGCATCTGGCCGAGACCCGCCATATCCTCAAGAAAGGCGGCCAGGTCGGCAAGCGCCTGGATTTCATGATGCAGGAACTCAACCGCGAAGCCAATACGGTCGGCTCGAAAGCCGCCATGAAAGAACTGGCCGACGCGTCGATGGAATTGAAACTGTTGATCGACCAGATGCGCGAACAGGTGCAAAACCTGGAGTAAATGCTTAAATAAGCGCCTATATTTAATAAAAACATTCAATCAGAACGACGAGAGAGCATTCCATGCCCGCAAAAAATCCCACCTCCGGCAGCCTGTTCATGGTCGTAGCGCCTTCCGGCGCCGGCAAATCGACGCTGGTCAACGCGCTGCTCAAGCAAGAGCCGGAAATCAAGCTGTCGATCTCTTACACTACCCGTCCGCCGCGTCCGGGCGAGGAACACGGCCGCGAATACTATTTCACCACCACCGACGACTTCCTGAAGCGCCAGGCGGAAGGCGAATTCCTGGAGTGGGCCGAAGTCCACGGCAACTATTACGGCACCTCGCGCCTGATGATCGCCGACCAGATCTCCAACGGCACCGACGTGCTGCTGGAAATCGACTGGCAAGGCGCGCAGCAGGTGAAGAAGCAGTTTTCGAACGCGATCGGGATTTTCATTTTGCCGCCTTCGATTGCGGCGCTGGAAGAACGTCTGAAAAAGCGCGGACAGGACGAGCCGCACGTCATCACACGCCGCATCCTGGCCGCCGGCGGCGAAATCGCTCACTCTCCGGAGTTCGAATATGTTATTATTAATCAAGAGTTTGCAGTCGCTTTGTCGGAATTAACAGCAATTGTCAAAGCGGCCCGCTGCCGCTTCCCGCAACAAGCCGCGCGCAACACTTTCTTATTCACTCAGCTGGGCATCCATGCCAGTAGCTAGGCGGCAAGCAGTATTGCCGCCTCCGCGCTGGACCGGGCTTGATTTAAGCTGAACCAGAACCATGTAAGAACCAAGTAATCAGGAGTATTTATGGCCCGTATCACGATTGAAGATTGCCTCAAGCAGATCCCTAACCGCTTTCAGCTGACCCTGGCCGCGACTTACCGTGCACGCCAACTGCTGCAAGGTCACACGCCGAAAGTGGACGCCAAGGACAAGCCAACCGTGACGGCGCTGCGCGAAATCGCCGCCGGCAAGGTCGGTATCGAAATGCTGAAAAAAGTGCCTGCCTGAGTTTGACCCACGTCCATGCTGCCGATGACGCCAACGTATGAGCCTGACACCAACAGATTCAACCCTCGGTTCTCCGTTATCGGCATCTAGCAATACTGGCAACACCACCCGAGCGTCTTCCGGACGCTCGGCGTCGAAGCAAACGCCACATCCCCCGGCAACAAACCCTGCTCCCGCCTTGCACAGCGGCGTGGCGACGTTTACCCATCTGACGCACAAGCTCGAGGAATACCTCACGCCTTCCGAACTGAAGAAGGTCAAGGAAGCCTATCGCTTCTCGGACGAGATGCACCTCGGCCAGATGCGCAAGTCGGGCGAACCCTACATCTCGCATCCTCTCGCCGTCGCCGAAATCTGCGCCGACTGGAAGCTTGATGCGCAAGCCATGATGGCTGCCCTGCTGCACGACGTGATGGAAGACCAGGGCGTCAGGAAGGAAGAGCTGATCGAACGCTTCGGCGCGCAAGTTGCGTCGCTGGTCGACGGCTTGTCCAAGCTGGACAAGATCGAATTCCAGAGCCAGATCGAAGCGCAGGCGGAAAACTTCCGCAAGATGCTGCTGGCCATGGCGCGCGACGTGCGCGTGATCCTGGTCAAGCTGGCCGACCGCCTGCACAACATGCGCACGCTGGGCTCGATGCCGCCCGACAAGAAGCGCCGCATCGCCCGCGAGACCATGGAAGTGTATGTGCCGATCGCACACCGCCTCGGCCTCAACAATATTTACCGCGAGTTGCAGGAACTGTCGTTCTCGCATCTCTACCCGCTGCGCCACCGCACGCTGCTCAAGGCAGTCAAGGCCGCGCGCGGCAATCGCCGCGAGGTCGTGACCAAGATCCTCGAATCCGTCACCAGCACGCTGATCGCCGCCGGCATCCCGGCCCAGGTCGACGGCCGCGAAAAGACGCTGTTCGGCATCTATCGCAAGATGCGCAACAAGCATCTGTCGTTCTCGCAGGTGCTGGACGTCTACGGCTTCCGCGTGGTGGTCGACAGTTTCGCCAATTGCTACGTCGCGCTGGGCACGCTGCATTCATTGTTCAAGCCGATGCCGGGCAAGTTCAAGGATTACATCGCGATTCCCAAGCTCAACGGCTACCAGTCGCTGCACACCACGCTGATCGGCCCCTACGGCACGCCGGTGGAGTTCCAGATTCGCACGCAAGACATGCACCGCGTCGCCGAATCCGGCGTCGCCGCGCACTGGCTCTACAAGGACGACGAAGGCAGCCTGACCGACCTGCAGCAGCGTACCCATGCCTGGCTGCAATCGCTGCTGGACATCCAGAAACAAACCGGCGACTCGGCCGAGTTCCTCGAACACGTCAAGGTCGACCTGTTCCCGGATTCCGTGTACGTTTTCACGCCGAAATCGAAGATCATCGCCCTGCCGCGCGGCGCCACGGCGCTGGACTTCGCCTACAGCATCCATACCGACATCGGCGACCAGACCACCTCGGTCGTGATCAATCACGAACCGGCGCCGCTGCGCACCGAACTGCACAACGGCGACATCGTCGAAATCATTACCTCGCCATCGTCGCGCCCGAGTCCGAACTGGCTCGGCTACGTGCGCACCGGCAAGGCCCGTTCGGCGATCCGTCATCGCCTGCGCACGGTCAACCTGGCCGAATCGCAAGCGCTGGGCAAGCGCCTGCTGACCAATGCGCTGAACACGCTCGGCCTGGAGCCGGACTTGCCGTCGGCCATCATCGAACGCCTGCTCAACGAGTCCAGCGCCAAGACCATGGATGAGCTGTACGCCGACATCGGCATCGGCACGCGCATGGCGCCGCTGGTAGCGCGCCATATCATGGGCATGACCGACGGCGGCGGCGCGATCCCGCAGCTCGACGTCGAAGGCCATGTCATGCCCAGCAAACCGGATCCGGTCGTCATCACCGGCAACGAAGGCTCGACCGTGCAACTTGCCGCCTGTTGCCTGCCCATCCCGGGCGACAAGCTGATCGGCCATCTGAAGCACGACCAGGCGTTGATCGTCCACGTCGAAGATTGCGAAACCGCCAAACGGCATATCGAAAAAGAACCCGACCGCTGGATTGAGGTCACCTGGGCCGGCGAGCTGAACCGTCGCTTCGAATGCCGCATCACCATCCTGGCACATAACCAGAAAGGCACGCTGGCGCGCATCGCCGCCGAGATCGGCGAAGCCGATGCGCACATCGTCTCCGTCAGCATGGATGACGACGGCGATCCGGCGATGAAGCACCTTCGCTTCACCATTCAGGTGGAGGACCGCGTGCATCTGGCGCGCACCATGCGCGGCATCCGCAGCATCGACAGCGTGACCCGCATCCTGCGCGAACGCAGCTAAACCTCAGCGCAAGTTCCAAGGCAGTGCCGATGCGCGCGCCTTTTCATTTCTTCTTATCCGCCCTTTTGCCGGACTTCGGCCCTCGGCCCTATGCCGCTTCTTGCTCCTTCCGCGGCTCCGGCACGGCGAATTGCATCTCCCGGTGACTGCCGTCGCAGGCCCCGTGCCTGACCTTTTCCGCCACGAAGTCGATCAGCGCGCTTACCGCCAGCGATAACTGCCGCCGATTGGGATAGACCGCGTACAGACCGCTCAGATCGCGCTGATACTGCGGCAGGATGGTCACCAGACTGCCGCGGCGCAAGTCTTCAGCCGCCACCATCACCGGCAGCAAGGCAATCCCCAGACCGGCGCGAGCAGCGCGCAACAGACCTTGCGCCGTGTTGATGCACAGGCGCGGCACGACCCGTATACTTTCAACGCCTGACGGCCCTTCCAGACGCCACAGAGCGGCCTGCACGGTATTGGCGGCGGCCAGGCAATCGTGCTGCGCCAGCTCTTCCAGCGAGGCCGGCATGCCGTGCTTTTTGAGATACCCGGGACTGGCCAGCAGGCCGCGATAGCTTTCACCGAGTTTGCGGGCCACCAGGCTGGAATCCGGCAACTGTCCGGCGCGAAACGCCAGGTCGATGCCTTCGGCAATCAGGTCGGCACGCTCGTCGCTGAGGACAAACTCCAGCTGCACCTTGGGATGGCGCTGCATGAATTCAGCTACCCACTCCATGGCGAAGTTGTCGAAAAAATCGGCCGGCGCGGCGACCCGCAGCACGCCGCCGGGCTCGCGGTTGCCTTCGGACAAGGTGGCGCCGGCTTGCTGGATATCTTCAATCCCCGGCGCGCAACGATCAAAAAACTCGCGTCCGGCCGCCGTCATGTTCAATTGCCGCGTGGAGCGTTGCAGCAGACGCACTCCCAGACTCTCTTCCAGCAGTTGCAGACGACGGCTGATGGTATTCGACGGCATGCCGAGGCGACGACCGGCGGCGGCAAAGCTGCCGGCACGCACGACATGGACAAAGACGGCGATATCGTTAAGGTCCAACATGATTCACTCGATAAATGGATTAGTGAAATCAAATTCTCCCATCTATTGATGCTATTGGAAAGTCTTTATATTCCATTCATCGCTGCTTTCCCGCGACCCCGATTGATTATTCATCCAAGGCAACTTTCCAAGGAATCAACATGAGCACACTTCTTCACATCGACTCCAGCGCCCGCCTCAACGGCTCCATTACCCGCCAACTGAGCGCCGCCTATGTCGAACAATGGCAAGCCAAGAATCCGGGCGGAAAGGTCATCCAACGCGATCTGGCAAGCCAGTCCTTGCCCCATATCAGCGAAGCCATGATCGGTGCGTACTTCACGCCCGCTGATCAGCGCAGCGCGGAACAACAGGCCATCATCGCCCAATCCGACAAGCTGGTGGACGAGCTGGTCGCCGCCGATACGCTGGTGATCGGCGTGCCGATGTACAACTTCGCGCCGCCTTCCTCTTTCAAGGCATGGATCGACCACATCAGCCGTGTCGGCCGCACCTTCAAATATGGGGAAGCCGGCCCGGTCGGCCTGCTGACCGGCAAGCGCGCCGTCGTGATCCTGAGCCGCGGCGGCGTGTATTCGGAAGGTCCTGCACAAGCACTGGATTTCCAGGGTACTTATATCCGTGGCGTGCTGGGCTTCATCGGCGTCACCGACGTTGAACTGGTCATCGCCGAAGGCATATCGATGGGTGAAGACAAGGCCAAACAAGCCATCACTCAAGCGCAAGAACGGATCAGCGCCAACGTCTGATTTCATTCTCTGCAATAAAAAACCGGATCCGCAAGATCCGGTTTTTTGTTTTCACGCTCAGGCGTCATGCACGGTCTTGTGCAATCGCCGCAGCCCCAGCCAGACGCCGGCGGCAAACACCGGCACCATCACGCCGGTGGCGATGTCCGGATTGATCGGCAGGCCCGCCGCCTTGAGTGCCTTGCCGGCATAACCGAACAAACCCACCATGTAGTAGGAAATCGCCGCCACCGACAAGCCTTCCACCGCCTGTTGCAGGCGCAGTTGCTGCGCGGCGCGCGCATTCATCGATTCAAGGATCTGGCGGTTCTGCTGCTCCTGCACGATGCCGACGCGTGTGCGCAGCAAATCGTTGGTGTGGGCGATGCGTTCGGCCAGCGCCTCCTGCCGGCGCGCCACCGAGGTGCAAGTATCCATGGCCGGCGCCAGACGCCGCTCCATGAATTCGCCGATTGTCGGCACGCCTTCCACGCGGCTTTCGCGCAACTCTTCGATGCGCGCCTTGACCAACCTGAAATACGCCTGCGAGGCCGAAAAGCGATAGCTGTTTTCCAGCGACATCTTTTCGATGCGCGCAGCCAGTCCCGTGATCTTGCGCAGGATGCGTTCATCCTCAGCCTGCGCCGGTTCCGGATTGCCGTGGTCGGCATCGACCATGGTCGCGGTCAGCGCGGCCAGGTCGCTTTCAATCGCGCTCAATGCCGGCGCCGCCTGCTGCGCATGCGGCAAGCCCAGCAAGGCCATCATGCGGTAGGTTTCGATTTCCAGGATACGCTGCGCCAGACGGCCGCCCTGCATGTCGCGCAAATCGATGTCGCGCACCACGAAGCGGCTGAAGCCATCGGCCTGGATCAGAAAATCGGTCCAGATCTCGCCGCCCTGCAACACCTTGCTCGACGACAACAGCTTGCCTTCGAACAGGCGCTGCATGTGAGCAACGCAGCTGCCGCTTTCCTTCTTCGGCACGTGCTCCAGCACCACGTGCGCGGCCACCATGATCTTGCCTTGCAAGGCCAGCAGCCATTGTTGCGGCACATGCTTGAGCGGCGCTTCGATGAACGCTTCGTCTATCGTCAGCTCCGACTCGTGATGTTGCGCGAAGGTGTAAGTGGCGAATTCGGTATGGCATTCCCACTTCAGTCGAAAGCGCCCGAAATCGTGGAAGAAATGCTTGGCGTCCATGCCCGGGGCGGTCACGCCGAAATGCACGCACAGATCGGTCAGCAAGGCATGCTGGAAGAGCGCGTGGCGACTGGCGTCGGCCTGGTCGCGCACATAGACGGCCAGATGAGTGAGGCTCTCGGGCGCATTGAGATGCAGGAAAGGCCGCGAATGCACTTCCGCCGCGAGAGCGACGCGTTGCGGATGATTCAGACTGGCGTACACGATGGACATGGACTTACCTTTTCAATCAAAACGTAATCTGCGTTGCAAGAATCGAAGACGCACATCACGGAAGCGACACCGCAAGATCCAAGCAGGATCCGTTCCATTGAACACGGCATCCATGCCGGCAAGAGCATCCCGCAGGCGATTTCAGGTGCGCATCGGAAGACTCAGTCCGGCGCCGCCGGATAGCTGACTGCCAGAATCGTCAGCTGTTCGACGCCGGCCGGCGTCTGCAAAGTCACTTCATCGCCCTCGCGCGCCTTGGTCAGCGTACGCGCCACCGGGGAAATCCAGCTGATCTTGCCATTGAGCGGATCGAGCTCATCGATGCCGACGATGGTGACGGTGTGTTCGATGCCATCCTGGTTTTCATAGGTCACCGTGGCGCCGAAAAAGATCTGATCGTTGCCGTGATGGATGGTCGGATCGACCACTTCGGCGATGTCCAGACGCTTGGTCAGGAAGCGGATGCGCCGGTCGATTTCACGCAGGCGGCGCTTGCCGTAAATGTAGTCGCCGTTTTCGGAACGGTCGCCGTTGGAAGCGGCCCAGTGCACGATGCGCACGACTTCCGGGCGATCGACGTCGATCAGGTGCAGCAATTCATCCTTGATGCGCTTGTGCCCCTGCGGGGTCATGTAATTCCTGGAGCCGGCCGGTATCGCCGGCAAGGCCAGCTCGTCGTCGTCGTCGCCGTCGGATTCTTTTACGAATGCTTTGTTCATGTTCTCACTTGCCTATTTCACCGGGAGCAGGCCTTGCAGCCTGTCCAGCATTGTAGCGGTATGTTAAAGTCGCCGAGGACGCATTTCGCCGATAACGCATATTGACGCGACGACGTTCTCACGACATTCAAGCCCTCAAAAACAACGCCTTCATCAGCCATTCCATGTCCACCACCACTCGCTATCGTATCGGTCTGGCCGCCAACCGCGCCCATCAAGACGCCCCGAATTCCGCGCTGGTTCAGTTGCTGCAAGGATCGCGCGCGCGCATCGAAACCCTGCAACCCGAACTGGTCGTCGTCGGCAGAACGCTCGACGCCATCGGTCATCTCGGCCTGCTGCCGAACTATCCGCATATCGAACGTTTTCCCTACGGTCGCCAGGGCGGCCTGATGAAGCTGGTGTCGCGCGTGGTCGACAGCGATCCGGCGCGCAAGCTGGACGCCATCATTTACCTGATCGACCCGGTCGATCCGTCGTCGACCTTTCCCGAAGCGGTGGCGCTCAAGCGCCAGTGCGTCATCCACGGCAAGCCCTTCCTGTCGACCATGGCCGGCGCACGCGAGTGGTTTGAACTGGAAGCGATCGCCAACGGCGCTGCGCCCGATCCCAAGCTGGATGCTTACTTCAATCTCGGCAACGAAGGCATCGCGCTGATCGCCCACGATTCGATGAAATCGCGCATGCTGGCGCTGGCCGAGCGTCATTTCGAGGTGCTCGACAGTTTTGCCTTCCGCTGCGCCACCGGCACCACCGGCGGCCTGCTCAATGAACTGGCGATGAAGATCAAGGGCGAAGCCGGACGCAACTGGGTCAAGCCTTTCCTCAGCGGCCCGCTCGGCGGCGACGCGCAGATTGCCGAACTGATCCTGGAACATCAGTGCCGCCGCGTCCTGTTCCTGGAAGATCCCCACGTTGCCCGCCAGCATGAGGCGGACATCCAGTTACTGGAGCGCGCCGCGCGCACCGTCACCGACTACGCATCCTGCATGAGCGATGAAAAATGGGGCGATCGCTGGCTGAGTCTGATCAAGCGGCGCCAGGTAGGCTAGCACCTGGAATGCCGTTCAGTTAAGCATCGCCGTCGTCCTGACGAAAGTCAGGACCCAGCGTCGTATCGGCCGTTGTCACGACACTGGGTCCCAGCGTTCGCTGGGACGACAGTGAGCTATGAAAGACGGCAATAGGCTTAACTGAACTGCATTATCTTAAGACCTGATGTTTTCGTGATGCGGAACGGCTTGTTTTTCCGGCGCTTGCCCAACATATGTCTTGCAAGCCCTCCGCGTCCATAAGGATCCATCCTTGTCGCACAAGATCAGAAAATACCTGCTTGCGCCCTTCATCTATACCGCAGCGGTTCTCCTGCTGTTCGAAGAATGGTTGTGGAACGCCAGCAAGCGTGTACTCGCGCGTTTGCCGCTCATCCCTTTCATTGCCCGCCTGGAATCCTGGATCGGCAATTTTTCGCCCTACGCGGCATTGGCCATTTTCATCCTGCCCACGCTGTTGCTGCTGCCGGTCAAGATCCTCGCCCTGCTTTCCATCACGCACGGCCACCCGACGCTTGGGCTGGCCGTCATCGTCACGGCCAAAGTCCTCGGCACCGCGCTGGTTGCCCGACTTTACGCGCTGACGCAAAAAGCGCTGCTCACCCTGCCCTGGTTCGTGCGATGCCATGACGCCGTTCTGCGCTTCAAGGACAGGATGATTGCGCAACTGCGCGCGACACAGGCGTGGCGGCATGTGGAAGCCGGCATGGCGACATTCACCGCGGCGCGGCGCAACTGGTGGCATGGCATCAAGGCGCGTTGGCATGGCAACGGCCAGGGCAATCGACTGATGCGCCTGATCAAAAAATACGCCGCAAGGCGGCGTGATCGGAGTGGGTGACTAACGAACCGACAGGGCCGCGCGACCGGCTCGGACGACTATTCGGAAACGTCGCTTGCGTCGGCTTCTTCAGCCTTTTTTGCCGGTACATGCCCCATGTTCGTGGAGATGTTATTGCCCCATTCGAAGGCTTGCGTCTCCAGATCGTAGAATTCTTCCCCCGATAGCTGCAAACCCGCCAGCAGCTCGTTCATCTGCGTTGCGGTCTTGTCGGGCTGCTCGGTGCATTCCGCCAGTTGCAGGATCTCGCCATAGAAACCGGTGCGGAACATCAAGGCGTCGCGAATCTCCGAACTGACCGTGATCTGGGTAAGAATGGCTTCCATGCGCATGCCGAACAAGGCATCGACCAGCGACATGATGCCGACGGTAAAGGCGATTTCGGACATCTTGCGACGCCCCGGACGCACCTTCTCCGTAATCAGCTCCAGCATCTTGCCGCGCGTGGCCGCCAGGATCAGCAAGGGCGACAGCGAATGCGCCTTGTCCTTTTCGGTATTGGCAAACAACAGGATCTGCAGCCAGCGCTTCAGTTGACGGCGACCCAGTACGATCAGCGCCTGGCCGAGTGAATCGATGTGCTTCATGAAACCGTACACGGGCGTATTGACCAGGCGCAGCAGCGTCAGGCTCAATGCCACGTCGCGCTTGATGTAACGGACCACTTCACCGTTGTCGACGTTGCGCACCAGCAGCGTCAGGATGTGCATGATGACGATCTTCGACGCTTCCAGCTTCTTGCCTTGCAGGATCACCGGCTTGGCGAAGTAATACCCCTGGAAGTAGTCGAAACCGAAGGTCACGCAGTCGCGGAATTGTTCGACCGTCTCGACCTTTTCGGCCAGCAGCATCTTCTGGGCGCGCTTGAAGTGCATGCTCAGCTTGAGCAGCTTGCTGGGATCGAGCTCCATGACGTCGATCTTGATAATTTTTACCAGGGGCAGCAACTGGGCGATATCTTCGGACTCGGCGATCACGTCGTCGAGCGCGAACACATAGCCTGCGCGGGACAGCTCGGTCACCCGCCTGACCAGTTCAGGCGTGACCTTGACGGTCTCGAGAATCTCCAGCACGACCTTGTCGGACGGCAGGAAATTGATGAAGTCGCTCATCAACACGGTGGCGTCGACATTGATGAAGCCGTGCAGGCTGCCGATGACGTTGTTGAGGCCGAGTTCGGAGGCGTGCGCAATCACCGAGGCGGTCGCCGACACGTCGTCGTTGACATTGGCGGGGCCAAAGGCGGCATTGCGGAACAATAATTCGTAGCCGATCAATTCCTGTTCGCGATTCAGGATCGGCTGCCTGGCCAGGAAAAAATCATGGGCATGTTGTTGCACTGGCGCCGGGGCGGCGTGGTCAGGAGACGGTTCGGTCATGATTTCTTGTTGTAAATAACCCCAGCACTTTCGGCAGACAATGTATCTTCGGCATGACTTTCTATTGTATGCCGTGATGTGTCGCAAATACCAGAAAACATTTCACAGGTGAGACGACAGTGAAGCAAAGCACTGACGCCGGTCTCGTCAAGACGAACCATCCTACGCTTCCCCCGATTCCAGAACGAAGCCGGCGCCGCTGTCGCGTCCCAGCACCTTGACCAGATAGGGCATGACTTCCTTAAGGGTCGCTTCCAGCGTCCATGGCGGATTGAGCAAGAACATCCCGCTGGTATGCAGCCCGAAACCGTCCGGCGACGGCGAGCAGATCGACAAGGTCACGTTCAGCCAGCTCTTGGCGCCGAGACGCTTGAGCCGGTCGGAAAACTGCTTGGACTCGATCCGCTGCAGCACGGGATACCAAACCGCATACGTGCCCGTCGGGAAGCGCACCAGCGCATCCTGCAGGCTTTCCTTGACGCGCTGATAGTCGCGCTTGTCTTCATACGGCGGGTCGATCAGCACCAGGGCGCGACGCGACGGCGGCGGCAGCAGCGCCTTGAGCGCCAGAAAGCCGTCGCCCCGCTCGACCAGCACGCGTTTGCCGCGGCCGGCCGGGCGCTTGCCCTGCTCGGCGGCATGCGCGTCGAGTTTACGGAAGTTGTCCGCCAGCACTTTGCTTTCGGTCGGATGGAGTTCGAACAGGCGCAGGCGATCCTGCTCGCGCATCACCTGGTTGGCGCAATAAGGCGAACCCGGGTAATAACGCATCTTGCCGCTGGGATTGAGGTCTTTCACCAGTTGCACGTAGTCGGCAAGCGCTTGCGGCAAATCAGTACGATCCCATAATGGCGCGATACCGGTTTCGTACTCCGCATTCTTGCTGGCGTAGTTTCCATCCAGCGCATAGACACCCGCGCCGGCATGGGTATCGATCACCATGTAAGGTGTTTCTTTCTGGCCGAGATAACGCAGTAATTGGATCGTCACCATGTGCTTGAGCACATCAGCATGATTGCCAGCGTGAAAGGCATGGCGGTAACTCAGCATAAAATCGTTCGAATCCCTGATATGTTAATTACCGACAGCGTGGCCGGTAGCGGCGGTACCTGCGCGACAGAAAAATCGCGCGATTTGGTACTTTCTCACAAATAATTTCGCATTCTAACAAGGTTGCTCTCGTAATAGTCGGTCGGGCTCTCGTTTGTTACAAAGCTGCCAACACCTTTCCTTGCAACCTACTCGCCAGAACGATCCAGACGAAAATAGGCGTCCAGCAATGATGTCTTGAAGACCACGCCAAGCAATTGTGGATTTTCCGTACTGGCGATCACGGGCAGGCGCTCGCCCTGGTGATCCAGGAACAACTGCAAGGCCTCGCCGAGCGACATGTCCGGCGTCACTTCGTGGAGGAAATGCGTGCGCATGAAGTCGCCGGCGCGCTTGGCCTCGATGTCGTTCTTGTCGAGCAACAACGATGTCACGTCCTGCAAGGCGACCACGCCGAGATAACGGTTGTCCTGGTCGGTGATGTAGATGTACTTCACCGGGTATTGCAGGAAGATCCGCGTCACCTCGGAAAACGGCGCGTCTTTCTGCAACACGGTCTCCGCCGGCTTGATCAGCTCGCTCATGTGCGTGCCGCGCAAGCGGATGCGTTCGGCGGCGTCGCGGTGGCGCTTGAGCGTGATCTCGTACATCGAATTGCCGTCGAGGCTGCGCGCGATGAAATACGCCACCACGCACGACAGCATCAGCGGCAGCACCACCTGATAGCTCAGCGTCATCTCGAAGATCATCAGGATCGCCATCAGCGGCGCATTGGTCGCCGCCGCCAGGAATGCGCCCATCCCGACCATCGCATAAGCGAACGGCTGCGAAATCGCATGCGGCCAGAGCGCATGCGCCATGTCGCCGAACAGGAAGCCGATGGCGGCGCCGACGAACAGGGTCGGCGTGAAAATCCCACCCACCGCGCCGGAGCCGGTGGTCAGCGCCGTCGCGACAATTTTATAGATCATCACGACCAGCACCGTCGACCACAACCAGTCGGTATGCAGCAGCGAATTGACCACGCTGTAACCGTTGCCCCATACCTCGGGCACCCTCACCGACAGCAAACCGACCAGCAGGCCGCCCACGCCCAGACGCAGCGGCAACGGCAAACGGGTTTTCCGGAACAGATGCTTGCTGATGTCCAGCAGCCGCAGGAACTGCGGCGCCAACAAGCCCGCAATGATGCCCAGCACGACGAACAGAATGATCTCGACGCCGCCGACTTCGGGAAAGTACGGCATCTCGTAAGCCGGCGCATAGCCCGGCAATTCGCGCATGGTGATGTTGGCCACCACCGACGCCACCACCACCGGGCCGAAGCTTTCCATCACCAGCGCACCGAGCACGATCTCCGTCACGAAGAAAGCCCCGGCGATCGGCGCGTTGTAGGCCGACGTAATCCCCGCCGCCGCGCCGCAGGCCACCAGCAGCCGCATGCGCGACGCCGGAAAGTGCGCAAAACGCCCGACCAGCGAAGCACACAACGCCGCCAGCTGGACCATCGGCCCTTCCCGTCCGATCGACCCGCCCGAACCCACGGTCGCCAGCGACGACAGGCTACGCAACAAGGTGTGCCGGATCGGAATGCGGCCGTCGCCGATGGCGACCGCCTCCATATAGTCCGAGGTCGCGCCGGCCGGCATGCGTTTGGCCCAGATCAGGATCAGGCCGGCCACCACGCCGCCGCAGGTCGGCAACAATATACGCATCTGCCAGGACAAGCCCTTGGCGATCTCGACGAAGCTGCCGCGATGACCGGTCAGCACATACTGGACGCCGCTGATGCATTCGCGGAAAAAAATGGTCGCCAGCGCGCCGACGAAACCGATGATGGCCGCCCACAGCAGCATGGCGTGGCTTTCCGACATGCGAAACAGGTTTTGCAGGCGAAAGCGGAGTTTGAGGAGAGTCGTGCGCATCGACAAAGTCTTCAGTCCTTGTCGACGTCGACAATGAGGGAGCGCAAATACTGCATGTCTTTTTCGACGGCGGTATCGGCTTTCTTTTGCATGCGCTGATAACAGGCGATCACCTCGCGCGCCAGTTCGGTGATGCTGGCGCCGCCGCCCTTGGCGCCGCCGGTTGCGGTTTCCACCAGCGGCCTGGCGAAGCAGCGGTTCATTTCTTCCACCAGCAGCCAGGCGCGGCGATAGGACATTTCCATCTCGCGCGCCGCGCCGGAAATCGAGCCGGTGCGCTCTATCGCCAGCAACAGCGCGGCCTTGCCGGGGCCGAAGGCAATCGTCTCGCCTTGCATCACGCGCAGTCGTACGGTTTGGGAATTTGTCATGGACGAGATTGTAGCAAGGGCTTTCTCCAAATTATATGTATATCCAGCAGCGAATTGACTATCGTTATATCCTTACGTATATTCCGACCAGATTCGCCTTCCCATTCCAAGAAAACAGGAAACCCCATGTCCACGATCTTTTCCGCACCGACCATGCGCCGACTCGCTGCGCTCGCTTCCTTCGTCCTGCTGGCGCTGCCCTTCGCCGCGACAACCGCGCATGCAACCGACCTGGTGGTGTCCGCCGCCGCCAGCCTGACCAATGCGTTCAAGGATCTCGGCACGGCGTTCGAGCAGCAAAATCCGGGCGTCAAGGTCATCAACAACTTCGGCGCCTCCGACATCCTGATGCAACAGATCGTGCGCGGCGCGCCGGCCGACGTGTTTGCCTCCGCCGACCAGACCGCCATGGACAAGGCCGTCGCCGAAAAAGCCGTGCAACCGGCAACACGCAAAAACTTCGCCGCCAACCAGATCGTCCTGATCGTGCCCAACGACAGCCCCCTGTCGCTGACCAGCCTGAAGGACCTGACCCAGGCCGACGTCAAGAAAGTCGCGCTCGGCAACCCGGCGTCGGTGCCGTTCGGCCGCTATACCAAGACCGCGCTGGAAAAAGCAGGCCTGTGGGATGCCGTGCTGGCCAAGGGCGTGATGGCGCAAAACGTGCGCCAGAGCCTGGACTACGTCGCCCGCGGTGAAGTCGAAGCCGGCTTCGTGTTCGCCACCGATGCGGCCGTGATGCCGGACAAGGTCAAGGTCGCCATCCGCATCCCGTCCGACACGCCGGCCACTTACCCGATCGCCGTCACCGCCGGCACCGCGCAAGCGGAACTGGCCAACAAATATCTCGCCTACGTGCAGTCGGCTACCGGTCAGGCCGTACTCGCGCGTTACGGCTTCCTGAAACCCTGATACGCTGCGGGCTGATTCAACTCTCACTCGCTCACGCGTTTTTTTCTATGGGTTCAGTCTGGACTCCGTTGCTGCTCTCGCTGAAGGTCGCGGGATGGGCAACGGTGCTTAATCTTTTTTTCGGTGTCGCGGCGGCCTATGGCTTGTCGCGCTGGCGCTCGCCTTTGCGCGACCTGATCGACTCCATCCTGACGCTGCCATTGGTGCTGCCGCCGACGGTTCTCGGCTATTACCTGCTGGTGTTGCTCGGCAAGCGCGGCGTCTTCGGCGCCTGGTTGTCGAAAATGGGCATCGAGCTGGTATTTACCTGGCAAGGCGCCGTGATTGCCTCAACCATCGTCGCCTTCCCGCTGGTGCTGAAGTCGGCCCGCGCCGCCTTCGAAAACGTCGACAAGCAACTGGAAAACGCCGCCCGCGTGCTGGGCGTCTCCGAAGCCGGGGTGTTCTTCCGCGTCAGCCTGCCGCTGGCGGCGCGCGGGATTGCCGCCGGCGTCTTGCTGGCGTTTGCGCGCGCACTGGGTGAATTCGGCGCGACGCTGATGATCGCCGGCAATCTGCCCGGCCGCACACAGACCTTGTCGGTGGCCATCTACGAAGCGGTGCAAGCCGGCGACGACTCGACCGCGACCTTGCTGGTCGTCATTACCTCGGTGACTTGCGTGGCAGTCTTGCTGATCGCCGGCCGACTGGTGCCGGAACATGCGCGCCGGGCGGATCTGTCATGAGCGTCGACGTCCATATCCGCAAAGAACTGCGCGCCGGCGACCGCGTGTTCGACCTTGCCATTACCTTCTCGTCGGACAGCGACCGTATCGTCCTGTACGGGCCGTCAGGCGCAGGCAAGAGCCTGACGCTCAAGGCCATCGCGGGCCTGATGACGCCCGATGAAGGCAAGATCCGTCTCAATCAACGCACGCTGTTCGACGCTGCGCACGGCATCAACGTTCGGCCTCAGCAGCGCAACGTCGCTTACCTGTTCCAGGACTACGCCCTGTTCCCGCACCTGACGGTGGCGCAAAACGTCGCCTTCGGCCTGCAACGCGGCTGCTTCAATCTACGCCGGCCGGCAGCGCATCCTATGGTGGCGAAGTGGTTGCAGGCATTCGGCCTGGAAGCGACCGCAGGCAGCTATCCCGCACAAATCTCCGGCGGCCAGCGCCAGCGTGCGGCCCTGGCACGCGCACTGGTGGCGCAGCCCGACATCTTGCTGCTGGACGAACCCTTCTCCGCGCTCGACCTGTCCCTGCGCGAACGCATGCGCCACGAGCTGAGCGAATTGCAGCAACAATTGCGCGTGCCCATGCTGATCATCACGCATGATCCTGCCGACGTCGACATACTCGGCGATGCCGTCTTTGAAGTGCGCGACGGCACGATCAGGCAACAAAAATAAGCACACATAAGCACAAATAAAAAAAACCGCACTCTTTTGAAGTGCGGTTTTTCCATTACCGGAGCTGTAGCTCCTTAGGGCCTGTTCGCACTAAATCTGCGAGTGCGAACAGGCCCTAGTCTCCTCAGACATCCTCTCCAGCCTGATGCCGTTCTCTATTCTTGTATGAGACCCGGCTTCAGGCGACTTTCCTTTCCTTGCCGTCGAAGAATTGCTCATCTTCGGTCGAGCCATGCAATGCCGTGGTCGACGACTGGCCTTGCTGGATCGCTTGCGTCACCGCGTCGAAATACCCGGTGCCGACTTCGCGCTGATGCTTGACCGCAGTGAAGCCCTTGTCGGCTGCGGCGAATTCGGCTTCCTGCAATTCCACGAAGGCCGACATCTGGTTGCGGGCATAGCCGTGCGCCAGGTTGAACATGGAGTAGTTCAGCGCATGGAAACCGGCCAGCGTGATGAACTGGAACTTGTAGCCCATGGCGCCCAGTTCCTTCTGGAATTTGGCGATGGTGGCGTCGTCCAGGTTCTTCTTCCAGTTGAACGACGGCGAGCAGTTGTACGACAGCATCTTGCCGGGGAACTTGGCGTGGATGGCTTCGGCGAATTTCTTGGCGAAGGCGAGATCCGGCTTGCCGGTTTCACACCAGACCAGATCGGCATAATCCGCATAGGCCAGGCCGCGCGAGATGGCCTGCTCGATGCCCGGACGCGTCTTGAAGAAACCTTCGACAGTGCGCTCGCCGGTCAGGAAAGGCTTGTCGTTGTCGTCCACGTCGGACGTCAGCAAATCGGCCGCTTCCGCATCGGTGCGGGCAATCACCAGCGTGGTCGTGCCGGAGACGTCGGCGGCCAGACGCGCGGCGTTCAGTTTTTCCACCGCTTCGCGCGTCGGCACCAGCACCTTGCCACCCATGTGGCCGCACTTCTTCACCGATGCCAGCTGATCTTCGAAGTGGACGCCGGCGGCGCCGGCGTCGATCATCGATTTCATCAGCTCATAGGCATTCAGCACGCCGCCGAAACCGGCCTCCGCATCGGCCACGATAGGCGCGAAGAAGTCGATGTCGTTCTTGCCTTCCGACCATTGAATCTGGTCGGCGCGCTGGAAGGTATTGTTGATGCGCTTGACCACCATCGGCACCGAGTTGGCCGGATACAGCGATTGGTCGGGATACATTTCGCCGGCCAGGTTGGCGTCGCCCGCAACCTGCCAGCCGGACAGGTAAATCGCTTTCAGGCCGGCCTTGACCTGCTGCATGGCCTGATTGCCGGTCAGGGCGCCCAGCGCGTTGACGAAGGGTTCGTTATTGACCAGGTTCCACAGTTTTTCAGCACCGCGTTTGGCCAGGGTGTGTTCGATCTGCACCGAACCGCGCAAACGCACCACGTCGTCGGCGCTGTAGTTGCGCTTGACGCCTTTCCAGCGCGGATTTTCCGCCCAGTCTTTTGCCAATGCCTGAATTTGCTGTTCACGTGTCGTCATGGTCAATCTCCTTAGGTAATCAAGTACGGTCATCGAAAATGGAGGTCAAAAGTGAATTCCATGACTTCATAGTAGGCTTTTAGGTGCGCAGCAACAATGTCTTATATAAGACATATCAATAAAATATTTTCCTTATTATTCAAATATTTAAATATTAAATTTTGCGATACGAAATGAAATTTCTGGAAATGAAATAAATCCATGATGCTGCGCAATCGCATTTTTCACGATATGAAACGATATTTTTGCATCATGAAAAATCATTGTTTTACCCACCGAATTCACGCATCGGGCGCCGCAAGCGAAAACGGGCAAGGCATAATGAAGCCATTCTTTCATCATAAAAGTAACAATTCACCGACCAGCAATCCGGATCCATCTCATCCATAAAGACAAGGAAAAGCATGAGCAGCAGAGAAGAGACACTCAAGCAATGGCAAACCCGAGAAGCCGAAGTCCGCGCCAAACTCGCCGCCCCCGGCGTGGCCTCGATGGAGCAACTGAAGGCTGGCACCGGCATGGATTTCCTGCAGCGCATCTGGGATGGCGAACTGCCGTCGGTGCCCATCTGTGAAACCATGGACTTCATCCCGATCGAAGGCGAACCCGGCCGCATCGTGTTCCAGGGCACGCCGGGCAAGCAGCACTACAATCCGCTGGGCAGCGTGCACGGCGGCTACTTCTGCACCCTGCTCGACTCGGCCGTCGGTTGCGCGGTGCACTCCGTGCTGCCGCAAGGCATGGGCTACACGACGCTGGAACTGAAGGTCAATCTGATCCGCGCGCTGACCGCCGCCACCGGTCCCGTGCGCGCCGAAGGCAAGGTCATCCAGGTCGGCAATCGCGTCGGCATCGCCGAAGGCCGCATCGTCGACGTCGACGGCAAGCTCTACGCACATGCGACCACCACCTGCCTGGTGTTTCCACTGCCGTGAGCAATGAAGCGCCGGACGAATATTGACATCGTCCGACGGCGCTTTCAGCAGACGTCCGGTGGCGAATCTGTTGTCTATTGGGGATAGAAGGATCAGAATGGCGATTATAGAAATTTACGCCGACTGCCTACATGCATTACGCCCTGGATATACGCACCTTCCTCTTCAGCCATTATTTCTATACCGGCCTGCGCATCGCCACCGGTGTCGTCGGACTCACCATGCTGGTCTTCAACATGGCCGACATGCAGACCACCATGACGGTCTTCCTCGGCGCGCTGTGCACCAGCCTGATGGACCTGCCGAGTCCGCTGCGACACAAGTTCAACGAAATGCTGGCCGGCGTGCTGCTGTGCACCCTGGTCATGCTGGTGATCAGCCTGTGCGCGCCGATCCACTGGCTGGTCAGCGTGGCGATGGTGGTGGTCAGCTTCCTCGCCAGCATGATGGTGGTGTACGGCAAGAAGACCTTGCCGCTGCAGTTCGCCGCGCTGATGGTGATGACGCTGTCGATGGAAAACAGCGTGCCGTTCAACGAAGCCTTCCTGCATGCCGGCTTCTTCCTGGCCGGCGGTCTCGGCTACCTGAGCTATTCGATGATCGTGTCGTATTTCCTGCGGCGGCGCGTCAAGCAGCAAGTGCTGGCGGAAGCGCTGTTCGAACTGGCGCGCTACCTGCGCATCAAGGCCGAGTTTTACGACATGCGCAGCGATTTGCAGACGCAGTTCACGACGCTGGTGCGCCAGCAGATCGTGCTGGCCGACAAGCTGCAGGCCTCGCGCGACCTGGTGCTGCGCGACATGCACACCAAGCAGGACGGCCTGCTGGTGCATGTCCACCTGAGCATGCTGGAACTGTACGAACAGGTCTTGTCGACCCATGCCGACTACGCGCTGCTGCGCAGCCATTTCGGCGACACCGACGTCATCGTCTTCCTGCGCGACCTCGCCAACAAGTCCGCCGAAGACATCGAATCCATCGCCTACGCCGTCACCCGCAAGCGCGCCTCCGCGCCGACCGTCAACTACAAGGCGGAACTGCGCGCCGTGCAATACGAATTGCAGCAGCTGCAGCAGGACAGCCTCGCCGGGCATATCCCGGACGAAGCCATCACGGTGCTGCGCGTGACGTACAACAAGATCCTCGACATCATCGAACTGATCTCGCAGCTGCATCTGGCCACGCAAACGCCGATCGATCCCATCCCCATCCTGCCTGGCTCGGACATGACGCCGTTCCTGACGCAGCAAAAGTACAAGGCCGGCCTGCTGATCGCCAACCTGCGCTGGCAATCGCCCATCTTCCGCTTCGCCATCCGCGTGGCGCTGGCGGTGTCGGCCGGCTTATGGATCGCCTCCGCCTTGCCCTACATGTCGCACGGCTACTGGATCGTGCTGACCATCGTCATCATCCTCAAACCCAATTTCAGCTCGACCAAGCAGCGCATGAGCGACCGCCTGATCGGCACCATCATCGGCTGCCTGCTGACCGCGCTGATCCTGCGGTTCGTGCACGACCCGATGGGCTTGCTCGCCGTCCTCTTCATCGCCAGCATTGCAGCGCCGGCTTTCACCTACGTCAAATATCGCTACACCGCGATCGCGGCATCGGTGCAGATCCTGATGCTGCTCAACCTGCTGCTGCCGGCCGGCCATCACGGCGTGGTCAGCGAGCGCCTGATCGACACCATCATCGGCGTGGCCATCGCGACCATCTTCAGTTACGTCCTGCCGAGCTGGGAATACCGCGACCTGCCGCGCCTGCTCAAGAACGTGCTGCACGCCAGCCATCGCTACATCAAGGCCAGCCGCGACATGCTCGAGGGCAAGGTCGGCGACGACTTCTTCTATCGCGTCTGCCGCAAGGGCTTCATGGACAGCCTGTCGGCGCTGATTTCGGCACAGGTGCGCATGATGGACGAACCGATCAGCAAACAGCGCGCCGTGCGCGAAATCAACCGCTTCGTGGTGCAGAACTATCTGGTCGCGGCCCACATCGCCGCCCTGCGCATCATGCTGCGCCGCCACGCCGAAGGCCTGCCGCGCGAGCCGGTCAACAAGCTGATCGAGCAGACCTACCTGAACGCCACCGCGCACCTGCTGCAGGCGCAGAGCATCCTGGAAGGTCCGACTGCAGCGCAAACCGTGCCGGCCGAGGAAGTCGCCCCTGCCCTTGCCAATCCTCTGGCGGACACGGTTGCCGCCGAAGATATTGCGCTCGCCACGCAAGCCGAAACCACCGAATGGTCCGGCTGGCACACGCTGCGCCGCCGTTCCGCCCTGCTCGACAACGACTTGCAGGAAATCGTGGCGCAAACCGGCGCCATCGAAAACATCCTGCGCAAAGCAGAGCTCGCATAAAAAACGGCGGAAGCTTTTCACTCCCGCCGTTTTTTGCTTGTTGCCGAACCGCTCAGGCCGCCTTGACCGTCGCGGCCGTCTCGCGCAGCCTGCAGCAAGGCGAAGCCGGCCAACTGAGAATCGCGGTGGAATGCCATACCTGCTCCCGCAGGGCTTCAACCAGAAAGCGCGCTGGCCGCGTTGCATGGCTTGCAGGTGGATCCACCACATGCTACGCCACGCCCTTGCAGGGCGCATCTGCGCTTGCATGCGCAGACCGTTACGCAGGCGCACAGCATACTGCACGAAACCCCTGCTGCACCCTTGCCAGCACGCTTTCTGGTTGAAACGCATCTCGCAAATTGATTGTGAACAGGCCCTAATGCCGTTCAGTTAAGCGCAAGACATGCTTGCTCGTTACCCAATCCCGTATCGCCGTCGTCCTGACGAAAGTCAGGACCCCGCGTCGTATCGGCGGTTGTCACGACACCAGGTCCCGGGGTTCGCTGGGACGACGGTGAACCATGAGAAAGACGGCAATAAGCTTAACTGAACGGCATTACCGAGCAATCCACTCGGTTTTATCTTTGCCGACATCCAGACCGGAGCATCAACTCTTGTCGTCCGGCGCATCCGGCACCTCGTACGACAGAATTCTATGCATGCGCTTTTGCTCGAACATGCGCTCGTCGGCGACGCGCAGCAAGGTTTCGATATCCAGACCGTCGCGCGGGAACAGCGCCGCGCCGATGGAAGCATCCACGACGTACTGATTGCCGTCGCGTCCTTCTATCGGCTGATTGAGGAAGTTGCGGATCTTCTCGGCGATCGATTTGGCGATCTCTTCATCCGATACGCCATGCAGGTAGACCACGAACTCATCGCCGCCAAAACGCGCCACCGAGTCATCCTTGCGCAAGGCGTGCTGCAATTGCGATGCAGCCGACACCAGCACCTTGTCGCCTTCGTCGTGACCATACTGGTCGTTGATCGACTTGAACTTGTCGAGGTCGATAAACAGCAGCGCAAACCGCAACGGCGTCGCTTCGTTGCCTTTGCGGCGACGAAAATCGATCTGTGCAATGAAAGAGTCGCGGTTGAGCACATTGGTCAGGCGGTCGGTGCGCAGGTTTCGCTCCATCTCCTGGAAGCTTTGCGCCAGCTGGCCGATCTCGTCGCGGCGATCGATATTGAGCGACGGGAAAGGCTCGCCGTTGCCGATGCTCTTGGCAGCCAGCGTCAGCTTGCGAATGTCGCGCAAGACCCAGCGCAAGATGGCAAAGCCCAGCACGAAGGTCATGCAAACCGCAATCAAACCCAGCAACAGCGTCTGGTACACGCCGCCGGTGACGGAACCGAGAAAGTCCGAACGACTGACCGAGCTGATGACCAGCCAGTCCAGTCCGGCATCGTCGTGATGCAGGCGGAACGCCAGTTCGGTCTTGGGACCGCTGACCTGCAATGGCTGAATCACCAGTTTGCCGGGCTCCAGCTTCTGTTTTTTGAGGTAGGCAGTCACGTCGGCATAAGCCTCGCGCACCTTGGGCGAACTGCTCCGCGCGGCGTTCAGGCGGGTAAAACCGCTTCCCTCGACTTTGTGGATCGGTTCGTTGACCGAAGTGGCAATCAGGTCGCCCGACATTTCGACAATGAAGGTGACGCCATTCTTGCTCAGGGGCAGCGCCCGCAGGAACTCGCTCAGGCGACTCAGGCCGATGCTGCTGGTGGCCACGCCCAGCAAAGTCCCGTCCGGCGTATAGACCGGCTTGGACAAGCTGAGACCGAGAAATTTCAAGCGGAAATCAGTAAACACCGGCGACCAGGTTTCGCGCTTGCGCTCCATTGCCTGGATATACCAGGGCCGCGTGCGCGGCTCGTAATCCTGCGTCGCAATCAGCGTCGGCGTCGTGCCGGGGCCGTGCAGGTGATAGACATAACTCTTGCCTTGCGGATCGCGCCTGCTGTACATGAACAGATTTATCTGCTCCTGCTTCACGCCGAGGAAGCTGCCATCGGCACCACCGAAATAGACGTAGCTGGGATCGTCAAAGAGGCTGTTGGCCAGCCACAGCCGTTCCTCAAGCGCAGCCTTGTCTTTCGGGAAAGGAATAAGAACCGGCTGGCCGCCTTTTTCCGCCGGTGGAATCGGATCCGGCGCCACGACGCGCAAGCTTTCGCGCGCGCCCAGCAATTGCCGGTCGGTCGCCTGGCCGACCCGGCTCATGGTATCCATCAGCGCATTGCGCGCCAGCACCTCCGTCGCATCATCGCCGGCACGATACAGAAACCAGCCTATCGTCACCACCAGGCATAACATCAGGAACACAAACGGCAGAATGAACAGCCGCTGTAACGAAGATTGCTTCAGAATTTCACCCCTTGCCTGTTGCCATAAGCGCCATGGTTGCAATAGCCGCTCACAATAATTGATCAGCGTGGCAGACCACGCGCTTTATTGTTTTTTATGTACGATTTAACGTCGGATAACGCAATGTCGATGTTCTCTGCGCTCTGACTCCAGAGTTTAATCGTTTATGCAAAAAAATTCCCTGATGTCATCAAAAATACCGTTTTTCTCTGCGGCACTCTTCCGGACATCAGGGAACTAGATAGCATAGTCACAAGGAGTTAATCAAGTCCTTTCAGTTGGCTTCAAACGAAAGTGCACCATTTTCGACATCCACGTGCACGATGTCCTTGGGACCGAACTTCCCCTGCAAAATCAGCTTGGACAGCGGATTTTCGATTTCCTGCTGAATAGCCCGCTTGAGCGGACGCGCACCATAAACGGGATCGAATCCGGCCTCGGCAATCTTCTGCAAGCCGGCGTCCGAAATCACCAGACCGATATCCATCCTGGCCAGGCGTTCTTCCAGGATATGCAGCTGGATCTTGGCGATCGCGCCGATGTTTTTCTCGTCGAGCGCATGGAACACCACGATCTCGTCGACCCGGTTGATGAATTCCGGACGGAAGTGCAGCCTGACTTCGGCCATCACCGCCATCTTCACCACCGCCGGATCGCTGTCTTCCATCGCCTGGATCTTGTGCGAGCCGAGGTTGGATGTCATCACGATCACGGTATTCTTGAAATCCACCGTACGGCCTTGTCCATCGGTCATGCGGCCGTCGTCGAGCACTTGCAGCAAGACGTTGAACACATCCGGATGCGCCTTCTCGATTTCGTCCAGCAGGATCACGCTGTAAGGCTTGCGCCGCACCGCTTCGGTCAGATAACCGCCCTCTTCGTAGCCGACATAGCCCGGCGGCGCGCCGATTAGGCGGGCGACCGAATGTTTTTCCATGAATTCGCTCATGTCGATGCGGATCATGGCCTCTTCGGTGTCGAACAGATACGAGGCCAGCGCCTTGCACAATTCGGTCTTGCCGACGCCGGTGGGGCCGAGGAACATGAACGAGCCGTATGGCTTGCTAGGATCGCCCAGGCCTGCGCGCGAACGGCGTATTGCATCCGAGACTGCAACAATCGCCTCGTCCTGTCCGACCACGCGTTGATGCAATACCTCTTCCATGTGCAACAATTTCTCGCGCTCGCCCTGCATCATGCGCGATACCGGAATACCCGTTGCGCGTGCGACAATCTCGGCGATCTCTTCGGCGCCCACTTGAGTACGCACCAGACGCGGCTTACTGACGCTCTGTTCACTGGCCGCATCCTGCTTGTTTTGCGTTTCCAGCGCTTTCTCCAGTTCGGCCAGCTTGCCGTACTTCAGTTCGGAAACCTTTTGCCAGTCGCTCTTGCGAGTCGCTTCATCCATTTGCAGGCGAATGCGTTCGATTTCTTCCTTCAGATGCTGGCTGCCCTGCACCGTCGCTTTTTCCGACTTCCAGATCTCTTCCAGATCGGCGTATTCGCGCTCAAGCTTGACGATTTCTTCCTCGATCAGCGTCAGACGTTTCTGCGAGGCTTCGTCCTTTTCGCGCTTGACGGCTTCGCGCTCGATCTTCAGCTGGATCAGGCGGCGGTCGAGCTTGTCCATGACTTCCGGCTTGGAGTCGATTTCGATCTTGATCTTTGCCGCGGCTTCGTCGATCAGGTCGATCGCCTTGTCCGGCAGGAAACGGTCGGTGATATAGCGATGCGACAACTCCGCCGCGGCGACGATGGCCGGGTCGGTGATGTCGACGCCATGATGCACTTCATATTTTTCCTGCAGGCCGCGCAGGATCGCGATCGTCGCTTCCACGCTTGGTTCGTCGACGATGATCTTCTGGAAGCGGCGTTCCAGCGCGGCGTCCTTTTCGATGTACTTGCGATACTCGTCCAGCGTGGTGGCGCCGACGCAATGCAATTCGCCGCGCGCCAGCGCAGGTTTGAGCATGTTGCCGGCATCCATCGCGCCTTCGGCCTTGCCGGCGCCGACCATGGTGTGCAGCTCGTCGATGAAGACGATGGTCTGGCCTTCATCCTGGGCGATTTCCTTGAGGACGGCTTTCAGGCGTTCTTCGAACTCGCCGCGATACTTGGCGCCGGCCAGCAAGGCCGCCATGTCGAGCGACAGCACGCGCTTGGACTTGAGGCTGTCCGGCACTTCGCCGCTGACGATGCGCTGCGCCAAGCCTTCGACGATGGCGGTCTTGCCGACGCCGGGTTCGCCGATGAGTACCGGATTGTTCTTGCTGCGGCGTTGCAGCACCTGGATGGCGCGACGGATTTCATCGTCGCGGCCGATCACCGGGTCCAGCTTGCCGTTGCGGGCGCGCTCGGTCAGGTCGAGGGTGTATTTTTTCAAGGCCTCGCGCTGCCCTTCGCCCTCTTGCGAAGACACGCTGGCGCCGCCGCGTACGGTGCTGATGGCGGCTTCCAGCGATTTGCGAGAGAGCCCGTTTTCACGCGCGGCGCGGCCGGCGTCGGACTTGTCATCGGCCAGGCCGAGCAAGACCATTTCGCTGGCGATAAATTGGTCGCCGTGTTTTTGCGATTCCTTGTCGGCCAGATTGAGCAAGGCCACCAGCTCGCGCCCGATCTGCACTTCGCCGCCGTTGCCCGAGACCTTGGGCAGGCGCGTCAAGGCGTGCTGCAAGGCCGAAGTCAGCCCGGCCACGTTGACGCCGGCGCGCTGCAACAGCGAACGGGCGCCGCCGTCGTCCTGCGCCAGCAAGGCCAGCACCAGGTGGACGGGGTCGATGTACTGGTTGTCGTTGCCGACAGCCTGGCTCTGGGCATCCGCCAGAGCTTCCTGCAATTTTGTGGTGAGTTTGTCGAGACGCATGATGTGCTTTCGCTCCGAATTTTGAATACTTGGAAAATTGGGCCGTAGGGGGATATTTTCAAGGAAACATCCCGTCGCAGGCGTGCAAAAACAACCGGACCTTGATCTGGATCAATCAGGCAAAGACAGCCCGATACAGTGCGAAGCCGGCCACGCAGAGAATGATCGATCCCAGCAGATGCAAGCCGGAATGGGCGATTGCCCAGAAGTAATCGCCGCGCTGCAACAGCATCATGGCTTCCGCCGAGAAGGTGGAAAACGTTGTCAGTCCGCCCAGAAAACCGGTGATCAGAAACAAACGCCACTCCGGCGACAGCGACGCATGCCCTTCAAAAAACGCCACCAGGAAACCGATCACGAAGCCGCCGCCCCAGTTGGCCGCCAGCGTTCCCCAGGGCACAGCCTGACCCGCGACGTTGAGCCACAGGCTCAATCCCCAGCGCAACCATGCGCCCAATGCTGCTCCCGATCCGACTGCAAGCCATGCCATTGTTGATTCCTTGTTTTTATCTTATCAATACGCGATCATGGCGAATGAACCGTGATCCGGTCAAGCGCCTGATGATCGTCTTGCAAGGCCTTGTCGACGCTTTCGTGCATCCAGTCGACCCAGGTGCTGATCTTGGCGTCCAGGTATTGCCGCGACGGATACAGCGCATACACGCCCATGTGCTGCATCCGGTACTGCGGCAACACGCGCACGATGGTGCCGGCGCGCAAGGCGTCGACGGCGGAATAGATCGGCAGCACGCCGATGCCCATGCCCTCCTTCAGGCTCAGCAGCATGGCCTCGGCAACGTTGACGTGGAAATTGGATTTGATGGCGACCGTTTCCTTGCCGTTCGGGCCGTCCATGCTCCACTCATCCAGCGGCGACACCGGGCTGACCAGTTGCAGGCAGTTATAGTTGAGCAGCTCCTGCGGCTTTTGCGGCGCGCCGTGCTTTTCCAGATAAAACGGCGACGCGCACAGGATGCTGTAAATGCTGCCGAGCTGGCGGAAAATCAGGCCCGAATCCGGCAGTTCGCGCGCCAGCACCAGCGAGACGTCGAAGCCCTCTTCCAGCAGATCCGGCACGCGCTGCGCCAGCGTCAGTTCGATGGCGACGTCGGGATAACGCTTCTGGTAATTGGAAATCGCCGGAATCACGTAGCGCTGCCCGAAACTGGTCATGGTGTGGATGCGCAGGCGCCCCGACGGCCTGACGTAGGCGTCGCCGGCCTCGGCTTCGGCCTCTTGCACGTAGGACATGATCTGCTCGCAACGCAGCAGATAGCGTTCGCCCGCTTCGGTCAGGGCGATGCGGCGCGTGGTGCGGTTCAGCAGGCGCGTGCGCAGATGGCGCTCCAGATCGGCGACCGCGCGCGACACGTGGGCGGTGGTCAAATCCATCTGTTGCGCAGCCAGCGTGAAACTGCCAGCATCGACTACGCGCATGAAAACGCGCATGTTTTGCAAGGTATCCATATCGTCCTGTCTTGAATCCCGCCGTTTTCACTGTGCACAGCAATAAAAGGTGCAAAACGGCTCTTCGGATGCTGCATTGTTACCCAAAACAGCGCAATTATTATTGCAGTTATTGAAAAGACCCTTTGTGTTTCTTGCAGTTTTTCTCGAAATAATTACCAAATAGAATGACAAACGCTGGATATTTGCATTTTTTGGGATAGTCTGATGAACACTACTGCTGACAAACGTCTTTTTGCTGCACCGCTCCTGGCGCTGGGCATGACGGCATTACTGATCCTTGCGGGATGCGCCGACAACGGCGGCATCAAGCCGCAGGCGGCTTTGCAGCAGCCCAACACGCTCGACGTCGGCAACGCCATCCGCCAGGTCGGCGCCGAAGCCGGCTGGCCCAGGCGCGCCTGGTGGGAAACCTACGCCGATCCGCAACTCAATCGCCTGGTCGCCGCCGCCGTCGCCGGCAACCCCAGCATGGCAATCGCCGCCGCCCGCGTGCGCCAGGCCCAGGCCATGGCCGTCGTCGCCCATGCCGGCGAATTGCCGCAAGCGCAACTGGATGCCGCCATCGGTCGCAAGGACTGGTCCGACAACGTCTATTACGGCGCCGCCTTCCGCGACAAACTGACCTGGAACAACACCGCCGCGCTCAGTCTCTCCTACAACCTCGACCTGTGGGACCGCAACCGCAACAGCACCGAACGCGCCCAGGATGAAATCCACGCCGTCGCCGCCGACGCCCGCGCCGCCCAGCTCGACCTGGAAAGCAATGTCGTGCGCACCTATGTGCAGCTGTCGCTGCAATACGGCCTGCTCGACAACATGCAGGACACCCTGAAGCAGGAGCAACGCATCCTCGACCTGGCCAATCGCCGCTTCAAGGGCGGCATCGGCACGCAGATGGAAATCACCCAGGCCGAAGTCCCGCTGCCGGAAACACGCCGCCAGATCGAAGCCCTGGATGAAAACATCGCACTCACCCGCAACCAGCTGGCCGCCCTGCTCGGCCAAGGCCCGGGCGCCGGCGACAACATCACCCGCCCGAGCATGAATCTGCAGGCAAGCATCGGCCTGCCCAGCGCCTTGCCGGCCGAACTGATCGGCCGCCGTCCCGACATCAGCGCCGCGCGCTGGCGCGTCGAGGCAGCCGCCAAAGGCATCGCCGTCGCCAAGGCCGCCTTCTATCCGAACATCAACCTGATGGCCAGCATCGGCCCGGCGGCAGCCGGCGGCAGCCTGTTCAGTTTCCTCAGCGGACCGAACATCACGACCAGCTATGGCCCGGCAATCTCGCTGCCGATCTTCGAAGGCGGACGCCTGCGCGGCCAGCTCGGCGCCACCACCGCCGGCTACGACCAGGAAGTGGAGCACTACAACATGCTGCTGAGCCAGGCGCTCAAAAGCATCGCCGACCAGATCGTGACGCTGCAAGCCATCAAGCGCCAGCAAGTGCAGGCCGATCTGTCGATCGTCGCCGCGCAAAAGAATGTCGACATCGCCACCCGCGCCTATCAGCGCGGCCTGACCGACTACGTCAACGTGCTCACCGCGCAAACGCAATGGCTGCATCAGCAACAAGTCGTGCAGCAACTGCTGGCGCAAAAACTCAGCGCCTACGCCAGCCTGACGGTCGCGCTCGGCGGCGGACTGGAAGCGTCTGCGCCTGAAGACCTCACCGCAGACAAGACCGCAGTAGCCGCCGCAGGAGTCGCACCGTGAACACCCCCGCCGTTCCGGCGCCTGTACCTGTTGCGGTCCGGCCCCCCTTCGGACGCCAGCTGCGCGACGCCGCCGCCGACTGGTGGCAAACCGAATTCCCCAACTGGATCTACGTCTTCAAGATGGTCTTTGCCGGTTTGCTGGCGCTGGGCATCGGTTATGGCCTGGATCTGGAATCGCCGCGCTCCGGCCTGATCACGGTCTTCATCGTGATGCAGCCGCAAAGCGGCATGATCCTGGCCAAGAGTTTTTATCGCGTGATCGGCACCCTGGTCGGCTCGGTCGCCATCTTCGTCTTCGTCGGCCTGTTTGCGCAGACGCCGGAACTGTTCCTGCTGGCGACCGCCTTGTGGATCGGCCTGTGCACGCTGGGCTCGGCGCACAACCGCAATTTCCGCTCCTACGGTTTCGTGCTGTCGGGCTATACGGTGGCGCTGATCGGCTTGCCGGCGGCGCTCAATCCGGCGCTGACGTTTGACTCGGTCATGACCCGCGTAACGGAAATCACCGTCGGCATCGTCTGCGCCGGCGTGGTCAGCGCCCTGGTCTTTCCGCAAGCCAGCGCCCCCGGACTGGTGCGCATCATCCGCGGTCGCTTCACCGCTTTCGTCGACCTGATCGGCGCCACGCTGGGCGGCACCGCCGACCGCAAGGCACTGGAAGCCACCAATGCCCGCTTCGTCGGCGACATCATCGGCCTGGAAGCGCTGCGCAGCTCGGCCATTTTCGAAGATCCCGAAATCCGCCTGCGCAGCGGCCGCCTGACCCGCATGAACAGCGAGTTCATGGCCTTGTCGACCCGAGTGCACGCCCTGCATCAGCTGATGAATCGCCTGCACGACAGCCGCAATCCTTCCGCACGACTGGTGATCGATGCAATCACGCCCTACTACTACGAAGTGCAGCCTTTGCTCACGCGCAGCGGCGGCGAACCGGTGATGACGGCCAGCGACGCCGCCGACGCCGCGCTCAAGCTGGAAGCGTACAAACAAGAGCTGCCGCGCCGCGTGCGCACCACGCGCGCCATGCACGCCCAGGCATTCGGCGACGACGCCATCCTGGATTTCGATACCGCCTCCGAGTTGCTGTATCGCGTGATCGACGAACTGCATGCCTATACCCTGACCTACGCTTCGCTGGTGCAACGCCGCCACGAGCGCGAACAATGGGAGCACGCCTACGCCCCCAAAACCAGCCTGGTCATCGCCACTATCGCCGGCGCCCGCGCCGCCATCACGCTGATCGGCCTGTCGACGTTCTGGATCCTGAGCGGCTGGCCCAGCGGCGACGTCGCCTCGCTCAATGCTGCGGCGTTCTGCGCCATCACTTCGGCCGCGCCGGATCCGGCCAAGGCGACGCGCACCGTCACCATGGGTGTGGCGCTGGCGGTCGTACTCGGCTATTTCTACACTTTCCATATCGTGCCGCAGCTCGATGGATTCTGGATGCTGGCCGCCGCGCTGACGCCGGTACTGATGCTGGCCGTGCTGCTGACCACCAAGCCGTCGCTGGCCGGATATGGATTGGGCATCTGCATCTTCTTCCCGTTTGTGGCGGTGCCCGACAACCTCGCCCATTTCAACGCCGCCGGCTATCTGAACGAATGCATCGCGTTGATGGTGTCGCTGATCGTGACCACGGTGTCCTTCATGCTGCTGCTGCCGCCGACCACCAACTGGACCGTGCGCCATCTGGAAAAGCAATTGCGCAAGCAAGTCATCCAGGCTTGTTTCGGCAAGCTGGCGCATCTGGCGCTGCAATTCGAAAGCGGCACGCGCGACCTGATGCATCAGATCACCATGGTCACCGGCAGCCGCCCGGCGCTACGCAAGAACGCCTTCGGCTGGATGTTCGCCACGCTGGAAATCGGCCACGCCGTGATCGAGCTGCGCACCGAACTGCACGGCATCCGCAGCGGCAATCCTGATCTGCTGCCGGCCACCGCCTACACCGCGCTCAATCGCCTGCGCGAAACCCTGCCGGCGCTGTTCGAGCAACCCACGCCCGCCACCCTGGCTGCCGTGCTGGGCGCCAACAACAACGCCATCGCCGAAGTGCAGCGCGCCATCGGCCCGCACTATCGGGAGCGCAGCGAGCGTCACCGCCTGCAGCGCACGCTGAGCTACCTGCACTTCATCCGCACGGCGCTGCTGGATCCGCAATCGCCGTTGCAACCCATGCATCAGGACCAGGGCGGCGACGCCAACACTTCCCCGGGAACCCCATCTGGAGCAAACCATGCCGCGTGAAATTTCTTTCTTCGACGCTTACGTGCCGACACTGCTGCTGGCCGTCATCGTGGCCGGCGCCATTGCGCTGGTCGCCGACCGCATCCTGGTGCGCATCGGCTGGTACAACCTGGTGTGGCATCCGGCGCTGTTTCGCGTCAGCCTGTTCACCTGCATCGCGGCGCTGCTCGGCCTGGCCATTTACCGCTAGCCGGAAAAAACGGCAGCCTCAGAAAAACAGATACGGAATCAATCAGGAGTAATCCATCATGTCGGTCAAAACCATTTTTCGATTCATCATCACGGCGCTGATCTTTCTTGCCGCCATCTTCCTGGCGTGGACGCTGTGGCAGCACTACATGGTCTCGCCATGGACCCGCGACGGCCGCGTGCGCGCCGACGTCGTCAACATCGCGCCGGATGTCGCCGGCCAGGTGGTGGACCTGCCGGTGCGCGACAACCAGCTGGTGCACAAGGGCGACCTGCTGATGCAGATCGACCCCTCGCATTACCAGCTGGCGCTGCAACAGGCCGAAGCCGCCGTGCTGGCACGCAAGGCCGATCTCGACATGCGCCGCGCCCAGGCGCGCCGCCGCGCCGACATGGACAGCCTGGTGGTCTCGCGCGAAAACCGCGAAGACGCCGGCAGCCAGGTCGCCGCCGCCGATGCGCAATATCAGGTCGCCATCGCCCAGCGCGACGCCGCCAAGCTCAACCTCGACCGCACCAGGGTGTATGCGCCGGTCGACGGCTACATCACCAACCTGAACGTGCGCCGCGGCGATTACGCCAGCGTGGGCGCGGCCAAGATCGCCATCATCGACAGCCATTCGTTCTGGGTATACGGATATTTTGAAGAAACCAAGCTGCCCTACGTCGCCGTCGGCGACAAGGCCAGGATCCAGCTGATCAACGGCGCCACGCTGCGCGGCCATGTCGACAGCATTTCACGCGGCATCTACGACCGCGACAATCCGCAAAGCCGCGAACTGCTGGCCGACGTCAACCCGACCTTCAACTGGGTGCGCCTGGCGCAACGGATTCCGGTGCGGATCCATATCGATGAAGTGCCGAAGGATGTCTTGCTGGCGGCGGGCCTGACCTGCACCGTGACGCTGGAGCCCGGCGGCCAGAGCAAGACGGCTTCCGCCAAATGAGTTTTGGCGGAAGCCGGTCAGGTAAACAGCTGCACCACCAGCCACACATTCGCCGCGCTGATCCCGATGAATAGCATCCACGCCAGCGCGGCCAGCCACACCGGATTGACGAAGTCGCCCATCAGATCGCGCCGGCTGGTCAGCCGGATCAGCGGATACATCGCAAACGGCAACTGCAGGCTCAGCACCACCTGACTGAGCACCAACAGACGTCCGACCGAATGCTCGCCCAAAGTCAACACGCCGATCAGCGCCGGAATCAAGGCCAGTCCGCGCGTCACCATGCGGCGCTGCCAGCACGGGATCTTCAGCTTCAGGAAACCTTCCATGATGACCTGCCCGGCAATCGTGCCGGTGAAGGTGGAACTCTGCCCAGCCGCAAACAAACCGATGCCGAACAGGATCGCCGCCAGCGATGAGCCGGTAATCGGATCGAGCAAGTGATACGCCACATCCAGATCCACCACATCGGTGCGGCCGCTGCCATGGAATGCCGACGCCGCCAGGATCAGGATCGCGGCATTGATCGCCATCGCCATCAGCAGCGACACCGTGGTATCGATGCGCGTGTAGCGGATCGCCTCCAGCAAGCTGCGGCGGTCGCGCCTGACCGCGCGCGTCTGCACGATGGAGGAATGCAGATACAGGTTGTGCGGCATCACCGTCGCGCCCAGCACGCCGATCGCCAGGTACAGCGGCTCACGGCTCGACAGCGTCGCCAGCGACGGCACGAAGCCCTGCACCACCGCGTGCCAGTCGGCCTTGACGAAAGCCAGTTGGGCAAAGAGGCAAACCGCAATCGTCATCACCAGCCCGAGGATGATCGCCTCGACCTGACGGAAGCCGCGCCCTTGCAAGCCCAGCACGATCACGGTGTCCAGCGCGGTCAGCAGCACGCCGACCGGCAGCGACACGCCCAGCAACAGCTTGAACGCCAGCGCACAGCCGAGCACCTCGGCCAGATCGCAAGCGACGATGGACAATTCGGCGAACACCCACATGCCCCTGCCTACCGCCGGCGGATAGTTTTCGCGCGAATGGATGGCGAGATCCTTGCCGGTGACGATGCCCAGTCGCGCGCACAGGCATTGCAGCATGATCGCCGCCAGGCTCGACAACATCACCACGAACAGCAACTGATAGCCGAACTGCGACCCGGCCTGGACCGAGGTCGCCCAGTTGCCCGGATCCATGTAACCGATGGAAATCAGCAAGCCGGGGCCGACATAGACTTTGAGCTTTTGCCAGACGCTTGCATGCGGCGGCACCGCGACGCTGCCGGAAACTTCAGAGGGACAAAAAGGGGCGGTGGCGGTCGTTGGCAGGCGGAACATGTTTTATTGTTGTTGAGAAGGAGAAGAAAAAATCAATCCGTTTTCGGATCCCACTTCGACACGGCCTGGTCGTCGCTCTCGCGCGCATCCACCCAGCGCGCGCCGTCGGGCGTCTGCTCTTTTTTCCAGAACGGCGCCTGCGTCTTGAGGTAATCCATGATGAACTCGCAGGCTGCAAAGGCCTCGCCGCGATGTTTCGAGGTCACCGCGACCAGCACGATCTGGTCAAGCGGCAGCAAGGGCCCGACGCGATGGATCACCAGCGCGTCGAAAATCTCCCAGCGCACCTTGGCGTCGGCAACGATCTGCTCCAGCGCCTTTTCGGTCATGCCGGGATAGTGTTCCAGCTCCATCTCTTGCACGCTGGCGCCGTCGTTGAGATCGCGCACCGTGCCGACAAAGCTGACCACCGCGCCGACCTTGGGATTGGTCAGGCGCAACGCGGCGATCTCGGCGCTGAGGTCAAAGTCGGCAGTCTGGACGCGGATCGGCATAGGGAAAAGAAGAAGCAAATGGAATCGCCCTCATTGTACCCAATGTCTTGAAGACATCGCCCGCAGAAACGACAAGTCCCGGGCCGGCCGGGACTTGTTCTGTTTCTTCACGCGGAACCTGTTCGCGATCCGTAGCGAGAGGCCATCAGCCGATGGCGGCCGGAGCACAGGAACCGGAATGTACTTCAGTACATGAAGATTCCGAGCACCGCCCGACGCCGGACCATGGCCTCGCAGTAAGATCGTGAGCAGGTTCTCAGGCCAGCAAGCCCCACAACAGCAAGGTCATTCCCAATCCGACCACCGAGACGATGGTCTGGATCACCGACCATGTCGCAAAGGTCTGCTTGAGGTCGAGGCCGAAGTATTCCTTCACCATCCAGAAGCCGGCGTCATTGACGTGGCAGAAGAACACCGATCCTGCGCCAATAGCCAGCGCCATCAGGGCATTGTGCGTGCCCGACAACGTCGCCACCAGCGGCGCGACGATGCCGGCGGTGGCGGTGGTCGCCACCGTGGCCGAGCCGGTCGCCTGGCGCAAGGCTACGGCAATCAGCCATGCCAGCAGGATCAATGGCATGTGCGTGCCGCTCGCCACCTTGGTGATGGTGTCGCTGATGCCGGCCGTCAGCAAAGCCTGCTTCAGGCCGCCGCCCGCGCCGATGGTCAGCAGCAGGCCGGCGATCGGCGGCAAGGCCTTGCGCAGGATGGCGCCGACTTTGGTGCGGTCGGTGCCTTGCGCCCAACCGAGCACGATCACGGCAAACAGCACCGTCACCGTCAGCGCGATAATCGGCTCGCCGAAGAAGTTGAGCATTTCAAACAAGGTGGTTTCCGGCGTGACCCAGATCTTGGCGACGGTGCGGCCCAGCATCAGCGCCACCGGCAGCAGGATGGTCACCAGCGACGGCAGGAAGCCCGGTTGCAGCTCGGCCGCCTGCTGGCCCTTGAACAAGGCGCCGATCTGTTCCGGTTCGCCGATCGGCATGCGCGGCGCCAGCCACATGCCGTACAGCGGACCGGCCAGGATCACCGCCGGAATCGCCACGATAAAACCAAGCAGCATGGTCGTGCCCAGATCCGCGTGCAAGGCGCTGACCGCGATCAACGGACCCGGATGCGGCGGCAGCAAGGCGTGCAAGGTGGTCATGCCGGCCAGCGCGGGAATCGCCACGCGCAGGATCGGCTGCTGCGAACGGCGCGCCATCACGAAGATGATCGGCGCCATCATCACCAGGCCGACTTCGAAGAACAACGGCAAGCCGACGACCAGCGCCACCAGCGCCATCATCCACGGGATCGCCTGGCCCCTGGCGTATTTCAGCAAGGTCGCGACGATCTTGTCGGCCGCGCCGGAGTCCGCCATCAAGGCCCCGAGCATGGCGCCCAACGCGATGATGATGCCGGCCTCGCCGAGGATGCTGCCGGCGCCCTTGCTGAACGACGAGGCGATCTTTTCCAGCGGCAAGCCGGCGCCCATGCCGGCGACGAAGGTGCCGAGCAGAATGGACAGGAAGGGAGCGATTTTAAGAATGCTGATCAGCACGACGATGCCGATCAGCGCGATCAGGACGGACAGCAACAAGCGCGTATCCTGGGCCGCCCAGGCGGCAATTTCAGTGGTCAAGTGCAAAGATATCTCCTTCAGTGTATGAGCGTCTCCTCACCTGCATTCCTCCTTGCCTCGCGCTACTCTGGCGCTTGGCATTTTTTCTTCATGCAGCCGGCTTGCGCCACACCGTCGCCAGCCACGCCTGCTCGGCGCGCAGCAAACCGTCGGGACGATAGTAATGCCGTATCTCGGCGAAGCCTGTCGCGGTCATGAACTCGCGCCACGCCTCCAGATCGTGATAGGAACCGTAGCGCCCGCTGCTCCAGCCTTCGCTGTTGCTGCCGCGCGGATTGGAGCAGAACAGCACGCCGTCCGGCTTGAGCGCAGCGTGCAACTGCCCCAGCACGCGCGGCAACTCCGCGACCGGCACGTGAAACAAGGAGGCATTGGCAAACACGCCGTCGAACAAGGCGTCCGGCAAATCCAGTGCAAAGAAATTCTGATGCCAGACTTCGCAGCCCGAATCGGCGCGCGCCATCTCGACAAAACTGGCCGTGCCGTCGAGGCCGATGGCGCGGTGTCCCAGCTTCGTGAAGGTCTGCAAATCACGCCCCGGCCCGCAGCCGAAATCCAGAATGGTCAGCGGCGCCGGTTTGTTGATCGCGTCGAGCAAGGCATTGATGTTCTGGCTGACGTCGTGGTCGCGCGTGCCTTCGCGGAAGTCGACAGCGCGCCCTTCGTAGTGGGCCAGCGTGCCACCGGCAATGGCGTCGAGTTGTTCTTTCGGCAGCGGCATGATCTCTCTCAAACTCAACCGCCCGTTACCGGCGGGAAGAAAGCCACTTCGCCGCCCTCTTCGATCAAGGTGCCGGGCTCCACCATGTTGTGATCGTAGGCCATGCGCAATGCCTTCTCCGGCGACAGCACCTCCATCCACAGGCCGCCGCGCCCCATCAAAAAAGCGCGCACGTCGCCGACGGTCTTGACGTGATCCGGCAGGTCGACGACTTCTTGCGTCACGCCGAGCGCTTCACGTACGCCGGCAAAAAAACGGAGTTCTATTTTCATGATTTTCCAGATTCTAAAAATGGCGGTACGCCAACAATGCAGCCTTACGGCGCGACATGTATTTTGGGCCGAATGTGCTTCAATTGCGCAACGATGGTAAACGTCATCACCACCAGCAAGGCCCATGCACTCCATTTGCCGATGTGCACCGTGGACCAGGCGCCGATCTGATTGGGATAGCGCCAGATGCCGAAAAAGGTACTGATGTTTTCCGCCAGCCAGATAAAAAATCCGATCAGCAGGAAAGACAGCAGCAACGGCATCTTGCGGTCCCGGTCATACGGACGGAACACCACGGTCGTGCGCGCGTACAAGCCCAGCGCGCACGCGCCCAGATACCAGCGGTAGTCGCCGATGTAGTGATGCGTGAAGAAATTCAGATAGATCAGCACCCCGATCAGCGTCGCCATCCAGTATGGCGGATGATGCAGGATACGCAGATGAAACAGGCGCCACGCCTGGATGATGTAGCTGCCGACGGCGGCATACATGAAACCCGAAAACAGGGGCACGCCGAACAGTTTCGAATACGCAAAGTCCGGATAGCTCCACGACTGGATATGGCTGGACGTCTTGAATACTTCCAGCGCGAAACCGACCACGTGGAAGACGCTGATCGCCTTGAGTTCATCCACGGTCTCGATACCGCTCCTGACCATCCAGAACTGCACCATCAGCGCAAACAGCAGCAAGGCGTCGTAGCGTCCGACACCAGCCAAGCCCTGGCGCGGCATCAGAAAAATGGCAGCAAAAAACAAACCGGCGAACAGGCATGAACGTGCGTTTTTAATGCCGAAATACCAGAACTCGACGGCGAACCGGCGCAACCCGACCAGCGCCGGACGGTCTCCGGGCGCCATCAGGCGACGGTCAAGATTGGCGATCATTTTCCGGCTCAGTTCAAGAGGTTGTCGAACGGAATGAAGCGCACCGGATCGCCTTCGGCAATGGTCTTGCCCGGCGCGTTGTCGATCAGGCCGTCGCCCCACACGGTCGACGTCAGCACGCCCGAGCCCTGGTGCGGGAACAGGTCGAGACCGCCCCGGTCGTTGCAACGGGCGCGCAGGAATTCCTGGCGGCGATCGGCCTTCGGCCAGTTGAAGTCGGCGCGCATGGTCAGCGCGCGCGGCGCGACATGTTCCACGCCCTGCAGGCGCAGCAGGAAAGGACGCACGAAGATCAGGAAGGTGACGAAGGTCGACACCGGATTGCCGGGCAGGCCAATGAAGAAGGCCTTGCTCGATGTGTCGCCGCTACGATGAATTTCGCCGAAAGCCAGCGGTTTGCCCGGCTTCATGGCGATCTGCCACATGTTGAGGCGGCCTTCTGCTTCGACGGCCGGCTTGACGTGGTCTTCCTCGCCGACCGACACGCCGCCGCTGGTGATGATCAGGTCGTGACTGGCGGCGGCGGCGCGCAAGGTGTCGCGCGTGGCTTGCAACTGATCGGGCACGATGCCGAAGTCCCGGACTTCGCAGCCGAGGTTTTCCAGCAGGCCGCGCAACAGGAAACGATTGGAGTTGTAGATCGCGCCTGGCTTCAGGGCTTCGCCCGGCATCGTCAGTTCGTCGCCGGTAAAGAATACCGCCACGCGCAGCTTGCGCACCACAGGCAGCGTCGCCAGACCGACCGACGCAGCCAGGCCCAGCTCTTGCGGACGCAGGCGCAGGCCTGCCGGCAGGATGGCGCTGGCGGACTTGATGTCTTCGCCGATGCGGCGAATCCACTCGCCCGCTTCCGGCGCATGCCTGACGATGACGTGATCGCCGTCGGCATCGTTGACGAGTTCGCAGGCTTCCTGCATGACGATGGCGTCGGCGCCTTCCGGCACCATGGCGCCGGTGAAGATGCGCGCCGCCGTGCCCGGCTCAAGCCTGGTGCCGACATGGCCGGCGGGAATGCGCTGCGATACCCGCAGCCGCGTTTCGCCGCCGGCGCACTCCGCCGCGCGTACTGCATAACCGTCCATCTGCGAATTGTCCATGCCGGGCACGTTGATCTGCGACACCTGCGCCGCCGCCAGCACGCGACCGTTGGCTTCCAGCGTGGGAACGATTTCCGTATCGGTCAGCGGCACGGCGGCCTTGAGAAGAAACCTGGTCGCTTCCGCGACGCTGAGCAGAGGTGGTTTGACTAGCATGGACAGGAAAATGGGTTGCCTCGGAAAGGCCTCCATTCTAGTGCAAACCGGGCATCAAGGCTTGCTCGCCCTGGCGCAGCAAACCCTGCATGGCCGCCGCAAAACGCGGATCGCCGAGCAGGCCGACGTTGTAGCGCGACCAGCGCGACGGCGCTTCGGTATCGATGTGGAAGATGCTGCCCGGCGCGGTGACGATGTTCTGCCGCATCAGCGCCTGCGCCAAGGCCTTGGAATCCGGATAGCCGGGCATCGCCGCCCAGACGTACATCGATTGCGCCGGCGCACAGAACAGCTCCGCCCCCAGTTGATCGAGCAGACGGCGCGCGTTGTCGGTGGCCTGCGTCAGCCGGTCGCGCAGGCGCGCGGCGTGGCGGCTGTAGTGGCCTTCGCTGAGGATGACGTCGAGCGTGCGTTCGCAATATTCGGAACTGCTGACGTGCACCAGCATCTTGATGTCGGCCAGGTCGCTGGCCAGATCCTTGTGGCACGCGAGGAAACCGACGCGCAAGGCCGCCGACACCGACTTCGAAAAACTGCCGACGTAGATCGTGCGCCGCAACTGATCGAGCGTGGCGATGCGCGGCGCGGCGTTGGGCTTGAAGTCGGCGAAGGCGTCGTTCTCGACGATGATGGCGTTGTAGCGGTCCGCCAGTTGCAGGATCTTGTGCGCCTTGTGCGGCGAAGTGTCGGAACCGGTCGGATTGTGCGCCAGCGTCTGGGTAAAGAACAGGCACGGCTTGCCGGTTTTCAACTCCCGTTCCAGCACGTCCAGGTCCGGCCCGTCGGCCAGGCGCGGAATGCCGACTATGCGCGCCCCGCCGAGCTTGAGCTTGCCGAACAGCATGTAGTAACCCGGCTCGTCCACCAGCACGCGGTCGCCCGGTTTGACGAAATTGCGGATGACGATGTCGAGCGCCTGATTGGCGCCGTGGGTCAGCACGATCTGGCCGGCCGAGGCTTCGATGCCGTGATTGGCGAGCCGGTGCACCAGATGCTGGCGCAGCGGTTGATAACCGAAACGGCTGCCGTAGCCGAACAAGGCGCCGAGACCGGTGCGCACCACCTTTTGATGGAATTTGTCGAGCCGCACTTCGGTCAGCCAGTCCACCGGCGGGAAGCCGTCGCCCAGGCGCAGGTGTTCCGGATCGCTCTTCAACTGTTCGCGCATGAGCCAGACCACGTCCATGGCGCGGCTCAGCGACGACGCATCGTCGTCTTCCTTGATCGCCGGCGGCGCGGCGCAGACGAAGAATCCCGAACCCCGGCGCGGTTCGAGCACGCCCAGGCCGGTCAGATAGTCGAAGGCATTGACGATGGTGTTCTTGGCGCAATCGTGCGTTTTGGCCATGTCGCGGATCGACGGCAAACGGCTGCCGGGGGCATAGACGCCATCGCGGATCTGACGCTGGATCAGTTGGACCAGTTGCCGCGTGAGGGTGAGCGGAACGGCGGCTTCATTGGATTTGATCGGCATGGCGGCTCCGGACGGATGTTGCATCGCAGGACAAGTGTCCTGGGTACAGTTGCATCACTGTTGGCCAAAAGTGTACCAAACATATTGGGTACAGCCTGCTATTCTTGCCTGCATTCCATTCCGGCCGCGACCGGATATAACACCGAGACAAAGGCGCACCATGACCGTCGATTCCAGACTCCCGCAGTTCCGCTCCCTCACGCCGCAACAACGCCTGGCGCACATCGCCGAACGCGCCAATCTCAGCGCCGACGAAGCCGCCCTGCTCGGCAACCCAGAAGCATTGTCGCTGGACGTCGCCAACGGCATGATCGAGAACGTGGTCGGCACCTTCCAGTTGCCGATGGGCGTGGCCGGCTACTTCCAGTTGAACGGCAAGGACGTGCTGGTGCCGATGGCGGTCGAAGAACCGTCGGTGGTCGCCGCCGCCTCGTTCATGGCCAAGCTGATCCGCGACTGCGGCGGCTTCCACACCTCCAGCAGCGCGCCGCTGATGCGTGCGCAGGTGCAAGTCATCGGCGTGAGCGATCCTTACGGCGCGCGACTGGCCATCCTCAAGGATCGCCAGGCCATCATCGATATCGCCAACAGCCGTGATCAATTGCTGATCAGTCTCGGCGGCGGCTGCAAGGACATCGAAGTCCATGTCTTCCCCGACACGCCGCGCGGCGCGATGGTGATCGTGCACCTGATCGTCGACGTGCGCGACGCCATGGGCGCCAACACCGTCAACACCATGGCCGAAGCGGTTGCCGGCCATATCGAGCAAATCACCGGCGGCAAGGTGCGCCTGCGCATTCTCTCCAATCTCGCCGACCTGCGTCTGGCGCGCGCCCACGTGCGCGTCTCGCCGGCAGCATTGACCACCGCCGACTACGACGGCGCCGACGTCATCAACCGCATCGTCGATGCATACACTTTTGCAGCCGTCGATCCTTACCGCGCCGCCACGCACAACAAGGGCATCATGAACGGCATCGATCCGGTCATCGTCGCCACCGGCAACGACTGGCGCGCGGTCGAAGCCGGCGCGCACGCCTATGCTGCCCGCAACGGCCACTACACGTCGCTGACCACCTGGGAAATCGGCAACGACGGCCATCTGGTCGGCACGCTGGAAATCCCGATGCCGGTCGGCCTGGTCGGCGGCGCCACCAAGACGCATCCGCTGGCGCGCCTGGCGCTCAAGATCATGGACGTGAAGTCGGCGCAGGAGCTGGCCGAAATCGCCGTCGCCGTCGGCCTCGCGCAAAACATGGCGGCCCTGCGCGCCCTCGCCACCGAAGGCATCCAGCGCGGCCACATGGCGCTGCACGCCCGCAACATCGCATTGGCTGCCGGCGCAACGGCGGATGAAATGGATTGGGTGGTGCAGCAAATGGTCGCCGCCAAAGACGTGCGCGTGGATTTTGCAGTCAAGCTGCTGGCACAGCGGCGCGGCAAATAAAAGACAACGGAAAAATCGCGGGACAGATCGCTTCGTCAGAAAGCATCGACAACAAGGAGACACACATGCAAGCGCAATTCACACTGAACACCCTCGCCCGCCTGATCGCCGGTTCGACCCTGGCCGGCTCCATGCTGGTCTGCGCCGCCGGCGCCCAGGCGCAGGTATCCGACGACGTCGTGCGCATCGGTTTCATCACCGACATGTCCGGACCCTATGCGGACACCGACGGCCTCGGCGGCCTGGAAGCGATCCGCATGGCGGTCGCCGACGCCGGCGGCAAGGTACTCGGCAAACCGATCGAAGTCTTGTCCGCCGATCACCTGAACAAAGCCGACATCGCCGCCACCAAGGCGCGCGAGTGGGCGGATCAGCGCGGTCTCGACATGCTCATCGGCGGCGTCAACTCGGCCACCGCCCTGGCGATGAACAAGGTCATGGCGGAAAAGAAGCGCGTCTATATCAACATCGGCGCCGGTTCCGCGCGCCTGACCAATGAAGAATGCACGCCCTACACCGTGCACTACGAATACGACACCGTCGCGCTCGCCAAGGGCACCGGCTCGGCCATCATCAAGCAAGGCGGCAAGTCGTGGTTCTTCCTCGTGGCCGACTACGCTTTCGGCCATTCGCTCGCCAACGACACCTCGGCCGTGGTGAAGGCCAACGGCGGCACCGTCGTGGGCACGGTCAGGCATCCGCCGTCGGCCTCCGATTTGTCGTCCTTCATGCTGCAGGCGCAGGCCTCCAAGGCGCAAATCCTGGGCCTGGCCAACGCCGGCGAAGACACCATCAACTCGATCAAGGCCGCCAAGGAATTCGGCGTCACCAAGACCATGAAGCTGGCCGGCCTGCTGATGGTCATCAACGACATCCACGCGCTCGGCCTGGCCAATGCGGAGGGCCTGCTCATGACCGACAGCTGGTACTGGGACAAGGACGAAGCTTCGCGCCAGTTCGCCAATCGCTTCTTCCTGAAAATGAAAAAGATGCCGAGCACGCATCAGGCTGCCGCCTATTCCGCCACCGCGACGTATCTGAAGGCGGTCGCCGCGATCAAGACCGACGACTCCACCAAGGTCATGGCGGAACTGAAGAAGATGAAGATCAACGACTTCTACAACAAAGGCTATATCCGCGCCGATGGCCGCAACATCCACGACATGTACCTCTACCAGGTCAAGTCGCCGGCCGAATCGAAGAAACCCTGGGATTATCTGAAGCTGGTGGAAACCATCCCCGGCGAACAGGCCTTCACCACCGTTGCCGAATCGAAGTGCAGTTTGCTGAAGCAGCAGTAGTCACGCCATCCTTGGTCTTGCCCGGAAAGCGATCTCCCGCAGTTCCTGAAGTTGTCGTGGCGTGAACCGGTCGGCCTCGACATGATGCGACCGGTTCTTTTTTTAGATACGGAAAACTGCCGGAGAAATTGCAGGTCAGTTGCCGCTGCGGCGATAAAACGCCATCGTCCCCGCCAGGGCCAGCAAGATCGCGCCGCAAGAGCGATCCAGCCACTGCACCGCACGCCGGCGCAGCAAACTGACGGCACGCGCGCCGATGATGGCATAGCCCAGCATCACGCTGAAATCGAGACCCGCAAACACCAGGCTGATCGCGGCATATTGCGGCCATTGCGGCGCCGATGCGTCAATGAACTGCGGCAACAGCGCCGAGCAAAACAGATATCCCTTGGGATTGGTCACCGCGACCAAAAACGACTTCGCGAAAATCCGCGACGGCGCCACATCGCCCGGCTCGGCAACCGCACGCGACAGATCCAGCCCGCCGCCGGAACGCAACATGCGAATCCCCAGCCAGGCCAGATACATCACGCCGATCCATTTCACCACCGAAAACCAGAACTCGGAAGCCGCCAGCACCGCCCCCAGACCCAGCGCGACGGAACCGACCAGAACGAAATCCGACGACACCGCTCCGAGCATTCCCGGCAGCGAGCGACGCACGCCGTAGCGCGCGCCGTTGGCCAGCGCCAGCAGCACGGTCGGACCCGGCGTGGCGATCGTCGCCAGGGCAACCAGCGCGAAAAGGGCGAGGGTCGTGAAATTCAGCGTGTGTGCGAGCATCGAATCATCCAGAATCGTTAATCAGTTTCCAGCGGAGGAATACACCGGGCTCCCCATGCCGGCGGGCAGGTCGGGAGCCAACGTAAAGTAAAAAGTCGTACCGACGCCTATCGTCGACTCAGCCCAGATCTTTCCGCCATGTTTGATGACAATTCGTTCCACGATGGCGAGGCCGACGCCCGTCCCCTCGAATTCCTGGCTGCTGTGAAGACGTTGGAAGACGCCAAACAGTTTGTGGGCATAGGCCATGTCGAAACCCACGCCGTTATCTTTCACGAAGTAGACAGGCGGCGTACTCGGTTTATACCCTATGGCGACAATCGAGACATCTCTTGTACGCGAATACTTTACCGCGTTTTCTATCAGATTCCACCACACCTGGCGGAGAATTTTTCCATCGGCCAACGCAACCGGAAGAGGAACGATGTCGAACTGTATGGTACGTCCCTCGTTGGCAAGTTTGAAGTCTTGAACAATTTCATTGATCAAAAAATCGACATTCACGACTTCCGTCTGCAAAGGCTGCTGACCGATCTTCGAGAACGCCAGGAGATCTTCCACCAGGGAAGACATCTTGTTGCTGCTTTTCCTGATGAGAGAGACGAAACGTCGCCCTTCTTCATCGAGCACGTCGGCGTATTCTTCCTGCAAGATCTGGGCGAACTGGCCGACGACCCGCAAGGGTCCCCTCAAGTCGTGGGAAACCGAATAGCCGAACGACTCCAGGTCGCGATTGACGATCTCCAACTCGGCAGTCTTGTGCCGCTGCTGCTCATGCATGCCGACCAATTTCGCGTATAGCTTGGTGTTCTCAATCAGCAGCATCCCCAGAACAAAGCTTGCCGCGAGCAGCCCGTAGAGGCGGCCGGCATAGAAACCGAGATCGAATCTCTTGAGATTGAAGATCGTTGACAGTCCAACGTCGAATATCCACGCACAAACAACGACCAGCAGCCATAAATCCAGTACCGAATAAGACCGTCCACGCCAAAGAAGCACGAGCGCAATGAAAGACAGGCCCCATATGCCAAGCACAGTACCGATAAAGGTGGGCGTGTACTTCCCTTCCAGCAAAAGGACGGGAAAATAGTCGTGGCCTGCCGTCCCCAGATATGCCAAAGCGCAAACCACCATGAACACGCCGCCAAGGCTCAGCGCGATGAGCCCCTTGGCGGCAAGAACGCTCCCCCGCTTTTTAAACAAGGCATAGGCAATGACAAAGAGAGGAAAGCCGCCGTGCCAAAACATATAGAACCATACGGTGGTCTGCGATCCTCCGCTCAGCAAACCTGACGGCGAAAACAAACCTGGAAACGACAGCGCATGGGCTGCGGTCATCAGCGCAGTGAACGCATAGCCCAGCGCCAGTATCAGAAGCGCCTTGGATCGCAAAATGACGAATTGCCCAAACAACAACAAGGACGTAATCGCATCATTAATGCAGAGCGCCGAAGCGTAGATGGGAATGAAGGCGTCTATTTTCGCCAAAGGCATCTTGGCAAACGGAATGCAGGCCACGAAGAAAATGGCAGATATCGCAATGAGAACAATCGCCAGTTTTCGTTCGCTGGCGCTTGCCGGCATCGTGGGGAGAAACAAGGAAATATTTTCTGTTTGTCGTTGCGTCATATGCTTTGCGAATCTCATGGATTGAAAGCTCAACACGTTGAATTTTGGAATTATTTTACGCTGATGGAGCAAGAGAATCGCACAATCGAAGCTCGTATACCTTTATAGATACATTTTTGGAACAACCTACCGCGCAGATAGCCTGTCTGTCAGGAAAATACAAACATCGCTGCCGAGACTAGTCGCGGCACCGCCGGATGCCAGGTTGGCTGATCCATCCGCACCGGTTCCTTGTCAAATCATTAATGCCGTGTATTTTTTCTGAAAACACGTCTCTGACGCCGACTAAAAAATGCTAGTCTCGTAACTGCAAATTACGTCAATAAGTTACAAAAATTCAATGTCCTTGCATGAGGAAATCCGCCCTGCAAGGGACGAAGTTCCAGCAATGTTGCAGTTACCGGCTCGATAAGTCATTCCGTTCGTTTGCAGGTATTTCAATATCGCATCAGGGTGGAGAAATCCGGGACGGACCGGGCCCGGCGCCCGCCAAGGGTGCCGGAATATACACATTCGCATCACGTCACCGTCCGAGGGAAACATGAAACTCTCACAGTTGAAAATCTCCGCGCGCCTGGCAATCGGATTCACGCTGGTCTGCCTGTTGCTTATTATCGTCACGCTGCTAGGCATCATCCAGATGGCGCAACAGAAGCAACGCATGGACGAAATCACGAAGGTCAACAACGTCGAAGCCAGCGAAGCCTCGGCGATGTACCTTTCCATCACCGAGCGAGCGCTGGCTTTGCGCAACATGATCCTGCTTGGAAATAATCCGCAGGAAATCGAGGCCGAAATGAAGCGCGTCGACACGCAAGCGCAAAAATATGCCGCCGCCGAGAAAAAACTGGGGGCGATGCTCAGAGGCGAGAGTTCGACAAGCCTGGAAGAACAGCAGCTGTTCGACGCCATCAGCCAAACCTCCCTGGTTGCCAACGGGCATATCAGACAGGCGATGGAACTGATCACGGCCGGCAAGCGCGACGAGGCGTATTCGGTGCTGCGCAATGAATTCCGGCCGATCCAGCGGAAATGGTGGGAGCAGCTCAATAACTTCATCGTGCTGGAAAACAAACAGAATGAGGCGGCCTCGAACAATGCGGATGTCGCCTATGCCAATGCGCGTTCGATGATGCTGCTGTTCGGCGGACTTGCGCTGGTCGTCAGCATCATGGCGGCTTATCTGATCACGCGCAGCGTACTGGGCCAGCTCGGCGGAGAACCTGCCTATGCGAATCAGATTGCGACCCGGATCGCGCACGGCGATCTGACCGTCAATATAGAAACCAAGCCGAGCGATCAGGACAGCCTGCTGTTCTCGATGAAAAGCATGCGCGACGCGCTGGCGCAAATCGTCGGCCAGGTGCGCGCCGGGACCGATACGATCGCGACGGCGTCCAGCCAGATTGCCAAGGGCAACCTGGACTTGTCGTCGCGGACGGAGCAGCAGGCAAGTTCGCTGGAGGAAACGGCTTCGTCGATGGAAGAACTGGCGTCAACGGTGAAGCAGAATTCCGGCAGTGCAATCCAGGCGCACGAACTGGCGGTGTCGGCGTCCGACGTCGCGGCCAAGGCCGGCGAAGTCGTTCAGCAAGTCGTCAACACGATGGGGCTGATCAACGATTCGTCGCACAAGATCGTGGAGATTATTTCTGTCATTGACGGCATTGCCTTCCAGACCAATATCCTTGCGCTGAATGCTGCAGTGGAAGCGGCGCGCGCCGGGGAGCAGGGGCGCGGTTTTGCCGTTGTCGCATCGGAAGTACGCAACCTGGCGCAACGCAGCGCGACCGCGGCAAAGGAAATCAAGGTGCTGATCACCGACTCCGTGAAACAGGTCGATATCGGGCGTTCCCTGGTTGAGCAGGCCGGGACGACGATGGACGAGGTCGTCGGCAGCGTCAGGAAGGTCAATGGCATGGTGGCCGAAATTTCGCAATCCAGCCGTCAGCAAAGCGACGGCATCGAGCAAATCAACGATGCCGTGGCGCAAATGGACGATGTCACCCAGCAAAATGCCGCGCTGGTCGAACAAGCCGCCGCCGCCGCGCAATCCTTGCAAGAACAGGCGGCGAAGTTGTCGGCCCTGGTCGGCATCTTCAAACTGGGGACCTTGCCGATGCTGAAGAACAGCATCGATATCACGCCGAGCCGTCTGGAGCTTGCCTGACGGAGCAGCGTTGCCCGCCCCCTCTTGCGGGCAACGCGCCATGCATGTCGCGGCTGCACCCAATCCTTGTTCGTGCGGATGTCTTTTCTATCGAGACGGAAGCAGTCCGGTGCTCAGAGCAACTTCCGATAGACGACAAAGCCCGACTTCTCGGCGACCTTGTCGTACAAGGCCATCGCCGTTGCATTGGTTTCATGCGTTTGCCAGTACACCCTGCCGCTCCCCGCCGCCTGCGCCCGGCGATAGACTTCTTCGATCAATTTGCGCGCCACGCCCTGTCCTCTGGATGACTCCGCCGTGAAGAGATCCTGCAGATAGCAATTGGGCGCTATCTGCGTTGTGCTGCGATGAAACAGGAAATGGGCCAGGCCGATCAGTCGGCCGTCCCGTTCGGCCACGAGCGCATGCACCGGTTCATAGGCATCGAAGAAGCGCGACCACGTCATGTCGGTAATCCCGGCCGCCAGCGCCGTCTCGCCATGGCGTCCATAGAAGGCGTTGTAGCCCTGCCATAACCCCTGCCAGGCCTCGAAGTCTTCTTGTCTTGCCGGGCGTATCCGGACTTCGCTGTTGGCGGAGGGAGCGGTATTGGTCATGTTGAGTTTGGATTTTTTCTTCTGTCGATTAGAGGCCTTAAAGACCCGGCGCACCGTAACTTTAATAGGAAATTTCGTTAAGGAGTGAAGTTATCGGCATGGCGCCATGAGCATACAACCAGCCGGATGCATGCAAGGCATGCCATCGATCATGCGAAAAATTGCCAATCAAGCACTTTCCCTCGGGCGTCTTCCCATTCCATGATCAAGAAAATCCGAATTGATTTGCGGCGACGCAACCTCTCCTGGATCTCGGCGCGCACACCGTCATGCCGCCCCCGGGATATCGCTGTCGCGTCGTTGCCGGCGAGGCGGTCATGCTCTTCCTTGCCGCCTGCCCCGCCCTTGCAGTTCTGCGCCAGCCCGACTTTATTGCTGTGCAGCCGCCTTGATGATGACATCCGCAACCTCTCGCGGGTGCGACAGCAACGATACGTGGCTGCCTGGGAGCACTGTCGTCGCGGCGTTGATACGCTGCGCCATTGCACGCTCCAGGTCAGGCTGGATCATGCGGTCGTCGGCCGATACGATGTAGTAATTCTTTTTCGTCCGCCACGCGGCGTGCGTTACTTTTTCGCCGAAGGCCTTGACCTGGATCGGCGCTTGCGTCGCCGTCATCAGCTTCACTTTTTCCTGCGGAAGATCTTGCGCGAAGTTGGCGATCATGGAGGCCTCGGGTACGCTGGCAAACCCTTGCTTGTCCACCTGAAGCGTCGCAATGCCCGGCGGCGGCGGGAGATTCTTGCCGAGGTCGCCGGTTGCTTCGCCTTCCCCAGGTGCAAAAGCGGCGACATACACCAGCGCCTTCACCTTGTCGTCATTGCCGGCTTCGGTAATCACCGTCCCGCCCCAGGAATGGCCGACCAGCACGACCTTGCCGGTCTGCGCATCAAGCACGCGCCGCGTCGCCGCGACATCGTCCGCGAGCGACGTCAGCGGATTCTGCACCGATACCACCTTGATGTTTTTGTCCTGCAACAAGGGAATCACCTTGTCCCAGCTGGAGCCGTCGGCAAAGGCGCCATGCACCAGCACGACGGTGGCGTCGGCGCGCGGCAGATCGGCAGCATGTGCGTGACCGGCAACAGCCGCACACAGCGACAAAGGAATCAGCAAAGCTTGCCGGCGAATGAGTTTTAACATGAGGCCTCCGAAAAAGTTAAGGAATTGACGCGCGTCCGTCACGGCAATACATCCGGTTTCGACGCCGTTGCGGGCGATATGGATGGCCTGGCGAAGCGGCGACGAAGCGAAGTATGCGGATCCCCTGTATCCGCTCTGTGTCCGGCCGCGGCGCTTTTTGTATGTCCACGTACCAGGCGCGCAGGCAGATACAAATCCATACAAAACCGCTCGTGCCCGACTCGGCCCTGAGGATGCTGCGCCGTCGGGACGCGCTCAAGCCCCCGTATACCGTATGAGCGAATACGCAATACTCCACATGACGACGGCAATCACTCCATCAAGAATGCGCCACGCCACCGGCCGCGCGAACAGGGGTTGCAACAGCCGCGCGCCGTAACCCAGCGAAAAGAAAAACAGCAGCGAGCTCACGCTGGCGCCAAACGCAAAAGCCATCTTCTGTCCGTCGTATTGCGTGGAGATCGAGCCGATCAGGAACAGCGTATCGAGATAGACGTGAGGATTGAGCCAGGTCAGGGCCAGGCAGATCAGCAGCGTCTTTTTCAGCGACTGCGGAGTGGCGTCGCTTGCGGCCAGGGCCGCCGAAGACCGCAACGCCGACCACAAGCTTCTGGCGCCATAGGCGAACAAGAAGGCGGCGCCGATGTAACGCATGGCTTGCTCCAGCCACGGCAGCCAGACAATGACGACGTCGAAGCCGGCAATGCCGGCAAGGATCAGCACCGCATCGGAGAGAAAGCAGGTCAGGCAGACCAGGAAGACATGCTCGCGCCGCAGTCCCTGGCGCAGCACGAAGGCGTTCTGGGAGCCGATGGCGAGGATCAGCGAAAGGCTGAGACTGAATCCGGCGGTGGAGGCTTTGAATGCGTCGATCATGTTGAAGAATGCCCGCTGCGACAAATCCGCTACCTTACACCGGATCGCCGTCATTGGCATCCGTGCGCGCTCGTCCCTTGTGCCGCCGAAGTGAGGATATACGAGATATGTGCAGCGAATCAGGAAGCCATGCGCTACCATTGCCGTTAATCGAACTCTGCAATCGACCGCGCGCCTCCGTCCGAAGCATCAGCCCGATGCATCAGCCACGCGACGCCGCGGAAGCTAAAGCCACCGCCACCGCATGACAACGAAACCATTGGTTCCACCCAACGACGACGCGAGCCGACGCCCCGCGCCGAGGCTCGCCGAAACCGTCTATGAAAAACTGCGCGACGACATCTTCGCCTTCCGTTTGCTGCCCGGCGACCGCTTTGCCGAGAACGACGTCGCCGAGCGACTGCAAGTCTCGCGCACGCCGGTGCGCGAAGCGTTGATGCGGCTGCAAAGCGAGGGACTGGTGCGCGGCTATTTCCGCAACGGATGGGAAGTGGTGCCGATCGACTTCTCCCGTTTTGCCGCCCTCTACGACCTGCGCGAAATGATCGAGCTGCATGCCGTGCGCCGCCTGTGCGACCCGGGCCGCCCGGCCTCCGCCCGCGAAACGCTGCTGGCCGAAGCCGGCGCCGTCTGGCGCGTGACGACCAAAAAGCGCTCGCAAGACGGACTCGCCGTCGCCGCGCTGGACGAACGATTCCACCTGGCGCTGGTCGCCGCCGCCGGCAACCCCGAGACCGACGCCGTCTATAGGCAAGTCACGGAACACATCCGCATCATGCGGCGCCTCGACTTTGCCTACGGCGACTGCATCGCCGACACCTACGACGAACACATCGCCATCCTCGACGCCATCGCCGCCGGCGACGCCGCGCAAGCCGGCGCACTGGTCGAACGCCACATCAAGGACAGCCACGCCGTCGTCGAACAAATCACCATCGACCGGCTGGAACACGTCCGCACCGAGATGGCCCAGCATCCCTCGCCGGCACCCGCGCGGCGCAAACGCTTCGGCTGAAGCACGCATTCAGTGCAAGCCGCCGGGCGCTGAAAACCGCGCCCAGTCTGTATTTCCTCTGATTCACCTCCCGATTTCCCCGCGCCCCTGCCGGTGTTCTCCGGCATTTCCCCGGCATGCATGGGAGCTCTTCCATTGCGCTCATGCAATGCATGGCTAATGGCATGAATCCTGCATTCGTTTGTCGCGAATTTATGCATACATAAATTGACACCCCATCGGCAACGCGCTCCATCCCCCTTTCTTCAGGAGAAACGCATGACCACTCTGACCAACACATCCGCCCCCGCCAGCGCGCAGGGCCTGCTCCAGAACCGCTGGTTCCAGCTGCTGATCAGCCTGATCTGCATGATGGCGATCTCCAGTCCGCAATACGTGTGGACGCTGTTCACCAAACCGCTCGCCGCCAAACTCGGCGTGCCGCTGTCCGAACTGCAGATCACCTTTTCCATGCTGATCGTGCTGCAAACCTTCTTCTCGCCGTTCCAGGGCGGATTGATCGAACGTTTCGGCGCGCGTCGCCTGATCTCCATCGGCACGGTCATGTCGGGCCTGAGCTGGGTGCTGGCCTCGCAAGCGTCCAGCATCGGCATGCTCTACCTGAGCTACGGCCTGGTCGGCGGACTCGGCACCGGCATCGTGTATGTCGGCGTGGTCGGCCAGATGGTGCGCTGGTTCCCTGACCGCCGCGGCTTCGCGGTCGGCATGGTCGCCGCCGGTTACGGCATGGGCGCGATCCTGACCACCTTCCCGATCTCGTCCGCGCTCGCCGGCCAGGGTCTGGAAAGCACGCTGTGGCAGTTCGGCCTGATCTTCGCCGTGATCGGCGTGGTTGCCTCGCAGGCATTGCGTTCGCCCGATCCGATGACGGCGCTGCCGGCAACGCGCGTCGCGCAATCCACCGGCAACGACCTGACGCCGCGTCAGATGCTGCGCACGCCGCTGTTCTGGCTGATGTTCTGCATGATGACCATGATGTCCACCTCGGGCCTGATGGTGACTTCGCAAATGGCCAGCTTCGCGCGCGACTTCGGCGTCGCCAACGTGATGGTGTTCGGCCTCGCCGCCCTGCCGCTGGCGCTGACCATCGACCGCCTGACCAATGGCCTGACGCGCCCCTTCTTCGGCTGGGTATCGGATCATTTCGGCCGAGAAAACACCATGTTCTTCGCCTTCGCCCTCGAAGGCATCGCCATGGCGCTGTGGCTCATGACGCGTGAGAACGCGGTGTTGTTCGTGCTGTTGTCGGGCGTGGTGTTCTTCGGCTGGGGCGAGATCTTTTCACTGTTCCCGTCGACGCTGACCGACACCTTCGGCACGCGCAACGCGACGGCCAACTACGGCTGGCTGTATATCTCGCAAGGGATAGGATCGATCCTCGGCGGACCGTTGGCGGCGCTGATGCACGAGAAGACCGGCAGCTGGCATCCGGTGTTCGGGACGGCGATTACGCTGGATATTCTGGCTGCGGTGTTGGCGTTGGTGGTGTTGAAGCCGTGGCGGAAGCGGTATTTGGCGCGGGCCGTCAAATAGAGACCCGATCGGCCTCCCGCTATCGAACCATACTAGTAAAAAGACTGCTTCGCGCATGCACCGACGCAGTCTTTTTAGGTTTTGCATCTGAAATGCTCCCCAGCATGTCGACTTCCGAACCCCGGATCAACATCTCTTCGATTAATACCTACGGGAGCCGAGACCCCGCTACTTCAGTTTTTTAGCCAGCATGGATGTGCGAATGCTTTCCTTGACTTGTTCGAATGGAGGAATTTTGGCGGGCCGCGTCTGTTCAACCTCAATAACGTGCCAGCCAAACTGAGTACGGACAGGGATGGCGGTATATTTACCAGGTTCCAGCTCTTTCATCGCTTTCGAAAAATCAGGGACAAAGGAAGTCGCCACGTTCCAACCAAGGTCGCCGCCACGCCGTGCAGATCCGGGATCTCGCGAATACATCTTGGCCAGCCCGGCAAAGGACTCGCCCTTATTGAGACGATCAATAACCTGCTGCGCCGCCTCTTTTTCCACCAGCAAGATATGCGAAACGTGATACTCCTTGTCACCAACGGCAGCCTTGAATCGTTCATATTCGGCCAACAGCATATCTTCAGTGATAACGCTGCCTGATGCTGAAGCAGCTGACGACGAGCCTTGTTGGGCTAGTACCGTGCCGTTGACAGACAAGGCAAGCGCTATCGCCAACATCAAGCGGGACATCAAATCAGCACTGCTTCCGGCCATTTTTCTGACAATTGGAAAATTCATCATATATACATTTCGCAACTAAGAACCTGCACCATCGGGAACCATCACCACGGACTGCGAAAGAATATAGTCCCTCGAAGGGGCAAGCATTTTCCCGGAAGAATCGATATAGGGCTTCAGCAATTCGATGATCTTTGCAGCGCGTATCCATCCTTTGACCCTCAGCGGCACATTGCTCTCATTGAACATGTGGACGATGCCGTCGGCATGCCATGTCGTAATAGTGCCGCCACCGCCAGGAATGTAAATGTAAGTCGGCGCGCGCGACGCAACCTGGGTGAAATGATCGTCGTCTTCAGAAGAACGCACATAGGGAGTTTTCAGCATCGACCACTTCCCGGATGTGGTCGGCGCCGACTTGTCCTCGGACTCGCGGTACGCGACCGACAGCGGAGTTGCAAGCGGAGATTCAAGACGAGAGGACGGCGCCGATGGAATCACTGGCGCATTGGGAGCATAAGGAGCCACAGGAGGCGTTGCCGCCTTTTTTGTTTCGATTGCCATGCCGGCGTAACCTTGCGCCAGAGTCAGCTCGGCACAGCGATAGATCCAGTAATTCCATACCATTTCCTGCTTGGCATACCCGTTGCCGTCAAACCGGACGCGCCAGGTAACGTCATCGATCTTGGTATCGGTGAATCCACCGGTCAGCCCCTTGGATTGATATGGCGTGGCGCAACCCGCCAAGACGAATGTGACGGCTGCAATTGCTGCCGTGTACAGCATATTTTTCTTATTCAACAATATCCCCTGGATAACGACAACTTCAATCGCACCATCCGACGACAAAGTCGCATGACGCGCTCGCGACATGCAGATGTATGTGCAATCCCCCTCATCGCTTTTTAGCGATGTAAAGAAATCTTGCCAGCCGGAACTGACAAATCACTGACTATTACGTGGCGACGTACTTTCGGTGCAATATTATTTGATCGATATCTGCTGACGACGAGCCCCAAAAGAAAAGGTGCGCCGCAGCGCACCCCAGTCAGGTCTCAGAGGTATGACTCCCCCTTAATATACCCGGCGCGCAGCGAACTGCGCGTCTGAGTATCCGGTTGCCGGTTTGGCATTTATTAATGATGCGCGCCACCACCGAGATAGGCTGCCTGGACCGCCGGGTCGTTCTGCAGTTTGTCGGCCGGGCCGTGTACCGAGATCTTGCCGTTTTCCAGTACATAGCCGTAGTCGGCGACGTTCAGTGCCGCAGCGGCGAATTGCTCCACCAGCAGCATCGTAATGCCCTGCTCTTTCAGACGCAGGATGATGCGAAACACTTCGTCGACCAGGATGGGCGCGAGACCCATCGAGGGTTCGTCGAGCAGGATGACTTCCGGATTGAGCATGACGGCGCGGGCCATGGCGAGCATTTGCTGTTCGCCGCCGGACAAGGTGCCGGCCAGTTGCGTCTGGCGCTCCTTGAGGCGTGGGAAGAGTTCCAGCGCGCGTTCCAGGTCGTGGGCGATGTCGCCCTTGGGACGCGCCCGCGTGAAGCGCGGGAAAGCGCCCAGCAGCAGGTTGTCGGTGACGCTCATGGTGGCGAAGACGCGGCGGCCTTCGGGCGAATGGGCGAGACCGGCGCGCGCGATCTTGTGCGAGTCCTGGCCGGTGACGTCCTTGCCGCCGAGGGTGACGGTGCCGCCCTTCGGCTTGATCATGCCGGAGATGGCGCGCATGGTGGTGGTTTTGCCGGCGCCGTTGGAGCCGATCAGGGTGACCACTTTGCCTTTCGGTACTTCCATCGAAATACCGTGCAGCACTTCAACCTTGCCGTAAGCGGCTTGCAAATTCGAAATCGTCAACATCTCAAGCTCCCGCGGTGGTTGGTGTGGCGTCGCCGGCGCTGCCGCCGAGGTAGGCTTCGATCACCTTGGGATCGGCCTGCACCTGGGCCGGCTTGCCTTCGGCGATCTTCTGGCCGAAGTCGAGCACGGTGACGGTGTCGCAGATCGACATGACGACGTCCATGTGATGCTCGATGAGGATGATGGTGATGCCGACATCGCGGATCTTGCGGATGATGGCGACCAGTTCCTTGATGTCGGGCGCGGTGAGGCCGGCGGCCGGTTCGTCGAGCAGCAACAGGCTGGGGTTGAGGCCCAGCGCGCGGCCGATTTCGAGCAGGCGCTGTTTGCCGTACGGCAGGTTGCGCGCTTCTTCGTTGGCGAGGTCGGCGAGGCCGACGAACTCCAGGATCGCGGCGGCGCGTTCGCGTGCGGCTTGCTCTTCACGCTTGTAACGCGGACTTTGCACCATGACGTCGGCGACGTTGCTGTTGAAGGTGTGGTGCAGGCCGACCAGGACGTTTTCGGTGGCGGTCATTTCGCCGAACAGCTGGACGTTCTGGAAGGTGCGCGCCACGCCGCCCAGGGCGATGGCCGACGGCGTCTGGCCGGTGATGCCGCGGCCGTCGTATTCGACGGCGCCGTCGGTCGGACGATAGATGCCGGTCAGGACGTTCATCATGGTGCTCTTGCCGGAACCGTTGGGGCCGATCAGGCCGTGCACGGTACCCTTGCGGACGTCGAGGTCGACCTTGTTCAGGGCTTTGAGGCCACCGAACTGCATCAGCACCTGGTTGACCTTGAGCAGGGTTGCGCCGTTGTCCTTGACGGCGGCGGTGGTGATGACGGCGTCGGTTTTGTTGCCGGCGATTTGCTGCGCCAATGGGACGCGCTTGCTGAACATGCGGCCGAACAGGCTGCGGCAGAAACCGACGATACCGTCCTGCAGGTAGTAGACCACGAACAGCGTCATCAGGCCGAAGATGGTGAGGCGCCAGTCGGTGATGTTTTCCAGCTTGTAGGAGAAGCCGGCCATCAGCACGGTGGCGACCACGGGGACGGCGATTTCGCGCGGGGTCTTGGTTTTCTTGACGACCGAGGCGATGCCGCCGATCACCACGATCACGGCGGCGACGGTGGCGATCTGGCGGAACAGTTCGATGTCCGACAGCAGGCTCGGCAGCATGACCACGATCAGGGCGCCGATGAGCGAACCGATGCGCGACTTGCGGCCGCCCATGATCACCGCCAGCAGGAACAGGATGGTCAGCTCGAAGTTGTAGGTATTGGGCGAGATGTACTCCTCCGAATACGCGTACAGGCAACCGGACAGACCGGCCAGCGCGGCGCTGATGATGAAGGCGTAGACCTTGTAGCGATACACCGAGACGCCCATGCAGTCGGACGCGATCGGGCTGTCGCGCAATGCCTGGAAGGCGCGGCCGAGGTTGGAGCGCAGGATGCGATGGACCACGATCAGCGACAGCACCATGAGGATGGCGACGACGTAGAAGAACTGGACTTCCGTCATCTTGACGGCGCCGAGCATCGGCTTGGCGACCTTGATGCCCATCGGACCTTCGGTGAGGAAAGTCATTTCGTTGATGAGGATCTGGATGATGGTGCCGAAGGCCAGCGTGACCATCGCCAGATACGGACCGGTCACGCGCAAGGCAGGCAGCGCGAGGATCGCGCCGAACACGGCGGTGACGGCGATGCTGGCCGGCATCACGATCAGGAACGGCAGGCCGAGCTTGAAGTACAGCACGCCCGCGGTGTACGAGCCGATGCCGAACAGCCCGGCGTGGCCGAGCGACACCTGGCCGGTGTAGCCGACCACGATGTCCAGGCCGAACAGCAGGATCGCGTAGATGAGGATGGTTTCGGCCAGGTGCAGGTAGTAAGGATTGCGCACCACCAGCGGCAACACCGCCAGCGCGGCGATGCCGAGGATGGAAATGAGGAGGATTTTCTTGTTCATGTTCATCAGACCTTCTTGATCGCAGTTTTGCCGAACAGGCCTGCAGGTTTGACCGCCAGCACGAGCAGGAGCAGCAGCAGCCCGGGGACTTCCTTGTAGCCGGTCGAGATGTAGAAGCCGGTGACGGTTTCGGCGATGCCGAGGATCAGGCCGCCGACGATGGCGCCCATGCCCGAGGTCAGGCCGCCGATGATCGCCACCGCAAACGCCTTGAGGCCGAGCGCGGCGCCCATGGTTGCGCCGGTCAGCGTCAGCGGCGCGACCAGCACGCCGGCAAAGGCTGCCGTTGCCGAGGACAATGCGTAGGAGAATGTGATGACCATGCTGGTGTTGATGCCCATCAGGCCGGCGGCGTCGCGGTCGTTCGATGTGGCGACGACGGCTTTGCCGTAGATCGATTTGCGGTTGAAGATTTCAACCGCGAGCATGATGGCGAGCGCGCCGACCACGACCAGCACTTGCATCGGCTGCACGTTGGCGCCCAGGATCTGGAACGGCGCGCCGGACAGCGGACTCGGGAACGGCAGGTCATCCTTGCCCCAGATGTTTTCCGCGACGTTCTTGAAGATGATCGCGAGCGCGATGGTCGACATGATCCAGCCGAATTCGGACTTGATCTTGATCGCCGGACGCACGCCTATCCATTCGACGAACATGCCTTGCAGCGCGCCGAACACCAGCACGATGGGGATCATCAGCCAGTAATTGAGATAGGGGCCGCCGTGTATGTTGCCGACCACGGAAAGGCCGACCAGTGCGCCCAGCATCAACGCTTCGCCCTGACCGAAGTTCAGGGTGCCGGAAGTGGCGAAGGTGAGTTGATAACCGAAGGCGATCACCGCGTAGATCATGCCTAGCGCGATGCCGCTGAAAACCAGCTGTAACAGAATATCCATTATTTCTACCCAAGAAGCGGCTGCCATTGAATGGCGGGTTGAGTGTGCCGGGATTTTTTCAGGTATGAGAGAGGGACGATCGCATGTGGTCGAACGGCCGGGCTTGTGCCCTGCCATGCCACCACCTCGCCGACGTCGGACACCATGGCATGCCGCCTGCCTGATGCGCCTGCGTCACTGCGACTTCGTCACTTCCGATACAAGTTAAAAAATCGTCAACAGACCCTGCGAAAAAGGCCAGTCCCCGGATCGCAAGGACTGGCCTTTATGCTTTAACGACAAATCACACTGCCGTCGGATTTTTATTTGCCGAGGATGACGCGACCGTTTTTCACTTCGCCCATGACGACGTTGTTCGGCTTGATCGCTTCATGGTCGGTATGGCTAAACGGTTTGTCATAGGTAGTCACGACGCCTTCGACCTTGGTGTTCAGGTTTTCCAGCGCTGCGCGGACCTTCTCGCCATCGGTGGTGCCGGCTTGCTTGATGGCGGCGGCCAGCAGGTAGATCGAGTCGTAGCCTTGGGCGGCGGACACGGCCGATGGAATACGATCGACCTTGTAAGCTTTTTGGTAGGCTTCGATGAAGGCTTTGCGCTTAGGCGTGTTGCCGTCCTGGATGAAAGTCTGCGGCATGCGGGCGCCGTTGCCGTTCTTGCCGGAATTGTCGATGAAATTGCCCATCGACAGCGGCCAGCTGCCGATGATGGGCACGTGCCAGTTCAGCTTTTCCATGCCGTTGGCGATTTGCGCCAGTTCAGGGCCGATGCCGTAGGTCAGCACGACTTGCGCGCCGCCTTGCTTGGACTTGAGCAACTGCGCCGTCATGTCGACGTCTTTGATGTTGTACTTCTCGATGGCGACCGGCGTGATCTTTTTGGCGGCCAGGACTTTTTCCAGATCCTCGCGACCGAGCTGGCCGTAGTTGGTGGAGTCGGCCAGGATCGCGACCTTGGTGAATTTTTGCTTGTCGACCGCTTCGTCGGCGATCATCTTGGCTTGGATGCCGTCAGCTGCCGAAGTGCGGAAGATGTAGTTGGCCGGATCTTTTTCAAATTGCTTGGTGATGACGCTGCCGGTGGCGACGTTGTTGATCACGGGAATCTTGGCTTCCTGGTAGAAGCGTTGCGAGGCCAGTGCGACGCCGGTGTTGATGAAGCCGACGGTGGCGACGACTTTTTCCTTGTTGATCAGCTCTTGCGCAACCTGGACGCCGCGTTCGTTCTTGGCTTCGTCATCGCGCTCGATCAGTTGCAACTGACGCCCCAGTACGCCGCCGGAGGCGTTGATGTCGGCCACCGCCAGCTTGACGCCGTCGCGCATGGAGACGCCCATCGGCGCGGAACCTCCGGTGAACGGGCCGGACACGCCGATCTTGATCGGATCGGCGGCCTGGCTGGAAAGGGAAAGGCTCAGCAGTGCTGCTGCAACCAAAGCGTGGGTCTTGTATGACATTTGTCTTCCTCCTGGTGTAATTATCTTGGTTGGCCATCTTTATGTGGTCTAACTCAATTCCTGCCGGGCCGTCAGTTGTTTTGCGGCACCGTTGTCGTCGCTGATTCTGTCCCATCTACCTTTCTCGAAACTTACAACTTCGTCAGGATTCGACGGATGCTGTCAGGCAGGGAAACCGATTTTTCTTCCTTGAAATTGACCCACACGATCTTGGCTCCGCCCTCAGCATAGATGATTTCCGGCTGGTCGACACGCCGGATCTCATAGGTAGTTTCCACACTCGAGCGGCCCGGCTCCAGGGCGAACATGCGGATCTCGATATCGGCCGGATACTTGAGCTGGCGCCGGAAGGTGCACTGGGCGTTGACGATCACCGGACCGAGCCCGTCTTCCACCATGCCGCCGATGGCGGACTCCAGCCATTCGATACGGGTCTGCTCCATGTAGCGGAAATAGACGGTGTTGTTGACGTGGCCGAAGGCGTCCATGTCGCCCCAGCGGATCTTCATGTTGGCAGTATGAATCAGGATTTTGTCGCTCATCGGGATCTTGCCTTTCTATCGAGTCGCCTGGCGGCTCAAGTCATTGTTGAATTTATTTCATCGTTGCTGCGTTTTTTCAAGACCGGAATACCCTTCGATTTTTCCGGATGACATCATTGCCTTAATTCCATGCAAGGATAAGGGAATTGGCAAAAATCAAATAAAATGTCGCGAGGTTTGGCGACGAGAACATATTTTGCGAATCAGACTAGCATTCTCTCGCAAAATACTGAACAATAGCACGATCGTTCGCAAATATTCCAACCAAAACATTACGGGACACTCCATGACTCAAACTCAAGACCTGCTGGCGCAATACGGTCCGCGCGAAGCGATGGAATACGACGTCGTCGTTGTCGGCGGCGGTCCGGCCGGATTGTCTTCCGCCATCCGCATCAAGCAACTGGCCGCCGAAGCGGGCAAGGAAGTGTCGGTCTGCGTGCTGGAAAAAGGCAGCGAAGTCGGCGCCCACATCCTGTCCGGCGCGGTCATGGATCCGCAGGCGATCACCGAGTTGTTTCCCAACTGGAAGGAGCTCGGCGCGCCCTTGAATACCGAAGTCACCGAAGACCGTTTCCTTTTTCTGTCCGCCGGCAAGGCATACAAGACGCCGTCGTGGATGCTGCCGGCCTGTTTCCAGAACCACGGCAACTACGTCATCTCGCTGGCCAACGTCGTGCGCTGGCTGGGCCAGCAGGCTGAAGCGCTGGGCGTGGAAGTCTTCCCCGGCTTTGCGGCGGCGGAAATCCTGTACAACGACGACGGCTCGGTCAAGGGCGTCGCCACCGGCAACATGGGCGTGGACCGCCACGGCGAGCCGACCGGCGCTTTCCAGCTCGGGATGGAGCTGCATGCGAAATACACCTTCTTCGCCGAAGGCGCTCGCGGCCATCTGGGCAAGCAGCTGATCGCGAAATACAAACTCGACGCCGGCAAGGATCCGCAGACTTACGCCATCGGCATCAAGGAAATCTGGGAAATCGATCCGAAGATGCACAAGCCCGGCCTGGTGGTGCACACCGCCGGCTGGCCGCTGGATCGCAGCACCTATGGCGGCTCTTTCCTGTATCACCTGGAAAACAATCAGGTGGCGGTCGGTTACGTGGTCGGCCTGGCTTACGAAAATCCTTATCTGTCGCCGTACGAAGAATTCCAGCGCTACAAGACCCATCCTGAAATCCGCAAGTTCTTTGAAGGCGGCAAGCGTTTGGCTTACGGCGCGCGTGCGATCACGGCTGGCGGCTTGCAATCGCTGCCGAAACTGACCTTCCCGGGCGGCGTGCTGATCGGCTGCGATGCCGGCTTCCTGAACGCGTCGCGCATCAAGGGCAGCCATGCCGCCATCAAGACTGGCATGCTGGCCGCCGAGGCAGTCTTCGAGGCCTTGAACGGCGGTCGCCAGTACGATGAGCTGACGGCATACAGCGCGGCATTTGAAAAGTCCTGGCTGCATGAAGAACTGCACAAGGCGCGCAACTTCAAGCCGTCGATGAGCAAGGGCCTGGTCACCGGCACGCTGCTGGTCGGCATCGACCAGGTGCTGTTCGGCGGCAAGGCGCCGTGGACGCTGCATCATTCGCACGCAGATCACGAATGCCTGAAACCGGCTGCGGATTTCTCGCCGATTGCCTATCCGAAGCCGGACGGCAAACTGAGCTTCGATCGCCTGTCGTCGGTGTTCATCTCCAACACCAATCACGCGGAGGACCAGCCTATCCATTTGACGCTGAAGGACGCTTCGGTGCCGGTCGGCGTCAACCTGGCGAAGTATGCCGGCCCGGAAGCGCGTTACTGCCCTGCCGGCGTGTACGAGTTCGTGAAGAACGACGACAATACGGACCGCCTGCAGATCAATGCGCAGAACTGCGTGCATTGCAAGACCTGCGACATCAAGGACCCGACGCAGAACATCGTGTGGGTGACGCCGGAAGGCGGCGGCGGGCCGAATTATTCGAATATGTAATTGGCTTTTCGCTTAAGACAAAAACGGCGCTTCGATCAAACGAAGCGCCGTTTTGTTTCGGCGCGGCCATCACGGCGAGACAGCCGGATTTCATTTAGTATGGCCTTTCCCATAAGACCACACTCTCTTGCGAGGATGATAAAAATGATTCGGAGACTTGCCCTGGGCATCATCGCCCCCTTGCTGCTTTCATCTTCCCTGCTGTCTGCCGCGGCCCACGCCGCCGGCTATCCGCAACAACGCGAAGCCGACTGGATTGCGCCCTCCTTCACCTTCCATACCGGCGAGACGCTGAACAATTTCAAACTGCATTACATCACCGTCGGGGATCCGGCCAATCCGGCGGTGCTGCTGTTGCACGGCACCTATCGCAGCGGCGCTGATTTCGTCGGCAAGGACTTCGCCGGCGAGATGCTGGGCCTTGGACAAGCGCTGGATGCAAGCAAGTACTACGTCATCATGCCGGACGCCATCGGCGTCGGAAAGTCGGCCAAGCCGTCCGACGGCCTGCGCGCCAAATTCCCGCAATACAATTACGCCGACATGGTGCTGGCGCAATATCGTCTGGTGACCGAAGGCCTGGGCGTCAAACATCTGCGCCTGGTCATGGGCAACTCCATGGGCGGCATGCAGACGTGGATGTGGGGCGAGATGTATCCCTCGATGATGGACGGGCTGGTGCCGATGGCGTCGCAACCGATCGAGATGGCGAGCCGCAACTGGATGATGCGGCGCATGCTGGTGGAATCCATCAGGCAGGATCCGGCATGGAACGGCGGCAACTACACTACGCAGCCGCCGTCGCTGCGGCTGGCCAATACCATGTTCGGCATCGCCACCGCCGGCGGTACACTTGCCTACCAGGCATTGGCGCCGACGCGGGCACAGGCCGACAAGATCGTGGACGACCGATTGAATGCACCGGTGACGGCCGATGCCAACGACTTCATCTATCAATGGGGATCGTCGGCGGATTTCAATGCGATGCCGAACCTGACGCGCATACAGGCGCCGGTGCTGGCGATCAATTCCGCCGACGACGAACGCAATCCGCCGGAGACCGGGACGATGGTCGCCGCCATGAAGCAATTGAAGAATGCCGAGTTGTACCTGATCCCGGCGAGCGCAGAAACGCGCGGCCACGGGACGACGAGCTTTTCGAAGTTCTATGCGAGACAGGTTGGCGCGTTCCTGAAAACGCTGCCGCAGCGCTAAGTTGGCTGATCTCCAAAATGAAAAAGGCTTCGATGCGTATCGAAGCCTTTTGCTTTTGCGGCACGGACGGATTGCGGATTACACACTTGGCAATGTCCATTGCCCATTGATGATTTTTTCCAGCCAGAAGGCGCCGATCACGGTCTTGACGTCGGTTACCTTGCCGAGCCGGACTTGTTCCAGCAATTCGGACAGTGGCGCCTTGTAGATGTCGAGGAACTCGCCTTCGTCGAGCTTGCGCTCGCCCGCGGTCAGGCCGCGCGCAAGATAGATGTCCAGGTGTTCGTCCGAATAGGCGATGGCGTTGTGGATGGTGCAGACGAATTGCCAGTCGGTGGCGGTATAGCCGGTCTCTTCCCGCAGTTCGCGCTTGGCGCACTCCAGATGATCCTCGCCCGGATCGATCTTCCCTGCCGGGAATTCGATGAACACCTGATCGAGCGGATAGCGGAACTGTCTTTCCAACAGCACGGCGCCGTCTTCAAACAACGGGAGAATGACCACGGCCCCCGGATGCTTGATGTGCTCGCGCACGGCCTGCTTGCCGTCGGGCAGAAGAATCTTGTCGCGCTGGACTTTGAGGAAGTGCCCTTCGTAGACCAGCTCGCCGTCTACTTTGCTTTCTTTGAGATGAGTATCCATGCGGGACCGATATGCAGTGAAGATGAACGAGAGAACCGAAATGCCTGCACAAAGTTCGCCACAGGCGTTTCACCATCGCTTCAAGAACTGGTCAGGCGTGACTCTTGCGCAGATAGCGCACTACGTAGCCAGGATACGCCAGCACCAGAAACAGACAGCCGGTGATGGCATAAAATTCCCAGCCCTGCGCAAAGGCATTGCCGATGTTCGCTTCGAAGAAACGGGCAATGCCGCCGACGATGAAGTACAACACGATGAGTTCAAGCAGTCGCACCCATACCGGCTTGCGGTATGCGGCGGACTTGCTCAGGGGAATCAGCGCGAACAGCTGCTGATTAAAGAAAGGCAGGTTGGCGGCCAGGACCGCCAACAGGATGACGCACCAGCTCAGCAAGGATACGTTCACCGGTGGATTCGCTCAGGCTGCGATGACTTTGCTCAGGAATGTCGCCAGCGTCGTGACGATGGCGCTGGTGCACGCATCCATCAGATGACCGGGCCACAGACCGATGACCAGCGCCGCCAGGCCGTTCAGGCTCAAGGCGATGCGCACGTCGAAGCTTGCCGTGATCTTGCCGCTGTCGGCAGGCTCGTCGAAGTACATGTTCTTGATGACGCGCAGGTAGTAGAACGCGCCCACCAGCGAGAACACGACTGCCAGCACCGCCAGCCAGATCTGCCCTGTCCCCAGCACCGCTTGCAGCACCGACAGCTTGGCGTAGAAGCCGACCATCGGGGGAATACCCGCCAGCGAGAACATCAGGATCAGCATGATGGCGGCAAACCATGGGCTGCGTTGATTCAGGCCCTTGAAGTCGTCCAGCGTGTCGGCTTCGAAGCCGGAACGCGCCATCAGCAGGATCACGCCGAAAGTGCCCAGCGTGGTCAACACATAAGTGATGGCGTAGAACAACGACGAGCTGTAGGCGTTGACGGCCTGGAACAGGTTGCCGTCGACCACGCCCGACATCATGCCGAGCAACATGAAACCCATGTGCGAAATGGTCGAGTAAGCCAGCATGCGCTTGATGTTGGTCTGCGCGATCGCCGTCACGTTACCGATGATGATCGACAACACCGCTAGCACCATCAGCATTTGTTGCCAGTCGATTGCCAACGGCAACAGACCTTCGACCAGCAGGCGGAACACCATGGCGAACGCAGCCAGCTTCGGCGCGCCGCCGATCAGCAGCGTCATCGGCGTCGGTGCGCCATGGTAGACATCTGGCACCCACATGTGGAATGGCACTGCACCCAGTTTGAACGCCAGACCGGCGACCACGAAGACGATGCCGAATACCAGCACGTTGCGGTCAACGGTACCGGACACGATGGCGCGGAAGACGTCATTCAGTTCCAGCGAACCGGTCGCGCCGTACAGCATCGAGATGCCGTAGAGCAGGAAACCGGAAGCCAGCGCGCCGAGGATGAAGTACTTCATCGCGGCTTCGGTCGAACCGACATTGTCGCGGCGCAGGGCGACCAGCGCATACAGCGACAGCGACATCAGTTCCAGGCCGAGGTAGATCGAGAGGAAGCTGTTGCCGGAAATCATGACCATCTGGCCCAGCAGGGAGAACAGCGCCAGCGCGTAGAACTCGCCGCCCAGATGACCGCCGCCGACGATGGCGCGGTCGCTGTTGTATTGGCGGGCGTAGATCAGCGTCAGGCCGATGGCCAGGTAAGAGAACAGTTTCAGCAGGCTGGACAAGGGGTCCGAAACGAACATGTTGCTGAAGGTGTAGACCGTCTCGCCGCCGGCGTAGTTGGTGAAGGTCAACACTGCGCAGACCACCAGCGCCAGCAAGGACAGCAGATAGGTGATGACGCGTTTTGCATCCGGCAAAAACATATCGATCAGCAGAATTGCGGAAGTCGCAATCAGCAGAAATATTTCCGGATAGACAGGGATCAGATTCATGTTGTTCATTTAGTTACCGCTTATTTTCGTCCGCGTATTTTGTCCGCTTACCGTTGCCGCCGTTTTCAGCCGTGAGAAACATGTGACCGGCGTGTATCGAAACGTCGTACCGAATTGCCAGTGTCGGCATAGCAATGCTGGCTATGCCGACACTTCTTGCTTAGTTAATCTTGGATACCGCCACGTGCTTGAGCAGGTCCGACACCGACGTCTGCATGGTGTCGGTCACCGGCGCCGGATACAGGCCCATCACCAACACCGCGATCGCCAGCAAACCGAGGATGAAGAATTCGCGCTTGTTGACGTCGGTCAGTTCTTCAACGTGATGATTGGTCACCGCGCCGAAGATCACGCGCTTGGTCAGCCACAACGAATAAGCAGCACCCAGAATCAGCGCCGTCGCCGACAACAGGCCGATCCAGAAGTTGAACTTGACGGCGCCCAGGATCACCATGAATTCGCCGACGAAGCCGGAGGTCGCGGGCAGACCGCAGTTGGCCAGCGAGAACAGGATGAAGAAAGCGGCAAAGCGCGGCATCTTGTTGACCACACCGCCGTACTGCGCGATTTCGCGGGTATGCATGCGGTCGTACAGCACGCCGATGGACATAAACATCGCGCCCGACACGAAGCCGTGGGAAATCATCTGTGCGATGCCGCCCTGCACCGCCATGTCGTTGAACATGAAGAAACCCAGCGTGACGAAGCCCATGTGCGCAATCGACGAGTACGCCACCAGTTTCTTCATATCCTGCTGCACCAGCGCGACCAGGCCGATGTAGATCACGGCAATCAGCGACAAGGTGATCATGAATCCGGACAGCGCGTGGCTGGCGTCAGGAGCGATCGGCAGCGAGAAACGCAGGAAACCGTAGGCGCCGAGCTTCAGCATGATGGCCGCCAGCACGATGGAGCCGCCGGTAGGCGCTTCCACGTGGGCGTCCGGCAACCAGGTATGCACCGGCCACATCGGCACCTTGACCGCGAACGCCATCAGGAATGCGAAGAACAGCAGTTTTTGCTCGATCATCGACAGCGGCAGCTGATGCCATGTCGGGATTTCAAAGCTGCCGCCGGAGACGATGTACAGATAGATCAGCGCGATCAGCATCAGCAGCGAGCCGAGCAAGGTGTACAGGAAGAACTTGAACGCCGCATACACGCGGTTGGCGCCGCCCCACACGCCGACGATGATGAACATCGGGATCAAGGTCGCTTCGAAGAACACGTAGAACAGCATGCCGTCGAGCGCCGAGAACACGCCGATCATCAAACCGGACAGGATCAGGAAAGCGCCCATGTATTGCGCCACGCGCTTCTGGATCACTTCCCAGCCGGCCAGCACCACGATCACGGTGATGAAGGCGGTCAGCGGAATGAACCACAGCGACAGGCCGTCGATGCCGAGGAAATAGCTGATGTTGAAGCGATCGATCCAAGGCGTCTTCTCGACGAACTGGTAACCGTGCGCGGCTGCATCGAAATGCATGACCAGCGGAATCGTGACCAGCAGGCTGACGACGGCGCCGAGCAGCGACAGCCAGCGCGCGATGGATGGATTTTCGTCGCGGCCCACTGCCAGGACGAGCACGCCAAACGCGACCGGACACCAGATCGCAAGGCTAAGGAGAGGAAAAGTTGACTGCATCATGGTTGTTTTTAACTTTACGCCAACTTATTTGGCAAACGGAAACGGCATGAACCAAACCAGGAAACCCAGCACCCCGATAATCATCACGAAAGCGTAATGGTAGATGTAACCGGATTGCCACAGGCGCGTGACTTTCGAGAACCAGTTGACGACCTTGGCGCTGCCGTTGACGACCAGGCCGTCGATCAGGCCCTTGTCGCCGACAGTCCACAGGCCGGTGCCCAGCAGGCGCGCGCCGCCGGCAAACACGACCTCGTTGAACTTGTCCATGTAGTACTTGTTGTCCAGGATGGTATAGATCACGCTGAACTTTTCCTTGAACCAGGCCGGAACGCGCGGATTGACCATGTAAAAGTAGTACGCCACGACGACGCCGGCGATCGCCAGCCACAGCGGCGCCGAAGTCAGCGAGTGCACCGCCATCGCGACAGGACCGTGGAATTCTTCCGCCAGCTCTTCGATTGCCTTGTGGTTTTCGCCGATGAAAATCACGTTCTTGAAGAAATCGCCGAAGATCATGGGCGAGATCGCCAGGAAACCGATGATGACCGAGGGAATCGCCAGCAGGATCAGCGGCAGCGTCACCACCAGCGGCGACTCGTGCGGCTTCTGACCCGGGGCCAGACCGTGGTGCTCGTGATCGTCGTGAGCGTGGTCGTCATGACCGTGGGCGTCGTGTGCATGGTCGTCATGACCGTGGGCGTCGTGTGCATGGTCGTCATGCGCAGCGTGTGCGGCAACCGGCGCATGGTGATCGTCATGACCATGTTCCTTGCCGAAACGCTCTTCACCGTGGAACACCATGAAATACATGCGGAAGGAGTAGAACGCCGTCACGAAGACGCTGGCCAGCACGGCAAAATAAGCGAAACCGGAACCTGGCAGATGCGACGCGGCGGCGGCTTCGATGATGCTGTCCTTCGAATAGAAACCGGAGAAGAACGGCGTACCGATCAGCGCCAGCGAACCGAGCAGCGAGGTGATCCAGGTGATCGGCATGTACTTGCGCAGGCCGCCCATGTTGCGCATGTCCTGATCATGGTGCATGCCGATGATGACCGAACCCGCGCCGAGGAACAGCAAGGCCTTGAAAAAGGCGTGGGTCATCAGGTGGAACACCGCGACCGAGTAGGCCGAGGCGCCCAGGGCGACAGTCATGTAACCCAGCTGCGACAGCGTCGAATACGCCACCACGCGCTTGATGTCGGTTTGCATCGTGCCGAGGAAACCCATGAACAGCGCGGTAATCGCACCGATCACCAGAATCACGGACAAGGCCGTATCGGACAGTTCGAACAGCGGCGACATGCGCGACACCATGAAGATGCCGGCGGTGACCATCGTCGCCGCGTGAATCAGCGCGGAAATCGGGGTCGGGCCTTCCATCGAATCCGGCAGCCAGACGTGCAGCGGGAATTGCGCCGACTTACCCATGGCGCCGACGAACAGGCAGATGCATGCCACGGTCAGCAGCATCCAGTCGGTGCCGGGCAAGGTCAGTTGGGCCAGCTCGCCGCGCTTGGCGAACACTTCGCCGTAATTCATGGAACCGGCATAGGCCAGCAGCAGGCCGATGCCGAGGATGAAGCCGAAGTCGCCGACGCGGTTGACCAGGAAGGCCTTCATGTTGGCCTTGATCGCGGTCGGACGGGTGTACCAGAAACCGATCAGCAGGTAGGAAACCAGGCCCACGGCTTCCCAGCCGAAGAACAATTGCAGGAAGTTGTTGCTCATGACGAGCATCAGCATCGAGAACGTGAACAGCGAGATGTAGGAGAAGAAGCGGTTGTAGCCGTCATCGTCTTTCATGTAGCCGATGGTGTAGACGTGCACCATCAGGGACACGAAGGTCACCACGCACATCATCATCGCCGTCAGGCTGTCGATCAGGAAGCCCACTTCCAGCTTCAGACCGGCAACCGTCATCCAGGTGTACAGCGTACCGTTGTAGGTCGCGCCGTCGACCACCGCCAGCAAGGTCTGGACGGAGATGATCAATGCAATCAGTACGCCGAGTATGGTCGCCGTGTGCGATACCTTGCGGCCGACTACATTGCCGAAGAATTTCGTACCGAGCAGGCCTGCGATTGCAGAACCTGCCAACGGTGCCAGTGGTACGGCTAAAAGAAGATGTGGGTTAAGTTGCCCCGCCATGATGAACCTTATCGCTATTTGGGTTCTCTTCGAATCGCGAGGACTCTCGGAAAACGCCCATCTTTAAATGAAATTTAAATTCAATCTACATGCACTGCGAACGTGCTGCGCACTAACTGCCCAACTGCGCGCTTATCCCTTGAGCGTATCCAGGTCTTCCACGTTGATGGTGTCCAGATTGCGGAACAGCACCACCAGGATGGCCAGACCGATTGCGGACTCCGCAGCGGCGACCGTCAGGATGAAGAACACGAAGATCTGTCCGGCCGCATCGCCGAGGTAATGCGAGAAAGCAATGAAGTTCATATTCACCGCCAGCAACATCAGTTCGATTGCCATGAGCAACACGATGACGTTCTTGCGGTTGAGGAAAATGCCGACGATCGAGATCGCGAACAGGATCGCGCCGAGGATCAGGTAATGCGAGAGCGATAGAGTCATGATTGCGCCGCTCCTTAAGATTGTTGTTCCGCGCCGGATGCCTGAGCATCGCCGCCGGTGTTGCCGTTGTTACGGGTGGATTCGGCCTTCATCTTGACCAGGCGGACGCGATCGGTGCTCTTGACCTTGACTGCTTCAGCCGGCGAGAAGTACTTGCTGTCCTTGCGGCGACGCAGCGTCAGCGCCACGGCGGCGACGATGGCGACCAGCAGGATGACGGCAGCGACTTCAAATGCGTAGACGTATTCGGTGTAGATCTGCATGCCCAGCGCCTTGGTGGTGCCGATGGTATTGGATGCAGCCGGCACTTGCGCCTCAGGCGCCCAGAAGCTGCGCAGCAGGACCGCGGCCATTTCCAGCACGATGACCACGCCGATGGTTGCCGCCAGCGGAAAGTATCCCCAGAAGCCCTCTCGCATCTTGTCGAGATTGATATCGAGCATCATCACCACGAACAGGAACAGCACCATCACCGCCCCGACATACACCAGCACCAGCACGATGGCGAGGAACTCCGCCTTCAGCAACATCCAGATGCCGGCCGCCGAGAAGAAGGCCAGCACGAGAAACAGGGCCGCATGCACCGGATTGCGGGCCGTAATGACGCGTAGGGCAGCGAGCACGAGGATCGCCGAAAACGCATAGAACAAGACAGTTTTAAATTCCATAATCAACCAAAAGTTGGCTAAACCAGCATCAGATCATTCGATCGCTTGATCCATCGATCAAGCTACCCAACAAGCATCAGACTCGATCATCTCGGCGGCATGCGGCAAACTAACAAGCCCGGCATGCCGTCCCGAACTCAATTAACGATATGCAGCGTCTGCCGTACGCGCGGCGGCAATTTCATTTTCGTAACGATCACCGACGGCCAGCAGCATTTCCTTGGTGTAGTACAGGTCGCCGCGCTTTTCGCCGTGGTATTCGAGAATATGCGTTTCGACGATGGAGTCGACCGGGCACGACTCTTCGCAGAAACCGCAGAAAATGCACTTGGTCAGATCGATGTCGTAACGCGTGGTGCGGCGCGAACCGTCGTCACGCTGTTCCGATTCGATCGTGATCGCCATGGCCGGGCAAACCGCTTCGCACAGTTTGCAGGCGATGCAACGCTCTTCACCGTTCGGATAGCGACGCAGCGCGTGCAGACCGCGGAAACGCGGCGACTGCGGCGTCTTCTCTTCCGGGAATTGAATCGTGATCTTGCGCGCAAACAGATAACGGCCCGTCAGGGCCAGGCCCTTGAACAGCTCCGTCAGCATCAGGCTGCCGAAAAAATCCTTAATAGCTTCCATGCTTCTCACCTCAGCCTTTATCCATTACTTCCGAACTCATTTTCAAATCTACTTCCATATGTTCCACGGGGTCTGCATCCAGGTCGCAACGATGACCAGATACACCAGAGTCAGTGGAATGAATACTTTCCAGCCCAGGCGCATGATCTGGTCGTAGCGGTAGCGCGGGAACGATGCACGCACCCACACGAACAGCGACACCACCAGGAAGGTCTTGATGCCGAGCCAGATCCAGCCCGGAATGAAGTCCAGGATATGAACCGGCGATGCCCAGCCGCCCAGGAACAGCAGCGACGCCAGGATCGAGATCAGGATCATGTTGGCGTATTCGGCCAGGAAGAACATGGCGAACGACATACCCGAGTATTCGATCATGTGGCCCGCAACGATTTCCGATTCGCCTTCGACCACGTCGAACGGATGGCGATTGGTTTCAGCGATGCCGGAGATCACGTAGATCACGAAAATCGGCAGCAACGACAGCCAGTTCCACGACAGGAAGCTCAGCCCGTGATCGACGAAATAGCCCTTGCTCTGGCTGGTGACGATATCGATCAGGTTCAGGCTGCCGGAAACCATCAGCACCACGACCAGGCAGAAACCCATCGAAATCTCGTAGGACACCATCTGTGCCGATGCACGCATCGCGCCGAGGAAAGCGTACTTCGAGTTGGACGCCCAGCCGGCGATGATGACGCCGTAGACTTCCATCGACGTGATCGCCATCACGAACAGCAGGCCGGCGTTCACGTTAGCAATCACCGATTCGGGTCCGAACGGAATCACCGCCCATGCCGCCAGTGCCGGCATGATCGTCATGATCGGCGCGATGAAGAACAGCACCTTGTTGGCGCGCGACGGCGTCGTGACTTCCTTGAAGATCAGCTTCAAGGCATCGGCGATCGGTTGCAGCAAGCCGGCCGGGCCGACGCGGTTGGGGCCGAGGCGGACGTGCATCCAGCCGATCAGCTTGCGCTCCCAGTAAGTCAGGTAAGCCACGCACAGCAGCAGCGGAACCATCACCACCAGGATCTTGAGCAGACTCCAGACGAAGGTCCACACATACGGCCATGCCGTCCCCAGATAATTGGGGCCAACTGCATTGATATTGGCAATCAGTTGATCCATTACGCTTTCTCCACAACGATTGCGCCAAACATGCTGCCCAGATTGGCTGTGCTTGCATGGGCTGCCGCCACACGTACGACGTTTTCCGGCAATGTCTTGTCGATATCCGCAGTCAGCAGCGCGCTGCCCTGCCCTTGCTTGACGCTGACGCGATCGCCTGCGGCGATGCCGAGCTTTTGCGACAAGGCTGCGGACAACCATGCCTTCGGCGCCTGGCCGTCTTGCGTTTGCAGCAGCGCCGGCGAACGGCGTGCGATGGCGTCGGCAAAGTGGATAGGCACGTCGGCGACGCGTTCCAGCGCGCCGTTGGCGGCGCCGTTAGTACCGCCATCGGCTTGCAGACTCAGCTTGGAAACGTTGTTCAGGCGTGCGGCCAGATTGGTTTCGGCGCCGATGACTTCGCTGCGGATCGCTTCGGATGTTTCGTAATCGAAGTTGGTCAGACCCAGCAGGTTGCCCAGCACGCGCAACACCTTCCATGCCGGACGGGCGTCGCCCAGCGGCTTGACGGTGCCGTTGAAGCTTTGCGCGCGACCTTCGGCATTGACGAAGGTGCCGGAAGTTTCGGTGAACGGCGCGATCGGCAGCAAGACGTCGGCGTAATCCAGGCCGTGCTTGTATGCCGACATGACCACGACCATTTCGGCTTGCTTCAGCGCGGCTGCAGCGGCTTGCGGATCGTGGCTGTCGAGTTCCGGTTCTGCATTGAGCAACAGATAAGCCTTGCGCGGCTGTGCGAAAGCTTGCAGCGCGTTGGCGCCGTCCTTGCCCGGGATCGCGTTGGCCAGGTAACCGCCAACGGTGTTGCCGCCTTCAGTCAGGTAGCCGAACTTGGCGCCGGTTTGCTCGGCGATCCATTGTGCGGCGGCGTGCAATTGCGATGCTTGCGGATGTTGCGCGGCGGCGTTGCCCAGCAGGACGGCCTTGGATTCGCCGGACAGCAGGCTGGCGGCTGTTTGCTTGGCCGCTTGCGATGCCTGCACGGCTTCGAAACCCGCCGGTGCGGCGACGCCCTTGGCTTGCGCCACGGCGGCAACGACTTCGCTCAGCGCGGACAGCCATGCGGATGGCGCGGCGATGATCTTGTTGGCGATCGGCATCAGCAGATCGTCGTCGGTCGCATGCAGGATGCTGACCTTGGCGCCGCTCTTGACGGCCTGACGCAGGCGCGCGGTCAGCAGCGGATGGTCCTTGCGCAGGAACGAGCCGATGATGAAGGCGCGGTTCAGTTGCGAGAACTCGACGATCGACATGCCCAGCCAGGGATTGACCTGGTGGTCCAGCACGAAGTCGGACTGGCGCAGGCGGAAATCGATGTTTTCGGAACCCATGCCGCGCACGACTTTTTGCAGCAATGTCAGTTCTTCCAGCGTCGAGTACGGTGTGCCGAGCGCTGCGATGGCGCCGGCGCCGTGTTCGTGACGAATGTTACGCAGGCCGTGCGCGACGTATTCCAGCGCAACTTGCCATTCGACTTCCTGCCACTTGCCGTCTTGCTTGAGCATAGGCTTGGTCAGGCGCTCTTCGCTGTCCAGCGCTTCGTAGGCAAAGCGGTCTTTGTCGGAGATCCAGCATTCGTTGACTTCTTCGTTTTCCAGCGGCAGAACGCGCATGACCTTGCCGCCCTTGACCTGGACGATCAGGTTGGAACCGAGGCTGTCGTGCGGGCTGACCGACTTGCGGCGCGACAATTCCCAGGTACGCGCAGCATAGCGGAACGGCTTCGATGTCAGTGCGCCTACCGGGCACAGGTCGATCATGTTGCCGGACAGTTCGGAGTCGACGGTCTTGCCGACGAATGTGGTGATTTCGGAGTGCTCGCCGCGACCCAGCATGCCCAGTTCCATGACGCCGGCGACTTCCTGGCCGAAACGCACGCAACGTGTGCAGTGGATGCAACGATTCATTTCCTTCATGGAGATCAGCGGGCCGACGTCCTTCGGTGGAACCACGCGCTTTTCTTCTTCGTAGCGCGATGTCGAACCACCGTAGCCGACCGCCAGATCCTGCAGTTGGCACTCGCCGCCCTGATCGCAGATCGGGCAATCCAGCGGGTGGTTGATCAGCAGGAATTCCATGACGCCTTTTTGCGCCTTGACCGCCTTGTCGCTGGCGGTACGGACGATCATGCCGGCGGTCACCGGCGTGGCGCAGGCCGGCAACGGCTTCGGCGCCTTCTCCACGTCGACCAGACACATGCGGCAGTTGGCCGCAATGGATAATTTTTTGTGATAGCAAAAATGAGGAATGTAAGTGCCGACCTTGTTGGCAGCATCCATAACCATGCTGCCTTCTTGCACTTCAACTTTTTTGCCGTCTATTTCGATTTCAACCATGGCTTTTTGCCCAAGCTAAGTATTCTTTTGACCTTGAAGACATGCGCCCTGCTCTGTTGCCGGATGCATGTCTTGCCGCGCTGCTCAACTCTATCGTTTAACTCTGTCGCTCAACTCGCCGATCAGATATAAGCCGGCACCAAGCAGTGTTTATGCTCGATGTGATACTCGAATTCTTCGCGGTAATTCTTGATGAACGCACGTACCGGCATCGCCGCCGCATCGCCCAGTGCGCAGATGGTGCGGCCCTGGATGTTGTCGGCAACCGAGTTGAGCACGTCGAGATCTTCCAGCTTGCCGTGACCGTTTTCGATGCGTTCGACCATGCGGTACATCCAGCCCGTGCCTTCGCGGCATGGCGTGCATTGACCGCAGGATTCTTCGTAGTAGAAGTAAGCCAGGCGCAGCAAGGACTTGACCATGCAACGGGTTTCGTCCATCACGATGACCGCGCCCGAACCCAGCATCGAGCCGGCCTTGGCGATGGCGTCGTAATCCATGGTGGTGTCCATCATGACTTCGCCGCGGATCACGGGAGCGGACGAGCCGCCTGGAATGACCGCCTTGATCTTCTTGCCGCCGCGCATGCCGCCGGCCAGTTCCAGCAATGTGGAGAATGGCGTGCCGAGCGGAATTTCGTAGTTGCCCGGACGTTCGACGTCGCCCGAGATCGAGAAGATCTTGGTGCCGCCGTTGTTCGGCTTGCCGATGTCGGCATAGGCCTGCGCGCCGATCTTGAAGATGAACGGAACGGCTGCGAATGTTTCGGTATTGTTGATCGTGGTCGGCTTGCCGTACAGGCCGAAGCTGGCCGGGAACGGCGGCTTGAAGCGCGGCTGGCCCTTCTTGCCTTCGAGCGATTCCAACAACGCGGTTTCTTCGCCGCAGATGTAGGCGCCGTAACCGTGGTGAGCGTGCAGCTGGAAGCTGAAGTTGGTGCCGAGGATGTTGTCGCCCAGGAAGCCGGCTGCACGCGCCTCTTCCAGCGCTTCTTCAAAACGCAGGTAGGCGTCGAAGATTTCACCGTGAATGTAGTTGTAGCCGACCGTGATGCCCATGGCGTAACCGCCGATGATCATGCCTTCGATCAGGGCGTGCGGGTTGTAGCGAATGATGTCGCGGTCCTTGAATGTGCCCGGCTCGCCTTCGTCGCTGTTGCAGACCAGGTATTTTTGGCCCGGGAACTGGCGCGGCATGAAGCTCCACTTCAGGCCGGTCGGGAAGCCCGCGCCGCCGCGACCGCGCAAGCCCGAAGACTTGAGTTCGGCGATGACTTGTTCAGGAGTGATGTTTTCAGACAGGATGCGCTTGAGCGACTCGTAACCGCCGCGCTTGACGTAATCCGCCAGGTGCCAGTTCTGGCCATCCAGATCCGCCAGAATCAGCGGGTTGATATGACGATCGTGCAGACAAGTCATTTCTTCAGTTCCTCCAGCAGCGCGTCGATCTTGTCGTTCGACATCCAGCTGCACATGCGGTGGTTATTGACCAGCATGACAGGTGCGTCGCCGCAAGCGCCCATGCATTCGCCTTCGACGATCGTGAACTGACCGTCGGCCGTGGTTTCCTTGTAGCCCACGCCGAGCTTGTGCTTCAGATGATGTGCAGCGCGCTCGCCGCCCGACAGCAGGCACGGCAAATTCGTACAGACCGTGATCTTGTGCTTGCCCTGCCGGCTGGTGTTGTACATGTTGTAGAACGTGGCGACTTCCTGCACCGCCACCGCAGGCATGCCGATGTAGTCGGCGATTTCCTGTTGCAGCTCGGCAGGCAGCCAGCCGTGTTCATCCTGGGCGATGCGCAGCGCGGACATGACCGCAGACTGGCGTTGGTCCGCAGGATATTTCGCGAGTTCGCGATCGATTTTCTTTAGAGCGTCTTGACTTAACAGCATATCGTTGGCCATCCGTGCGCATGGTTTTTGGGAACCCGCGCGGGTTTATCGGACATTCCCCAGAACCTAATGGGTTTTCAAAAACATCCGGTGATCGGCTTTCATCACCGGTTATCGGTCGATCTCACCAAACACAATATCTTGCGTGCCGATGATGGTTACGGCATCGGCAATCATGTGACCCTTGGCCATTTCGTTCAGACTCGACAAATGCGCAAAACCCGGCGCGCGAATCTTCATGCGGTATGGCTTGTTGGCGCCGTCGGACACCAGATAGATGCCGAACTCGCCCTTCGGATGCTCAACCGCGGCATACGTCTCGCCCGGGGGCACGTGAAAGCCTTCGGTGAACAATTTGAAGTGGTGAATCAGGTCTTCCATGTTGGACTTCATGTCCACACGCGGCGGCGGTGCAATCTTGTGGTTGTCGATGATGACCGGGCCAGGATTGTTGCGCAGCCATTCGACGCATTGTTTGATGATGCGGTTGGACTGGCGCATTTCTTCCACGCGCACCAGGTAACGGTCGTAGCTGTCGCCGTTCTTGCCGACCGGGATGTCGAAGTCGAGCAAGTCGTAGACTTCGTACGGTTGCTTCTTGCGCAGATCCCATTCAATGCCCGAACCGCGCAGCATCGGACCGGTGAAGCCCATTGCCAGCGCACGCTCCGGCGAGACCACGCCGATGCCCACCAGACGCTGCTTCCAGATGCGGTTGTCGGTCAGCAGTGTTTCGTACTCGTCGACGTATTTCGGGAAACGATTGGTGAAGTCTTCAATGAAGTCCAGCATCGAGCCCTGGCGGTTTTCATTGAGTTGCTTGATGGCCTTGTCGTTGCGCATGATCGAAA